>JAESGV010000026.1_pt1 | contig 474120 bp, 443 predicted proteins | sample 9269781 | NCBI WGS metagenome assembly JAESGV01 (sample SAMN15741586, study PRJNA653496) | algae metagenome | isolation source: Tildeniella torsiva UHER 1998/13D and co-occurring heterotrophs from... | place: Slovakia: Slovak Paradise National Park, Hrabusice, Kosice Region | collected 2000-01-01
CAACCGCATCAAGAACAGCCGCCGCGTCGCCACACGCTACGACCAGACCGCCGACAGCTTCCTCGGCTTCGCCGCCCTCTCCTCGATCCGTCTATGGATCAGGTTTGTCCACGCGACCTAGTCGCACTGGGCAGCAGCGGTTCCAGGATCCGCCATTCGTCGTCCGTTAGGTTACTCGCATAGCGCAGGCCCGTGCCTCAGCCCGCCCAGGCAGCGGCATCCGGGCGCAGCCAGAGGCCCACGACCGCGCCGGGGATCGGCCGTGATCCGAGCCAGGCAGTGCGGCCTATCCGCGGTGTCAGGGCCTGGCCCGATCGGCCTAGTCGCAAGCTGGGCGTCGCCTCCGCCGCCAGCACCACCAGCAGATGCACCGTGACGCCACCGGGCAGGTAGTGCGCCGCCAGCCCGGCGAGTTCGCGCTGGAGATCGGGCGTATCGCCGGGCAATGCTTCCAGCAGGGCCGCCGCCAGCGCGGCGTCGCAGGGGCCGACCGTGACCTCGATGGCACTGGCGCGATCCCATGTCTGCCGCCCCAGGCTGCGCCCGCCATGGCCAAGCTTCAGCCGCGCCTGTGCCGGCAGCGGCAGCCAGCGCGGATGGAAGGCAGCCACCGCCGCCGGAACGCCCAGCAGCCCGGCCAGAAGGTCGGCAAAACCGGCATGGCCGCGCATCGTCGGCTGCAGCAGCATGGCAAAGCTTCGCAGGTCGGGCCTGCGCGCCGGGCGCCCGCCCTCGCCATTCAGCGCGTCCAAGGCGCGGGAGGCGCCGCCAGGGTCGTCGCGTTCCTCCCGTACCGCCAGGGAACCGCTTTCCCATACCGCCTGCCCCAATCCGCCGAGCCGGGCTTCGAACAGACCCAGCAATTCGACGAGCCCATCCTCATCCTGCCGCGCCACCGCATCCGCGGCCGCTTCGCGATAGGGGTTGGGCAGCACGCCGGTGGCGCCGGCCAGCGCCCCGATGGCGGTGGTCACGGCATGGCCGCCGCCCTCCAGGCGCTCCACCGCATCGACCTCCGCCCCAGGCCAGGCGAGCATCGTCCGGCCGCGGACCATCGTGGGTGATGCGGCGGGGTCGATCTGACGCAGAAGGCGAAGCAGCTGATGCAGCGGAAAGCGCTCGGCCTCAGCCCCGATCGCGCCGTCAAGATCGTTCACAGCAACGGCCTCAGGCCGATGCGCGGTGTCCATTCCACTAGCGGCTCAGCACGCTGGGACGACAGGACGCGAAGCCGCGTGAAACTGTTGGCACTGGCGTAGGCAGCCAGGAACCGGTCCAGCACGGCGGAGAACAGGAAGGCCGTGCCGGGCAGCAGGCGGCTTTCATCCAGCGTCAGCTCCACCTCGGTGCCCGTGACGATGGCGCGCCGCAGCGGATCGCCGATGGGAAGGGTGACGCCGCGGGCCGCCACATCCGTCACTGCCTCGATCTGCCGCTCGATCTCCAGCCCCAGTTGGGGATCGCCCCCTGCCTCGGCCAGATTGTAGACGGACAGCAATTGCCGCAGCGCCGCGGGTCCATCCGCGACCAGGGATCGCCGGTTGGCCGCAAGATGCGAGACGAGCCGCCAGCGCGCCGCCGCCCCCTTTGCCAGCCGCACCGGCGGCGCGATTCGGCCCAGGCGCCGGCCCACCAGGGTGGCCTGCCCGTCAATGGCGAAGGCAGCGCCATCGCCCTCCGCCGGCAGCCAGCGCGGCGCATCGCGGTTGCTGGCCAGGACGCGCGGCAGCAGCACGCCATCGGTCGGCGTGGCGGGCGACAGTGTCTTGTCGATGACCGACAGGCTGACCCATTCCGCCCCGTCGGGCGATGCTTGGCGCGACGCGGAGTAGTAGATTTCCTCCACCCCCGCCGGGGGATCGATTCCCGGCAGGCCGAGGCCGAGGCGGTGGCGCGCATGGAGGGGCGCGAGTTCGCGCCGGCCTAGCCTGCCGCGGCGCCCGACCAGCGCCACGGCTTCCACCAGTTGAACCTCGAACCCCAGCGGCCGTCGCTGGTCCACCACGACCGGGTGCTCGCTCGCCTCATGCGTCAGCCGGATCGGCTCCGCATCCACGCTGAACAGGTTCACGGCCGGCACGCAGTTGAGGCCGAAGGAGCCGGGCCCCACATCGCGGCCCAGCAGGTCGATGCCCCGTCGCCGGTCGCCGCTGCGCAGTTCGATCCCGATCTCGATATCGTCGCCCAGACCATCGAGGGCGGCATCGAGGCCCACGATATCGAAAAACAGGAATTTCTCGGGAAAGGTGAAGTATTCCAGCAGCAGCCGGTAGCCATGCAGGCTGTCCGGCACGCCCTGCAGCAGCGCCTCCTCGGGCTCGAACCCCACCGGCGCGATCTGGATGGGCCGCGCCGTGGTTCGCCATTCGGCCCCCTCGGGCGCGCCGCCACGCCGGATGCCGGCGGCCACGCAGGCGCGACCCATCACGAGTTCATAGAGCGTCATCGCCGTCTGCGTATCGCCTTGCAGATGCAGGCGGAGCCGGGTCAGCCCGAGTGCCGCGAATCCGCCCCGGGCCGGGCAGGTCAGCCGCAGGCGAAGCCGAGCATCGGCCAGTTCCGTCATCGCGCGCGGGCTGCCTGGCTGCATCGCGCGCAACTCGGCCTCCTGCACCTGGATGGGCGCGACCTCCACCGGGAAGACGGTGCGGAAGCGGCAGGCAAGGCCGCGCAATTCGCCGGCCTCCGGCGCGCGGAGCGGTGGCGCCAGCAGGCTGGTGCCGGCCGGGACCAGCACGGCCCGCTCCTCCGCCCCCGCCGCCGCCATGGTTCCGGCACCCGGTTCCATGCGGATGATGCCGCGGACCGGCACCGGGCGCAGCAGATGCGGGAAGAGTTGTTCGAGCAGCGCCTCCGCGATATCGCCGCCGCCCTGGTCCAGCCGCTGCTGCAGCCGCGCCGCCACCAGCGCGAAGCCTTGCAGAAGCCGTTCCACATGCGGATCGGCACTGCCCTCCGCCCCCAGTTCCAGGCGGCCCGCGAGCTTCGGGTTTTGCCGGCGCAGCGCGGCGCCGGCATCGCGCAGCAGCCGCAATTCGCGTTCGTAGTAGGGCAGCAGAAGGTCGCTCATCGCGCGGTCTCGCATCTCAGGGCTGCCAAGCTTCGTCCGCGGTCGAGTTGCGCGCGGATGGCCACCGCTTGCGGCTGCGCGCCGCCGCGCAGCGTGCCGCGGAGTTCGATCAGCAGGGACAGCCCCGGCCCCTGCCGCACCTGCGCCAAGCTTACATCGCCAAGGCTGGGTTCGAACCGCCGGATAGCGGCGACCACCGCCTGTCCGATCGCGGCACGGCCGCGGGGCGTTTCAGGATCATGCGCGCCGAGGTCGGGAATCCCGTAGCCGAGGATGGTGTCGCCCAGCCCCTGCGCGGCCAGCGCGCCGGGTTCATGCGGCGCGCGCGTGCGCAGCAAAGCGGCGATGCTGGCCGAGAGGGTGGCAAGGGCTTCGTCACCAAAAGTGGGCGGCATGCTGGGCTGTAGGAGCGCGGCGAGAGGTGATCGCCGCGAAGTCGGGGCTGACACCCCCCCCGGCCCATGGGTGCTTAGGCCCGGCGTCGCAAAACGGCGATCGGCGATCATGGCGCGTTCACCTGTAGCCGTCCCAGTCAAATGGCACACGCTCCCATGTCTCACCACTGAGGAAAGACGCAAAAGGACCGGCCGAAAAGGCAAGGAGCCAGTCGCACAGCGCGTCGAGGAGTGCGGTCAGGGTTGCTGAGGAATCGCCTGGACCGAAGCGATCTGGCGGCGGTGGCACCTTGTGGCGCTTGGCGAAATGAGAGAGCAGGAAGCCGCCATCATCCGACACCCGGCCAAGCCAAAGAACGGCGGTCCCTTCGCGCGCTGTCGGGCCGAATCGAATGTCGATGACCAGCTGCCGGTCGGCCTGCACTGCTGTACTGGACAGCGAAATCTCTACTTGGCCTGCATTGGAAGATTCAGTACTATCGAAGTTGGTGAAACCGGCAGAACGCAGTGGCGCGAGCCGCTCGACAACATGGGCCTTTAACCGCTCAGCATCAGTCACGTCATCGCCCTCCAAACAGTATTTGTTGTTCGATGTCGTAGAATGCGCTTGGGTCAAGAGAGGCGTCCCTGGGAATGCCAATATCCACGACGGTATAACCTTCGTCGCGTAGCTTCTGGGCCCAGCGCTGATTTTCCGCAAACAGCGGCGACTGCCTGACTTCATCAGGCGTCAGACGACGAGGCCGAACTGCCGCGATACGGGCCTGCCAGTCCCTAGCAGCCGCAGTCGGGATCGGTGGGCTGCCGTCAAACAACTCAACCTGATAGCCGTTCTCGCGCAGACCGGCGGCGTATTGCCGCACACCTGGCGCCGACTCGGAGCCCATGTGCTTGCCGATCACGGCAACCTTGCCGTTGTTTCCCTGCCTGATCGCACGGGCGCTAAGGTCACCGACACGAATATCCTCAATGCGTCGGACCGGCAGAACCGGCGGGCCATCCAGACGCGCCAGCTTCGCCTGCATGTCCTGCACCGGCCTGCGGATCGAATCCGGCAGCTTCGACACATCGAGCTTGCCGATTGTCTTGCGCAGCACATCAAGCGGCGCCTGCAACGCCCGGCGCGCAGCGGCGCTTCGCTGCGACAGCGCCAGCGCCCGATCGATGGATGCCGCCATGCGCGGCAGCTTCCCCACCTTGGCGAGGTCACCGAGGTAGGGAATGACCCCCAGCAGCGAAAGCCCCGCATCCAGCCAATTGCCACGCAGCACCGACCAGCCCGAATTCGCCACATCGGCGACAGGCGTAGGGTCGAAGATGCCAACGATATCGAGCGCCGCCTGCCCCAGGTCCTGATGCAGTTCGTTGAGGGCTTCGCGGTCCGCAGCGGACAATTCCGGCACGGGGGGCGGTGGCGGCGCGGCATAGGTGCCGGGTGGTATCGACCTCGGCGGAGCCGGGCGGGGGATGGCCGGTTTTGCCGGGGGGGCTGGAAGCACTGGGCTTGGCGTCTTCGGCGGCGCCGAGCCGATTGGCCTCCCAGGCGTGGGACGTGGTGGGGCCGGCGGCTTTATGACCGGTGCAGGGAAAGGCGCCGGAATCCCACCCGTTTGCCGGGAAGCCGGCGGCCGCGCCGACGGAGGAGGCGATGCATTCTCTGCAGGCTTTCCCCCCGCCTGGTTGGGACAGGGGGTCAGCAGCGCCGAGAAATCGGTCGCATCGAAGGACTTGCCGATATTGTCGAAAAGCCTGCCAACCTTGTCCACCAGCGTGCCGGTATCGCCGACCAGCTTGCCAAGCTTGTCGCGCAGTACGCCGGCACGGCCGAGCCAGTCATCGACGATCGATTCTATCTTTTGCGTAGCCGCCCCCAGCAGCCGCCCGGCCAGGCCGCTGGCGACTTCCCCAACCTTGTCGAGCACATCCCGGACCAGATCCTCGACCGCGCAGCGGATGGAGCCGAGGTCCATGGCGTGGCCTGCCAGCAGGTCCTGCCCCGCCTGCTTCACCGCATCGCGCACCACCTTGGCCCCGGCGGCGGCGGTGTCGCCGATCTCGCCGGTCGCCTCGCGTACCTCCGCCTTCACCGCATCCACGACGTCACGGCCGGCGGCGCGCAGCTTCTCCTTCGCCGCCTCCACCGCCTGTTCCGCCGCGGCAGGCAGATCCAGCACGCCGTCGCGGATGGCGATTGCATCATCCCGCAAATCCCGGAAGGGCCGCGTCAGCTCATCGACCTGGTTGTCGATGGCATCGTCCACCCGCTCCGCCACGCGCCGCGCCAGGGCGGAAAGGCCGCCACCCTGGCCGGGCTCGGTGGCCTGCTCCACCGCACGCTGGGCTGCCTCCGCGCCTTCCAAGGCCGTGCCAGCGCGGGCCGGCACGGCATCGAAGAAGGGGAGGGTCGTGGCGCCAGGGCTGCCCGATGACGACAAGGCGTCGGGACCGCCGGCCAGCACCGGTACCAGGTCCCGCCGCGCCAGGAGATCCGGTGCCGCGCCGCCCCCCGGCACCGCACGGTCCAGCACCGCCGCCGCCCGCACCGCCAGATCCCGCAGCCCGGCCGCCGATCCCGGCGCGGCGGCATCGGTCCGCAGCAGTCGCACGGCGGCCGGCACGCGGTCATGGAAGCGGGGTCCGAAGACCTCGCCCGCTGCCGCGAAGGCCGCCGCATCGCGTTCCGCGGTCAGGCCCAGATGCCGCGCGGCCTCGATCCGCGCCGCCACGGTGGGCATCGGCTCCATTCCCGCGGCGGGGGCCAGGAAGCCTTCCAGCCGGTGGATGAAGTCCTGGCGCCGGGCCTCGCCCATCGCACCCAACTGCGCGGAGGACAGCAGAAGCATGTCAGCCCCTTTCCGGCATGGTGGCGCGGGCGGTCGCGCGCGTCATCCGCCGGTATTGCCCTGCAGGTCCCAATAGGTCCGCACCTCACCCCGCGCGGCGTTCGCGGTGGTAAGCGTGAAGCCCCAGACGATGCGCCGGTAGCGCAGCGCCACTTCCTCCCGCACCATGCGGCCGCCCTTGCCCTCACCCAGGCCGGTTGATTCCTGCAGGAAGGGGTTGAAGGCGCGCACCAGCACATCCGTCATCCGGTATTCCATGATCTTCAGGCGCAGATCAGCGGAATCGTGGATCGCCACGGTCACGGTCGGGATGCGGAAGCCGTTGCAGCACATCAGCGCCAGGCGCGGGGATGCCTCATCCGCATCCTTCAGCACCACGAAGTCACCATGCTCGGCACGCCCTGGCCCGGCATCCCCCGCCGCCGCGCTGCCTGCGCCCGGCTGGGACACGCCGTGCCGGAAAGCGAGCAGCCGGGCCCAGCCGCGCTGGTCGGCCTGGTCCACGCGGGCATCGATGCTGTCGAACCGGATGAACGCTTCATGCGCCATTGGCGGGTCCCGTCATGGCGTCTCGCGCCGGGGTGGGCAGCGGCATGGCGTCCGTCAGCGTGAAATCCACGCCCAGGCCATCCACCTGGAAATGCGGCTGCAGCGAGACCTCTAGCGCGATGACGCCGGGCCGGGCTGGGTTCGTCGTTGCCTTGGCCTGGGCGCGTCGCAACGGCTTCTCCGCCCGCGTCGCGGCGGCGGCATCCGCCTGCCAGGCGACGTATTGCGCCAGCCAGCGGCTCGCCAGGGCCTCCACATCAGTCTCCGTCATCGGCGCGCGGCCCAGTTCCTGGCGCAGCGTGACCAGCAGGTGGTGCCCGACCCGCGTGCCGGCAAAGGTGTAGGGCAGGCGTGCCGCCAGCCGCCGCGCCGTCGGATCGACACCGCCGATCCCCTCCCGCAGCGCGGGCGGCTCCATCATCGATGGGGCGTCCAGGAACGCCACGGCATCGCGGCCAGGAAGATGCACCATGACGGCGATCCCGGCGCGCCGGGCGGCTTCCTGCGCCCGTTCCGTCAACGCCACCGATACGGGCGGCCGGGTGGCGCCGGCGGTGCCGATGGGCTCCAGCGCCATCGGCCGCACCACGCCCTGGTCATCCGCCGTGCCGGCGATGGCGACATGCCAGTTGAAGCGCTGGAAGGCGACAAGCGCACGCTGCGCCAGCCCGACCGCCCCGCCCACCCAGGGCAGCGCCGCCGGATCGGCCGATGCCGGCTCCTCATACCGCAGCGGCGCGGCCTGTCCGGGCGCCGGGCGGTACCGCGCGCGCGCCAGCAGGCGGGGGCCGCACAGGCCGAGGAAGCTTGCCGCCTCATCCTGCCGGGCGGCGCGCCAAGCCGGTGCCGCGCGTTCAGCCGCGCCGTCCAGCAACGCTTCCTCTAGCAGGCGCGGGCTGGCCGAACACAGCACGGGGCAGACGGCGGCACGCCCCAGCCGCGCCAGCTTCTGCGCCAGCAAAGCATCGCGCGGGTCGGGCCCCAGTTCGAACAGGCACAGCAGCAGCGTTTGTGGCGCCGCACCCAGCGCGCCGAGGCCCTCGCCGTGGATGAGGTGATGCAGCGTGCTCATCGACTCCGAAGCGGCATCGTCCAGGTCCGCTCGAACCGCGGCCTTGGTGATGTCCAACACGCGCAATTCGCAGCCGGGGCCGCCGGCGAGGTCGAGCAGGTGGGCAAGCGCCCGCCAATTCGCCTCCACCGCCTGGAATTCCGGGTGGCGCAGCACGGCGGTCACCATGGCGGCTGCCGCGGCCTCCAGCAGCGATGCGAGCCAGCCGGCATGCTCCGCCCGGGGCGCGACCAGGCCCCGCAGCACCGCTGCCAGTTCAGGCGGGCTAGCGGCGAGCAGGAGGCGGATCGGCAACGGCGCCGCATCTACTGCCCAGGGTAGCAGCCTGCGCCCACCCGCGGTTTCCACAATGCGCCAGAAGGCCGGGATAAAGGCGTCTCGGATGGCTGCGTCGAGGTCGAACCGCGCCAGCGGCGCCAGCCACCGCTCCCCCAGCCGCTCAGGCGGCAGGCGTTGCAGGGCCGCTTGTTGCATCAGCGCGACTTCGATCCAGGCGGCCAGCGCCAGCAGGCGGGGGACTGGTTCCACCGCCTCGGCAGGGTCCGGCAGTGCCGCCGTCAGCGCATCTGTCGTCGCATCACCCAGCACACGCCCCGCGGCACGGCAGATGGCGGACAGCCCCGCCACATCGATCTCCCGCACCGGGGTTGAGCCCCCGCCGACGCGCCACTGCGACAGGCCCTGCACCAGAAGCGTGGTCGCGCGAAGCGCCGGCATGGCGGGCCACAGCGCCAGCCCGGCCGGGCCGAAGACCGCCAGCGGGTCGCCCGCCGCATCGCCATCCGCCAGCATCGGCCGCCATTCGACCGGGCCCTGGGCGAAGGGCAGGCCTTCAAGGCGGATGCAGGGCCGGAAGCGCCGCAGCAGATCGCCGATGCTCAACGTTTCCTCCCCCCATCCCTGACTGACGGGGGGGCGGGTGGACTGGAAGCGCGGCCGCGGCGCGGGGTCCGCCTGCCGGGACCCGGCGCCGGAGAAATCGCCCATGATGCCGAGTACGAAGGGCAGTTCCTCCGCATCGGAATCCTCCTCCGCCGACAGGCGAAGACGCACCCGGGGCGTATCGAGCATGCCGGACATCAGGACTGCCCCGCGGCCAGGATCTCATCCACCCGCAAGCTACCCTCCGCCGTGGCGCGGTAGCGACGAATGGCGACCCCGGCGGCGTCCTCGGCCAGGAAGGCGGCGATATCGCGGAACAGCGCGCCGCGCTGCGCAGCGTCGCAGGCCGGCAGGAAGTCGCGCAGCACGCGCGGATCGTACAGGCGGAAGTTCAACACCTCCCCCCCCCCGACGCGCACCAGCGCGAAGCGGCGGAGGTGGCGGCGAAGCTGGGCCATCGGCACGTCGGTCGCGGCGAAGATGCCCCAGGCACCGCCCCAGGCGGATGCGACGAAGCCATCGGCCTGCCCGCCCGGCGGCACCGCGAGGAGATAGGGCGCAACATCAGCAAGGCTCACCGCGGCCTCTCCCTGCCAGAGGCAGGCGATCTCCACCATGGGCTCCAGCGCGGCCAGCGCCGGCAGCACGGCGGCATCCCTGGCCGCATCCACCACCATGAACAGCGGCGCGCCCGCGGCATGCCGAAGCTGGGCCGCGATGGGCGGCGGCATCATACGTCCGCGCAATGGCGCACCAGCGGCGTGCCGGAGGTGGCGGCCGCGCGCAATGCCGCCGCCTGGGTGCTGGTGGATCGTGTGGTCGAAAGGGCGGCCAAGCGCGGCGCAGGCGCCTGCCTGGCGGCTTCGCCGGCGCGGCGTTCCGCCGCCGCGGCCGGTAGTTCCGGGTCCTTCGGCGATGGCTGGCGCGCGAAGCCGCCGCCACCGCTGTTGATGCGCACCAGGGGGCCGCGGATGACCACGCCGGAGGCATCGATCCGCACCGTGCTGCCCGCAACCTGCAGGGTGATGGCCGAGCCCGCGGTGATCACCAATTCGCCGCCGATGCCCAGCACCGCTTCGCCCCGCAGCCTGATATCGGCGTCCTCCCGCACCGAGAGGGACATCGCACCCTCAATCGTCGCGGCGCTGTCGCCCTTCACAGTCAGGTGGTCATCGTCGCCGATGCGGATGCGGCGCGCGCCCCCGATGCCGGTATGGCTGGACCCGCCGATGCTTTCGCGCTGTTCGCCCCGAACCCGCAAATCCAGCCGCTTCTGCGCGTGGAGGAAGACCTGCTCCTCCCCCTTCTTGTCCTCGAAGGCGAGTTCGTTGAAGCCGCCACCGCCGGGGGAGGACATGGTCTTGAGGCTGGAGACGGTGGCCTGGCCGGGCAGGTCGTAGGGCGTGCGGTTGACGCCGTTGTAGACCACGCCGGTGACCAGCGGCCGGTCCGGGTCCCCATCCAGGAACTCCACCAGTACTTCCATGCCGATGCGCGGAATCCACTGGAAACCCCATCCGTTGCCGGCGGCAGATTGGGCGACGCGCACCCAACAGCTGTCGCCGCTTTCATTCTTCGCGCGGCGGTCCCAGTGAAAGCGCAGCTTGATGCGCCCCTGCCGGTCCGTGTGGATCTCCTCCCCCTTCGGCCCAACCACCGTCGCGGTCTGCGGCCCTTCCACCAGGGGTCTCGGCGTCACCCTCGGCGGCCGCGGCACATGCGCAGCATCGGCACAGCGAAAGCGGTTGGAATAGCCCGCGCCGCCACCGGCGAGGTCGTTCTGCGCGGCGTGGTAGGCTTCCGTCACGATGAAGCGGCCATCGCGGCCGCTGGCGGGGTGCCCCGCCAAGGCAAAGCCATGCCCGGCCCTTAGACCGGGCGCGTTGGACCGGCCGGCCGCGATCCGCCGGTTCGCCTCGAAATGCTCGGCCTGCAGCCGGGCCAGCGTCTCGCCATCGTCACGCTCGGGGTAGCGGCCGGGGTACTGGAATACCTCGATATCTGTCGCACCGGGGGGCGCGCCGCGGATGCTGGTCTGCACGCCAAGGGGCGTCAGCGGCATTTCCTGGTTGAAATCCACGGTCGCGATCGCCCCGGGCTGGAGCGAGACGCTTTCTGTCCAGTTCTCGATGCTGTCCTCCGCCCCCGCCAGGTCCGCCATCAGGTAGCGCAGCGTCGCGGGCGTGGCTTCCGGGGGCGTCGTTGCACCATCGGCGAACACCACCTCATGCCGGTCGGCTCCGTGCACGAAGTAGTAGAAGATGCCCTCCTCCTCCATCAGACGCGACAGGAACGCGAAGCTGGATTCGCGGTACTGCACGCAATAGTCGCGCCGACGGTATTGCCGCTGGAGGTCGAGCCGGTAGTCCGCGACCTGGTGGGAGGCGAGCACCTCCTCCATGATGTCGGGCACAGAGCGGTTCTGGAAGATGCGGCAATCGCGCCCCTGGCCCAGCAGCCACAGCCTGGGCACGAGGGTCAGCGTATAGCGGTAGAGTTCCTGCCCCGATCCATCGGCCTGGTGCCCGGTGAAGTCGATCTCCTGCACGATGCCATGGAAATGCGCGGCCTCCCCGGCCTCACGCGTCACGGTCGCGACGGCGGGCTGGCCCAACAGCGTGTCGCCGGACAGGCTGGCCGGCGACACCACCTCCACCTCGAACCGGAACAGGGCGGAGACGGCTTCCTGCCCACCCAGTGCCACCGCCGCGACCGCACCCTCCCCGGCTGCGGTGACGATGCGGAGCAGGCGCGTGGACTGGACGGGAAGGGTCATCGAAGCGCTGCCGGCCGAAGGCGGGTCATGCAAAGGACAGTCGCTGGTCGTGGATCGGGTAATCCACGCCGAAGCGCGGGGCGAAGGTGCCGTCGGGGTTGCGCGGCCAGGTCTCCCGGTCCTTCTCGATATGCTCGGCGAGGAGCTTGGCGTTGCGCTGCTGGCATTCCCGGGCCTTGGCTTCCTTGTGCAGCCCATCGAGAACCACGCTGACGCCGAAGCCGACCGCCGCGCCGACCAGGATCGGCACCACCACGGGGGCCGCGAACCAGGAAGCGATGAGCGCCGCCACGCCCCAGCCCGCGGCCGACGCCACCGTGGCCTTGAGCACCTCCACCGCCAGGTTGCGGAAGAAGGGGCCGCTCCATTTCGGGTCCTCGCCCGGCGCCGGCTCCCGCAGGATCTCCTTCACCACCTCCCACCCCGTCGTGGTAAGGATGGAGAGGCCGGGCGCGCGGATGGCGCTGCGCACGAGGCCGTTGCCGACCGCGCCGGTGATGTGCGCGACCTGCGCATTGCGCGCGAGGTAGCGCGTGCCCTTCAGCGGAAAACGGTCGCGCGGGAACTTCTTCACGACGAGGTAGTCCTTGCCGCGATACGGCCTGACCTCGGCCTGCCCGAGGCCGATCGAGCGGACGATGCGCCGCGACCGGTTCAGGTCCTTCAGCAGCTCGTGATAGGCTGGAATCTCGAGGTTCAGCCCATCCTTCAGGCGGTCGTTGAACTCCAGGATCAGCACCTGCCGGTCATCATTGGCTTCCACCGTGCAGGCGTTGGGCTGCAGAGTGCTGCGGGATCGGTCGCTGAAGAACGGCATGCGCGCCTCCATCAGGCCAGGGCAGTGGCCGGGTCTCGAGCACAGATCATAACGAGTTTCGCCGGATGCGAAACCATCGGCGGTGACTAGCCGATTATTACCGTCGCCGCGCCCTGCACGATGAAGCCGCCATGCGCGCAACGATCGGCGATGCGCGCGGCGGGCCGATACCCCATCAGAACGCCTGCTGAACCGGCAACGATTCGGTCCATCGGGCCGCGGCAGATCGCGCTGTCCGCGAGGCGCGCGGCGGGCTGGTGCGTTACGAGCACGGTGGGCTCCGCGGTTACGATCGGGCCGCCCACATGCCATCGCTTCCCGGTTCGCGCCGGGCAGAAATGGAAATCGAAGAGCCGCGCCGCGGGGCGACCTGCCATTCCACCGATCCTCCACGCCGAACTCTCAGGCACCGCCGGATCATCTCTTGACTCGTTTGAAATGACAACATTACCCTGACGTTATCAACGCCGCGTTCACCGTGCGAGGTCACTTCCTGCGCCAGGCCATGGCGCGGGAAGCGAATTCAAGGGCAAGGCAGGCGTCGCGACGAAAGTGATGGTCCACTGCCGGGAGTGAAGTGATGCCTGAGCCAATGTTCATGAGAATCGTTGGCGTTCGCAGCGGCGACGTTTCCGCTGGCGCTATGGGCCCAGAGAGCGTCGGGCGCGCCTCGATCCTCGCTCACCAGAACAAGATCCAGGTGCTGCAATATGAGAGCCACTTGATACTGCCTAGCAACCCGCAGAACGGCCAGCCTTCCGGGCGCAGGGAGCATCACGGCATCACGGTTCACAAATATTTCGACAAATCGTCCCCCGACATCCACGGCATGCTTGCGACTGGCGAGGAATTGTCGAGCGTGACGATCGAATTCTGGCGCATCCCCCCGGATGGCGAGGAGGAGCAGTATTACGAGATCAAGGCGGAGCGCTGCACCCTCGTGAACATTCGAACCTACGTCCCCAATGTGCTCGATCCGTTGCAGCGCCACATGGGGCACATGGAAGCCGTGACGTTCAAGTACCGAAAGATCAGCTGGACGCACAAGCTGGCCGGCACCGTGCGCAACGACGATTGGGACCGGTGACGCGGTCAGGAATCGGGCGACTGATCACTGGCGGGAGCGTGAATGTATCTCGACAAGGTGAAGCGGTTCCACGCACTCGACTCCCTTCCGCTGCTCCCCGCTGACGACCCGCTCATCCGGCCGGCGCCCGCAAGCCTTGCGCGCCTCGCGCCGGAACTGATCGATGCGTTCGAGGGGGAGTGGCGGATCGTCGCCACGTCCTGCGAGACATTCGGCCGCCTAAACGCCCCCACCATCGATTGGGCGGCGGTTGCCGAAGCGTGCGAGACGATGCTGCGCAACGGGCCCAGGGATCTGCGCTTGGCCGGCATCCTGATGGCGGCGGAATTCTTCGCCGGCCGCATCGTCCGCTTGCCGCGGGCTGCCGCGGCCTATGGCCTCTACGCCGCATCCCACTGGTCCGACATGCCGGTGCCGGCGCGCGAACGCGGCTACCTGTTCTCCCGCCTCGTCGATCCAATGATCGATGCGCTGAAGGCTGGCAGCGCGACGACTGCGACGGAACGCAGAGCCCTGCACCAGGCCGCGGGCCTGATCGCCACCGCGGCGGAGGTCGTGGCGGCTGCACCGGGCGCGCGGCCGGACCTCGCTACCAGATTGACGAGGCTGTCGCGGGCCCTTGCTCAGGCGGGGGGGAACCAGGCGGGGGCGGCACAGGTCGGCGATGGCGCCGCCATGCCACCGGTGGCGGCCAAGCCGCCTGCCCCGGCCAGCCAAGCCGCGATTGCGCCGATCGCCGTGGCAGAGGCGGCGACGCCCGATGCGGCCCTGGACCTTGCGGCCGGCAGCGCCATCGCGATGCAGGCGGCCCCGCGCCACGCGCGCGTGCCGCCTGAGGATCAGGAGACGCCGCCCCCCGGCTGGACGACGCTGTCGCTGACAGCCGGGGACTGGCGCGCGCGCGGTGCCGCCGATTACTGGCCGAGGATCGCCGAGTCAGCCGTGATGCTGCTGGAGGATGGGGCCAAGGACCTGCGGGCTGCCGGGCTATGGCTGCTCGCGGCTTGGTGGATGCAGGACGCTGTGGCGCTGCGCCGCGCCGCCGCCGCATGCCGCGTGCTCTGTGAGGGCTTCTGGGCGGAGATGCCGCTGCCGGCGGGCCGCCGGGGCGCCATGTTCCTGGGCGACGCAGTGGATATGGCTGCCGATGTGGCGCTGCAAGCCGGGCAGCGGCAGGACAATATTTTCGCCAAGGCGGCGTTTCGCACGGCGGCCTCCGCCGCCGCCGGCCATCTTGCCGCGACGGCCGCGGCGATCGGGGCCGCCGGTCAACGGGATGCCCGGGATGGTCATCCGAAGCTTGCCGCGATGCTGGCACGCATCGCGACAGTGCTGGACGATGGTGTCCGCGCCGGCGATGCGCTGTCGGCACCCCCGCCCGCCGCAGCGCCCGCCGCGCAGGTCCTGCCCGCAGCGGCCGCGGATGCAGCTGATGGGCCAGCGGAGTTGGACCACGACGCGACGGTACGGGACGCACCATCCCAACCCGTGACCCCCACCGGTTCCATCCCGACCGGTTCTATCCCAACCAGCGAATCGGCGTTGCTGGCCGCAATGCGCGCCTTCGCGGTGGATCGCTTCGGTGCCGAGCCCGGCGGCAAGGATGACTGGCGCGCCTTCGCGCTGCTGCGGCAGGCGGCCCTGCTGCCGTTCCGCCGCCTCACCATGCCCCAAGGGGGTGCGGAACGGCCCATTCCGCTGCGCGGGCCGGCGGAAGCCGATGTCGCGCGGCTGGCGCGGCTGCAGAACCTGGATGCAGCGAAGGACCCGGCGGCGACGCTGGCCATGCTGGCTAAGGCCGAATTGGCCATGGCCAACTTTCCGGTGTGGCTCGACCATCACCGCGTGGCGGCAGAGGTCCTGGAGAAGCTGGGGCCCGCGCTCGTGCCGGCGCGCGCCGCCGTGATCGGCGCCACCGCCACGCTTCTGCTCCGCCTGCCCGGGCTGGCCGCTATGCAGTTCGAAGATGGGCGCCCAGTGGCGGATGAGGCGACGCAGCGCTGGATCGGGGCGGAGGTGCTTCCCGGTGGCGCAGGTGCGGGCGATGAGATCGACGGCGCGGCGGAAGCCTCCGCGCTCGCGGATGCCGGCCGCCACGCCGAAGCCCTGGCGCTGCTGGCCGCACGGCGCGCGACCGCATCCTCCGAGCGCCTTCGCTTCCGGATCGGCCTTCTGTCGGCGAGGCTGTTGCTGCGATCTGGCCAGGCAGCCTCCGCTGCCCTGCTGCTGGAGGAACTGGTCACGGAGGCTGGGCGGCATGGCCTCGACCGCTGGGAACCCGCACTCGCCACCACGGCGCTGCGATTGCAGATCGAAGCCCTGGCCCAGGACGAGGACAATCTCCGCCAGACGCTGCGCGCCACCGACCAGCGCGACCGCCTGCGGGCGGAAGCGGAGGTGCGCGCAAGGGACGCCGCGCTGCGCCACGCCCGCGGTCGTCTCGGTGCGCTCGACCCCCTTACGCTTTTCGGTGGCCCGGCAACGAATGCCGCGGCACACCCGTCCACTCGTTGATTCAGGAGAGATCCGGTGCTCGAAGTCTCCAAGGCTCCCGACGGCAGGCTCAACCTCAAATACGATCTCGCAGGCAAGGACAATGAGGTCCGCGAACTGCCGCTGCGCTACATGGTCGTTGGCAATTTCGCGGGCGATCGCGAATTGCCGCTGATTGAGGAACGCGAACCCGTCACCATCAACCAGACCAATTTCGATGAGGTGATGACCAAGCTGAAGCCGGCCGTGACCGCGACCGGTGTCGCGAACGTCTTCGTCGATGCCAAGCCGGGCGAGCCGACGCCTGAGACTCGGCCGTTGGAACTCGCGTTCAATACAATGGCCGATTTCCACCCCGACAACCTGCTGCGCCAACTGGTCGAACCCCGTATCGATCCGAGAGGAGGCCGCCCGGCGGCGCAGATCGAGGCCCTGGCGCAGGCGCTGAAGCTGCGGGAAGCGCTGGTCGCCCTGCGCGGTCCCATGGGCAATCGCGCCGCCTTCCGGAAGGCGATGGAGGAGTTCGTCAAGGACGACGCCATGCGCGCCAAGCTCGAACAATCGCTCGGCATCGCGCGCTGAACCCTTGAACCGCATCGCAGGACACGTCCCATGAGCGACAGCACGCCGCAGGGCGCCAGCAGCCTTCCCATCGTCCTCCCGCAGAAGGCGCCGGTCGATCTGAGCCGCCTGGTCGACATCGCGATCGAGGGCACAATCAGCCGCGGCGCGGAGAGCGATCGCGACCGGGCCGAGCAGAAGGAACTCGCCTCCCTCGCGATCGAGGAAGTGTACCGGGAGATCTTCCGCCAGACCGCGGAGAACCAGTTCTCCCTCACCGAGGACCGGATCAATTCACAGCTGATCGACAGGGCGATCGCGCGGCTCGATGCGCAGATCGGCAAGCAGGTCGATGCCGTGCTGCACCATCCGGATGTGCAGGCGCTGGAGGCATCCTGGCGCAGCCTGCGCTATCTGGCGGACCGATCGCCGGTCTCGTCCAACATCAAGATCAGCATGCTGAGCACGGACAAGGACCAGCTCGACCACGAATTGCACGACCAGGGGCCCGAGAAATCGGCCTTCTTCCACCATCTCTATTCGGCGGAACTGGGCAGCCTAGGTGGCGAGCCCTACGCTGCCATCGTCAGCACCTTCGATTTCGGCCCGCAGCCGCGCGACATGCGGCTGCTGCGCAACCTCGCTGCCTGCGCCAGCATGGCGCACGCACCGCTGCTCGCCTCCGCCAGCCCGCAATTGCTGGGCGTGAACGATGTGCGGAAGCTGTCCCGGCACGGCGATGGCATCATTGCCGACCAGCAGGCCAATCCGAAGATCATGCGGGACTGGACCAATTTCCGGCGATCCGCGGATTCGCGCTACGTCTCTCTCACGCTGCCGCGGATGATGATGCGCCTGCCTTATGGCGCCGATACGCTGCCGGTGCGCAGCTTCGCCTACCAGGAAGCGGCAGCGGGCGGACAGGACCAGTATGTGTGGGGCAGCAGTGCCTTCGCGCTGGCCGCCTGTATGTCCCGCAGCTTTAAGGAGAATCGTTGGTTCAACCGCATCACCGGGGAGAAGGGCGGCGGCCTCGTGGACCGACTGCCGCTGCACACTTATCGCCTCGATGGTGTGCAGGAGGTTACCTGCCCAACCGAGATCTACCTGAACGACAACCAGGAAAAGACGCTGGCCGGCCTCGGCTTTGCCGCCCTCACCATGCACCGAAACGAGAACTACGCGGTCTTCGTCGGCGCGCAATCCGCCTACGACCCATCCCATGAAGGGCAGGGCGACGAAGCCGAGGCGGTGAAGGCCAACCGGGCACTCGGCGCCGGCCTGCCCTACACCTTCATCGTGACCCGCGTGGCGCACTACCTGAAGGGCATGATGCGCGGCTATCTCGGCCAGCAGGTGCCGGACAAGGCGGCGCTGCACAAGGCGGTCAACGACTGGATCAAGGGCTACTGCCTGCGGAACGAGAACCCCGATCCTGAGGCGGTCCTGGAACGCCCGCTGAAGGATGCGACAGTGGTGGTTGGGGATTGGCCCGGGCGACCCGGCTACTACCGCTTCGACATAACGATCAAGCCGCACCACATCTTCGCGGGCGCCGATATCTCGATCGGTCTCGACGGCTTCGTCAGCAAGGACGGCTAGGCATGCGGGCCGCGCCAATGCACGCCGCCCGCATGGGGCGGACGCCGTGAACGACACGCCGCGCAGCGCCACGCCGCGCACCACGCTGGGTGCCGGCGGTGGCGGCGGTGGCGGCGGTGAACGTGCCGCCAGCACCGTTGGCGCGGGGCCGGCGCAGAAGCTGCGTGGCGCGATGGACCCCGCCTTGCAGCGGATGCGCGCCGTGCCAGGCATCCATCGCGATGTCGCGCCCTATCGCGTGCCCTGGTACCTGATGGCGGGCACGGCGGGGGCGGCGGAAGCGTTGTTGCGCGCCGCGCACCAGGGCTCGGACCGCGCGGGCCCGCCGGGCCTGCCCGCCGCGGATGGCTGGGGCTGGTGGCTGCTGCCGAAGCTGGTCGGTATCGCGCTGGGCGATCCGTTGCTGCAGCCTAAGGAAGCGGATCCCGAAAGCTGGACCGTGGTGGAAACCGCGTTGAGCCTGCTGCTGGAGCGGCGCAAGCGCCTGCCGCTGAACGGGCTGGTCGCCGCCGTGCCGGTGGAGGTTCTGGCGGATGCCGGCGCGGCCCGGGCGGCGGGCGGCGTGGTGCGCGGCCTGGTGGCCGAAGCCTGCCGGGCCCTGCGGATCGACCTGCCCCTGCATATCGTCGTCACGGGCCTCGACAGGCTGCCCGGACATGCTGGTTTCTTCGCCAGCCTGCCGCCACGGATCGGCGGCCAGGCCATCGGCCACCTGAACGATCCCTGCGGCGCGGTGGCCGATCCGCAGGCGTTGGTGGGCGGCGCCTTCGCCGCCATCGTGTCGCGGCTGGAATCCGTTCGCCTCGGCCTGCTGCTGGACCTGACGGCCGAACGTGACCGGTCCGCCATCTTCCGGTTCGTCGAAGCCATCGCCGGCTTGCAGGACGGGCTGGAAGCCTATGCCCGCGCGCTGCTGGCGCAGGATGCCTACAGCACGGCGCCGCATTGGCGCGGCCTGTTCCTGACGGCACCGGAAGCGCCCGCCCCGGCAATACGACATGTGGCCGACCTGTTCGACCGCTTCCTGGCGCAGGATGCCGGCCTGCTGGTGCCACGCTGAAGGCGGCATGGGCATGACACGAACGCGCCTCATCAACCTGTTCACCGCGCCGCTGATGCGGGGCCTCGACATGCTGGCGGAGGTGCAGTCCGCCCTGGCGGCCAACCGCAACCCGGCCTTGCGGCCGGAGGATGCGACGGCCGAATTGTGCCGGCTGCTCGATGGCCAGATGATCGAGGCCCGGCGCCAGGGCAACTCGCCACCCGGCCAAGGCCGCGAGGAAGAGCTCGATGCCACGCGCTACGCCATCGTCGCTTATCTCGATGACCGTTTCGGGCAGTTGCCGGCATGGAAGGCGCGCGATGCGGACCCGCTGCAATACGCGATCTATCGCGAACGCGGAGCCGGGGACGACCTGTTCAACCGCATCCGCGCGGTCAAGGACCAGCAGACGGAGCTGAAGGAGGTCTATGCCACCGTGCTCGGCCTCGGCTTCCGCGGCCGCGCTTATCGGCAGGACCAGGCGGCGCTACAATGGCTGGAACAGCATCGTGATCGGCTACGGGTGGGCCTGCGCCCGGAACCTGTCGGCCTGGCCGATCTGGACCAGGTCTCGGGCTTCCTCACGCCCCAGCCCTATGCCGTGGTGCCGCCGCCCGCCGCCGTGGTGCCGAAGCCGTCCCGCTGGCCGCTGATCGCCGCGCTGCTGGCGGCGCTGGCCCTGCTGCTGTTGCTGGCGGGCATCGGCTGGTGGTGGTGGAAGCGCGGGCCGGATGGCGTGCAGCTTGCCCGCGCGGCGATGGCCGAGCTCGCCTGTTCCAACATGCGCGCCGATTCCGTGCCGGGGCAGCGCAGTGCCGTGCTGCTGAGCGGCCGCTTCGCGGACCGCGATGCGCTGGACGAGCGGCTGGACCGCCTGCGCGATGCGGGGGTGGATGTGCGGGAGGGCCAGCTGGTGGAACGCCCGCCGCCGATCTGCGACCTGCTCGGCATGCTGGAGCGTCGCCGCGTGGCCGAGGGAACGGGTGGGCCGACCATCGATCCCGGGGGCACGGAGGGCCGCTACCAGCTCGGCGACTATTTCGTGGCGCATGCCACAAGCCCGGCCGCGGGGAACCTGACCGTACTGTCCGCCGTGGCATCGAAGGGCAGCCGCGGGTCCATCTCCATCCCGCTGCCGTCCGGCCCGCATCCGGTCACGGCCGTCGCTGCCAATGAACGCGTGCGGATCGGGCGCCCGGTGGAGGCCATCACCAGCCGTGACCGCGGCTTCATGGTGATCGGCCCGGAGGGCACTCAGGCACTGGTCGCCCTCTGGACACCGAATGCGCTGTTCGATGTCCAGGGCAGGCCGCCCGGCAACGATCCCGCCGCCGTCATCAGCGCGCTGGAAGCGGCGCTGGCACGCCAGCCGCAGGCCAGTTTCAACCAAGCGGTTGTATCGATCGTGCCGGCGCGCGCCGCGCCGCAGCAGGCTCGCATGGCGCTGCGCGGCCTGGACTGTTCCAGCATCCAGGTGCTGCCGGGGGCCAATGGCCAGGCCCGGCTTGTCGGCCGCTTCGCCAGCGAAGCGGGCCTGGAGGACAGGATCGCCACGCTGGCCGGCATGGTCGACCGTGCCGCGCTGCGCCTCGTCCCGGCACCCTTCTGCCAGGTGCTGGACCAGTTGGACGGTCTGCTGGCCACGAATGGGACCGCGGCCGGCGGCCCATCCCTGGCCACGACGCGTCGCGATGCGACGTTCACCCAGGGCGAGCCGGTAGAAGTGGCCGCCACCATGGCGACTGCCTTCGCGGGGCATCTCACCGTCGTGCAGCTTCACCCCACGGCGGGGTTCGAGGTGCTGACCCCATCGCGCGATTTTCCAGGGCGGGAAGTCGCGGCGGCGACGAGGATCCGCTTCACCAGCCTGGCGCTGGACCGGCCGGTTCGCGCCCTGGCCGACCCGCCCGGCATGCGCCTGGTGCTGGCCATCGCGACACGCGCGCCGTTGATCACCGATGCGCGCCCCATGCCGCGCGATGCAGCAGCGGGCCTCGCCGCGCTGCAGGCCGCGATCCTCGCGCAGCCTGGTGGCCCGGCCACGGCGCTGGCGACCCATGCGCTGGTCACGGTCTCGCCGCGCGGCGTGCCGACACGGGGGAATTGAAGATGCCCCCTGGCACGACCGCGCGGCCCAGGACACAGCCAGGACACAGAAGGAAGAACAGGCGATGACACGATTGAGGGCCGCCATGCTCCCGCACGCATTCACCGGCTGCGCCATCCTCGGCCTTGCGCTCGGCGGCGTCGCGGCGGGGAGTCCGGCCGCGGCGCAGACGGTCGAGGAATTCCTCCGCGCGCTGCGTCCCCCTTCCGTCGTGTCGCAGCCCAGGAACCTGGAGGAAACCTCGGGCCCGAGCCCGACGCCGCCGGTGGGCGTCGTCGACCCCTCGTCGGCGGCAGTGAACAGCGACAGCACCGTCTGTGCCAGGATGGACACCACCCGCATCCGTTTTCGCTTCGGCAGCGCCGAGCTGGATGAGAACTGGATCGTCCACATCCAGAACCTCGCGACGGCGCTTAACCTGCCGGCTATGCGCGGTGCGCGCATCATGCTGGTGGGCCACACCGACGGCGTCGGGTCGGATGAGTACAACCTCGACCTCTCCCGCCGCCGAGCCGATGCCGTGCGCGACTACCTCGTCAATCGCGGCGGCGTCGCGGCGGGGCGGATCAGCACCGATGGTCGCGGCCGGCGACAGCTCGCGAGGCCGGATGACCCTGCGAGTGGTGAGAACCGGCGTGTCGAGATCGGGACGATCTGCTGATCGCTGGCAAGGAAACGACACCGATGGAACCGATGCCGCGCCTGCTGTGGTCGGAAGGCCTCTTCCTCACACCCCAGCACTTGCAGCAGCAGGATCGTGTGCATGCCGCGGCCGTCGCCGCGGTGTGGCGGGAAGCCCTTCCCTTCCGCTGGGGCATCGCGCGGCTGGAGATGCGGGAGGATGCGCTGGCCCGCGGACTGGTGGATGTGACGGCCGTCACCGCCATCACGCGCGATGGGGTCTTTGTGAAGGCGGGCGGCGATGGCGGGACGAATGCCCGCATCCGCTCCCTGCCCCTCGGCGGGACGGTGATTGGCAGTGCAATCCTCCACATCTGCCTGGCGCGCGAACAGCCGGATATTCCCACGGTGGCGACGGCGGCGGAGCTGGAACGTGCGGAACGCTTGGCGCGCCGCCATGTGGCGGAGGAGCGGGAGGTTGCCGATGCCGACGACCCCCGGCAGCCCGACCGTATCCTTGTCTCCCGTCTGCCCTTCCTGCTGCAACTCGCGGTCGTGCCGGAAGGACCGGCGGGGGAAGCCGCACGCAGGGCGCTGGAACAGGATTTCGACACGCTGCCGATCGCGCGGATCCTGCCCAAGGGCGAGGGCCACGCGCTGGATGCGGATTTCCTGCCACCTGCCCTTTCGATCGGCGCAATCCCGCGCCTGCTGTATCGCGTCGCCTCGCTGGCCGACCGGCTGATGGGCCGGATCGCGGAGATCGAGCCGGAACTCGGCACCCGGCGGCTGCAGGCGGAGCCGGGTGTGCCACCCACCATCACGATCTTCCTCATCCTGCGATCGCTGCATGAACACGCATCCGCGCTGCTGCAGTCGGCGGAGATGAAGGAAACCCACCCCGCCGAGCTGTACCACCGCCTGCGCCAGGCCGTGGCCGATTTCGCCGCCTTCCACCCTAGCGTGTCGTTGCGCGGGGAGGTTGCCGCGATGGGCGACCAGCCAGCGCGCCCGGCGCTGCCGCCCTATGTCCACGATGACCTCGGCTGGCGCCTGCGCGCGGCGATCGAGACACTCGACATGCTTACGGAGGGGCTTGATTCCGGCGCCCAGCTCAGTGTCGAACTCCTGCACCAGCCTCCGAATACCTGGCATGCGGATATCAAGCCCGAATTCTTCGACGGGCGGATCTCCCGCTTCTTTCTCCGGGTCGAGAGCACGATGCTGCCGAGCGAGGTCGAGGGGCGGCTGCGGCAGCGCAAGATCTCCTGCAAGCGGGAAAACGCGACGCTCATCCACAGCAACCTGCTGGGGCTGCGAATTCACCTCCTCGCCGATCCGCCGCGCGGCCTGCCATCGCGCGCCGGGCGCTACACCTACTTCGAGGTGGAGACCGACGATGACTACTGGACGCAGATACGCCTCAGCCGGGACATCGCGATCTTCTGCCCCGAACTGGCGGAGCGCGAGGTGCGTATCCGGCTGTTCCGCGAAATCTCGCCGGAATGAAGGGGTGGCGGACCGCGTCCTGGCTTCCGGCGAGGACGGGATAAAGCCCCTTAACGTCTGCGGATCGATTCGATATCGTGCTTTGCAGTGAGGGACGGCATACGCTGCCTGCGGGCATGGCTGGTGCCGGCGTCTGAAGTCCCGCCAGGCACGGCGGGCCAGGAAGGGATGATGCGATGATGGTTGCCCCAGGACAGCCGATGAGCCGCAGCCTGCGCCCGGTCGCGGCAGCGCTGCTGGCCGTGCCCCTGCTCTCCGCCTGCCAGGCGACGCGAAGCCAAGGCCCGATCGTTGCCGATGCACCGAACGACACCTGCGCCATCCACCGCGCCACCTTCCGATCCACCGCGCCGACCTTCGACGATGTGGCTGCCAATGTGGCGCTGAGCGTGGCTACCGGCGTGGCTACCGGCGTGGTGATCGGCGCGCTGACCGGCAATACGCGGACCGGGGTAGCAGTCGGCGGCGGCATCATGGCCGCAGGCATCGCCGCCACGTTGGTGAACGCCAATTTCCGCCAGATGCAGGGCCAGCAGCGGCGCGACGCCCTGCTCGGCCAGACGGTCGCTGTGAACAAGTACGGTGAGCGCGTGACTGGCGCGAATATCGCGCTGGACCGCCTTTCGAGCTGTCGCCGGGAACAGGTCCGCACCGTGCAGACAGCCCATCGGCAGCGCCGTCTGCCGCAGCCCGAGGCGCAAGCACAGCTTGCCGAGATCCGCAGCTGGTACGATGGCGACCTGACGCTGATCCGCAGCTTCGACGAAAGGCTGGCGGCCGATACACGGCAATTGTCGGAATCCACGCAGTTTATTAACAGTGCCGGGCTGGATAGCGCGCCGGCGTTCCGGTCCTTCCGCGGCATCGTCGCATCCCCCGGCGCGGTTAAGCAGTCGGCCGCCGCCACCGCGGCGGATGGGCCCGCGCTGCAGGCAGGGCAGAGCATCCGCGTCACGGCGCGGGAGGGCAACTGGTATCGCGTCGCGCTGCCAGGCAACCGCACCGGCTTTGTGCCGATCTATTCGGTGGCGCAGGAAGTCACCGCCGCGGAACACCAGGGCGCCTCCGCCCAGCCGATCCGCAGCGCGGCGAAGGATGATGCCGATACCGTTGGCGATGTCGCCGCCGGCAGTACCTATCGCGTCGTCGGCCGGATGACCGGGTGGCTGGTGGTGGACAATGCCGGCCGCCGCAGCTTCGTGCGCGCCACCGCGCTCCGCCCCTCCCGCGTCGACGAGACGGGCACGGAGGTCGTGCAGGCCACCGCCAGCGCCGTCGCCTCGCGCAATGCCTTCTCCTCCGGTGCCGACAATCTGGCGGCCGAGGCACGGCGCGTGACGTTGGATACCTGACGGCCGGTGGCTCTCATGGCCGCCCGGCCGGGCATGCCCCTGGCGTTCCGGCGCGCTCTCATCCCCGGCCTCCTGCTCGCAATGCTGGCATGGCTGGGAGGGGCGCTGGCGCAACCCTCCCCGCTGCCATTCCTGCGCATCGAGGCCGGCATGCACACGGACCAGATCCGCCGTGTACTGTCGACGCCGGATGGGGAGATCATCGCCACCATTTCGGCCGACAAGACCGCGCGGCTCTGGGCCAGCGACGGAACGCTGATCCGTACCTTGCGGCCGCCCATCGATGCGGGCGCCGAGGGCACGCTGCGCGCCGCGGCCCTGTCGGCGGAACGCCGCCTGCTGGTTGCCGCCGGGTCTACCGGCGCGGCCTGGGGGCGGGAGGCCCTTGTCTATATCTTCCCACTCGACCGCGACCGCATGCTCCGCCTGCCGACCGGCGTTCCGGCAGAGGTGACGGCGCTGGCCTTCGCGCCTGGGGGCAACAGGCTTGCGATTGGCTTCGATGGCGATGCCGGCATCGCCATCTTCGATTTCACGACCAGCGAGATCGTGACGGCCCCGCGGCTCGGGATCCGCAACGGCGTTACCGGCATGGCCTTCGATGCCGCCGGTAACCTCGCCATTGGTGCCGGCAGCGGCAGTATCCACCTGCTTGACGCGCGCCTGCAGCCCCTGCGCCCAGCCCGGCGGCTGCCCGAGGGGGGGCGCCCCGCGGACCTCGCCTTCTCCCCCGATGGGCGGCTGCTCGCCGTGGGTCTCGCCAACATGCCGGTGGTGCGGCTGCTGGATGCGCGCACGCTGGAGCTGCGCGGCACGCCGCCGCTCGGCCGGGCGCTGAGCGTCCATCGGCAGAGCCTGGGCGCCGTGGCCTGGACTACGGGCCCGGGTGGCCAGCCGGTGCTGCATGCGGCGGGCTACGTGCTGGACGCGCAGGGCCGCAGCGCGGTGCTGCGTTGGTCGAACCTGCAGGCGCCCCCTGGGGCCATCCTGCCGGTCGGGCGCGATACCATCCTGCACCTGAACGGCCTGCCCGGAGGGCAGCTTGCCTATGCGGGGGGGGACCCGGCCTGGGGCATAATTAGCGCCGATGGGCGGGCCCGGGTGCGCCTGGAAGGCCAGGGTGGGGATTTCCGCTCCATCGGCGCCGGGCTTTTCAGGGTGCGCCCGGACGAGACCGAATTCGGCCCCTTCCCGGCGCAGGGTCCTGGCAGCTTCCGCCTCTCGGCCGATGCGATGGTGGTGGAATTCGGGATGGCGCTGGGCGGGCAGCGGCCGCTGCGCTTCGATGTCCGGCGCCGGGTGCTGGAGCCCGTCGATGGCACCGCCCCGCCCCGGGTGGCCTTCCCCGCCGCACCGTCCCTCACGCTTCCGCTGCGAGACTGGATGAATGGAGCATCCCCGCATCTTGGGGCGCGGCGACTTGCGCTGGCGCCGGGCGAGCAGGCGCGCAGCGCCGCGCCCCTGCCCGATGGGGGCTTCCTGCTCGGCACCGATGCCCACCTCCGCCGCTACGACAGGCATGGCGGCGAGGTGGCGCGGGAAGCCGTTGTCGCCACCGCCTGGGGCGTCCAGGTCAGCGATGACGGCACACAGGCGGTGCTCGCGCTCGGCGATGGCACGATCCGCTGGCATGGGCTGGACACGCCGGGCAGCTTGCCCGAGCGCGCCGCCCTGTTCCCGCACCGGGATGGCCGGCGCTGGCTGCTCTGGACGCCTGAGGGCTTCTTCGACCACAGCGACCAGGGGGGCCAGGACCTAGCGGGCTACCACCTCAACCGCCGGGCACAGGATCTGGCGGAATGGGTTACCTTCGCGCAGCTCTACCGTGTCTTTCATGCGGAGGACCTGGTGCGCGCCCGCCTGGCGCGGGAAGACGAGGCGCCGCTGCGGCAGCGCCTGGCCGATATCGGCGACGTCCGCCGGCTGCTGCGCCAGGCGCCTGCCCCCGGCGTGACCATCGCTGCGCTGTGCTTCGCCGAGGGCGGCGGGGGGGCAGAGCGCTGCCAGGAATTCGACACCGGCGCGACGCTGACCCGCGGCCTGGCGCGGCTGCGCGAATCCGCGCGGCCTGCCGGGCCTACGGATGCCGCCGGTGGTGGCGCAGCTGTCCTTGAATTGCCGGCAGGCGTCACGCGGGTACGGCTGCGCGCCACGCTGGTGGATCGCGGCGGCGGCATCGGGCAGACGGACCTGCTCCTCAATGGGCGCAATGTGGGCCGCAATGCGGATACGCGCGGGCTCGGCCGCATCCAGGTTGGCCAGACTGGCGGCGCGGCCGGCCCCGCGGGCCCGCTGCCGGGCGCGGTGCAGACCGGCATGCTGGAATACAACCGCACGATCCATCTCGATCCCGGCCCCAACACGCTGCAGTTGCGCGTCTTCGATGGCGGCAACGAGACCTTCGGGCAATCGGCGATGCTCGAACTGCGCGCGGCTGTGCCGCAGCGGGGGCCATCGCGGCCGGTGCTGCATATCCTCGCGATCGGCGTGGACGACTATGCCGCCACCACCCGCGCCGGCCTCGGCAGCCTGCTCAGCGCCGTGGCCGATGCGCGGTCGCTGGTGGGCATGCTGGAGGAACGGACGGCGCGCGAATACGACCGGGTGAACCCGATCCTGGTCGCCGACCGAGATGCCAGCCTGCCGGGGATCGAGGCGGCGTTCGGACGCCTGCGCACGGAAGCGCGGCCGGAGGACACGGTGCTCGTTTATCTGGCCGGCCATGGCCTGGCGCTGCAGGACCGCTACGTCTTCGTGCCATTCATCGACCAGCCCGCCGACCTGGAGACGATCGGTCGAAACTCGCTGGACGACCGGCGGCTGATCGAGCTGTGGTCGGCGATCCCCGCCCGAAATGCGCTGCTGATGATCGATACCTGCCATGCCGGCGCCTTCAACATGGATTTCGCCGGCACCCTGCAGAACGAGACGGGGCGTCTGGTCCTTGCCGCCGCCAGCGCGCAGCAGGTGGCGGCAGACCGTGTGCCCGGTACGCGCCACGGCCCCTTTGCGCTCGCCGTGCAGGAAGCGCTGAGGGGCGAGGCCGCGCGGCGCCTGGCTGCCGATGGGACGGACCAGCTGACGCTGGGCTTCCATGTCCGTGACCGCGTGCCCGAACTCGCGCGGCGCGCCCAGGTGGACCAGCGCGTCTCCTTCCGCCTCACCAATGGTGAGCTTCCCTCCCCCTTCCTCCTGACCCGGCAGGTCCGATGAGCGAACAGCAACGACCCTCGGCCGCCCGGGCGCCAACGCGACGCGGCATCGGCGCCGCGCTGCTGGCGGCGAGCCTGCCCCAGCCGGCGCTGGCGCAGCGCGCAGCCACGTCGGCGCGGCCGCCGGCCGGGGCGCACGCCGCCCTGTCGCAGGGCGTCACGACGCTCGGGGACCAGTTGCTGACGAAGCTGGGCCTGGCGCCGCGGGTGGCGTCCTACTTGTTGTCGCCCTACAACTTGCACGCCACGCTCGGCATGCTGGCGATCGGCGCGCGCGGCAGCGGGGCGGAGGCCTTCGCACGCGCGCTCGGCCTGCCGGGGCTGACGCCAGGGCGGATGGCGACGGCCTTCGGCAATGGCCGGGCCTCCGTGCTCGGCCTGAACGGATCGGGCAGCGAGGTGACGCTCGCCTACTCCAACTGGACGCGGCCGAACCGGCCATTCCAGGAGGAATGGCAGAGCCTGGTGCGGCGTGCCGCATCGCCGCGGCTGGGCCGGATCGATTTCGGCAGCCCCACGGCTGTGCCCACGATCAACAATTGGGCCCGCGATGCCACGCGAGGGCAGATCCCGCAGATCGTCCAGGAACTCGGCGGGGATACCGAATTGGTGCTGGCCGGCGCGATCTATTTCGCCGGCAGCTGGGTGCAGACCTTTCCAAAGGACCGGACGGCGCCCGCGCCGTTCCATCGCCTGGATGGCAGCAGCAGCGCGGTGCCGATGATGGCGCTGGACGGCCAGGTGCCCTACGGGACGCGGGACCTCGGCCATGTGGTGCGGCTGCCCTATGCCGGCGGGCGACTGGCGATGTGGGTCGCGACCGCGCGGCGGGTGGAGGATAGCGCCGCCTTCCTGCAGGCACTGGCGGCGACGGGCCCGGCGCAGTGGATGCACGACACGCCGCTGCGCACGGGGCTGACCAATGTACGCCTGCCACGCCTGGATTTCGCGGCGGGGGCGGACATGCTGGGGCCGCTGCGCGATGCCGGGTTCGGAGAGGCGCTGTCGGCCGATTTCCGCAGCATCCTGGGCCGGCCCGTGCAACCCACGCAGATTGCCCACCAGGCGCGCATCAAGGTGGATGAGGAAGGCACGGTCGCTGCCGCCGCCACCGCCATCGTCGGCACGCGCAGCATGACGGAGATGGCCGTCTTCACCGCCGACCGCCCCTTCGTCTTCGCGCTGGGGCCGGTGGACCCATGGTTGCCGCTGTTCGCTGGCTATGTGGGGGATGCGGCGGGGGTGCAGTCATGAGGGCCGCCGTCGCGAGGCACCTGCGGACTCGCTTGGCGACGGCGGTGACCGCGGCGCTGGCCGTGATCGGCTGCGCGCCGGCCACCGCGCAGGACGGCATGCGCGTCATGAACGGCTCCTTCGCCGCACCAGGTGCCTACCCCAGCATGGTGTCGCTGCAGAGAGCCGATCGGCGCTCCCATTTCTGCGGAGGCACGGTCATCGGCTCCGAGTGGGTTCTGACCGCCGCGCATTGCGTCACCGACAACGCGATCGGCGGCCGGAACGCGGTTAACCCGCCAACATCGCTCGTAGTCGCCGAGCCACGGGATCAGCGGACGGAAAACACACCTGATGCGGTTCGCATCCTGCGCGTAGCCGAAATCCACGTCCATCCTGCCTATCAGGTCTTCGGACAGCAGACGCCGCAGGGACTGGCCGTTTATGTTCTGTCGCACGATCTCGCTCTGCTGCGGCTGGCCGAGCCATCTCGCCTGCCCCGCCAATTGCTCGTCGCCGGATCCGCTCGGCGCGAGGCTGAGAGCGCCAACCGGGCCGCGACGGTCACCGGGTTCGGTCACACCGGCAGGTTCGTCCAGGAGGGTGGGGCCACCCAGCAGGTTGTCTCATCGCGCCTCATGGAGGGCAGCCTTCCCATCGCGCCGATCGAGCGGTGCGCGCAGCGGTTCCGCGACCGGCTGCCCCCCGGCTTGTACGGGCGTGCCGAAATCTGCGCGGGCGGGATCGGCGGCGGCGTGGATGCCTGCCAGGGCGATTCGGGCGGCCCGCTGTTCATTCGCGCCGCGAGCGGGAATGTCCAGGTCGGCCTGGTCAGTTCAGGCCCCCCCTGCGACGCCAGCCGGCGTAGGGCTGGTTTCGGCACCTACGCCTCCGTCGCGAGCATGGAAACCTTCATCCGCACCCATGTGACGGACGCCAGTTTCGTGGCGCAGGTCGCGCCGACCGGTGCGGGAGCGGCCTTCAATACCAGCGGCGCGGGCCAGGGCACGCCGCCCGACGCGAACGTCTCGCCGCAAGGCATGGGGGCAGTCACGATCGATATCCGTGAAGGCAACCGGCTCCGGGTCGGCAGCACGGCCACCTTCAGGATCACGAGCAACATCACCGGCCTTCTCGGCGTGATCGCCCAGAACCCGGCGGGCGAACTGGTCCAGCTTTTCCCGAACAACCGAGTTGCCGGCATCATGAGTGGGCAGGCCGTACCCATCATCCGCGCAGGGCAGACCGTGCTCGTCCCCGGCCCTGCCGACGGCTTCCGCGCCGTGGTCCGACCGCCGCTTGGCGGGGGCACCGTCTTCGCCATCGTCATACCAGAGACAGCGCAGGGGCGCGCATTGATCGGCCGCCACACCGACCTAGCACCGGTCCGTGATCCGGCCAGCTTCCTCAACGCCATCGGCGGGCTTATCGCCACGGCGCGCAATTCGACGCCGGATGGCCTGCCGACCAACACCGCCATCGGCGAGCGCGCCTATGAGGTTGTCGATCGATGACCCGGACTTGGCTGATCGCTTTCGGAGGCCTGCTGCTTTCCACCGCTGCCCATGGCTGCCCGCTGGAACTTTTGCAGCGCGCCCGCTCCGCACCGGATGCCGCAGCCGCGCATGCCGCCATCATGCAGGCGGGCGCGGCCTGCGATGCGGTCCAGCGGGACTGGGCCAGCCGGCTGACGGCCGCGCATCACCTCCAGGTTGCAAGCCAGCTCGCCACCGCGCGCCGCCCGGCGGCGGAGGTGATGGCGGCGCTCGATGCCTCCCTCCGCTTCGGGGAACTCTGGCAGGCCTATGGCATGCGCGGCGACCTGCGGCAGACGATGCGCGACGCCGCCGGGCAGCGGGACTATGCGGCCGCCAGTCTCGACTACCAGTTGGCGCTGAACGCGATCGAGACCGGCGACGAACGGGCGGACCCCGTGCCGCGGGAGGTGATCGCGAGCCTGTTCCGCAAGGCCGAGCAGACCCGGATGCTGGCGGAGCGGGCCGTCGACTCCCCGCCCACGCGCAGCGGCAGGCCGGGCGGCCTGGCGACGCGGCAGATCCGCTCCTTCGTCGCGGCATCCGTCGCCATGCCGATCCAGTTCGAGTTCGGCTCGGACAATGTCACGCCCGGCGGTGCGAGAGCCGCCCTCGACCTGGCGGCCATGCTGGAAGCGGAAGGCCGGCCCGCCATCGGCCTCGTCGGCCATACCGACCCTGTCGGAAGCAGCGAAGCGAACCGGGCCTTGTCACGGCGCCGTGCGCTCGCCGTCGGCCGGTTCCTGGTGCAGCGCGGCTACGACCCGCAACGCATCCATATCGAGGGCCGTGGCGAGGACTCGCCCCTGCAGATCGAGAACAGGGACGGCTATTCGACAGCGGAGATCCACCAGATCCTGCGTCGGGTCGAACTGGTGCGCCGATGACCGTGCCGCTCCCCATCCCGCGGCGCGATGCGCTGCTCTCCGCGCTGGGCGCGGCTGCCGGCCTGGGCACGGGCCTGGCCGCCGCCCCGGCGCACGCGCAGGGCGCCAGCGCCACGGTGCATGCGCTGCTGGTCGGCATCGACAACTACCGCCTGGAACCGCTGCGCGGCTGCGTCAACGACCTCCGGCTGCTGGAACGCAGCATCCGCCCCCGCGCCGCCAGCGTGACGCTGCTGGTGGACCTGGAGGGGACGCGCGCCAATTTCCTCCGCGCCTGGCGCGAGGCCACCGGGCGCTGCCAGCGGGGGGACTGGTTCTTCTTCAGCTTCTCCGGCCACGGCGCCCGCAAGCCGGAGGCGATCCGCGGCAGCGAAGCGGACGGCATGGATGACTTCCTCGTCTTCTGGTCCTTCCATCCAGCCGAGGCGCCCACCGAAATCCTGCTCGACAACGAGTTGGAAGTGATGCTGGCCGAACTCGGCGCGCGCGGCGTCACGGTCGTCTTCGTGGCGGATTGCTGCCATGCCGGCACGATGACGCGCGGCGTGCACCCGGCCGCGCAGCGCCAGGTGCGGTTGCGGACGCTGGACGGCGCCTTCTCCGTCAATGCGCTCATCGCCTCCCTGGCATCGGCGCCGCCGCCGCCGCGCTCGCCCCCCCCCGATGCGCTGCGCCACGTGCATCTTTTCGCCGGGTCCGTGGAGAGCCTGCCGGTGCCGGAAGTGACCTTCGAGGGACGTCGCCATGGCGCCCTGTCCGTCGTCGTCTCCCGCGCCCTGGCCGGCGGCACCAAGCCCGCCCTGCGCGACCTGGCGGACCAGGTGGTGCGCGGCGTGCGCGCCATGGGCGATGGGCGGCAGAATGCGGAGGTGACGCTGGGGGAGAACGAGACGCAGGCGCTGTTCAGCCGCGGCGTGACGGCACCCGCGCCCCCCGTTCCCGACGGCCTGCCCGCGACGACGGACGCGCCCGTACGGCTCTGCCTGGATGGACGCGTGGCGGAGGAGGCGCGCCGAGCGGTGGAACGGCTGGCCGGCGTGCAGCGGGTGGAGGTGCGCGAGGACGCTGACCTCATCTGGAATCCCGGCAGCCGCCAGGTGGTCAGCGGCCTCGGGGATCTGTTGGCGAATGAGGTCGATGCCGGGCGCATCGCCGCTTCCGTCGCCCGCTTCCGCGCGGTGCGCCGCCTGCAATCCCTGGCGATGGAGCAGCCGCCGGAACTGCGGATCGAGCGGGTGGACCGGTCGACCCGTGGCCTCGCGCGCAGCGCGGTGGTGCAGTTCCACAACGCCGCGCATCCGTCGGGCGCCACGCTCCGGCTGACGGCGGATCGACTGCGCCATCCCTTTTTCGTGCTGCTATCGCTTGCCGGCGACGGGACGGTGCAGTTCCTGTACCCCGGCGTTGACGAACCGCCGCGCGTCGACACGGCGCGCCCGTTCGTGATCGACGACATCACCGTCAAGCAGCCCTTCGGGGCGGATCATGTGGTGGCGGTGGCGCTGGACCAGCCGACGACGGCGCTGGTGCGGGATTTGAACGCCCTGCATGAGCGGCCCGACCCGCTGGCCGCGGTCGCGTCGCTGGAACGGGCGCTGGCTGGCGGGGCGTGGCAGCTCGGCCTGCTCGGCATCTTCACCCGGCCGGCGTAGGACGCGGCGCGCGGGGTGATTTGGGGTAGCGCCGTGGCTCCTTAGCGGGATGGCGGCCGGGGCGACGGGCGCTGGCCCCAGGGCGGCGCGGGAGGGCGTGGGGCGTCCGGGTCCTCGGGAAGCGAACCGGGCCGGGGAATCGGCGTCACCGCGGGGCATTGCTCGACCATCTGCCGGTTCAGGGCTTGCAGGTACCTGTTGAAAGTTCCCACAATCTGGTCTGCCGCAACCTGCTCCCGCATCAGCGTACTTTCCGCCGTGGCCCGGCGGTCCCTCTCCGTCTCTAGTCGGCGCCCTAGCTCCAGCTTCTCGTTCGCGGCATTCGTTAGATCCTGCTGGCACGTTGCTGCACGCTGGGTCGCATTGTCCGCCCGCCCTCGGGCGTCGGCGAGGTTTCCTTCCAGCTCTCCGACCCTCTTCTGTAGGTCAGCCACACGCCCCTGCTGCGCCGCGCCGCCCTGGCGCGCCACGTTCAGCTGCCCCTGCAGGTCAAGCCGCCCGGCATAGCCGACGTAGGACAGTACCCCGGTCAGGAAGATCGCCGTCGCGCCGCCGAACACCATCGACAGGCGCTGCGCACCCATGAGCGCGAGTGACCACGGCGCGTGTTGGGACGTCGCCAACAGGCCAAGGGATCGCCACTGGTCCGGGTTGAAGCCGGCGGGAAGTCGTCCCTCCTCCAGCGCCACCGGGGCGAGCAGCGCGAGCGAGGCGAGTGCCAACGGCAGCACGACCACCAGCGCCACGCCGATCCACCAGCCGAGTACGGAAGCGGTCAGGGCTTCGAACAGCATCGGCGCTACCCCACCCAGGCCCAGGTGATGGCGTGGATAATGATCCCGGCCACCGCTGCTACCACTGGCGCCAGCAGCCAGCCGCCGAGGAGGCGGATGGCAGGCCCTATGACCTGGGAGGGTGGCGGGCGCAGGGCGGCCGCAAGGCCAAGGAAGCCACCCGCGGCCACTTGGTTGCCCGCCACGGGCAGCCCGAGCGCCAGCGCCGCCAGGGCGCCGGTCTGTGCGCCGAGATTGATCGCAACCCCGCCGATCGGCGCTGTCGGCAGCAACCGGTCCGCCAGCATTTGCGTGCTGCGATGGCCGGCGAAGGTCACCGCGGTGGCCCCGAGCACGACCAGCATCAGCATGATGGGCGTGCTGCCCGCCAGGGTCAGATCTTCCCATCGCGCCGGACGCGTCCCCTCCCCCTCCAGCCGCAGCGCGAGCGCCATCGGCAGGACCATCAGCAGCGATTGCGCAGCGCCGTGGAAGGCCGCGACCAAGGTCGCGCCACCAAGCTGCAACCGGCGGAACGCAGCCTCTGCCCCAGCCTCGTCGTTCGTGAAGCGAAGGGGCGCACGGCGGAGTGCGACATGCGCACCGCCCGCGCCAATGGCGGCCAGCACTAGCACGGCGGCAACGCCGGCCGGCCAGGGCGGCGTTGCCGCCGCCCAGTCGAAGGCCAGGAACCCGGTCGCGCCGGCCAGGGCAAGGGTCACGGCAGCAGCAACCGGCAGGGCTGGCGCCAGCTGGTCCCGCGGCCGCGCATGGCGCAGCACGGCATGAATGATGGCTTTTACGGCCAGCCAGGTCACCACGGCGGCGAGGGCAAGCGCCAGCAACGTGGCGCCGGCCACAAGCAACACTCCCTCGACCGAAACACGCGCGCCAGCAGTGCTGGCGAGGGTGCCTAGCGAGACGAAGAACAGCAGGCCGATCGGCGCGGCCGCGCCCGCCCAGGTCGCCAGCACAACCGCGACGCCGACGCCACCCACAGCAGCCATCAGCACCAGCAACATCTGTCGATTGTCCGGTAGTTCAGAGAGCGGAAGCAGACGGTCCAGCAGGGCCGCCCAGGGCATCGTGTCTAGGACGAGCATGCCGAATGCGAAACCGACCGCGGCCAGTATGAGCGCTCCCCGCAGGTTCGAAGTAAGTGAAGCCGCAACCGCCGCCGCGCCGGTCGCGGCATCATTGGCGGCAGCCGCGCAGACCGCAAAAAAGCCAAGCAGGATGGTCGCGTAGGCGACGCTATTGACCATGGGCACGCGCATCTCCATTTCGAGGACGAAAGAGTAGCGAGGTGTCCTCGGCGAGGGAAGGCTGATGATGCTGTCGCGCGCCGAACACGCGCCGCTCGCGTTGTGACGGCAGATCGCGCACGGGCGACGCGGTTTCCAGCATAGCCACTGTCCATGGAGGCGAGCTTCACGAGGGCCAGCGGCCGCGCGAGGCGCGCATCAGGGGCGGCGCGCCGTCGCGGTCCTGGACGTTGTCGGGATGATTGTCGAGCGTCAGGCCGCGCCCGTCGGTGTCCACCATGGCGTGCCGCTTGCGGCCCTTGATCTTCTTGCCTGCGTCGTAGCCCCGCGGCCCGCCGCTCTCGGTGGTCTTGACGCTCTGGCTGTCGATCACCACCGCCGTCGGGTTGGCCTCGCGGCCCGCGCGCTCGCGGTCCAGCATCACCAAGTGATGGTTGATCGCCTCGAACACGCCGCCGTCGCGCAGCCGAACGAACCAGCGATAGACCGTGCGCCAGGGCGGGAAGCTGTCGGGAAGCAGGCGCCAGGTGCAGCCCGCCCGCAGCACGTAGAAGATGGCGTTGGCGATCTCGCGCAGCGGCCAGGCACGCCGCCGTCCGCGACCTAGCGCACTGGGCAGCAGCGGTTCCAGAATCCGCCATTCGTCGTCCGTCAGGTCACTCGCATAGCGCAGGCCCGTGCCGGCCCATGCATTGTCCCCGTACGGGCGCGAGCCTTGGTCGATCGCGTTCTTCAGCACACCGGGAATAGACCGATTGTACTCCGGCGTCACGAAGAGCACGCCCTGCGCCGCGGCGACCTCGCGCTTCAGCCGGGCGACCGATGCCGATGGGCTAGTGTCGGCGTCCTGGCTGTAGAGCGGCAGATCCGAGATCTGCACGCGCCGCAAGCTGAACCCGGGCGGCGCAAGACGCGCCAGGGCGTTGGCAAGCCTGGCGTTGAGCGAGTCCCTGCGCAGGCTGCCGACTAGGACAGCGATGTGGTATTCTGCCATGATGTTCACCTGTGTTGGGGTTGTGTTGCGCGCTGCGTTTGGTGCCGGGATGCGCGCCATTGGCATTGTAGGGCCGGCGGCCCATCGCGGCGGCCGCTTCGCCGGGTGGACTGGAAGCGCTGCCCGGCGGCGGCCCGCTCCCGCGACGTCCTCGCTCTTCGCCGGGATCCATCCAGAGGAGGCGAATGCACGAGGGCCGTCGCGGGGACGCGCGTTCAGTAATCCCAGAAGACCGGGACCCAACGGAAGGCGTTGCCATCGATGGCCACGCGACCAACGGAGGGGAAGGGCAGGTGCGTCGCCACCAGCGGTTCGCCCGTCGCCGCCAGCTCCGTCAGGAGACGGATGCGCACCCGGGACGCCTCCTCGGGGTCATGTTCGAAGCCATTGTGCCAGTCCGGATGGTCGAAGCTCACCGCGAACACCGCGTCGCCGGCAAAGGTCAGGCGGTCGCCGCCGGATGCCATGCGGACCACGCTATGGCCCGGGGTGTGCCCGCCGGTGCGACGGACGATCACCCCGGGCGCCACTTCCTGCTCCTCGTCGAAGAGTCGCAGCTGGCTGCGATACTCCTGCGCGAAGCGCTTGGCGGTGGCCCTGAGCGCATCGGGGAAGCCCGGCGGCATCGAGACCCGGCTGAAGTCCGGCGCCTCCCAGAACTTCACCTCGGCCGCCGCGACGTGGATCCGCAGGTCCGGACGCAGCCGTTCCTTCACCCCGCCGACAAGCAGCCCGCCCACATGGTCCATGTGCATGTGGGTCAGCACCACGTCGGTCACGGCCGCCAGGTCGATTCCGGCCGCTTCCAGCCGCGCGATCAGCTGCCCGGCGCGCGGCAGGTTCAAGTCCGGGTCCAGGCCCAGCCCCGCATCGATCAGGATCGTCTGCGCGCCGCTGCGCACGACGACGGCGTTAAGCGACCAATCGAAGGCGTCCGGCGGCAGGAACATGTCGCTCATCCAGCTGGCGCGGATCGCCGGGTCCGCGTTATGCGCCAGCATCGCGGTCGGCAGCGGGAGAACCCCGTCGCTGACCACCAGCACGTCAATTTCGCCGATCCGCACCGCGTAGCGCGAGGGAACCAACTCGTCGCGCCCCGGCTGGATGGGGCGCGGGACAATTTGCAGATTCATGTCGATCTCCTGTGGACTGCCGCCTGTTCGGATGTCGGCGCGCCAGGTGAACCGCGCGGTGCAGCGCCACGATGGTCTTGCCGGTGCCAGCCGAGCGGCTGCGGATCGTCCGGGAGACGCTGGAGCCCGGCGTGATCGTTCAGGCGGTGGCGGACCGGCACGGCGTCAGCACCGGTCAGCTCTACACCTGGCGCAAGCAGATGCTGGCCACGGCGATGGCGGGTTTCGTGCCGGTGGAGGTTGTGCCGGAGGTGCCGCAGCTCCCGCCGCCTGGCCCGGCCATTTCGCCTGACAACTGCGTGCCGTCCGGCCTGATCGAGATCACGCTGCCCTCCGGCGCCAGCATCCGCATCACCGGATGCGCAGACGCTACGACACTTCGCGTCGTGCTGACCGGGATGGGTGGGCGCTGATGCTGGGCCCGCCGCCGGGCACGCGGGTGTTCCTTGCCTGCGGCACGACGGATATGCGCAAGGGCTTCGACGGCCTGGCTGCACAGGTGCAGACGGTGCTGGCACAGGATCCCTACAGCGGCGCGATGTTCTGCTTTCGCGGCCGCCGCGGCGACCTGCTCAAGATTCTGGTCTGGGATGGACAAGGCCTGATCCTCGTCGCCAAGAGGCTGGAGAAGGGCAGGTTCGTCTGGCCGCAGACGCAGGCTGGCGTCGTCTCGCTGACCGCGGCGCAGCTCTCGATGCTGTTCGAGGGGATCGACTGGCGCATAGAGGTGCTTGTCGAGCGGGTGCTTGCGAGCACGCGAGGGGTTGTTGGGGATGACCGCGACGGCGCCCTTGGCGGCGATCGCTTGGCGCAGCGGGTCGGCGTCGTAGGCCGCATCGGCAATGACCACCTCGGCAGGAAGCCCGTCGATCAGAGGGTAGGCTTGCGGGCAGTCGCCGCGCTGTCCGCCGGTCAGGGCGAAGCGCACTGGGGCGCCCAGGCCGCGAACGGCCAGGTGGATCTTGGTACTCAGGCCGCCGCGGGAGCGGCCAAGGGCCTGATCTTCAGCCCCCCCTTTTTCGCGCCGGCGGCGTGCTGGTGGGCGCGGATGATGGTGCTGTCAACGATCAGGTATTCGAAGTCGGGATCATCCGACATGGCCTCGAAGATGCGCCGCCACACACCTTTGTCGCTCCAGCGGCTGAACCGGCGGAACACGCTGTTCCACTCGCCGAAGACTTCCGGCAGGTCGCGCCAGGGCGAACCCGTTCGCACGATCCACAGCACGCCCTCCACAAACATACGGTTGTCGCGCCCGGTCGAGCCCTTCTGGTCAGGCCGGCCGATGATCAGCGGCGCCATCCGCTCCCAGGCCGCGTCGCTCAGCACAAGACGATCCAACACGCCCAAGGCCACCTCCCGAAAGGCAGCCTTGAATCACGTCATGCCATCTTCGGGAATCCCAAGAGTCCACACGACCTAGCGCGCGCCAGTCACTCTGAACGCGCCGCTCCATGCAGCTGTGCGCAATCGCCAAGGGGAGCGGGGATCCATTAGCGTCCGCTAACCCCTTTAGGCAGAACGCTTTGTAACTGTGCGAGTTGAAGCCGGTGCCGCCCGGCCACTTTACATACTTGTTCAGCTTGGCGCTGCTCTGAGCTGGGATGGCGAAATCCGTTGCGACAACGTGTTTGCTAGCATACCGTTAACCACATCGTGCCAGCCGATCCATGGCTGCGGAGAGCGATGCACAGGAGGTGCGTAAGACATCATGTCGCGATCAACCGCAGCGATCCGTGCCGAATCCGGGGCGGTCTTCCTCGTTGAAATTGACGAAAATGCAGGCATCGATCAGGAGATCGCTGCTTTACGCAACTTGCCACCGGGATCCTCAGCAATTTCCGGTGGAGATAGCTATATTCTGAGCCTCGCGGAGAATGCGGGAACTGGACTAAAGAACGCGTTGAGTGCAGTCGCGGAGACTGTGTCGGATGCATTACGGGACCATGGTCCGTCGGAATGCACCGTGGAGTTCAGTATGGATTTCAAAGGAAAGACGGGCATTCCATTAATTGTTAGTGGTGAGACTGGCGCAAAGATCGCGGTGAAGATGACTTGGAAAAAATAGAATGAGCGATATGCCAAAAGCAGCCGCGTCTGTGGTTCGCGTTCGTGTCGGTAAAAGGTTCGGCAGCGGTTTGCAGTTAGCGCCGGGGTACGTATTGACCGCAGATCACGTAATTGGAGCGGAACCGCAGGGTGAAAGTGCTTACGTCGAATCGTCTGCGTGGTCGATGCCGCAGCGAGTGCATACTGTCCATCGCTACCCCGCCGGCGCTCGCGACATCGCCGTAATTGAAATTCCGAAAGACATAATTGCCGCACCCGGCGCGCCAATAGCTTCATCGCAGGGTGGACTGGTGTCTGTCGGTGATGAGGTCGTCGTAACCGGCTTTAGTACGGCAGATCGAGATATGGAAACAGATCGTGCAGCCGTCGCCAGCTTTGACAAGACTGCAGACTGCTACGTTTTAAATAAGTCGCTGCCGGAAGGATTTAGTGGCAGCCCGATTTTTGTTGATGGCATTGTAGTCGGTGTCGTCTTTGCGCGGAATTTCAGCGCAGGCAGAGCTTATTTTTACCGTGTTGATGCGTGGTTAGACTTTGTACGGGCCTGCTGCGGTGACGCCTTGTCCATTATTGAGGGAAAGTTTCCAAGTCTTCGCAGGTACCCACGTGGCCCAATGGTTCCAAGACATGATGTTTTTGGTATGTGCGGTGAGCTAATAACCTACTACAAACGCGCCTATCGTGGTTACAACGCAGAAGCTTTGGTCGCGAAGGCCAATTCGGCACGCCGTAATGCAGACCCGGAGGTGCGGTTAAACGGGTTGCTTGATCTGGATGATCTACCAGACCCAAACTCGCCTCCGACGTTTTGGCCGTCAGCATTTGCCTATGCGGGGCTCAAGAGTCCACGGTTGCTCGCAGCATTGATTGAAGCCTCAGACGAGGAAAGCCTATCCACACAAGAAAGACGGGCTCGAAGCGAAGCTCTGCGCACCTTGGAAACGTGGTCCGGCACACCTTGAGGGCAGGGATTTCCCGCCAGTGGAGTTGATTGTCATGTTCATGCAACGTGCAATGTCCGCCGCCGCGAGCATGGTGGCTGCTCTGCTTCTTGCAGGAGCGGCTACTGGCGGGCAAGCGCTATCTGCCGGACCTGGCCACAATGTGGCGGTATCAGGAGCGGCAAATAGCATTGTACTTGTGCAGCAAGCTGGGCCGGCGCCTCAAGCTGTAGCTCCGCCTTGGTCTGAAGCCCAAGTCAATAACGCTTTAGATGAAATTTCCCGCCTCCCATCGCTTCGAGGGTACGATGCGGAGTCTCTATTCGGGCGGATTGGGTATCGGCACAGCATTGCGGCATCTGATTGGAATGTTCTTCCGTTTAGAGAGCAGATAGAGATAGCCTATCATGAAGCAAGCGCCGTGGATCCTTCGAACGCCGACCGCTTCATGCGCGCAGTCACATTCGAGTTGGAGAAAAGCTATGAGTCTGTGAGGTTCGACCCGGCGTTGAGCCGGTTCTTCGCTCAGGGACCTTGGGGTGGCCTGCAGGTTGAGCCGATCGCTTTCTCCCCGATTCAAGGGTCGCCTCGTTCATCACTGCCCGCAGATATCACAGGCGCCCTGGACGCTCTTGCACGGTACGTGAGTGAGGGTCACGGAGCGCTTTCTCGAGCAGCTGTTGTAGAGAGATTCTTCGATCTTCGAGGCCGCGAGCGAGCTCAGGTGCTGCAACATAATGATACTCGTCGAGCGCTTGCAGCAGCGATGGCTCTCGCCGCAATCCCGCCGTCTCAGTGGGAGCGTGTGCGCAATCTTACCATGGAGGTTCTTCGCGGCTACGAAAGCGCGATCACCGATCCTGGCGTAGAGCGCACGTTGACAGTGCTTGCACAGATCTCCGGGCAGGAATTCCGCTCGCTGTCCGAGCGTACCATTCCGGTCTTATCGTTTCGCGACTTCGGCGATCCTGGTTTGCAATCGTCTACGCCAGCGCCCCCAGATCGTGGGGGCGGGGGCGGGCGAGGCCAAGCAACTCGCTCCGAAGCCGCTCCCGGATCGGAGGCTCGTCAATCAGAAGTAGCCAGGCGCCTCGGAGATCTCACCCGCGGCTGGTACGGGCCTAGTGGGACCGCTTCGTTCGGCGACGCTGCCGGAAGGCGAGCAGGGCCGGGCGGTGTGATGTTCGGCGCGCCTGTCAGAAATCCTCCTGGTCTCAGCGTTCCCTTGAGCGCGTGGATAGATGGACCGCGCGAGTGTCCCGCGTCCCCTCCCCAGCGGAGCTCCACAGCAAGCGTGGTGCAGACACTCTCTCGTATACATATTCGTACGGAAGACGGGCGGCTGTTAAACTATGGTCCCATAACTTGCGATGAAGCACTGGTTGCTTACAGGATTTTATTTGATCGCTTTCCAGGTGCTGAGTCCTGGCGCGCAGGTGCCGCCGTCCCGATCATCGCTATTGCTGGATCAACCCTTTATCTTCCAGCCCACCCGTCGGATGCCTCACGCGTCGGTAGATGGTCTGAGGTGACGCTTCATCCCGCGCTTGTCGATACCGACTTAGGCTGGTCTTTCCTCATGGTGGACGCGCTACCTAACCGACGCGCATTATTAGAACGGACGGTCGGATCTCCCGAGCCGGTGAGAGTATGGCTCGATTGGCTCCATAGCGCAGAATGGCGCCTACTCCGGTGGTTAGACGCGCCAGCACAGCTTGCTTCGGACGACAGCGGAAACGTTGTCGTGACGCGAGCTGATGGAGCAGAGACAGCTTTAGTATTCGGCGTGTTTGGGATGGACGACGCTTGGAGAGAGTTCTCCGGGTTTGCGGCGGCAGCGCCTCACCTTCGAGCCCGGTCAAGGGATTTTCTGCGCGTAGAAAGTTTTGCTCGCACCTTTGCCGTAATGCGATGGCTGGCGCAGAATAACGTGCGGTGGTTTAACGTGAGGGACCAAAGGCTCGTATATTCTGATTTCACCCCTCGGGCAATCATCAGTGGCCTTGACGGCGGATGGATTGCAACCGCGTCATATTTAGAACCGCGCGAACAGGTATTGGACGGCTGCAGGAAGCTTGCGCAGAATTGGGGTGAAAGCCTGGATTCCCCTCGCCGCCTTCCGGAGCAGGTTCGTGGTGTTGTTATCGAGCTCGCCAAGCAGTGTAAGGCCTCAGGGAGATTTCGGCTCTAATTTGCTTGGTCAACGGAGGCCCACCGCTCTGAACCCGACGCTGGTGCGCGCAGCTCCCTACACCGTTATCCGGGAGCGCTATCGGCGGTTTGGTTGTCGAACATCGTCTTCTCGACCAGCCGGACCTTTTCCTCGGCACTGTAGCGTTGGCGGCGCTGGATGCTGGTGATGATTTCGACGCGCTCAATGGGCTTCGACATCGGCGCATGCCTAGGCTTCGACCTAGGCCCTCACGGTTGTGCCGCGTGTCCGGTCGAATTGGGGGCCGCTCCAGCCACCGTCAGCCGCGTAGTTTGCTCGCCAACGATCAAGAACTCGATTCTTCGTGCTCGCTCCCAAGTGCATCGTTACACTTCGGTCGCGAGAATGAAGGGACGCGCGCCATGATCCAGACGACGAGCAGAACCCGCCGATCATCTTCCAAACGGAATGCAGCGGCGGGAGCGACCTTAGAGCAGCGTCGCTTCGACGCCCTCCCGGACACACTGGATTTCCGCGACCAAATGTACGTTCCGTCTCTGGTCAAGGTACCGCCCATTTCGAACATCGCCGATTATCGTGCTCACCGTATCCCGGTGCTTGACCAAGGGGTGGAAGGGGCGTGCACCGGTTTCGGCCTCGCCACCGTCGCGAACTACCTTCTCCGTGTGCGCGGCCAAAATCCGCAGGCGGACGAAGTCAGCGCCTGGATGCTCTACACCATAGCGCGTCGCTACGATGAGTGGCCGGGCGAGAGCTACGACGGCTCAAGTGCTCGTGGCGCGATGAAGGGCTGGCACAAGCACGGCCTCTGCTCTCTCACCCTGTGGAGGGACAACCGGCGCGATCTCACGCTCAACGCCAAACGGTCAGCCGACGCTCTGGCTCGCCCGCTGGGTGCATACTTCAGGGTGAACCACAAAGACCTTGTCGCAATGCACGCCGCAATCACGGAGGTCGGCATCCTTTACGCTACGGCGCAGGTGCACGAGGGGTGGCAGGAGGTGCGCACCGGCGATGAACGGATTGCCTTCCGCGAGGGGATGGTCGGTGGGCACGCTTTCGCTATTGTCGGGTACGATAAGGCTGGCTTCTGGATACAGAACAGCTGGGGGGAGAGCTGGGGCAGTGGCGGCCTAGCTCATCTCGAGTATAGCGACTGGCTCGCTAACAGCACCGATGTATGGGTCGCAGCCCTCGGCGCACCCGTCGACTTCGGCCGGCCCGTAACTCAGGCCGTGATGATAGCTGGCGCGCCGCGCAGCTATGAAAGCATCGTGTATGCGGCACTGCGTTCCCACATCGTAACCGCTCGCAACGACGGCATCCTCGACGACAAAGGGACTTACGGTCTAACCGAGGACGGCTTGCGGGACATTGTCCGCAGGACAGTGCCGCAGGCGATGTCGAGCTGGAAGCGCAAGCGCGTGGTGCTCTACGCTCACGGCGGCCTTGTCGGACAGGACACCGCAATCCAATACGTCGCCGAGAATCGTTCCCGTATGCTGCAAGCTCAGACGTACCCAATTTCTTTCATCTGGCGTAGCGACGCGTGGAGCACCTTCGGCAACATCTTGCGGGACGCGATGTCGCGGCGGCGGCCTGAGGGACCGCTCGATGCGCTGAAAGACTTCATGTTCGATCGCCTGGACGACATGCTGGAGCCAATGGCGCGCGCTCTCGGCGGCAAGGCCCTTTGGGAGGAGATGAAAGAGAACGCGGACCTCGCCGCTCGCGGTGAAAAGGGAGCGGCGCTTCTGACGGCCGAGCACCTTATTGAACTGCATAAGCGTGGCGAACTCGATGAAGTTCATTTGGTCGCGCACAGCGCTGGATCCATCCTGCACGCGCCCGTTGCGCAGCGGCTCGTCGAGGCCGGTGTGCCTGTACCTAGCCTTACGCTTTGGGCTCCGGCCTGCACGCTTGATCTATTCAACGCGGTTTACCGGCCGCTCATCGAGAGCGGGAAGATTGGCGCTTTTGATCTCTACACGCTAGATGATCAGACCGAGCGTGACGATCACTGCGCGCACATCTACAATAAATCGCTGCTTTATCTGGTCAGCGCTGCCTTCGAGGCGCAGCCTCGCATTCCGTGGCGACCGCAACAGCAGGGGGTTCCGCTCCTCGGTCTCAAACGAGATGTCGAAAAGCACCTTGAGACGGGTTTCTGGGCGGTCGGGCACCGTCGGTGGTTCGTGGCGCCGGGGGCGCCAGAGAGCAAAGCAGCTCACCACGGAGATTTTGACAACGATCCGGTGACGCGACTCACGACGCTCCAGCGGATTTGCGGCGCACAGGCAGTGCAGGCCGTCGCCGAGGCGCCCCGCAACCGCTCTGCAGCAGGAACTCGCGACCGCCGCCAAAACGTCGACACGGCGCTATTGAGGAAATGATTCGCAGCGGAGCAGGCCGAGAAACATGCGCGCGATGTTGAAGTGCCAATCCGTGCGGGCGGCCGGCCGACGGGGCTATCTGCGGGGCCGGCGTTCGGCATGCGATGCGGACGCGGAAGCTCAGCCTCACGTCGGTCGCTTAGATGTTCCTGACAGGGCTGGGTGATGCCCCAGCGTTCACGGGGCGCATGCAGTCTACATCTGCCCGTAGTCTACGCGCTGATAGCGCTGACCAAGCTCTTGCTTTAACCAGCGTAAGTCTGATCTCCAGTCAGAGAGTGCCTGCGACATATCGGCTTGCCGCTGCTCTGCCCGTGATATGCGGCCGCGCAAATGGTCAACGATTCGCTGAAGTCGCTTTGAACTCGCCGGATCGCCACACTCCCGGCGGTAGCCGCTCGGCATATCGGCGGGAAGGGGACGCTCGTACGCGCGCAAGAGTGCATCGCGGCGGCGTATTGGTGATGGTCCATTGATCCCGACACTGTAGCCCATCCGCTTCAAGAAGCTTTCTGGCCGCCAGTCGTCTATGTTGAAGTCTTGCCCAGCAACCGTGCCACGCCGCGAGGCGGGGGCGGAAGCAGGTTTTGGGGGTCTGCCGGAGAAGCCCGGATGGCGTTTGGCGACCGCAGACTTCATTACCTCGACGACACTGGCTCGTTGAAAGGTCTGCTCAGCGTAAGCGCAGCGACGAGGCCCCTGGCGCGCGGGCGTGACGGTCAGGTTTTGTCGGCGTCCGCCCAGCACCAGGGCATGAGTTCATCGATGCTGCTGTTGGGCCATCCGTTGACGAGGCGGGTTAGCACGTCGGTGAAGTAGCGCTGCGGATCGACGCCGTTGAGCTTGCAGGTCTCGACCAGGGAGGCCACGGCCGCCCATCTTGCCCCGCCATCGTCGCCGGAGGCGAACAGCGCGTTCTTCCGGCTGAGGCAGATCGGCCGGATGGCGCGCTCGACGGTGTTGTTGTCGAGCTCGATCCGGCCGTGGTCCAGGAACCGCACCAGGCCATCGCGATGGTTCAGCGTGTAGCGGATGGCCTGCGCGGTAGGGCTGCCGCCGGGCAGACGTGCGAGCTGCGCCGAGAGCCAGGCGAACAGGTCCTCGACCAGAGGATGGCTCCGCGCCTGCCGGCCAGCACGGCGGAGGTCGGGTGGCTTGCCGCGCAGGTCGGTCTCGATCGCGTAGAGGGCGGCGATACGCTGCAGCGTCTCCGTGGCGATCGGCGGGGTCTTGCCCTTCGCTAGTTCGATGAACTCCCGCTGCACATGGCTCCAGCAGAATGCCAGCGTGATGCCGGAGCCCGCCGCGGCCAGCGTCTTGTAGGCGGCGTAGCCGTCGCATTGCAGGATGCCGCGGTAGCCGGCCAGCAACGCCTTCGCATGCTCGGCGCCGCGGCCTGGCGCGTAGGCCTGCGGATCCCAACCGTTGAACTCGGCGGTGCCGACCAGGGTGTAGATGATGGCAGCCCGTCTGCCGCCCTCGAGCGACCCGGCAAACAGGTAGTTTTTCCGGCCCAGGGCGAGCGGGCGCATCCGGCGCTCGGCGGCGTTGTTGTGCAGGCAGGCGCGGCCGTCGCGAAGCACCGTCGTCAGCGCGTCCCACTGCGCCAGCGCGTAGCGGATGGCCTTGGCCAGGTCCGACTTGCCGGATATCCGCCGCAGCGTCGCCTCCAGCCAGGCATGCAGGTCCGCCATCACTGGCGCCGAGCGGGCCTGGCGGGCAGCGAGGCGGGCCTCCGGCGGCTGCCCATGGATTTCGGCCTCGATTGCGAACAGCGGCCCCATCCGCTCGATCGCCTCGCGCGCGATCGGGCTGCCGTTGGCCAGCATCTCATCGTGGAAGTAGCGCCGCGCATGCTTCCAGCACGCCGCCTCGACCACGCGGCCGCTTTCGTAGAGCGCGTTGAACCCGGAGTAGGCGCCGGCTTGCAGGATGCCCTGAAAGTCGCGCACGGGAAAGGCGGTCGCTCCGCGGTGGGGATGGCCACGGCAGTGGCGCCGAAGCCGCCGGCATAGCCCTGCCACACGGCGACAGAGGCCGGACGGAACTCGATCTCGTAGCCGGCGAGATAGGCTGAGCCCACCGTGGACCAGGAGACGGCGATCGCCGCGAACGACGTCCCAAGCGGCGTCCCCGCCAGGATGGCGGCCGGCGCTGCGATCACCCCCGGGTTGGGCAGGACCACGGACGGCTCTGCCCGGGCGGGCGTCGACCTCCCGCAGCGCCAGCAGGCCGCCATCGGACGAGAGGGATCCGCCGTCGAAGCAGGCGATGATGGGCTTGCCGGCGACTGGTGACAGGCCCGGCAGGGGCAGCGTAACGTCGATGTCGGCGGGCATGGTGTCCGGAAACGGCAGGGTTCTGGGTTCGCAGCCGAATCCTATGGCCGTTCAACGGGTTGCGCTATGCCCGCCAGCCTTGATGAATTTTCCGGGCTAGCTCGACCAGGGCATCGCGAAATCATTCCGTGATTGGCGACCGACGATTGTATAGGGTATTCGACGAGCCATCGGTCAATTGCGCGTCTCGCCAGCGCAGCCCGCTCTATTTGACAAAGACAACGCCACTGAGCACACGCCGGTTATCAAAGCGGACGCGCCGTCGATAGTTCAGAAGGAAAGCCGCCCGCCGCTACTTCTAAGCGCTGGGCAGCCAGCATGAGCCGTCCGCAATGCTATGTCTCCAGTCACGTTGGCTCACAGGGTGGACTGGTCGCGCAAGCCCTCTACGGTCCCTGAACCTAGGGGCCATCATCCAAGTCTCGAAGACACAATTCTTTCGAGTTCATCGCCAAACAACTCAAAAGGAACATTGTCTTTATAATGTATTTTGTCGTGCCCGCGGAAATATGCGGCTTGAAGGGTCCAATCCGATTGACGATCTATGACATAAATATCTCCGCTTGCCGCAGTCTCATATTCAAAGTTGGCAACGGATTCGGCTCCACTAATTGATCGGACATAAAGGGCCAGAAAGGCTCGCGTTGCTTCTAGCCGGATGCTACCTAGACGGTTGCTTAGCGTGGTGCCGGGTGGCGTAAATGACCGACCTTCCGAGCGCGGTGCCGGTACACCCTCCTCTACTTGAGAGGACGCAGAATACAGCGCGTTGATGTAATAATGCCGGATCATCTGAAAGTCGGGCGTCACTGTTACAGGTAATTGACGCAAGGCGCCTGCTTGCGAATCGCGCTTCTCTAGTATTTTTTGCAAGAGGTAACTGTATCTCGATTCAAATGATCCTAGTCGAGAAATTTTTTGGGCAAAAACTGCTGCGTCGCGCCCGTTCTTCTCAGTTACGTCAATGCTAATCACCACGTCTGTAGTCACAAATGGCGTGCAGGACCGCAGAAAATCTACTGACCCAATAAGATCATCGGTCTCCATTGGAGATAGCAAATTCATGTCAAAACACGCGGCATTGATGTTGTATTTGTGTGAGATGGTAGATATCTGGGTATCGCGCTGCTGCTGTTTTGAGAAGTCAAAAAACAGCAAAGTCCTAGGGAATGGAACGGCCTCAGAGCCCGAAGCTCGGATTGAGCGCCCGCGAAAATGAGTTAAGATATATTCTAGTACTGCGTGCCAGCGATGGTTTTGCGGCAGCCGCGATGTTCGCTCGCTTAGCGGCAACGCCAACAGTTTCTCATGAAGGCTGTCCGTAAGCGTCTTCCAGTAACGGTGATATATAGTGCTCGCCGCTGCACACAGCTCTTCGTCGCTCTTTAGCCTCGCACGCTCATTTGACAAACGCGAAACCGGTACTGAATGCGGCCAGCTTCTTGTCAGTAGTTCATTTCTCCTCTTTAGGTCGCTTTCCGCTGCTCGCAAAAAGGTGCCAATCGTGCCGAGGCGGCGCTCTATCCGGCTACGCGTGGCATGAGCGCTAGGCTGCTCACCGCTTCGAAGAGATGGGCTCAGCAACATCCGCGTGGCTGAAACGAGGATGTCTGTTGGCGATGGAGCCTGGGCTTCGACGCTCGGCCAAGTCAACGTCGGCGCGTGCAGGAACCGCCCGTTGGCTGATGGAGACTTTGCCGCGAGCAGCGTCTCGACCAGCTGCCTCGCAGCCCCAGGCGAACTGATTCGGTATTCCGCCTGGTGGTCCGGGTGCTTGTCCTCAGCCTTCATCGGCGAGAGCTCCGTCGCATACGCGCGGACGCCAGTATACGCCACAGGACCGTCCTGGCGCATCAAGATGTTGAGGTCCAGAGACCGAACAACAAACTTCTCCACTACGCTTGGCGCGATGCTGGTTCGATCATGCAGCTCCCGGAGAGTAAAACGCCGAAGAGCAAGCGTCGCAGCCGCGAGCGCACGCTGCGCTGCCACCGGGATATCTGACTCTCTGGCGTCATGTCTCATACAGGTCAATGTCCCGTTATCATGCCAGAACAACGCACCAGGTTCTTGTACAGGTCCGTCACGTTCAGGTGACTAAGAAATTCGACACAGACAGCTGTGGCGCGTAACTCGCGTTCTTCCTGATCAAATCTATAGGAATGCATCCAAAATATGTCGATTAATTGGTCGCAAATGTGTACCTGCTCAATCTCTGGCTCGCCTGCCATTACGTTGACAAGAACTGAGAAGCTTCGGACCATCATCGCTGCTTGGTCTTCGGTAGCAGCGAAGCCATATTTTTTGAGGTTCTCACAAAGTTTGCGTTGCGCTTCTACGGCCCAGTTGCGAAATTTGATGGCATCGTCGCTAATGCCGGGCACTGCAAGTTTGCCCTCGGGGCCGCCATATCTGCGCTGGTGAAGTCTCGATGCTTGTGCATCTAAAATCGCGACGCCTCCGCTATTACCTAAGAAAGGAGAAAAGATTTCGCTGCTCCATGTAAGGCACCAACTGTGTGCAATCTTGTCCATCCAAGCCTCAGTCCAGTGACAGTCTTGTTCAGCGTTTGAGAACTGGGCTGGCGAAAAAGAGCACTGATAAATGTGGCATAAAATCTCGTGCCACGCGACATACGAAAGTTGCCCCAAGCCTGCCAAATCGATTGGCAAACTGCGTATTGAAATGGTGCATTGCCGGCTTTTTTCGTCCGATCGGCTGCTGCCAGTAATCTGGAAATCATCTAGGTAGGAAGCATAGGCGTCTGGCGCAATGAATATTGCTGTGGCCTTCTCTTTGACTTTACCGAAATCCATCGGCCGCGCGTCGACGCCGGGTGCCGTTTTGTCTAACTCTTCGATTAAAAAGGTGTCGATGGCATTGAGCATGTTTCGGACTATAAACACCCCCTCTTTTGACGCTTTGTAATGGAAGCCGTATTTTTTATGAAATATAACTTGCATTCGCTCGATAAAGCGTTGAAACCTGACGAGTGTTTGATCGCTCTGCGTGGTGGGCGCCAAGAGAATTAGTTTATTGAGTAGCGCAGTGCCAATATCGCCATCATCCGGCGGCGAGCTTCGTATGTGCTGAAACGCCGCCGCTGCGGACCTCCACAAATCGTGAGATGCAATGTCGCATTCGCGAGAATATCCACTGCTTGAAGGGTTCGACAGCAGCGACGCCGCTGCCCACATCGCGCCTTCAACCAACCAGCAATGATCAGAACTACTCACGAGCATTATGCCGCCCAAAGCCACACAGTAACATTATTTTTTAGACAAAAAACGTCGAGCCACCCTCGTGAGCCGTGGCTCGAAAATTTCTTTCCAAATCCAAGTTGCGGTCTCTTTGCCAAGCTGAGCGAGAAACGGCGTCGCGACAATAATTGCGATCTCGCCGCCAGTAAGGCCCGACGAGGCCGAAGTCGCTTCATATGGCGCGCGGTTATGATCCGATATAAGGGTTAGCGGATCCTGGGCTGTATGCGGCGGGATAGGTATTTTGCCGCCTCGCAGTTCTTGCCAAATAAGTTCGATTTCTGCATTGACCTGCTTCGTGCCAACCTGTGCGCGTTGGTAAACGCTAATCAGGTTGGGCGGCGGGAGGAACTCAGGCATGAGTCGAGCTTTCCGGACTGCGTTGCGGATATTTCAGGCATTCGTGTCGTTTACGCAAGGGGGTGGACTCCGTCAGAGCGTATGGAGAGCCAAGAAGCCAAGTAGTGCTTCCCCCGGGCACGTCGCCGTGCGGCAGCTCTTCAAAAGGAGGTCGCGCGATCGCGTTGGTTGTCGGTCAGGGGCGGGCAGACGGTCGAAGAACTCGAGGCGCGACATCGTTCCTGAGTGCCAACCAGCGTATCGCGCTCGTCTATCAGTGGGAGTCCAGGGCCAGTGGGAGTCCAGGGGCGGCGTCGGATGGGTCAGAGCGGTGTCGACTCGGCCGCGTACGGACGAGCCCCATCCAGCGATTGCCGTCGGTGCTGCCGCATCAGGAGCAGATCACCTACATCGTGCGTGACGGTGAAGGCCGCGTCCTGCTGCAATCTCACGACGCTGACCCCGCCGCGTTCCCGGTGCCGATGACGGCAGGGTTTCAGGATTGACGCGGCCTGCGCCTCTACACCGAGGGCGCGGTGCAGGGCACCTTCTTCGTCACAGCCGCGGAGCCGGTCAGCCACCGGCGCCAGGCCGTCATCGAGGCGGTCGGCATGCTGCTGTGGCCGCTGGCACTGCTGCTGCCGCTCAGCCAGATCGGTGTCTGGGCGCTGGTGCGCTTCGCGCTTCGGCCAGTCCGAGCCTTTGAACAGGAGATCGAGGCGCGCGGCCGCGGCGACCTGTCGCCCGTCAACGTGATAGCGCTTCCACGTGAACTCGCGCCTGTCGCGGGCTCGGTCAATCGGCTGATCGCGCGGCTGCAACGGGCGCTGGAGGCGGAGCGCGGCTTCACCGCCAGCAGCGCCCATGAATTGCGGACACCCGTCGCGGCTGCGTTGGCACAGACGCAGCGCCTGATTGCCGACGTGCCGGAGGGCGCCGCGCGCGAACGCGCTAGGACCGTGGAGGTGGCGCTGCGGCAGTTGGCGCGTCTGTCGGAGAAGCTGCTCCAGCTGGCCAAGGCCGAGGGGGCGGGCCTGCTGGCGGAGACCCCGCAGGATCTAGCGCAGGTGCTGGGCTTCGTCCTGGATGAGTTCAGGGACGATCCGGACGCCGCCATGCGGCTCACCATCACGCTGCCCAGGACCGGCGTTCTGCTGTCCCGCATGGACGCCGACGCCTTCGCTATCCTGGCCCGCAACCTCATCGAGAATGCGCTGAAGCACGGCGCGGCCGATCAGCCGGTATCGGTCGCGCTAAACGACGATGGCCTGCTGCGTGTATCCAACGGCGGCGCCGTGGTCACGACGGAGACGATGGCTCGCCTCAAGCGGCCCTTCGAGCGAGGGGGTAGCCCCGCGACCGGCTCGGGTCTCGGTCTGGCGATTGCCGAGGCGATCGGGGCCGGGGCCGGGACCAGCTTGGACCTGTTCTCGCCCGTGCCGGGCCGAACTTCGGGGTTCGAGGCGCGCGTCCAGCTACCCGGAATTCCTGCGTCACGCTGAACCGCGGATGAACGGTTCGCCTGTTCTGGCTCAGGCCAGCGTCAGATTGAACGTCCATCTCTCCCGCATCGCAGTTCCTGCTGGAGAGATTCGATGAACAAGATCGTCGCCACACTCGGCCTCGCCGCCACGCTCGCCTTCCCGGCCATGGCCTTCGCGCCGCCGGCCGAGGCGCGCAGCGTCACGCTCACCACGCAGCTGCGCCCCTATGGCGGCAATGGCGCCTATCTTGCGATCTATCTCGTGGATGCGCAGGGTCGCTTCCATTCCACGCTGCGCGTCGCGGGCGGCAAAGCCAAGTACTACACGCACCTGAGTGCGTGCGGGCGCTGCTGCGCCAGCCTGAGATCGTGGTCGGCACCTGGCGGGCGGCGCGCAGGGAGGCACCGGACCTGACTGAGGCCGAGACCCATGACGCGCTGGTTCGGCTCGATCCGCTTTGGGAGCATCTGTTCCCGGCAGAACAGGCGCGGATTGTCCGGTCCCTGGTGGAGCGCGTGGTGGTCGGCCCGGCCGGCGCCGACATTCGGCTGCGGCTGGATGGGCTCGGCGGTCTCGTCCGCGACCTCACCGCCATCTCACCGGGCGCCTTGAGGCCGCCGTATGACAACCGCCACCAGCGTCACGGTCCGTGTGCCGTTGGCCATCCGACACCGGCCGGGCAGGAAGACCGTCGTGACGCCTATGGCGGCAGGACCGGCCGCGGTCACCACGCGCGCCGATCCAGCGCTGGTGAAGGCGCTGGCCAGGGCTTTTCGGTACCAGCGGATGCTGGATGAGGGCCGCTACGCTTCGATCACCGAGATGGCGGCAGCGGAGCGAATCGAGAGGGGATACCTCGGCAGCTTGCTGCGGCTGACCCTGCTGGCGCCGGACTTGGTTGAGGCTATTTTCGATGCGCAGCTGCTCAACGGGCTGACGTTACCGCGCCTTCTTGGCGGATTCCCTAGTTCCTGGACAGACCAGCTTTCGTACAGCTCGGGCGACTGATCTTGTCGCAGTGCCCTTTTCTCGTCGAAACGGATGACATCTGGCCCGTCTCCGGGCACGATGCAGCGCGATAGGAAACTTCCGGCTTTGGCTGGGGTTCCGCCGGAGTTTGTTCCATTCATGCCGCCTGTCGCCGCCCCGCCAGCAAACGCAGCTAGTACCTTGACCGCTGCACTCCGCGTTATCGCGGACCGTATCCCCCGGCTGCGCGTCCAGGGAGCTCGTATCTCTGAACAGGACACGAAGCGTATCCTCATCACGCCGGCCGTCGAGGCTTTGGGATGGGACATCCTCGATATCGACGAGGTACGCAACGAGTACCGGCACAATTCGGCAGACAATCCTGTCGACTATGCGCTGTTCCTGAATCGGTCGCCGGTGCTGTTCGTAGAAGCGAAGCCACTCGGACACTCCCTCGATGACAGGAAGTGGATCGTCCAGACAATCAACTATGCCAATGCGGCCGGGGTGGACTGGTGCGTGCTGACCAACGGCGCGGAGTGGCGGATATACAAGGTCCACGCTCAGGCCGAGGCAGACCGCAAACTCTTCACAGCTATGACGATTGATACACCGGAATCGCTGGACGATGCGGTTCGGGTGCTCGGCCTGCTCAGCCGCGAAAACATGCGTGCACGCGCCATCGACGAGCTTTGGCAGGCCTGGCACGTCGATCGCCAGGTGCAGGCAGCTCTGGAGCAAACCCTGCAGGACGATGCTTGCGCCGCCCTGATCCGGAAGCGCGTGCCGCAGCTCGGTCTTGGCGACATCCGCAAGTCGCTGCGCCGCGCCAGCATCGCCGTGAGCTACCCGAACATCTTCCGAGACGTCCGCGCCGCGCCTGCGGCAGTGCCGATGCCAGCGGCATCGGCGCCAGAGCCTGGCATTTCAGCCTCCGATGTCGTCCCAAATGTTGCGCCGGTGGAGGATGCAGGGAATGGTGCCAATGAGCCTGGCTCAGCGCGGCGTCGGTTCCAGTCGACCCAGGACCTTATCGACCTCGGGCGATTGAAGGTCGGAGACACGCTGACCATCCGCGGTCGAGATAACTCCTCGGCCCGCATCCTCGACGGCCGGCATGTGGAGTTCAAAGGGCGACGCATGTCCTTCAACGAATGGGGCCAGAACGTCACTGGCTGGCCCTCCATTCGGATCTACACCATGGCTTGCCTGACCGACGGCCGTACGCTTGACGAGCTCCGCGACCGGCAAACGTTGAGCGAGCCAGAACCGTGAGCCTGCGTTTGCTCACGGGTTGAGGCGGCGGTGGCGGCTGGCCGGCGCCGACATTCGACTGCGGCTGGAAGGGCTCGGCGGGCTCGTCCGCGACCTCGGCGCCATCGCGCCGGTCGCGCTGAGGTCGGCAGCATGACGGCCGCCACCAGCATCACGGTCCAGGTGCCGCTGGCGATTCGCCATCGGCCGGGCCGGAAGACCGTCGTGACACCGATGACCGACGGCGTGGCGCCGGTGACAACGCGGGCCGATCCGGCGATGGTGAAGGCTCTGGCACGGAGGTTCCGGTATCAGCGGATGCTGGACCGGGGGCGGTATGCCACCATCACCGAATTGGCTGCGGCTGAGCGACCCGAGCGCGGCTACCTGGAGAGCCTGCTGCGCCTGACGCTGCTGGCGCCAGACATTGTTGAGTTGATCCTAAACGGGCGAACTTCTTCCACCATCGGGTTGCCTGATTTGAATGAGCCGATTCCCGGGGTCTGGCTGAAGCAGCGGGAAATCCTCACGCTTGGATAAGCGATCCCTGCCTAGCAATGTTCCCTCCGCGCCCATCTACGCCGCTCAAGACGTCTTGGGGCAATCCAAAAACCGGACGCTCCAGCATGGTCTCGGATCAGCTGCGGGACGTTTGACGAAGTGCTACGCCTCAATCACTTCGCCTGACATCTCGAGAAGGAGACCCTCAAGCACGGCAACGACTGCGTCGAACGGTCCCCGCCGGTGTGCATTTAGCGCCCTATCAGCATGCTCACTAACTAGTTTCGCAATCTCGTTTTTAAGGTCTGTTTTTACACGGTCAGACCAGATTTTCCCCTGCGACATAAAAATTTCTCTTACTCTGTCGGACCACTTCTTTTTCCCTTTGAATTTGGGAGATTGGATTGTAACGCCATACTTATTCTTAACGAATGCCTCGTATAGACTTACGTCTAACAAGTCTTCGAACTCTGATTCTTCCAATCCCAGACAGCTAGTAATCGTGATTTCCGCCGCTTCAGCCAACCCCTCCCTCATCGCCCGGTCAGCGGCTTGAATCCCCGAAAGGTCATTATCCAACAGAGAGTGACATAAACAGAGAGAGTCACGCAGCTGCGCAAGCTTATAGCTTAGGTTACTTCCGCCCGACAACGTGTCGATCGCTATTAGTCCATTTTTCAATGCTTCTGCAATTTTCGAGGAGTTTTTGGTTAAAAGAGCGTTCATTGACATTCGATCTTCCTCTCCTTCCACAACAAGAACTAACTCGGCATTTCTCAAATTATCAGACGATCGCACTCCAAGCACGTCTCGAAGCTCTGCGATTGTTTTAGCGGCAGAGGCTTTCTTGTTATTTACTATAATATTCGATCTCAACTTAAGGCGGTCAACGAATAGCGGGCAGTGAGTTGTAATAATAACTTGGTGCCTCTGGCTTAATTCCGATAGAATTTCGCGCAACTGATGGATTGCACGAGGGTGAAGGTGTGACTCTGGTTCTTCGACTGCCAAAATCAAATGCCTGCCAAGGGCGGATGTATCCGACGCCTGCTTCAGCAGACCTAATGCAGCCAAGCTTTGTACTCCATCTCCTTTGAGATCTAGCGACGTTGCCGTCCCGTCATCCACGAGTATCTCGCAGCGCCTTAACGCTCGGTAGCGGTCAGCTTCCGGCACCTTTACCTGGACGTCTTTAACGCTTGGCAAAAACTCGCGAAGAGTCTCTCCAATGCTCTTACCAATCCTGTCTAAGATTGGTTTCTGCAGAGCAGTCAGAAGGTCCAATGCTTTTTTATATTCCTCACTTTGCTCAACTGTGGCGAGCTCACGTGCGACGAGATCGTTGACAACAGACCGTGCACTTTCAGCGGTTCGAACAGCCGGTATATGTGCAATGTTTATCCGCCGCGCTATAAATCTACCTATGGACTCAGCTTTCTTGGATAATGTTTGTCCACCCAGACCCGGTTTCGTAATCTGAAAAAGGACATCTTTTTGCCCAAAACTTAGCCTTACAGGCAACGTTCCATTCAAATTGCTTCGAACATTCTCCTTAAATTCAATTATTTCTGATGCATCAAGTTGAAATTCGAGATCAAAGATTGTCTGGCCGTCTGCATTCCTTGTCTGTAACGAGATTGGATAATCTCGTTCCCAGTCATAAATTTCTTCTACTCTGCGTATTGAACTTACGCGAGTGTTTCTGATTCTAACTCCACCTAGAAGGCTTAAATATTGCAACGCGCTTACCATAGCGCGGAGCACATTTGATTTTCCCTCGTTATTAGGGCCGATGATGACTGTTGGGCGTCCGATCGGAATCTTGTAAGCCTTAGTGATACTGCGGAAGTTTTTTGTTGAGAACGATACTAACTCCATAATCGTCGCCTTTCTTACAAGGAAATTTGCAGTGATTAACCCAACGCATTGGTTGGGGCGGCACAAGCCGCATAGAGATGGGCTTGGAAGCCAATAAAGGCGTCCCGTATGTTGCCAACGCCACCTAGCTCCGCCGCCGCGTCACTGATAGCGCTATACCTTAATTCAAGAAGGTGCGGCAGTTTCGCTTGATCTAGCTCGCCAACGCCTTCCTTGATGTACTGTGACAGAACGAAATCCAGGAAGGCTTGAAGCTTCGCATCGTAATGGGAGAAGATGTAGATCTTCCGTGCGTCCGCGCGCTCCTGTCGTGTGATTGGCGGCAAGGCAAAGGCAATGTAGGCCAGCACGTCGTAGAGGTCGCTGTTTTCGGCGTCGATAAGCCGCTCTATATCGCGCAGCGCTTCCCGGCCGTAGCCCTTTTCCGTCAGCTCATCGAGCAGCGCCTTGCGCGTGTCGGGGACGCTCCAAAGCTTCCGTAGCTCCTGCTCGTCCTTGAACAGCGTCGGCAGCGTGCCGAACAGGTGCTCCACGAACTGCGCGGCCGAGATCGGCTTGCCGTCCGGGCTCCAGAAGGTCGTCGCCATCATGTGCTGGATGGTGCGTTCCTTTCCGTCTGCCAGCTTGACGACAAGCTTATGGCGGCGCTGCGGGTCAGGATCGGGAGCGTCACCGGCGGCGCCCGGCTCGGGCTCTCCGGGCCCGCCGCGGGGTGGGGCGGGGGCGACGGGTTCGGCCGGCTCGCCATCCCACTCCGGGTCGTTGAAGTGCTCATACGCCTTCACGAAATCCAGGATCGTGAAGAAATCCTTGCCCTCGAAAAGGCGAGTGCCGCGGCCGATGATCTGCTTGAATTCGATCATCGAGTTGACCGGCCGCATCAGGACGATATTGCGGATGTTGCGGGCATCAACGCCGGTGGACAGCTTCTGTGAGGTGGTCAGGATGGTCGGGATCGTCTTCTCATTGTCCTGGAAGATACGGAGCTGCCGCTCGCCCTCCCCCCCGTCCCGCGCCGTGACGCGGACGCAGTAGTCGGGGTCCGGCACGGTCTTCATCTGGTTGACCAGGTCGCGCACGGCGGCCGCGTGGTCCTGCGTGGCGCAGAAGACCAGTGTTTTCTGCCGCGGGTCAATCTGGCTGAGGAAGAGCTTCACCCGGTACCGCTCGCGCTCAGCGATCTCGATGATTCGATTAAAATCGGCCTCAGTATAGCGCTTGCCCTCCTCGGCCTCCCCCTCCACCGCCGTGTCGTCCGGGGTGTAGACATAATCGTCGATCGTGGTGGCGATCTGGCGGACCTTGAAGGGGGTGAGGAACCCGTCGTTGATTCCATCCTTAAGGGAGTAGGTGAAGACCGGGTCGCCGAAATAGGCATAGGTGTTGGCATTGGTAGTGCGCTTCGGCGTGGCGGTCAGGCCGAGCTGCACGGCGGGCGCGAAGTAGTCGAGGATCGTCCGCCAGTTGCCTTCGTCGTTGGCGCCGCCGCGGTGGCATTCGTCGATGACGATTAGGTCAAAGAAGTCGGGCGGGTAGTCGCCAAAGCTCGGGGCGGGCTGGCCGGCGGCATCGCGGCCGCTCATGAAGGTCTGGAAGATGGTGAAGAAGACGTTGCCGTTCTTCGGCACTCGGCCGCGTCTGCGGATGGTGTCGGGGTCGATGCGGACCAGCGCGTCCTCCGGGAAGGCGGAAAAGGCGTTGTAGGCTTGGTCGGCCAGGATGTTGCGGTCGGCCAGGAACAGGATGCGCGGACGGCGGGACGGCTCACTCTCCTCCCGCCAGTCCTTCAGGTTCCAGCGGCTGTGGAACAGCTTCCAGGCCAACTGGAAGGCGATGGCGGTCTTGCCGGTGCCGGTGGCCAGGGTTAGCAGGATGCGGTCGCGGCCGGCGGCGATGGCTTCCAGCGCGCGGTCGATGGCGATGTCCTGGTAGTAGCGAAGCTGCCACTGGCCGCCCTTGTCCTCGAAGGGGACGGCGGCGAAGCGGTCCCGCCAGGCATTCTGGGTGGCGAAGGTGACGGCCCAGAGCGCGTCGGGCGTCGGCCAGGCGGCGATGTCGCCCTCCGCGCCGGTCTGCATGTCCACTTGGTAGATGCCGATGCCGTTGGTGGCGTAGGTGAAGCGGGTCTGCAGCTTGGCGGCGTATTTCTTGGCCTGGCCGAGGCCTTCGGTCACGGCCAGGCCGCGGCGCTTGGCCTCGATCACTGCCAGCTTGTGGTTGCGGTAGGTCAGGACATAGTCGGCGATATCCCCCGCAGCGCGCTGGCCGGCACCCTGGAGGCGGCCCAGAGTGATGACCTCGCGGCGGACGCGGCTTTCGGGGACTACGCCCCAGCCGGCGGCCTTCAGGGCGGGGTCGATGAGCTCGGCGCGGGTTTCGGCCTCGTTCATGCGACGGCGGTTTCGACGAGGCGGTCGGGGGAAGCAATCAGATCGCCGGCGAAAGCCTTGGCGAGGATCGACTGCTTGAGGGCGGCTAGGGCATCCTTCTTCGTCCGGTAAACATCGGAGAGCGCGCCTGTTTGCTGTTGGAGGCGATCAATCTTCTCAACAACTAGCGCCTGCTTTTCAAGCGAGGGCAGAAGGACAGGAAGCTCGCGCACGATACCCATGTTGAGGCCGGCCATGATCGCTCCACTGGCACGGTCGGTCAGATAGGTTCGCGCACCCGGATGGAACAGGAAGTATTTGTGCAGGTACTCTGGTAAGCATTTGCGTCGGTCGAGTGAGATGCATACGAGGTGCTTGGTATTAATGGCCAGCGGGATGTCGGGCGGCACTACGGCACAGCGCCCGCAGGTGCCCATGATCGTGATGATCACATCGCCTGGGTGCACGCGGTAGCGCGTCATAGATGTGTATTTTTCTGGCGTGATATAGCGCCGCTTTCCCCACCGGAACTCGTTCTCAACCGCGTTGTCGATGCCCAGGACGGCAATTCCGGAATCCACAAATTCGCTGTGCAGGAGTTGGCTGCCGAAGGGACCAGTTCGGATCGATCCCTTTCGAGGGTCGGCGAGTTCAGCAACAGTAGCCACGGGCAAATCTGTGGAAAACTTCGGGCCGAAAACTTCGGTTTCGACGCAATGTTTGAAGAGACTACGCGTCGCGTGCATAGCCTTGTCCGTATTGGCGATGACCGCATCGATGCCGGCGAAGGCTTCGTCGAGAATGGCGACGATGCGCTTTTGTTCGGTAATCGACGACGGGAACCTAACCTCAAAGCGCTCCGCAATGACACTGCGGGAGAGTTCAGTCTGACCGCTGGCACCCTCGCCACTCGCCGCAAGCAGTTCCTCAATCTGGATCAGCATGTAGCCAAAAAAACCGGCATGGAACCGACCCTGTTGAGGGCGAACAATGGTGACATGCGTATCAACGGTCGTAGGTTCCGATGGCGTTTCGCGAACCTGGGCGACCCGGCCAAGCGTGCCGTCGCCTGTCGAGTTCACCAAAACATCGCCCGGACGTATCAGGCGCTCGGGGTTGACCCGCTTGACGATAGAGTTGTGCCGACGTGCAAGTTCATACTTGATGCCGTGGTCGCGGACGCATTTCTGGTTGATGACGCGAATGCCGCCTTCGGCGACATAGCTGGGTGCAATGCCTCGGGCGATCAGCTCACACACATCGCCAAGACGCGCACTTTCCCACCCCGCCTTCACAGCAGCGCTCCAATATCTTCAAGGATCGCCGCGCTCTCCAAGTCCAGCGCCGCGATTTCCGCCAGGATGTCGCGTGGGTCCCGCAGCGCGGTTGCTTCCGCGATGTTGGGGTTCTTGGTGCCAAGGTCGAGGCTGGCGCGGTCCACCGCCGCCGCCTCCACTGTCCACGACTTCAGCGAGTCCGCGAAACTGGCCTGCAACGCCACAAATTCCGTCAAGTCGGCATCGTTCAGCGGCGTCGTCTTGCCCATGCTCCGCCCGGGATCGAGCTGGTAGTACCAGATGCGGCGGGTTGGTGCCCCCTTCTCGAAGAACAGCACCACCGTCTTCACCCCCGCCCCCTGGAAGGTGCCGGAGGGGCAATCCAGCACAGTGTGCAGATTGCAGGTCGCCATCAATTCATCCCGCAGCGCGCGGGCCGCGTTGTCGCCGTTCGACAGGAAGGTGTTCTTGATCACCACCGCGGCCCGGCCGCCCGCCTTCAGCGAACGAATAAAGTGCTGGAGGAACAGGAAGGCGGTCTCGCCGGTGCGGATGGGGAAGTTCTGCTGCACCTCCGGCCGTTCCTTGCCGCCGAAGGGCGGGTTGGCCAGGATGATGTCGTAGCGGTCCTTCTCCTGGATATCGGCCAGGTTCTCGGTCAGCGTGTTGGTGTGCAGAATGTTCGGCGCGTCGATGCCGTGCAGGATCATGTTCATGGTGGCGATGACGTAGGCGAGGCTCTTCTTCTCCTTGCCGTAGAATGTCCTGGTCTGAAGCGTCGCCAGGTCAGCGGTGGATCTGGCCTGGGGGCGGAGGTGGTCGAAGGCCTCGCAGAGGAAGCCGCCGGACCCGAGCGCGCCGTCGTAGATGCGTTCGCCGATACGCGGCTTGACCACCTGGATCATGGCGCGGATCAGCGGCCGGGGCGTGTAGTATTCGCCGCCGTTCCGCCCGGCATTGCCCATGTTGCGGATCTTGGCTTCGTACAAATGCGATAGCTCGTGCTTCTCGGCCTGCGAGCGGAAGCGGAGGGTGTCGATCCGTTCCAGCGCGTCGCGCAGCGAATAGCCGGAGCGAAAGCGGTTTTTTATCTCGCTGAAAATCTCGCCGATCTTGTACTCGATCGTGTTCGGGCTGGTGGCGCGCTGGCGGAAACCCTGCAGATACGGGAACAGCTTACGGTCGACGAAGTCAATCAGGTCGTCGCCGGTCAGCGCGCCGTCGTGGTCGAAGCGGCCATCGGCGGTCTTCGGTGCCGCCCAGCGGGACCAAGCGTGGTCGCCATCGATGATGCGGGCATAGGGCTTGCCGAGCAGCTCGGCTTCCATCTCACGCCCATCCTCGAGGTCGTCGAGGTACTTAAGGAAGAGCATCCAGGAGGTCTGTTCGGTGTAATCCAGCTCCGTCGTGCAGCCGGCTTCCTTCCAGAGGACGTCGTCGATGGCCTTGAATGTCTGCTCGAACATGCCCGGATGATTGCTTTCTTATCGTCTGGCGAGAGCAGTAGCCTATCGTCGTCACAAATCCATCGCCAGGTCGGCAATCAGCGTAACTCGTCGGGCGCCGGTGCCCACCGCCGGGCGATCAGCTTGCGGAAACACCCGAAGCTTGGCGCAGCATAAACGATGCAATTTCAAGAACATAAAGCTTGAGGGTTAAATCGGCCTACCCCCAAGCCTTGGAGACAAATCGCCCCGCGGAGAGCGATTTCCGGGGTCGTTACGTTCTCCAACCCCCGAGCCATAGACGAAAAACCCCAGGAAACCTGCGGTTCACGGCGCTGATGGGGGAAAGAAAATGTGAGGTTGGGAAAACCGACTGGAGCAGCGGTGGGAACCGGAATCCAACCTTCTCTGGCGATGACGAGACGTGTCTCGCCCGCTGGGTCAGCTTCGGCCGTCCGAGCAGGGGCGCTGGCTCGACAAGTGGTGAGCGGCTATCTCGCGTATTACGCGGTGCCCACCAAATCGCACGCGATCGCGTCCGTCTTGCAATATGTGACTTAGTGCTGGAATCGGGCGTTCGGGCGCCGCAACCAAAAGGGCTGACCTGCGCCGCAAGTCCCTTCTACTCAAATAGGGGGTCCTGGTTCATCGCTCCGCCGACCGTGGCAATGTTTCTCAGTTCTGAAGAGCGCCGTCTCGCCGTCTCGGCCACAAGCCTCCAGGCCGCCGCGCGCTGCCTGGGTCAAGGCTGGCCGAAGGCATCGACGCAGCCGGCAGCTAAAGTCAACCCGCCCGAACAAGTCAAATGGACATTGCCAAAATAATCTTGTTCGCACATCATCTCGATCGGCGAAGCGATCGAGGAAGCGAGTCATGTCGAGCTCGGGTTCAGGGCGCTCCCGCGACGGCAAGAGGATCCGCAGCAAGCCGCAGAAGAAGCCCTTGCCAGCGCCGCAACCCCCGGCGGAATTGCAGGAGACGCCTGGACGGACGGAGCCGAAAGGTGGGGGTGGGGTAAAAGAGAGGGTTCCGGCCCGCCGCACGGCCCGATCGTCTGCTACGTCCCTCCTCGCCCTGGATTCGTTCCGCGCGGTTGAGTTTGTCGCCACTACCGCAAGTGCGAAGATCGTAGTCGTTGCCACCGCAGTGCGTCAGCAACTCGAGCAGGACACGCGCTGGCCGCCTAACGACATTAGCAAGACGATGGATAAGGATTACTTGTACAGTCGAGACACACTGCGGAACTTCCTAAATGCTGTGGCTGACCGTCTTGGAGCTGCCGGCTACACATTTACCTTCTCACTTGCTTTCGTCACGCAAGCTCTTCCCAAGACCGTCGCGGCCTTAACCGGCGCTATTGCCGAAGCGACACTGTGATCGCCATGGGAGCGCGTCCGAAGCAGGTAGGGGTTTTTTTCCAGGCCTTCGCGTTGGCCATCGCCATGGGCCTTCTGGGCGGGCTTTTAGGCCCTGGGGCCCGAGCGCAGCCGCAACCGACCGTGCCTCCGCAGCGTGAGGTATGTGTGGGTCCACAAGGTCGCCGCATCGTCGACAAAGAGCTTCTTGCGCGCTTCCTGCTGCGGGGCAATCCGATCAATGTTGGCGCTGTGGATGAGCGCCTAGCGCCCGCACTGGGCGCGGTCAGTATAAGTCGGCGCGTGCTGGCCACACGCGGTATTTGTGCCGACAATCCGACCTGCTCGCCTGCCGACAGGGCCAACCTGCAAGCCATCGCCGGTGTCTATGGGAGCATGGCCGCCGGGTCCATCGCCGGATACCGGGCCAGTGCGGCGCTCGAAGCAGACGTCTGGTTCTCTGGCCCGAACGAGCAAGCGGCCATCGCCTGTGTGGACGGCGCAGGAGGGCAAGATCTCACGCCACCCGGGTCGCAGGTGTCGCGATCGCGGACGCCAACAACCGCCCTCCGCATAAGGGGTAGAGTGGATGAACTCTATGTGGACCGCAGCAGCAGAGCGGACTTTCTGCGTACGACGCCGGGCACTGTCAGCTACACCTCCGCCGGCACTACCGGCCGCGACACGGCGACCGTAAACTTAGTGGCCGGCTACTCGGTGAACCTAAGCGACTTCGTGAACGGCCTTTTTCCTGGCTATCAAGCGCAAGAGCTAGAGTTGATCCCCTACGTCACTGCCACGCGTCTGGTGACCCGGGTCCGCTCGGGGACACAGCCTGCCGAAACTTCACTATTCGGGGCCGGCGTCACCGCCACCGCTTATTTAGGCACGCCAAACGGCACCTTACCTATCGGACATCGGATCGATCTTCGGCCAGAGTTACTTTTAAACGCTGAAGACGAGAGCCAGATCGCCTCCGCGAACCTGCGCTACATGCCGGTCGTGAACGCGGCGCTCAACGATTTTCGCTTCGTAGCCCTGGGCGACCACATCGCCTGGTATCGCCTTGTCTTAGACGCGCGGCTTAACGCAGGGCGATATGTTTCACCGGGCGATTCGCGGAAAGCGGGCGCTTATGAAGATTTTCTTCGCCTCGGCGGACAAGTCGGCTTTGGGATTGGCAGCACCGTCTCGGAGATGCCAATCGATTTCCTGACGACGTATACTTGGATGCCCGATGCTGTAGGGCGGGCCGACGTCGGCTATTTCTCTAACAAACTCACTTTCAGCCTCGATCCTTATGGCTACGTCGGCATCACGCTGAGCTACGTCAATGGAACGCGCGAGGACAACGCAGCGCGCGAACAGATTTGGTCGGCTGGGTTAAGCCTGCGTTTTTGAGTTCTGCCTCGTTTACTGAGGCTCGCCAAGCGGCCGAGCAGCTAGGCTCAGGACCTATGAAAAGCTTGCGCGGTAGGTGCGTTTATGACTCAACGTGCCCTGAAGGTGGGCATGGTGAACTATCCCTTCTGGCTGAGATGGCCCCCTGAATTCGGACACGTGGTTAAGCTCGGTTCCCCCACGAGAAGGACGGACCCGGATGACGGGCAAGCGGACGAGGTATTCGGCGGATGTCAAGGCGAAGGTGTCGCTGGAAGCGCTGCGGGGGGAGCTGACGGCGGCGCAACTGGCACCGAAGCACGGGATCCATCAGACGCTGGTTGGTGAATGGAAGCGCCAGGCCACGGAGTGGCTGGCTGCGGTGTTTTCAGCGAAATCCGCGGCGACAGAGACGGCGAAGGCGGTCGAGGCGGATGTGGAGAAGCTGCACGCCAAGATCGGTCAGTTGCTGGTGGAACGGGATTTTTCAGCGAAGGCCTCCGGTCGATGAGTGTCGAACGGAGGCGGAAGATGATCGAGCCCGAGCATCCGCGGCTGTCGATCGTGCGGCAGTGCGAGTTGGAATCGATCAGCCGCTAAGGGTTCTATCACCGCCCGCAGGCGAGACGCCGATGAACCTGGAACTGATGCGGCTGGTGGACGCGCAGTTTCTGGAGACGCCTTGGTACGGCTCGCGTCAGATGGCGCGGCATCTGCGGCGAGACGGCTACCTGCTCGGCCGCAAGCGCGTTCGGCGTCTGATGGCCAAGATGGGGCTGGCGCCGATTTACCAGCGGCCCCGCACGACAGTGCCGATCCAGGCCATCGGGTGTGGCCATATCTGCTGCGGGACCTTGTGGTGGAGCGACCGAACCAAGTCTGGTGCGCCGACATCACGTACATATCGATGCGGCGCGGCTTCCTCTCCCTGGTGGCGGTGATGGATTGGGCGAAGCAGAAGGTGCTGGCCTGGCGGGTGTCGAACACGATGGACATGGAATTCTGCATCGAGGTGCTCGAGGAGCCGTGGCGCGTTTTGGGCGGCCGGAGATCTTCAATACCGACCAGGGCAGCCAATTCACCTCGCCGCGGAGCACCGGCCTACTACTGGCAAAGGGCGTGCGGGTGTCGATGGACGGGCGCGGGCGTTCGATGGACAACGTGTTCATTGAGCGTCTGTGGCGTTGCCTGAAGTACGAATGCGTCTATCTGCATGCGTTCGCGACCGGCTCGGAGTTGCGGGCTGGGCTCACAAAGTGGATCTTCTGCTACAACGCAGACAGGCCCCATTCGGCGCTGGGCGGATGCACGCCCGACGAGGCGTATGGGGCGGCGATGCGATGAGATTGGCGGCCTGACTACAACCAGAACCGAGCTTAACTAAGCCGCCAAACTGTCCAGGCGATGGCGTCCACCTCACGCACCTGGGTACCTGCGGCCCGAAGCCACCTTACAAGCTGCTGAAACGCCACCAGCGGTGGGCCGTGAAGGCTGAATCATCGCCGCGATGGAAGCTGTTCTCGCCGGTGAGGGTGCCATCGGCCTCGACTTGGGCATCGCCGTTGCTCGCAGGCGTGGTCCATCTCGTCTCTGCCATCCCAGGTGAAGTGGATGCTTTCGCTGCTGGGGTGGCCGTCGATCTCGCCCTGGACCGCACCGAAAGCGAATTCACCGCCGCTGTCCGCGTCGAATCGGATGTATCCAGGCCCGAGGAGGTCGATGAACGCGGCGTCCCAAAATTCCATGCTGGTGATCCTCCACTTACCGAGCAGCGGATGTCCCTTGCTGGTCATGACGGGGCGGCTCCGAGAGCTTCGGCAGCCTGACGAGGTTGTAGGCGGCGATTGCGAAGGTGAACTGCCAGTCGATCTTGGCTAGGCCACAGTGTCGGGCCTTGCACAACCCGGCCACCGTCTTGGCCCAGCCGAACGCCTCCTCGATGCGCTTCCTAATCCGCTGGCTGATCGCATAGCCGAGATGGCGAGTGGTGCGGCCGTCGATCGCCGAGCGCCGCCCGCTGGTGTTCTGCGCCAGGTGCGGAGTGACGTTGATCTCGCGGAGTTCGGCGATGAAGTCGCGCGTGTCGAAGCCCTTGTCGCCGCCCAGCGTGACTTTCTGCGGACGGTCGGCGTGCTGTTCCACAAGGTGCAGAGCCGCCAGCCGCTTGGCATGGCCAGAGGCGCGTGTTGTAATCGCATCGACGATCAGGCCGTTGCGGTTCTCCATCAGCGCATGGCCCATGACGCAGAGCTTCGCCTCCTTGCCCGGCCCCTTGCCGTAGAGTTGCGCATCAGGATCGGTAGTAGACGCATAGGTGCCGTTGCTGCGCTCCTGGCCGCGGAAGCCTGCTCGCTGTTGCGCCCGGCAGCTGGCGGCGGCCCGGAGCCGTCCTTCGGCCCGAAGCTCTTGGCGCTGGCCTACGCTTCCAGGAGCGTGCCATCGACCCAGAAGTGCTCGGATGAGAGCAATGTCCGGACCTTCGGCTGCGCCATCCCGCTGGCCGGAAGCGCGAGGCGACCTCGCCCACCAGCAGCCGGTCGCGGTTCTTGGTGAAGGTTGTGGCGTCCCAGACCGGATCGTCCACGCCGAGGCCGACAAAACAGCGAAACATCAGGTCGAAGTCGATACGCTCGACCAGCTGCAGCTCCGAGCGAATCGAGAAGAACGCCTGCAGCAGCAGGACGCGCAGCCAACGCTCGGGCGGAATGGCATCCCGCCCCGTCGGAGGGTAAAAGCGCGTCGAACTCCCCCGACATTTGGCTCATTGCCGCGTGACAATGCCGCGAATCACGCGAAGCGGATGGTCCGGGCCGACCCGACGCTCCAAGGCCACGTAGCTGAATAACGATCCCCTGACCTCGTCCTTGCCCTGCATCGCCGCGCCCGAAGGCCAGCCGCAGCAGCAAACTACGTCCAAAGCCGAGCAGCCAGCCCGAATTGCAGCAGCCTGTTAATGCTCGCCTAGCTTGACGGTTCCAACAATCATCTCGCGCGACTTTAGCTTCGGTTCTACAGCAACCCCGTCAAGAAAATCGCAGTCCCAGAGGCCGGGCACGCCGCTAGGCCGGCAGCCCAACATATATAAATAGGACTCTAATTCGCCTCTAGAGCATTTTTCATAATCATAAACGATGATCGATCCAAAGCCAGCACCAAGCATCATTAGACCCAAAATACTGGATACCGGAACCGGGCTATCGCTTCCCTCCTGTCGTACAGATACTATCGGCTCTTCTCGCCCAATGAAATCGGCAGCCCACTTTTCGTACAAAAACACCACCTTAGCTGCCGCCCTTGCGTGAAGGCCTCTCGAATTGACGACTCGCACGCGAACATCAGCGAGTTTATCGGCTTCGACACGCTCAAGAGTCGCGTTTATTATCATTCGGACCGCGGTGGGGCCACGTCCCGATTTGGTTAGTGCAACATTATTTAAAAAGGGCCACCATTCCGTTTTACCAGGTGGCAAATGATAAATTATTGGTCGTGCGTCGAGTACGAGACTCTTCGCTAGCGCCGGCGTCACGCTGACGCCAGACCGCACCAGGTAGTTTTCGGCATCCGAAACAAACCAAGACGCCTGCTGCGTCTCGGCGAGGCCTGCCCACATTGATGCCTGATCGAAAGTCGGAAGCCTCATCGTTTGATCCCCCGGTACGGGAGGGCCACTGAGAAATCTATTCGAAACAAAATAATCAAGAAATCCGGGTGAGAAAAATTGCAACTGATTGCCAATGCTGTTGAAAATACCGGTGGTTTGTAAATCAAGCGCTATCGACTGATAGTCAGCGCTAGCCTTGTTCGTGCCCAAAAACTCTTCGACGCACACATCGAATTCTTCGAATGTTAATGCGTGTCGTCTATTTAAGAACATTTTCCAGGCGACAAGACTCATGAATTCCATGCGATCATTTGCGGAAAAATTCCACCGCGATCGCCCTTTTTCAATATCTCTCTGGAGCCAATACTTCACGAACAGCGAATAGACGTCGCCTAGACAGCGAACTTCTTTGCTTTCCCACGGTCGGCTATTTACCAATAAAAAAATATAGAGCGGACTTCTAGCCAACATTCTATAATTGAATCCGAAATCATGCGAACTCATTTGGTTCAGAAACAGACTGGCGAACCCGGGATCAATGGAGCGAGCGCGCGCAAATTCTTCGATATAACGTTCAATTTGGTCGGTGTTGAACTCACGGACGATGATCGCGGCAACGCCAGGGCGCCTTCCACTTTCAGGAATGAACCGCGCGATCTCGCTCCAGATCGCCGTATCGTCAGGCCTTTCGAACAGATTCCAAAAATCCTCAAGCCCTCGAAAATAGGAGGTCCTCGCGGTTATGATTAGCTTGTCTGTGCGGGACGCCGCCTCGAGAAGACGAAGCATGTTACGCTTTTTCTCCTCGCCAGACATTGCGTTCGGCATTTCATCTAGGCCGTCTAAAATGACAAGCGGGCGCGTCCCTGCGCCATTCAATGTTCGCGCCAGCTGGTCCGCCTTGGTGACTATCTTTGTGAGATCATCGGGGTTGCGTACCTGCCGCAGCGCAAAATAAATAGGCGTGATGCCCTTTGCAGGAAGTGTCGACATTAAATGCGCACAGAAAGCGGACTTCCCGCTACCATAAGCCCCCAACACAAAAAGAACGTTCGCGGTGCGATTACGCAAAAATTCATCTACTAGTTCGCCCGCCGGCTGCCTAATGTCAAAAAACCTGTTCTCCATAACATCACTTGGTACAACTGGAAACGCGTCTGGCTGAATGTAAACATCGTGAACGCTAAGACTCTCGGCCAGTGCCTGCGACGCGATCGACCCAAGAAAAAAACGCTCCAGCGGGGAAAGCTTAAGAAAAGCTGTCCGAAAATCCCGTAAATTCTGCAAGGAGATGCGTCGTCGCTCTGCCGCTTGAGCGATCTCGTAGGTCGCGGGTTCTAAAGTTACCAGCAGAATGTTGGAGAGACCGCTGTTTGACTTCGTGATTTGCGAAATATTTTCTAGTTCATCGACTGTATTCACTGCGGTGCGGACACTCAACAGAAATTTATTTGGGAAGACACTTGACGGATCTATGACCGCGATGTCAATCCAGGTGGCGCCTTCCTCAAGGACATCGAAGGGCAGGCTAAGCACCGTCAGAAACGACTTAATCTCCGCTGGCAATGTGGCGCTCGACGAACTTCCTTTTTCTGTGAGCGCCCGACTTGAATCCATTCGTGCGCGAATCTCCGTTAATAAGGCTAATATCTCTTTTGTTACGTCAGCGGTGCTGAGATTTAACAAAAATTGATCGGTTGAAAAAAAGTATTTCTGATAGCATCTTAAAAAATCATCTACAAGTTCGACGAAAACGCTGTCGTCGGGCCGATTATAAACCCAGCCAGCGGATCTTTGAATTAATACTCCACGAAGATGGTCATGCAAAGAAATGCTATCTTGTCTTTTTTTATAATATTCCAAAAAATCATCGCGCGAAAGTCGCAGGTTGCTGACGACTCCTTCATAAGAAGCTGGTAATAATAAATCATGATAACGTAAACGTAGCTCTTCCTGCGCAAATGCGTGCGCTTTATCATTGCACACGATCGACTGGAGACCATTCAGCGTTTTCTCAAACGCTTTCTCCGATGCGTACGCGGCAAGGGCGCTTCCGATGAATTCGAAAATCATTAATGGCTGCGCTTTTCTTTATCTCACTTGCGTGAACGGTTACGCCACCAACTTATCTGAGGTGATCGTGCCTCTGCAAGCGCTTTGCCGCCCATCGCTTCGACGGCTCGACGGAGATGGTACATCTGACGAGGGTGCTGGCGGTGGCTAAGTCTGCAGAAGCATGCTGACGATGATGCCTGACGGGAAGTGCGCCGGGGTTTGGGCTTGGGCTTGCGCTTTGCTTTTGCATATGCCCGCCACCGAACTGCCGCATTTAGTCGGCCGTCTTGGAGCTGCGCTTCGACCCGGCGGCGTCATCTACATGTCATTCAAGCACGGTTCCGGCGAGCGTGTTTTCGGAGGCCGCCGCTTCACCGATTTGACCGAGGAAAAAATTAGCACCGCGTTGACCGGCACTGGCCTGGCGCTCGAAGAAGTCTGGGTGAGCGGCGACGTACGCGCAGGGCGTAGCGGCGAACGCTGGCTGAATACGGTAGCTCGGCGCGCGGGCCAATCTTAATCCACTTCTGGGCGGGAACATGTCAAAGCACCATCCAAATCGCGACCCCGTCCCAATCTTCGAAGCCGCAGCAGCATGGGCTGCGCGCTGCTTGGCAGAGGACGGATCTGTGCTGGCCCAGGGCGAGAGCCTTTGGACGCTCGAATATCTGGATCAACTGGATCGTGCCTTTGTTCAGAACCTCGAAGACGGCGAGGGCAGCTTCCTGGAGAAGCTGCGGAAGCAACTTCTTTCTGCAACACCGCCTGCGCGGAAGTTGATGGCAGAGGCCCTTTGGGCACTGATGCTTTTCCAATCGAACATCGGCGCCGAGCGGAAGCGGGCCATAATCCAGGCAGTCTGGAGCTGGTCGGGTGAAGAGGTGAATCTCTCCAGCCCGATGCTGACGGATGCTGTCCTTCGAGGCTTGGGTTCAGCGGGAACAGCCTACAGCACCCAGCGCTGGCGCGAGCTTTCCTTCATGATTACCGGGCTCCGTGCCTTCAAGCGCAAGACGGCCAGTGAGCGGCGGGTCCTACTCGAAGATCCCTGGCAATTTGCAGGATGGCTCCGATCAATGCCGGACTCCAGGAACCGACAATTCCGCCACATCTGCCTGCATCTTCTGTTCCCGGACGAGTTCGAGCGAATCAGCTCGAGCGGTGACAAGCGGTCTATCCTTGCCGCCTTCATTGGTGAACGAGAGAAAGACCTGAAGCAGTGGGACGACGAGCGGATCGACCGGGAGCTTCTCACGCTCAGGCAGCGCCTAGAGGCGGAGCGCGGTGTGCCCATCGATTTTTATGACGCCGATACGGCAGCACGCTGGCGAGGAGTGCCGAAGGCCTGGCTGCTCAGCTGGAATCCAGAGAACTGGGCATGGGACACCCTTGCAGTCGACCGCGCGGCGGCGGCGCGCGGCGAGCCGGTGATAATGCCGTGGCGGTGCGCCTCGTTCAAGCCGAAGGAGGGCGACGCCGCTTATTTGATGCGCACCGGCGTGGTGCCGAGGGGGGTTGTTGCCGCCGGTACCATCGTGAAGGCGCCGTTTGAGGGCCCCCATTACGATCCGAAGCGGGCGAACGCTGGTGAGGTCGCCCGCTTTGTCGAGGTGCAATTCTCGACCGTCCGGGATGCTGCGTTGGACGAAATTGTTCCCCGGGAGACGCTCGTGGAGCGCTCTCCAAACCAGGAGTGGAGTCCGCAGGGATCGGGCATCCAGATAGAACTGGGGGCCGCCCTGGCGCTGGCCGATCTGTGGAATGCGCTGCCGGCCATCGATGTGGCTACTACGGAGGCCGATGACGCAAAAGACACCACCGCGCCGCCTGCCGCCCCCCGGCCGTCAGCCGCCCGCAACATCATCCTCTATGGGCCGCCCGGGACCGGAAAGACCCATCGCCTTCAGTCCGTCTTCATGCCCAGCTACGAGGGTCGTGCTCCGACTGGTGCAATAGTCCGCCGGTTTGAGTTCGTCACCTTCCATCAGAACTACAGCTACGAGGACTTCGTGGAGGGGATCCGTCCAGTGGTCCGACCCGACGGCACCGTCGCCTACGAGGTGCGCCCTGGCGTCTTCAAAAGGATCTGCGAGCGGGCGAAGGCGGACCCAGGTCAGCGCTACGCGGTCTTCATCGATGAGATCAATCGCGGGAACATCGCCAAGATCTTTGGGGAGTTGATCACCCTGCTCGAGCCGGACAAGCGCGCGATCTATGACGCCGCTGGTAGGCCCATGTCGGGCCTCGAGGTAACGCTGCCCTACTCGGGCGAAGCGTTCGGCGTGCCAGCCAACCTCGACGTAGTTGGCACAATGAACACCGCAGACCGATCGATCGCATTGCTCGACGCGGCACTTCGGCGCCGATTCGAATTTGAGGAGCTGGTCCCGTTGCCGAACGCGCTTACCGGCGCTGATGGCAATGGGCTGATCCCTGCCGACGAGGGAGACGAGATCAACCTCCGGCGTCTGCTCGGGGTCATTAACCGCCGCATCACCCACCTTGCGCATCGCGATCAGACAATTGGCCACGCCTGCCTTGTGCGCGTTCGCGACTTCTCTTCACTACGGCGCGTGCTTGCCCGCGAGGTCATCCCGTTCCTACAAGAGCTCTTCTACGACGACTGGCGGCGCATCCGGCTCGTGTTAGCCGACCATGGCGCTCAGTCGGAGCACCAGCTCGTTCGGGCGCAATTGGTGACGGCGGCCGAACTATTTCCTGGTGCAGGCGACGATGTCTCCGAAGGCACCTACTACTGGGTCTCACCGGAGATGGAGATAACGCCCGACGCGGTCCGGAAGATCTACGAGCTGCCCGAGTGAGGCTTCTCACCGTTCGCGAACGCGACATCTTGCGGCTCGGCGGCCAAGGTAATCTCGACGCCAGGGAGGAGGAGGCACTTGGGAAGCTTGCGCCGATGCTGCCGCGTGGCGCGCTCACCTGGGAGCGCGGCGGCGTTCGCGTCGGGCCATTCTCCGGGATTGTCCGGACGGGCGAGTTGGTCCTCGAGATCTTACCAAAGATCGACGTTGGTGACGAAGCGGAGGCGCGGGGAGTGCTTGTGGCGATGCTACGAGCGGCTGCTGATCTTGCGGTCGCCGACGCTGGAACGGCTCCTCTTGGGATGCAGCGGCGACATCTGCTCGACGTGTTCATCCTCGACTTTTGTGCGCGTGTTACAGGGCTCCTCCGCGGTGGCGCTATCCGGACCTACAGAGTCGTCGAGGACGATTTATCGGCACTACGCGGGCGGCTTCGCCTGGCGGAGCAGGTTCGCCGAACCGCCGCGGACCGGAGCCGGTTCCGGTGCGCGTTCGACGAGCTCACCCCGGACAACCCCCACAACCGGGTCCTCAAGGCGGTTCTGGGTAGGCTGCTCCACCAGACCTTGGGCCCAGATGCGCGCACTGCTGTAAGCGGGCTGCTGCACCGTTTGGCAGAAGTGTCAGACGTCCCGTGCTCCGCCGCGGACGTCGACCGTCTACCTTTCAACCGGCTGACGGAGACGTGGAAACCCCTATTCCAACGCGCCGGCTGGTTCCTGCGTGCGCTCTTCCCTGATGTGAGGACCGGCGGCATGGACGGCTTGTGTTTGCTCTTCGACATGCAGCGCCTGTTCGAGGCCTTTGTCGGTTCGTGCCTCAGGCGGGAGTGGCGGCATAGCGCCGCTGGCGCCCGCATTGTGCTCCAAGGACCCTCGCGTTTCCTTGCCGTCTCGGCAAAGGGGCCTGCCTTCCGCTTGCGACCTGACGCTGCGGTGGTTGCCGCCGACGGCGTCGTCGAGCGGTTGCTGGACGCGAAGTGGAAGCGCCTGGATCCTGGCGCAGCCAACCGCGGCGTTGCCCGAGAGGACGCTTATCAATTAGCAGCATATGCAGGCGCCTACGGGTGCGCCAACGTCGCACTCATTTATCCAACACTACCAGGGCTGCCGGCGGGGCTGATCGAGACTTTCAATCTGTGCCCTCAGTTGTCGCCTCGGGTCGAGGTGTATGCTTTGGATCTTTGCGCGGCCGCCGCTCACCAACCACTCCCCCCCGGCCTATGTTCTGGCACTTGATCGCAAGGGGTCATGGAGCCGATGGCTCACGCGGCAGCTGATCGGTGGCACCCGCGCTGGTATCCGTCAGGCCTGCCACCTGAGGCACCGCTCGGGTCATGATCTTCGACAGTAGCTTGTCGCGATCGGCGCGCCGGTCGAGCGCGTGCATCTTGCGATGGCAGTTGGGGCAGAGCGCAACCGCGTTCTCGATTGTATCTGGTCCTCCCTTCGCGAGATGCATGATGTGATGGCACTCGAGATACGGCGCACTGCCCACGAGGAACGGCGCAGGTCTGGCGCAGAGGTCGCACATCCCTTCCGCGAGTCGCTTGGCGAGCTCTGCGACGGCCGGGTCGCGGTCATACTGCGTCGTTCGAACTTCGCGCGCGGCCGGCTGTTCGCGGCCACCGAGTGCGGCACGGCGTGCCAACTCCTCAGTCGAGAGGGCGGCAAGCCGTCGCATCCGCTCGGCCTCGATCGCCTTGAGGTCGCGCTGCTCGGCCACGGGCCGCCGGCCGCCCTCCTCAAGCCGCAGTGGGAAGACATAGACCCGGCGCGCGTGCCCGGTGTCGTCAGGTTGGCGCTCAGTCTGGACGGCGCCAGCGAGGCCGACGCGCCCCCCGTAGGTGTAGCTTCCCCGACGGAACACCTCGAAGAGGTGGACCGGTGTACCCGTCTTCCCCTGGTCGGCCAGTCTCTTGTTCTGACCCTCGAGGTGCTGGTCGCCGACGCGTCCCATCCCGGTGTAGTGGAAGACGTCTCCCTCCCAGCGGTCGTCGTAGAGCGCCTTTGTGTGGTCAGCGACGACGACCAGACAGCCCTGCGCGCTCGACCAACGCATACCCCCGGCGTTGCCCACACCGAAAACGCGCGATAGCTGGTCGTTGGTCAGGACGTCACCCGCGCGCAGCTCCTCCGGGGTCTCCGGTCCGCCAGGCCTGGTCTTCTCGACGACGCTGAAGTTCAGGGCCCTCAGCACCGCGTTCGTCGTGTCCCCTCCAGAAAATTCAGTGCGCGGCCGGGCCTGACCGGTCGCCAGCTCCGCAGCAATGGACAGGACGAGTTTGGGCGGGAACGGCGTTCCGTCGTCCGGGTGGAGCACGTCGTACCTGGTTGAGTTGGCACGATCGGGCACGCCCTGCCGCTTAATCGTGTCCATGGCCTCGAGGATGTGGCGGCGCTCCATTTGACGGTTCAGATCCATGCTCGGCCAGGCTCTGCGATCATTGCTGCTGAAATGTGAGGGGGCCGATTATGCAGGCATGTCGTCAATGCCGCCATCACGCCAGGCGCTTTGGTGCTGGGCCAGACTTCAACCCAGGCGGTGGTGGAACCCCCAGGGCACTGCACACGAACCGCGTGTGGTCCGCGGGGGAGCAACGACGTCTATGGCACACGTCGCAGCAGATGCCATCCTGAGGCCGTTCCTGCCGGCTTGCGAATATCCAGTCCACGATGCGCAGCGCCAGCGGGCGACGCTTTGCAGCCCGTGCCTCACCAAAGTAGCCAAGAAGGGCGGCCCGGAAGCACGTCCTTCCAAATGCAAAGTCCTGCATCTGGCGCGACACCCGCCGCTTTTGCGCCAGGATCGCGGTCCGCTCCTCCTTCGGCAGATCCGACTGCTCGATGGTGCGGCTCGCCATGAAGTCCAGGAGACTCATTGCAGGACCGTCCGGCTTCTCGTCTGTCAGCAGGACTGCCGCGCTCCGACGCCCGTCGCGACCTGCTCGCCCAAATTCCTGTAGGTAGTCTTCAGCCGAAGCTGGGTGCTGCCAATGGATCACCAGGCGAACGTCGGCAATGTCGACGCCCATGCCGAACGCATTGGTGCAAATGATCCGCGACACCTTTGGCTCCAAGTGGCCGCCGAAGCGCTGCAGGAGATCCTGCTTCTCCGGGGCGGCGAGCTGACCATGGTAGAACGGCGTAGGCAGCCCCGCGGCAGCCAGCGCCGACGCCAGAGCATCCCCGATTTTCCGCGTGGGCACGAAGATCATCGACTTGACGCCTATGGTGTCGGCCAGTCGCAGCAGCTCCGCGATAAAGGCGGGGCGAGACTGCTGAGGGACCCTCCGGCGAAGGAATGAGATGTTGGGTCGGTTGGCGCCGTGCACGAACACGTCTGCTTCGGTGACCCCAAGCGATGAGAGAATTCGTGCTTGCGTCTCGCGCCCTGCCGTGGCTGTGAAGGCCAAGACCGGCGGCTTGCCGAGGTGCTCGCGGATCTCGCGCAGCCTGCCGTATTCGGGCCGAAAGTCGCGTCCCCAGCGGTCGATGCAATGTGCCTCGTCCACGACAAGGTACGCCGGTCGAAGAGCACCTAAAAGCGCAAGCTCCGCCTGGTTCGTTCCGAAGAACCGCTCCGGTGCGAGATAAAGAAACTTGAAGAAGTTGCCGGACAGCAGATCGAGGCGCAGGCGCTTCTCTTCGGAGGACAAGTCAGAGTTCACGAACGTAGCGGGGATGCGCTTCCGAAGAAGGCCGGAGACCTGATCTGACATCAGCGCCTTCAGGGGCGAGATTACGACGCAGAGGCCTGGGGTCAGGATCGCCGGGATCTGGAAGGCGAGGCTCTTGCCCGAGCCTGTCGGGCTGATCAGGAGGAGGGAACGTTTGAGGAGGGCTGCCTCGACCACGTCGATCTGGGCCGGCCGGAAGGATTCTAGCCCGAAGACGCGCAGCGCGGGGCCGAGATGCCGCGTCTCGCGCGCGAGCCGACCCTCGCGGTCGAGCCATTTAGCGAGGCGCACAGCTGCACGCTGGACCAATCGCTGCGCTAGACGAGCACCGAGATGGGGATGGACCGCCGCGTGGCACATCGGACAGAGGCTGGTCAGGTTGGAGGGTTCGTCAGGGCCGCCGGCCGCCCTCGGCAACACATGATGGACGTGAGCGCCATCGACCTTCAGATCGCCGCCGCAGCCGACGCATCGGTAGCCATCGCGTTGCAGCACACGGCGGCGCAGGTCTTCCCACTCGGCAGTCAACCCATTTCACCCCTGGTCGGCCTGGCTACCGGGTGCAGCACACTGATTAAGCAGCAACTCAGGGTAGAATAGCACTCCCAAACTGAAAGGTTAATGGCATAATCCCGCCGCTCAGCAGGAGGCAGGGCTGGTGGGGTTGTGGAAGCTACTGGCTGGCGCGCTCACGTTGGGCCGGGCTGCGCCGTCGGGCGAGCGCAGCGAGGATCGCTACTCGACCGCCACCTACCGTGCGCCGGGATTTGAGGAGGCAGCAGACCCACAACGCCTGGAAACGAGGAATCAGCCGGGCCGCTATCTCTATCGGCCTCCGGCAGACCGTGGCGATGAGCCAGGGCGCAGCGCGCCCAATAGGGGTGCGGACGCCGTGCCGTTCCCCAGCACCGGCCCGCACGGCCATCGCAGTCGTATGCGCGAGAAGATGCTGACCCGCGGCCCAGATGCTCTGGCAGATTACGAGCTTCTTGAGATGCTACTGTTCTTCGCCATTCCGAAGGGAGACACGAAGCCTCTGGCCAAAGCTTTGATCAACCGCTTCGGCAGCTTTGCGAGAGTTCTGGCGGCGCCCCAGCAGGATCTGCTGAACACGCGAGGCCTCGGGACGCACAGTGTTGCGGCACTGAAGTTAGTCCAGGCCTCGGCGGTACGGATGGCAAGGGCGGAGGTGATGGATGCGCCGGTCCTGAACAAATGGGACTTGCTGATGGACTACCTGAAGCTTGTCATGGCGCGGGAGCAGATCGAGCAGTTCCGCGTCCTGTTCTTGGACACCCGCAATCGCCTCATCGCGGATGAGGCGCAGGCGCGTGGAACAGTCAATCACACGCCAGTTTATCCGCGCGAGGTCGTCAAGCGCGCCCTCGAGCTGCAGGCGACAGCGCTGATCCTCGTACACAACCACCCGTCTGGCGACCCGACACCCTCGAAAGCGGATATTGAGATGACGCGGGAGGTGAAGGCCGCCGCCGCAGTGCTGTCGATCACCCTCCACGACCACGTCGTCGTCGGTAATGGGCATTGTTTCAGCTTCAGGCGCGAGGGTCTGCTGTAGCTCGAGCGCTGCCACGCTCCAACCCGGAAGTTTCAGCTTGATGTTCCCGACTCCCTCGCACCAGCCTGACGTTCCCGACTCCCTCGTACCAGCCTGACGTTCCCGACTCCCTCGCACCAGCTTGCCACCAGGAGTCTTCAAGCCAAAAACGCCGCGATTTCCAGCTGAACGATGTTGGTTCAAGAAACACGATGCCTCTGGAATGACCTCGCCCTGCTGTGCATTCTGGCGCGGCGGAGGTGCATCATGATCAGACCAGTTATTGAAATCATCGCTGCGGGTGGGTGCTACTGGCGCGCAAGGGATGATCGCTATGGAACGAGCATCGTCATTCCAACCAGAACGCCGTTCAAGATCGCCATGGATGGACCAAGGAGTGAGGCTTACACGGATGGCGAGTGCCGAGACGGTTGTTGGATCGTGCGAAGTGCCGAAGGAGGTGAGGCGTCATACGCGAGTGCGAACGAAGCGGTTACGAGCGTTCGGGGCCAATCTTCAAATGCCTTTCTGCACGTTCGCTTCGGCATACGCCGATCGTGGCCGAAGGCAGATGATCTTCGGACGGACCCCGCTTTCGCGCCTGACCCAGTGGAAGAACTTGCCCTGCAGCAGGCCATTGCTACCGTCCGCGCGCGCGTACACTCGCGGAAGCTGCAGGCCACCGAACCGGATATACTGCGTCTCGCTGCCAAGTACGTTCAGTATAATCCGGGACTTCTCAAGGAAGCTGAAGTCGAGATCAATGTCTTACGGCCCGCAGCAGACGCGCTGATCGCACAACATCCCGGCCTTCGTCTCAATTCAGTTCGCCGGCGCTAAGGCCAAGAACCACGGCTGCGGTGCTCAAGGCAAGCGTCGCTTCGTTACCTGTACCAACAGCGTCGCCGCGGCGAGGTCGATGGTGCTGTTGATGCGTTGTGCGGCAACAAGCGGACAATGTTGTTGCTCCAAGCCGTCGCATCCAGGTTGAAGAACTGGCTGCTGCTCGCGAGCGAAGCTTGCGCGAAATCGCTGACCCGTGCACTGGTGACGGTGACGTCAGGCATTGCCGTCGCGCCCGTGGTGAGGCTCGGGAGATCCCAGCAAGCCTCCGCCGCGACCTCTCGCCGGCCTGAGCCGGACCGCAGCGGCATGCCGTTCAGCACCGCCGGGGCAGCCTCGGGCAGGCTGTAGAGCCGCAGCGCCTGGAGGTCGATCGGCCCATCGAAGCCGACTACCCCGACCGGCGCATAGGCCACGGACGCGCCCACGCGGACGGTCTGCCAGCGGTTGAAGTTTGCATCGTGCATCTGCGCGCCGGCGTTCCAGCCCTTCGCCGGCCCGTTCCACTGCATGGTGGTGATGGAGGCCAGCACATCGCCTGCAATGTATTCCATCGCATTTCCAGCCCCATCGAACACGCGCACGAACAACCGCCCGCCCGAGGCGCCGCTGTCAGCCAATGTGCCAGCGAGAACTTCTTGCCGAGCAGGTATCCACGACGAATGCCGTGCCGCGATTGACGTCCAGCAGCAGCCCCCGCGCGGTAGCAGCGATCCCGTTCAGCCCGTTGAAGCATAGCCCCGCCAGCGTGGTGGCCGCGGTGGTGGACGTCGCCAGCGTCACCAGCTTCTCGACGCCGCTCTCGGTGACGCTCGGCCGGAAGGCCGCACTCCGTTGTCCAGGAAGGGGATCGTCAGGTTAAGGGCGAAAGGATGGGGAGTGACCTCTCGAAGGCTGTGGATCGACAAACACCAGGTTCCGCTCCTCGCTTGGGCAGGCAGCGGTCGCGGGACCCGGCCCCCGGGGTTCGAGTTCTCTGAGCACCCCGGGGGGGGCAAATTGATAGCCCCCCGGAGGGTTCAGCCGATCGGGCCTCGGGCGGGAAGGGCGCGAACTGGCTCAAGGGTGTGCGCCTGGGCTCCGCCGCGCGTCGCCGTTGGACGATCGCCGTCAGCCACCTTTTCGCCGTTGCGCCGCGGCTTGCAAGAGGCGCTTGGCTTTGTCCGGCTCAAGAGCGAAGCGTTGGTTGCGCTCCGGCCTGGCTCAGCCAGCGGGGCTCCTGGTGGTAGGGGCCGATCCTCGGCGCCCGCTGCCGGAGACCACCACCATGACGCTATCCGACACCCAGTCCCAGATCCTGCGCGAGGCTGCGCAGCACGAAGCAGGGCTTGCCCCGCTGCCGAAGATACCAGCAGCCGCGCGCAACGCCGTCTTCCGTAGCATGCTCAAGGGTGGGCTGCTGGCGGAGCTGGCCGCGCTGCCGGAGCATGTCGGGCGCGGCTGGCGCCAGGACGAGGCGGGTGCCTGGATCGCGCTTCGCATCACCCAAGCCGGCTTGACCGCCATCGGCCTGGAGCCCGTTCAAACGAGCCAGGAGACCGACGTGGCGCCCGTGCCCCCCGACGCTGCGCAGATCGGCGCCACGGCCTGCGGCAGCGCCGACAGCCCGCCCCAGCGCCTAGAGGCGGCATCCATACCACAGGCCGCGAGCCCGAGCCGGGCCACCCTGCGCGCCGCCGCCGAGGCAGTGCTATCGGCCTGGGACGCCTCCCGGCCAATGGATGCACCGATCGCGCTGCTCCGCTCGGCTCTCGCTGGCCGGCCATCCCGCGCGCCCCACGAAGCAGGCGCACAACGCAAGCCGCGCCAGGGCACCAAGCAGTCCGCGGTGCTGACCCTGCTGCGGCGGCCGGAGGGCGCGACGGTAGCTCAGGTGGTGGAGGCGACCGGCTGGGCGCCACACACGGTGCGTGGCTTCTTTGCTGGCCTCCGAACACGGCACGGCATCGAGGTGACGGTGCTGGAGCGGGTGCGGCAGGTCGGCCCCAACAAGGCCGGCGCGCGCGGTAGCTACAGTGTCTACCAGATCGCCGCGGTGCCGGCCTGATGCGGGTGGCGCAGATCCGGCCATCACGCCTGGCGGTCGGCCTCTACCGGGTCTCGACCGCTGAGCAGGGGCAGAGTGGGCTGGGCCTGGAGGCGCAGCAGGCCAGCGTACGGGCCTTCGTGGCAGGGCAGGGGTGGACGCTGGTCGCTGAGTATTCCGACATCGCCAGCGGCAAGGACGATCGTCGGCCAGGGTTCCAGGCGGCGCTGGCGCGGTGTCGGCAGCTTGGGGCCGTGCTGGTAGCGGCACGGCTGGACCGCATCACCCGCCGCGCCCACACGCTGTCGCAGCTGCTGGAGGATGGATACCCGATCCGCGCCGCCGACATGCCGGGCGCGGACGAGCTGATGCTGCGGATATATGCGGCGATGGCGCAGAAGGAGCGGGAGCTGATCTCGGAGCGGACGCGGGCGGCGCTGGCGGCTGCGAGGACGCGTGGGGCGGTGCTGGGGGGCGACAGGGGCTATAGGCCTGCGGCGAGCCCAGACAGTGGTTCGGCAGCCCTGGCGCGCCGTCAGAAGGCCGAGCAGGCGGCGCACAGGCTGCACCTCGAGGTCGAGCGGCTCCGCACCGAAGGGGTCTTTGGCCAGGCGGCGTTAGCCCGGGCGCTGAACGAGAGGTGCGTGCCGACACCCCGCGGCCAAGGCGCCTGGACGCACACCACCGTCGCCCGCGTGCTTGCGCGGACCGGCTGAGGCTGTAGTCAGTCCTGCGAGAAGCAGCTCGCCACAAATACGGACCACGCTGGTGACGTCACGCTACGGCCTTGAGATACGCGCCGCCACGGCCGCCGATGCCAGTGGTATGGTCGAGCTGCTGGCTGAAGCTGGACGCACCGTCGACCCGCTGCGACTTACGGAGCGGCTTATCGCATTGCGAGAGGCGTCCGGCACAGTGTTGCTGGCCGTCCAGTGGGGCCCGCCGAGCGGCCTCCTGAGCATGCACTGGTATCACACCTTGGCGGGGACACGCCCGGTCGCACAAATCACCGCACTGCTGGTGGCGGCCGATGCCCGGCGCCAGGGGATCGGGCGACTTCTCGTCAAGGCGGCAGCGCAGGCCGCGCGGGTTGCTGGCTGCGACGAAGTGGAGATTGCTACGGCATCGGGCGAAGCATCTCTGCAGGACTTCGCTCGATCGACCGGCTTTGCGGAGGCCGGGCCGCGCTTTGTGCGCTCGCTGCGTAAGCGGGGATAGCATCCTGGCCAGGCGCAGGTGCACGAACCTTCCCACCTTTACCCTGTTCAACACCGATCAACGGTCGTTGGTCGGTGGTGAACATGCGTCAGTCGCGCTCCTGATCTTCGATCTGAGGCAGGCGCCCATCGGGCCGGCTCAGCGCCGCATCGAGGATTGGCCTCGGCGGAACCGGCTCTTTCGGATCGACGATCTGGAAGACGACACTCAGCGATTTGTCCTCGACGTCGGTGGACGCGCTCATCGACCCGTCGTGCTTCTCGCGCCAGCCAGCCCGCGCCTTCATCCAGAAGATCGCGGCCGCGACCGAGCCGCCATCCGTCGCCATCCGGAACAGGCTCTGCGCCACCTTCGTCGTCGCCTCGATCGAGCCTCGGTCGAGCTCCTCCCGGAAGTGTTTCCGCAGCGTCTTTTTGTCGATCTCCAGGAAGGTTGCGATGTCGTCCTGCGGTATGCCGAGGCCGGACATGGCGCGGACCGTCCGCCGTTGCTCCTCGGTCGGCACGTAGGTCACGCCCTGCATGGCACAGCCTCCTCAGCACCGCGCGCTGCTGTGACCTCTGCGAACGACATCCCATCGGCCTCCAGCACCGCCTGTTGCCCCGTGAAGGCCTGCCAGCGCAGCACCGCCACATCGACATAGGCCGGCGACAGCTCCACGGCGTGGCAGGCCCGCCCCGACATCTCGGCGGCGATCAGCGTCGTCCCGGAGCCGCTGAAGGGCTCGTAGATGGCCTGGCCGGGGCTGGAATTGTTCTCGATCGGCCGGCGCATGCACTCGACCGGCTTCTGCGTGCCGTGCGTGGTGACGGCGTCCTGATCTCGCGAGGGAATGGACCAAAGCGTCGTCTGCTTCCGGTCACCGCTCCAGTGGCCGGTCGCGCCGCCGCGGACGGCGTACCAGCAGGGCTCGTGCTGCCAGTGGTAGTGGCCGCGCCCCATGACCAGGCGCTCTTTGGCCCAGACGATCTGCGCGCGGATTTCAAACCGGCAGGCGATGAGGCTTTCGGCGACGGTGCTGGCGTGCAGCGCCCCGTGCCAGATATAGGCCACATCGCCCGGGAACAGCGCCCAGGCCTCCCGCCAGTCCGCCCGGTGGTCGTTCAGCACCTTGCCGGTGCGGGCGGTTTTGCTGCCGTCGAGCGCGGCGTTGCGCCAGGATGGGTCGTACTCCACGCCATAGGGCGGGTCCGTGACCATGAGGTGCGGCCGCACGCCGGCCAGGACCTGTTCGACCACGGTCGCCTCGGTGGCGTCGCCGCAGATCAGCCGGTGGCGGCCGAGGCGCCAGACGTCGCCGAGGCGGGTTACAGGATTGGCTGGCGGCTCCGGCACCGCGTCCGGCTCGGTGAGGCCGTCCGCCGGGTCGACCAGGAAGCCGGCAATCTCCAACTCATCAAACCCTGTTAGCGCCAGATCGAAGCCCTCGGCCTGCAACTCGCCGAGTTCGAGCCGGAGCATGGCGTCGTCCCACCCGGCGGAGAGCGCCAGGCGGTTGTCGGCCAGCACGTAGGCGCGGCGCTGCGCGGGCGTGAGGTGGCTCAGTTCCAGCGTGGGCACCTCAGCCATGCCGAGCTTGCGTGCGGCCAGCAGGCGGCCATGGCCGGCGATGACGCCGCGGTGGCCATCGACGAGGATCGGGTTGGTGAAGCCGAACTCGCGGATCGAGGCGGCGATCTGCGCGACCTGTGCCTCGGAGTGGGTGCGGGCGTTGCGCGCATAGGGCACCAACGCGGCGACGGCCGCGAGTTTGTAGGGCGGAAACAACGTCGTGTTCTCGGGGATCGGCGCGCCGGCGGGCTGGATGTCACTCACTGCATTCAACCTTCTTCGGACAGAGGCGCGGCAGCACCATCGGCGGCGCCGGGTCATCGCTGTGCTGGGCATCGACGATGCGGCGGATGATGACGAAGGGCTCGGGTGGCGCGGTGGCTGCGGGCGGTGGGGCGGCCTCATCGGGGCGCTTCTCGCGCCAGCCGGCGCGGGCCTTGAGCCAGAAGATGGTGGCGGCGATGTTGCCGGGCGTGGTCGCCTGCTGGAACAGCGTCTGGGCGACACGGGCATTGGCCTCGATGGCGGCGACGTCCAGGTCGTCGCGGAAGTACCGGCGTAGGGTGGGCGCGCTGCACCGGACGACACGAGCGATGTCCTCATGCGGCACGCCGTAGCCGGCCATGGCGCGCACCAGGCGCCGCTGCTCTTCGGTCGGTGCGAAGGGCGGGCGGCCGGTCATCGGCAGGCTCTGCCGGCGTGGCAGTGCGTGGCAACGGCTTTGTAAGCGGGGAAGGCCGCACTGGCTGACGCGCTGGGGTGAGCCCGCATCTTCGGCGCCAGCGACGCTAGCGACACATGCGACGCGTAATCTGGTTGTCGGCCTACACGCGCGCACGCGTAGGGCGACAATAGAAACACGTGTCGCATGTGTCGCTGGCGTCGCTGGAAGGCTTCCGCTCGCCTCATGCGTCTGTCTCCTGCCAATGCTGGACGACGGCAGGAGGCCGCAGCCGCAGCCCAAGAAAGCCTCGCCCTCTGAAATGCTGGCAGTCTTTGGCACGCCGAAATCCCTGCCGTTCCAGCATCGTGCTGAACCACTTGGCATTGCGCGCGTCCTCACCGTGACCGCCGGCAAAGCTGCGCCACGAGCCAAAGAGGTTGCCGCTTGCCTCGCCCAGATCGGCGCCTTGGTCACAGCATTCATCGACCCACTGCCTGAGCATGTCCTGCTCTGCGAAATAGGCATCTGTCGCCTCACGCACCGCAGGCGGCGGTGAGAGGCCATCCCTCTGCCAGGCAAGGCAGCCGTCGATCATCCAACGCAGGATGCCGGGCCACTCCGACCGCAGTTCTTCGATCAGATGCGGGTTGGGGACGGCAGGTTTGTGGATGAAGGGCAGAACCAGGAAGCGGCGCCGGGCGGCATCGTCGACGTTGCGGAGAGTAGGCTTGTGATTGCCGCTGATCGTCAGCTTGAAGGCTGGGGTGAAGGTGAAGAAGTCCCTGCGCATGAAGCGCGCCGTGACAGGATCCCCGCCGGTTAAAGCCTTGATCCGGGCTTCGGCCCAGGCGTGGCCCTCTTCCGTTTCCGTCGTCATCACGAAGCGGGCGCCCGCCAGCATGGCGATCTCTGTGGTGTGCCTCTCACCTTTTGTGCGGGTGAAGGTGTCGAGCGCCGCCGTGACGGCATAGTCGTGCAGGATCCCATTGGCGGTGATGAGCAGGACGCCTTTGCCGTTGCCGCCGGGTCCGTAGACGAACAGCAGTGCGTGCTCCCGGGTGACGCCGGTCAGGCAGTAGCCGAGCCACTTCTGGATGAAGCTGATGACGGCCCCGTCGCCGCCGGTTGCCTGTTCCAGGAAGGACATCCAGCGGGTGCAGCAGGCGGCCTCTGACGGCGTCACTGCAGTAATCCTCGAGATCAGGTCCTTCTGATCTGCGGCCGCTAGTCGCCCTGTGCGCAGGTCCACCATGCCGCCGGGCGTGGCCAGCAGCCAGGCGTCGTTGTTCCAGTCGGCATCGGTAACAGCAAAGGCAGGATCGGCCTGAGCGAAGCGCTCGACGGCGGAGACGAAGCCGGCCTTGCTTGTGGCAGCAAGGGTCTTTGCCGAGGCGGCGACATTCAGTCGTGCCGTCGTACGCCGCATCCAGTGGAACGCGAGGCGCGTGTTGTTCTGGCGCCAATGGGATCCTGTCCAGACAAACCAGGCGCCCCGGGTATGGCAGAAGCGCAGCTCATCGGCGAAGCGCCTCGCGAAGTGCTCGGCAACCTTGTGCTCGGTCAGATCCTCATCGGGCCAGGGCGTATCTGAATGCGCCGGAAGCGCCAGATATTCGTGGTTCTGCAGATCCTCAACCGTGAGCCAGCCCTGCTCCAGCATCTGCCGCAGGAAAAGCAGGCGGTCGCGCTCGTCGCAGTGGGCGTGCCGGCAGTGAATGACGAAGCCGCTGCTGGTGCTCTCGCTGGCGTTCACGATGAAGGTCGCGGAGTCCGCGCCCGCCTGGGTGTGGGCGGCCTCGTTGGGGCAGCGGATGTGGTGCTTGGTCCCGTCCGCCACCTTGCCCAGCAGGATGTGAGGGCTGCGGGCGCGGAGGGCGGCAACGATTTGAAAGTGGCGCGCCGAACCTGCCGCCCAGGCCGTCAGGTCGAAGATTTCGCCGGTGTCCGGATCGGTGACCGTGATGCGGCCGAAGTCGATGCCGAAGGGGCCGCTGGTCTCCGCCTTCGCGCGTGAGACTCGAGCTTTGCGGTTGCCTTGAGCAGAAGCACGTGGCGCCGTAGCCACCTTCGGGAGGCTGAACAGGTCGCAAGGCTGGCCCTCCAGGACCAAGGTCTCCGGGGGCGGCCCGTCCGCCGGGCGACGGGGTAGGTAGAACAGCCGGGAGGTGTCGGTGCAGGACTGATCGTGCCGCAAGCCCAACGCCTGCGCCAGCGCCGTGACGCGCTCCTTCCAGGCCTGGTTCGCAGTGGCTTGGCTTTCGTAGCTGGATGCAACCCAGGGGCGGAGCAGCGGCAGGACGACCCGGAACCGCGGGCATGGCTGGTGCTCGAATGTGACCTGCTCGTCGGTCTCGACCGTCACCCTCGCGCCATCGGCGATGCCCGGCAGATAGCTTCGCTCGGCCTCCAGGAATGCCTGCGCCGGATTGGGCAGGTCCGGATGGGCGGTGCGAAACCTGTCCCAGTTGCCACGCTTGGCGATGGTCAGGGTGCCAAGGTGCGAGTGGGTCGAGCTGACGACCGCCGCCCAACCCAGGCCGCTCAGCGCGGTTGCGATTTGCTCCAGCGTGGCGCCGGCATCGCTGTCGAGCATCGCGATCTCGATCCGCTCGGCGTCCAGCTTCTTGCGCCGGCCGGCGCGGCAGACCGCAGGGACAATGCAGGAGCCCTCCTTCGCGCCGGTCTCGTGCCGCGTCAGGAGATCGCACAGTTCGGGCCAAGCGAAGCTGCGAACGTCAGACCAGGGCGCCTTCTGGCTTGCGCTGCTGCCGAAGGTGACGCGGTAGTGGCGCACATCGGTTCCGGCAGCGGCTCCGGACGGCCGTGGGACAATGTCCTCGTAGTTCTGCCTGTCGCCCTGATCGTCCACCGGTCGGCCCCGCCCAAACTAGGCGGAAAAAAGACCTTTGCAGAGGCGCGATCCAACGCCGCGATTCAGCGACCGAAGGATTTGGATCGCCGAATCGCGTCGTTGGATCGCGCTCTCGCGGCTCCGTACTCCCTGCCCAGCACCTTGGTGATGGTGTTCTGAGAAGGCACCTGATGATGTTCTACCTTGCCGGCAATCCACTCCGCGAGAAACAGCCCCTCGGCGGCGAGCGTGGACAGCAACTCGCCGTCGTTAGCCCGCTTCAGCATCTTCCGTCTGATGATCGGCATCAACGAGATCTTGCCCGGGGCGATCAGCTTCGCGTCGGGCGTGTCGATGACACGCCGCGCGTGCTCCTCCAGCAACACCAGAATGACATCGTCGGACAGGCTGGCGACCTGATCTACCGTCAGCCGCTCAGGCGCGTCGCGGTTAGCCACCCTGGCTGCCCGAGACGGCGCGGGCGCCGCCAGACTTTGGGCGAAGGGGGTTTCCACGGCAGTTTGCCATGGCGACGGGCGCGTGGAGACCGTGATCGCGCCGAACCGGGCCTGACCAACCTGAACCGTGTTCCGGTCCAGGTCGAACTTCATGTCGGCGGCCCAGCTGCTGCTGATCTCCTCCGGCGTGGTTGCATGCTCCGGTGCCAGTCGCACCCCCTCCAGAAACAGTTCACCGCCCTCGACTTTGCGCCGCAGGTCGTTGAACAGCCGGTCCCAGGCGCCCCGCAGGGCCGTGTGGCTTGCATGCCCAGCCATCCAACCGTCTCGATGCGGAACCGCCAGCTCCGACACATCGCACAGCAGCGGAAGGTCGAGCCCTGCATGCTCGTGCTCGGTGAGCCGGACCTCCTCCCGTCGAACCGCAGCCACGAGATCTGGCTTGCACCAGGTGAGGATTGCCTGTCGAAGCGGCAGGTGGAGCGGGAAGTCCGGTGCAGCGTCCCGAACGTCGTTGTGTCCCGAACTGGCGTGCGCGGCAGTCGACGGGGTCTCTGGCTGAGGCTGCGGCCCTTTGGAAGCCATGCTGCTCTGGTCCTTCTTTCAGGTCGTGGCGCGTGATGCGCGCGCCCGGAACCCAGCTGCATCACCTCCCGCCGCATCTCCGGGAGGTCTGCACGATCCTGGCCGTGGGATTGGTGCGCCTCCGGCAGCGTGCAGCGGAAGATCAGGCCCGTGACGCGGCGAATTCTGACGCAGCCGGAGAGAGTTCGCTACACTTCACCGCCGACCAGAGCGTGTGTGCGAACCGGACAAACCGGAGACGCGCATGATCCGCACCACCATGACCAGGAAGCCCAAGAGTGCCGCACCGGCCGTCGCGGAGGCGCCTGCACACGTCGTCCCCGCCATCCCGTCTGCCGACGTCCTGGGGCGCCTGGCAGCCCTTCAGGCGGCTCCCATCGCAACCCTGAAGCAGCAATGGCGGGAGCTATACGGCAAGGAGCCACCGCCCTTCAGCCGGACCTACATCCAGAGCCGTCTCGCCTACCGGATCCAGGAGCTGGCCTACGGCGGCCTGAGGCCGGAGACGCGGGCGCGGCTCGAGGCGCTGGGCGAGCAGCTTGACGGCGGCAACGTCGTCCTGCGCCGCATCCGCGCCGATAGCCGGCCGCTGGCCGGCACGCGCCTCATCCGGGAATGGCAGGGCGTCCAGCACGTGGTCACCGTCCGCGCCGACGACTTCGAGTTCGAAGGGCGGCCCTACCGGAGCCTCTCCGCCATCGCCCGGCACATCACCGGCACGCGCTGGAACGGCTGGACCTTCTTTGGCCTCCGCAGCCGAGGTGACGCATGAGCCGCAGGAAGCTGCCCGAGCCGACGATGCCGCCGGCGGTTCTGAAGCGCCGCTGCGCCGTCTACACCCGCAAGAGCACGGACGAGGGCTTGGACCGCGAGTTCAACACGCTGGACGCCCAGAGGGACGCCTGTGAGGCCTACGTCGCCAGCCAGCGGGCGGAGGGCTGGCTCCTGCTGCGGGACCACTACGACGACGGCGGCTTCTCCGGTGGCACACTGGAGCGGCCGGCACTGCAGCGGCTGCTACGGGATATCGAGCAGGGCCTGGTCGACGTGATCGTCGTCTATAAGATCGACCGCCTCAGCCGGTCGCTGATGGACTTCGCCAAGCTGGTGGAGGTGATGGACGCGCATGGCGTGACCTTCGTGTCCGTCACACAGTCGTTCAACACCACCACGAGCATGGGCCGGCTGACGCTGAACATCCTGCTCAGCTTCGCGCAGTTCGAGCGGGAGGTCATCGGCGAGAGAATCCGCGACAAATTCGCGGCGTCCCGCGCCCGCGGCATGTGGATGGGAGGGAAGGTGCCGCTCGGCTACGACGTCGTCGCCAGGAAGCTGGTGGTGAATGAGGACGAAGCACCGCGGGTGCGTCGCCTGTTCGAGATCTTCGCCGAGACGGGTTCGGGCATCGAGACGGTGACCCGTCTCCGGGCGGAGGGCGCCACCAGCAAGGCGGGCCGCCCGCTCGACAAGGGCGATGTCTACAAGCTGCTGAACAACCGGACCTATGTCGGTGAGGCCGCGCACAAGGGACAGGTCTATCCCGGCGAGCACCAGGGCATCGTGCAGCGGGAGCTGTGGGACCGCGCGCATGCCGTGCTGCAAGTCAGCCCGCGGGTGCGCGCGAACCAGAACCGGGCGCAGACGCCGGCGCTGCTGAAAGGGTTGATCTTCGGGGTGGATGGCCGTGCGCTGTCGCCGACGCATGCCAGGAAGAATGGGCGGCTCTACCGCTACTATGTGGCGCAGCGCGTGCTGAAGGGGGATGGCGCCGGTGACGCCAGCATCCTGCGCCGGGTTTCGGCAGCAGAGATCGAGGCGGCGGTGGTGGACCAGGTGCGGGCGCTGCTGCGGCAGCCGGAGATCGTGGTCGGCACATGGCGGGCGGCGCGCCGGGAGGCGCCGGAGCTGACGGAAGGCGAGACCCAGGATGCGCTGCATCGGCTCGACCCGCTTTGGGAGCACCTGTTCCCGGCGGAACAGGCGCGGATTGTGCGGTCGCTGGTGGAGCGGGTGGTGGTCGGCCCGGCCGGCGCGGACATTCGGCTGCGGCTGGACGGGCTTGGTGGCCTGGTCCGCGATCTCACCGCCATCGCGCCGGCTGCCCTGAGGGCGGCAGCATGACGACCGCGACCAGCATCACGGTCCGGGTGCCACTGGCCATCCGCCACCAGCCAGGGCGGAAGACCGTCGTGACACCGATGACCGATGGCGCGGCGCCGGTCACCACGCAGGCCGACCCGGCGCTGGTGAAGGCGCTGGCGCGGGCGTTCCGGTACCAGCGCATGCTCGATCAAGGGCGGTACGCCACCATCACTGAAATGGCGGGGGCGGAGCGGATCGAGCGTGGCTACCTGGGCAGCCTCCTCCGCCTGACACTACTGGCGCCAGATATCGTGTCGGCCATCCTGGATGGACGGCAACCGGACGGCCTGACCTGCGCCGTGCTGGCCGGACGGGTGACGGTTGTTTGGGATGCCCAGCGCAACACGTTCGGCGCGAAGAGCCCAGGAGCAGGCACCACCAGCAGGATCGACGGCACATAAACAGGACTGGCGAATCAACGGCCCTTATGAAAGAAAGGAGGCAGAAATCTTCCTTGCTCCGCCCCTAGCGAAAGTCACCGTTCATAAGGATGCCCCAGCCCAGCCGCCAAAGCCGCCTCGGGCGATACGAAACCACCACTTTCGGCGGCGAGGCGACGCGCGCCTTCGTGCCCCCGCCCTTGCCGCCTATCCCGCCGATCGACGTCTCCAGCCTGCTGGTGCCGCTGCAGCGGGCGCAGATGGCCCTGGGCCGCCTCGACGGCATGGCGTCGATCCTGCCCGACACCGGGCTGTTCCTCTACATGTATGTCCGCAAGGAAGCGCTGCTTTCGTCGCAGATCGAGGGCACGCAATCCTCCCTCTCGGACCTTCTGCTCTTCGAGAGTGACGAAGCCCCCGGCGTGCCCCTCGACGACGTGGCCGAGGTCTCCTGCTACGTCGCCGCCCTGAACCGTGGGCTCGAGCTGCTGCGCGGCGGGCTGCCGCTCTCGCTCCGCCTCATCCGCGAGATCCATGCCGTGCTGCTCTCCTCCGGCCGCGGCGCGGGCAAGCAGCCAGGCGAGTTCCGGTCGTCACAGAACTGGATCGGCGGCCCGCGCCCAAGCTTGGCCGCCTTCGTCCCCCCGCCGCCGCAGCTCGTCATGCCCTGCCTCGGCGACATGGAGCGCTTCATCCATGCCGACACGCCGGAGCTGCCGACGCTGCTCAAGGCCGGCCTGGTGCATGTCCAGTTCGAGACGATCCATCCCTTCCTCGACGGCAATGGCCGCCTCGGCCGGCTGCTCGTTACCTTCCTGCTGTGTGCCGAGGGGATGCTGCGCGAGCCGATCCTCTATCTCAGCCTGTACCTGAAGACGCACCGGCAGACCTACTACGACCTGCTGCAGCGCGTGCGCGACCAGGGCGATTGGGAAGCCTGGCTGCGCTTCTTCCTCGACGGCGTGGCCGAGACGGCGGAAGGCGCGACCGAGGCCGCGCGGCAGATCCTCGCGCTGTTCGCCGAGGACCGCGCGAAGATCGAGGCGCTGGGGCGCAGCGCCGGCTCCGCCCTTCGCCTGCATGACCTGCTGAAGGCGCAGCCCCTGCTTTCGGTTGCGACGGCAACGGCGCGGCTGAACCTCTCGCATCCCACGATCGGGGCGACGATCACGCGGCTGGTGGATCTCGGCATCCTGCGCGAGACGACAGGGCGCCAGCGCGGCCGGGTTTTCGCCTATGGTCGCTACATCGACATTCTCAGCCGCGGGACGGAGCCATTGCCACAGTGATGATTGTCCAGGGCGCCTGCCGGCTGGTGAGGGCGATGCGATGAACGCCGTCGAGATCGAGCAGGCCGTCTCGGCCCTCGCGGAAAAGCCCTTCGACCGGGCGGCCTTCCCCTATTCCTTCCTGGAAGCCTTCGGGAACAAGGACACCACGCTCAAGCGGCTGCGCAGCGGCGCGTCGAACAAGTCCGACCTCGGTGGCGTGCTTCAGACCAACAACATCCACATCGCCACCTGTGATCCGGGCGCCGTCACCCAGACCCTACATCGCCTGAAGGCCAGCCCGGCGACAGGCCGCGCCAAGGCCAAGTTCATCCTCGCCACGGATGGCGACAGCCTGGAAGCCGAGGACCTGGTGAGCGGCGACACGGTCGCCTGCGCCTATCGGGATTTCGCCGACCATTTCGGCTTCTTCCTGCCGCTGGCCGGCATCACGACCGTCAAGGAAATCCGCGAGAGCTCCTTCGACATCCGGGCGACCAGCCGCCTCAACCGGCTATATGTCGAGCTGCTGAAGGACAATCCGGATTGGGGCACCGCGGCGCGCCGGCCAGACATGAACCACTTCATGGCGCGGCTGATCTTCTGCTTCTTCGCGGAAGACACGGACATCTTCAACAAGCCGCTGCTCTTCACCTCGACCGTGCAGACCATGAGCGCCTCCGACGCGTCGAACACTCATGAGGTGATCAGCACGGTCTTTCGGGCGATGAACGTGAAGGGCGTCGATCGGGCGGCCGCGGGCATTCCCCGGTGGGCGGACGCCTTCCCCTATGTGAATGGCGGGCTGTTTTCCGGCAGCGCGGAGGTGCCGCGTTTCAGCAAGATTGCCCGGTCCTACCTGCTGCACATCGGCAATCTCGACTGGCGAAAGATCAACCCGGACATCTTCGGGTCCATGATCCAGGCGGTGGCGGAGGATGAGGAGCGCGGCGCGCTCGGCATGCACTACACCAGCGTGCCGAACATCCTGAAGGTGCTGAACCCGCTCTTCCTCGACGACCTGCGGGAAAAGCTGGCCGAGGCGGGTGACAATGCGCGCAAGCTGCTGAACCTACGGAACCGCATCGCCAGGATCAGGGTCTTCGACCCCGCCTGCGGCTCCGGCAATTTCCTGGTGATCGCCTACAAGGAGATGCGGGCGATCGAGGCAGCGATCAACAAGCGCCGCGGCGAACCGCAGCGTCGCACCGATATCCCGCTGACGAATTTCCGGGGGATCGAACTGCGCGACTTCCCGGCGGAGATCGCGCGGCTGGCGCTCATCATCGCTGAGTATCAATGCGACGTGCTCTATCGGGGGCAGAAGGAGGCGCTGCAGGACTTCCTCCCGCTCGACACCGAAAACTGGATCACGTGTGGGAATGCGCTGCGGCTGGATTGGTTCAGCGTCTGCCCGCCAACGGCGACCGGCGTGAAACTCCATGGCGATGACCTATTCAACACGCCCCTAGACCAGGCGCAGATCGATTTCGAGAATGAAGGTGGGGAGACGTATATCTGCGGGAATCCACCATACAAAGGGGCACGGAAGCAAGATCCAGCAGAAAAAACAGACCTAAGCGTCGTGTTTGCGGGGCATCCAGACTACAAAGATGCGGATTATGTCATCGGATGGTTTCTTAAAGCGTCAGATTATGCTCATAGAGCAGCCGCGAAATTTGCGCTTGTATCAACGAGTTCAGTTTGCCAGGGTGAGCAAGTGCAATTTGTTTGGCCGCGAATTTGGAAGCGTGGGCAGGAAATCTTCTTCGCATACGCCCCATTCAAGTGGGCGAACAACGCAGCTAACAACGCGGGGGTTTTCGTTACTGTTGTCGGTATACGGCCTCGAGCCAACGAGCCGAAATTTATCTTCGAAGAATTCCAAAAAAGATCTGCTGACAATATCTCCCCATACATAACTAATGGCCCAGATACGGTTGTTGAGACCGCCGATTCCCCTATTTCCGCAAGCCTTTCCAAAATGATCATGGGTAACATGGCCCGTGACAACGGGAACCTTATATTGGACCTTGATGAAGCACGCGATTTGGTGGCTGCTTATCCTCAGGCGCGACGCTTTTTAGTCCCTCTAATAGGTACCAGAGAAATAGCGGATGGCGTGCCGCGAGTCGCCATCCATCTGAATTTAGAGGATCAAGATGTTTGGTCAACAATTCCACCCATTAAGGCGCGCGTTGACGCAGTTAAAACATTTAGAAAATCATCCAAAGCTAAAACAACCAACGGCTACGCGGCGGTTTCTCATAGATTTGCACAATACTGTCATCGTATGGAGATGGCTCTAGCTCTTCCGTCTGTAACGCCAGAAGATCGATCCTACATCACGCCCGTGCTTCTGCCGAGAGGTGTGATGGTAACAAATCTGGCTTACATAATTTATGGGTTTGGTATTGAGGTTTTTTCCCTGCTTTCGTCACGGATGCATATCGCTTGGGTTTGCGCAGTCTCCGGCAGGCTGGGATCAGGTGTTCGTTATACGCCGACGGTAAGCTACCATACGTTCCCGATTCCGGAGCTAACGGATAAGAATAAGGCCGACTTGGTGCGTGCTGCCCAGGATATCCTATTTGCTCGCGAAGCGCATTTCCCGGCGACCATTGCTGATCTCTATGATCCTGCGACCATGCCTGATGACTTGCGCGCTGCGCATGAGCGCAATGACGAGGTGCTGGAGCGCATCTATATCGGCCGCCGCTTCAGGAACGACACCGAGCGTCTGGAGAAGCTTTTCGATCTCTACACGAAGATGACGGCTGGCCAGGGCACATCCAAGAAGAAGAAAAATCCGGAGGCCATCGCGTGACCAACCCGATTCAGTCCGTCCCGTCAGTTTCCGTCGCCTATAGCCGCAATGGCGGCTCGACCAAGGCCAATGCCCTCGGCATGCGCCCGATGCAGGAACGCGCCTATGAGAAGCGTGGCGAGCAGTACCTGCTCATCAAGTCGCCCCCCGCCTCGGGCAAGAGCCGCGCGCTCATGTTCATCGCCCTCGACAAGCTCCAGAACCAGGGGCTGCGCCAGGCGATCATCGTGGTGCCGGAGCGGTCGATCGGCGCCAGCTTCGCCGATGAACCGCTGACGAAGTATGGTTTCTGGGCCGATTGGACAGTCGCCCCGCAATGGAACCTCTGCAACGCCCCAGGCACGGACGGCGGTAAGGTCAATGCGGTGGGCACCTTCCTGGCCAGCGCCGACAAGGTGCTGGTCTGCACCCACGCCACCTTTCGGTTCGCCGTGGAGAAATTCGGCGTGGCCGCCTTCGACGCTCGGCTGATCGCGGTCGATGAGTTCCACCACGTCTCCGCCAACCCGGACAACCGCCTCGGCCTGCACCTCGCTGATTTCTTTGCGCGAGACCGCGTGCACCTGGTGGCGATGACCGGCTCCTACTTCCGGGGCGATGCGGAGGCAGTGCTGAGCCCCGCAGACGAGGCGAAGTTCGAGACCGTCACCTACACCTATTACGAGCAGCTCAACGGCTATGAGCATCTCAAGCAACTCGACATCGGCTACTTCTTCTACTCGGGCTCCTATAGCGACGACATCCTGAAGGTGCTCAACCCGGTCGAAAAGACGATCATCCATATCCCCAGCGTCAATTCGCGGGAGAGCACGAAGGACAAGATCAGGGAGGTCGAGCACATCATCGAGGAGCTTGGCGATTGGCAGGGCACGGACCCCGCCACGGGCTTCCAGCTGGTGAAGACCGCCGATGGCCGCCTGCTGCGCATCGCTGACCTCGTGGACGACGACGCCGCCAAGCGCGACCGCGTCTCAGCAGCCCTGAAGAACCCGGCCCAGAAGCACAACCGCGACCATGTGGACATCATCATTGCGCTGGGCATGGCGAAGGAGGGCTTCGACTGGATCTGGTGCGAGCACGCCCTCACCGTCGGCTACCGGTCGAGCCTGACCGAGATCGTGCAGATCATCGGCCGTGCGACCCGCGACGCCCCAGGCAAAACCCGCGCCCGCTTCACCAACCTGATCGCGGAACCGGACGCCGCCGAGCAGGCCGTGGCCGAGGCCGTGAACGACACGCTGAAGGCCATCGCCGCCAGCCTGCTGATGGAGCAGGTCCTCGCCCCGCGCTTCGAGTTCAAGCCAAAGAATGTAGAGAGCGGCCCCACCCCCGGCTTCGACTATGGCGAAGGCGGGTATGACCCCGCGAAGTGCAATGTCGGCTTCAACGAGGAGCAGGGCAAATTCCAGATCGAGATCAAGGGCCTGGCAGAGCCCAAAAGCTCTGAGGCCACCCGCATCTGCCAGCAGGATCTGAACGAGGTCATCGCAGCCTTCGTCCAGGACAAGACCACCGTGGAGCGCGGCCTGTTCGATCCGGAACTGGTGCCGGAGGAACTCACCCAGGTGCGGATGGGGAAGATCATCAAGGACCGCTACCCGGAGCTGGATGAGGGGGACCAGGAGGCCGTGCGCCAGCACGCCATCGCCGCCCTGACCCTGACGCAGAAGGCCAAGGAGGCGGTGCTCGGGGGCGGGGAAGACGAGAAGGGGCCGAACACCGCCTTCGTCGAGGGCGTGCGCAAATTCGCGATGAACGTGACGGAGCTCGACATCGACCTGATCGACAGCATCAACCCCTTCGGCGAGGCCTACTCGATCCTGGCCAAGACCATGAACGAGGAGAGCCTGAGGCAGGTTCAGGCGATCATCAGCGCGAAGCGGGTGAACCTGACGCTGGAGGAAGCGCGGGACCTGGCGAAGCGTGCCTTGAAGTTCAAGCAGGAACGCGGCCGCCTTCCCTCCATCACCTCGCCAGATGCGTGGGAAAAGCGCATGGCCGAGGGCGTGGCCTTCCTGGCCCGCATGAAGGCGGAGGCTGCGCGTGGCTAAATTCACCGACGAGGATGACGCCCTTCTCGAAGAGCTCGGCGTCGAGACCGAGGCCAAGCGCGAGGGCAGCCGAACGCCCCGCGAGGAGCGCATCATCGCCGGCTTCGAGGAGATCCAGCGCTTCGTTGCGGAGCACGGCCGCCCGCCCCAGCACGGGGAGGAGCGGGACATCTTCGAGCGGCTCTATGCCGTGCGGCTTGATCGGCTGCGAAAGCTTGACGACGCCCGCACCCTGCTTGCCCCCCTCGATCATCAGGGGCTGCTTTCGGCCGGGCCGCTGACAGGCGAGAGCATTCCCGACGATCTCGACGATGACGAGCTGCTGAGCCAGCTTGGCGTGGAAGTACCGGCCGCCGCAGGCATCACGGATTTGCGCCACGTGCGGACGGCGGCGGAGAAGCGCGAGGCGGAGGAGATCGCCAACCGCGACAGATGCGAGGATTTCGACCGGTTCAAGCCGCTATTTGACGGGGTGCAACAGGAACTCACGGCGGGCCTGCGTCAGACCAAGAGGTTTGAGCGCAAGTCGGAGATCGGGGTCGGTCGCTTCTACATCCTGGGCGGCCAAAAAGCCTATGTCGCCGCTATGGAGGAGCCGCTGGCCAATGAGCACGGCAACATCGATGCCCGGCTTCGGGTGATTTTCGACAACGGGACTGAAAGCAACCTGCTGATGCGGTCCCTTCAGAAGGCGCTGCAGCAGGACCCCACTGGCCGGCGGATCGTCGAACCATCGGCAGGCCCTCTCTTCACAGACCAGAACGAGGAGGGGGATGAGGCGAGTGGCACAGTCTATGTGCTGCGAAGCAAATCCGACCATCCGATCGTAGCGGCCCATCGTGGCGTCCTGCACAAGATCGGCGTGACTGGGGGCAATGTAGTCCGCCGTATCGCCAATGCACGCCTCGACCCGACATTCTTGATGGCCGAAGTCGAGGTGATTGCGACCTACGAGCTCTTCAACATCAACAGGACGCGGCTTGAAAACCTGATCCACCGGATCTTCGATCCCGCGCGGCTCGACATCGAAATCAAGGACCGTTTCGGGAATCCAGTCGTCCCGAGGGAATGGTTCCTGGTGCCCCTGTTTGCGGTCGATGAGGCGGTGGAGAAGATCAAGGACGGCACAATCACCAACTACGTCTACGATCCGGCCACAGCGCGCCTGCGGAGACGTTGATGGCGATCAATCTCGTAATCGCAGTCACCGATAATGACTGGTTCGAGATGCTGCGCCAACGTCCCGACATTGGAGAGGTCAACTTCTGGGCGCCCTCCGCAGCCAACTTCCGCGCCCTACAGCCCGGCGAGATCTTTCTCTTCAAGCTGCATGCGCCGAGGAACTTCATCGTTGGCGGCGGCATCTTCGCCCATGCCAGTGCCATGCCCTGGTCTATGGCCTGGAGTGCCTTCGGCGAGGCGAACGGCGCCCGTTCGGCGCAGGAGATGCGCACGCGGATCGCGCGCTACCGCCGCGCCGATCCCGCTGACCGTACTGAATTCGAGATCGGCTGCCGCATCCTAACCCAACCCTTCTTCTTCGAGGAACGGGACTGGCTGCCAGTGCCGCCCAGCTGGGCCCGTAACATTGTCTCCTTCAAGACATACAGCACTGCGGATGCAGAGGGCTTGCGGCTGTGGGACGATGTGCAGGAGCGCATGGCGCGACGCGCCGTGCTCGGCTTCACCGATGACCAGCAACGCTTTGGCGACCCACACCTAATCCGCCCGCGCCTTGGCCAGGGTGCCTTCCGCATGCTGGTCACCGACCTCTATCAGCGCCGCTGCGCAGTGACGGAGGAGCGCACCCTGCCGGCGCTGGAGGCAGCACATATTCGCCCCTACGCCGAAGGCGGCAAGCATGAGGCCAGCAACGGGCTATTGCTCCGCCGCGACCTGCACAGCCTGTTCGATGCCGGCTACGTGACGGTGACCCCCGACCTCCGCTTCGAGGTCAGCCGCCGCATCAAGGAGGAATTCGACAACGGCAAGCACTACTACGCGCTGCATGGTCAGCAAATCGCGGCGCCAAGTCACGTGCTACATCGACCAGATCGGGCCGCGCTTGTCTGGCACAATGAAAATGCATACCGCGGATAAGGGTCGCCAGCGCGCAGCGCCAGTCTTCGTTTCCCAGTACCCTTCGCCAGGCGGTTGCCCTGCGGAATTCCCCCAAGCTCGGCGCAAATAAAATTCTGTAAAATCAATGAGATAAAGCTTGAGGGTTAAATCCGGCTACCCCCGAGCTTCGGAGACTTTGGGGCCTCCGGAGAGCGATTTCCGCAGTCGTTCCGTTCTCCAACCCTCAAGCCGCGGATGCAAAACCCCAGGAAACCTGCGGTTCATGGCGCCAGCGGCGCGTCGGGAATGTGAGGTTGGAAAACCGACTGGAGCGGGCGAAGGGATTCGAACCCTCGACCCCAACCTTGGCAAGGTTGTGCTCTACCCCTGAGCTACGCCCGCGCTCCGTCGGTGCTCGCTACCTACCATGCCCCGCCGAGATTGCAAGTCTCTGCCAGACGACACAAGGCAGTCGCTCGCAGCTGGGCGGAATTCCGTCATGGGCTTTGCTGTAATCCGCAGCAGACCTCGGATCGCAAGGCTTCCTCGGCCACCCGATCCCTTCTCGAACACCTCCCCGCGCCCGAGGATCGACGTCAGGCGTGGAAGGTGATCCATCCCCCTTCCTGATCCTGATTTGCCGCACGCTGGCTGGCGCCGAAGGCGTTTCCTGTCCTTCAGGGCTGTCGGGAATTTCGTGTGTGATCGGTCATGGCGGAAGGGAGGCAGTCCGGCATTGACGGCAAATCCTCACGCCGCACTCATGGCTGAACCGCGGCGCGCTCTGCGTCCCAGGCTGGGCTCCGTTCGCCGCAAGATCCCGGATGCACGCTACCCCTTCAGCATCCCGATCGGCGCCACATCCTCGGTCACGCCCGCCAGCACCTCGGCCACATGTCGCACGTGCACGGGCGAACCCTCCCGCGCCAGCTTGCCGGCCATGTTCAGCAGGCAGCCGAGGTCGCCGGCCAACAGGGTGTCGGCGCCGGTCGCAGTGATGTCCTTGGTCTTGTCGCCGACCATGCGGGTCGAGATGTCGGGGTACTTCACGCAAAACGTGCCGCCAAAGCCGCAGCACAGCTCGCTGTCGCCCATCTCCCGCAGGGCAAGCCCGGCGACGGAACCCAGCAGCTTGCGCGGCTGCGCCTTCACGCCCAGCTCGCGCAGGCCCGAACAACTATCGTGATAGGTCGCGATGCTGTCGAAGCGCGCCTCCACCTGGGTCAGGCCGCGCACATCCGTCAGGAAGGAAATCAGCTCATGTGTCTTGGCGGCCAGGGCCTCCGCCTTGCCGCGGTAATGCGGGTCGTCGGCGAAAAGCCCCGGGAAATGATGGCTGATCATCCCGGCGCAGGACCCGGAGGGTGCCACCACATAATCATAGGCCAGGAACTCATCGACCACGGCGCGCGCCAGCTCGGTGGCGGTGGCGCGATCGCCGGAATTATAGGCGGGCTGGCCGCAGCAGGTCTGGCCTTCCGGCACCACCACCTGGCACCCCGCCTGCTCCAGCAGCTTGATCGCGGCGAAGCCGACCGAGGGGCGGTACAGGTCCACCAGGCAGGTGACGAACAGCGCGACGCGGGGACGGGTCTGGCTCATGTGGCGAAGCCTAGGCCAAGCCGGCCGGCGCTGCGAGGGTGGACCAGAGGGGGTCCTTCAGCTTCTTCGCGACGAACTCGGCATGCGCCGCCAGCTCCGCCTCACTGACCAGGATCGGGCGCGGCGTCCGGATCACCGGCGCCACCACCAAGGCGCCCATGGGCAGGGGCCGGGCCGGGCGCGCGGCCAGCTCGAAGCCCGGCTGCTTGCCGCCCATCAGCTCCAGGTAAACCTCGGCCAGCAGCTTCACGTCGAGCAGCGCATTATGCGCCGCACGCATGGAGTTATCGACGCCGAGGCGGCGGCACAGCGCGTCCAGGCTGTTCGGCAGGCCGGGATAGCGCCGCTTGGCCACCGCCAGGCTGTCCACCATCCGCGTCCGGTCCAGCTTGGGAAAGCCGGCGCGCACCAGCTCGGCATCCAGGAAGCCGAAGTCGAAGGGCGCGTTATGGGCGATGATCTCGGAGTCACCCAGGAAGTCGAGCATGCCGCCGGCGATGTCGCGGAACAGCGGCTTGCCGCGCAGCATCTCCGCCGTCATCCCGTGGACACGGGTCGCTTCCTCCGGAATGTCGCGCTCCGGGTCGACCAGCTGGTGATAGGTCGCGCCGGTCGGCATGAAGTTGAAGATCTCGATGGCCGCCACCTCGATCACCCGGTCGCCGGAGGCGGGGTCGAGGCCGGTGGTCTCGGTATCCAGCACGATCTGGCGCATGTCAGAGGCTCCGGACCAGCGCGCGGATCTGGCGCTGGGCGTGGTGGCGGGTCAGGCCGGTGTGAATGACATGATCCGCCATCCGGCGCTTGCGGGCATCGGGCATCTGCCGGGCGAGGATGGCGGCCAGCCGGTCCGGCGTCATCCCACCGCGGCGCAACACGCGGGCGCGCTGCACGGCGGCGGGGGCGGAAACGACAACCACAAGGCCCACCCGATGCTGCCCGCCGGTTTCCAGCAGCAGTGGCACGTCGAGCACGGCCAGCGCCTCCCCCCGCCTGCGGCAGGCGGCCAGGAAGGCGCGTTCGGCGCGGCGCACCAGCGGGTGCATGATCGCCTCCAGCCGCTTCAGCGCGGCGGGGTCGCCGAGCACGCGGGCGCGCAGCGCCTCCCGGCTCACGCGCCCATCGCGCGTGGTGCCGGGGAAAACGGCCTCGATCGGGGCGACGGCGGCGCCGCCCCGGCCTTGCAGGGCATGGACGGCGGCATCGGCATCGAAGACCGGCACGCGCAGCCGCCGGAAGGTGTTGGAGGCCGTGGACTTGCCCATGCCGATGCTGCCGGTCAGGCCGATGACCTTCATCGCGACAGGTCGCGGGCGACAAAGGGCAGCAGGTCGTGGGCGACGAAGGCGCGCAGTTCGGCATCCACGGTCGGGGCCACGCCGAACCACTGGTGAAAACCGGGCCGCGCCTGGTGCAGCAGCATGCCGAGCCCATCCACCGGCCGCAGCCCGCGCGCCCGCGCCTGGGCCAGCAGCGCGGTTTCCAGCGGCGCATAGACCATGTCCGCCACCGCCGCATGGCCGGGCAGCGGCGCCAGGTCGATCTCCAAGGGTGGCTCCCCCACCATGCCGAGCGAGGTGCCGTTTACCAGCAAAGCGGCGCCTTCCAGCCGGGGCTGGTCAGTGACCTCCACCGGCCCGCCAAGGTCCCGCGCCAGCGCCTCCGCCCGCGCCACCGTCCGGTTGACCAGCACCAGCCTCGGGCAGCCGGCATCGAGCAGGGCCGCGGCCACCGACCGCACCGCCCCGCCGGCCCCCAGGATCACCGCCGGCCCCTCCGTGGCCTGCCAGCCCGGCGCCTGTTCATGCAGGGATTCCAGAAAGCCGTAGCCATCCGTGCTGGTGCCCTCGATCCGCCCATCCTCGCGGAAGAACAGCGTGTTCACCGACCCGGCGCGCTGCCCCACCGCATCCACGGCATCGCACAGCGCATAGGCCGCTTCCTTGTGCGGGATCGTCACATTGGCCCCGGCAAAGCCCAGCCGGGACAAGGCGAGGACGGCATCCCGAAAATGCTCCGGCCGCACCGGCAACGGCAGATAGGCGCCGTCGATGCCGTGCCGTGCCAGCCAGAAGCCGTGCAGGCGGGGGGAGCGGGAATGCGCCACGGGCCAGCCCAGCACGCCCGCCTTGCGGGCCTTTCCGGAAAGGATGTTCATGCCGCCTGAAGTGCCCCGCCCCTGCCGCGCCGGTCAATGCCACCGCCCCCCTCTTTCAACCTTCGCCCGGCAATGCCACAGGAAGGGCCGAAAGCGGAGAACCACCCCCTATGGCGCGCAGCCTCAAGGTCGCGGTCCAGATGGACCCCATCGCCTCCATCAATATCGACGGCGACAGCACCTTCGCCATGATGCTGGAAGCGCAATCGCGCGGCCACGCGCTGTGGCACTACCATGTGCGGGACCTGGCGCTGCTCGGCGGCCGGGTGCTGGCCCAGGCCCAGCCGGTGGAAGTGCGCCGCGTGAAGGGCGACCACTTCACCCTGGGCGCGGTGGAGGAGCTGGACCTGGGCGAGGTCGACGTGGTGCTGATGCGCCAGGATCCGCCCTTCGACATGGCCTATATCACCGCCACGCATATCCTGGAGCATATCCACCCCCGCACCCTGGTGGTGAACGACCCCGCCAGCGTGCGCAACGCCCCCGAAAAGCTGTTCGTCACACATTTTCCGGAGCTGATGCCCGAAACCCTGGTGACGGCGGATGTCGGACAGATCCGCAAATTCCGCCAGAAGCACGGCGACATCATCATCAAGCCGCTGTTCGGCAATGGCGGCGCCGGCGTCTTCCACCTGCGCCCCGAAGACCCGAACATGAATGCCTTGGTGGAAATGTTCACCGAGCGGTCGCGGGAGCCGCTGGTGATCCAGAAATACGTCCCGGCGGTCCGCGAAGGCGACAAGCGCATCATCCTGGTGGATGGCGTCGCCATGGGCGCCATCAACCGCGTGCCGGCGGCCGGCGAGGCGCGGTCCAACATGCATGTCGGCGGCAAGGCCACCCAGACCGTCATGACGGATCGCGAGAAGGAAATCTGCGCCGCCATCGGGCCGGAGTTGAAGGCCCGCGGCATGATCTTCGTCGGCATCGACGTGATCGGCGGCTATCTGACCGAGATCAACGTCACCAGCCCCACCGGCCTGCAGGAAATCGCCCGCTTCGACGGCGTGCATCTGGAGCGCGCCTTGTGGGATGCGATCGAGGCGAAGGTTTCGCCCTGACACAGACGACACATGGCCGCGACGCGGGGTGAAATCGCCGCGTCACCTCCCGCACCCATCCTGGGGGGCGGGAGGACAAGGCGATGTCGGACTACAAGACCAAATTCGCCGCCCGCATCGACGCGGTCGGGCTGAAATACTTCAATGCGTCCGAGCTGCTGGCCCGGACCTCATCCAAGAACAAGTTCGGCACCGCCAACAGCAAGCCGCCCGAAAGGCTGTGGGACAACATCATCCCCACCATCATCGTGCTGGACGCGCTGCGCGAACATCTCGGCAAGTCCATCAGCCTGCAGAGCATCTATCGCAGCGAGGCCTATAACCAGGCCTCCACCGACAAGGCCAAGGGCTATACCGGCCGGGCCAAGACCAGCCAGCACATGGCCTTCACCGCCATCGACTTCATCGTCTCCGGCATGGCCTGCACCGAGGTCGAGAAGGTGCTTCAGGAATGGAGCAATTCGGGGAGGATGTTCCATTCCCCGGTCATGTTCGAGCGCAAGGCGGAGAAGGTCTCGGCCGGCACCATTCCCTTCGGGGAACTGCCGCGGACCTTCCGGATGTGGCCCTTCGGCGTCTGGTTCGCCTTCAAGGGCTACATCCACGCCTACCCGTCCGAGAACTTCACCCATATCGACACCCGCGGGATCACCAGCAAGATGTCGGAGTGAGGCCCTACGCCCGGCGCCCGGCCACTGCCCGGAACACCGCCAGGACGAGCACCGCGCCCACCACGGCCCCGATGAAGCCGGCGCCTTCGCCGGCCCGGTACCAGCCGATGGCCTGGCCCAGCCAGGTCGCCACCACGGCGCCGAGGATGCCGAGCAGGATGGTGATGATGAAGCCGCCCGGGTCGCGCCCCGGCATCAGGAACTTTGCCAATGCCCCGGCAAGGAACCCGATGATGATCGTCCAGATGAAACCCATGCCCCTCGCCTCCGCGTGATGCCCGACTAAACGCCCAAAACCCCGGCGGTTCCCTCGGAGTCCGTCCGGTATTCTCAAACGGACGCTCAGCGCCGACAGACCATGCGCGGCCTTGCCCCGGCGCCGGGCGGAATCACCAGCCGCGCCCGCAGCCCCGGGGCGCAGAGCCCGGCCACCACCCGGGGCGGCAGCGCCGCGGCGCCCTGCGCCACCCGTACCCGGGTGTGATAGGCCAGCCCCCGACCCGGCTCCATCGAATGGTACTGCGCCACCGCCTCCGGCCACCCGCTGGAGCGGCCGCGCAATTCGCGCAGGAAGCGCATCGCATAGGCGACATTGGTCGGCGGGTGGAAGGCATCCTCCAGCCGCTCGAAGGCCTCCGGGTGCCAGACCAGGTTGATCTGCATGCAGCCGACATCGATCGAGGGCCGCCCGGCCGCGCGCAGCGCTTCCACCCGCGCCACCGCCTCCGCCGCCGTCTCCGGGAAGATCGCCTCGCCGCCGGCATTCAGGGCGAAGGGCCAGGGGCCGCCACCGCCGCCGGGGCGCGGACGGCTGCTTTCGACCCGGGCGATGGCCAGCAGCAACCCATCGGGGATGCCGCTGCGTGCCTCCGCCGCCGAAATGGCGCGGGTGCAGGCGGTCCAGGGATCGTCCTCCTGCGCCAGGGCAACGCAAGGCAAGGCAATGGCGAGCCAGGCGAGCAGCAGCGCGGCAAGGATCATCGGACGCGGCATGGCCCCACCTGCCGGGCCAGCGCGCCCCGCGTCAAGCCGAAGGCGTGGCCAGGACCGGACGCGGCGCGGTGAGGAAGAAGTCCTCCTCCGGCGGCCCGACCAGCAGCAGCAGGCCCAGACCGACCGCGGCGGCGGAGGCGAAGACCAGCGCCACCATCCGCCGCACGCCCCGAACCGGCGCCACAAGCAGGGAGGAGAGCAGCCCCGCGCCCCCCGCCAGCAACAGGGATGCCGCCGTGAACAAGGCCGTCACGCCCCGCTTCCCCGCAGCCAGGCCGTGCTCAGCGTGGTCCACAGCCCGGTCACCCCCTGCTTCGGCATTCGCCCCACTCCTGTATCCGATCCGGTGTCAGGCTAGGCCGCATGTCGTAACCGCCGCATGGCGCAACTGTGTCGAAACCTTGCCGCATGGGAAGCTGCCCTTGCGGTGGCGGGCGCGACGTGACCCTGCATGGGCAAGGCAAGGTTGACCCGGTCACCGACCGGCCCCTAGCTTTATCCCTGAATATTCACGGTTTGGGACACATGCCCGATGGGTCCGATCACCAGGCCGCCCCGCCCCACGGGGGCGCCCGCCATGAGTCACTCCGCCACCGCCATCCCGCTGCCACCCGGGCTGGATGAGCGCAGCGCGGCAATCTTCCGCGAACTGGTCGAAACCTATGTGGCGACCGGGGAGCCGGTGGGGTCCCGCACCCTGTCGCGCCGCCTGCCACAGGCCCTGTCGCCCGCCACCATCCGCAATGTGATGGCGGACCTGGAGGATGCCGGGCTGCTGTTTGCCCCGCATACCTCCGCCGGCCGCCTGCCGACCGAGCGCGGCCTGCGCCTGTTCGTCGATGGCCTGCTGCAATTCGGCGCCCTGCCGGAGGAGGAGCGGGACGCGATCGCCGCCCGCTGCGCCGCCGGCGGCCGCTCGCTGCAGGAGACATTGGGCGAGGCCAGCCAGATGCTGTCCGGCCTGGCCGGCGCCGCGGGCCTGGTGGTGGCGCCGAAGCGGGAAGCCCCGGTGCGGCATATCGAATTCGTGGCGCTGGGCACCGGCCGGGCGCTGGTGGTGCTGGTGACCGCCGATGGCCAGGTGGAGAACCGCGTCATCGAGGTGCCGCTCGGCCTGCCGCCCTCCGCCCTGCAGCAGGCCAGCAACTACCTGAACGCCCGCCTGTCCGGCCGCACGCTGGAGGAAACGCGCGGCACGGTTGCGGAGGAAATCGCCACCAACCGCACCGCGCTGGACGCCCTGACCAACCAGGTGATCGAGGCCGGCCTCGGCACCTGGGCCGGCGGGGCCGGGGGATCGCTGATCCTGCGCGGCCAGGCGAAGCTGCTGCAGAACCTGGATCACGCCCAGCGGGTGCAGGAGATCCAGGCGCTGTTCGAGCGGCTGGAGGCGCAGGAGACGATGCTGCGCCTGCTCGACCTCGCCCAGCGCGGGGAGGGGGTGCAGATCTTCATCGGTGCCGAAAGCGGGCTGTTCGACAGTGCCGGGCTTTCGATGGTGGTTTCGCCCTTCCGGAACGGGGCGGAGCAGATCGTGGGCGCCATCGGGGTGATCGGGCCGACGCGCATCAACTACGGGCGGATCATCCCGGTTGTGGACTATACAGCAAGGGTGATCGGGCGGTTGCTGGGATAAGCGCCGGTCCACCCACCGTCCGAGGCTGCACGCGCCGGCTTTCCACGCTATATCAACTGGAAGCAGGAGAGCGCCCGTGGTCCACATCACCTCCCCCGCCTTCAAGGCGAATGCGACGCGCGCCCTGGCCGATGCCGGGCTGCAGAAGGCGCTCGACCGCAGCAAGGGCACGTCCCACGCCAAGCGCGCCGCCGCCGTCGCCGCCTTGCCGGAGTTCGAGCGGCTGCGCGACATCGGCCGCGACATCAAGAACCACACCCTGGCCAACCTGGATTTCTACCTCGAGGCCTATGCGGCGCAGGTGGAGCGCGCCGGCGGCACCGTCCATTGGTGCTCGACGGCCGATGAGGCCCGCGCGGCAGTCCTGAAAATCTGCCGCGACAAGGGCGCGCGCACGGTCACCAAGGGCAAGTCGATGATCTCCGAGGAGCTCGGCATCAACGAGCACCTGGAAGCCCATGGCATCGAGCCGGTGGAGACCGACCTCGGCGAATATATTCTGCAGATTCGCAAGGAGCCGCCGAGCCATATCATCGGCCCGGCCTTCCATCTCAATCGCGAGGACTGGGAAAAGACTTTTCGGGAAATCCATACGGAGCTTCCGAAGGACCGCGTCTTCCATGAGCGCAGCGACATCATGGCGGAGGCGCGGACAAAACTGCGGTCGCGCTTCCTGGCCGCCGATGTCGGCATCACCGGCGCCAACTTCCTGATCGCCGAGACCGGCAGCAGCGTCATCGTCACCAACGAGGGCAATGGCGACCTGACGCAGACACTCCCAAAAACCCACATCGTGCTTGCCAGCATCGAAAAGGTCGTGCCGACGCTGGAGGATGCGACCAGCCTGCTGCGCCTGCTCGCCCGCTCCGCCACCGGCCAGGACTTTTCGGTCTATACCACCTTCTCCACCGGCATCCGGCGCGAACCCGACCTGGACGGGCCGGAGGACTATCATGTGGTGCTGATCGACAATGGCCGGTCGAACATGATCGGCACCGACTTCCAGGAAATGCTGCGCTGCATCCGCTGCGCCGCCTGCATGAACCACTGCCCGGTCTATGGCGTGACCGGCGGCCATGCCTATGGCTGGGTCTATCCCGGCCCGATGGGCTCCGTGCTGACGCCGACGCTGATCGGCATCGACAAGGCCGGCAACCTGCCCAATGCCAGCACCTTCTGCGGCAAGTGCGAGAGCGTCTGTCCCGTCAAAATCCCACTCCCAAAACTGATGCGGCATTGGCGGGAACGGGAGTTCGAGCGGCATCTGTCGCCACAATCCGTCCGCACCGGGCTCGGCATCTGGGCCTGGTTCGCCCAGCGGCCCACGGCCTATCGGATGGCGACGAAGCTCGGCATCGGTGCCCTGTCCCTGCTCGGCCGGGGCAAGGGCGCCTTCCGGTCGTTGCCGCTGGCCGGCGGCTGGACCGCCGGGCGCGACCTGCCGGTGCCGGAGCCGGGCGGCACCTTCATGGCCCGCTACAAGGCCCAGAAAAGGGCGCGCCGATGAACCAGAATGACGAAGCCGAGCGCATCCACGGCTACCGCTTCCCCGACCAGGGCATGCCCAACCGCACCGCCCCCCGCGCCACTGGGACGCTGGAGGAAATCTATGCGCGCATCGATGCCGACACCCCGGCGGCGCGGCTGAACCAGGACCTGGACCGGATCGAGGACGCCCTGGGCAAGCTGGAACAGGCGGTGCGCGACGCGATGGAGGCCGGTCAGTCATGAGCAGGGAAGCGATCCTCGGCGGCATCCGCCGCGGCCTGAAGCGCGGGCCGCTGCCCGCCGACCAGCAGGCGATGCTGGCCGGCCGCATCGCGACGCATCCGCGCCACCTGATCCCGGCCCGGTCGCGCCTGCCACGCGCCGAGCAGATCGGGCTGTTCATCCGCAATGTCGAAAAGGAATTCGGCACGGTCGAACGCGTGCCCGACCACGCCGCCATCCCCGCCGCCGTGGCGGATTACCTGGCCGCCCAGAACCTGCCCGCCCGCCTGGTCATGGCCCCGCATCCGGAGCTTCTGGGCATCGACTGGTCAACCCGCCCGATGCTGGAGCGGCAGGCGCGGCGGGCGCAGGAAGGCGATGCCGTGTCCCTTCAGCACGCCTGGTCCGGCGTGGCGGAGACCGGCACGCTGGTCCTGCCCTCCGACCCCACCCGCCCCACCACGCTGAACCTGCTGCCGGATACCGAGATCGCGGTGCTGCGCGCCTCCGACATCGTGGGCGCCTATGAGGAGGTCTGGGACCGGCTGCGCGCCGGGCCGGCGGATGCGCTGACCGGTGGCTTCATGCCGCGCAACGTCATGTTCGTCACCGGCCCCTCCCGCTCCGCCGATATCGAGCAGACGCTGGAACTGGGCGCGCATGGCCCGCGCCGCCTGCATATCCTGCTGGTGGAGGATGAGCCGGCGCCGCGCATGGAGAGCCCCGCCGAAGCGCGGGCGGAAGCCACCACCCAGCCGGGCGCCCCCGCAGCACCGGGCGATTGATCGAGCCATGCGCGAAAAGCGGCTGAACCAGGCCGACATCGCGCTGTGGCGCGCCTTCACCGCGGAGATCAAGCCGCTGTTCGGGCACCAGCGCCCGCCGGCACCCCCCGAACCCGCGCCGGCACCCGTCGCCGCGCCGCCCGCCCAACTGGCCATCAGCCTGCCGCCCAAGCCGGCACGCCCCGCCCCGCCGCCGGAGATTCGGGTGGGCGAGGTGCCGGGCGGGCTCGACCGCAAGCGCTGGGCGGCGCTGCGACGCGGCGACATGCGCGCCGAACGAACGCTGGACCTGCACGGCCGGCGGGTGGCGGAGGCGCATCTGGTGTTCCGCGCCTTCCTGCACCGCGCGGCCGCGGAGGGCATCCGCAGCGTCACCGTGGTGACCGGCAAGGGGCCGCAGCCCGAAGGCGGCATCCTGCAGCGCGAATTGCCGCATTGGCTGAACGCGCCGGATATGCGGCCGCTGGTGCTGGGCGCCGCACATCCGCATCCGACCAATTCGGGCGCGGTGAACCTGCTGCTGCGCCGCCGCCGCACCAATGGAACCCCCCTCCGGTGACCCCCTTCGGCGCCCGGCTGCGCATGCTGCGGCGGCAGCGGCGGGTGACGCTGAAGGATCTCGCGACCCATCTCCAGGTCTCCTCCGCCTATCTCTCCGCCCTGGAGCACGGCCATCGCGGCCGCCCCTCGGCCGGGCTTGTGCATCAGGTGAACGAGTTCTTCGGCCTGATCTGGGACGAGGCGGAGGCGCTGTCCGAACTGGCGAAGCTCTCCCAGCCCAAGGTCACGCTGGACACCGGCGGGCTGACGCCGGAGGCGACGGCGCTGGCCAACCGGCTGGCGGAATCCATCCACCGGCTGACGCCCCAGACCGTGGCGGCGATGCATGGGCTGCTGGACCGGGAGATGCCGGCGGGGGAGAAGCCAAGGCTGCGGCGGGCGGCGGGGCGGTAGCGCCTATCTGGGATGCCCATCCCGCAGCAGCTTCGGCAATTGCGAAAAATCGAGCCCTTCCAGCAGGTCGTCCGCCGACAGCCCGGTGCCCCACATCGCCTCCAGCACCGCCACCGCCGCGCCGGTCAGCGGCATCGGCACGCCGCGCGCCGCCGCCAGCCTTAGCCAGAGCGCCAGGCCGTAGGTCACGCTGCGCGCCAGATGCGCCGCATCCAGCCCGCGCAGGCCGGGCGCCGGGCGCTCGGCGGCCAGGGCACGGGCCATCACCGGCAGCGGCGCCTGGGCCACCCCGGTCTGGCGGTGCAGCGCGGCGGTCAGGCTCGGCACGGCATGGCCATGGGCGCGGGCCAGTTCCAGCCGCTCCGCATCCAGCCGCTCCGCCAGCCGGCACAGCGCCGGGGTCAGGCGGGCGTGCTCGTCCCAATCCTCCCCGGCCTCGATCCGGGTGACATTGCCCAGCACCAGCGCGGCCTGCAGCACCGGCTCATGGGCCGCCAGCGCCGCGCCCAGCGCATCGGACAGCGGCAGGAAGTCCATGCCGAACAGGGACTGGCACAGCGCCGCCAGCCCGGGCGCCGCGCTGGCCGGCACGGCGGCGATCTCCACCCGCTCCGGCAAGGCCAGGATTCGCAGCTCATCCCCCGCCAGACGCTCCGCCACCACCGGCGGCGCGGCCAGGGCGCCGATCGGCAGCTGGCGGCCCTGGCGGGCCAGCAGCCGGTCGAGCAGCAGGGGGGCGAGGGACTGGCTCGGCGCCAGCAGCACCGGCACGCCCTCCGCCAGCATCGGCGCGATGCGCCGCAGCACCGGCCCCAGCGCATGCGGCGGCACGCAGACCAGCACGGCGTCGGCACCGGCCATGGCCCGCGCCACATCCACCGCCACATCCACCCGCGCGGTGCCGGAGAGTGCGCCCTGCACCGTCAGGCTGCTGCCGATGCCATGGGTGCCGCCGCCCCGCGGCGACCACAGCGATGCCTCATGCCCCCGGCTGACGGCCAGCGCCGCCGCCCCCGGCCCCACCGCACCGGCTCCGAGCACTGCCAGACGCATGCGGTTCAGGCCCTGGGGCGCGGCGCGCGCAGGCGCCGGAGGGGAGGGAGAAGGGTCATCGCGGCGACCTTACAGCCCCTCGCCGGCTTCCGCACCCCGCCGAGATGCGCCGGCACCCTCCCCGGGCGCCACATCCCCAACAAAAAGCGCGGCGCTGGCGCGGAGTTCACGGGACCGTCGCCAGGGATTCATTGCCCTGACTTCATTCTCCGTCTTAATGCTTGGCTATGCAGGCAACCGCCCGTCTCACCGCCCCCGATGCCCTGCGCCCGCGCAAGCGTCGCAAGGCCATCCACTTCTCCTCCTCCGACCCGGAAGGGCTCTGGGGGGATGTGCTGGGGCTGCGCCCGCTGGGCGGCCGCTTCCGCGCGGTGCGCCGGCTGGTCTGCCTGGTGCTCTGGACCCTGGTCGCCATCCCCATCCAGGCCCTGCTGCTGATCCTGCCGGGCCGGCTGCACCTGCGCTTCGCGCGCTTCTACCACAGCACCCTCTGCGCCCTGATGGGGCTGCGCATCCAGGTGGTGGGGGAGGCATCGCGCGACGCGCCGGTGCTGTTCGTCTCCAACCATTCCTCCTGGCTCGACGTGCTGGTGCTCGGCGCGACGCTGGAGGCGAGCTTCGTCGGCAAGTCGGATATCGAGGGCTGGCCGCTGATCCGCACCGTGGCCAAGCTCGGCCGCACCGTCTTCGTCAGCCGCAAGCGCACGGGCACCAAGGGCGAGGCCGATGCGATCCGCGCCCGACTCTCGGATGGCGACAGCCTGATCCTGTTCCCCGAGGGCACGACCAGCGATGGTGGCCGGGTGCTTCCCTTCCGCAGCGCCTTCCTCTCCGTCGCGGACACCGCCCGGCAGGTGCAGCCCATTTCGGTGGTCTTCGACCGGCTCGGCGGGCTGCCGGCCTGCCGCCGCGACCGGCCGCTGTTTGCCTGGTACGGCGACACCGACATCTTCACCCATTTCTGGCGGCTGGCGCGTCGCCCCGGCGGGCGGGCCACCATCATCCTGCACCAGCCGGTGGACCCCACCAGCTTCCCGGACCGCAAGTCTCTGACGCTGGCCTGCGCCGACGTCATTGCCGATGCCTGCTCCACCCTGCGGCAGAACCGCCCGGCTAAGCCGCTGCGGGTGGTCCCGCCGCGCCCCGCCGCCCTGCCGGCCGAGACGCTTCCCGCTTGACCCGGCGCGGCCGCATCACGCAGCCTGCGGCCATGGTGAGACATTCCCCGCCACTCTGGCCGCAGCGCCTCGCTTGACCCGGGCGCGCGGCCTGCGCAAATCCCCCGTTTCCCCCCGCGGCCTTCCAGGCGGGGCGACGGAGCTTGGCCCGGAATGACCATTTCCCCCGCATCCCCCCGCAAGCGGTTGTTCATCCGCTCCTGGGGTTGCCAGATGAATGTCTATGACAGCGGCCGCATGGCCGATGTCCTGGCCCCACTCGGCTATGCGCCGGCCGACACGGCCGAAGACGCCGACATGGTGGTGCTGAACACCTGCCATATCCGGGAGAAGGCCAGCGAGAAGCTGTTCTCCGAGCTCGGCCGTCTGCGCGTGCTGAAACAGGCGAAGGAACAGGGCGGGGAGCGCATGATCCTGGCCGTCGCCGGCTGCGTCGCCCAGGCGGAGGGCGCGGAGATCACCGCCCGCGCGCCCTATGTCGACCTCGTGCTCGGCCCGCAGAGCTACCACCGGCTGCCGGAAATGGTCGCCCGGATCAGCCGCGCGACCGGCGCGGTGATCGAGACGGATTTTCCGACGGAACAGAAATTCGACTTCCTGCCGGATTCCACCACGCCCCAGGGCGTCACCGCCTTCCTGACCATCCAGGAGGGCTGCGACAAATTCTGCTCCTTCTGCGTCGTCCCCTACACCCGCGGCAGCGAATATTCTCGAAGTGCCACCGCCGTGATCGCGGAAGCGAAGCGGCTGGTCTCCCAGGGCGCGCGGGAAATCGCGCTGCTCGGGCAGAACGTGAATGCCTGGCATGGGGAGGGGCTTTCGGGCGGCACCTGGACCCTGTCGCGCCTGCTGCTGGAACTGGCCGAGATCCCGGGCCTCGCCCGGCTGCGCTACACCACCAGCCACCCGCGCGACATGGACGATGCGCTGATCGCGGCCCATGGCCAGATCCCGCAGCTGATGCCCTTCCTGCACCTGCCGGTGCAGTCGGGCTCGGACCGCATGCTCCAGGCGATGAACCGGGGCCACAAGGCCGATGCCTATCGCCGCATCGCGGAGAAGCTGCGGGCGGCGCGGCCGGACATCGCCCTGTCGTCGGACTTCATCGCCGGCCATCCGGGGGAGACGGAGGCCGACCATCAGGCGACCCTGAAGCTGATCGAGGATGTCGGCTTCGCCCTGGCCTATTCCTTCAAATATTCCTCCCGCCCCGGCACCCCTGCTGCCACCGCCACGTTGCAGGTGGCGGAAGTCGAGAAGGACCGGCGGCTGCAGGAAATCCAGGCCCTGCTGCGCGAACAGCAGGACGCCTTCAACCGCGCCTGCGTCGGCCGCAGCTGCGAAGTGCTGGTGACCGGCGCCGGGCGGGACGAGGGCCAGTTCGCCGGCCGTTCGCCCTGGCTTCAGCCGGTGCATGGCCTTGGTTCCGCGGGGATGGCGGGCCAGATGGTGCAGGCCACCATCACCGCCGCCCTGCGCAATTCGCTCACCGTCCGCCTCGAGGGGAATGAGGCGCTCGGTCCGCCCCCGCAAACGCCCCGTCAGGAGAAGGCCGCCGCTTGAACACACCCCCCGCCGCGCTCAGCCTCCGCCCCCCGCCGCGTCCCGCCTTGCGGGACCAGAACACGCAGCGCGTCGTCACCATGCAGTTCGATGACAATGCGCTGGTGCCGCTGCTCTACGGCGAACACGACCGCAACCTGGCCCGGATGGAGATGCGCCTCGGCATCCGCCTCGGCAGCCGGGGCAACCGCCTGACCATCACCGGCACGCCGGAACGGGCGGATGTGGCAGAGGCAGCGCTGATGGCACTGTGGCGACGATTGCAGAAAGGCGAACCGGTGGGGGGTGCGGAGGTGGAGGCGGCGATGCGGATGGCCGAGGGGGTGCAGGACTCGGACCCGCGCCTGCCGCTGCAGGACCTGCCGGCGATCCGCACCCGCAAGGGCGCCATCGCGCCCCGCACCCCGGCCCAGGCCGCCTATATCGACGCGCTGGCGCGGAACGACATGGTCTTCGGCGTCGGCCCGGCCGGCACCGGCAAGACCTATCTCGCCGTGGCGCAGGGCGTGGCGCTGCTCCAGGCCGGACGCGTTGACCGCATCGTGCTGTCCCGCCCCGCGGTGGAGGCCGGCGAGAAGCTCGGCTACCTGCCGGGCGACCTGAAGGAGAAGGTCGATCCCTATCTCCGCCCGCTCTACGACGCGCTGCACGACATGATGCCGGCCGACCAGCTCACCCGCCGCATGGCGGCAGGCGAGATCGAGGTGGCGCCGCTGGCCTTCATGCGCGGCCGCACATTGGCGCATTGCTACGCCATCCTGGACGAGGCGCAGAACACCACCGCGGCCCAGATGAAGATGTTCCTGACCCGCATGGGGGAGGGCAGCCGCATGGTCATCACCGGCGACCCGACCCAGGTGGACCTGCCGCCCGGCCAGAAATCCGGCCTTGTCGAGGCGCTCTCGATTCTGGAGGGTGTCGAGGGCATCACGGTGGCGCGATTTGCGGAAACGGATGTGGTAAGGCATCCCTTGGTGGCGCGCATCGTGGCGGCCTATGGTCGCATGGACCAGGCCCGCATGCGTGTGGAGCGGCCGGCGCCGCGGTCCTGAACGGGCCGCGCAAGGGTCGAAGGCAGTTGGAGAGCGATGGAACCGTTAAGTAGTCGTCCCGACCCAGGCAGGAATGCCGGGGCCGGGATGCAGGGTGGGGCGGCGGACATCACCGTCGTCCTCGCCACCCAGGGCTGGCGCGCCACGGTGCGACAGCCCGAGAAGCTCGCGCGCCGCGCCGTGGCGGCCGCGTTGCAGGAATCCGGTGCCGAAGGCGCCGTGACCGTGCTGCTCACCGACGATCATGCGGTGAAGCGGCTGAACCACGCGCATCGCGACAAGGCGAAGCCGACCAATGTGCTGTCCTTCCCGGGCGGCATGCCGGGGCATCTGGGCGACATCGCCCTGGCGCTCGGCGTGGTACGGCGCGAGGCGCGTGAGGCGGGACGGCGGCCGGAGGATCACCTGGCGCATCTGCTGGCGCATGGCGCCCTGCACCTGGCCGGCCACGACCACCTGCTGGCCGGCGAGGCCCGGCGCATGGAACAGGCGGAGGCGCGCATCATGCGCCGCCTCGGCCGCCCCAACCCCTGGAAGGAGGGCCGGGGACGGCCAGCGACATGAGCGGTAACGAAGATCAAGGCAGCCAACCCACCCCGATCGAGCGGCGCAACAGCCTGCTCTGGCGGATCCAGGGCCTGCTCCGCCGTCGCACCGCCGACACCGTGCGCGACCAGGTGGAGGAATTGCTGGAAGGCCGGCAGGAGGAAGGCGCGCCCCGCACGCCGGACGGCTTCGGCGGCGGGCTCGACCTGAATGAGCGGGCACTGCTGGGCAATGTGCTGCGGCTGCGCGACAAGGCGGCCTATGACGTGATGGTGCCGCGCGCCGATATCCTGGCGATGCCGCAGGACCTGACGCTGGACCAGGCCATCCGCCTGATCCAGCGGGAGGGCCACAGCCGCTTCCCGGTCTATCGGGAGAATCTCGATGACATCGTGGGCATGGTCCATATCAAGGATGTCTTCGCCTCGGTCGGCCGGGACCCGGACAGCTTCTCGCTGAAGGCCATCCTGCGCCGGCCGCTCTTCGTGGTGCCGACCGTGCCGGTGCTGGACCTGCTGCTGCAGATGCGCGCCGCGCGCATCCACATGGCGCTGGTGGTGGACGAATATGGCGGCATCGACGGGCTGGTGACCATCGAGGATCTGGTGGAGACCATCGTCGGCGACATCGCCGACGAGCATGACGAGGTCGCCCCGGCCACCATCCAGGACCGTCCGGATGGCACGGTGGAGCTGGATGCCCGCACCACGGTGGAAGCCTTCGAGCAGAAATTCGGCGCGGTGCTGACCGATGAGGAGCGCAGCGCGGATATCGACACGGTGGGTGGGCTGATCTTCACCCTGGCCGGGCGCGTGCCGGCACGGGGGGAGTTGATCTCCCACCCCTCCGGCCTGGAATTCCGGGTGCTGGATGCCGATCCGCGCCGCATCCGCCGGCTGCGCGTGCGCCGGCCGGGCTCGGAGGTGGCGCGGCAGGCGGCGGAGTAGTTCGCCGCCGGCCACGGGCCGCCGATCAGGGACGACCGGTCAGGGACGACCGATCACGTGCCGGCTGAACGCAGCCATCGCCGCCAGATCGGCGCCTCCGCCGCGTCCAGCCGTGCCGCCATGGCGTCATGCAGCGCGACGGCCGTCTGGCGCAGCCGCGCCTCGGCCCGATGCGCCCTGCGCCAGCGGGCGGTCTCGTGCCGCTCGGCCATGGCGAGGGCTTCCAGCTTCTCCAGCATGCCAAGCAGCCGTGCCTGTTCGGCATTCGCCTGGGCCAGCAGGTCGCGCAGCCGGGCCTGTTCCGCCTGGGCGTGCTCCCATTGTTGCGCCGCGATCGTCGCCCGGGCCTGTCGACGCAGGTCATCCGGACGCAGGCGCAATGTGCTGGGGAAGGTCACCCCGTGTTCCTGGCACAGGCGATCCAGGTAGCTGCCCTGCGGCGGCGCCAGCAGCTTGTTCATGCCGGCGCAGCGGAACATCTCGTTCCACAGATGCTGGAAGGCGGCGCCCTGGGCCACCCGCGCCACGGTTTCAGCCTCCGCCGGGTCGAAGACATCGAAGGCCCGGGTGAAATGCCAGGGATAGGCCACCGGCCACTCCCGTACCTCCGCCAGCCGGCCCGCCGCGCGCAGCGCCTTGGTCAGCAGCCAGGGGCCGGAAGTGCCCCAGCTCCGCCCCGGATCGAAGGCTTCCCTGTCCGCCAGCATGGCCACCAGCAGGGGATCCTCCGGCGGCAGCTTCAGGATGGCATTGCCGACCAGGACATGGTCTGGCCCTTCCCAGGCGCAGAAGACCGGCGCCTCCGGCAGGTCGGGGCGCAGGCAGATCACGTCGCAATCCACCCACCAGCCGGGTGACTGGGTCAGCAGCGTGTAGCGGAACAGGTTGGTGAAGCCGGCGATGCTGCCGGCGCCAAGGCCATTGGCGTAGAAGTAGATGCGGGACCGCGGCAGCACCTCCGCCGCATCGCGCAGCACGACACCAGGCGGCACCACCAGATCGGCGTCGTAGCTGTAGAGCTCCATCGCATGGCCGTGCTGGACGAAGCTGGTCAGGCACAACACCTCATAGGGGCTGAGCGCCCCGCCATGCCAGAAGGCGCGAATCAAGGCCAAGGCATTGGTCTCCAGCGCAGCCGGAAGCTCGGCTGGCGGATCAGGATGCCGCAGGGGCCAATCAGCCCCCGATCACGACGCCGTGCGGGCAACTCGTTGAAACAGAAAGCCAATCATGTCGCCCTGTTTCACCCGAAGCGCTGCTCCCTCGGCAGCCCGGCGATTTCCCGGATCAGTTTGCGCCGCACCGCCTGGCCGAAGACGTCGAAATCCTCCGCCGCGATCATGAAGGCGCCGGGGCCGCCGATGACGCTTTCGCGGAAATAGATATCGAGCGGAATGGGCGGGCGGCGGCCGAAGGTCGGGCGGTCGTTCAGGATCGGCAGGCCATTGATGGTGATGCCCTCCGCCACCGCCCGGTCGCGTGCCTCCTCCGCCGGCGGGCCGCTGTTGTTCACCCCGTCGCCGGAGACGTCGATGACCTTGCGCGTCGCCTCGAAGGGGCAGTCCGCCAATGCCTGGCGGGCGAAGTCGATGGCGCCCGAAATCGAGGTCCAGGACAGCGAGGCGCGCGGCGCCTCCGCCAGCCGGTCGGCCCAGACCTCCGCATCCCGCTGCGCCCCGATGCGGGTCCAGGGCAGCACCAGCCGCTGGTATTCGATGCCGGCCCATTCGACGTAGCAGACGGCGATCCCGCCCATCATGCCGCCGCGGATCGCCTCCATCAGCCGGGCATCGGTCATGGCGTTGCGGTAGCCTTCCCGCTGCAGCCGCGCCTCATCCTCGTCGACGGAGCGGCTGACATCCACGGCGAGGACCAGCGCCACATCCACCGGCTCCTCCGCCCTTGCGGGTCGGGGGGGAGGCAAGCCGGCCGCGGCGCCCGCCGCGACGAGAAGGGACCTGCGGCGCATCCGCGACCTCCCACTGCATGACAGTCGGATGCAACCGCAGATGGGCACGCCACTTCAAGCACGAAGAAATATTTTCGCGTGAGCCTTGCAGCGCAACAATCTGCCCAGGCGATTTAGCGGCGGGCGAAGCCGGCGGCCTGGCGGGCCAAGGCGGCGATGCCGGCGCGGGCCAGCGCCTCATGCACCTCGCGGAAGGCGGTGGTCTTGGTGCGGCGCTCGGCTTCCAGCAGGGCGGCGCCCTGGGCCTCCAGCGCGGCCGTCGGCCATAGCCGCAGCGCGCGGTCGAAGGCGGGCTTGTGGCGGAAGAAGACCGGCGGGCGCAGCGCGCCGGAATCACCGGCGATCTGCGCCTCATGCAGCCGCTGCACATGCCGCAGGGTGGCGCGCACCACCATCACGGCATTGGCACCCTCGGCGAAGGCGGCGTCCAGCGCGGCGTCGGCCGCCCTGGCATTGCCCTCGGTCGCCGCCATCAGGGCGGTGTCGAGATCGGCGCCGACACCCTCCGCCACGCAGGCCCGCGCCGCCGCCTCATCCACCGTGCCGCCCGGACCCGCATGCAGCGCCAGCACTTCCACCGCGCGCCGCAGCAGCATGCGATCCTCGCCCAGCCGGGCCGCGAGCCAGCCGGCGACCGCCGCATCCACCTGCACCCCCGCCTCCCGCAGCAGCCGGGTGATGGTGCCGGCGAGTTCGTCCGGCCTTTCGCGCCAGCAGGCGATCACCGCCACATCCGGCGCGGCCTCAGCCATGACGCGCAGCTTGGACCGCGCCGTCATCTCCCCGCCTTCCAGGATCAGCAGCGCCTCCCCGGCACCGGCCAGGGCCTCCTTCAGCGGGGTGGCATGGGCGTCGGTGGCGTCGCGCAGCCGCACAACGCGCCGCCCGCCGGTCATCGCCAGCGCCGCCGCCTCCCCGGCCAGGGCGCCCGGGCGGGCGGCTTCCTCCCGGCTCAGCTCGGCGAGGCGAAAGGGGTCGGAGAGGTCGCCACCAAGCACGGCGCGCAGCAGCGCCTCCGCCCTTTCCCGCGCCAACCCGGCATCGTCGCCGTAGAGAAGCACGGCCCGTGTCGGTCCGGGATCCGCGAGGAAGGCATTGATTCGCTTGGGGTCGAGCTTGGCCAAGGCCGGATCAGCGGTCGGGCCGGACCAGCCCAGGCGCCAGTTCCGGCCGCAGCGCCGGCAAGGGCTGGGCGGCAGCCGGCTCCGGCACGGGCTGTCCCAAAGCAGGAGCGGTCGCGAGGCCGCGGCGGAAGGCGACGGCGAGGCGGGTCACCACCAGCTCCGCCAGCACCTCCGCCATCCGCCGCTCGGCCTCTTCCCGGCTGCTATCGGCCGCGAAGAACTGGTTGGGCGGGATGTTGTAGGCCTCGATGCTGCGCTCGATGCCGGTCGCCAGGGTCTCCGGCGGCGGGCCAAGGCGGACCAGCAGCCAGTTGGCGGTGCCGAGGTAGCGAATGCGCGTCGCTGTGCCATCGAGCTGGATGCCCACACCCTCTGCCTGCAGGCTGGGGGACACCCGCAGCTCATGCACGGCAGACTGCCGCGGCCCGCCAATGTCCTGGCCCAGACGCTGGGTCAGCGCCCGGCGCAGCAGCTGTCCGAAGCGTTCCGGCACCAGGGCGACGCGGATGCCGGCGAGCTGGGCGCGCAGATCCGGCTCACCCTCCGCCATGCCGCCACGGCCATAGAGCGGCCGGAAGCCGCAGCCGCCCAGGGCCAGAAGGCCGGCGCCGAGCATCAGCCCGCGCCGTGTGAGGGATTCAGACGACGTAATTGACCACCCGCCCCGGAACATGGATCCGCTTCTTCACTGGCTTGCCGCCGAAGGCACGCTGCACGTTCTCCTCGGCCTCGGCCAGGGCGAAAATCTCGGCATCGGATGCGCCCACCGCGACTTCGATGGTGGCGCGCAGCTTGCCGAGCACCTGGACGGCCAGGGTCATCGTCTCCGCCTTCACCAGAGCGGCATCCGCCTCCGGCCAGGGCAGCTGCGCCACCAGCATTTCCGATTCTGGATTGAGGAGGCAGAACAGCTCCTCCGCCAGATGCGGCATCATCGGCGCGGCGAGGCGAGCCAGGATTTCCAGTGCCTCCCGCCGCGCCGGACCCATGCCGGGGGCTTCGGCCTGGGTCTCGGCCTCGCCGATCGCATTGGCGAATTCATGGATGCGGGCGACCGCGACGTTGAACGCAAAGCTGTCCAGCGCCTCGGTGATCGCGACGATGGTCCGGTGCGTCACCTGGCGCAGCTTCTTCGCCGCGCCGGTGGCCTCGCCGAGGGGGGTGCCGGCGGGCGGCGGGCCGGGCAGGGCGTTGTTGACCAGGCGCCAGACGCGTTGGGTGAAGCGGAACGCCCCGGCGACGCCGGATTCCGTCCATTCCATGTCCCGCTCGGGCGGGTTGTCGGACAGGATGAACCAGCGGGCGGTATCCGCGCCGTATTTGCCGATGATCGCGCCCGGGTCGACCGTGTTGCGCTTCGACTTCGACATCGCCTCGACACGGCCGATGGTCACCGGCGCGTTGCCGCCCTTCAGCGTGGCCGTGCGGGTGCCGTCCGCGGCGAGGTTGAAATCCACCTCCTCCGGATACAGCCAGCGGCCATCGGGGCCCTTGTAGCTTTCATGCTGGACCATGCCCTGGGTGAACAGCCCGGCGAAAGGCTCCTTCACGTCCAGATGGCCGGTGGCCTGCATGGCCCGGGTGAAGAAGCGGGAATAGAGCAGGTGCAGGATCGCGTGCTCGATGCCGCCGATATACTGGTCCACCGGCAGCCAGGCATTCACCGCGGCCTGCGACACCGGCTCCGCCGCGCCAGGCGAGCAGAAGCGGGCAAAATACCAGGAGCTGTCGACGAAGGTGTCGCAGGTATCCGTCTCCCGCCGCGCCGGGGCACCACAGGACGGGCAGTTCACATGCTTCCACGTCGGGTGGTGGTCCAGCGGATTGCCCGGGCGCGAGAAATCCACGTCCTGCGGCAGCTCGACCGGAAGCTGGTCCTCCGGCACCGGCACGGCGCCGCAGGCCTCGCAATGGATGACCGGGATCGGGCAGCCCCAATAGCGCTGGCGGGACACGCCCCAGTCGCGCAGGCGCCAATTGACCACGCCGGTGCCCTGCTGCTGGGCCTCCAGCTTCTCGATGGCCGCGCGCTTGGCGGCCGGCACCGGCTTGCCGTCCAGGAATTCCGAATTGAACAGCGTGCCGTCATCGGTATAGGCGGCGTCGTCCAGCGCGAATGTGGCCGGGTCGGCGCCGGGCGGCAGCACCACGGGCTTGATCTCCAGCCCGTATTTCGTGGCGAATTCGAAATCGCGCTCGTCATGGCCGGGGCAGCCGAAGATGGCGCCGGTGCCGTATTCCATCAGCACGAAATTCGCGATCCAGACCGGGAAGGTTTTTCCGGGCAGGAAGGGATGCGCCACCCGGAAGCCGGTGTCGAAGCCGCGCTTCTCCGCCTGCTCGATGGCCACCTCGCTGGTGCCCATGCTGCGGCACTCGGCGACGAACTTTTGGGCGTCCGGATTGGCGGCAGCGGCTGCGGCGGCCAGCGGGTGTTCGGCGGCAACAGCGAGAAAACTCATGCCGAACAGCGTGTCAGGGCGGGTGGTGAAAACCTCGACCTCGGCCGTCTCGGCCACCGGTTCGGTGAGCCGAAAACGCACCCGCGCGCCTTCGCTGCGGCCGATCCAGTTGGACTGCATCAGCTTCACGCGCTCGGGCCAGCGATCCAGCCCGCCCAGCGCCTCCAGCAGGTCCGGCGCATACTTCGTGATGGCCAGGAACCACTGGGAGAGCTTCTTCTTTTCGACCAGCGCGCCGGAACGCCAGCCGCGGCCGTCGATCACCTGCTCATTGGCCAGCACGGTGCCGTCCACCGGATCCCAGTTCACCCAGGACTCCTTCCGCTCCACCAGCCCGGCTTCCCAAAAATCCAGGAACAGCTTCTGCTGCTTGCCGTAATAGGCCACGTCGCAGGTGGCGAATTCGCGGGACCAGTCCAGCGACAGGCCCATGCGCTTCAGCTCGGTGCGCATATTGGCGATGTTCTGGTAGGTCCACTCGCCCGGATGCACGCCGCGTTCGCGCGCCGCATTCTCGGCCGGCAGGCCGAAGGCATCCCAGCCCATCGGGTGCAGCACCAGATGACCGCGGGCGCGCTTGTAGCGCGCCACCACGTCGCCCAGCGTGTAGTTCCGCACATGACCCATGTGGATCTTGCCGGAGGGGTAGGGGAACATCTCCAGCACATAATACTTGCTCGCCCCCTCGGGCGGCACATCCGGCACGGCGAAGCAGCCGCGGCGGTCCCATTCCGCCTGCCAGCGCGGCTCCGCCGCGGCGAAGTCATGCCGGGGCGGCTGTTTCTGGTCGGGGGGGGAGGCGATGTCGTTCATCGTGCTGGGGTGCGCTGGCCTGGGTTGGGCCTTCCGAATAGCGCACTATCCGCCAGGGCGGAACGCCCCGGCGGCAAGGGATGCGTCTGGCGTCTCAGCGGGCGGCGGCGGTGGATTGCGCGCGCAGCTCCCGCGCCCGGGCCAGCACCTGGTCCTCGAGCTCGGAGGCGGTGGAGGCGGCGACCGGGACATCGACCCAGGCATTGCCGCGCAGTTCCTGCCGGAACAGCGCCACGCGCACGCCATCGGAGCGAAGCTGACGGCCGAGGATATAGGCGGTGGCGCGGAATCGCTCGCCGGTCGTGCCGGGGGGCGAATACCAGTCGGTGATCATCACGCCGCCAAAGGGATCGGCGGAGGACAGCGGCATGAAGGACAGCGTGTCCAGCGCCGCGCGCCAGAGGAAGGCATTGACCCCGATGCCGGAGGCATCGCCACTGCCGGCGCCACGCTGTTGGTCGCGGTCCGTCCCGAAAATCAGGATGCCATCGGTTCCGCCCAGCCGGCCGCGCACCTGGTCGCGCCGGCGGTCGGAGCTGTATTCGTCCAGCCCCGGCGTGCGGACATTGCCTTCGAGCGCGCTGCACCCGGCGATCAGGGTTGCCGTGAAGCCCAGCATCATCAGTCGCGTCAGGCGCATCTTTCCCATCCCGGCCCGGCGGGGCCCTTTCCGGCAAGGTCTTTACCCGCATGCCGGCCAATCGCAAAGCCGGGGGTGGGGTCTCGAAACCCGCTGCAACAAAAAGGGGCGGCAGGTTTCCCTGCCGCCCCCTTTCGGGTCTTCGATCCGGAAGGATCAGAAGGCCAGGCGCGTGCCGACGATGAACACGTCGATGCTGCGGTTGCGGTAGTTCGCAACGGTGTTCGCGGCGCCAGCAGCGCGGACGTTCTCGTCCTCGATGTTGGTGTAGTTGGCGAACACTTCGAGGCCCGGCGCCATGGTGTAGACGGCGCCGACGCCGATCGCCTGCTGCTCACGATCCGCAACGCCGACCAGGGCGTTGTCACGCTTGCCGAGCGCGTAGAAGGCGCCGACCGAGATCGCACCGGCGCGGTAGGTCGCACCGATCGTCCAGTTGTTGGAGTTGTCCAGGCCCGGGGCCAGGCCAGCGCGGCCCGGAGCGGAACCGCCGTAACGGCCCCAGATGTAGTGACCGCCAACCGTGACGCCGTAGGCGGACAGGTTCAGGCCGGCCTGGTAGGCGTTCGGGTCGCGGGTGGTGGTGCCGGACGGCGCGTCGCCGCGCATCGCGGAGAAGGCAGCGGCCACGCCGACATTGCCGAAGCTGCCACGGTAGCGCAGGGCGCCGGACAGTTCGTTGCGGATCGAACCGACGTTCGTGTCGCGCTGCAGGTTGGTGCCGGTCGGCGTCAGGAAGTTCTCGCCCTCGTACTGGTTCGGCGCATAGCTGACGCCGAAGTCGAAGCCGAAGAACTGCGGGGACAGATAGATGATCTTGGTGCTGTCGCTGCCGTCGTTGATCGTCGTCAGGATGTAGCGCGTGCCACCGGCTTCCGGCGCGATGAACTCGTCCCAGCCGCCCGACTCACCCAGGTTGGTGACGGACGGGGCGGCGACCTTCAGCTGGTCGGCGGCGCTGTCCTGGTCACCGAACTGCAGGGTGCCGAGGGTCGGGGAGGAGACGAAGCCCCACATCTCGTCGGTGTCGACCACGCCACCGTTGCCGGCGCCGCCTGCATTGGTCACGTTGTCCATCTGCAGCTCGATCTCGGCGCCGTAGGACAGGCCATTGGCCGCCTTGCCGCGCACGATCACGCTGATTTCCATGTCGGACCGGAAGTCCACCTTGGAACGGGAGGACGGCAGGCCGGTGGTCGCGGCGGTGTCGAAGTTGTCGTCGACATAGCCACCGGTGAACTCGAAGTAGCCGCCCACGCGAACCGTCGGGGCCGTCTGCGCCTGGGCGACACTCATGCCCATCAGCGCGGCGCCAACCACCGCAGTGGTGCCCAGCAGAATCTTGCGCATATCCAAAACCTCCTCCTGCGCCGGGTGGCCCCCGGCATGCCACGACCCGCCTGCCCCCCTCGGCAGGACGCCGCTACCAGGTTCCCCCCCGGCAGCAGTCAGGCCCGGGCGGATAATGGTCTTGGGATTGCGGCCACGGCAACGGCACTTGGCACGTCGCCGCGACTTACCTGAGACACTGTGGCCAATGCGCCACATGTGCCCGTGGCGCCGAAGACGCAGCATCTCATCCCGCCAGCGCCCCGATCGCCGCAAGGCCCGCCACCCTGCCGGGCCCACCGCGCGGCAGCCGGGCCGCGCTGCCCGCCGTCACGCCGCCCAGCGCCACCGCCGGCCGGCCGAGCCCTGCGGCCAGCTTCGCCCAGCGCAGCGGCCCCAGCGCCGGCGCGCCGGGATGGCTCGCCGTCGCGAAAGCGGGCGAGACGAAGCCGAAATCGGCGCCGACCCGGCGCGCCCTGGCCAGCCCGGCGCGTCCATGCACCGCCAGCGACAGAACCGCCCAGGGCACATGGCGCCGTCGTGCCAGCAGGAAGGCGGCCAGTCCCGGGCCTTCCGGCCGGTCCGGCAGGTGCAGCCCGCAGCGCGCCCGCAAGGCCGCCCGGGCATCGCCACCCAGCATCAGGCAAAGGCCGCGCCGTCGCGCCAGGTCCCGCAGCCGGGCCAGGACCATGGGGGCCAGTCCGCGGGCCAGCACCCCCGCACCACGCGGCAACCGCGCGGCCGCGGCGCAGGGATCCGGCAACCGGACCGGGTCGGAGACCAGCCAAAGCCGAGACAAAATCCCGGGGCGCAGCGTGGCAGGGCGCAGCCGCGCTGCCCGGTCGGCCAGGCTCATGGCTGATTTCCGACGCGCCGATCCTGCGCTAGCCTCGCCGCCATGCCCGACATCTCCTCCGCCGACCCGCTCATCGCCACCCATCTCCGGCGCATCCGGGACAGGATCGCCGAGGCCTGCCTGCGCGCCAACCGCGACCCGGCCTCGGTGACGCTGGTCGCCGTCTCCAAGACCCATCCGGCGGAGGCCGTGGCAGCCGCGCTCGCCTGTGGCCAGACCATCTTCGGCGAGAACCGGGTGCAGGAGGCCGCCACCAAATTCCCCGCCTTGCGCGCCGACCATCCGGCGCTGCGCCTGCACCTGATCGGCGCGCTGCAGACCAACAAGGCGCGCGACGCCGTGCGGATCGCCGATGTGATCGAGAGCCTGGACCGGCCGAAACTCGCCGTGGCGCTGCGCGAGGCCATGGTGAAGGAAGGCCGCCAGCCCAGCTTCCTGGTGCAGGTCAATATCGGCGACGAGCCGCAGAAGGCCGGCATCGGTCGCGCCGAGGCCGATGCCTTCATCCGGGCCTGCCGCGAGGAACACGGCCTGCCGGTCACCGGGCTGATGTGCATCCCCCCGGCGGAGGGCGACCCCCGCCCGCATTTCGCCGCCCTCGCCGCCATGGCCGCCCGGCACGGCCTTGGCACCCTTTCCATGGGCATGAGCGGCGATTTCGAGGCGGCGATCGCCGAGGGCGCCACCCATATCCGTGTCGGCACCGCCATCTTCGGGGGCCGACCCGCGGCTTGACCCATCTCGCGAGAATGGGCGCCTGAGGGCAGCTCAGTGATGCTTCCAGGACACCTCGGTCAGCGCCGGTTCCGTCGGGTCGCAGCGCAACCAGGTGCCGTTGGCGACCGACTGGCCGGTCATCGCCAGGATGAAACCCCAATGCGCGACGACCAGGGTGCTGGACCAGTCGCGCAGCGCCGCCATTTCCCCCCGGAACAAGGCGGCGCGGGCCAGCACCTGGTCCGCCGGTTCCTCCTGCGCCGGCCACCACACCTCCTCCACATGGGAGAAATCCAGATGCGGCCATTCGGCGGACAGCGCCGTGGCCGGGCTGCCGACATCGCAGGTGAAGGCGTAGCGTTCGCGCACCAGCGGCTGCACCAGCACCTTCAGGCCGAGCCGGCGCGCCAGGGGTTCTGCCGTCTGCAAGGCGCGGCTGTAGGGGGAGGCGATGATGCGGGTGATGCCCTGCGCCGCCAGCGCCGCCGCCGCTTCCTCCGCCTGGGCATGGCCAAGCGGCGTCAGCCGCGGATCGATGATGCCCGGATCGCGCCGCGTGGCGCTGAAATGCAGATTGAACTCGCTCTGGCCGTGGCGCAGCAGGATCATGGGCGGCGAGGCTCCGAAAGGGCGACGCGGCGGAGCGATCCCCGGCGCCGGCCCTGCGTTGAGGGCGATGTGATACAAGGCCTGGACCCCGAACGACCAGGGCGCGAAGCCGAACTGTCAAGGCAATCCGCGACGGCCCGTTGCGGGGGGGCCGGGGGCGCCTTAAGTGAGTGCTTGATGAGGAGTTGGCAATGTCGGGCGGCTTTCCTGTCGATCTGATCCTGTTCGCAATGGTCGCGGCCTTCCTGGTGCTGCGCCTGCGCAGCGTGCTCGGCCGCCGCACCGGTTTCGAGCGCCCGCCGCGCGACGGCGCGGCGCCCTACGACCCGCGCGCCGCACGACCCGCGGGCGACGAGGTGCCAGAACTGCCGCCCGCGGCCGCCGCCGCCAGCACCACCCGCCTCGTGGTGCCCGACCCGCGCACGCCGACCGGCCAGGCGCTGGTCCGCATCAAGGGCATCGATCCGAGCTTCGATCCCCATGCCTTCCTGAATGGCGCCGAGGGCGCCTTCCGCATGGTGGTGGACGCCTTCGCCCGGGGCGACCGCGAAACCCTGCGCGCGCTGCTGGCCGATGACGTCTATGGCGGCTTCGAAGGTGCCATCACCGCCCGCGAACAGGCCGGCGAAACCCAGCGCTCCGAAGTCCGGGCGATGCAGGAAGCCGGGATCGAATCCGCCGATCTGCGCGGCACGGTGGCCGATGTGGTCGTGCGCTTCGTCTCCGACCAGATCAACCTGACCACGGCCAGCGACGGCAGCATCTCCGCCGGCGCCGAAGCGGTGACGGAACTGACCGATATCTGGACCTTCCAGCGCGACCTGCGCAGCACCGACCCCACCTGGCGCCTCACCGCCACCCGCTCCGCTTAGTTTTGGGACGCTGCCGCGGTCCATTGGCGAAGGTTTTTCCGGGGTTGCGGACATGGGTGCTGGGGGCCGTGGTGCTCCTGGCGGGGTGTTCGGAGGCGGGACCTGAGCTTCGTCAGGTGGCGTTTTCCGAACTGCCGGGATGGCGGCAGGACCGGATGGCGCAGGCGCTGCCGGCCTTCCGACGCAGTTGCGAGGTCATTGGCCGGATGCCGGCCGACCGGTCCCTCGGCGGAGAGGGGCCCCTGGCCCGGACCGCAGGCGACTTCACCGCGCCCTGTGCCGCAGCGGCCCAGCTTCCCGAGAATGACGACGCGGCCCGCGACTTCTTCGAAAGCCGCTTCACCGCCCATGCGGTCGGCACCGATACCCTGACCGGCTATTACGAGCCGGAACTGCGCGGCAGCGCCACAGCCGATGCCCGCCACGCCACCCCCCTGCATGCCCGCCCGCCCGAGCTGGTGGAGGTCGATCTCGGCGCCTTCGCCGGCGACCTGCGCGGCCGCCGCACCGCCGGCCTGGTGCGCGACGGCCGCCTGCACCCTTTCCCAAGCCGCGCCGAGATCATGGCCGGCGCCCTGGATGGGCGCGGGCTGGAACTGGTCTGGGTGGATGACCCGGTGGATGCCTTCTTCCTGCAGATCCAGGGCTCCGGCCGGGTCCGGCTGACCGATGGCCGGGTGCTGCGCCTGGGCTACGCCGCCCAGAACGGCCATCCCTACTACGCCATCGGCCGCGCTTTGCTGGAAGCCGGCGTGCTGACGCGGGAAGCGATGTCCATGCAGGCCATCCGCGCCTGGCTCGCCGCCGCGACGCCGGAGGAAGCGGCGGCGCTGATGGCGCGCAATCCGAGCTACATCTTCTTCCGCCCACTGGACCTGCCCCCTGAGCAGGGGCCGCTCGGCGCCTTGGGTGCCCCGCTGACGCCCGGGCGGTCGGTCGCTGTCGACCGCACCATGACTCCCCTCGGCACGCCCGTCTGGGTGGCCGGAGGGCCCTCCCTGCGCCAACTGACCGTGGCGCAGGACACGGGCGGCGCGATTCGCGGCGCGGCGCGGGCCGATCTTTTCACCGGCTGGGGCGATGCCGCGGCCGAACAGGCCGGCCGCATGCGCGACCGGGCCGAGCTGTTCGTGCTTCTTCCGAAGTAGCTTTCAGCCCCCCGTCCGCACAATTCGGACAAGTTGCGCCACATGCTCGGGTGGGGTCACCTTCTCGATGCCATGGCCGAGGTTGAAGACAAAAGGCCGGCCGCGCATGGCGGCCAGGATCTGTCGCGCCTCCAGCTCCAGCGCCGCGCCACCGGCGATCAGCACCAGCGGGTCCAGATTGCCCTGCAGCCCGACCGTGGACGCCACCGCGGAGGCCGCGAAACGCGGGTCCATGCTGGTGTCCATGGCGACGGTATTGACCCCCGTGCGCAGCGTGTATTCGCCGATCAACGGCCCGGCCAAGCGCGGAAAGCCGATGATCGGGATGGAGGGATGCAGCCGCTTCAGCGACCGCACGATGGTCGCGGTGGGCTCGATCACCCAGCGCCGGAACTGCGCCGGCGGCAGCAGCCCGGCCCAGCTGTCGAACAGCATCAGCGCCTCCGCCCCCGCCTCCACCTGGGCCAGAAGGTAGTCGGTGGTCGATTCGACCAGGGTGCGGATCAGCTTTCCGAACAGCGCCGGGTCGGCATAGGCCATCTGCCGGGTGGTGGCGAAATCCCGGCTGCCATGACCTTCCACCATGTAGCAGGCGACCGTGAAGGGGCTGCCGGCGAAGCCGATCAGCGCCGTCCTCGGGTGCTGCGCATCCAGCGCGGCGCGCACCAGGCGCACTGTCTCGAAAATGGGGGCGCAGCGTTCCCGCACGGCGCCCACTTCCAGAGCATTCACCGCTGCCAGGTCGCGCAACGGTTCCAGTTGTGGCCCCTCGCCCTCGGCAAAGCGCAGCGGCTGGCCGAGTGCCCAGGGCACCATCAGGATGTCGGAGAACAGGATGGCGCCATCCATGCCGTAGCGGCGGATCGGCTGCAGCGTCACCTCCGCCGCCATCTCCGGCGTGGTGCAGAGCTTGATGAAGCCGCCGGCCTGGGCCCGGACCTCCCGGTATTCGGGCAGGTAGCGGCCCGCCTGGCGCATCAGCCACATCGGCGGCGGCCAGACCGCCTCGCCCGACAGCGCCCGCAGAAGGGGCTTTTCGAGTGCATCCACGCCTGCTGGCTCCACCGTCAAACCGGCCTCCCCTGGTTCCGCCCCACGGCCCCTTGCCTAAGGCAGGACCGTGGAAACGCCAATTCCCCAATAAGAAGAAAGAATCTTATAGAGGTTGGGGTAGATGTAGGGGCCTGTGGGCGGTGGGGATCACGGCTGACCCGCTTTTCATCCACAGCCCCATCCCACGCACCGCTTCCGCCAAGCCTCTGACTCGGCAGGTGGATTCCGTCTGTCCCCGGAAGCTGTCCGCAGCCGTGGAAATTCGTCCCCTGTGCCGCCGAAAGCAGGGTTGTCCCCACTGAATCGGAAAGGGGTGCCGGGCAGCCGGACTTGTCCCCATCATCCACCCCAATCCACCGGCCATCCCCGGCCTGTCACGACCCCTCCGCTTCCGGTAGGGTTGCCGCAGGGGAGTTGTCGGGCCGCCCCGGCCCCGGGATCAGGCGCATCACCATGCCCAGCCGCACGATCAACCTGCATCTGGTCTCCGACAGCACCGGGGAGACGCTGAACTCCATCGCCCGCGCCACCCTGTCCCGCTTCGAGGATGCGCATGTCATCCATCATCGCTGGTCGCTGATCCGCTCCCGCCTTCAGCTCGACCGGGTGTTGGAGGGGATCGAGCACGAGCCTGGCCCGGTCCTGTTCACGCTGGTCGACCGTTCCCTGCGCCTGGCGCTGGAGGAACATTGCCAGCGCCTGCATATCGAGCATCTGTCGCCGCTGGAGCCGGTTATGGAGCTGCTGCAGACGGCCATCGGCGCCCAGGCGCGGGAAAAGCGCGGCGCCCAGCATGTGATGGATGCCGATTATTTCCGCCGCATCGACGCCATGCACTATGTGCTGGCGCATGATGACGGCCAGGGCACGGCCGGCATCGCGGAGGCCGATGTCTGCATCGTCGGCGTCTCCCGCAGTTCCAAGACCCCCACCTGCTTCTACCTGGCCAATCGCGGCATCAAGGCCGCCAATGTGCCGCTGGTCCCCGGCGCGCCGCTGCCGCCGGAGCTGGAGGCTGCGCCCTGCCCGGTGATCGGCCTGCATATCGAGACCAATGCGCTGATCGAGATCCGCCGCCACCGCCTGAAGCTGATCGGCGCCCATGGCGTGCATCACGACGTCACCGACTACGTGGACCATGAGGCGGTGAAGGCGGAGATCCAGGCCGCCCGCCGGCTCTGCACCAAATATGGCTGGCCGGTGATCGACGTGACGCGACGTTCCATCGAGGAAACGGCGGCCACGGTGCTGCAGTTGATGGAGGCCTGGCATGCCCGGCGCGGCGCCCGGACGCCGGATGCGCCGCGCTCGATCGACCCGGCCTCCGCCGTGCTGGCGCGGCAGGCGGGCGGGGCCTGATGCAGGCCGCGACGCCACCGCTGGTCCTGGCCAGCGCCTCCGCCAGCCGCCGCGCCGTTCTCTCCGCCGCAGGCCTGCGCTTCGAGGCGATCGCCGCTGCGGTGGATGAGGCGGCGATCAAGGAAGGCGCCCAGGCGGAGGGGATCCCGCCCGCCGAGGCAGCGCTGATGCTGGCCGAGGCCAAGGCGATGCGGGTGGCACGGAAGCGCCCCGACGCGCTGGTGATCGGCGGCGACCAGCTTCTGGTCTGTCCCGATGATGCGGGTGTATTGCGCTGGTACGACAAGCCGGTGGACAGGGCCGCCGCACGCCGCCAGCTTCTGGAACTGCGCGGCCGGCGGCATGAGCTGGTGACGGCGACCGTGGCCTGGCGCGGCGGCGCGCGCATCTGGCAGGACGTCACCACCCCGCGCCTGACCCTGCGCGACTTCTCCGAGGCCTTTCTCGACCAGTATCTGGCGGAGGAGGGGGAGGTGCTGCTGGCCTCGGTCGGCGCCTATCGGCTGGAAGGGCTGGGGGTGCAGCTCATGGCCAAGGTGGAAGGCGAGCACAGCGCCATCCTCGGCCTGCCCTTGCTGCCGCTGCTGCGCTTCCTCCGCCAGCATGGGGTGCTGGCGGAGTAGCCTGGGTCAGAACCTGCTGCCCAGGAACCAGATCCACAGTGGCAGGGTGATGATGGAAAAAACGTGCTCGCTGGTGGTGATGGCCGCCATCAGCGGCGCGTCGCCGCCCATGGCGCGCGCCATCACATAGCTGGTCGCCGCGGTGGGCAGCGCCATCAGCATCACCACGATGGCGGTGGGCAGTGGTCCCAGCCCGACGGCCAGGGCCAGGCCGAAGGTCATCAGCGGCATCACGCCCAGCTTCAGAAGCCCGGTCGTCGCCTGGACCAGCGGCCGGTCGCCCAGGCCCCGCAGGGTCAGCGCCGCGCCGACGCAAAGCAGGCCGAGCGCCACGGAAGCCTGGCCGAGCACCCGTACCATCGGGCTGATCCCCGCCGGCAGGCCGCCGGCGAAGGACAGCAGGAAGCCGATGGCGCAGGCGAGGATCAGCGGGTTCAGCAGCACCTGGCGCAGCAGCCGCAGCGGCCGCACCCGGCTTTCCCCACCCAGGGCGAAGGCCAGGGTGGAGACGACCTGCACCATCGGCACGATGAAGCCGGTGCAGACGGCGCAGAGCGCGATGCCGGGTGGCCCCCAGATGGCCCCACCGATGGCGAAGCCCATCAGGTTGTTGAAGCGGATGCCGCCCTGCAGGATGGAGGTCATGGCCGCATGCCGCGCGCCCAGCGCGCGTGACAGCAGCAGCGCCAGCCCGGTGCCGGCCAGCAGCGCCCCCCAGATGGTGCCGGCCAGCCCGCCAACCGGCAGTTCCGACAGCCGCATGCCGGACAGGGCATTCACGATCAGGCTGGGCAGCAGCACCCAGAAGACCAGCTTCTCGATCCCCGCCCAGATCGCATCGTCCCGCAGCAGCTTGCGGCGCAGCAGCGCGCCGAGTCCGAGCAGGCCGAAGATCGGCACGAAGGCGTCCAGCCAATGGGTCATCATCCGGAAATCACATCTGCCCTGGCATGCTGCGGCGCATCATCATGCGACGGCCCTCATCGCCGCGCCACCGCCACGACATAGCGGCAGGGCTGCGTGGCGGAGGGGTTTTCATAGGCGCAGTCCGCCGGCAGCCCCAGCGCCAGGCAGTCGCCCGGCGCCAGGCGATGCGTCCGTGCACCCTCATGGAACAGCAGCTCCCCCTCCAGCAGCCAGATGCAGCGCCCGTCGAGCAGGGCGTAGGAGGCGGCGGGATAGGGCACGTGCGCGCCGGGGGGCAGCTCCACCTGCACCAGCTCCGGATTGGCGCCGGGCGGGGAGACCATGCGGCGCAGATAGCCGGTGCCGGGGTCGCGCCACAGCGCCTGCTCCGCCATCCGCACCACCACCCCGCCGGGGGCCGTGGCCTCCGCCCGCGCCAGCAGGGCCGAGACGGTCAGGCCGAAGGGGCCGGAGAGACGGCCGAGCAGGGCCGCCGTCGGGCTCGCCTCGCCGCGCTCCACCTTGCTGATCATGGCGCGGGAGACGCCGGAGCGCTCCGCCAGCTCGGCGATCGTCCAGCCGCGCGACTCCCGTTCGGTCTTCAGGCGGGCGGCGAGCTGCTGGGCGGCCTCGTCGGGTGGGGTGATGGGTTCGTCTTGCATAGTGGATTTTCGTCTATCATAGTTTTTGCCGACAGCACGAGAGGCCCCTGCCCATGCGCGCAACCCGATCCGTCTTCCGAAGGGCGCCATGACCGCGCCGCCCGGCCATAATGGCGGTCCGCCGCTGGAGGAACCGGATCCGGAAGAGGGCTGGCGCCTGCATTGCTGGCGCCAGGCGCATCGCCGGGCCTGGCGCAGCCCGGGGCGGGAGATCGTGCTGCGCCGCATGGCGCGGGCCGAGGAACTCGGCATGAGCTACCACGACTACACCTTGGAAATTCTGGAGCGCGGCCGGTATCTGTAGGTCAGGTATCTGTCGGTCAGGCACCGGCCGGCAGGTCGGGCGGCGCGGGCGGCGGCGGCAGGACAGGCGGGGCCTCGGAAGGCGCCGCCGGGATGGCGCCGGCAGCCGGCTCGACCGATATGGGGCCGGCAGCCGGCAGGGCGCCGCGGGCGATGTCCCGCAGGCATGCGGCCTCCCCGCGCCGGGACGTACCGATGGCGCGGGCGGCGGCAAAGGCCACGCGCAGCGCACCGCCCGGTGCCTCGTCGCGATAGAAGACCAGGTCGAGATGACATTGCGGACCCTGGTAGTGCCAGATCTCCGCCGTCCCCTCCTCCCGCCGCAGCCGGGGTTCGCCGAACCATATGGCGATGCTGTCAGGCGCATGGCCCACCAATTGCCCGGCCATGCCGGGTGCCGCGCCGGGGTCCCTTGCCGGGACCCGTGGCGGCGGCGGTACCAGCGGGGCGACGGAACCTTCCCCACCCGCCGCGGCCGGCCTTGGCGCGATGGCCGCGAGGCTCGCCTGATGCGCGGCCAGTGCCTCCTGCAACACCACCACCGGATCGGCCGGATCCGGCTGGGCGCAGGCGGAGAGCAGCGCGATCACGGGGGCAAGCAGGGGGACGATGCGGCGCATCCGGCGCGACGCGGTGCCAGGGTGCCGGCCGGTCACCCGGTTGGGGTTCCGGCCGGGCACCACGGGCCGCCTCAGCCCTCGGCGTAGGCGCGGGGCGCCGGGCCGGCGGGGATCTGGCCTTCGCCCAGCATCTCCATCTTGCCGGAGATCTGGCCGCCATCCTCGACCATCAGGCGGCGGCAGCGGGCTGTGCCGATGACCCGGCCGGTGCCGCGGATGACAAGCTGGCCGCGCGCGGTCAGCGTGCCGTCGAAGGTGCCGGCGATCTCGGCATCCTCGACCTGGACCTCGCCCTTGAAGACGCCGGTCTGGCTGATGGACAGCTCGGTCGCCTGGATCATCTGGCTCTCGACCGTGCCCTCGACCACCAGACGCTCGGCATCGGCCACGGTGCCCTGCAGGCTGATGCCACGGCCGACCACCAGGGTGCGGCGATCCGGCGTCTGCGGCCGCGGCGCCGGCATGGTCGGCGCGCCGGGCATCTGCCCCGGCTGGCCACCCATCTGGCCGCCCATTTGGGGCGGCCGCGGCGGGATAGCGGTGCCGGCGGGCGGCGTCGGGCCACCCGGCATCGTGGGCGACGGCGGCTTGGGGGCGAGGCTCATGGTCGAGGCATCCCTGGAAGGTCGGAGTGACGGCGCGCCCAGATCCGGGTCGCGGCTGGTGGGCACGGTGGTGGACTGGTCGGGGTTGGGCTCGGCCGGTTTCTCTTCCCGGCGACGGCCGAAGACATTCATCATCGTCCCCCTTCTACTGTACTGGCCCGCTGTCCCCCCACGGCTGAGACACCGCAGGCAGGACGCCGCAGGCAGGATACCGGGCCGCGTCCCTGTCGCATCCCGGCAGGACCCCCCTGGCGATGCGGGCAAGGCGCGGTTGGCGCTCCGTGCTGGCCTTCCGGCTAACACGCTCCGCCGCGCGGAGACAACGGCGGGGCGCGCCGCTTCCGCAATTCTTGCGAACCATCCCCCGGAAATATACCCCGAAAAGTTTCGATTCCGGTGCGTTCCGGGTCACCTAGCGCAACCGTTGCAGCAAATGCGTCATGGCGGCGGCACCGAGCACCGGCACCGTCAGGTTCAACACGGGCACCGCCGCCAGCAGTGCCAGCACCCCGCCCAGGCCCCAGATGGCGGCGCGGTGGCGACGGCGCAGCGCTTCCGCTGCGTCGCGGCCCATGCGGCGCAGGGCGACGCCCTCGAACAGCCCCTGCCCCAGCCCGATCGCGGCGACGGCCCAGAGCAGAACCACGCCCACGACCGGCAGCAGGAACGACAGCGGCAGCAGGATCAGTGTCAGCCCCACCATCTTCGCGGCCAGCACCGCGGCGCTCCAGGCCTGGGCTGCCGCGCTGGCGCCTTTCGGTGGCGGCAGCTGTGGATAATGGCGGGCCTCCACCGCGGCTGCGACGCCATCCAGGAACTGGCCGGCGACCGCCAGCAGCAGCGGGATGAACAGCCACCAGGCGGCGAAAGCCACCAGGATGGCGCCGGCGGCCGCGGCCGCCGTGGCCAGCCATCCCTCCCCACCCGCCAGCGCCCCGAGGCCCCAGGCGGAAAGCGTGCCGAGGCCCAGCAGGCCAGCCAGCGCCCCGAGGGCGCCCAGCAGCAGCGGCCGGCGGAAGGCCGGGTCGGGAAACTGGCGCAGCGCCAGCAGCAGCGATGTCAGCATGGCGGCGCAAATGGCCCGGCGGCCGGCTCGCGCCAAGCCAGCCGCCGGTCACATGACCTTGCAGCCCGAACCTTGCAGCCCGACGGCGGCTGGCGCACACCACGCGCCGCACCCCAAGCCAAGGCCCGAACCGCGATGACCAATGCCTCCCCGCCCACGCTCGATCTGCTCGGCATCGGCAATGCCATCGTCGATGTCCTGGCCCGTGCCGAGGATGGCTTCCTCGCCGGACTGGGCATGGCCAAGGGTGGCATGGCGCTGATCGACACCGCGGCGGCGGAGCGCATCTACGCCGCCATGGGTCCGGGCGTGGAGGGCAGCGGCGGGTCCGCCGCCAATACCTGCGCGGTGGCCGCGGCACTCGGCGCCCGCGTCGGCTTCCTCGGCAAGGTCGCGGCGGATGAGCTGGGCAAGGTCTTCGCCCATGACATCCAGGCCGCCGGCGTGCGCTTTCCCACCGCGCCCCTGTCCGGCGGCGCGCCCACCGCGCGCTGCCTGATCCTGGTGACGCCGGACGGCCAGCGCACCATGAACACCTTCCTGGGCGCCTGCGTCAGCTTCGGGCCGGATGACGTGTCGGAGGCGGAGGTCGCTTCCGCCGCCGTCACCTATCTGGAGGGCTACCTGTTCGACCCGCCCGAGGCCAAGGCCGCCTTCTTCAAGGCCTCCCGGGCTGCGCACGCAGCCGGTCGGCAGGTGGCACTGACCCTCTCCGACCCCTTCTGCGTCGGCCGCCACCGTGCCGCCTTCCAGGACTTCGTGAAGAACGAGACCGACATCCTCTTCGCCAACGAGGCTGAGATCCTGTCGCTGTATGAAACCGACGACCTCGCCACCGCCATCGCCAAGGTGCGGGCGGAGGTCTCGCTGGCCGCCATCACGCTATCGGAAAAGGGCAGCCTGGTGGTGGCGGGCGACCAGGAATGGCGGGTAGCCGCGGTGCCGACCCAGGTGATGGACACCACCGGTGCGGGCGATGCCTATGCCGCCGGCTTCCTCGCCGCCCTCGCCCAGGGCAAGCCCATGGACGAATGCGGCCGCTGGGGCTCGGTGGCGGCGGCGGAGGTCATCAGCCATTTCGGCGCCCGCCCGCAGGCCGACCTGAAGGCGCTCGTTGCCGCCTGACCGCCGGAAACCTTAGCCAGATCAAGACGTTGCGCCGCCTGGAACCGCTGGTTCCGGGCGGCGTTGGAATCGCCGAGGGGCCAATGCTGGCCCAGGAAAGGAGGTTCCATGCGTATCCGTTCGACTTTGGCTTTCGCCACGGCGCTGGCCATCCCGCTCGCACTGCCCGGTCTGGCCCAGGCCCAGGGCATGACCCCCACGCAAGGCGCCGCGCCCGCCATGCAGCATCAGGGCATGACCCATTCGGCCCCGGGACCGGCCGCGGCCGGGGAGGCCGAGGGCTTCCTGCGCCAGGCGCGGGAATCGCTTTCCGCCGGCCGCGTCGCCCAGGCGCGCGAAAATCTGGAGCAGGCCGAGACACGTATCCTGACGCGCTCCGTCATGCCGGAGCGTGCCGGCACCCCGGCCAGTTCCGGCGCCATCGCCGAGATCGGCGCGGCACGGGACGCGCTGAACCGGCGTGACCGTGCAGAGGTCAACCACCGGATCGACCAGGCGATGGCCGCCCTGCGCGCGCCCAGCCCGGCGGCCGAGAGCACCGGTGCCGTGATGAACCGCGATGCCATGGTGCCGGACAGCATGACCGGCGCGGGTGCGACCACGCCGCAGAGCATGGGCGGCGGTGCGCCCCGCAACCTCGGCCCGGCCCCGGCGCCGATGTTCACGCCGGGCCCGATGCCGGCGCCCAGCATCCCGTAACCCCGCCAAAGCAGCCCCGCCCAGGAAGCGGGGCTGCCTTCCGGGCCGGGCAATGCGCTTCGTGCTCGCTTTTTGCCCGCTTCCGCCTTATGTGTGCGCCGCATCAATGCCAATGGCCCAGCGTGGTGCCTGGATGGTCGTCGTCAGACGGTCATGCCCGGGGCGGCGGGGGTCGGCGCGAAGGGTCCGTTTCGGATCCTCGCTGAAACTCTTGCGGCCGGAACCCGGACAGAACCATGGATATTCGCAACGTCGCGATCATCGCCCACGTCGACCACGGCAAGACCACGCTCGTCGACAATCTTCTGAAGCAGGCCGGTGCCTTCCGCACCAACCAGGTCGTGGCCGAGCGCGCCATGGACCGCAACGACCTGGAGCGTGAACGCGGCATCACCATCCTCGCCAAGTCCACCGCGGTCGAGTGGAAGGGCGTGAAGATCAACATCGTCGACACCCCCGGCCACGCCGACTTCGGTGGCGAGGTGGAACGCATCCTCTCGATGGTCGATGGCGCCGTGGTGCTGGTCGATGCCGCCGAGGGCGTGCTGCCGCAGACGAAGTTCGTGCTGACCAAGGCGCTGGCCCGCGGCATCCGCCCGATGGTCGTCGTCAACAAGGTGGACCGCCAGGACGCACGTCCGGACGAAGTCCATAACGAGATGTTCGACCTGTTCGCGGCGCTGGGCGCCGATGACAACCAGCTCGACTTCCCGATGCTGTTCGCCTCCGGCCGCCAGGGCTGGGCCGACACGACGATGGACGGTCCGCGCAAGGACCTGTCGGCCATGTTCGACCTGATCCTGTCGCATGTGCCGGCGCCGGGCCTCGACCCGAACCTGCCCTTCGCCATGAACGCCGCGATCCTGGAGGCCGACAACTTCCTCGGCCGCATCCTGACCGGCCGCGTCGAGCAGGGCACCGCCCGCTTGAACATGCCGGTGAAGGTGCTGCGCCGCGACGGTTCCGTGGTGGAAACCGGCCGCCTGACCAAGCTGATGACCTTCAGCGGGTTGGACCGCGTGGTGGTGGAGACGGCCTATGCCGGCGACATCATCGCCATCGCCGGCCTGTCCAACGGCACCATCCCGGACACCATCTGCGACCCGGCCGTGATGGAGCCGCTGCCGGCCATCCCGGTCGACCCGCCGACCCTGTCCATGACCTTCCGCATCAATGACGGCCCGCTCGGCGGCCGCGAGGGTAAGAAGGTCACCTCCCGCCAGATCCGCGACCGCCTGTTCAAGGAGGCCGAGGGCAATGTCGCGATCTCCATCAAGGTGTCCGAGGAAGTCGACGCCTTCGAGGTGGCCGGCCGCGGCGAATTGCAGCTGGGCGTGCTGATCGAGCAGATGCGCCGCGAGGGCTTCGAGCTCACCATCGGCCGCCCGCGCGTGCTGACGCGGGAAAATGCCGAGACGGGCGAGCGCGAGGAGCCGTTCGAGGAATGCCTGGTCGACGTCGACGAGGAATATTCGGGCGTCGTGGTCCAGAAGCTGTCCCTGCGGAAGGGCCAGATGCAGGACATGCGGCCGTCGGGCGGCGGCAAGCTGCGTCTGACCTTCATCATCCCGTCGCGCGGCCTGATCGGCTATCACGGCGAGTTCCTGACGGACACGCGCGGCACCGGCATCATGAACCGCATCTTTGCCGGTTATCAGCCCTGGGCCGGCCCGATCGAGGGCCGTCGCAACGGGTCGCTCATCTCCAACTCCGATGGCGAGGCGATCCAGTATTCGCTGTTCTCGCTGCAGGAGCGCGGCACGCTGTTCGTGGATCCGGGCGTGAAGGTCTATGTCGGCATGATCCTGGGCGAGCACAGCCGGGACAACGACCTGGACGTGAACCCGATCAAGGAAAAGAAGCTGACCAACATCCGTGCCGCCGGCAAGGACGAGGCACTTCTGCTGGTGCCGCCGCGCCGGATGAGCCTGGAACAGGCCATCGCCTATATCGAGGAGGACGAGCTGGTGGAGGTGACGCCGACCGCCGTCCGCCTGCGCAAGCGCTACCTCGACCCGCATGAGCGCAAGAAGAACGCGCGGAAGTCGGAGAGCGAAGCGGCGTAAGCCGTTCGCGAGAGCCGAAGCGGCGTAAGCCGTTCGCCGGAAAAGGTTTTGTCTCGAAAGGGCCCTCTGCAGTGCAGGCGGGCCTTTTTCATGGCTGGAGCCGCCCATTGGCTGGACCTATGGCGTCCAGAGGCATGAGCGCCGTATCGCAGGGCGGGCCTCGTCGCTAACCTTCCGTCATTGGGTAGGCAACAAGCGGAGGTTCCAATGACCAATTCACCGAAAGAGATCGAAGGCAGCGACCTGGCCAAGGTGTCGGGCGGCAATTTCAGCAACCGCTTCGGGACCGAGGGCGACGACGTCATCAATACCGGTAGCGGCATGGACAAGATCTTCGCCGGCGGCGGCAATGACACCATCAGCAGCGGCGGTGGGCAGGATGAGGTGCATGCCGGCGCCGGCGATGACGTGGTGGAGGCCGGGGCGGGCGATGACCTGGTGCTCGGGGGCGCCGGCAACGACTACATCCATGGCGGCGCGGGCTCGGACGAGATGCATGGCGAGGCGGGCAACGACATCCTGGATGGCGGCGCCGGCGACGGCGCAGCCGATTTCGCCTTCGGTGGCGACGGCAACGACACCTTCGTCTGGGCGCCGGGCGACGGCAACGACGAATTCCATGGCGGCAACGGCCAGGACACGCTTCGGCTGCCGGGGATGAACCTGGAGACCTTCCAGAACGCCCTGCAGCTCTACACGCCTGGCGTGGAGATCCTGGTGAATTCCATGGGCCAGGTCAGCTTCGTGAACCAGGCGGGCCAGCAGGTGAGCTTCAGCGGCCAGATCACCGTTGGCGGCGAGACCATGAAGTTCTTCGACGTGGAGCGGATCCAGATCCAGTTCTGATCCAGCGCCGCCTCATCGAGACCGGGCGCCCCGGCACGCTCCTTTTCGCGGGAGCATGTCGGGGCGTCGGGCGTTCCGACCGGACCGGACCCGGCCGGTGCCGCCTGTGGCCCGGTCGAAACGGCCCGCCCGCAGCGCCGCGCTGAACGGCGGTGTCCTGAACCAGCGCCTATGCCGCCAATAGCGCGGCATGACCTTTCATCAGGCCAGGACCAAGCCTAGCGTCCAGACATTGTCGAACCGGAAAGGCTCGCCGCATGACCAATCCACCCACACCGCTGTCCAGCGCCGTCCTCGACAAGGTCACGGGGGGCGTCATGGTCACCGGGACCTCCGGCGCGGATTCCCTCAACGGCACGAGTGGTGACGATTTCATCCAGAGCCTCGCCGGCAATGATTCCATCAGCGCGGGCGCCGGCAACGACGAGATCCATGCCGGTGATGGCAACGACCTGGTCGTCGCCGGCGATGGCCACGACGTCGTCTTCCTCGGTGACGGCGAGGACAGTGTCTATGGCGGCGCCGGCGATGACTACATCGAGGCCGGGGGCGGCAACGACTACGTCTATGGCAGCTACGGCGCCGACAACCTGCGCGGCGGAAGCGGCGACGACACCATCGATGGCGGCACCAATGACCGCGCTGCCGACTACGCGATGGGCGGCCATGGCGATGACACTTTCAACTGGTTCCCTGGCAATTCGATTGGCAACAATGTCGGCAATGGCGACGACACCTTCGAGGGCGGCCAGGGGCGCGATACCGTGGCGCTGCTCGGGGTCAGCGTCGAACAGGTGCAGTCGGGCCTGCAGCTCTATTCCGGGGGCCTGACGATGGCGGTTGGCCCGACCGGCGACATCTCCTTCGTCAACGCCCGTGGCGAGCCGTCGAGCTTCACCGGCACGCTGACGGTGAACGGCCAGACCCTGACCTTCATCGAGATCGAGCGGATCACGACCAGCGGCTGACCCGGGTAGGCACAGCCTATCAGCTCCATCGAAACGGTCCGCCTGCTGCCCGGGACCCGGCGCGGATAGCTTCCCGGCAAGGCGGTTGCCCCTCAGGCGGCCCCCGGTCAGGAGGTAGGTGAGATGAGCGTCGATCAGGGAAAGGCCAGCGGCCGGCGGGACAGGGGCACGGCGCCGAACTGGCAGGACCTGGCGGGTGACTGGGGGCGGGGTGGCCGGCGCGCGCCGGCGCGTCGCCCCCGCCAGGCTTCACCCGCGGTCGCCTGTGCCAGTTGGAGCCCGATGGATGGCGATGCCCAGTTCCAGGGCGTGGCGGGGCAGGATGTGCTGGCGCTGCGCCATGTGACGCTCACCCAGCTCATTTCCGCGATCAATGTGCTGGAGCCGGGGCTGTCGCTGCATCTGGATCAGGATGGCGGCATCGGCTTCCTGGACCGGCAGGGGGAGCCCGCATCCTTCAGCGGCGACATGACCATTCGCGCCGCCACGCTGCGCTTCTTCACCGTGTCGAAGCTGCTGGTGGATTGAGTCGGATCCGGCCGCCAGCCGAAGCGGGGCAGGAAACCCCACGGCGCGCCGCCGGAGGAGGTCCGGCTAGGGGGTAGTGCGGCGCGCCGCAGGGAATCGGCCGAATGGCGGGGGGCGCCATGAAGCCTCAATGGGGAAGGCTACACGCGGCACTGGCCGGCACCAAAAGGAATTCAGCGGCAGGTCATGCAGGGGCGGCGCTGCACCCATGCCTTGAACGCGGCCCCTTTGCGCTATGCAGCGATTCTGCGGCAGACTGCGCAACGAAACGGCCGGATCACCCCATGCGTCCCCAAAAACTGCGCCTCGATACCCGCGGCCGGGTGCTGCTGACCCCGGCGCTGCGTGACGCCGCCGGCCTCGTACCCGGAATGAAGCTGGTCGTCGCGGTCGAGGACGGCGAGCTGCATGTGCAGCCGGGGGAAACCGCGGCGCCGGGAAGGGCGCCGACCTTGGACCTCAAGGGAAGGCTGACGCTGCCGGGCGCCCTGCGCAAATCCCTCGGCCTGGTGCCGGGGGCGACCCTGCTTCTGCGCGTGGACAGGCCCGGGCTGCGGCTGGTCGCCCCCGGTCGGCTGTTCGCCCGGCAAAGGGCGGCGCGGCAGGCGCTGGAGTCGGCGCTGGTGCGCGACTCCGACTAGGACCTGTGGACAGTTGGGTTGCGGGCGCGTCCGGCGGTGCTTTTCCGCGCTGGCTGCGTTGGCCCTGCTCGCCGATGGATAGCCATCGGCTCCGCTGTCCGCCTTGCCAGCACGAAAAATCCCTCGCCGGCCGCATCCCGGCCCCAACTGTCCACAGGCCCTAGGGCCGCGCCTCCGTCCGGCGTGTTCAGCCGGCGGAGACCGCCGGCCGAAGATCAGACCTCTTCCTCGCGGTCGGTCTCGACGACCAGGTCGTCGCCCAGCTCCTCATCCGCATCCTCCAGCTCCTCGGCGTCCTCGATCGCCTCGTCGCCGTCATCCGCCTCGACCTCGACGCCGTCTTCGACCTCGCTCTCCGCCACCGCGGCGCGCTTCTTGCGGTCCTCGGGCAGGGGAGCGGCACGCTTCAGGCGCGGCTGCTCGGCCGGCTGTTCGGTGCCGCATTTCGGGCAGATCGCGGGCGCGCGGGTCAGGTCGTAGAACTTCGTGCCACAGGACACGCAGATGCGCTTCAGTCCAAGTTCGGGCTTCGCCATGGGGAAGAAGAGCCTCGTGCCAGGCCGCGGCGCACGCAGGGGTCCGCGAGCCGCCGGGGCGTAAAGGGTGCGCGCGATTGCCACTTCACGCCCTGCATGTCAAACGCCAAGTCATGCACAACCCGACCGCCACGGCCCCGAAGCCGCTTCGTGCCGCCGCGCCGGCTGGATCGTTGGCCGGCCGGATCACCGTGCCGGGCGACAAGTCCATCAGCCACCGGGCGCTGATGCTGGGGGCCCTGGCGGTGGGCACCACGACGATCACCGGGCTACTGGAAGGCGAGGATGTGCTGCGCACGGCCGCCGCCATGCGGGCGCTGGGCGCGCGGGTGACGAAAGCCGCCGATGGCACCTGGCAGGTCGCCGGGCGTGGCATTGGCGGGCTGGTGGAGCCGGCGGAGGTGCTCGACATGGGCAATTCCGGCACCGCCGCGCGGCTGCTCTGCGGGTTGCTGGCCGGACATCCGATCTTCGCGGTGCTGACCGGCGATGCCTCCCTCCGCCAGCGGCCGATGCGGCGGGTCACCGACCCGCTTGCCGCCACAGGCGCCCGATTCGCGGGGCGCGCGGGCGGCCGGCTGCCGCTGGCGGTGCAAGGCGCGGCGGACCCGCTGCCGCTGGACTATGCGGTGCCGGTGCCCTCCGCCCAGGTAAAGTCCGCCTGCCTGCTCGCCGGCCTTGGCGCCCGTGGCGTGACCCGGGTGACGGAGGCGGAGGCGACGCGCGACCATACGGAAAACATGCTGCGGCATTTCGGCGCCAAGGTGCAGGTGACGCCGGAAGGTGCCGGCCGGGTCATCGAGCTGACCGGCCAGCCGGAGCTGGTCGCCGCCCCGGTGGTGGTGCCGGGCGATCCTTCCTCCGCCGCCTTCCCGGCCGTCGCGGCGCTGCTGGTGCCGGGTTCGGTGCTCACCATCCAGGGCGTCGGCCTGAACCCGCTTCGCGCCGGCATCTTTGCCACGCTGCGCGAGATGGGGGCCGATATCACCGAGGAAAATCCCCGTATCGAGGGCGGCGAGCCGGTGGCGGACCTGCTGATCCGCGCCTCGGCCCTCACCGGCATTGAGGTGCCGGCGGATCGCGCGCCGGCGATGATCGACGAATATCCGATCCTGGCCGTGGCGGCGGCCAGCGCCCGGGGCACCACGCGGATGCGGGGGTTGCGGGAGCTGCGAGTGAAGGAAAGCGACCGGCTGGCCGCCACCGCCGCGCTGCTGGCGGCCAATGGCATCCGCTGCGCCATCGAGGGGGACGATCTGATCGTGCACGGGAATGAAGGCCGGCCCGAGGGTGGCGGCCTGGTGGAGACTCACATGGACCATCGCATCGCCATGTCCGCCCTGGTGCTGGGCCTTGTCGCGCGCCAGCCCGTGCGGATCGATGACGGCGCCTTCATCGAGACCTCCTTCCCCGGCTTCGCCACGCGGCTGAACGGCCTTGCGGCCGGCGCCGCGATGATCGCCGCGGCATGACCGCGCTGGTCATCGCCGTGGACGGCCCGGCGGCGGCGGGCAAGGGCACCCTGGCGCGGCGCCTCGCCGATGCGCTCGGCCTGCCCTATCTCGACACCGGGCTGCTGTATCGCGCGGTCGGCCGCCGGCTGCTGGATGGCGGCGCCGATCCGCGGGATGCGGAGGCCGCGACGGCGCAGGCGCGGGCGCTGACCCCTTCCGACCTGGCCCGCAACGACCTGCGCGGCCCGGCCGCCGACATGGCCGCCAGCGCCGTCGCCGCCATTCCCGCCGTGCGCGCCGCGCTGCTCGACTGGCAGCGCGATTTCGGCCGCCTGCATGGCGCGGTGCTGGATGGCCGCGATATCGGCACGGTGGTCTTCCCCGATGCGCCGGTGAAGCTTTTCGTCAGTGCCAGCCCGGAGGAACGCGCCCGCCGCCGCTGGCTGGAACTGCGCGGCCGCGGCGTGGCGGCGGAGCTGGCGCAGGTGGAGGCGGAGATGCGCGCCCGCGATGCGCAGGACAGCGCCCGCAGCGTGGCGCCCTTGAAGCCCGCCGCCGATGCCACGCTGATCGACACCACCAGCCTGGACGCCGATGCGGCCTTCGAAACGGCGCTGGCGCTGGTGCGCGCCCGGATTCCGCTTGACTCCACCGCCCGGACGGGCCTACCCGCTCCCCCGTGATCCGCACACCCCACCAGGGTGGCGGTGCCCTGGCCCGGGGGAATGGTGGCGGCAACGGGGGCTTCTGCCCTCGCCGCAGGCCACCGCCTTGCCGGGGCCGGATTGGACGCTCCGTCATTGCTGTCCGCAAGCCGAGGATCGGCTGCGCGACCGGAACCGCTCCCGAGGGACGGCCGGCGCCGCATTCCGATCACGTCGTGTTCGTGGCCTGCCACGAAGGCGCATGCCCCAGTGCCCCGCGATCGGGGCATTTGACCGGGAAACAACCGTTACATGGCAACCGCCACCGCCTTCGCTGATCCTGGCGAAGATTTTGCTGCCCTTCTCGATGCGACGCTGGGTGAGAACACCTCCTTCCACGGCTCCGTCATCTCCGGGAAGGTCATCCGCATCGATGACGACTTCGCCGTCGTCGATGTCGGTCTGAAGTCCGAGGGCCGCGTCCCCCTCAAGGAATTCGCCCCGCAGGGCCAGAAGCCGGAAATCCAGGTCGGCGACGTCATCGAGCTGTTCGTCGAACGCTACGAGGACCGCGACGGCGCCATCATCCTGTCGCGCGAGAAGGCTCGCCGCGAGGAAGCCTGGACCAACCTGGAGAAGTCGTTCACCGCACAGCAGCGCGTCAACGGCGTGATCTTCGGCCGGGTCAAGGGCGGCTTCACCGTCGACCTCGGCGGCGCCGTGGCCTTCCTGCCGGGCAGCCAGGTGGATATCCGCCCGGTGCGCGACGTGACCCCGCTGATGGGCAGCCCGCAGCCCTTCCAGATCCTCAAGATGGACCGCGCCCGCGGCAACATCGTTGTCAGCCGCCGTGCGGTGCTGGAGGAGACGCGCGCCGAGCAGCGCAGCGAGCTCATCCAGGGCCTCAAGGAAGGGATGGTTCTCGACGGCGTCGTCAAGAACATCACCGACTACGGCGCCTTCGTGGATCTCGGCGGCGTGGACGGCCTGCTGCATGTCACCGACATCGCCTGGCGCCGCATCAACCACCCGAGCGAGGCCCTGACCATCGGCCAGGCCGTGAAGGTGCAGGTCATCCGCTTCAACCCGGAAACCCAGCGCATCAGCCTTGGCATGAAGCAGCTGATGTCCGACCCCTGGGAAGGTGTCGCCATCAAGTACCCGGTGGGTGGCAAGTTCAGCGGCCGCGTGACGAACATCACCGACTACGGCGCCTTCGTGGAGCTGGAGCCGGGCGTCGAGGGCCTGGTGCACGTCTCCGAGATGTCCTGGACGAAGAAGAACGTCCATCCGGGCAAGATCGTCGCCACTTCGCAGGAAGTCGACGTGCTGATCCTGGACGTGGACGGTCCGAAGCGCCGGATTTCGCTGGGCCTCAAGCAGGCGCAGGGCAATCCATGGGAGCTGTTCGCGGAAGCGAATCCCCCGGGCACCGTCATCGAGGGCGAGATCCGCAACATCACCGAATTCGGGCTGTTCGTCGGCCTGGGTCCGGATCTCGATGGCATGGTCCATATGTCCGACCTCTCGTGGGATCTCACGGGCGAGCAGGCGATGGCCAGCTTCGAGAAGGGCACCAACGTCAAGGCCAAGGTGCTCGACGTCGATGTGGAGAAGGAGCGCATCTCCCTCGGCATCAAGCAGCTTGAGGCTGACCCGGCCGCCGAAGTGCTGGACCGGATCAAGAAGGGCGATGTCGTCACCTGCACCGTGACGAAGATCGAGCCGAACGGCATCGAGGTGAAGGTCGACGAGGTCCTGATCGGCTTCATCCGCCGCGCCGAGCTGGCCCGCGACCGCGTCGACCAGCGCCCCGACCGCTTCGCCGTGGGCGAGAAGGTCGATGCGAAGATCACCGCCGTCGACCGTGCCGGCCGCCGCCTGGCCCTGACCATCAAGGGCAAGGAAGTGGAGGAGGAGCGCGAGGCGGTCCGTGAATACGGCACCACCGACAGCGGCGCCTCGCTGGGCGACATCCTGGGCGCGGCGATCCGTCGCCGCAGCCAGACCGACGAGTAACCAGTCTTAGACCGCGCTCGATCCCGTCGGGATCGGGCGCGTGCCTGGACTGGACCATCCGCGTGAAGCGGCCGGCCGCGCCTTCGTCTTCGCAACCGCATCGCGGTTGCCGGGGATGGGGGCAGGGCCGGCCGTTTCGCCGTTTCCGGCCTATCCGTGTTGTTGACGGGCGGCGTTCTGGAACGTAGCGTGAACTGATCGCAGCGGAGGATCAGGCGCGTGACCTTTCCACGTCAGGGTGGGTGCCAGTGCGGCTCCGTCCGCTATGCCGTGAACGGCCCCCCGGTCCTGGTCTTCGCCTGCCATTGCACGGCCTGCCAGCGGCGCAGCGGCAGTGCCTTCGTCGTCTCCCTGATCGTCCCGGATCGCGACTTTCACCTGACCAAGGGATCGCTGAAGGCGCAGGAGCGGGTTGGCGACAGTGGCGGGCGGCTGACCCATTGGTTCTGCGCCGAATGCGGCACGCCGATCCTGGGCATGGCGCGGCAGGCGGGGCCGGAACGCTACCAGACGGTCCGCGTCGGCACGCTGGACGATGTGTCCGGCATGGCGCCGACGGTCCATACCTGGACCGCCAGCGCCCAGGACTGGGTCGCCATTCCCGCTTCCGCGCAATGCTTCGCGGGCAATCCCCCCATGCCGCTCACCGACTTGCAGGGCCTGTCGTCACGCTGAGAAGGCCACGGGCAGCCTGCCGGTCGCCCGCTTTCCCTGCAGGATCCCGGTCTCCGGCTGTTCTGCTGCGCCCGCAGCCATGCCATGAGGAGCTTGCGCGCGGGTCTTGCGGCCCGCGCCGGCATCCGGCTGCCGGAGATGCCAAACTGCATGCGCGTCCTGGCCAAGCACAGGTCGCCCCACCAAGTGAACCGCCATGCCCCTTGATGCCGACCTCCTGCTCGACCGCCGCCGGCTGAAGCGCCGGCTTTCCCTGTGGCGCGCCGCCGCCGTGCTGGCGGTGGCCGCCGTAGCGCTGGCCTTCGGCCTGTCGGAGGAACGCCGGGCCGACCTGCTGCCCGGCCTGGGCAGCGCGCATGTCGCGCGGCTCAACATCTCCGGCTTCATCGGCGACGACCGCAAGCTGATCGAGGAATTGGACAGGCTGCGCCGCAATGAGTCTGTCCGCGCCGTGCTGGTGGCCATCGACAGCCCGGGCGGCAGCGTCGCCGGTGGCGAATCCCTTCATGCGGCGCTGGCGCGGATGGCGGCGGACAAGCCGGTGGTGGCGGTGATGGGCGGCACGGCGGCCTCGGCCGGCTATATGGTGGCATTGCCAGCGCAGCGGATCTTTGCCCGCCAGGCCACCGTCACCGGCTCCATCGGCGTGATCCTGCAAAGCTTCGACGCCTCGGGCCTGCTCGCCTGGCTCGGCGTGCGGCCGGAAACGGTCGCATCCGGCCGCTTCAAGGACCAGCCCAGCCCCTTCCGTCCGCTGACCGAGGAAGGCCGTGCGGAGCTGGAGCGGGTGATCCGCGACCTGCACACGCAATTCATCACCATGGTGGCGGAAGGCCGCGCCATGGACCCCGCCCGGGTGCGCGAACTGGCCGATGGCCGCGTCTTCACGGGGCGGGAGGCGCTGGCGCTCGGCCTGGTCGATGCGATCGGCGGCGAGGCGGAGGCGCGGGCCTGGCTGGCCGAAACGCGGGATGTTCCGGCCTCGCTGCCGGCGCGCGACATCGAGATTCGTGGGCTGGCGGAACGGACTTTTGGCGCGATCCTCGGATTCGTGACAAAAAGCTTTGCGGATGAATGGGTTGGCGTTGACCGCATGCGCGCGCTTTGGCAGCCTTCGCTTTAGAGCCTGATGGGCTGAGGTGGACTCGCCGAGAAGTCTGCATCGGGCGCTCGAACAGTTGTCAAAAACCCCGGGCCGCGGGCCGTTCCCTTCGGAACGGCGGCGCCCGGGGGCGGGGGTGCCGGGGGCCAGGATGACCAGGTCGGAACTGATCGCGCAGCTTGCTGCGGCCAACCCGCATCTGCGGCAGCCGGATGTCGAGCTGATCGTCACCACCATCTTCGACGAGATCATCGGCGCCCTGGCGCGCGGGGACAGGGTGGAGCTGCGCGGCTTCGGCGCCTTCTCCACCAAGCGGCGCGACCCGCGCACCGGCCGCAATCCGCGCACCGGCACGGCCGTGTCGGTGGATGGCAAGTCGGTGCCCTATTTCAAGCCGGGCAAGGAATTGCGGGAGCGGGTGAATGGCGGCCCGTTGCAGGACCCGCCGCGCCGGCCGCGCGCGAAGGCCGAAACCGCCAAGGCGTGAAGCCGGTGCCAGAGGCCGCGATGCCCCCAACGGGCCGGAACATGGGTCTGGTGCTTCCGTCCGGCGGCGCGGGCCTGTAGGACAGGCCGCGAAGATCGGAGAGGCTCCCCATGCGCTGGCTGCTGTTCCTGCCGCTGCTCATCCTCCTCGCGCTGTTCGCGCTGTCCAATATGCAGGAGGTGCAGCTGCGCCTCTGGCCCTTCGACCTCGCCTGGGCGGCGCCGCTGGGGGTGGCGGTGCTGATGCTGTCCGGCATCGGTTTCCTGGTCGGTGCCGTGCTGGCCTGGGCCGCCGGGCTGCCCGGCCGCCGCAGGGCGCGCGACATGGCGGCGGCCGCCAAGCTGGTGGAGGCGGAACTCGCCGTGCTGAAGGCGCAGGAGGCCCGCGCGCGGCATGAAGGCGCACCGTCGCCGATGACCCTGACGCTGCCGGCCGGGCGCTGAGCCATGCGCCGCTGCGGGCTTTGCGTGGCGCTGGATGCGCCGGACCTCGCCACGGCCGAGGGCTGGGCGGATGCGGTGGCGCCGCATGCCGGGCTGCTGAAGGTGGGGCTGGAGCTGTTCTCGGCCGAGGGCGGCGCGGCGGTGCGGCGGATCGCGACGCGGCGGCCGGTCTTCCTCGACGTGAAGCTGCACGACATTCCGAACACGGTCGCCGGCGCGGTGCGGTCCCTGGCGCCACTCGGCCCGGCCTGGATCACCATCCACGCTGCCGGCGGCCCGGCCATGGTGGAGGCGGCGCGCAAGGCCGCGGAGGCTGCCGGCGGGGTGGCGCGGCCGCGCATCCTGGCGGTGACGGTGCTGACCAGCATCGATGCCGCGACGCTGTCGGATACCGGCGTGTCCGGCGGCCCGGTGCAGCAGGTGCTGCGGCTGGCGCGGCTGGCCATGGCGGCCGGCGCCGATGGGCTGGTCTGCTCGCCGCGGGAAGTGGCGCCGATCCGCGACGCGCTGGGCGAATTGCCGGTGCTGGTGGTGCCCGGCGTGCGCCCGGCCGGCAGCGCGGCGGATGACCAGGCCCGCACCGCGACCCCCGAACAGGTGGCGCGGGATGGGGCGGACTGGATCGTCGTTGGCCGGCCGATCACCCAGGCGGCCGATCCGGCGGAGGCGGCCTGGTCGATCGCCCAGGCGCTGCGGGTGAACTGATGCTGGTCAAGATCTGCGGCATTTCGGATGAGGCCGGGCTGCGCGCGACACGCGACGCCGGGGCCGATTTTTGTGGCTTCGTCTTCTTCCCGGCCTCGCCGCGGGCGGTGACGCCGGTGCGGGCGGCGGCGCTCTCGGCCGCCGTGCCGGGCGGGCCGCGGCGCGTCGGGCTGTTCGTCGACCCGAGCGATGCTCTGCTGGCCGAGGTGCTGGCCGCCCTGCCGCTCGACGTCATCCAGCTCCACGGCGAGGAATCCCCTGCCCGCTGCGCGGAAATCCGCCAGAAATACGGTCGGCCGGTGATGAAGGCGCTGGGCATCGCGCAGGCGCCGGACCTCGATGCGCTGGAGGACTACGCCCCGGCTGTGGATTACTTCCTGCTGGACGCCAAGGCGCCGCCCGGTGCGTCGCGGCCCGGTGGCAATGCCGCCCCCTTCGACTGGACGCTGACCGCCGACCGCGCGATTCCGCGCCCCTGGCTGCTGGCAGGCGGGCTGACGCCCGAAAATGTGGCGCAGGCCATCGCGGCAAGCGGCGCGCCGGGCGTCGATGTCTCCTCGGGCGTCGAGGCCTCGCGCGGGGTCAAGGATTCGGCGCGCATCGCGGCCTTCGTGGCCGCCGCCAAGGCTGCATGATCCGGCCCGCCTCGGCGGCGGATGCGCCGGCGATCGGCGACATGCATGCGCAATCCTGGGCCGAGACCTATCCCGGCCTGGTGCCGGAGGAATTGCTGGCTGAGATGACCGACCCCGCCCGCCGCCGCGCCGCCTGGGCGCGCAACCTCGCGGCGCCGCTGCTGCCGGGCGGCACGCTGGTGCTGGAGGAATCGGGGGACATCCTCGGCTTCGTCTCCGTCTGCGCCGCGCGGGATGCGGCGCTGGGCGCGGGTGGCGAGGTCTCCGGCCTCTATCTGCTCCGCCGCGCGCAGGGGCGCGCGTTGGGGCGCGCACTGCTGGCGGCGGGGGCGGAGGTTCTGCTGCGGGCCGGCCATGCCGATGCCGGCGCCTGGGCGCTGGACGGCAATGCGCGGGCCCGCGCCTTCTATGCCGCCACGGGCGCTATCCCCGGCACGCGCCAGACCGGCTGGCGTGGCGAGGTCCCGGTCGCGGAAACCGCCTGGGTCTGGGCCGACCTGCATGGCGTGACCCGCCGTCCCGGCTGAGCTAAGACCCCCCTGACGTCCCAGGAAATGTGCCCGTGACCCAAGCCCTGCCCAATTCCTTCCGCCAAGGCCCGGATGCGCGCGGCCGCTTCGGCGATTTCGGTGGCCGCTACGTCGCCGAGACCCTGATGCCGCTGATCCTGGAGGTCGAGGCCGCCTATGAGGCCAGCAAGACCGACGCCGCCTTCCAGGCCGAATGGCGCCGCCTGCTGACCCATTACGTCGGCCGCCCCAGCCCGCTGTGGTTCGCCGAGCGGCTGACGGCCTATCTCCGCAAGGGCGCGGCACCCGGCATGGGCGCCAAGGTCTACTTCAAGCGCGACGAGCTGAACCACACCGGCGCCCACAAGATCAACGCGGTGCTGGGCCAGATCCTGCTGGCCAAGAAGATGGGCAAGACGCGCATCATCGCGGAGACCGGCGCCGGCCAGCATGGCGTGGCCACCGCCACCGCCTGCGCGCTGATGGACCTGCCCTGCGTGGTCTATATGGGCGCGACCGACGTGGAGCGGCAGCAGCCCAACGTCTTCCGCATGAAGCTGCTGGGCGCGGAGGTGGTGCCCGTGACCTCCGGCGCCGCGACGCTGAAGGATGCGATGAACGAAGGCCTGCGGGACTGGGTCGCGAATGTGCGCGACACCTACTACTGCATCGGCACCGTCGCCGGCCCGCACCCCTATCCGGCCATGGTGCGCGACTTCCAGAGCGTGATCGGCATCGAGGCGAAGGCCCAGATGGCCGAGGCCGAGGGGCGCCTGCCGGATGTGCTGGTGGCCGCCGTCGGCGGTGGCTCCAACGCCATGGGGCTGTTCTATCCGTTCCTGGACGATCCGAGTGTCGCGATGGTCGGCGTGGAAGCGGCCGGCCGCGGCCTGGATTCGGGCGAACACGCCGCCGCTTTGTCGCGCGGCCGGCCGGGCGTGCTGCATGGCAACCGCACCTACCTGCTTCAGGACGGCGACGGCCAGATCACGGAAGCGCATTCCATCTCCGCCGGCCTCGACTATCCCGGGGTCGGGCCGGAGCATTCCTGGCTGCATGAGCTGGGCCGCGTGCAGTATTCCGGCGTGACGGATGACGAGGCGCTGGAAGCTTTCCAACTCTGCTCCCGCCAGGAAGGTATCATCCCGGCGTTGGAGCCCGCGCATGCGCTGGCCGAAGTCATGAAAATGGCGCCGAAGTTGCCGGCGGACAAAATCATCCTGATGAATCTGTGCGGCCGTGGGGACAAGGACATCTTCACCGTGGCGCGGCACCTGGGCGAGAAGATCTGACATGTCGCGCATTGCCACGAAGTTTGCGGCGCTGAAGGCGCAGGGGCGCGGTGCGCTGGTCACGTTCCTGGAGGCGTTCGATCCGGATCGCGACACCGCCATGGCGATCCTGCGCGGGATGCCGGCGGCGGGCGCCGACCTGATCGAGATCGGCATGCCCTTCACCGACCCGATGGCCGATGGCCCGACCGTCCAGAAGGCCGGGCAGCGCGGGCTGAAGGCCGGTGCCACGCTGGCCGGCACGCTCGGCATGGTGCGCGAATTCCGCCAGGGGGACACGGAAACGCCGGTCGTCCTGATGGGCTACTTCAACCCGATCCTGTCCTACGGCGTGGCGCGCTTCTGCGTCGATGCCGCCGAGGCCGGGGTCGACGGGCTGATCGTGGTCGACCTGCCGCCCGAGGAGGCCGATGAGCTGGCCCCGGACGCGAAGGCCAATGGCCTCGACCTGATCCGCCTGGTCGCGCCGACGACCGATGAGGCACGGCTGCCGAAGGTGCTCTCCGCCACCACCGGCTTCGTCTATTACGTGGCGATCACCGGCGTCACCGGCACGCGCAGCGCCAGCGCGGCGGATCTGGCCGCTGCCATTCCGCGCATCCGCAGGTTCACCGACCTGCCGATCGCCGTCGGCTTCGGCGTGCGCACCCCGGAACAGGCAGGCGAGGCCGCGCGCATCGCCGATGCCGCGGTGGTCGCCTCCGCCCTGATCGAGGGGCTGGTCGCCAGCCTGGACCCGCAGGGCCGCGCCACCCCGGCCACCGTGCCGGCGGTTCTGGACCAGGTGCGGAAATTGGCGGAGGCTGTCCGAAAGGGCTGATCGGGCGCCATCGCTCCCGGTCCGCGGGACGGGAGCGAACGAGAATGGACGGGACGAACGACCCGAAGGCGCTGCTGCGGGACCTTTATGCCGAGATGGCGCCGCAGCATCTGTTCCCCCTGTGGGAAGTGCTGCATGCGCTGGTCACGCCGACGCCTGCCTCCCCCGTCCAGCCGCATCTCTGGCACTACGACACAACTCGGGAATATCTGCTGCGCGCCGGGGACCTGATCAGCGCGGAACAGGCCGAGCGCCGCGTGCTGATCCTGGAGAATCCGGGGCTGCCCGGCACATCCTCCGTCACCACCAGCCTCTATGCCGGGTTGCAGCTGATCCTGCCCGGGGAGGTCGCGCCCTGCCACCGCCACACCCAATGCGCGCTGCGCTTCGTGATGGAGGGGGACGGCGCCTTCACGGCGCTGGATGGCGAAAAGGCGGTGATGCGGCCCTTCGACCTGGTGCTGACGCCGAACTGGCAATGGCATGACCACGGCAATTCCAGCGCCGCGCCGATGATCTGGCTGGATGGGCTGGACATCCCCACCGTGCGCCATTTCGCCGCGAGTTTCGCGGAACGCCTGCCGGATGGCGCCATGGCGCATCCCGAGACGGCGCCGGCCGGCGACACCGCCGCCCGCTACGGCCGCAACCTGCGGCCCTATGGCGGCACTTTGGGCGCGCGGCGGCCCCAAGGCCTGCCGCTGTTCCACTACCCCTATGCCGAATGGCGCGACAGCCTGGCGGCCATGGCGCGGAACGGCGACCCCGATCCGCATCTGGGTCATGCGCTGGAATTCGTGAATCCGGCCGATGGCGGCCCGGTGATGCCGACCATCGCCGCCCATGTCCGCCTGCTGCCCGCCGGTTTTGCCACAAGGCCGCGCCGCGCCACCGACGCCATGGTGCTGGTGGTGGTGGAGGGCACCGGCACGGCCCGGCTCGGCGAGCAGGATTTCGCCCTGGCGCCGCGCGACCTTCTGGTCGTGCCCTCCTGGGCCAGCCTGACCCTGGCGGCGGAGCAAGACCTGGTGCTGTTCGGCTATTCCGACGCGGCGGCGCAGCAGAAGCTGGGCCTGTGGCGGGAGGCGCGGCTGTAGCCAAACCCGGGCGCCCCGCGAGCGTTACATCGGCTCACGAAGGGGAACCCGATCATGCAGAAGCCCAGCGACAGGCCCGACAAGGCCGCCGATACCGATGTCGAGATCGGCGTCCGGGACAGCTTCCCGGCCAGCGATCCGAACTCCGTCACCTCCACCCAGGGTCCGCGCGCCGTGCAGGCCAACCAGGGGGATTCGGAGGGGCCGCAGGTGCATGACGCCGCCACCCTGTCCCGCAGCTTTCCGACCCACGAAGCCGCCAAGCTCGCTTTGGAAAGCCTGGTGCGCAGCGTGCCGCTGGACCGCGATGCGACCGAACTCGACGGCAGCGTGCTGAAACTGCGCGTGCCGCGCGCGGATGCCGGGCGGATCGAGGGGCTGCTGAACGCGGCCTGACAGGCGGGGGATTGGAGCGGGCGGGGGGAATCGAACCCCCGACATTCAGCTTGGGAAGCTGACGTTCTACCTCTGAACTACGCCCGCATGCCGTCCTGCACTCATATCCGGCGAGGCTGTCGGGAGCAAGCGGAAGGCGTGGGCTCCGGCGGGAACGCCGCCGGTGCCCGTGATTCCCACAGGACGGACCTTGCTGTAGAATGGGCCCGCCAGTCACCCGAGGGGGATGCGCGTGCCGGACGCGATGGAAGTGCGGTTCGTCGCCAAGAACATGCGGCTCGATCTCCGCCTGATCGCGGAGATGGTCGAGCCCGGCGCGCGGGTGCTGGATATCGGCTGCGGCGACGGCCTGCTGATCGAGCATCTGACGCGGGAGAAGCGCGCGGATGCCCGTGGCATCGAGATCGACATGGCCGAGGCGACGGAAGCCGTCGCCGCAGGCCTGCCGGTGATCCATGGCGATGCCGATAGCGACCTGGAATTCTACCCCGACGGCGCCTTCGACTATGTGGTGCTGTCCCGCACCCTCCAGGCCGTGGAGCGGCCCAGGGAGGTGCTGCGCCAGATGCTGCGCATCGGGGAGCGGGCCATCGTCTCCTTCCCCAATTTCGGCCATTGGCAGCTGCGCATGCGCCTGCTGCTGACCGGGCGGATGCCGGACAACGAGACCTGGGACCGCCCCTGGTACGAAACGCCCAACATCCACCCCTGCACCATCCGCGACTTCTTCGAGCTCTGCCGGATGGAGAATTACGTGGTCGAGCGCTGGTTGGCGGTGGATGAGCGGGGGTTGCGCTCCCCCTGGAAGCGGTCCCCATGGCTCGCCAACCTGTTTGGCGAACAGGCACTGTTCCTGCTGCGTCGGCGTTGAGCGCTGCCCGGGTCAGTTGGCGCTGAGCGCCGCGCAGGTCAGTTCAGGCGCGCGCCCGGCGGGACCGCCTGGCCCGGCATCATCTCCGCCGCGAGCGCGGCATGGCGTGCTGCGGCGTCGGCGCCGAGGCGGCGGCATTCGGCCTCGACATAGGCCAGCAGCAGCAGAAGGGCATTGCGATCCGTGGCGTCGGCAAGCTTCGGGCTGGGCATCTTCTTGGCGTCCTGGCGCGAGGGGGGATGGTCTCAGGCACCTCTCCCGGACAGCTTATGCGCCAATTATCACGTATTCGTGAAGCGTAAAAATGCACGATCCTACTCAACCGTAAGGTACGGCCGATCGGGAATTGCGCGCCTGCCGCAGCCGGGCGAGGATGCTCCACGCGCCATCGGACTCAAGCAGGCCGCAAGCGCGGCGGCCGGATGAACCGCGACAAAACAGGGAAGGATGCCAGCATGGCACGGGTGGCTTTGGTGACAGGCGGGCAGCGGGGCATCGGCGCCGCGATCAGCGAGACCTTGAAGGCGGCGGGCCGGCAGGTTGTCGCCTCCTATGCCGGGAATGACGCGGCGGCGCAGGCCTTCACCGAGAGCACGGGCATTCCCTGCTACAAGTTCGACGTCGGCGATTTCGACGCCTGCCTCGCCGCCGTGGCGAAGATCGAGGCGGAGGTCGGGCCGGTCGAGGTGCTGGTGAACAATGCCGGCATCACGCGGGACGCGATGATGCGCAAGCTGACGCGGCAGATGTGGGATGACGTGATCGATACCAACCTCGGCTCCTGCTACAATATGTGCAAGGCGGTCTGGGACGGCATGTCGGCGCGGAAATTCGGCCGCATCGTCAATATCGGCTCGATCAACGGCCAGGCCGGGCAGCTCGGCCAGGTGAACTATGCCGCCGCCAAGTCCGGCATCCATGGCTTCACCAAGGCGCTGGCCCTGGAAGGCGCCCGCAACCAGATTACCGTGAACGCCGTGGCCCCCGGCTATGTGGACACGGAAATGGTGCGCGCCGTGCCGCCGGACGTGCTGGAGAAGATCATCGCCCGCATCCCGCGCGGCCGGCTCGGCACCGCGCAGGACATCGCCCGCGGCGTCGCCTTCCTGACCGCCGACGATGCGGACTTCGTCACCGGCTCCACGCTGTCGATCAATGGCGGCCAGCACATGTATTGAGGGGTCGCGGCGATGACCCATGCGATCCTGGCCTGGGACGGGACGGATGCGGAAGCGCCGGCCCGTCGCGCGGCGGCCCGCGCCGCCCATGTCGCCTTCATCACGGCGGAGGCGGCGGCCGGGCGGCTGCTGCTCGGCCTGCCGCTGCGTGACGAGGCGGGGCGCAGCCTCGGTTCGCTGATGCTGGTGGCGGGCGATGCGGCGGCGAAGGAGGCCTATCTCGCCGCCGAGCCCTTCGCCACCTCCGGCGTCTGGCGGAAGGTGGAAGCGCATCCCTTCGGCATCGCGCCGCTGCCCTACCGGCCCTGGCCCGCGCCGGATGCTCCCGCCCCCGGCGGCCGCACCCATTCCGTGCTGATCGGCTGGGACGGCACCGATGCCGGGGCGCTGGACCGGCGCATGGCGGCGCGGCCGGCGCATTTCGCGCGGGTGAAGCCGATGGCCGCGGACGGTACGCTGCTGTTCGGCGGCGCCATCCTCGATGCGTCCGGTGGCCGCATGATCGGCTCCATCGCCGCGACGAACCACACCAGCCATGCCGCGGCCCGCGCCTGGGTGGAGGCCGACCCCTATTTCACCGGCGATGTCTGGCGCGACATTTCCGTCCATGCCACCGCCTTCCGCGCCTTGCCTTATGCCCCCCTGCCCCATGGCTGAGGATTTCGCCCCCGAGGCCCTGGCGGTGTTCGAAGAGATCAAGACGGCGCGCGGCCTGGCCGACGTCAACAACTTCTGGAAGTCGCTCGCCGTCGATCCGGTGCTGCTGCGGCGGACCTGGGAAAGTCTTTCCGCCGTCATGGCGCCGGGCGCGCTGGACCCGCTGGTGAAGGAAATGCTGTACCTCGCCGCCTCCATGACCAGCGGCTGCGCCTATTGCACCGCAAGCCACACGGCGGCGGCCCGCGCCAAGGGCATGACGCCGGCGCAGTATGGCGAGCTGCTCGCCGTGGTCGGCATGGCGGCCGAGACCAACCGGCTGGCGGAAGCCTTGCGGGTGCCGATCGACCCGCAGTTCCAGTGAGGCGCCACGCGGCGTAGAAGGCCGCCATGTCTCCCGCCACGATTGCCGGCTGCGGCGCGCTCGCGCTCTGGGCCTTTCTCGCGCTGCTGTCCCGGCTGGCCGCCGGGCTACCGCCCCTGCAACTCACCGCCATGGGCTTTGCCGTGGGCGGGCTGGTGGGGCTGGCGGTGGTGGCGGCGCGGGGCGGGCTGGGGGCGCTGCGGCAGCCGCCGATTGCCTGGCTGCACGGGGTGGGCGGGCTGTTCGGCTATCATGCGCTGTATTTCATCGCCTTGGCCCTGGCCCCGGCGGTGGAGGCCAATCTCATCAACTATCTCTGGCCGCTGCTGATCGTGCTGCTTTCCGCGCCGCTGCGTGGGTTGCGGCTGGGGCCGGCGCGGCTGGCCGGTGTCGGGCTGGGCTTCCTGGGCTGCGCGCTGCTGGTCGGCACCGGCGCCAGTTTCCCGCCGGAGGCGATTCCGGGCTTCCTGGCGGCGCTGGGCTGCGCCGTGGTCTGGGCGGTCTATTCCGTCACCTCCGGCACCCGGCGGCTGGCGGCGGTGCCGACCGAGGCGGTGGCCGGCTTCTGCCTCGGCACCGCGGCCCTGGCGGTGCTGGCGCATCTGGCCTTCGAGGCGACGGTGATCCCGGATGCGCGGCAGGCGGTGGCGGTGCTGCTGCTGGGGCTGGGGCCGGTGGGCGCGGCCTTCTTCCTGTGGGATGTCGGGATGAAGCGCGGCGACCCCCGGCTGCTCGGCACCTTGGCCTATGCGGTGCCGGTCGCCTCCACCCTGCTGCTGATCCTGGCCGGGGAGGGCGCCTTCACCGCCAAGGTGGTGCTGGCGACGCTGATGGTGACGGGCGGCGGCTTCATCGCGGCCCGGGCCAGGGCGTGACGGTCGGAAAAAGGGCGGCGGCGCTGGTGCCGGAGTTTGCGCATGAGGATGGGAAGGGCGGGGGGTTAGTCGGAGAGGGCGGCGAGGCGGGCGAGGAGGCGGGCGCGGAGGGTGGTGGCCCTGTTGATGTCGTAGTCCGCGCCAGCGCGGCGATATTCCTCGAGCGCCTCCTCGACATGGTGCAGGGCGGCTGACCAATGGTCGCGCGGCGCCTCCCGCTCGCCTAGGGATGCTTTGGCCCAGCCCAGATTCTCCATGGACTGCGCCCAGTCGTAAGGGGCGCGGTCGCGGGTCCGCTCCTCCAAGGCGAGGCGATAGGCCGCCACCGCCTCGTCCAGCCGCGCCGTCCCGCTCTCCCGCGCCCCGAGCGTCCGGAGCGCAGTGCCGAGGTTGTTCTGCGTCCCCGCCCAGTCGAGCGGCACGCGCTCGCGGGTCCGCTCCTGCAAGGCGAGGCGATAGGCCGCGACCGCCTGCTCCAGCCGCGCCGTCCCGCTCTCCCGTGCCCCGAGCCTCTGGAGCGCATTGCCGAGGTTGTTCTGCGTCCCCGCCCAGTCGAGCGGCACGCGATCGCGGGTCCACTCCTCCAAGGCGAGGCGATAGGCCGCCACCGCCTCCTCCAGCCGTGCCGTTCCGCTCTCCCGCGCCCCGAGCGTGGCGAGCGCATTGCCGAGATTGTTCTGCGTCATCGCCCAGTCGAGCGGCACGCGGTCGCGGGTCCGCTCCTGCAAGGCGAGGCGATAGGCCACCACCGCCTCCTCCAGCCGCGCCGTTCCGCTCTCCCGCGCCCCGAGCGTGGCGAGCGCATTGCCGAGGTTGTTCTGCGTCATCGCCCAGTCGAGCGGCACGCGGTCGCGGGTCTGCTCCTGCAAGGCGAGGCGATAGGCCGCCACCGCCTCCTCCAGCCGCGCCGTCCCGCTCTCCCGCTCCCCGAGCGTCTGGAGCGCAATGCCGAGGTTGTTCTGCGTCGTCGCCCAGTTGAGCGGCACGCGGTCGCGGGTCCTCTCCTGCAAGGCGAGGCGATAGGCCGCCACCGCCTCCTCCAGCCGCGCCGTCCCGCTCTCCCGCGCCCCGAGCGTCTGGAGCGCAATTCCGAGGTTGTTCTGCGTCGTCGCCCAGTCGAGCGGCACGCGGTCGCGGGTCCACTCCTGCAAGGCGAGGCGATAGGCCGTCACCGCCTTCTCCAGCCGCGCCGTCCCACTCTCCCGCGCCCCGAGCTTCCAGAGCGCAGTGCCGAGGTTGTTCTGCGTCGCTGCCCAGTCGAGCGGCACGCGGTCGCGTGGCGCCAAAGCGAGCACATCACCATACAGTGCGATCGCGTCACGCAGAGCATCGTTGTCCCCAAACTCGCGGCCTAGGTCGTCCAGCGCGCGCGCCGCCTGCATGAGCCATTGCCAAGCCGCTTGCGGATCGAAGGCAACCAGCCCCGACGCCTCCCGATACAGGGTCGCGGCCTCGCGGTAGCGCAGTCCTGCCTTCTCAACACCCGCCTGGGCGCCCTTGGTCTCGGCGAGGCTCGAACGCCGGAGGCGCCGCTCGGCCTCGATCTCCTCGGCATGCGCTTCAAGCCGCGTCAGCGCCGCCTGCTCCTCCGCCGCCATGGCTGCCAGGGCGGAGCGGGCAGCGTCCAGGTGGCCCGCCGCATGCGCGGCGGCGGCCTCATCCCGCAAAGCAGCGGCGCGGGGCGACAGGTTGCGGGAGGTGGCGAGCGCGTCGATGCGTTCGCCCGCCTGCCGCCAGTCGCGGGAAATGGCGAACAACGTCGCCGCGAAATTCTCGGGCGGCACCTGGCGGCCAACCATCGTTTCCAGGAAGCCCGCCACCAGCGCGACCGTGCCCTGCTGTTCTGCCCGAACGCAAGCGAGGTCCTGGACCAGGGCACGCTTTTCGGCCTCGGAGAGCGACAGGTCGCGGGTGAGTCGATCCACCAGAAGCCGCAATTCATGGAGTTCGGCGGCAACCCGCGCCATCTCCCCCCGCAGCGCCGCCGCATCGCCCGCCAGCGCGTCCAGCACCGCGCCCATCCTGGCGCTTTCGTCGCGCAAGGCGGCAAGGCGCGAGATGTCGAAAGCCACCTTGACCCGTGGCCGTTCCTTAAGCGCCTCCCGCACCAATTCACGGAAAACGTCACGCCAGCCAGGGATCGATTCGGTCTGCCCCATGAAGCGGGCGCGGAAGTCGGCGGGCAGGCCTGGCACGCCGGCGGCGAGTTCGGCCCAGGCCGCAGCCTCGACCTCCGCGATACGCTGGCGGGCGGCGACGCTCGGGTCGCCGCTGCGCAGCAGGCCATCCAGGGCGCGTTCCATCTCCTCCACCAGCGTCTCGTTCGCCCGCACCGTCATGCGCGGGCAGAGGCCGATCTGGTCGCGCAGCCAGTCATGCGTGGCCTTGATGAAGGGTGATGGGGCTGTGCCGCGCTGGTCGAAGCGGTCGGCTTCGTCCGCGATCTCGTAGGCGCGCAGGATCAGCAGGGTGCTGGTGAGTTGCAGCAGCCGCAGCGTGCGTTCCAGGTCGTGGTTGGTGGGCACGCCGCCCGTGTAGCCGCGGACCCTGTCGGCGACTTCCTCCATCACCTCGGAGACGCGCCGGCCGAACAGGGCGGCCAGTGCCGAATCCACGACGGCGGCAGCATCCTTCGCCGCCTCGATCCCCAGGGCTCCGAAGAGCATACCGAACACCGGCAGAGCCATCGTCTGCCCTCCTTCACAGCCGAGGCTACCTTTCCGACTCCGTTCTGTCCCCCTGATCTGGCGGAGTCCCGAAAAAAGGAGGGGGTGCGGGGGAGTTCACTCCCCCGTCTTCCTGCCGCGTGATACGCAGCGCCCCATGATCGATTTCCCCGCCGGCTTCAAAGCCCCCTTCGTCCGTCCCTCTGGCCGTGTCGCCGATGCGATGCGGGAGGTGACTTTCACCCCCGGTGCCGCGCGGCATGCGGAGGGGTCCTGCCTCATCCGCTTTGGCCTGACGGAGGTGCTCTGCACCGCCAGTGTGGAAAGCCGCGTGCCGCCCTTCCTGCGCAACACCGGCCAGGGCTGGGTCACGGCGGAGTACGGCATGCTGCCGCGCGCGACCCATACGCGCGGGGACCGGGAGGCGGCGCGGGGCAAGCAATCCGGCCGGACGCAGGAGATCCAGCGGCTGATCGGGCGGTCCTTGCGCGCGGTGACGGATCTCAAGGCGATGGGGGAGATGTCGATCACCCTCGACTGCGATGTGCTGACGGCGGATGGCGGCACGCGCTGCGCCTCCATCACCGGGGCCTGGGTGGCCCTGCATCTGGCCTTCCAGCATTGCGTGAAGATGAATGTGCTGAAGACGATTCCGCTGCGCGACCATGTCGCCGCGATTTCCTGCGGCATCTGGCAGGGGACGCCGGTGCTGGACCTCGATTATGAGGAGGACAGCAAGGCGGAGACGGACGGCAATTTCGTCATGACCGGCTCGGGCGGCGTGGTGGAGGTGCAGGCGACGGCGGAAGGTGCGCCGTTCAGCGAGGAGGAATTGCTGAAGCTGATGGGCCTGGCGCGGGCCGGTACGGGCAAGCTGTTCGAGATGCAGAAGGCGGCGATCCGCGGATGATTCTTCGGCGGCGGCTGACGGAGACCCGGATCGTGCTGGCCTCGCATAATGCGGGGAAGGTGCGGGAGAATGCGGCCTTATTGGCCCCGCACGGTCTTTCCATCGTCAGCGCCAAGGAGCTGGGGCTGCCGGAGCCGGAGGAGACGGAGGACACGTTCCTCGGCAATGCCACCATCAAGGCTCTGGCTGCCGCCAGGGCCTCGGGGATGGTGGCGCTGGCCGATGACAGCGGGTTTTCCGTTGCCGCCCTGGATGGCGCGCCGGGGGTGCGGACGGCCGATTGGGCGGAGACGCCCGCCGGCCGCGACTATGCGATGGCCATGGCCAAGGTCGAGAAACTGGCGCGGCATGCGCCGGACCGGCGGGCCTGGTTCTCCTGCGCCTTGGTCCTCGCCTGGCCGGATGGACATACGGAGGGTTTTCTCGGCGAGGCGCATGGCGCCTGGATCTGGCCGCCGCGCGGCGGCAACGGCTTCGGCTACGACCCGATGTTCGTCCCCGATGGCATGGCCGAGACCTTTGGCGAGATGACCGCCGAGGCCAAGCACGCCATCAGCCACCGCGCCGCCGCCTTCCGGCTGCTGGCCGAGGCCTGCCTGCCGCCCCCCATCCCATGATCCGCGCCGCCCTGCTCGCCGCCGCGCTGCTGCTGGCTGTGCCGGCGGCGGGCCTGGCGACGGAGGCGGGGCCGCTGCGGATGGCGCAGTCGCCACGCGATGCGCAGGCGGTGGGCGCGCTGGTCTGGCTGCATCCGCACTATACCGAGGGGCCGCCGCCCGCGGCGCCAGGCTGGATGGCACGGCTGACCGGGGCGGGCTGGGACCTGTGGCGCCATGACCGTGTCGGCGGGCGGGACCCTCTGGAGGCCGGGGCGGCGGGGCTCGCGATCGGCGCGGCGGCGCTGCGGGCGCGTGGCTATCGCCACGTGGTGCTGGTCGGTGAAAGCCGCGGCGCCTTCATCGCCCTGCTGGCGCTGCGACAGGCCGGGCTGGCGGATGCGGTGGTGCTGGCGGCGCCGGCCGCGCATGGCACCCGGGCGGAGCGACGGCCGCAGGCGCTGGCGGATTTCCGGGGCGCGCTGGAGAAGGCCGCCGTGGCACCCGGGCAGCGCCTGGCGTTGCTGCTGTTCCGGGACGATGCCTATGACCCCGACCCGGATGCGCGGGCCGCGGCCTTTCGCGCGGCGGTGGCGCGGGGCGGCGCGGAGGGGTTGGTGATCGACCGGCCCGCCGCGCCAACCGGGCATGGCGGGGTGCAGGAGGCGGATTTCGACCGGCTGTTCGGTGCCTGTCTCGCCGCCTTCCTAGATTTCGACCGGACCGCGCCCAGGGCCTGCCCGTAGGGGCTCAGCCCCGCTTCAGCCAATAGATGTAGCGATACTGCTCCCGCAGGCCGAGGCCGGCATTCATGGCGAGCGAGGCGGCATTGGCGCAGGAGACCTGGGCATACGCCCAGTCCGCGCCCTGGCTCATTGCCCAGGCGCCAGCGGCGGCCATGACGCGCTGGCCGAGGCCCCCGCGACGGAATTCCGGGCGCACTGCCAGGTCGAACAGCCCGGCGCAGCGACCCTGGGCGGTGACGAAAGCGCTGGCGGCGGGCTTTCCCGCCACCATCAGCAGCACCCAGGCGGCGGGCACGCCGAGCAGCTCCGCCATGCGGGCCTTCTCGGCGCGGCGGGCCTCGGACTGGTGCTCGGCGGTGGCGACCACCTCCATCCAGTCGGGCTCGGGGCCTGCCAGGATCCGGGCATCCGGGTCGGGGCGGGCGAAGCCGGCCAGGGGGCCGGTGATGACCTGGCTTTCGTCACGCGCGGTATAGCCGCGCGCCTGCAGCAGCCCGGCCAGCCCCTGGGGGTCCAGCGCGGTGGAGCGGAAGCGGCAGACCTGGCCCGCCTGGGCGTAGAACGCCTCGATCCGCGCGATGCGGGCGGGCAGGTCGGGGTCCGGGCGCGGGTCCAGCCCGCAGGCGGCATTGGCGCGGCCGGTGCCGCCCAGGAAGCGGCGCACCACGAAGGGGCCGTCGAAGGCCAGGATCGGGGCGGGCACGGCGGAAAGGGTGGCCTGCTCGATCTCGAGCAATGTGGGCGGCGCGGTCATGCCTCGGCGGCCAGCCTCGCCATGGCGTCGCGATAGGTGGCGTCGAACAGCGCATCCAGCCCCGGATTGGCGCCCTTCAGCCCGGCGGCGACGCGCCCGGCCCAGCCGACATATTCCACGCGCCGGGCATGGTCCCAGCCCGAGGGCGGGCTGGCGGCGATGGCGCGGAGATTGGAGATCTTGTCGGCCAGCTTCAGCATCTTGGCGCCGGGTGAGCGGCTGAGCGCGTGGCGCACCTGAAGCGCCTTGCGGGATTCCTTGGGCAGGGATTTGTCATCCGTCGCCTCCGCCACCAGGCCGGCCACCGCCTCGCCGAATTCGGCGACCAGGCGGGCATGGGTGATGGGGTCGGGGTCGGTGTCGCTGTCCTCCACCGTGTCGTGCAGGAGCGCGGCGAGAATGGCGTCCTCCGGCGCGCCATGCTCGGCGAGAAGCTGCGCCACCTCGATCACATGGTTCACATAGGGCTCGGCGGCGGCGCCCTTGCGGCGATGGCCGGCATGGACGCGGGCGGCGAAGGCGGTGGCCCGCAGCAGGCGGGCGATGGGCGTGTCTTCGGCTGGCATGGCGCGTGCGCGCTTGTCCTTCGATGTGGGCGGGGCGCCGCGGCATCCGCGGCGCCCGCCGGATCAGGTGTTCATCGCGTCGAAGAAGTCCTGGTTGGTCTTGCTGTACTTCAGCTTGTCCAGCAGGAATTCCATGGAATCCTGGGTGCCCATCGGGTTCAGGATGCGGCGCAGGACCCACATCTTCGACAGGGTCGCGCGGTCGACGAGCAATTCTTCCTTGCGGGTGCCCGACTTGGTGATGTCGATGGCCGGGAAGGTGCGCTTGTCCGACAGCTTGCGGTCGAGGATGAGCTCGGAGTTACCGGTGCCCTTGAACTCCTCGAAGATCACCTCGTCCATGCGGCTGCCGGTGTCGATCAGCGCGGTGGCGATGATGGTGAGGCTGCCGCCTTCCTCGATGTTGCGCGCCGCGCCGAAGAAGCGCTTCGGGCGCTGCAGGGCGTTGGCGTCGACACCGCCGGTCAGCACCTTGCCCGAGGATGGCACGACCGAGTTGTAGGCGCGGCCGAGACGCGTGATGGAGTCCAGCAGGATCACCACGTCCCGCTTATGCTCGACCAGCCGCTTGGCCTTCTCGAGCACCATCTCCGTGACCTGCACGTGGCGTGTGGCCGGCTCGTCGAAGGTGGAGGCGACGACTTCGCCGCGCACGGTGCGGGCCATGTCGGTGACTTCCTCGGGGCGCTCGTCGATCAGCAGGACGATGAGGAAGACGTCGGGGTGGTTCGCCGTGATGGACTTGGCGATGTTCTGCAGCATCACCGTCTTGCCGGTGCGCGGCGGCGCCACGACCAGGGCGCGCTGGCCCATGCCGATCGGGGCCACCAGGTCGATGATGCGGTGGGTGTAGTCCTTGGTCGGACCCTTCGCCACCGCCTCGGCGTCCGGGTTTTCCATCTTCAGCCGCCGCGTCGGATACAGCGGCGTCAGGTTGTCGAAGTTGATGCGGTGCTTGAGCGCCTCGGGCGGCTCGAAATTGATGGTGTCGACCTTCAGCAGGGCGAAGTAGCGCTCGCCATCCTTCGGCGCCCGGATCTGGCCTTCCACCGTGTCGCCGGTGCGCAGGCCGAAGCGGCGCACCTGGGCGGGGGAGACGTAGATGTCGTCGGGGCCGGGCAGGAAGTTCGCCTGCGGGCTGCGCAGGAAGCCGAAGCCGTCCGGCAGGATTTCCAGCGTGCCGTCGCCGTAGATCGCCTGCTCATTCTCCGCCAGGGTCTTCAGGATCGCGAACATGATGTCCTGCTTGCGCAGGGACGACGCGTTCTCGACCTGCAGGGACTCTGCGAAGGCGAGGAGATCGGCCGGGGACTTGGCCTTGAGTTCGGAGAGATGCATGTGCGGACGCGTCCGTCGTGCGCGAGGAAGGGGATCAGGCGGACCTGGGGTCTCGGTCTGGGCCTCTGCCGCCGCCGCCTGCGCGGATGCGGTGTGAAGGCCATTCCCGCGCCGCGATCCCGTTGCACGGGCTGGGTTGCGGCGACCAGGAGAAGTCTGAGGAGAGGAGGGACCAGCTACGCCGCAGAACGCGACGCTACGCCGATTTGTCGGAACGACACCGCGACCCTATGGGCCATGGGCTGCACCGTCAATCCGCACATGGCGGTTTTTCGAGGGCTTTGCAAGAGCTTCGCGTGCCGAAGCGAGCGAGGCCCTGGAGCCAAGCGTGATGGTGGTGAACAACCTGCGCCTGCCGCAGGCGGGCGAGCGGCCGAACGGCCGCCGCCGCTTATGCGTCGCGCCGAAAGCGCGCCTTCGGCGCGCAGCCAAGCGGCCGGAGGCCGCGCCGGCGCCTGAGGTTCAATCAAAAAGGCTTCACGATCACCATGATGACGATGACGATCATCAGCAGCGTCGGCGCCTCGTTCCAATAGCGCCAGGCGCGTTCCGTGCGCGGGCGGCCATCGGCCTCGAAACGCTTGCGGGCGGCGCCCAGCATGCCGTGGAAGCCGGACATCAGCAGCACCGCGGTCAGCTTCATGTGCCACCAGCCGGCCGTCCAATCGACCACGCCCGGGGTCAGCACCAGCGCCAGTCCGAGAACCCAGGTGGCGATCATCGCCGGGTTCATGATGGCCTTCAGCAGGCGGCGCTCCATCACCTTGAACAGCTCCGACCGCGGATCGCCGACCGGGGTCTGGAAATGGTAGATGTAGAGCCGAGGCAGGTAGAACAGCCCGGCCATCCAGGCGATCACCGCGATCAGGTGCAGCGCCTTGGTCCAGGGATAGAGCGGTGCCAGCAGGTCGAGCGTCATGCCACCGGCTCCAGCCCCAGCAGCCCGGGCAGTTCCGCCATGTCGAAGAAGGGCTCGGCGCCCACGGCCCGCAGCGCGGCCGGGTCGCCGGCATGGGCGAAGCCCAGCACGCGGCAGCCGGCGGCCCGGCCGGCGCGGCTGCCCGTCACGCTGTCCTCCACCACCACGCAGCGATGCGGATCGGCGCCGCAGGCCGCCGCTGCCGCGCGGTACATGTCCGGAGCCGGCTTGGGCTGGGCCACGTCGTCATAGGAGAAGGTGCGGCCCCGGAAGGTCGTGGCCAGGCCCAGCCGGCGCAGCTTGGTGGCGAGTTCGGCGCGGGAGGAGTTGCTGGCCACCGCCACCGGAATGCCGGCCGCGACGATGGCCTGCACGGCGGCGAGCGCGCCGGGAATCGCCGGCACCTCCTGCTCCAGCGCCAGCAGCACGCGGCGGACGATGCCCTCGACGAAATCGCCCGGCACGCTGTCCGGACCCAGCCGCGCCTCGATCAGCGGCACGATGCCGCGCCAGGACAGGCCGATGAAGCGGCGCTCCGCCTCCGCCGCATCCATCTCCCAGCCCAGCTGGGTGACGGCCTGGGCGACGACCTGGTTGTGCATCGCCTCGCTGTCGGCCAGCACGCCGTCGCAGTCGAACAGCACCGCCTGGGGGCGGGCGATGGGCTGGCTCATGCCGACACCTTCACGCTGGGACCTTGGCGCGGCCGCCGGTGTTCACATTCCGCAGCAGCACATGGGAGCAGTCGCCGAAGCGGTTCGGGCATTGCCGGGGGCCGGCGAAGGAGCACAGCGGCCGGTCCTGGCCGCGCGCATGGCGCACCAGCGCGGCCAGGGCGGCGATGAAGCCGGGGTCGGAATTCTGCGCCGGTGCCCGGAAATAGCCGGGGACGCCGAGTTTCTCGGCTTCCTCCCGGTATTCGACATCGAGTTCGACCAGGGTTTCGGAATGCTCGGCGGTGAAGGCGATGGGCACCACCAGCACCGCCACCTTGTCATGCGCCGCGCGTTCCAGCTCCACCTCGGTGGAGGGGGAGATCCATTTCTGCGGCGTGACGCGGGACTGGTAGCAGACCACATGGTCGAGGCCCGGCAGGTCCAGCCGTTCCACCACCCGCGCCACCGTCTGCTCCACCTGCCACTGATAGGGGTCGCCGGCGTCGACGATGCTCTCGGGCAGGCCATGGGCGCTGAACAGCACGCGGAGCGGAATGGCCGGGTCCAGCTCCGCCCGCGCCTTGTCCCAGGCGCCGCGTACCTGGCGCGCCGTGGCGGCGGAGAAGTCGGGGAAGGAATGGAAGCAGCAGAGCGTGGTGGTCGGTGCCACCAGCCCGGCCCGCTTCGCCGCCGCCTCCCAGGCGATGGCGCTGCTGCCCGTGGTGGTGGTGGAGAATTGCGGATAGAGCGGCAGCAGCAGCACTTCCTCCGCCCCCCAGGCCTTTACCGCCGCCGCGGTCTCGTCGCTCATCGGGTGCCAGTAGCGCATGGCGACGAAGCACTTGGCCTCCACATCGCCATCCGCATTCAGCACCGCCTCCAGCGCCTCGCCCTGGGCGATGGTCAGCTCCAGCAGCGGCGATTTGCCGCCGAGGATGGCGTAGTTCTCGGTGGCCGGCTTCGTCCGGCGATAGGCGATGAGCCGGCCGAGCAGCGGGCGGATGAAGCCCGGCACGCGCAGGATCGCCGGATCGGTGAACAGGTTGACCAGGAAGGGCCGGATGCTCTCCGGCTTGTCCGGCCCGCCGAGGTTGAGCAGCACCACCGCGAGCCGCTTCCGGCTGGCAGGGGCGGCGGTGGGAGGCGCGGTCAGGGCGTTGGATTGCATCACCGACCGGACATGCCACGTCGCGGCCCGGGGTCAAGGGGAAGCCGGCGATAAGCGCCGAGATAAGCCCGCCCTGGTCGCGCCGGCTACGCAGCCCGTGCGCGCCCGCGCATGACGAGGCCAAGGATTCCGCTGCGAAAACACGCTGCCGCGCCGGCCCGCCGATCTCACACGATTGCGATCCGATCGTCGCCGGAATCAACCCAGGGGTGGTTGCGAAACCGGCCTTTGCCCGGAAATTTGCCGGGGTGCGCAGCCAAGAATGAAAACCAAGGGATGTGAGATGACCCTTCCGACACCCATTGCTGGACAGACGGACCTGCTGATTTCGCCCGAGGATGGCACGTCCGCCTTCGGGTCCGAGTTCACCCCGCGGGTCGCCGCCATTCCCGGCGGCGGCTTCCTCGCGATCTGGCGCGATACCCTGCCACGGACCGAGGGCACCGCGCCGGAGGGCTATCCCTATGCCATCGACCCGGACGGCCAGTTCACGCTGATGTTCCGGATCTTCGACGCCGCCGGCCAGCCGGTGGCGCCGGCGGCACCGGTCTCCGATGATTTCGTCGGCGGCATGGACGGGGTGGGGGTGGCGACGCTGGCCAATGGCACGGTGCTCGTCGGCATCCAGGCCGGCGGCGCCTTCGGCCAGGGGAGCGGCCGGCTGACCGCGGTGATCCTCGACCCCGCCACGGGTGAGAGGGTGGCGCCGGAAGTGACGCTCGCCACCTCCGATGGCGAGCCCTTCGAATGGCCCACGCATTTCAATACCCTGGCGCTGCCGGATGGCAGCGGCGTCGTGGTCAGCCTGCAATATGTCGGCGATGTGGAGCAGATGCGGACCACCGTCATCGGCAATGACGGCACGGTGGGCGCCAGCGCGATCATCACCCTGCCGCCCGGCGCCTTTCCCGGCACGCCCGGCCAGGTGGATGACCGCACCGTGGCCCTGCTCGGTGCCAATGCCGGCACCCTGGCCTTCGTAACGCGCGAAGGGACCGGACCCAGTTCGATCACCGGCGTCTTCTTCGTGCGGGTGGACGGCAGCGATGCCGGCCTCGACTATATCCGGCTGCCGCTGCGCCTGAACGATGCGGTGGTGGAGGCGATGGCCGATGGCGGGGTGGTGGTCGGCGGCGCGATCCCCGGCGACGGCGTGACCACCGAATACCGGCTGTTCCGCTTCGACGCATCTGGCGAGCCGGTGCCGGGCTGGCCGGCGGAGGCCAGCTTCGAGGGCGGCATCTTCGGGGGGCTGGACCTGCTGGCCCTGCCGGATGGGGGCCTGCTGCTGGCGACCTCCCTGGTGCCCGAGGCCGGGGTCTCGGACAGCGAGCTGGCCGGCCAGCGTATCCGCGTGGATGGCACGCTGGATGGTGGACCCTTCGCCATCAACACCCCCGCCGCCCGCTTCCAGACCCGCCCCCACCTGGCGCTGGCCGAGAACGGCGATGTGGTGGTGGTGTGGGAGGATGACCGCAGCCTGGCCAATCCCGAAATCCGCGCTGCCCGGCTCGACCTCGGCCTGCCCGCCGCGCCCATCATCGGCACGGCCGGGGCGGATACGCTGGAAGGCACGGAACGGGGCGAGCGGATCGAGGGGCTGGGCGGCGAGGACCTGCTGCGTGGCGGCGGCGGCAACGACACGCTGTTCGGCGGCGGCGCCTTCGACGCCCTGTTCGGCGGCGATGGCGATGACCGGCTGCTCGGCGGCGATGGCCTCGACTACCTCAATGGCGGCGACGGCAACGACGTGTTGCTGCCGGGCAGCGGCGGCGGGCAGCTCATTGGCGGGGCCGGCGATGACACGCTGAATGCCTCCGCGAATGCCGATGGCCAGGTGCTGATGGGCGAGGACGGCGACGATGTGATCATCGGTGGGTCCGGCGAGGACAGCATCGACGGTGGCGCGGGCGCCGACCGGATTCTCGGCCAGGGTGGCATCGACCGCGGCAGCGGCGGGGCGGGCAATGACACGATGCTCGGTGGAGACGGGGCGGATTCGCTCTGGGGCGGGGATGACAGTGACCGCATGCTGGGCGGTGACGGCGACGACCTGCTGGATGGCGAGGGCGGCAATGACACGCTGATCGGCGGCAGCGGCGAGGACACCCTGCTCGGCGGCGCCGGCGAGGACCTGCTGAACGGCGTCGGCGGCGCGCTGTTTCTCTATGGCGGGGAGGGCAACGACACGATCCATGGCGGCGCCGGCCCCCACGACCAGGTCCTGAGGGGCGATGCGGGGGATGACGTGCTGCTGGCCGGCGGCGGCCAGGACAGCCTGCAGGGGGGCGATGGCCAGGACCGCATGCTGGCCGGTAGCGGGGACGACAGCGCCTTTGGCGATGCCGGGCGCGACACCATCCTGGGTGGCGACGGCGCCGACACGCTGGATGGCGGCGCGGATGCGGACCGGCTGCTGGGCGATTCGGGGGATGACAGCCTCTCGGGCGGCGCCGGGGATGACCGGATCCTGGGCGGGGCGGGCGATGACGTGATCTTCGGCGGGCTCGGCGCGGACCTGCTGACCGGAGGCAGCGGGGCGGACAGCTTCGTCTACTACCTGGATGGCGATACCGGCGACGTCATCGCGGATTTCGAACAGGGGGTCGACCGGCTGAATGTCAGCAATATCCAGGCGCTGGACCCGGTGGATTTCCTGGGGACCGGTGCCTTCACCGGCACCACTGGCGAGGTCCGCTTCACCATCCTCGGCGATACCACCCTGGTGGAGCTGGATGGGCTCGATCCGGATGCCGAGGCGGATGCCAGCTTCACCCTGCTGGGCGCCTATACGCTGACCGCCCAGGACTTCATCCTGTAGCGAGCGATCGCCGGCACCGGCCGGGGGTCACCCGGCCGGCAGCCAGACGCGGAAGGTGGAGCCCACGCCTTCCTCGCTTTCGATCTGCATCTGGCCGCGATGGCGGTTGACGATGTGCTTGACGATGGCCAGGCCGAGCCCGGTGCCACCCGCATTGCGGCCCCGGCCGCGATCCACCCGGTAGAAGCGCTCGGTCAGGCGCGGCAGGTGCTGGCGGGGGATGCCGGGGCCGTCATCGGCGACCGTCAGCACCAGGCCGGGGCGGGCAGGCCAGCGCGCCTCCTCCGCCCGCGCCACGCCGAGGCGGATCGTCCCACCTTCCCGGCCATAGCGGACGGCATTCTCCAGCAGGTTGCGCAGCACCTGGGCGAGCTGGCCGGCATCGGCCGGGCTGGCGATCAGGCCGGGCGTGACCTCCATCGCCACCTGGGCGCCGCGGCCCGCCAGGATCGGGCCCATCGCCTCCACCTCCGCGGCCGCCAGCGCGCCGAGATCGACCCGGCCGGTCGGCGGCTGATGCTCGGTGATCTCGATGCGGGACAGGCCCAGAAGATCGTCGATCAGGCGGCGCATGCGGTCGGCCTGTTCGGCCATGATGCCGAGGAAGCGGGCGCTGGCCTCGCGGTCATCTTCGGCGGGGCCGCGCAGGGTCTCGATGAAGCCGATCAGGCTGGCCAGCGGGGTGCGCAGCTCATGGCTGGCATTGGCGACGAAATCGGCGCGCATCCGCTCCACCGCCCGGTCCCGGGTACGGTCGGACAGCACCAGCAGCAGGCGGCCGCCATCGCCCAGCGGCGGGTCCATCGGCACGGCATGGACGCGCAATTCGCGCGGTACGGGCACCGGCAGGGCGATGTCGGCGGTCTGCGGCATGCCACCGGCCAGCGCGGCGGCCACGGCCTCGGCCAAGGCGGGATGACGCAGCAGCGCGGCCAGATCGCCGCCACTGCCGGGGGCGGCGCCGAACAGGCTGCGGGCCTCCGCATTGGCGCGCAGCGGAGCGGCATCGGCATCCAGCACCACCAGCGGGTCGGGCAGGCGCTCGATGATCGCCTCATCCGCCTGGCGCAGGCGGGAGATCTGTTCGGTGCGGGCCTGCAGCACGCGGGCGACGCGCCGTGCGGTCTCCGCCACCTCCGCCACCGAGGGCAGCAACAGCGGTCCGGTCAGTTCCGGCACGGTTCCGGTGCCGCCTTCCGCCGCCTGCCGCAGCGCCGCCCCGAGACTGTCGAGATTGCCGAGCCAGATGCGGGAGACGGTGAGTGCCGCGACCAGGGTGCTGGCCAGGGCCAGCAGCCCCGGCAGCACGGCCAATTCGCCGCCCAGCAGCAACAGCAGCAGGGCGATGGCCGGCACGCCGCCGATCAGCGCGGCGCCGGCCAGCCAGCGACCTGTGGGGGGGGCGGTGACCGGCATCCGAGGCGGGAGGCTAGGAGCCCGGGGCGCCGGGCGGCGGTGCCTGCTCGATGAGCTGCGGCTCGCTGCCGGTGCCGACGGCATAGACCGCCAGGCCGCGCCGCGTCTGGCCATCGGGCAGCAGCAGCAGCGGGCCATCGGCGCCGGCGAAACCCTCGCCGCCGAGGCCGTCACCGAGGCCTGCCTGGCCGGGCGTGGTGCCGTTGCGCAGGGATCGCGTCGCGATGGCGGCGGCGTCATAGGCGGTGGCGGCGATGCGCGGCGGGGTTTCCCGGAAGGCGTCGCGGTAACGGGCCTCGAAGCGGGCGCGGGCGCGGCCATCCGGACCGGCGAACCAGGCGCCGACCAGCGCCGGCTCGCGGCCCAGGCTGCTGTCGCTGAGCCAGAGCGCCGTGCCGAGCATGCGCGGCGTCTGGCCACCGGCCTGGGCTTCCGACATCCAGGTGGCGGCGAAGCGGCGGGCGCGTTCGCCGGTCTCGCCGATCAGCACCGCATCGGCGCGGCCGCCGGAGATGCGGGCGCCGGAGGCGGCCATGGCGGGCTCGGCATTGCCCGGATGCAGCGCGATGCTGGGCGGCGGCAGGCCGAGATCGGCGGTGGCGCCCCGCAGCGCGGTGGCCAGGGCACGGCCGAAGTCGTTATCCGGCGCGCCGAGGGCGAATTGCTGTGCGCCCTGGGCGGCGGCGGCGGCCACCACGCGGCGGACCTGCTGCTGCGGCGTGATGCCCAGCACCCAGACGCCGGTGCCGGCGCGCTGCGAATCATTAGTGAAGGCCAGCACCGGGACATTGGCGGCCCGGGCCGGGCCGGTAACGGCGGCGACCTCGGCGCTGGTGAGCGGGCCGATCAGGATGCGGGCGCCATCGGCGATGGCGGCGCGGGCGGCGGCGGCGGCACCGTTGGGGGTGCCGCCGGTGTCGCGCGGGGCGATCTCGATGCCGGATTGCGATTCATCGAACAGCGCCATGTAGCCGGCATTCAGCATCGCCTGGCCGAGCGGTGCCTGTGGGCCGGTGAGCGGCAGCAGCATGGCGGCGCGTTGCGGCCCGACAGGCCCTGGCATCTGCGCGCCACCGATGGGGGGCGCGACGCCGATGAAGGAAGGACGGGGGGCTTGCGGCGCACAGGCGGCGAGGCCCAGAACGGTGGCCAGCAACGCGCCAAGCGATGTCCGGCCAAGGCGGCGGCGGCCCTGGGGCTTGCTCGCAGCCTGGGGCGCAACGGGCGCTTGGGGCTGCGAAGCGGCGAACAGGTGGCGGGACGAGTGACGTGGCAAACGGCGACCCTCCTGATCGGGCGGCACCCCGGGAGGCCCCTCCTGGGCTTTCCCTTGTGGCGACACCCATCGGCAATCTCGGCGACCTGTCGCCCCGGGCTCTCGCGGTGCTTGGCGCGGTGGATGCCGTGCTCTGCGAGGATACCAGGGTAACAGGCCAGTTGTTACAGCGTTATGGCGCCTCTGCGACGCTGGTGCCACTGCATGACCACAACGAGGCGGAAATGATACCCCGCCTCCTGGCGCGGCTTGAAGGCGGTGCGCGATTGGCGCTGGCATCGGATGCCGGCACGCCGCTGGTCTCCGACCCCGGATACCGGCTTGTTCGTGCTGTCATCGAGGCCGGGCTTCCCGTCACCGCCATTCCGGGACCCAACGCGGCGGTCGTCGCGCTGACGCTGTCGGGCCTGCCGCCTCACCCTTTCGTGTTCCTGGGCTTCCTGCCGCCGAAGGAGGGACCCCGCGCCGCTGCGATCGCACGGCACCGGGCCGTGGAGCGGGCTGGGCTGTCGGCGACACTGGTGCTGCATGAGGCGCCGCATCGGCTGGCGGAGACGCTGGCCTCGCTGGCCGAGGGGCTGGGCGGGGATCGCCCGGCCGCCGTGGCGCGGGAATTGACCAAGCGCTTCGAGGAGGTGCGGCGGGGGACGTTGGCGGAGCTGGCGGCGCATTATGCGACCGAGCTCGCGCGCGGCGAGATCTGCATCTGTGTCGGGCCGGCGCCGGAGGAGACGACGGAGGCGGCGGACCTTGATTCGCAGCTTCGCGCGGCGATGGAAGGCCAGAGCCTGCGGGACGCCGCTGCGATGGTGGCCGAGGCCACGGGCCTGCCGCGCAAGCAGGTCTATGCGCGGGCGATCAAGATATTGCAGGCGAAACCTTGAACACCGCATTCGACGGGAACGGCGGCTGAAACGTATCGCAGGATGTCGGCATCGGGCATTTTCGGCGCCGTCGGTTTCTTCGCAATGCGCGATCGTCGTATCGGGTCATCGGGATTTGATGGGTTGCGGAGGGCGAAGCCACCCAGGCTGTCGACCGCAGCCGGGTAGCAGGCCGGCTCCTGGAGCCTGCCACCGACAATGCCCGACGAAGTCGCGATCCCGGTGGCGCGCCGTTCAGGCGCTTTCTATGCGGATTTCTCCCAGACTCGCGCCTGAGGTGAACATCGATGTGACGTCGGTGGATATGCCCGGAACAAAAATACGCTCCGAGTAGATAAAGATGTGCAATGCCGCGGCCTCGGTGGATGGCGGCAGCAGGATCTCAATCCGGTTGCCCGTCCTGGCGGTCGAAGCGACCTTGATGATCTGGATGAAATCGGAAAAGAACACCCGGAATTCTGCCTCAAGGTCGACAAACCTTGTCGGCTCCAACGAAATTCTGATTCGGGCACCCGTGGGAAGGGGCGGCAGGCTGGTTGAAAGACGCGCGCGGGGTCGAGAAGCCCTCAACCCATTTGAGCCATCTGGCTGAAGATCCGACATGGAAAAAATGTCGGACAAGGCTGTTATGGTGGAGGTCTTCAGATCGACCGTCTTTCCCATGGGAAAGAACGGAACCGGGGAAAGGCTTGAAAGCTCCTGGGGCGGCGGAAGCAGGGAAGCCCTGCGCTGCTCCACATCGTCGAGGACGTTGTTTCTCGTCTTTTCGAATTCAGGCGTGATGTAGTTGAAGTGGCGGGCATCGTAGCCCATCCGCTCTATCTTGGAAAACAGGTAGGATTTGTCATACATCACCCTGGTGCTGTCGACGAAATCGAAGTCAAGAAACTGCTGGTCGATCGCATCCATGGAGTGGACGTATTTCCATGACCTTTTCAACAGGCTGTGGCGGACAGCCATCAGGTCGCGCCTGATATAAAGCACGTTGCACAGGCCGGGGTTTTCCCGGAGAAAACGAATCGTGTGAAACGGCTGGACGACGTCCTTGATGATGTATTTTGAGTGTGGAAACAGGAAGGTCTTATAGATCGCGCATATTCCCGCGTAATTTTCTTCCTGGCGATCGTAGAACCGCATCCCGTTGATACTTGCCGGCGGCTCAGCCCATCGCTGCCAGTTCAGGACCTCTCCGGAGGAAGCGGGCGGTTCAAGCAATTGCGTGGACTGCTGAACAAGGCGGTAAGATTCGCTCGTGAAGCCGCGCGGCAATCCCACGATGAGAAGCGGTTTGCTCAATTTCATTCTCATGAATGGTGGAAGCTGGTCGAACCTAACGCTTGTGAAATCTGCCTGCTAGCCTGTGGTCCGATTTGCCGGGTGGCCGCCAGCATCTGCCTGAGGTCATCATTCGGCTCCATGCGACGAGCGGATGTGCGCCATGCCGCTACCTCACCAGCAGCGGCAGCAGCGCGTCCAGCCGCAGCAGGCCGTCCTGTGTGGCGGCGAGGCGGCCATCAGGGCGCCAGGCCAGGAGGCCTTCCTCCGCCAGGCCGGTGAGCGCGGCGAGGTCGACGCATTGATCGAAGGGCAGGCCGCTGCGGCGTTCGACGCGGGCGGGGTCGATGCCCTCCGTCAGGCGCAGGCCCATCAGCAGCGCCTCCCGCGCCCGGTCGCGGGAGGAGAGAGCTTCTTCCTCCACCACCGCATGGCCGTCGCGCTGGACGCGGACAAGCCATTCCTCCGGCGCGCGGTGGCGGCGGGCGGCCATCAGGCGGCCGTCGGGCAGGGTCAGGCGCTGATGTGCGCCCGCGCCGATGCCGAGATAGTCGCCATAGCGCCAATAGGCGAGGTTGTGGCGGCTTTCGGCGCCGGGCTGGGCGTAGTTGGAGATCTCGTAGGGCAGCAGGCCGAAACGGGCGGCTTCCTCGGCGGTGGCGGTGTAGAGGCGGGCGGCGTCATCGCCCTCCGGCAGGGCGAAGGCGCCGCGGCCGAACAGGGTGGCGAATTGCGTGCCCGGTTCGATGGTGAGTTGGTAGAGCGAGAGGTGGTCGGCGGCGAGCGCCAGGGCCTGGCGCAGTTCCGCTCGCCAAGCGGATTCGGCCTGGCCGGGACGGGCATAAATCAGGTCGAAGGAGACGCGCAGGAAGGTGGCGCGGGCCAGTTCCAGCGCGGCGATAGCCTCCGCCGTATCATGCTTGCGGCCGAGGAAGGCCAGCGCGGCCGGGTCCAGCGCCTGGACGCCGAGCGAGACGCGGTTGACGCCGGCCGCACGGAAGTCGCGGAGTTTTTGCAGCTCCACGCTGGTGGGGTTGGCTTCCAGCGTGATTTCGAGATCCGGCTCGGCGTCGAACAGGCGGGTGGCGTCCTCGATCAGCATGGCGGCGGTGGCGGGTGCCATCAGGCTCGGCGTACCGCCGCCGAAAAAGATGCTGGCGAGGCGGCGGCGGCCGGGCTGGTTGGCGCGCGCGGCTTCCCGGGCCAGTTCCTGGCGTAGCGCGGCGGCGAAGGCTGCCTGGTCGACGCGGTCCCGGACATGGCTGTTGAAGTCGCAATAGGGGCACTTGGCGGCGCAGAACGGCCAGTGGATGTAGAGGGCGAGAGGTTCCATTGGCGGGAGATATGGCGATGTCGGGCGGGTCTGTCGAACGGGTGAGGGCGGCGCTTCGGGCAGCGGGGCATGCGGACAGTGTGGCGGCGTTTCCGGATGGCACCCGCAGCGCGGCGGAGGCCGCCGCAGCGGTGGGCTGCGACGTGGCGCAGATCGCGAAATCCATCGTCTTCCGGGCCGGCGAGCACCCCGTGCTGGTGGTCGCCTCCGGCGCCAACCGGGTGGATATGGCCAAGGTGGCGGCGGCGCTGAATGCCGGGGCGGTCGCGCCGATGTTTCACGTGAAACGCGCCGACGGGAACTGGGTGCGGGAGGTGACGGGCTTCGCCATCGGTGGCGTCGCGCCGCTGGGCCATGCGACGCCACCGATGGTGCTGGTGGATGAGGACCTGTTTCGCTTCGAGCGGGTCTGGGCGGCGGCGGGCTCGCCCATGCATGTCTTCGAGACGACGCCCGAGGCGCTGCTCAGCCTTTCTGGCGGTCAGCGCGCCGAGGTGCGCGAAGGCTGAGTTGCATCCTCAGGGGAGCAGGACCGTGCTGCCGGTGGTCTTGCGGGCTTCCAGCGCCCGATGGGCCTCAGCCGCATCCTTCAACGCAAAAGTCTGGTTGACGCGGATCTTCACGGCCCCCTTGGCGACCACATCGAACAAGGCCGCTGCATGCGCCTCCAGGTCTTCGCGCTTGGCCGTGTAGGTCGCGAGCGTGGGGCGGGTGAGGTAGAGCGAGCCCTTTGCGGCCAGGATGCCGATATCGGTGGTGACGGGGCCGGAGGCGTTGCCGTAGGACACCATCATCCCATAGGGCGCCAGACAGTCGAGCGACGGCGTGAAGCTGTCGCGGCCGACGCTGTCATAGACCACGGGCAGCATGGCGCCGCCGGTGATCTCCTTCACCTGGGCGGGCAGGGTTTCCAGCCCGATGACGATGTGATCCGCGCCATGCGCCTTGGCGAGTACGGCCTTCTCCTCCGTGCTCACGCAGCCGATGACGGTGCAGCCGAGATGCTTGGCCCATTGCGTCATGATGAGGCCAACGCCGCCGGCGGCCGCATGGATCAGGATGGTCTGGCCCGGCTGCACCTTGTAGGTGCGGGTCAGCAGGAAGCCGGCGGTCATGCCCTGCAGCATCATCGCCGCCGCCTGTTCGAAGGCGATCGCCTCCGGCACCTTCACCAGGCGGTCGGCCTTGATGGTGCGGGCTTCCGCATAGGCGCCGATCGGCGCGGTGGCATAGGCGACCCGATCGCCCGGAGCGACGTGGGTGACGCCTTCGCCCACGGCCTCCACCACGCCGGCGGCTTCCATGCCGATCGTGGCGGGCAGGGACGGCGCCTTGTAGAGGCCGGTGCGGAAGTAGACATCGATGTAGTTCAGCCCGACCGCCTGGTGGCGGAGCAGAGCTTCCCCGGGTTTGGGGGCGGGGACGGGCACTTCCTCCCACACCATCTTCTCGGGACCGCCATATTCGTGAACGCGGATGGCATGGTTCATGGGGGTGTCGTCCCTGCGGCTGGATGGAGGGGGAGGTCGGCCTGCGGGCCATCAGAGTTCGGGCGGGCGCGCCGCTCCAGTTCAAGAAGCACGCGCTTGGTGGGGGCACCGTCGCCCCCGGAATAGCCACCGATCCTGCCGCCGGCGGCGACCACGCGGTGACAGGGGATCAGGATCGGGATCGGGTTCGCGCCGTTGGCCTGGCCGATGGCGCGGGCGGAGGAGCCGAGCAGGCGGGCCAGGTCGCCATAGGACCGGGTCTCACCGGGTGGAATGGCCCGCAGCGCGGCCCAGACCCTTTGCTGGAATGCGGATCCGAAGGGGGCGAGCGGCAGGTCGAATTCCGTCCTGACCCCATCGAAATAGTCCTGGAGCTGGCCGACCGCGGCCCGCAACAGCGGGGTCGGCACCTGATCGCGGCCGCGGCCCCAGTCGAGTGCAACGATCGCGTCGTCTTCGGCCGATAAGGTCACCTCCCCGATCGGGGTGAGGCATGAGAGCTGGGGCATTCACATTTCGTCCAGGGGACCGCCATGCGCCACACTCCGCAGGCGGTCGTCAAGCCGGGGTCATCCTACAACCCTTTCGGCCAGCCTGTCGCGGCATCCGGAGGTCTGCCCTGGCGGCGCCGCGGAGGCCTCGCTACATGAGGTCGAGACCCAGGCTGCCCGTGCGATCCGGAGGTTTCCATGACCGATGCCATGACCGACCCGGCGGCGGAGACGCAGGACCCGCCCGCCTATTTCCGGGCGCATGTCTTCGTCTGCTGCAACCGGCGACCGGACGGCCACAGGCGCGGTTCCTGCGCGGCGCGGGGCAGCGAGGCCCTGCGGGACTACATGAAGGTCCGGGCGAAGGAGCTGGGCCTTGGTGGCATTCGCATCAATCAGGCCGGCTGCCTGGATCGATGTGAATTCGGTCCGGCGCTGGTGATCTATCCCGAAGGGGTCTGGTACAGTCCCAAGACGCGGGAGGATGTGGACACCATCCTCGAGGCGCATCTGGTGAAAGGTGGCCGCGCGCGACAGTTGATGCTGACGGAACGTGACGTGCCGCCGCCCAAGGGCTGATCGCAGGCCGGATGTTTCACGTGAAACAGCCCGCATGAGTGGCATGACCGACACCATCATGGCGCGTGCCTCCGGCGCCGGGCAGGCGGCGGTCGCCGTGCTGCGGTTGTCGGGCGCCCGGGCGGGGGAGATGGTGGCTGCCTTGGCCAAGGGGCTGCCGCCGCCCCGTAGGGCAAGCCTGCGCCGTCTGGTGGACGCACAAGGCGATCTGCTGGACCAGGCCCTGGTTCTCTGGTTTCCCGGCCCCCGCAGCTATACCGGCGAGGATGCGGCGGAGTTCCATCTGCATGGTGGCGTGGCCGTGATCGCGGCGGTGGAGGCGGGGCTGCTGGCGCTGGGCTGCCGCCCCGCCGAGCCCGGCGAATTCACCCGCCGCGCCTTTCTGCACGGACGCATGGACCTCACCCAGGCGGAGGCCATCGCCGACCTGATCGCCGCGGAAACGGACATCCAGCGCCGCCAGGCCCTGCGCCAAGCGGATGGCGCCCTGGCCCGGCTCTATGGCGGCTGGACCACTCGGCTGACGCGCATCCTCGCCCAGCAGGAAGCCGCCATCGAGTTCGAGATGGATGACCTGCCGACCGACCTGCCGTCCCAGGCCCGCACCGCGGCCGCCGCCCTGCGCGGTGAGATCGAGCGGCATCTGACCGATGGTGGCCGTGGCGAGAAGCTGCGGGAGGGCCTGTCCATCGCCATCATCGGCGCCCCCAATGCCGGCAAATCCTCCCTGTTGAACGCGCTGGTGGAGCAGGAGGCGGCGATCGTCTCGCCTCAGCCCGGCACCACGCGTGACATCGTGGAATGCCGGCTGGTGCTTGGTGGCGTCCCCGTCGTCATCGCCGACACAGCGGGCCTGCGCGCCACGGAGGATGCGGTGGAGCAGGAGGGCGTGCGCCGTGCCACCCGCCGCGCCGGTACCGCCGATCTGCTGATCGCCGCCTTCGCCAGCGATCGGGCGCCGGATTCGGACACCTTGGCCCTGCTCGCCGATTCGGGCAGCATGATCGTCGTGGCGACCAAATGCGACCTGGCGCCGGCACCAGCGACGATCCAGGGCCATCCGACCTTGCCGACCAGTGTGCGGACGGGCGAGGGACTGGCCCCGTTGAAACAGGCCCTGGCCGAAGTGGCACAACGCCATGCCGGCCTGGGCGATGCCCCTGCCTTGACCCGCACCCGCCATCGCGCGGCGCTGTCTGCAGCGGTAACCCATCTGGCAGAAGCCGAATCGGCCGCCCTGCCGGAGGTCGCGGCGGAGGGCTTTCGCGCCGCGCTGATGGCGCTCGGGCGGCTCACGGGACGGGTCGAGGTCGAACAGGTGCTCGATGCCGTATTCCGCGACTTCTGCATCGGCAAGTAGTCGGCCTATACCGACCCCATGGCGATGATTCCTGATTTTGATGTGGTGGTGGTGGGTGGCGGGCATGCGGGCTGCGAGGCCGCAGCGGCTGCCGCGCGATGTGGCGCGCGCACGCTGCTGCTGACCCATCGCCTCGACACCATCGGCGAGATGTCCTGCAACCCGGCCATCGGCGGCATCGGCAAGGGCCATCTGGTGCGGGAGGTGGACGCTTTGGACGGGCTGATCGCCCGCGCCGCGGATGCCGCGGCCATCCATTGCAAGGTGCTGAACCGCAGCAAGGGGCCGGCCGTGCGCGGCCCCCGCATCCAGGCCGACCGGCGCCTCTATCGCCAGGCCATGCAGGCCTTGCTGGCCGGGACGCCCAACCTGACCCTGCGCGGCGAAGCGGCCGAGGATCTGGAGATCGACGTCGAAGGCCATCTTCGCGCCGTCGTCACCGCCAGTGGGGTCCGTATTCCCTGCGGCGCCGTCATCCTCACCACCGGCACCTTCCTGCGCGGCGAAATCCATCTCGGCGACACACGCACCCCGGCAGGGCGGGCGGGAGAGGCGCCGTCCATCGGCCTCGCCCGTACGCTGGACCGCCTAGGCCTGCCGCTGGCCCGGCTGAAGACGGGCACGCCGCCACGCCTCGATGGCCGCACCATCGACTGGGACGCGCTCGAACCCCAGCCGGGCGACGATCCGGCGGAGCCGATGTCCTGGCTGACGGAGCGCATCACCAATCCGCAGATGCTCTGCCGCATCACCTGGACCACGCCTGCCACCCACGCGCTGATCCAGGCCAATCTGCATCGGTCCGCCGTCTATAGCGGCCAGATCCAGGGCGTTGGCCCGCGTTACTGCCCCTCCATCGAGGATAAGGTGGTCCGCTTCGCCGACCGCCAGCGGCACCAGATTTTCCTGGAGCCGGAGGGGCTCGACGATGACACCGTCTATCCCAATGGCATCTCCACCAGCCTGCCGGAGGATGTGCAGGCGGCGCTGATCGCCTCCATCCCGGGGCTGGAACGCGCCCGCATCCTGCGGCCTGGCTATGCCATCGAATACGACCATGTGGATCCGCGTGCCCTGCATCGGACGCTGGAAGTGCGCAGCGCCCCGGGCCTGTTCCTGGCAGGGCAGATCAACGGCACCACGGGCTATGAGGAGGCAGCCGCCCAGGGCCTGATGGCCGGCCTCAACGCAGCCCAGCGTGCCGCCGGCCAGGCGCCCGACCGCATCCTGAACCGGGCCGAGGCCTATATCGGCGTGATGCTGGACGATCTCGTCGGGCAGGGCGTCAGCGAGCCGTACCGGATGCTGACGGCCCGATCCGAACACCGGCTGAGCCTGCGCGCCGACAATGCCGGACTGCGCCTGACGGATCGTGGCCTCGCCTGGGGCTGCATCGGCCCCACCCGCGCCGCCCGCCATGCCGACTTCGCCGCGCAGGTCGCCGGCGCCTTGCAGCGCGCGGCCCAGGACGACGCCACCCCCTACGCGCTGACCGCCGCCGGCGTGCCCATCCGCCAGGATGGCCGCCGCCGCACGGTGCTGGAGGTGCTGGCCCTGCCGGATGTCACCGCCGCCATGGCCGCGGCCGCGTTTCCCTGGCTCGCTGACCTGCCGCCCGCCGTCGCCGTTCAGCTGGAAGCCGAGGCCTTCTATGCCCCGCACCTCCGGCGTCAGGAGGTCGAGCGCCGCATGCTGGCGCGGGAGGAATCTTTCACTTTTCCCTCGAGTCTCGATTTCCGCGGCATCCCCGGCCTGTCCAATGAAATGCAGCAGCGCCTGTCCCGCGCCCGCCCCGACAGCCTCGGCAGTGCCAGCCGTGTACCCGGCGTCACCCCCGCAGCCATCGCCGCTTTGGCGGTGCACCTTCGACGCGGCGTGGCCGAGCCGGTATAGGGCTGTTTCACGTGAAACAGCCCGCACCTATCCCCCCGCACCCCACCCCTGACCTGCCGCAGCTCGACGCCGAGGCGGCGGCGCGCCTGGACGCCTATGCGGATCTGCTGCTGCGCTGGAACGGCCGCATCAATCTGATCGGCCGCGCCACCATCGAATCCCTCCGCCAGCGCCATGTCGAGGATTGCCTGCAACTGGTGCCGCTGCTGCCTGAAGGCGACGGTCCCATCGGCGATCTCGGCTCCGGCGCCGGCCTGCCCGGCATCATTCTGGCCATCACCACCGGTCGCCCCACCCATCTGGTGGAATCGGATCGCCGCAAGGCCGCCTTTCTCACCGAGGCCGCCGCCCGACTCGGCCTCACCCGGGTTACCATCCACCCGACCCGAATCGAGGAGGCCCGCCTGCCACCGCTCGCCCTCCTCACCGCCCGTGCCCTCGCGCCCTTGAAGGCCCTGCTGCCGGAGGCGGCGCGGCTGCTCGCCCCCGGCGGCACCGCGCTGTTCCCCAAGGGCCGCATGGCCGAGGCCGAGCTGGCCGAGGTCGCCTCCGATTGGAGCTTCACCCTGGACCGCTTCGCCAGCCGCACCGACCCGGAGGCCACCATCTTCCGCCTCAGTGATATCCGTCATGTCCAGCCGTAAACCGGGCGCCACGGCACCGCGCGTGCTCGCCTTCGCCAACCAGAAGGGCGGCGTCGGCAAGACCACCACCGCCATCAACCTGGCCACCGCTTTGGCCGCCGACCACAAGGTGCTGCTGCTCGACCTCGATCCGCAGGGCAATGCCTCGACCGGCCTTGGCATCGGCCGCCACGACCGCGCCGCCGGAAGCTACGCCCTGCTGGTCGAAGGCCGCCCTTTGGCCGAGCTGCTGCGGCCCACCCAGGTCACCAACCTGTCCATCCTGCCCGCCGACCCCGATCTGGCGGGGGCGGAGATCGAGTTGGTGGCGCTGGAGAACCGCGAACGCCGCCTCGCCACCCTCTTCGCCGAGGCGAGGGAGGTGCTGGCCGATTTCGACTATGTCTTCCTCGACTGCCCGCCCTCCCTCGGCCTCATCACCCTCAACGCCCTGGTCGCTGCGGATGGCGTGCTGGTGCCGCTGCAGACCGAGTTCTTCGCCCTGGAAGGTATCAGCCAGATCACCCGGACCATCGACCGCGTGCGCCGCGCCTTCAATCCGCGGCTGCACCTGGACGGAATCGTGCTGACCATGATGGACCGTCGCAACAACCTGTCGGAGCTGGTGGCCAGCGACGTGCGCGGCTTCTTCAAGGACAAGGTCTTCGAGACTTCCATCCCCCGCAATGTCCGGGTCAGCGAGGCCCCTTCCCACGGCCTGCCGGTCCTGCTGTATGACTTCCGGTCACCCGGTGCCCAGGCCTATGTCAGGCTTGCGGCGGAATTCCTCAAAAGGGAGCGTGCGCGGATCCGCGCCTCATGAGCAGCTCAACCCGCAAACCCCTCTCCCGTCTCGGCCGCGGCCTCTCGGCCCTGATCCCGGACGCCCCCGCCAGCCCCGCGAGCGGCGATGCGCTGCGCAATGTGCCGGTGGAGGCGCTGGAACCGGGCCCCTTCCAGCCGCGCGGCGGCATGGACCGTGCGAGCCTGGATGAGCTGGCCGGCTCCATCCGGGAACACGGCATCCTCCAGCCGATCCTGGTCCGCCCCAAGGCGGGCAGCCCCGGCAGCTACGAGATCATCGGCGGCGAACGCCGCTGGCGCGCCGCCCAGGCCGCGCAGTTGCATGAGGTTCCGGTGGTCATCCGCGACCTCGGCGACCGCGAAGCCATGGCCGCCGGCCTGGTCGAGAACCTCCAGCGCCAGGACCTGAACGCGCTGGAGGAGGCCGAGGGCTATAAGCGGCTGCTGGAGGAATTCGGCCTGACCCAGGAAGCCCTGGGCCAGTCCGTCGGCAAAAGCCGCAGCCATGTCGCCAATACGCTGCGCCTGCTCACCCTGCCCGATCCTGTGCGCGAGTTGCTGCGCGGCGGCGTGCTCACGGCGGGCCATGCCCGCGCTTTGGTCGGCACGGCGGAGCCCGCGAAGCTTGCCGCCCAGATCGTCGCGCGCGGATTGAGCGTCCGTCAGGCGGAGGCCCTGGCCGCGGCCCCGCCGAAGGCCGAAGGCGCCGGCGGTCCACCCCGACCGCAGGATCCGGAGACGCGGGCGCTGGAGCGCGACCTGACCGAGCGCCTCGGCCTGAAGGTGGCGGTGCGCCACCAGGGCAAGGGTGGCGAGGTCACCATCCGCTACCGCGACCTCGACCAGCTCGACGGCCTGGTGCGCCTGCTCTCGGGGGGCTGAAGCCCCCCGTCGTGGCTTCAGACCGCGCTGGCCACCGCCGCGACCACGCGGTCCACCTCGGCCTCGGTCAGATAGGGGTGCATGGGCAGCGACAGGATGCGCTGGCACAGCATCTCCGCCACCGGCAGGTCCGGCGCGCCCGCCGCGATGCCATCGGCATGGGCCTTGGCATAGGCTGGCTGGCGGTGCAGCGACTTCGGATAATAGATGGCGGTCGGCACACCGGCCGCCTTGCAGACGTCCTGCACCCGGCTGCGCGCGGCCGAATCCTCCAGCAGGATCGAATAGAGGCCCCAGGCATGGCCCGGCACCATCGCCGGCACCTGCACCTTGCCCGCCAGCCCCGCCGCATAGCCAGCCGCCACCCGGGTCCGCGCCGCCAGCTCGCCTTCCAGCAGCGGCAGCTTGGCCAGCAGCACGGCGGCCTGAATCGTGTCCAGGCGGCCGTTCATGCCGGTGCGCTCCACCTCGTAGCGGGTCTTGCCCTCGCCATGGGTGCGCAGGCTGCGCCAGAGCTCGGCGCGGTCGGCATCGTCGGTCAGCAGCGCGCCGCCATCGCCGTAGCAGCCCAGCGTCTTGGTCGGGTAGAAGCTCAGCGCCGTGGCGTGGCCCCAGCGGCCCAGTCGCTTGTTGCCCAGCGAGGCGCCGAAAGCCTGCGCCGCGTCATCCAGCGCGAACATCCCCTTCTCGGCGCAGATCGCTTCGATCGCCGGCCAGTCGGCGGCCAGCCCGAACAGGTCGACGCCCACGACAGCCGCCGGCCGCAGCCGGCCCTCGGCCTCGACCAGCGCGATGCGGCGCTTCAGGTCGGCGATATCGATGTTGAAGGTCACCGGATCCACATCGACGAAGATCGGCGTGGCGCCCAGAACCAGCGGCACCTCCGCCGTCGCGGTATAGGTGAAGGCCGGCAGGAACACCGCATCACCGCGGCCGATACCCTCGCCCATCATCGCGATCACCAGCGCATCGGTGCCGGAGGAGACACCGACGCCATGCGCACAGCCGGCGAAGGCGGCCAGTTTCTGCTCCAGCTCCACCACCTCCGGCCCATTGATGAAGCGGCCGCTGTCCAGCACCGAGGCCAGGCGCTGATCCAGCTCGGCGCGGATCAGCGCCTGCTGCGCCTTCATGTCGAACAGGGCAATCGGGGGAAGCGGGGAGGAGGACTGGCTGGTCATGGGGATCCGTCACGCGATATGCGGGGCACTCCTTAGACCCCGGCGACCGCGCCGGCCAAATCACCGGGCATTTCGCGGCTTTGCCGAGGCAGCGCCCAGGCGTCTGCTTCGACCTTAGCGGGATGGCAACATCATCGCGGCATCCTGGCGCCATCTGCACCAGGGATACCGCCGCCGATGCGCATCCGTTCCGCCTTCCTCATGGGCTTCGGCCTGATCGCGCTGCCTGGCCTCGCCTTGTCGGTTTGGATAGCCGTCGGTGCCTGGCAGGATGCGCAACGCGCCGACCGCGCCATCCTGGCAACACGGACCATCAGCGACGTACTGCGCGCGCAATCCACCTATGGCACCCAGTCAGGCCGCATCAACGCCGCCGTCCTGGCCGCGCAGCCGGATCTGGCGGATCTCCGCCAGGGCCATGCCGAGATTTCCGGCCTGCTCCGCGACGCCATCGCCAGCGCCAACCTTGCGGGCTTCGACCCCGCTGCATTGGTGGATACGCAACGTCGGCTGGATGACCTGTTGCGCCGCGCGACGGACGCGGCAAGCCAGCCGCCGGCCGCGCGTGACGCCACCATCCTGCGCGACCTGACCGCGGCGCGGTCGGTGCTGGGCGAGGGGATGGCGACGCTGGCGAATACCGTCGGCAAGCAGCTTGCAGTGACCGCGCCTGAACTGGCCATCCGTCTGGAAATTGCCATTCATGCTGCGGCATTGCGTGACATTGGCGGCCGCCGGTCCCTGACCATGACGGGCTGGGTCGGCGGCCAGCCGGTGCGGCCGGAGCTGATCGCCCTGGCGCATCAGCAGACAGGCGCGATGCAGGATCTCTACGGCACGATCACCCGCTTGACGCAGGCCATTGCCTCGCCACGCCTTCTGGCCGCCCTGGAGGAGCAGCAACGCAGCTACGTCCAGGGCTCGGAGCCGATCTGGCGCCGCTTCATCGAGGAGGCGACGCGCCGCCTCGGAACGGCAGGCGATGGCTGGTCGATGTCGCTGGCCGAGTACCGTCGTTTCTCGCCACCCGCCCTCACGCAGATGGTGGCGATGCGGGATGCGGCGCTGGAGGAGGCGCTGGCCACCGGCGAGGCCAACAGCCAGGCAAGCTGGCAAAGCCTCTACATGGCCCTGGTCGCCAGCGCGGTGATCCTGCTGCTGGCCGGTACCTGCCTGACGGTGCTGCTGCGACGTGTGGTGGCCCCGCTGGGGGCGCTGACGGGCGTGGTGGGTCGGCTTGGCGGCGGTGAGCTGACGCTCGATGTCCCCGGCCGCGGCCGCAGTGACGAGCTGGGGGAGATGGCGGGCGCGATCGAGCAGTTGCGGCAGTCCTCGCTGGAACGGGTGGCGCTGGAAGCGGCCCAGGCCCGGGAACAGCAGGCCCGTCTGGCGCGCGCCGGCCAGGTGGAGAGCCTGCTGCACGGCTTCGAGGCGGAGACGGCCGGGGTGCTGCGCACGGTGGCCTCGGCGGCAACGGAGCTGGATGCGACGGCGGCCTCGATGGCGTCGACGGCGGAAAGCGGCGCGGCGCGGGCCACGGCGGTGGCGGATGCCTCGGCGCTGGCGAGCACGAATGTGGGCAATGTGGCGGCGGCGACGGAGGAGCTTTCGGCGTCCATCTCCGAAGTCGTGCGGCAGATCGAGGCCTCGGCGCGGGCGGCGCGGGAGGCGACGGAGGCGGCGGAGGCCACGGATGCGACGGTGCGCGGGCTGTCGGATGCGGCATCGCGGATTGGCGATGTGGTGCGGCTGATCGGCGATATCGCGGGGCAGACGAATCTGCTGGCGCTGAATGCGACAATCGAGGCGGCGCGGGCCGGGGAGGCCGGGAAGGGCTTCGCGGTGGTGGCGTCGGAGGTGAAGCAGTTGGCGGCACAGACGGCGAAGGCGACGGAGGAGATCGGGGCGCAGATCGGGGCGATGCAGACGGAGACGACGCGGACGGTGGAGGTGGTGCGGGCGATCGCGCGGACGATCGAGACGCTGAACGCGACGACGGCGCAGGTGGCGGAGACGGCGTCGCAGCAGGCGCAGGCGACGGCGGAGATCGGTCAGGCGGTGGCGGAGGCGGCGAGTGGGACGCAGCAGGCCTCGCACCATGCGACGGGCGTGTCGGAGGATGCGGCACGCACGGGGGCCGCTGCCGGGGATGTGCGTTCGGCCTCGGCGGAACTGGCGCGCCAGGCCGAAGTCCTGCGCGGCAAGGTCGATACCTTCCTCAGCGACATCCGCGCCGCCTGAGCCGCGGCCGGCCCGGCACCAATCGCGACCCATGGCGCGCCGTCCACCGGCGCAAGGCGGGGACGGCGCGCTTCCATGTGGCCGCTCCCCGACCATCCCCCCTGCCAGGCGTGCGGCCTCGACGGCGCGCGCACCGCGGCACGGGATCAAAATCGCGAAATTGTGATATTAGCGAGATAAAAACGTATTTGCGGGATAAAGCGACAACCCAGAATAAGGCACGCTCCCGATGCGTATTCGCACCATTTTCCTTCTCGGCTTCGCGATGATCGCGCTGCCGGGGCTGCTGTTGTCCGGCTGGATCGCGAATGAAGCCTGGCGCAATGCCCGCCGCGCGGATGGCGCCATCCTCGCCACCCGCACCATCAGTGACGTGCTTCGGGCCCAGGCCGCCTATGCCGTGCAGTCCGGCCGGCTCAGCGCCGCGCTGGTCCAGGCGCGACCCAATCTGACGGAGTTGCAGGAGGGCCACGCCACCGCGATCCGGCAGCTGGAGGGTGCGACGGGCAGCGCGCGCGCCGCCGGCTTCGACACGGCGGCGCTGCAGCGCACGCAATCCATCGCCACTGACCTGCTCCGCCGGGTCACCGCCGCGGTCCCTGCACCCATCGAAGCCCGCGATCCCGCCATCCTGCGTGATCTGACCGCGGCGCGGGCCTCCATCGGCAATGAGCTGAGCGCCCTGGCGCTTTCCATCGGCAAGGCGCTGGCGGCCCAGGCGCCCGACCTGGCGGTGCGTGCGGAGGTGGCGATCCATGCCGCCAATCTGCGCGACCAGGCCGGCCGGCGCGCCCTGTTCATCACCTCCTGGCTCGGCGGCCAGCCGGTGCGCCTTGAGACCTTTGCGGCGGCGCAGGTGCTGACGGGCCGGGTCCAGGAATCCTTCGAGAATATTGCGCGCCTCTCCGAAGCCCTGGCCGCACCCAGGCTGCTGGAGGCCCTGGCGGCCCAGCGCGAGGTCTATGCCGCCCGGTCGGAACCCGGCTGGTCCCGGCTGATCGAGGAGGCCGGCACCCGCCTCGGCAATCCGACCACGCCCTGGAGCACCAACGTCGCCACATTCCGCCCCTTCTCGGTGGCGGCGTTGGCCGACCTGCTGAACATGCGGGATGCGGCGCTGGAGGTCGCGCTGGCCACCGGCGAGGCGAATAGCGACCTGCATTGGCGCGAGGTGCTGTTCTCGGCCCTGGTCATGTCGGCGACGCTCGGCCTGCTTCTCGGCTGCCTGACGGTGCTGCTGCGCCGCGTGGTGACGCCGCTGGGGGCGCTGACGGGCGTGGTGGGGCGGATCGGTGACGGTGAGCTGACGCTCGATGTCCCCGGCCGCGGCCGCAGCGACGAGCTGGGGGAGATGGCGGGCGCGATCGAGCAGTTGCGGCAGTCCTCGCTGGAACGGGAGGCGCTGGAAGCGGCCCAGGCCCGGGAACAGCAGGCCCGTCTGGCGCGCGCCGGCCAGGTGGAGAGCCTGCTGCACGGCTTCGAGGCGGAGACAGCCGGGGTGCTGCGCACGGTGGCCTCGGCGGCAACGGAGCTGGATGCGACGGCGGCCTCGATGGCGTCGACGGCGGAAAGCGGCGCGGCGCGGGCCACGGCGGTGGCGGATGCCTCGGCGCTGGCGAGCACGAATGTGGGCAATGTGGCGGCGGCGACGGAGGAGCTCTCGGCCTCGATCTCCGAAGTCGTGCGGCAGATCGAGGCCTCGGCACGGGCGGCGCGGGAAGCGACGGAGGCGGCGGAGGCCACGGATGCGACGGTGCGCGGGCTGTCGGATGCGGCATCGCGGATTGGCGATGTGGTGCGGCTGATCGGCGATATCGCGGGGCAGACGAACCTGCTGGCGCTGAATGCGACGATCGAGGCGGCGCGGGCCGGGGAGGCCGGGAAGGGCTTCGCGGTGGTGGCGTCGGAAGTGAAGCAGTTGGCGGCACAGACGGCGAAGGCGACGGAGGAGATCGGGGCGCAGATCGGGGCGATGCAGACGGAGACGACGCGGACGGTGGACGTGGTGCGGGCGATCGCGCGGACGATCGAGACGCTGAACGCGACGACGGCGCAGGTGGCGGAGACGGCGTCGCAGCAGGCGCAGGCGACGGCGGAGATCGGTCAGGCGGTGGCGGAGGCGGCGAGCGGGACGCAGCAGGCCTCGCACCATGCGACGGGCGTGTCGGAGGATGCGGCGCGCACGGGGGCCGCTGCCGGGGATGTGCGTTCGGCCTCGGCGGAGCTGGCGCGCCAGGCCGAAGTCCTGCGCGGCAAGGTCGACACCTTCCTCAGCGACATCCGCGCCGCCTGAGCCGCGGCCGGCCCGGCGCCTGCGGCAAAGGCGCTACGCCGCCAGCCGCAGCGCCGCCACCGGGTCCACCCGGCCATCATACAGGGCGCGCCCCAGGATCGCGCCCGCCACCACGCCATCCGCCTTCAGCGCCACGATGTCGTCCGTGGAGGCGACGCCGCCCGAGGCGATCACCGGGATCGGCACGGCCCGCGCCAGGGCCGCCGTGGCTTCCACGTTCACGCCGGTCAGCATGCCGTCCCGGGCGATGTCGGTGTAGATGATCGCCGCCGCACCACTCTCGGCAAAGCCGGTGGCTAGGTCGGTCGCCGTGGTGCCGCTGGTCTCGGCCCAGCCTTCGGTCGCGACGAATCCGTCCCGCGCATCGATGCCGAGCGCCACGCGGCCCGGAAAGGCACGGCAGGCAGCGCGGGCAAAGTCGGGGTCCTTCACCGCCGCCGAGCCCAGGATGATGCGGGTGACGCCGGCCGCCAGCCAGGCCTCCGCCGTCGCCATGTCGCGGATGCCGCCGCCCAGCTGCACCGAAAGCCCCGGCACCGCCGCGATGATGGCCTTCACCGCCGCGGCATTGGCCGGGCGGCCGGCGAAGGCGCCGTCGAGGTCCACCACATGCACCCAGGCGAAGCCGGCGCGGGCGAAATCGGCGGCCTGGGCGGCGGGGTCGGCGTTGTAGACGGTGGCCTGTGCCATGTCGCCGCGCTTCAGCCGCACCACCTGCCCGGCCTTCAGGTCGATGGCCGGATACAACGTCAGCGACATGCTCGAATTCCTATCTCGCGCCGATCAGGCTGTCCGTGGACCGGCCCCGGCCCGGCTCCAGCAGCTTGTGGTAAAAATGCCCCGCGACGGTGCGGCCATCGACCCGGGCATAGGCGGGGTGGGTACCCCAGCGCGTGTAGCCCAGCCCCTCGAACAGCGCGATGGCGCTTTCCTGGGTTTCCCGCACATCCAGGTTGAGCACGCGCAGCCCCGTGCCGGCGGCATGTTCCTCCACCCGGTGCACCAGCTTGCGCGCCAGCCCATGGCCACGCGCATAGGGCGCGATATAGGCGTGGGTGAGCTGCGCAGCGAAGGCCTGCGCCTCGTTGTTGCGGGGCGGGCGCAAAAGCTGGGCGCTGCCGACGACGATCCCGTCCAGCCGGGCGATGAACAGGGTGCGGTCCGGCACCAGCAGCACGCCGCGGAAATGCCGCGCCAGGGCGGCACGGTCCTGGCTCTGCACCCAGCCGAAGCCGCCGCCCTCGATGATCGCGGCATTGGTCGCCTCGCAGAGATCGGCGAGGTCATGCGGGTTCAGGGAGGTCACGACCTCCACCGCCATCTCATGCGTGCCGACGCGCAGGCTGCTCATGGCTGCCAAGTCAGGAAGTTGGCGAGAATACGCAGCCCGACGAGGCTGCTTTTCTCCACATGGAACTGCGTGCCGGCCATGTTGTCCCGCCCGACGATGGCGGCGACCGGGCCGCCGTATTCGGTGCTGGCCAGAAGCTGCGCCGGATCGCCGCCCGACAGGGCGTAGGAATGCACGAAATAGGCATGCGCGCCCGGGGCGATGCCGGCCAGCAGCGGATGCGCCGGCTGGTGCAGCGCCAGGCCGTTCCAGCCCATCTGCGGCAGCGGCAATGCGGCGCCGGAGGCATCGCGCGGGTCCATCGGCGCGATCTCCCCGGCGATCCAGCCGAGGCCCGGCGTCACGCCATGTTCCAGCCCGCGTTCGGCCATCAGCTGCATGCCGACGCAGATGCCGAGGAAGGGTTTTTGCGAATCGATCACCGCGTCCTGCAAGGCTTCCACCATGCCGGGCAGCGCATCCAGCCCGCGCCGGCAGGCGGCGAAGGCGCCCTGGCCGGGCAGCAGGATGCGGTCGGCGGCGCGCACCTCGGCCGCGTCGGTGGTGACGGTGATCTCCGCGGCGAGGCCGGATTCGGCCACCACCCGTTCCAGCGCCCGCTGGACGGAGGCGAGGTTGCCCGAGCCCGGATCGACAATGGCGATCCTCATGGCACGGTCCTCATGGCGCGGTCCGCACCAGGTCCGGCCGCTGCTGCATCAGCCGGAACCAGGCGATCTCCCGATCCGGCGCTGCGACCACGGCAGCCATCGGCTGGCCGCGCCGCGCGAGGCGGGCGCGCAGCCGGTCCCGCGCCTCGAAGCCCGCGAGGACATGCAAGGCCGGGATGACGGCGCTTGCCCAGGCTTCCGGCAGCAGCAGCCCCGCCGCGACGATCAGCGCGAGCATCGCCAGCGCCTCCCACCACAAACGGTTGGCGAGGAACCAGACCGGGCCGAGCACGGCGGCCCAGAACGAAAAACCTTCCTTGACCAGGACCGGTGGGCGCGACTTCGGCTCGGGCCAGCCCTCCGGCCCGGGGGGCGGGGGCGCTTCGGCGTGGACGGTGAAGAGCCTCATCTCAGCCCTCCAGGGAGCCCTTGGTGGATGGGATCACGCCCGCCGCGCGGGGGTCCGGCTCCACCGCCATCCGCAGCGCGCGGGCGACGGCTTTGAAGCAGGCCTCTGCCACATGGTGTGCGTTGCTGCCGGCTTTCAACGTCACATGCAGGGTGATGCCGGCGTTGAAGGCGAAGGCGCGAAAGAATTCCTCGACCAGCTCGGTGTCGAAGGTTCCGATCTTGGGACGCTGGAAGGGCACCGACCAGGCGAGGAAGGGCCGCCCTGAAATGTCGATCGCGGCTTCCGCCAGGGCTTCGTCCATCGGCAGCAGGCACTGGCCGTAGCGCCGGATGCCGCGCTTGTCGCCGAGCGCCTGGCGCAGCGCCTGGCCGAGCACGATGCCCACATCCTCCACCGTGTGGTGGTCGTCGATATGCAGGTCGCCCTTGGCCGCCACCGTCAGGTCCAGCAGCCCGTGCCGCGCGAGGGCGGTCAGCATGTGGTCGAAGAAGCCGACCCCGGTCGCGACATCGGCGCTGCCGCGGCCATCCAGGTCCAGCGTCAGGCGGATGTCGGTTTCCGAGGTGGCGCGGGCGAGGGTGGCTTGGCGCGTCATGGGCGTTGCACTACCCGATAGGGCGCGCCGGGTCCACGTCTTCGGCGGTGGCTGCCAGGGCAGGGATGCAACAGGCGCTGGTCGCCCCCCGCTTGCCGCGGGCCACGCCCCGCGCCATCTGGGCGTGATGCACGCGACACACGCACCCCCCTCCTCCAGCCACGACCCGCTCGGCTGGCACGGCACCACCATCCTCTGCGTCCGCAAGGACGGGCATGTGGCCATGGCCGGCGACGGCCAGGTCTCGCTCGGCCAGACCGTGGTCAAGGGCAATGCCCGCAAGGTCCGCCGTATCGCCCAGGGCAAGGTCCTGGCCGGCTTCGCCGGCGCCACGGCTGATGCCTTCACATTGCTCGAGCGCCTCGAAGCCAAGCTGGAGCGTTTCCCCGACCAGCTCGAACGCGCCTGCGTCGAGCTCGCCAAGGACTGGCGCACGGATCGCTACCTTCGGCGGCTGGAGGCGCTGCTGGCAGTGGCCGATGGCAAGCGCAGCCTGCTGCTGACCGGCCAGGGCGATGTGCTGGAGCCGGAGGACGCCGTCATCGGCATCGGCTCCGGCGGCAACTTTGCCTTAGCGGCGGCGCGCGCCTTACTGCCGGTGGATGGGCTTTCCGCGGAGGAGATCGCGCGGCGGTCGATGGCGATCGCCGCCGGCATTTGTGTTTATACCAATGGCAACATCGTCATGGAGACGATTGAGTCGTGACGTGAAGCCCCACCGTAAGCCCCTATCTGTCTGGATTATCTCCTGCGTGGTTGGGACGGAGACCGTCTATGGACCGGAGCGAATTCCGGTCTATGCGCTGCCGGAGAGGGCACTTTACCGCTGTCTACAGATGCTCGCGGTTAAGAATGCAGAACTTACAGATAGGGAAATTGTGGAATCGAGCCTCCGAGGCAAGAAGGATGGACTCTTTCCAATTCATCGAGATGTTGGACCGAAGCGCTGCCACATCTCGTGCACCTGTGGGGACGCTACAGCGATTGCCCGACGAGACCCTTGGAGCCCACCCCCCATTGGAGAAGACGACGAACTCAATGATGGTCGAAACTGTTAACCTGTCCCCCCGGGAAATCGTCTCGGAACTGGACCGCCACATCGTCGGCCAGAAGGACGCCAAGCGCGCCGTGGCCATCGCGCTGCGCAACCGCTGGCGCCGGCAACAGCTTCCGCCCGGGCTGCGGGAGGAGGTGGTGCCGAAGAACATCCTGATGATCGGCCCGACCGGCTGCGGCAAGACCGAGATCGCCCGCCGCCTGGCGCGCCTGGCCAATGCGCCCTTCCTGAAGGTGGAGGCCACGAAGTTCACCGAGGTCGGCTATGTCGGCCGCGACGTCGAAAGCATCATCCGGGACCTCATCGAGGTCTCCATCACCCAGACCCGCGACCAGTCGCGCAAGGCCGTGCAGGCGAAGGCGGAGCTCGCCGCCGAGGAACGGCTGGTGACGGCTCTGGTCGGCGAGGGTGCCGCCGGCGAGACCCGCCAGAAATTCCGCCGCATGCTGCGCGAGGAAGCGCTGGAGACGCGGGAGATCGAGGTGCAGGTGGCCGAACAGGCCGCGCCCATCGGGATGATGGACATGCCCGGCATGCCCCCGCAGATGGGCAACATGCAGGAAATGCTGGGCAAGATGTTTGGTGGGCGCACCAAGCCGCGGAAGATGCAGGTGGCGGAAGCCCGCCAGCACCTCATCAAGGACGAGGCCGACAAGCTGCTGGACCAGGAGGCGCTGAACCGCGAGGCGATCTCCAACGCCGAGAACAACGGCATCGTCTTCATCGACGAGATCGACAAGGTCTGTGCCCGCACCGGCGAGGGTGGCGTGCGCGGCGGCGACGTTTCGCGCGAGGGTGTGCAGCGGGACCTGCTGCCGCTGATCGAGGGCACGACGGTGACGACCAAGCATGGGCCGGTGAAGACCGACCACATTCTGTTCATCACCTCCGGCGCCTTCCACCAGGCGAAGCCCAGCGACCTGCTGCCCGAGCTGCAGGGCCGCCTGCCGATCCGCGTCGAACTCTCGGCCCTGACGCGCGAGGACTTTCGGCGGATTTTGACGGAGCCTGAGCACTCGTTGGTGAAGCAGTACATCGCGCTGCTGGGGACGGAGGGCGTGACGCTCGACATCACCGAGGGCGCGACGGATGCCATCGCGGACCTCGCGGCGGAGATCAACGCAACTGTGGAAAATATCGGCGCAAGGCGGCTGGCGACGGTGATGGAGCGGCTGCTGGACGAGATCTCCTTCACCGCCTCGGATCGGGGTGGGGAGAGCATCTCGGTGGATGCGGAGCTGGTGCGGACGCGCGTGGCGCCGCTGGCGGGGAATGCGGATCTGTCGAAGTTCATTCTGTAGCCACGGAAGTGGACACGGCTCGGGCGGTCTGTTATAACTTCCGTATCAACGGAGCGTTCAACATGGCCACCCTGAAGCTGCGCGCCATCGGCAATTCCGTCGGCTTCGTCCTGCCGAAGGAGCTTCTGGCGCGACTGAACCTCGCCGAGGGCGATACGGTGCAAGTGGTGGAAAGCGGCGACGGCCTGCTGTTGACCACCATGCCGCAGGAGACCGAGGCGCAGCTCGAGCTCGGCCGCGAGCTGATGCGCAAGTACCGCGAAACCTTCGCGGCGCTGGCGAAATGACCGAGCCGCGCTGGCTGGACAAGCCGGCGCTGCTCTTCCTGCACCGGGAGGGGCTGCGCCAATTCGGCGGAGCCGATGGGCTGCGCGACGAGGGGCTGCTGGACAGCGCCCTTGCAAGGCCGCGCAACCGCTTCGCCTATGAGGCGGAACAGGATCTCTGCGTGCTCGCCGCGGCCTATGCCCATGGCATCGTCCGCAACCACCCTTTTGTGGATGGCAACAAGCGTGCGGCGCTGGCGGCGGCGGGCGTGTTCCTCATGGTCAACGGGCTGGATCTCGTCGCCCCGCCGGCGATGGTCACGGTGGCGGTGCTGGACCTCGCCGCGGATGACATGTCCGAGGGTGACTTCGCAATTTGGCTACGCGCCCATACCGAACCGCGCGCCTGACACCCCATATCCCCTCCATGTCCATCACCCTCGCCCCCCCGCCCCCCGACATCCTGCCCACCGAGGCCCGTGCCGAGTTGGCGCGCGCCGTGGCGCAGCTGGAGGATGTGTCCCTCGCCGCCCGCTTCTCGGCCGCCCTCGGCACGCCGATCGAGGCGCTGAAGAACCGGCTGCCCGCCGTGGCGCAATCCATGCTGGATGGCGCGGTGAAGCGGGCCTTGTCCTCCGCCATGCAGGCGGCGCTGCGGGCGCAGCCCTCGGCCAATCCCACGCCGCTGCCGGCGGCCTGGTTCCATCGGGGCCTGGCGGCAGCGGCCGGCGCGGCGGGTGGCGCCTTCGGCCTGCCGGGGACGCTGGTGGAACTGCCGGTCTCCACCACCCTGCTGCTGCGCCAGATCGCGGCGGTGGCGGAGGCGAATGGGGAAACACTGGGCGATCCGCTGATCGCCGCGGAATGCCTGAAGGTCTTTGCGCTGGGCGGGCGGGACAGCCGGGATGACTCCGCCGAATCCGGCTATTTCGCCGTACGCCTGGCGCTGGCGGAGGCGCTGAAGGGTGCGGTTGGCAAGGGCATGGCCGGCGCCCTGCTGCCCGGCTTCCTGGGCACCATTGCCGCGCGCTTCGGCGGGCCGGTGGCGCTGAAGCTCTCGGCCCAGGCGGCGCCCGTGATCGGCGCGGCGGCCGGCGCGGCGGTGAACATCGCCTTCCTCGAGCATTTCCGCGGCATCGCGGAAGGCCACTTCACCGTTCGCCGGCTGGAACGCCTGCATGGCAAGGTCGCGGTGAAGGCGGCCTATCAGGAGATCGCGACTGATAGGGACGCCCGCTTCCTGGGCTGATGGACGCCCCGCAGGGCGTCACGCCTCCTTGTAGCGATACCCCAGCCCGTACAGCGTCTCGATCTGCTGGAAGTCGTCGTCCACCTGCCGGAACTTCTTGCGCACGCGCTTCACATGGCTGTCGATGGTGCGGTCATCGACATAGATGTTCTCGCCATAGGCGCCGTCGATCAGCTGGTCGCGGTTCTTCACCATGCCGGGGCGGACGGCCAGCGCCTTCACCAGCAGGAATTCGGTGACGGTCAGCTGCACCTGCTTTCCCTTCCACATGCAGGTGTGCTTCGTCTCGTCCAGCATCAGGTCGCCGCGGGCGATGATGCCGCCGGCGGGGGTGCCGCTGCCCTCGGCGCGGCCGGCCTCGTTGCGGCGCAGCAAGGCGCGGATACGTTCCAGCAGCAGGCGCTGGCTGAACGGCTTGGTGATGTAGTCATCGGCGCCGAGGCGCAGACCCATCAGCTCGTCCAGCTCGTCATCCTTGCTGGTCAGGAAGATCACCGGCATGGCGCTGCGCTGGCGCAGCCTTTGCAGCAGCTCCATCCCATCCATGCGCGGCATCTTCACGTCGAGCACGGCGAGGTCCGCCGGCCGGGCCATCAGGCCCTGCAGCGCGCTTTCGCCGTCGGTGTAGGTGCGCACGGTGAAGCCTTCCTGCTCCAGGGTCATGGAGACGCTGGTCAGGATGTTGCGGTCGTCATCCACCAGGGCGATGGTGTGCGGCACAGTTCGGGACTCCTCGGGCGGCGAGAACGGCGCCTTGTTCCATGTGTAGCGATCAATTGTGGCAAAGCCGGGTCAGGCGCGCCGGTTCAGTGCAAAGGTGGTGACGAGGATGGCGGATATCGATCACGGATTTGCCGCCCGCAAGCTGCTACGTGGCGCCGCTTCCGCCACCCTGGCCACGGCGACGGATGGCCAGCCCTTCGCCAGCCTGGTGACCCATGCGGTGCTGCCGGACCTGACCATCCTGCTGCTGCTCTCCGACCTGTCCGAGCACACCCGCCACCTGAAGGCGGAGCCGCGCTGCGCCCTGCTGGTGCAGGGGGCGGCGGAGGAGGCCAATCCCCAGACCGCGCCCCGCCTCAGCGTGACCGGCCTGGCGGAGCTGGCGCCGGCCGGGCTCAAGCCGCGCTTCCTGGCGCGCCACCCCTATGCCGCGCTCTATGCCGATTTCGGTGACTTTCGGCTGTGGCAGATCCGTCCCGCCGCCGGGCTGCTGGTGGCGGGATTCGCCCGGGCCACGCGGTTGCGACAGGCCGAGTTGCGGCCCGATCCGGCGGCTGTGGCGGCGCTGGCGCAAGCCGAGGCGGGCATTCTCGATCATGTGAACAGCGACCATGCGGACGCCCTGGCGGCCATCGCCACCGGCCTTCTGGGCCGCCCGGCGGGCGACTGGCGCATGACCGGCGTCGATCCCGATGGTTGTGACCTCGCCGCGGGCGATTACACCGCCTATCTGCCCTGGGCCGCGCCCGTTTCCGATTCCACCGGGGTGCGCATGGGGCTGGTCCAGGCGACGCGGGAAGGCCGCGCGCGGCTGGCCGCATAAAGTAACCAAGTGGTTCGCATTGATTGTGACAGCTTACCCGCCCTAATTTGGCCGCGCTGGGCGCCCAGATGGGACGCGCGGTGCGGCTGGCGCGTTCGGCGCCCGCTGCGCCCTTTTGGAGGCTTGCGATGACATCCGAAATATCCGCCCTGTCCGGGACCGGCGTTGCCGGCTCGGCGACTGTCCACGCCAACCTGACCGCGTCGGGCCTCTATGCCCATGCGCTGCGCCGGGGCGAGGGGCGGCTTTCGGCGGATGGTGCCTTCATGGCGGTGACCGGTCAGCACACCGGCCGGTCCGTGCAGGACAAGTTCGTGGTGGACGACCCGGAGGTGCATGACGCCGTCTGGTGGGGCAAGATCAACCGCCCGCTGGCGCCGGAGAAGTTCTCCGCCTTCACGGCGAAGGTGCGCACCTGGCTCGGCGAGAAGCCGGAACTGTTCACCCAGGACCTCTATGCCGGTGCCGACCCCGCGCACCGCATCAAGGTGCGGCTGGTGACGACGAATGCCTGGCACGCGCTGTTCGCGCGCAACATGTTCATCCGCCCGGCGCGTGAGGAACTGGCCGGCTTCAAGCCGGACTACACCATCCTGCACGCCCCGGAATATGAGGCCGATCCGGCCGTCGATGGCTGCCGCACCAGCACGCTGATCGCGCTGTCCTTCGCCGCGCGCACCATCTGCATCGCCGGCACCAGCTATGCGGGCGAGATCAAGAAGTCGATCTTCACCGTGATGAACTGGATCCTGCCGGATCGCGGCGTGCTGCCGATGCACTGCTCCGCGAACCTGGGCAAGGATGGCGACACCGCGCTGTTCTTCGGCCTGTCCGGCACCGGCAAGACCACGCTCTCCTCCGACCCGGAGCGCCAGCTCATCGGCGATGACGAGCATGGCTGGAGCGAGACCGGCGTCTTCAACTTCGAAGGCGGCTGCTACGCCAAGGTCATCAAGCTGAGCCGCGAGGCCGAGCCGCAGATCTGGGACGCCAGCCACCGCTTCGGCGCGGTGCTGGAGAATGTGGTCGGCGACGACTACGGCAGCCTCGACCTGGACGATAACGGCCTGACCGAGAACACCCGGTCCTGCTACCCGATCGAGTTCATCCCGAACACGGTCGCCGGCGGCCAGGCGGGCAAGCCGAAGAACGTGGTGATGCTGACGGCGGATGCCTTCGGCGTGCTGCCGCCGATCGCCAAGCTGACCGCGGCGCAGGCCATGTACCACTTCCTGTCCGGCTACACCGCGCGCGTCGCCGGCACGGAAAAAGGCCTGGGCAAGGAGCCGCAGGCCACCTTCTCCACCTGCTTCGGCGCCCCCTTCCTGCCGCGCCACCCGGAAGTCTACGGCAAGATGCTGGCGGAACGCATCGCCAAGGACGGCGCCGAGGTGTGGCTGGTGAACACCGGCTGGACCGGCGGCGCCTATGGCACCGGCAAGCGCATGTCCATCCAGCACACCCGCGCGCTGCTGCGCGCCGCGCTGGATGGCAGCCTGGCCAAGGTGGAGTTCGAGACGGATCCCTTCTTCGGCCTGTCGATCCCGAAGGCCGTCCCGGGCATCCCGACGGACGTGCTGAACCCGCGCAACAGCTGGGCCGACAAGGCCGCCTATGACAAGCAGGCGAAGCAGCTGGTCTCCCTGTTCGAGCAGAACTTCGAGACCTTTGCCGGTGCCGTCAGCGACGACGTGAAGGCGGCGGCGATCCGCGCGGCGGCCTGAAAAGGCCCCATATGCAGGGCGGCGCATCCGCGCCGTCCTGCCGGGAGCCTGACCATGCCGCTTGATGACACCAACCGCCGCGATGGCCGCGGTGAAGGCCCGCCGCCTGCCCGCAACGTGCTCGGCGGCGTGCTGCTACCCTGTTCCGTGGCGCCGCTGACCGGCTTCTTCCGCGACGGCTGCTGCAACACCGGGCCGCAGGATCGCGGCCTGCACGTCGTCTGTGCCGAGGTGACGGCGGCATTCCTCGCCTTCAGCAAGGCCAGCGGCAACGACCTTTCCACCCCCCGCCCGGAATACGGCTTCGCCGGCTTGAAGCCGGGCGACCGCTGGTGCCTGTGCGCGACGCGGTGGGAGGAGGCGCGGCTGGCCGGCCAGGCGCCGCCGGTGCTGCTGGAGGCGACGCATGTGGCGGCGCTGGCCGTGGTGAGCCTGGCGGATTTGCGCGCCCACGCCCTGGACCCCGCCTGAGGTCCCGCGCCAGACTGGCCCCATATCAAGATGGGGGAAGCGGCATGAACCAGGCGCATCTGCGGAAATTCGACCTGACCGGCCGTGTCGCGCTGGTCACCGGCGCCTCACGTGGCCTGGGGGCCGCCATGTCGCGCGGGCTGGCGGAAGCCGGGGCGGAGGTCATCCTGAACGGCCGCGACGTGGCGGCGCTGGAATCGCAGGCGCAGGCCTTGCGCGCGGATGGCCTCGCCTGCCGCGTCAGCGCCTTCGACGTGACGGATGGCAAGGCGGTGGAGGCCGCGGTGGCCGGGCTCGGGCCCATCGACATCCTGCTGCACAATGCCGGCAACCAGCACCGCGCCCCGATCGAGGAGACGACGGAGGAAGGCTGGCACAGCGTGATCGACACGCATCTGACGGCGCTATGGCGGCTGTCCCGGCTGATCGTGCCGGGCATGAAGGAACGGCGCCGCGGCAAGGTGATCGCCACCGGCAGCCTGGCGAGCGACCTCGGCCGCGCCACCATCACGCCCTATGCCTCGGCCAAGGGCGGGCTGAAGATGTTCATCCGCGCACTGGCGGTGGAGCTTGGTCCCTGGAACATCCAGTGCAATGCCATCGGGCCGGGCTGGTTCGACACGGAGATGAACAAGCCGCTGCTGGCCAATCCGGACTGGCTGGCGATGGTGCAGCGCCGCTGCCCCGCCGGGCGCTATGCGCAGCCGGAGGAGATTGCCGGCACGGCGGTGTTCCTGGCCTCGGGGGCGTCGGATTTCATCTCGGGGCAGTTGCTGTTCGTGGATGGCGGGGTCACGGCGAGCATGAGCTGAGGCTGCGCCAGCCGGGGCCCGTGCCCCGGCTGGCAGCGCGCCGTGGCGCGGTTCGTCAGTTCGCCAGGCGGATCCGCTCGACGTCCTGGAAGGTGATACGCTCGTTGCCGATGGTCAGCGTGCCGCTGAAGCTCGCCGGCTGGCCGTTGCTGTCGACGAAGACGACCGTGCCGGCCGAATTCACCAGCATCTCCAGCCCGCCATTGAACAGTTGCAGCCCGGCGCGCAGCTGGTCCTCCGTCACATTGACCAGTTCCAGCATGTCCTTGCCCTGCTGGCCGAAGAAGGCGTCGTTGCCGTCGCCCGGGGACCAGACGAAGGTGTCGTCGCCGGTGCCGCCCTCCAGATGGTCCGCCGCGCCGTCGCGGAAGCCGCCATACAGCGTGTCGTTGCCGTCCTGGCCGAACAGCTGGTCCTGGCCGCCATCGCCGATCAGCAGGTCGTGGCCGGCGCCGCCCTGCACCTGGTCATTGCCCTCACCGGCGATGACGGTGTCGTTGCCCTCCTGGCCAAAGACCAGGTCATCGCCGGCGCCGGCATCGACGTAGTCGTCGCCGCTGCCGGCCTGGACCTGGTCGTTGCCGCCATTGGTGAAAATCTGGTCATTGCCGCCCTGGCCATAGACCAGGTCGCTGCCGTGCCCCGTATTGATGTAATCGGGGTTGTCTGTTCCCACGACCTGGCTACCGCCCGTCACCTGGGACAGGTCGCTGGCATCGAGCGGCTTTTTTTCGGTGGACATCGTCGCCTCTCCTTCACGGTCTTCGTGCGGTGAAACAACGCTATCCGATCCATGCCGCTGGCGACATGACCATCCTGCCTCTGGACGCGATAGCCGGGGCCTCTCGCTCAGGATCGCAGGGCCAGCGCCAGTTCCTCCACCGCCCAGCGCAGCGCGCCCGGCCGGTGGCCCGAGAAACCCAGCATCAGCGCCGATCGCGGGGTGGTCGCGCGGTACATCGGGCTGACCGCGCGCAGCGTCAGCCCGCGCCGGGCCGCCGCCGCGACCATCGCCAGGTCGCTGCGGCCATCCTTCGGCCGTGCCAGCAGCTTCAGCCCCTGCTCCGGCACCGCCACCTCCACCACATCGCCCAGGCGGTCCCGCAGTGCCGCCGCCAGCGCATCGCGGGCCGTGCGATAATTCAGGCGCATGCGGCGCAGATGCTGGGCGAAATGGCCCTCCGCCAGGAAATCCGCCACCACGCCCTCCGCCAGGGTCGGCGGATGCCAGTCGCTGCGCAGACGGGCCGCCAGCACGGCGTCCCGCAGCCCGGGCGGCAGCACCGCGTAGCCCAGCCGCAGGCCGGGAAACAGCACCTTGCTGAAGCTGCCGACATAGATGACGCGCCCCGCCTCATCGATGCCCTGCAGCGCGGCCAGCGGACGGCCGGCGTAGCGGAACTCGCTGTCGTAATCATCCTCCAGCACCCAGGCACCGGCGCGCCGCGCCCAGGCCAGAAGCTCCAGCCGCCGGGCCATGGAAAGCACCACGCCCAGCGGATATTGCGAGGAGGGGGTGACATAGGCGAGCCGCGCCTGGGGTGCCGCCACGAGCCCCGCCGCCACATCCAGCCCCTGCGCATCCACCGGCACGGAGGCCACCGCCGCCCCGGCCGCGACCATCGCCGCCCGCACCGCGGGGTAGCCCGGATCCTCCATCCACACCGCATCGCCCGGCCGCAGCACCGCGCGCAGCACCAGGTCGATGGCCTGCTGCGCGCCCGCGGTGACCACCACCTGGTCCGCCTCGCAGCGCACGGCGCGGGCGGCGCGCAGATAGGCGGCGACCGCCGCCCGCAGGGCGTGCGACCCGCGCGGGTCGCCATAGCCGAGCATGCCGTCATCGACCGCATCCAGGTGGCGCAGCACCAGGCCGCGCCAGACCTTGCGGCTGCGCGCATCCCAATCCACCCGGCCGGTGGTGAAGGGGGCGGTGCCATGGGGGCCATCCCCGGGAACTGGCCCATCCGGGGTGGCCACGCGCCTTGGCGGCGCTTCCACCGCCTGCGGCAGGGTGCGGGAGACTTCGGTGCCCGCGCCGATCCGCCCCTCCGCAAAGCCCTCCGCGATCAGTTGCTCATAGGCGGCGACCACGGTGTTGCGCGCCAGGCCCAGCCGCTGTGCCAGCGCCCGGCTCGGTGGCAGCCGTGCCCCCGGCGGCAGGCGCCCATCCAGGATGGATTGGCGGATGCCGAAATAAAGCTGCCGCAGCACCGGCACCGGGCTGGCCCGGTCGATACCCAGCAGCATGAGGTCGGAGGGATCGCCCGCCTGCATTGGTCCAGTCTTACTGGCCAGGATTGGCCCTTTCGCCGGACCAATATGGGCGCTCTGCTGGCCGCGTCGCCAGCCCTCCGGATGCCCGCCATGCCCGATACCGCCAGCTACCCCGTCACCGAGCGCAACAAGGTTCGCCGCCTGCATGAACGGGCGCGCTACGACCATGACTCGGTCCACGCCATCCTCGATGCCGCGATGCTGTGCCACATCGCCTATGTCATCGATGGCGCGCCCTATTGCACGCCGACGGTCTTCTGGCGGGAGGGGACGCATCTGTACTGGCACGGTTCCTCCGCCAGCCGGATGCTGCGCGTGCAGAAGCCGGGCCTGCCGGTCTGCCTGACGGTGACGCATCTCGACAGCCTGGTGCTGGCGCGCTGCGGCTTCAACCATTCGGTCGACTACCGTTCCGCCATGTGCTTCGGCCAGGCCCATATCATCGACGACCCGGCGGAGAAGGCGCGCGCGCTGGATGCGATGATCGATCGCCTCTACCCCGACCGCAACGCCACGCTGCGCCCCAGCACGGCGCAGGAGCTGAAGGCGACGATGGTGGTGGGCATGGAGATCGAGCAGGCCAGCGGCAAGGTGCGCGCCAAGGGCGTGGGCGACGAGGAGGCGGACTACGCCCTGCCGATCTATGCCGCCCGCATCCCGGTGACGCAGGTGCTGGGCGCGAGCGAGCCCTGCCCCCGGATGCCCAGGGGCGTGACGGCGCCGCCGGGCCTCGCCGGCTTCACGCAGGGCCGGCGGCTGGACGAGGTAATGGCCGAGAATCAGGCCCGGCTCTACCCCGCCTGAACCCCATGCTGCGGCTCGGCCATCAGCCGGTCCGTCTCGCCCTCGATCTGCGTCTCCAGCGCCGTCAGCATCGCCGCCCGGTTCAGCTTGGGCGGCAGCGGCGGCAGCACGGAGATGCGGATCAGGCCCGGGCGCTTCAGGAAATGCCGCCGGCCCCAGACCCGGCCGCTATCGGTCGCCACCGGCACCACCGGCGCCCCGGTGCCGGAGGCGATCGCCACCACGCCGGGCTGGTAGGCCACGCGGTCGCCCACCGCGGTGCGCGTCCCCTCGGGAAAGATCACCACCTGCCGGCCGGCGGCCACCGCCGTGGTGGCCGCGCGCAGCATGTTGCGCAGCGCCACGCCGCCGCCTTCCCGGTCCACCGGAATCATCCCCGCCTTGCGCGCATGCCAGCCATAGAGCGGGATCGCCAGCAGTTCCTTCTTCATCACATAGGCGGGGTCGGGCAGCAGGCTCAGCCAGATGATGGTGTCGAAGGCCGATTGGTGCTTGGCGGCGATCACCACGCCGCCCGGCGGTATGTTCTCCCACCCCCTGATCTCCACGCGCACGCCGACCGTGAAGCGCAGCGCGCCCACCACCAGCCAGGCCCAGAACCGCGTCACCCCCATCGCCGCGAAGCGCGGCATGAACAGCGCCGGGACCGCCAGCAGGGACACCACGGCGGTGATGCCGAAGAACAGGATGTTGAAGGCCAGGGAGCGCAGCCAGATCATCGGGGAGCCGTTTCCTTCGCCGGCAGGAAGCGAGTCAGCCCGGCCGCCGCCATCACATACTTCAGATACTCGCCGGACAGCAGGGTCCAGCGCCGCAATCCGGGCAGCCCCCTGCCCCGCCCGCTGGGTTCGCGCAGTGCCGCCGGCGTCACCGGATGCGGCACCACCACCAGCCCGGGCGCCGCGCGGCGCAGTTCCAGCAGGGCGCGCGGCATGTGATAGCCGGCGGTGACCAGGCGCAGGGACGAGATGCGCCGCCCGCGCGCATAGGCCGCGACCTCCGCCGCATTGCCCAGTGTGGTGGCGGCCGCCTGGCCCAGCGTGACCTTGCCGGCCAGCGCGGCCGGGTCCCGCCCATGGGCGCGCGCCAGTTCCGCCAGGGTCAGCCCGGCGCTGGTGCCGGAAACCAGCAGCCGCGGTGCGGCCCCCTGTTCCAGCAGCCGCAGGCCGGTTTCCACCCGGTCGCCGCCGCCGGTCAGCACGATGATCGCCTCGGTGGGCCGCAACGGGTCGTCCACCGCCGCATCCACCCCGTCCAGGAAGCGCAGGAAACCCCACCCCAGCACCAGCAGCCCGAGCAGCGCGGCCAGCAGCGTCCATCGCAGCAGCCGCCTCACGGCAATTCCCGCAACCAGCGGCGCACCGTCGCCTGGGCGGTGCCCCAGCCGAGCAGATAGGCGACCGGCGGCAGGGCCAGCAGCGCTGCCCAGGGCAGGCCGGTAAGACTATCGAGCCGCCCCTCCCCGCCCACCCAAGGCCCCGCCAGATTGGCCAGCAGCGCCAGGGCCGGCACGGCGATTCCGGTGCCGACCACGGCGCCGGTGGCCGCCAGCATGCCGAGCCGCCGGGCGAAGCGGCCCGCGATATCGCCATCCCGCGCGCCCAGCCCGTGCAGCACCTCGATCGCATCGCGCCGCGCGGCGAGACCCGCCCGCGTCGCCACCGCCACCACCGCCGCCGCCACCACCGCCACCAGCAGCAGCACGCCGAGCGCCATGGCCTGCAGGCTGCGCGCCAGCGCCGCCAGACGCTGCACCCATATGCCGTGGGCCTCCACCAGCGCGCCGGGCACCTCCGCCGCCAGCCGGTCGCCGATCAGCACCGGGTCGGTGGTGGCGCTGCGCAGCCGCAGCTCGATCACCCCCGGCAGGGCGATGGCCGGGCTGTCGCCAAGCCAGGGGCGCAGCAGCGTGGCGAGCCGGTCCGGCGCCATCGCCTCCGCGCTCGCCACCTCCGGCATCCGGCGCAGCGCCTCCAGGGCGCGGTCCAGCCGCGCGCCGTCGGAATCGGGGATCTGCACGGTCACCGCCGCGGCGGCGCCGCGCTGCCAGCGCTCCGCCAGCCCGGCCGCACCCTGGGCGCCGGCCAGCGCCAGCGCGGCGAGCAGCGCCATGGCGGCGACCAGCCCCGGCAGCAGCAGCCCGGACAGCGCCCGGCGCAGCCCGAGCGGGTCGCGCGAATAGCGCCGCCGCCTAGCCACCTTGGGACGATCCGGCTGGGGGCAGTCCGCGACTATTCACGGCGCGGAATCCCGCGACGTATCGAGGGCAGCCGCCCATAGGGCGGGGCGCGGTTGGCGCGCACCGGCGGTTCCGGGAAGGGCTCCTCCCCGGCCGGGTCGGGCGGCGCCTCATACGGCGGGGCGAAGCGGTCCTCCGGCCAATCGCCCTGGGCCTCTGCCGTGGGGGCCTCGGCCTCCGCCGTTGGTGCCTCCGGCTCCGCCGCGGGGGCGGGGGGCTCCGGCCAGGCCTGGTCCGGCAGTTCGGACGGCACATCCTCCACCCCCCGGGCGCCATCCACGTCATGCAGGCGGCCGTCATGCAGCAGCAGGGAGGGGGCCGGGAAGCGGGAGACCAGATCCTCGTCATGGGTCGCCACCACCACGGTGGTGCCCAGCCGGTTCATCTCCCGCAGCAGGGCCAGCAGGCGGCGCGCCTGGTGGCTGTCGAGATTGCCGGTCGGCTCATCCGCCACCAGCAGTGCCGGGCGATGCACCACGGCGCGGGCGATGGCGATGCGCTGCTGCTCGCCGCCCGAGAGTTCCGGCGGCAGCGCCTCCGCCCGCGCGGCCAGGCCGACCCAGCGCAGCATCTCGGTCACATCGGCGCGCAGCGAGGCTTCCGGCCGGCCGGCGAGGCGCAGCGGCAGCGCCACATTGTCGAAGACGGAGAGATAGGGCAGCAGCCGGAAGTCCTGGAACACCACGCCGATCCGCCGCCGCACCGGCGCCAGCGCCGCCCGCCGGGCGCGGGAGGTGCGCAGGCCGAGCACCTCCACCTCCCCCCGCGTCGGCCGCAGGGCCAAGTGCATCAGGCGCAGCACCGAGGATTTGCCCGCCCCGGAGGGGCCAAGCAGCCAGGTGAAGGACCCCTGGGGGAGGGCAAAGGTCACGTCGACCAGCGCCTCCGGCCCCCAGGATCCGGTATGCGGGCCACCGCCGGGGTAGCGAAGGCCGACCGCCTCGAAGCGCACCATCGACGCTGTCTGCCACGTAGGCGGCCCGGCGCCAAATGATCCCGGCATGACGCGCTGTTCCGCAAGCGTGCAAGGTGGCTGGACGTGGGGGCCGCCGCACCGCAAAACTGCGGCGACATGCGGATTTCCTGCCCGAACTGCGCCGCGGAATATGAAGTGCCCGACCAGGCGCTGGCGGCGGGACCGCGGCTGCTGCGCTGCGCCCGCTGCCAGCATCGCTTCGAGGCGGCGCTGCCCGCGCCGCCCGCCCCCGAGTCGCGGGCGGAGACGGCAGGTGTCGCCGACACGCCCGAAGCGCCGGAGGACACCCTCGCGGAGGTGCCGGAGGCGGCCTCCGCCCCCCCGGCGACCCCCATCGCCCAGACACCCGAACGCCTGGCCGCCGCCCCCGCCAGCCCGCCGGATCGCTTCGCCCTGGCCGGATGGCTGCTGACGGTGGTGGTGCTGGCCGTCGCCGGCTATGCCGGCTTCGCCTTCCGCACGGAGGTCATGGCCGCCTGGCCGCCGGCCCAGCGCCTCTACGGGCTGTTTGGCCTGGGCTGATCGCAAAACCACCATGATCGGAGCATCGGCATGAGCGAACGCGTCGCGGCGCATCTGGCAGCGCAGAAGGATGCGATCCTGGCGCGTCTGCTGACGCTGATCCGCTTCCCCTCGGTCAGCACCGATCCCGCCTTCGATGCGGGCATGCGCGGGGCGCGCGAATTCCTGCTGGACCGGCTGCGCGCCATCGGGCTGGAGGATGTGCGGCTGCTGGATGCGCCGGGCGGCCAGCCGGCGGTCTTCGGGGCCTGGTCCGGGGCGGGGCCGGACCGGCCGACCATCATGATCTACGGCCATTACGACGTGCAGCCCGCCGATCCGCTGGAGCTGTGGCATTCGCCGCCCTTCGAGCCCACCATCCGCGACGGCCGCATCTATGCGCGCGGCGCCTCCGACGTGAAGGGCTCGACCACCATCGCCATCGAGACGGTGGCCGCCTTCCTGGCGGTGGAAGGCGGCTGCCCCGTCAATGTGAAGCTGTTCCTGGAAGGCGAGGAGGAGGTCGGCAGCCCGAGCCTGACGGCACTCATCGCCGCGTATCGCGACATCCTCGGCGCCGATGCGATGCTGTCGGCCGATGGCGGCGGCGCCGCGGGCAAGGTGCCGGTGCTGAACATCGGCTGCCGTGGCATCTGCGCGCTTCAGTTCAGCCTGCGCACGTCCAAGAAGGATGCGCATTCCGGCAAGGTCGGCGGCGCGCTGCGCAATGCGCTGCATGAGATGGCGCGGCTGGTCGCCACCCTGCATGACGAACAGGGCCGCGCGGTGGTGGAGGGTTTCGAGGCCGGGGCTGCGCCCTTCACCAATGCGCTGCGGGCGGAAAGCGCTTCCCTGCCGCTGGATGAGGCGGCCTGGTACGCGCAATTCGACGCGGCGCCCTTCGGCGATCCCGCCTATTCGGTGCGGGAGCGTACGACGCTGCGCCCGACGGTCGAGGTGAACGGCCTGTGGGGCGGCTATACCGGCCAGGGCGGCAAGACCGTCACGCCGGCGGAGGCGCATGCGAAGCTGACCATGCGGCTGATCCCGGGGCAGGACCCGGAACGGGCGCAGGCCGCGGTGAAGGCGCATCTGGAACGCCACGCCCCGGCCGGCGTCACGCTGGACTTCCAGTTCCGCCAGGGCGGCACCCGCGCCTATACCCTGCCCGCCGAGCACCCCCTGCGCGCCGCCGCCGCCGCCGTGCTGCGACGGGAGAAGGGCGCGGAGCCCGCGGTGATGCGGCTGGGCGGCACGGTGCCGATCACGACGATCTTCAAGGAGGAGCTCGGTATGGACAGCCTGATGTTCGGCCTGGCCTCCGCCGATGAGGATGCGCATGCGCCGAACGAGTTCTTCCGCCTGTCCTCGCTGGAGGAAGGGCTGCGGCTCTGGCCGCTGCTGCTGACGGAGCTGGGGCGCATGCGGCCGGCGGATTTCCGCGGCGAAGGGTAGCTTCGCCGCGGGGGGCGATCAGTCCCGCTCGGGCAGGAAGTCCAGCAGCGCCTTCACGCAGACCTCCGGCGCGGCGTCGCCGATATTGTGCGGCATGCCTTCCAGCGAGATCAGCCGCGCATCCGGGATCAGCGCCTGCATGCGCTCATACTGGTCATGCGAGCCGATCGGCTCATGTCCCGGCGCCACCAGCAGGGTCGGGCAGCGGATGCGCGGCAGCTCATCCTCCCAGTCGCGGCTGGCCATATGCGCGACGAAGCGGCCGATGAAGGGCAGGTCGTTGCCGCCGGTCTGGCGACAGAACCAGTCGACCAGGCCCGGATCGCTCTCCGGCCCGAAGCGATCGGCGATGCCCTGGCGCATGAAGGCCTCCAGCCCCATCGCCGCCGCCTTGGCGGGCCAGGTCCCGGCCTGGCTGTTCCGCAGCCCGGGGGTGGAGGCGAAGAGCGACAGGCTGGCGACTTTGTCAGGATATTCCATCGCCAGCCGCTGCCCGACATAGCCACCGGCCGAAAGCCCGACGACATGCGCGCGGGCGACGCCGAGATGGTCGAGCAGTTCGACCACATCCGCCACCAGCCGTTCCACCGTCAGCGGCTGCGCCTCGCTCGGAATTTCGGAAGCGCCATGGCCACGCAGCTCCAGGCTCAGCGCCGTGCGCTGGCGCGCCAGTTGCGGAATCCAGTTGAACCAGCGGCGATAGGCGCCCATCGCCGCATGCAGCAGCAGCACGGGCGTTGGCGGCGTGCGCCAGGGATCGGTGAAGTCATCGACACGCCAGGCGAGGCGCAGACCGTCGCTCGCGGTCAGGAAGGACATGTTGGGTTGCAACGCATGCGGCATGCCGGGCGACTCCATCGGGCGTGGCGCGCAGATTCGGTCGTGTGGCGGCATTGCGCAATCCACCTCGGGGTCTACGATGACCCGTCGCGTTGAGGGAGCCCCCACATGACCACGATCCATCGCCGCCATCTGCTGACCGCAGCTACTGCCATGGGTTTCGCCGGATCGGCTGTGGCACAGGGGTTTCCCGAACGGCCGGTGCGCATCGTGGTGCCCTTCGGCCCCGGCGGCGGCACCGACAACCTCGTGCGGATCCTGGAGCCGCATCTGCGCACGGCGCTCGGCCAGCCGGTGGTGATCGAAAATCGCGGTGGCGCCGGTGGCACGATTGGATCGGACATCGTCGCGCGATCGCCGGCCGATGGCTACACCGTGGTCGTCGTCGACAGCAGCTTCGCCATCAACCCCTCGCTGTTCCCGCAGCTTCCCTATGACAGCGAAAGGGATTTTGGGCCGGTCAGCCTGCTGGCGACCGGGCCGGTGATCCTGCTGACGCATCCCGGATCGCCGGCGCGGACGCTGCAGGAACTTGTGACGCAGGCGAAGGCGCAGCCCGGGCGGTTCAGCTATGCCTCCGGCGGCAATGGCGCTTCGACGCATCTCGCCGGCGAATTGCTGAAGCTCGTCGCCGGCATCGACCTGGTGCATGTGCCCTATCGTGGCACCGGCCCGGCGACGACGGATGTGGTGGCCGGGCATGTGCCGCTGATGTTCAACGGCATCAGCGCCGCGCGCCCGCATGTCGATAGCGGCCGCCTGCGCGCCTTGGCCGTCACGGGCGATCGCCGGGCAGCGGCGCTGCCGGATGTGCCGACCTTCGCGGAAGCCGGGCTGCCCGGCGTCACCGCCTCCACCTATTGGGGCGTGCTGGCGCCGCGCGGGGTACCGGCGCCGATCGTCACGCGGCTGTCGGAGGCGTTCCGCGTCGCGGTGCGGCATCCGGATGTGCAGGAACGTCTCCAGGGCCTGGGCTTCGAGGCGATCGGCGGATCGGCCGCCGACTACGCCGCGAACCTGCGCAGCGAAACCACGAAATGGGCGGATGTGGTGCGCCGGGCCAGCGTCAAGCTGGACTGATCCACCCCATGGTCCAAGTTCTGTCGGGCGCCGCGTGAGGCAGCCCTGGGTCGCGGCGCTGGGCGCCACGCTGCTGATGCAGGTCATCGCCTCCTTCATGGCGCAGAGCCTGCCGGTGGTGGCGCCGCTGCTGACCGGCAGCCTGGGCCTCGCGGCGGAGGCCATCGGCAATCTCTCCGCGATCAACGCCTTCGGCACGGTGCTGTTCCTGGCCTTCGGCGGCCCGTTCCTGGCGCGGCTCGGGCCGGTGCGGATGTTGCAGGCGGGCGCGGCGCTGTCGGCGGTGGGCTTGCTGGCGCTGGCCATCGGCACCATGCCGGCGCTGGTCGCCGCGGCGCTGCTGCTCGGCATCGGCTATGGCCCCAGCCCGCCGGCGGGCAGCCGCATCCTGGCCGCCACGGCGCCGCCGCGCCATCGTTCGCTGATCTTCTCCGTCAAGCAGGCGGGCGCGCCGCTGGGCGGGGTGCTGGCCGGGCTGGTCACCGCGCCGGTGGCCAGCGCCTTCGGCTGGGGCGCGGCGCTGCTGGTCTGTGCCGCCATGGCGCTGATCTCCGCGGCCGCCATCCAGGGGCTGCGGCAGGAGCTGGATGCGGAGCGTGATCCGACGCGCTCGATCGCGCTGCGCAGCGTGCTGAGCCCGAAGACGCTGGCCGCGCCCTATGCCGCGCTGCGGCTGTCGCCCGCGCTGTTGCCGCTGACGCTGCTGGCCGTGTCCTTCGCCATGGTGCAGGGCTGCCTGTTTGCCTTCACCGTGACCTGGCTGGTGGATGCGCGCGGGCTGACCCTGATCCAGGCCGGCGGCGCCTTCGCCGCGATGCAGGGCGCGGGCGTCGTCGCGCGCATCCTGCTCGGCTGGCTGGCGGATCGCACCGGGCGGCCCATCGTGAACCTGCTGGTGCAGGGCCTGGCCGCGGCGGCGGCGATGCTGGTCTTCGCCGCCCTGCCCGTCGGCGCCAGCCCCGCCATGGCGGCGGCCCTGGCGGCGGTGGCGGGCTTCGTCGCGGCGAGCTGGAACGGCATCTACCTGGCGGAGGTGGCGCGGCTGGTGCCGAAGGAACACATCTCCGACGCCACCTCCGGCTCCACCATGTTGACCTTCCTTGGCTATGTCGCCGGCCCGGCGATCTTCGCGCTGCTGGTGGCGGCGAGCGGCGGCTGGGGCCTGCCGATGGTCGCGGTGGCCGTGCAACTGGCCGTGGTGACCGTGCTGGTCGCGCCCCGGCTGCTGCGCGGGGCGCGGTAGATCAATAGGCGGAGCGGCCGCCATCGGCGGGGATGGTGGCGCCGGTGATCATCCGTGCGGCGTCGGAGGCGAGGAACACCGCCGTCGCCGCGACATGTTCCGGTTCGCCCACCCAGAAGGGATAGTCGCGCAGCCGGCCCACGGGGTCCTGCGGGTCATTGTGCTTCGCCTGGTCGTCCAGCGCGCCGAAGGTGCGGATGATGCGATCCGTCATGACGCGGCCGGAGGCGATGACATTGGCGCGGATGCCGTCCTTCGCATAGGTGCCGGCCAGCGCGCGCGTCAGCGACAGGATCGCGCCCTTCGCCGCGCTGTAGATGTGGTGCGGGCTGGCGCCCCGCAGCGCGGCGCCCGAGGACATGTTGATGATGGCGCCGCCGCCGGCGCGGATCATCTCCGGCAGCGCATGGCGGCAGCACAGGAAGGTGCCGCGCACATCCAGGTTGAAGGTGCGGTCGAAGACATCCAGCGGCACCTCGGTGACCGTGCCGTCCTGCGGCACCGTGCCGCCGGCGCTGTTGTACAGGATGTCGAGCCGGCCGAAGCGCGCCACGGTCTGCGCGACGGCGGCCGCCACCTGCTGGTCCTGGGTGATGTCGGTGGGCAGCGCCAGCGCTTCGCCACCCGCCGCCATCACCGCCGCCGCCGTGCGTTCGCAGCGCGCGGGATCGAGGTCGCAGACCGCGACCTGCGCCCCCGCCGCGGCGAAGGCCAGGCTGGCGGCATGGCCGATGCCGCCGCCACCGCCGGAGATGAAGACGACCTTGCCGTCGAGCCGGGCATTCATGCCGGCTGTCCCACGCGCGTGCGGTATTCGCGCTGCAATTCGTCGAGCGTGAGGAACACCGCGCCCCTTTCTGTCAGCGTGTCGATCAGCTTTTCCAGCATCAGCATGCGGTGGCCACGGCCGATGACATAGGGGTGGAAGGTGTAGACCAGCGCGCCCCATTCCTCGCTGCGCTGCATGTATTCGAAATCGGCCAGCCAGTTCTCCAGCACCGCATTGGCGTTGGAGAGGCCGGGCAGCACCTCCGTCTTGCCGCGGACGAATTCGAAATGCGGGTGGTCGTCCAGCGACCAGCTGATGGGGATCTCGACGAGATCGGTGGCTTCGCCGAATTGCATCGGTGCATCCGCCGCCACCACATCACCACGGCGCGCGAAATAGGGGCTGCAATCATGGCCCATCATGCTGCTGTCATAGCGCAGGCCATGCTGCGTGATCAGGTCGATGGTGCGGTCGCTGAGGTCCCAGGCCGGGGAGCGGTAGCCGGCGGGCTTGCCGCCCGTCAGCTTCGCGATGCAGTCCATGGCGCGGCCGAATTCATCGGCCTCCCGCGCCGCTTCCAGCCAGGCCGGCTGCACATGGCTGTAGCCGTGATGGCCAACCTCATGACCGCCTTCCACCACGGCGGCGCAGGCTTCGGGATAGGTCTCGATGACCACGCCGGGGATGTACCAGCTCGATTTCAGGCCGCGCTGCTCCAGCAGCTTCAGGATTCGCCCGGCCCCGATCAGGCCGAACTCGCCGCGGGAGACCGGCGTCGGCGTCGTCATGCCGCGCGCGGCGAAGCCGGACCAGGTGTCGAAGTCGAAGGACAGGCAGGCGATGTGGCGCGGCATGATGTCAGACCTTCGCTGTGCCGAACTTGGCGGAAAGAAAGGCCAGGATATCGCCGGTGCAGCGATCCGCCAGCATGTCGGCGATGTTGTGCGGCATGTGTTCGTATTCGCGCATGGTGACATCGGGGATGCGCTCGCGCATCAGCTCATAGGCATTGGCGCTGCCGACCGTCTCCCCGCCCGGATAGATCACCAGCGTGGGCGCCTGGATGCGCGGCAGCTCCGCGCTCCATTCCTGGGTCGCCATGTAGCCGATGAAGCGCGCGATATAGGCGGGATCGTTCTGGCCCGTCTGTTCCAGGAACCAGCGGATCATGCCCGGATCGGTGGAGGCGATATCGAAGCGCATGTCGATGGTGCGGGCCAGGAAGGGTGTCAGCCCCTCCTTCGCGATCAACGGCAGCCATTCCAGCGCGCTCGGGCTCAGCCCGGGGGTGGAGCCGATGACGCAGAGGCTCAGCACGCGCTCCGGCGCCGTGATGGCCAGCTTCTGGGCGAGGTAGCCGCCGGCGGAATTGCCGACGAGATGCGCCCGCGCCGCGCCGAGGTGGTCCATCAACTCCGCGACATCCTGCACGAAGCGATCCATCGACAGGGGCATGTCCGCGGGCGGTATCTCGGAATCACCATGGCCGCGCAGATCCATGCGCACCACGCGGAAATGGCGCGCCAGCGCCGGGACCCAGGAATAGAAGCGGGCCGAATTGCCCATCGCCGAATGCAGCAGCACCAGCACCTCCGGCTGCGTCCAGGGATCGGTGAAGTCGTCGACGTGATAGGCGATCTTCAGCCCGTCGCTGGCGGTGAAGCTTTCGCGGATTGTCATGGCGAGGGAGTCCTGCGCGGCTGTCGGGCGATCCGGGCCTGGCCGGGATGATGCCCCGGGCACGCCATCAAGCCCTTTGCGGGGTATCGCCGATGATCCCTGCAGGGGCGCCGGTTGTCGAGGCTGCCCGCCGCGTTGCCGTCAAACCCCGACGCGTTCCGCCGCCCCGCGCAGGAAGCCGCCGAGCGCGCGGTGAAAGACCGGCTCATCCAGCAGGAAGGCGTCGTGCCCCTTGTCGGTGGCGATCTCGACGAAGGAGGTATTGGCGGCCGCCGCGTTCAGCGCGCGCACCAAAGCGCGGGATTCCTCGGTGGGAAACAGCCAGTCGCTGCTGAAGGAGGCGACGAGGAAGCGGGTGCTGGTGCCGCGGAAGGCGGCCGGCAGGTCGCCGCCATGCTCCGAGGCCATGTCGAAGTAATCCATGGCGCGGGTGATGGTCAGGTAGCTGTTGGCGTCGAAGCGGGTGACGAAGGTGCTGCCCTGGTGGCGCAGGTAGCTTTCCACCTCGAACACGTCCTCCAGGAACGTCAGGGCGGAGGCACCGCGCAGCCGGCGGCCGAATTTTCGCCCAAGGGCGGCCTCGGACAGATAGGTGATGTGGGCGACCATCCGGGCCACCGACAGGCCCTTGGCGGGGATGCGGCCATCTTCCCAGTAGCGGCCGCCGACCCAGTCGGGATCGCCATGGATGGCGGCGCGGCCGACCTCATGGAAGGCGATGTTCTGAGCGGAGTGGTAGGCGGCGCAGGCGATGGGCGCGGCGGCCACCACCATCTCGGGATAGGTCGCGGCCCATTCCAGCACCTGCATGCCGCCCATGGACCCGCCGACCACCGCCAGCAGCCGGGCGATGCCGAGATGGTCCACCAGCAGCTTCTGGGCGCGGACCATGTCGCGGATGGTGATGGAGGGGAAATCCGTGCCCCAGGGCCGGCTGGCGCCCGGCGTCGGCTCTGCCTGGGGCGGCATCGGCTCGGCGGGGCCGGAGGAGCCCATGCAGCCGCCCAGCACATTGGCGCAGATGACGAAGAAGCGGTCGGTGTCCACGGGCCGGCCGGGGCCGACCACTGCCTCCCACCACCCCGGCTTGCCGGTGATGGGGTGGCGTTCGGCGACATACTGGTCGCCGGTCAGCGCGTGGCAGACCAGGATGGCGTTGCTGCGCTGGGCGTTCAGCCTGCCATAGGTGCGATAGGCGACCGCCAGGGGCGCGATCACCGCTCCGGAATCCAGCGCCAGGCCTTCGGGGAAGGTGGCGCGCTGGTGGTCGATCTGCGGCGAGCGGGCGAGGGCCTCGGTCATGGGTCCCGGGGGTGTTGCGCGCGCCAACAGATAGGGCCGGCAATCGTGGCGGGCAAGCTTGGGCGGGCAAGCTTGGCGGCGGTCGGCGCGGCGTCTATGCAGGCTCCATCTGTTTTCAGCCGGATCCCCCCGCCATGACCGTCATGCCGCGCCCGTCCATCCTGTCGGTGGAACCCTATGTCGGTGGCGAATCGAAGGTGCCGGGGGTGAACCGCATCATCAAGCTGTCCTCCAATGAGGGCGCCTTCGGCCCGCCGCCCGGCGCCATCGCCGCCATCGCCGCCGGGGCGCGGGAGGCGCATCGCTACCCCGATGGCGGCGCCGCGGCGCTGCGGGAGGCGATCGGCGCGCGCTTCGGCCTGGACCCGGCGCGGATCGTCTGCGGCAATGGCTCCGACGAACTGCTGGCCATGCTGATCCTCGCCTATGGCGGGGAGGGGACGGAGCTGGTGATGTCCGCCCATGGCTTCATGATGTACGACATCACCGGCCGCTGGGCCGGCTGCCGCATCATCAAGGTGCCGGAGAAGAACCTGACCGCCGATGTGGATGGCCTGCTGGCCGCCGTCGGCCCGCGCACCCGGCTGATGTTCCTCGCCAATCCGAACAACCCCACCGGCAGCATCCTGGCCCAGTCCGAGGTGGACCGCCTGCGGCGCGAGCTGCGGGAGGATGTGCTGCTGGTGCTGGACAGCGCCTATGCGGAGTACGTGACGCGGCCGGACTACGACCCGGGCCAGCGCCTGGTGGATGCCACGCCGAACACGGTGATGACCCGCACCTTCAGCAAGATCTACGGGTTGGGCGGCATGCGGCTCGGCTGGGCCTATGCGCCGGCAGCGATCGTCGATGTGCTGGGGCGGGTGCGCGGGCCGTTCAATGTGAATGCCTCCGCCATGGCCGCCGGCATCGCGGCGCTGGCGGAGCCGGGCTGGATCGAGGCCTCCGTCGCCCATAACACCGAATGGCGCGGCAAGGTGGCGGCGGCGCTGGAAGCGGCCGGGCTGAAGGTCTGGCCGAGCGAGGGCAATTTTCTTCTGGTCGATTTCGGTGGGGCCGAACGCGCCAAGGCGGCGGATGCGCATCTGCGCCAGCGCGGGCTGATCGTGCGCGCCATGGGCGGCTATGGCCTGCCGGCCTGCCTGCGCATCACCATCGGCAATGTCGAGGAATGCCAGATGGTGATCGAGGCGCTGACCGCGTTCAGCAAGAATGGCTGAGCCGCTTTTCGACCGGCTCTGCCTGCTGGGCGTCGGCCTGATCGGCTCCTCCATCGCCCGCGTCGCGCAGCAGCGCGGCGACCTCGCCCGGACCGTGGTGGCCCATGCCAAGACCCCGGCGACGCTGGACCGGGTGCGGGAACTGGGCATCGCCGATGTGGTGGAGGCCGATGCCGCCAAGGCGGTGGAAGGCGCCGATTGCGTGGTGTTCTGCGTGCCGGTCGGCGCCAATGCGGCGGTGATGGCCCAGGTCGCGCCGCATCTGAAGCCGGGCGCCATCCTGACGGATGTCGGCTCCACCAAGATGAGCGTTTTCCGGGATCTCGGCCCGCTGCTGCCGCCGGGGGTGCATCTGGTGCCGGCGCATCCCATGGCCGGGACCGAATTCTCCGGCCCCGATGCCGGCTTTCCCGAGCTGTTCCAGGGCCGCTACACCATCCTGACGCCGGCGCCGGATGCCGATCCGGCGGCGGTGGAGAAGGTGCGGGAGCTGTGGCGCCGCTGCGGCAGCATGATCGAGACCATGGATCCGGCGACGCATGACAAGGTGGTGGCCATCGTCAGCCACCTGCCGCATCTGCTGGCCTTCACCATCTGTTCCACCGCCGATGACCTGGCGGAGGAGACGAAGGAGCAGGTGCTGAAATTCGCCGCCTCCGGCTTCCGCGATTTCACACGCATCGCCGCCAGCGACCCCACCATGTGGCGCGACGTCTTCCTGAACAACCGGGAGGCGCTGCTGGAAATGCTCGCCCGCTTCACCGAGGACGCCCAGGCGCTGGGCCGCGCCGTGCGCTGGGGCGAGGCGGGCTTCATCGAGGACCGCATCCAGCGCGGCCGCAAGATCCGCAAGGGGCTGATCGACCGCAAGCAGGCGTAGCTTTGGGGTGGGGATTGCCCATATCCTGCGGGCCATGTCCTACGAAAGCGACATGCTCCTCTGGTCCGAACAACAGGCCGACCTGCTGCGCCGCATGGCGCGCGGGGAACGTGTGAATGGCCTGACTGGGAGAATGTGGCGGAGGAGATCGAAAGCGTGGGGCGCGGCGAACTGCATGCCGTGGAAAGCCAATTGCGTGTCGCGCTGACCCATCTCGTCTATCTTCTCCACGCCAATGATCGGGCGCCGTTGGTGCTTTGGAGCACGGAGGTTCTGGCGGGGCTGGACAACGCGCAGCGCGGCTATGTGCCCAGCATGGCGCAGCGGATCGACCTCGACCGCATCTTGCGATCGGCATGCCGCGTGGCGGCGCCGAAGCTGGCGGAAATGGGCCTGGTGCTGCCACAGCCGGGGGCCGAATGCCCCGTGACTTTGGCGGAACTCCTGGCGGAAGACGTGGAGATCCCACGTTTGCTGGCGCGCCTCACCGCCTGAGCACCAGCCCCGCCGCCAGCGCCTGAAGCGCCAGCGTCACCCCCGGCCTGGGGCTTCGGTGCCCGAAGTGGTGCGGGTGCTGGGGGCGCTTCCTGCGCGGTCTGAATCCGGGCCGTGTGGTATGGCTCCTGCTCCCTCGACCGCTGGCGGGGGGCAGGAACGCAAAGGATGGCTCGAATGGCCGAGTTCGACCAGGCATGGCAGCCGCCGGGCCCCTCGGCGGCTGCCCCGGCCCGAAGCGGCGACATTGCGATCGCCGAGGAACTGGATGCGGCGCGTCGCCAGGGCAGCGTGGCCGCCTTCGACCTGTTCCTGGCGCGGCATCCCAGCCATCCACTGGCTGCGGTCGCCGTGGCGGAGCGGCAACGATTGCTGGCGCAAAAAACCCGCTGAACCAATCCGGTTGCAACACCCCGGAGCGCCGGGACCGCGAGCGGACGTTCCCGATACCGATCCACATGCATAACCACAGGTTAATTTGTTACACAAACAACACAACCAGACCGTGATGTCCGAGACAGAAAACGCGCGAGGATGGATCATTTTTGTCAAAAATCGATTGTGGGATGTACAGGCAACCACAGATTCGAATCGATGAACTAATATATTGATTCCTGAAAATTCCGCCCGTTAACTTCAGTCCTGAAGCCGTTGGAGGAGCACAGCTTGCCCTCCGCGCGGCCCAATAATGGACCGAAACAGGTGGCATCATGACAGAAGTTACGTCTGTGACGCAGACCGGTGTTCAGGACGTCGATGGACTCCTGCGAGGTGTCAAATGGGCCACCGACACGCTGACCTTCAGTTTCCCGACCAGCCCGGATTTCTACGGGTCCGGCTATCAATATGGCGAGCCGGGCCGGGGGTTCGAGGTTCTCAACGCCACCCAGAAAGCTGTGGCGCGCGATGCCTTCGACCAGATTGCCTCGGTCACCAACCTGTCCTTCGTGGAGATGACTGAGACAGCAAGCAGTCATGCCGATCTGCGCTTCGCCATGTCCGACGTGCCGTCGACGGGCTGGGCTTACTATCCCAGCACCAGTGAGGAGGGTGGTGATTCCTGGTACCGCAATATCGGCGGTCAATACGACAATCCCGTCCTCGGCACCTACGCCTATCACACCTTCATGCATGAGATTGGGCACGCGCTGGGCCTCAAGCACGGTCACGAAACGGACATCTTTGGTCCGATGACCCGGGCGCGGGATTCGATGGAATTTTCCATCATGACCTATCGCAGTTTCGTCGGCGCCGACGCCCAATTCGTCTATAATGAAGCAGGTGGCTATGCGCAGACGCTGATGATGTATGACATCGCAGCCCTGCAACACATGTACGGGGCCGACTACGCCACCAATGCGGGCGACACGACCTACAGCTGGAGCCCGACCACCGGCGAAAGCTTCATCAACAATGCCGGCCAGGGGCGCCCCCTATCCAACCGGATCTTTTCCACCATCTGGGATGGCGGCGGCGTCGATACCTATGACTTCTCGAACTACACCGCCGCGCTGACCATCGACCTGCGTCCGGGCGAATGGAGCAGCACCTCGGCGGTTCAGCGCGCCAATCTCGGCTTCGGCAACTATGCCCGCGGCAATATCGCCAATGCGCTGCTCAACAACGGTGACACGCGGGCGCTGATCGAGAATGCGGTCGGCGGCACCGGCAACGACAGGATTTTCGCAAACGCCGCCGCGAACCGCCTGGACGGTGGCGCCGGGTCGGACACGGTGGTCCTGGCTGGCCTGCAATCCGACTACACGTTCGGCGGCTACATCCTGGCCATGACCGCCTCCGGCTTCGGGGTCACCGACAGTCTGCTGAACATCGAATTCGTGCAGTTCCAGGGATCGGGCATAACCATCGCGGTCAGTTCGCTGGTCCCCACCATCATCTCGCCCCTCGTCCTGGTCGGCGGGGCTGGCAACGACCGGCTGACGGGCGAGGTCGGGAACGACACGCTCTCGGGTGCCGACGGGGCGGACACGCTGTCCGGCCTGGCCGGCGCAGACCAGTTGAATGGCGATGCGGGCAACGACGTCCTGATCGGCGGCGCGCAGGGCGACCGGTTGAATGGCGGCGGCGGCGTGGACACCGCGCTCTACGATACGGCGCTGCGCCAGATCGGCGGTATCCAGCGCAACGGCCAGCAGGTGCTGCTGACCGAGCGGCCCGGTGGCGATATCGACACGCTTCAGGATGTCGAGATCCTGCGCTTCGCGGAGCTGATCGTCACCACCGATGTCGATTCCATCGCGGCCCTGGTGACCCGGCTGTACCGCGCGGGCCTGGCACGCGATCCCGATCGCCTTGGGCTGGAGAACTGGATCACGACGCTCGATACCGGGCGGCCGCTGCGGGACGTCGCCGATGGCTTCATCCTGTCGAATGAATTCCTCTCCCGCTACGGCGCGCTGGACAATGCCGGCTTCGTCGAGCGGCTGTACCTCAACGTACTGGGCCGTGGCTCGGACGAGGCGGGGCGGAAAACCTGGCTCGACCTGCTGAATGGCGGCGGCAGCCGGTCAGAGGTGCTGGTGGGCTTTTCCGAAAGCCCGGAGAACCGGCAGCTGACCGCGCCGCTGCTGGCCGACGGGCTGGTCGACTACGACAATGAATGGGTCTTCGTCGCCCGCCTCTACGACACCGCGCTTGACCGCAACCCCGATTTCGAGGGCGCCCGGAACTGGGCAACGGCCATCGATGGCGGGATGTCGCTCGATGCGGTGGCGCGGGGATTCTTCGAAAGCCCGGAATTCGTCGGCCGCTACGGCGGGCTGTCGAACACCGCCTTCATCGACCGTCTGTACCGCAACACGCTCGACCGCGCGCCGGAAGCGGAGGGGTTGCAGAACTGGCTCAACTACATGGCCGGTGGGGCAAGCCGGGCCGATGTCGCGCTGGGCTTCTCCGAAAGCATGGAACACCAGATGATGCTCTATGCCCGCTGGAATGACGAGGGCATCCTGTTTGGCTGAGCCTGGTTGGCTCAGGCCAGGCGCCGAATGACCGCGGTGGGGCCTTTGATACAAGTGTGACCGCCAGGTTATCGGCCCTGCCAAGGGCCGACCCGGGGGCGGACAAGCCGGGGTGATCCGGGCCAAGCCCCCGGAATCGCGGTCGCGGCGGCCCATCTCGCGCCGAAAAACCGCCTGCATCGACCGCCCTGACCCCCCTCCGCAGCCGTGCCGAGACCACCCCGGCCACAGGAGATGTGTTGCCGCAACGCAATACGCATGCTAAGGCGCCGCCGCCGCATAAAGGGGGCGGTCACAACTGCCCCCCGGACCCGCGAGCCGCTATTCAGCTCCGCCCAGAGACAGGACCGGGATCCCCTTGGCCTCCGAAGCGACAGACGTAACCTCGGCCTCCACCCAGGCCCCGAACCCCACCGGGTTGTCGGAGCGCTATGCGCTCGCGCTGCTCGGCATCGTCGATGATCTGCGCGCGACGGAGCCGGGTGCGCCCGACCGCATCGCCGCCGACCTCGATGGGCTGTTCCGCATCTGGCAGAGCGATGCGGGCTTCCGCGCCTTCGTCGCCGATCCGCGCCTGGACGGCGCGGAACAGAAGCGCGCCATCTTCGCGGTGCTGGAACGCGCCGGGATCGGCACGGAAGTGCGCAACCTGCTGGGCGTGATGATCATTAATCGGCGCCTGGCGACGCTGCCGGCGGTGGCCGCCAGCTTCGGCGCCCTGCTGGCGACGCGCCGCGGCCAGCAGATCGCCACCGTTTCCACCGCCCATGGGCTGACCGACACGCAGCGCTCGCAGATCGTCGCGCGCCTGACGGAAGCCGGCTATTCCGGCGTGCAGTTGAAGGAAAACGTCGACCCGTCCCTGCTGGGGGGTCTCGTCGTCCGCATCGGCTCGCGCCTCTATGACAATTCTCTCAAGTCCAAGCTGCAGCGCCTGCAGTACGCCATGAAGGGGGCCGCCTGATGGAGATCCGTCCAGCCGAAATCTCGGAGATCCTGAAGGCTCAGATCTCCGGCTTCGACGCCGAGGCGAATGTCGCCGAAGTCGGCACCGTGCTGACCGTCGGTGACGGCATCGCCCGCGTCTTCGGCCTGCAGAACGTGATGGCCGGCGAGCTGGTGGAATTCCCCGGCGCCGGCATCAAGGGCATGGCGCTGAACCTCGAGACCGACAATGTCGGCGTCGTGATCTTCGGCGACGACCGCGGCGTGAAGGAAGGCGACACCGTCTCCCGTACCGGTGAGATTGTGGACGTCGGCGTCGGCAAGGGCTTTCTGGGGCGCGTCGTGGACGCCCTCGGCAATCCCATCGATGGCAAGGGCCCGATCCAGATCGAGAAGCGGATGCGGGTGGAGGTTAAGGCCCCCGGCATCATTCCCCGGAAATCGGTGCATGAGCCGATGCAGACCGGCATCAAGGCGATCGACGCCCTGATCCCCATCGGCCGTGGCCAGCGCGAGCTCATCATCGGTGACCGCCAGACCGGCAAGACCGCCGTCATCCTGGACACCATCATCAACCAGAAGGTGTCCAATGACGCCGCCGGGGCTGATGACAGCAAGAAGCTGTTCTGCATCTACGTCGCCATCGGCCAGAAGCGCTCCACCGTCGCCCAGCTGGTGAAGACGCTGGAAGAGAACGGCGCGATGGAATACTCCATCATCGTCGCGGCCACCGCTTCCGACCCGGCGCCGATGCAGTTCCTGGCCCCCTATACCGGCTGCACGCTCGGCGAATATTTCCGCGACAACGCCATGCACGCGGTCATCTTCTACGACGACCTGTCGAAGCAGGCCGTGGCCTATCGCCAGATGTCCCTGCTGCTGCGCCGTCCGCCGGGCCGCGAAGCCTATCCGGGCGACGTCTTCTACCTGCACAGCCGCCTGCTCGAGCGTGCGGCCAAGATGAACGACGACTTCGGCGCCGGTTCGCTCACCGCGCTGCCGGTCATCGAGACGCAGGCCGGCGACGTCTCCGCCTATATCCCGACCAATGTGATCTCGATCACGGACGGGCAGATCTTCCTGGAGACGGAGCTGTTCTTCAAGGGCATCCGCCCCGCCGTGAACGTCGGCCTCAGCGTGTCGCGCGTGGGCTCCTCGGCGCAGATCAAGGCGATGAAGCAGGTCGCCGGCAAGATCAAGCTGGACCTGGCGCAGTACCGCGAGATGGCGGCCTTCGCCCAGTTCGCCTCCGACCTCGACGCGACCACGCAGGCCCTGCTGGCCCGCGGCGCGCGGCTGACGGAGCTGCTGAAGCAGCCGCAGTACAAGCCGGTTCCGGTCGAGGAGCAGGTTGTCGCGATCTTCGCCGGCACCCGCGGCTATCTCGACAAGGTCGCCCTGAACAAGGTCGGCGAGTTCGAACGGCAGCTGCTGTCCGGGCTGAAGGCGCAGTCCCCCGAGATCCTCAACTCGATCCGCACCGACCGCGAGATCAAGAAGGACACCGAGGCCAAGCTGATCGCCTTCCTCGACAGCTTCGCGAAATCCTTCGGCTGAGATAGCGGAAGATGGCCAGCCTCAAGGCACTTCGCGCGCGCATCACCTCGGTGAAGAGCACGCGCAAGATCACGCAGGCGATGAAGATGGTCGCCGCGGCGAAGCTGCGCCGCGCCCAGACGCAGGCGGAGGCCGCGCGCCCCTATGCCGAGCGCATGGAGCGGATGCTGGCCTCGCTCGGCGCTTCCGTCGCCGGAAGCCCGGACGCGCCGAAGCTGCTGGTCGGCAGCGGCGCGGACCAGGTGCATCTGCTGGTGGTCGTCACCGGCGATCGCGGCCTGGCCGGCGCCTTCAACACCAATGTCGGCCGCTTCGCCCGCACCCGGATCCGGGAGCTGGAGGCGGCGGGCAAGACGGTGAAGGTGCTGGCGGTGGGCCGCAAGGGCGCCGCCTATCTCAAGCGCGAATTCGCCAGCCGCATCACCGGTGAGATTTCCTTCGCCGGCAAGAAGCGCGTCGGCTTCGAGGATGCGCAGGAGATCGCGGCCCGCGTCACCGCCATGCTGGAAGCTGGCGAATACGATGTCTGCACGCTGGTCTACAACCGCTTCCGCAGCGTCATCAGCCAGGTGCCGTCGGCGCAGCAGATGATTCCGGCCGTGCTGCCGGAAGGTGGCGCCGCCGCCCCCGCCGCCACCGGCCCGCAGGCGCTGTACGAATACGAGCCGAACGAGGAGGAAATCCTCGCCACGCTGCTGCCGCAGAATCTGGCGATCCAGATCTACCGCGCGCTGCTGGAAAATTCGGCCGGCTTCTTCGGCAGCCAGATGAACGCCATGGACAATGCCACGCGCAATGCCGGCGAGATGATCAACAAGCTCACGCTGAACTACAACCGCACGCGACAGGCCAACATCACACGGGAGCTGATCGAGATCATCTCCGGTGCCGAAGCTGTCTGAGCAGGGATCCGCACGATGAAGAACAATGTCGGCAAGGTTACGCAGGTTCTGGGCGCCGTCGTGGACGTGCAGTTCCCGGCCGAGCTGCCTGCCATCCTGAACGCGCTGACCCTGAAGATCGAGGACCGCACCCTGGTTCTCGAGGTCGCGCAGCACCTGGGCGAGCGCACCGTCCGCACCATCGCCATGGACACCACGGACGGCCTGGTCCGCGGCACCGAGGTTGTGGACACCGGCGCCGGCATCTCCGTGCCCGTGGGCAATGAGACGCTGGGCCGCATCCTGAACGTCATCGGCGAGCCGATCGACGAGCGCGGCCCGGTGAACGCCACCAAGACCTACACCATCCACCGCGCGGCGCCGTCCTTCGAGGACCAGGCGACGTCTGCGGAAATCCTGGTGACGGGCATCAAGGTGATCGACCTGCTCGCCCCCTACATCAAGGGCGGCAAGATCGGCCTGTTCGGCGGCGCCGGCGTCGGCAAGACCGTCACCATCCAGGAACTGATCAACAACATCGCCAAGGGCCATGGCGGCGTGTCCGTCTTCGCCGGCGTCGGTGAGCGCACCCGCGAGGGCAACGACCTGTACCACGAGATGGTGGATGCGGGCGTCATCAAGCTCGGCGAGAACGGCTCCACCGAAGGCTCCAAGGTGGCGCTGGTCTATGGCCAGATGAACGAGCCGCCGGGTGCGCGCGCGCGCGTCGCCCTCTCCGGCCTCTCGATGGCGGAGTATTTCCGCGACGAGCAGGGCCAGGACGTGCTGTTCTTCATCGACAACATCTTCCGTTTCACCCAGGCGGGTGCCGAGGTGTCGGCGCTGCTCGGCCGTATTCCTTCGGCCGTGGGCTATCAGCCGACGCTGGCGACCGACATGGGCGCGCTGCAGGAACGCATCACCTCCACGAAGAAGGGCTCCATCACCTCGGTGCAGGCCATCTACGTGCCGGCGGACGACCTGACCGACCCGGCGCCGGCCACGTCCTTCGCCCACCTGGACGCGACCACCACGCTGAACCGCTCCATCGCCGAGCAGGGCATCTTCCCGGCGGTCGACCCGCTGGACAGCACCAGCCGCGCCATGGACCCCCGCGTCGTCGGCGAGGAACATTACCGCGTGGCGCGCGAAGTGCAGCGCATCCTGCAGACCTACAAGTCGCTGCAGGACATCATCGCGATTCTCGGCATGGATGAGCTGTCGGAAGACGACAAGCTGGTCGTCGCCCGCGCCCGCAAGCTGCAGCGCTTCCTCAGCCAGCCCTTCCACGTCGCGGAAGTCTTCACCGGCTCCCCGGGCGTGTTCGTGAAGCTCGAGGACACGGTGCGCTCCTTCGCCGGCATCTGCGCCGGCGAATACGACCACCTGCCCGAGGCCGCCTTCTACATGGTCGGCACGATCGAAGACGCCGTGAAGAAGGGCGAGACGCTCAAGGCCGCCGCGTAAGCGGAAGCTTCGAGCTGCTTTTCCGGCCCTCAGGCGCCGGGCGGCATTCGCGGCCTCGGCCCGCCCTTCGGCGGGCCGCAGGACGTATAAGGACGAGTAGGGATCGCATCATGGCCACCTTCCAGCTCGAACTGGTCTCCCCCGAGAAGCTGCTGCTCAGCCGCGCCGTGGACATGGCGGTGCTGCCCGCCGCCGAGGGCGAGATGGGCGTGCTGCCCGGCCATGCCCCGATGATCGTGACGCTGCGCGGCGGTGTCATCGCCGTCACCGAGAATGGCCAGGTCACCGAACGCCTCTATGTCGCCGGCGGCTTCGCCGAGGTGACGCCGGAGCGCTGCACGGTTCTGGCGGATGAGGCGACGCCCGTCGCCCAGCTTTCCAAGGCCGCCGCCGAAACCCGGGTGCGCGAGGCGGAGGCCGCCTATGCCGCCGCCGCGATGGACACGCCCGAAAAGCGCGACGCCACCATGGCCCGGCTGCTGGCCGCTCGCGCCATGGTGCAGGCCGCCGAGGCCGCCTGACGTCCTGGCCGCTTGCAATCGGCCCGCCACAGCAGAACATTACCCTCATCCGGCGACACGCCTCGCGCGACGCCGGGCGTCCGCTTATGCGGATCTGACGTCGCGGCGGGACGGGAGCGAGGATGAAGCACTGGCGTATCGAGGACGTGGCCTGGGACCGGTTCGACCCCAGCCAGCTCGACCCTGAGATCATCCCCCTGGTCAAGGCCGCGGCGATGGTCGAGCGCAATGGCGATGACTACGCGCTCTACCTCCAATCCGTCTTCCATGACGACCCGGATTTCCACCAGGCCGCCGCCCATTGGGCGGAGGAGGAGGTGCAGCATGGCGACGCCCTGGGCAAATGGGCGATGCTGGCCGATCCGTCCTGGGACTTCGAACAGGCCTTCGCCCGCTATCGCGAGGGCTACAAGATCGACATCAAGGCCGATGCCTCCATCCGCGGGTCCCGCACCGGGGAGCTGATCGCCCGCTGCATGGTCGAGACCGGCACCAGCAGCTACTACACCGCGCTGGGCGAGGCGACCCGGGAGCCGGTGCTGAAGGAGGTCTGCCGCCTGATCGCGGCCGACGAATACCGCCACTTCAAGCTCTTCTACGACCATATGAAGCGCTATCTGGCGCGGGAGAAGCTGTCCTTCCTCCAGCGCCTGCGGGTCGCCGCCGGCCGCATCGGCGAGAGCGAGGATGACGAACTCGCCTTCGCCTTCCATTGCGGCAATGAGGCCGTGGGCATTCCCTACGACCATGATCGTTGCATCGCTGGCTATATGGGCCGGGCGATGGCCTACTACCGCTTCCGGCATATCGAGCGGGGCATGGGCATGGTCTTCAAGTCGGTCGGATTGCAGCCGCGCGGGCGGATGTCGGCGGTCGCGGCGCGCGGCGCCTGGAAGTTGCTGGCCTGGCGGCGCAACCGCTACAAGGCGCTGCTCGCCCGCCCGCCGGCGGCGCCCGCCGCCGCGCCTGTGGCGGCCTGAGCTTGCGCCTGCCCCGCCGGGCGGCCCTGCCGCTGCTGCTGGCCCCCCTGGGTGCGCGTGCCGCCCAGGGCCAGAATTCCGCCCCACCCAGCTTCACCCCGGCCAGCGCGCCGGACCTGCCGCTGGCGGAGATCGCGCAGGGTCGTGGCTTCACCTATGGCTGCGCCGTCACCGCCAAGCTGCTGGCCGATGAGCCGGAATTCGCCGCCCTGGTGGCGCGCGAGGCCGGCGTGCTGGTGCCGGAATATGAGGGCAAGTTCGCCGCCCTGCAGCCGCAGGAAGGCCGCTTCGACACCGAGCCGCTGGATGCGCTGCTGCGCTGGGCGCAGCACTTCCGCAAATCGGTGCGTGGCCATGCGCTGGTCTGGCACAATGCGATGCCCGACTGGCTGCCTGTCGCCCTGGCCGAGGGTCGCAACCGTGCCCAGGGGGTGATGGAGGCGCATTTCGACCGCGTGCTGTCCCACACCCGGGATCGTATCCGCGACTGGGACGTGGTGAACGAACCCATCGCCAATCCGCCCGGCAGCGACGTGCCCGAGCCGGCCGGCAACAGCGGCGACCTGCGCGACACGCCCTGGCTGCGGGCGCTGGGGCCGGACTACATCGCCATGGCCTTCCGTGCCGCCCGCCAGCGCGACGCCACGCTGCGCCTGACCCTGAACGACTACGGCGTGGAGGCCGACAGCCCCCCGGCCGAGGAAAAGCGCCGCCGCCTGCTGCGGCTGCTGCGCAACCTGCGCGCGGCCAATGTGCCGCTCGATGCCGTCGGCATCCAGGCGCATCTTCAGATGCGGGAGGCCTTCAACCCGGCCATCTTCACCGCCTTCGTGCGGGACATCCGGGCGCTCGGCCTCCAGGTGCTCATCACCGAGCTGGATGTGCGGGAGGTCCGCCCGCCGGTCGGCGACTTCCCGGCCCGCGATGCCGCCGTGGCGCTGCGCGTGCACGCCTTCGCCAGCGCGGCCTTCGAGGGTGGCGCGCGCAGCCTGCTGACCTGGGGCATCAGCGACCGATGGTCCTGGCTGTTCAACGACCAGGCGGTGGCCCTGGGCCCGGGCGACGTCCATCGCGGCCTGCCCTTCGACTGGGAACTGAACCGCAAGCAGATGTGGCGTGCCCTGGCGCGGGCCTTTCTGGGGCAGGGCGTGGGCTGAGTTTTCAGCGGGCGAGGTGGCCGAAGGCGCGTACCAGTTCCTCATAGATCGGGCGCTTGAAGTTCACCGCCAGCCCGGGCAGTTCCTCGATCCGCGCCCAGCGCCAGGCGTCGAATTCCGGATGCGGATCGGCGTCCAGGCGGATGTCGGAATCCTGGCCGGTGAAGCGCAGGGCGAACCATCGCTGGCGCTGGCCGCGATACTTCCGGGCGATGCGCATGGCCTGCAATTCGGGCGGGAAGTCGTAGCTCAGCCATTCGGGATGTTCGGCGATGATCTCGGCACGGTCGGTGCCGATTTCCTCGGCCAGTTCGCGCAGCACCGCGATGCGCAGGTCCTCGCCGTCATCCACACCGCCCTGCGGCAATTGCCAGCCGCCGGCGGCGCCCTCCGCATTCGGCATGTCGGCGCGACGGGCCACCAGCACTTGGCCGGCGGCGTTGAACAGGACGGCGCCGACATTGGCACGATAAGGCAGCAGGGTCATGCCGCCCTTGTAACCGCCACGCAGCATGCCGGCGAGAAGTTGGATCGCGGGATTCAGACTTTTCGGTGATTCCACCTCAAGTCATCCCGCTCTAGCGTGACACGCCATTGGCCGCCGTGGCCGGTGATTCCGCGGCACGGGTCGGCTCCGCGGTGGCGGTTGGCCGGCGCAGCATCACGGTCACGGGCGCCAGCACCACCCCCCGCTGCTCCAGCCCCGCCGACCAGGCCAGGATGGCGGCGGTGAAGAAGGGGGCGGGGTTGCCCAGCAGGCCGAGGGCGGAGCCCTGGCGCTTCGCCAGCGCCTCCAGTTCCAGCAGCCGGCGCTCGACCTCGCTGCGGGTTTCGGAGGGGTCGTCGAGCACCAGGTCCACCGTGCGTCCGAAAGCGCGCGCCGGGCTCGCCGCGCCGGGGCGGGGGTCGATATAGAGCAGCCCGCGATTGGTCAGCGCGGCCTGGATGGTGCCGAGCAGCTCGGCATTCGCCGCGAAGCGTTCGCCGCGCAGCCGGCCCAGCGCGCCGATGGCGCCGACCTGGCCCTGGATGCGCGACAGCACCCAGTCCAGCCGATCGAGATTGTCCTCCACCGAAAGCCCGGTCAGCAGCGCCCGGTCGCCCGGATCGGCATCCTGCCCGAAGCCCGCCGGTTCCAGCGGCAGGGCCACCAGCACCTCCATCCCCCGGGCGCGGGCGCGTTCCAGCAGGGGCTCCGGCCGCAGGGCATAGGGGCTGAAGGCCAGGGTGACGGCACCGGGCAGGCGGCGGATCGCCTCCTCCGAATGCTGGGCGAACAGGCCGACATTGCCGAGGATCAGGCCGATGCGCGGCCGCCGGTCCTCCCGGTCGAAGGGGCGGGCATAGGTGCGGATGGAGGTGCGGTTCTCCGGCCCCAGCCTGGGCAGCGGGCCATGGCGGCCGCGTTCAAGCAGCTCCGGATCCGGCGGCGGGATTCTCGGCTCCGCGAGGGCGGGTGATTCCGTGGCGTTGCCGGCGGCCAGCGGTGGCGGCGAGGGTGCGTCGGGCGGCGGGGCGGGCGCCGGGGGCGTGGCGACGGGCCGCGCCGCGGCCGGCGGGGGGGGGCCGGCCTGGGGCGGCGCGATCGGGCTGGCAGCGCCCCCACTCGCCGGAGTCGCCACCGCGGGCGCTGCCGGCACAGGCGCCGGCGAGGTCGGTTGTGGGGCGGTCGGTTGTGGGGCGGGCGGTGGCGGGTCGAGGGCGGTCACGGCCGGCGTCGGCAAAGGGTCCGGCATGACGGCCGGTGCGGGCGCCGGTGGCGTGGGGGGGGCTGGCGCGGGGGCTGGCAGGGGCGCGGGTGGCGTGGCGGCCGGCGGTTCGGGCTCCGCCTGCGCCACCATCTCCGGCACCGGCTGGGGCGGACCCAGCCAATGCAGCGCGCCGGCACCAGCGCCCATGGCCAGCACCAGACCCGCCCAGAACAGACCCAGTGCCCGGCGAGAGAGAACCCGGCTCAACAGCGGTCCGACGCGAACCGGCGCGTCGCGACCCTATCCTCGTCTTGCCTGGGCAGGCGGCTCATCGCTGGACGCGGCGCTGTGGCGCGGGGGCGGCGGCGATGTTGCGCAGAAGCTGGACCGCCTGCTGAAGCTGGTGGTCCGTCTCCGGCTTGGTCGGGTCGAAGGCGGGCGCACCCTCGGCCGGAGCCCGCACCACCCGGTCCAGCACGCCGGCCGGCAGGTTCAGCGGCGGCAGCGGCGGGGCCGGCGTGGCTTCCGTGGTGCGTTCGCCGTCGCTGTTGCGCAGCGATCGGCGCAGATCGGCTTCCCGGTCCCGCTCACGCGACGCGCCATTCGGGTCCGGCCGCGTGGCCAGCACCTCGATATCCGGCTCGATGCCGGTCGCCTGGATGGAGCGGCCGGAAGGCGTGTAGTAGCGCGCCGTGGTCAGGCGGATGGCCCCGTTGCCCGGGATGGGCATCACGGTCTGCACGCTGCCCTTGCCGAAGGACTTCACGCCCATCACCACCGCGCGGCGGTGGTCCTGAAGCGCGCCGGCGACGATCTCGCTGGCGCTGGCCGATCCGGAATTCACCAGCACGACGATGGGCAGGCCCTGGGCGATGTCGCCCGGCCGCGCATTCCAGCGCTGTGCATCCTCCGGCCGGCGGGCGCGGGTGGAGACGATCTCGCCCTGGTCGAGGAAATCGTCCGTCACCTGCACCGCCTGGTCCAGCAGCCCGCCCGGATTGTTGCGCAGATCCAGTACCAGGCCGCGCAGGTTGCCGCCGGCCTGGCCACGCATGGTGGTCATGGCGCGACGCAGCGCGGTTTCCGTCTGCTCGTTGAAGGCCGAGAGGCGGATATAGGCGATGTCGTTGCCTTCCAGCCGGAAGCGCGCCACCTGCGGGCGGATCACATCCCGGGTCAGGGAGATTTCCACCGGCCGGGCCTCACCCTCGCGCCGGATGGTCAGGCGGATGGAACTGCCGCGTTCGCCGCGCATCTGCTCCACCGCGTCTTGCAGCGACAGGCCCTGGGTGGTCTGGCCGTTCAGATGGGTGATGAGGTCGCCCGGCTTGACCCCGGCGCGGGAGGCCGGGGTGTCATCGATCGGGCTGATGACCTTCACATAGCCACCTTCCTGGGTCACCTCGATGCCCAGCCCGCCGAATTCGCCGCGGGTGGTCACCTGCATGTCCCGGAAGCTGCGCGGATTCATGTAGGAGGAATGCGGGTCGAGGCCCTGGAGCATGCCGTTGATGGCATTCTCGATCACGTCGCGGTCGGTGACCGGCTCGACATATTCGGCGCGGACGCGCTCGAACACGTCGCCGAACAGGTTCAGCAGGCGGTAGGTCTCCGCCCGGCCGCTTTCCTGCGCCCAGGCCTGGATGCCCGGTACGGCCACCATCGGGCCGACCACGGCCCCGGCGACGAAGGCGGCTGCCACCGCCCCCACCAGCCCCAGCCTGCGCCGTCGCGACGGCGGCGCCTGGGGCTCCTTTACGGGACCCAGGCTCGGCATCCTGCCGTTCCGACGACCATCCTCGTGTCCCGACACGTCGCTCATGCGACCACCCGATCCTTGGGTCGCGGCCCCACGGCCGCCGACCTGACCAACATGCCTTCAGGACATGACCCGAAGGTTACCCTCGCGCCGCAAACCATGGGCGCGGATCCACCGGCTGCCCATTCCGCCGGAGTTCCACATAGAGGGAACCTCCGGAAGCACCAGAGCCGCCGAGGACACCGATGGGTTCCCCAGCCAACAAGCGCTGACCGGCGGCCGCGTCAAGCCGATCCATCCCTGCCAGCACGAAATGGTATCCCCCTCCGCAATCCACAATCAACAACAGCCCGTAGGAGCGAAAGGGCGCGGCATAGACCGCCCGGCCATTGCAGGGGGAAACGACGCGCGCGCCATTCGCCGCCGCATAGGTCAGCCCGCGATGTGGCCCGCCCGGCGCGGCCTCCCCCCAACTTGTGGTGATCCGCCCGGCGACCGGCAAGGCACGGCCGCCGGAGGGCACGGGCACGGAAGCCTGGCGCTGCGGTGTCGCGGCCCGGGGGGCGGCCTCGGCGCGGCGGGCCAGCGCGGCCTCTCGCGCCGCTTCCGCCGCCTGGCGGGCCTGTTCGGCGGCGCGGGCGGCCGCATCGGCGCGGTCCTCGGCCTCCCGCCGCAGCCTTTCGCGGCGCAGGCGTTCCAGCACGACCGCGAGGTCACTGGCCCGCGCGGCGGCGGCGGCGGCCTGGGTTGCGGCGCGTTCCTCCGCCGCTTCCGCCTCGCCCCGGCGGGTGCGGGCCACGGCGAGCTCCGCCTCCAGCCCCGCCACCGCCTCCCGCGCCGCGCCCTCGGCGGCTTCCAGCGCCAGCGCCTCCCGCCGCGCCAGCCATTCGGCCTCCTGCGCCTTGGTCTGGGCCTCGCGCAGCGCCAGGGCCTCATCCTCCAGCCGGCGGATCATGCCGCGCAGCACCAGGGCGCCGCGCAGGGCATCCGCGGGCTCCCCCGGCACGGCCAGCACCGTCTCGGCGGGGTAGAGCGACAGGCGCAGCATCACCGGCAGCAGGGGGCGCATGGCGGTGGCGCGCTCGGCGATCTCCCGCGCGGCCGTGGCGCCGTCGGCGCGGGCGGCCTCCAGCCGCTCGGTCACGGCCGCCACCTCCGCCTCCGCCGCCTGGGCCATGGCGGCGAGCTCCACGCGGCGGGCGGCGAGCGCCACCTCCTCCTCCGCCAGGGCGCGGGCGCGGGTGGCGGCTTCCTCGGCGGCCTCGCGGCGCTGGGCGGCGGCCTGTTCGGCAGCACGCAGGTCGCGCTGGGTGGGCTGTGCGTGGGCTGGCGGGGGCAGCGCGAGGCAGGCAGCCAGCAGCAGCGCCAGGCGCGCCCCAAGCAGCAGCGCCAGGCGCTCCGAGCCATGCTGCCGGCGCCCGCGCGGGGCCGCCGCATCCCTGTCACGCGAAATCGTCAAGCCCTGCATCCCGGTGCTGCATAGACCCCGGCCGCGCGTGGGGACAAGCTGTGCTTCATGGCACCAGGAATGGGGCCGAGGAGACGCCGCATGGCCGAAGATCCCTACAAGGTCCTGGGGCTCGCCCGCGACGCGACGCCGGAGGCGATCAAGAAGGCCTACCGGAAGCTGGCGCGGCAGAACCACCCGGACCTCAACCCCGGCAAGCCGGAGGCCGAGGCGCGCTTCAAGGCGGCCTCCGCCGCCAACGACATCCTGTCCGACCCCGAACGCCGGGCCCGCTTCGATCGCGGCGAGATCGACGCGGAAGGGCAGGAAATGCCGCCGCCACGCCCGGCCGGCGGCTGGCGGCGCCATGCGGAGACGCCGCAGGGCAGCCGCTACGACCCCTTTTCCGAGCAGGACGGCTTTTCGGATATCTTCGCCGATATCCTGGCGGCGCAGCGGGCGGCCGAATCGGCGCCGCGGCCTGGGCGGGACATGGCCTATCACCTGCGCGTGCCCTTCCTCTCCGCCGTGCTGGGGGCGACGGAGCAACTGGCGCTGCCGGACGGCAAGCAGCTCAGCGTGCGGATTCCCCCCGGCGTGGTCAGCGGCCAGTCGCTGCGGCTGCGCGGCCAGGGCGCGCCGGGCCGCAATGGCGGGCCGCCCGGCCATGCGGTGATCGAGCTGGAGGTGGAGGACCACCCCCTGTTCCGGCGCGAGGGCTTCGACCTGCACCTGGACCTTCCGGTGACGTTGCGGGAGGCGGTGCTGGGCGGCCCGGTGACGGTGCCCGCCCCCGCCGGCCCGCTGCGCGTCACTCTGCCGCCAGCCAGCGACAGCGGTCGCGTGGTGCGGTTGCGCGGCAAGGGCGTGGCGGCGGAGGGCTCTCGCCCGGCCGGCGACCTGCTGCTGACCCTGCGGGTCGTCATCGGCAAGCCGGACGCGGCGCTGGAGGCCTTCCTGCGCGACTGGCAGCCGGAACACCCCTTCGACCCGCGCGCGGGACTGGCGGAGGACGCGCCATGATGACCATCGAGGTGCTCTGCGCCCGTTTCACGACGCTCGACCCCGAGGATCTGCGCGGCTGGGTGCAGGCCGGCCATGTCCGGGCGGATGCGGAGGGCGGGACGCTGCTGTTCCAGGAGATCGACGTGGAACGCGTGCGCCTGATCCTCGACCTGCGCGACACGCTGGCAGTGAATGAGGAGGCGCTGCCGCTGGTGCTGTCCCTGCTCGACCAGATCTACGCGCTGCGGCGGCGGCTGGGGGAAGGTTGAGAGGTTACTTGGGCTTTGCCCAGCCCTCGCCGCCCGGCGGGCGTTGCAGCATCGGCCGCTCGATGATCTCCCCCAGCGTCGCGTAATAGGGACCGCCGAGGCGGGCCACTGGCCGCATCTTCGCGCTGTCCACCCGGCTGCCATCGAAGACCGTGTTGGACAGGTGGAAGGCCACGATCTCGCCGATATAGAGCGTGTTGATGCCACGCCCCAGCACCACCGCCTGGTCCAGCCGGCATTCCATCTGCACCGGGGAGGCCGCCAGCCGGGGCGGCTTCACCCGCCGGCTGGGCAGCAAAGCGAGACCCAGCGCCTCCACCTCGCTCTCATCCGGCGGGAATTCCTGGGCGGAGAGGTGCATCGCCTCCATCGTCGCTTCGGTGGCGACATTGACGACGAATTCGCCGCTGTCCCGGATGTTGCGGGCGGTGTCCTTCATCGCGCCGTCGCCGGCCCGGGCGGCGATGTTGATCGCCAGCATGGGCGGGCTGGTGGCGACATAGTTGTAGGAGCTGAAGGGCGCGGCATTCACCCGCCCCCGGGCATCGACCGTGGTGATCCAGGCGATCGGCCGCGGCACGACGCAGCCGACCACCAGGCGATAGGCGGTGGCCGTGTCCAGCCCCTCGCCATCGATGAAGCTGAAATCCTGTTCGGGGGTCATGCCAGGGTCCTGAAAGCCGTTCGCCTTTGGTCGCAGGCTACCGGCCCGGTGCCGGGCCGGATAGCCCGGTCATCTGGCCTTATGGTCTTTCAGCCAGTCCGATGGATCACGCGCCGCGCAGCAGCGAGACCCCGGTCATCTCCGCCGGCTGCGGCAGGCCCAGCAGGGCCAGCAGCGTCGGCGCGATATCGGCCAGCCGGCCCTCGGCCAGGGTCGCGCCGGGGGGCGCGTTCATCAGCAGCACCGGCACCGGGTTGGTGGTATGCGCGGTGTGGGGGCCGCCCGTTGCCGGGTCCCGCATCAGCTCCGCATTGCCATGGTCGGCGGTGACCAGAAGCTGGCCGCCGGCGGCGCGGATCGCCTCCGCGATGCGGCCGAGGCCGGCATCCACCGTCTCGCAGGCGCGGGTCGCGGCGGCCAGGCTGCCGGTATGGCCGACCATGTCGGCATTGGCGAAGTTCAGCACGATCAGGTCGTATTTCTTCGAGTTGATCGCCGCGACGCATTTGTCCGTCAGCTCGGGCGCGGACATTTCGGGCTGCAGGTCGTAGGTCGCGACCTTGGGGGAGGCGACCATGATCCGGTCCTCCCCGGCATAGGCCCTCTCCTCCCCGCCATTCAGGAAGTAGGTGACGTGCGGGTATTTCTCCGTCTCCGCCATGTGAAGCTGCGTCAGGCCGGCATCGGCGACGACCTCCGCCAGGATCTTCGCCATGGATTGCGGCGGGAACAGCGCCATCATGAAGGGCGCGAGCGCCGCGCTGTATTCCGTCATCCCCGCCGCCGCCGCGAAGCGGATCGTCGGGTCGGCGGCAAAACCAGAAAAAGCCGGGTCGAGCAGGGAGGCCATGATCTCCCGCACCCGGTCGGCGCGGTAGTTGAAGCACAGCATGCCATCGCCGTGATTCATGCAGCCATAGTCGCCGATGACGGCGGCGGGCAGGAATTCGTCGGTCTTGCCGGCGGCATGCGCCGCGGCGATGGCGGCGGCGGCGGTCGGGAAGCGCGTGCCCTTGCCCGTCACCATCACGTCATGCGCCTGCTGCACGCGGTCCCAGCGATTGTCGCGGTCCATGGCGAAGTAGCGGCCGCAGAGAGTGGCGATGCGCGCGCCCTCCGGCAGCGCCGCCTCGAAGGCTGCGACGAAGCGGGGGGCGGAACTGGGGGCGGTGTCGCGGCCATCGGTCCAGCCATGCACCCAGACCTTCAGCCCGGCCGCCGTCGCGGCCCGCGCCAGGGCCAGGGCATGGGCCTGGTGGCTGTGCACCCCGCCTTCCGACAGCAGGCCCATCAGATGCAGCGCGCCGCCGGAGGCGCGGATGCGGGCCACCAGATCGACGAAATGGGGCAGGGTGCCGAGGGTGCCGTCGGCGACGGCGGCGTCGATCCGCACCAGGTCCTGCATCACCACGCGGCCGGCGCCGATATTCAGGTGCCCGACCTCCGAATTGCCCATCTGCCCCGCCGGCAGGCCGACATCCTGGCCGCAGGTATGCAGGAAATTGCGCGGCCCGGCGGCCCAGAGCGCGTCGAAGACCGGGGTCCGGGCCTGGCGCACCGCATTGTCCGCCACTTCCTCCCGCCACCCCCAGCCATCGAGGATCGCCAGCATGACGGGACGGTGGGCGGGAGGATTCATCGGGCGGTGCATCCGGGGCTGGGGAAGGAAATGCCTAACGCCGGCCGCGCATCCCGGTCAACGCTGCCGGTTGGTCAAGGCCGGGCGGCGCGCAACTCCGCCATCTCCGCCCGAAGCGCGCGGATTTCGGCCAGCAGCACCTGGCTGTCCGCATGCGCCTCGCTGCGCACCGCATCGGCCGCGGCCTGGGTGGCGGCGACATCGGCGCTGACGCGCTGTTCCCGCAGGGTCTGGATGGATTCGACGATGACGCCGATGAACAGGTTCAGCACGACGAAGGTGGCGACCAGGATGAAGGGCAGGAAGAACACCAGCGCATAGGGTTCCGCCTCCATCGCCGGCTTCACGATATTGGCCCAGTCATCCAGGGTCATGAGCTGGAACAGGGTGAAGAAGGCGGCGCCCAGGTCGCCGAACTGCTCGGGCATCGGGCCGCCGAACAGCTTCACCGACATCACGGCGAAGACGTAGAAGATCAGCAGCATCAACAGCACGATGCTGCCCATGCCGGGCAGCGCCGCCAGCATCGCCTCCACCACATTGCGCAGGCTCGGCACCACGCTGATCAGCCGCATCACGCGCAGCACCCGCAGCGCGCGCAGCACGGCCAGAGGGCCGCTGGAAGGCACCCAGGCGATGCCCACCACCAGCAGGTCGAAGATGCCCCAGGGGTCGCGGAAGAAGCGGCCACGGAAGGCATAGATGCGCAGGCCCAGCTCCGCGGTGAACAGCAGCAGCAGGAGGTGGTCCAGCGCTTCCAGCGCCCCGCCCATCACCGCCATGACGCTGTCGGAGGTCTCCAGGCCCAGCGTCACGGCGTTGAGCACGATCAGCCCGATCACGAACTTCTGGAATCCGGGCGACAGTATCAGCCGTGCGGCGCGCGCCCGCAGCGAATCCCCGGCATCGGCCGAGGTCATGACTTCCTGCATCGATTCGATTGTCCCTGGAGGCGGCGCAGGGAATGGCCCTTTGGCGCGCCGCGTTCAAGGGGGGCGAATCGCCTACATCAGGATCGCCGGCACGCCGAAGATGTGGCGGTGGAAATGCAGCAGCGCGGCCCAGATCAGCAGGCCGACCAGCGGCGGCATCAGCCCGATCTCGCGCAGCGCCAGCCGGTTGCGGCCACTGGCTATGGCGGCGAAGGGGATGATGCTGGTGCGCGCGGCGAAGCCCGGCCAGGCCTCCGGATGCCGCGTCGCCAGCTTGGCGTCGATGGAGGGCATGCCCGCCAGCGCGGTGACCAGGAAGGCGCCGAAGAAGACCAGGCTGGCGGTGTCGCCATTGCCCAGGATGTGGATGGCCGCCCAGAGCGCGAAGGACCACAGCATCGGGTGGCGGGTGACGCGCTGGATGCCGCGCGGCTCCTCCCCCAGGCCCTTGCCACCCACGGCGGTCGGGTTGCGCTTGTGGCTGGTCATGAACAGCACCAGGGTCGGCAGCATCAGCGCCGCGAGCAGCCAGCGCAGTTCCCGCCCCGCGAACCACAGCGGCGTGGTCGGCGCCGCGCGCCAGGCGATGACCAGCAGGAAGATGGCGAGGAAGGAGGTCAGCGAGAAGGCGATCATGAAGCCCTTCTCGCCCAGCGCCGCGACGGCCCGGCCGCGCAGCGCGGTGCCCGAAATGCCGACATGCACCCCGATCCAGAACAGGGCGGCGAGAATCAGCAGGGTCATGGCGTCGTGCTCCGGCGGGTGCCGGCGCAGTCAAGCAGGACGCCAGGCCCGGTGATAGGGATGATTGGTGCGGATCGCCTGCACGCGGAACAGTTGTTCGGCCAGCAGCCCGCGCACCAGGAAATGCGGCCAGGTCAGCGGGCCGAGGGACAGCAGATGGTCGGCACGGGACAGCACCGCGGGGTCCAGCCCCTCCGTGCCCCCGATCAGGAAGCACAGCGGCCGCGCCGCCTCCTCCCATTTCAGGGCCATGGCGGCGAGCGCTTCGGTCGTCGGCGCCTTGCCGCCGAGGTCGAGCGCTACAACCTGCGCCGCCTCCGGCAGGGCGGCGAGCAGGGCGGCGCCTTCGCGACGGCGGATCTCGGCGGGGTTGGCGCCCTGCCCTTCCGGCAATTCGGTCACCGCCAGGCCGGGGCGGAGCCGGGCCGCGTACTGGTCGAACAGCGCGCGTTCCGGCCCCGCCTTCATCCGGCCGATGGCGATGAGGCGCGGCGACTTATTCGAAAGTGTCGTCGTCGTCGTCATCCTCGATGCCGGGTTCCGGCACGCTGCCGTCATCGGGCAGCGGCGTGCGGTCTTCCTCCGCTTCGGTCGCGGCGGGGCTGTCGGGGCCCCACATCCGTTCCAGCCCGTACATGGCGCGGGCCTCCGGCTTGAACAGATGCACGACGAGGTCGCCGGCATCGATCAGCACCCAGTCCGGGGAGGCCTGGGTGGCATCGCGGCGCAGCTTGAGGCCCTCCTTCTCGAAGGCGTCCACGAGGTGCACGGCCATCGCCTGCATCTGGCGGTCGGCCAGGGCAGTGGCGATCACCAGCCGGTCGGCATAGTCGGCGCGGCCGGTGACATCGAGGACGAGGATGTTCTCGGCCTTGTCGGCGTCCAGGCTCTCCTGCGCGGCGGCGACCAGGCGGTCGAGCAGCGCGGGCTCCACCTTCTGGCGTTCCTGCTGGTCGCGGCTGGGGCGCGGGCCGCCGGAGTCGGCGGCCGCTTCCTCGGCGGCGGGGGCTGCCTTGGGCTTGCGCGCGGCGCGCTTGCGCGGGGCGGGGGCCTCGGCCTCCGTCGGGGCTTCGGACGTGGGCTCGGCCGGTGCCTCCGCCGGCGCCTCGACGGCAGCGGCCTTCGGCTTGCGGGCGGCGCGCGGCTTGGGCGCCGGGGCTTCCGTCGCCGGGGTCTCGACGGCGGCGGCCTTGGGCTTGCGGGTGGCGCGCGGCTTGGGCGTCGGGGCTTCCGTCGCCGGGGTCTCGACGGCGGCGGCCTTGGGCTTGCGGGTGGCGCGCGGCTTCGGCGCAGGGGCCTCGGCGGCCGGGACTTCGGCGGTCACCGCCTTGGGCTTGCGGGTGGCGCGTGGCTTCGGCGCGGCAGCTTCCGGCGCGACGGCCTTCGGAGCAGCCTTCGGCTTCGCGGCAGCCTTGGCGGGCGCCTTGGCCTTGGCGGCGGCCTTAGGGGCGGCCTTCGGCTTGGGGGCAGCCTTCGGCTTCGCGGCAGCCTTGGCGGGCGCCTTGGCCTTGGCGGCGGCCTTGGGAGCAGCCTTCGGCTTTGCGACAGCCTTGGCGGGTGCCTTGGCCTTGGCGGCGGCCTTCGGAGCGGCCTTCGGCTTCGCGGCAGCCTTGGCGGGTGCCTTGGCCTTGGCGGCGGCCTTCGGAGCAGCCTTCGGCTTCGCGGCAGCCTTGGCGGGCGCCTTGGCCTTGGCGGCGGCCTTCGGAGCAGCCTTCGGCTTCGCGGCAGCCTTGGCGGGCGCCTTGGCCTTGGCGGTGGCCTTCGGAGCGGCCTTCGGCTTCGCGGCAGCCTTGGCGGGCGCCTTGGCCTTGGCGGCGGCCTTCGGAGCAGCCTTCGGCTTCGCGGCAGCCTTGGCGGGTGCCTTGGTCTTGGCGGCGGCCTTCGGAGCAGCCTTCGGCTTCGCGGTGGCCTTGGCGGGCGCCTTGGCCTTGGCGGCGGCCTTGGGAGCAGCCTTCGGCTTGGTCGCGGCCGTGCGGCGCGCAGGGGCGGCGGCGCGGGCGGCCATGGCGGCCGGACGCTGCTGTGTCACGGGCTCCCCGGTCGTCGACTCGGGGGTTTTGGGCGTGCGGGGAATGGCCGCCTCCTCTTCATGGAAAATGCTGTTGCCGGCGCTGTAGCACAGAACTGCGATTCACGCCGCGCCAGATGCTGCGCGGATCGCCGTGGCGGAAGCCGCATGCTCCGTGGTGGCCACGAAACACCAGGGCGCATGCGCCACGTCGCGCGGCCCCTCGGCCAGCAACGCGCCAGGCCGCCGGCGGTGCCGTGCCAAAGCATGCGCCGCCTGCCCGGCCAAGGCCTTTCGCGTCCAGCCCGGACGCGGCAGCACCGCCACCGGCGTCTTCGCCACGATCCAGCGCCAACCCTGCCAGCGTGGCAATTGCCAGAGGTTGTCGGCGCCGATCACGAAGACGAAACGCGCGCGCGGAAAGCGCCGCCGCAAGGCCCTCAGCGTGTCGATGCTGTAGCGCGTGCCCATCGCCGCCTCGATCCCCGTGGCGCGGATGCGCTGCCCATCGGCGATCGCGCGCGCCGAGGCGAGCCGCGCCGCGAAGCCCGCCATGCCGCGTGCCGGCTTCAGCGGATTGCCTGGCGAGACCATCAGCCAGACCTCGTCCAGCCGCAGCGCCCGCAGCACCGCTTGCGCCACATGCAGATGCCCCGCATGGGCCGGGTTGAAGCTGCCGCCCAGCAGGCCGATCCGCCGCCGCCGGCGATCCCCCCAGGGATTGAGGGTCACGGCCTCATCGCAGGCGGACGGTGACCGAGACGGGCTGCGCCAGCAGCCCCGTATAGGTCGCGGTATAGTCGCGCCCCGCCTGTGCCGGCAGCGCGGGCGAAAAACCGCCGAGCGAGACATATTCGCCCGCCCGCAGCCGCAGCCCCTGGGCGCGCAGATCCTCCACCAGCCAGGCGAGCGCCGCCAGCGGATGGCCGAGCAGGGCGCGGCCGGGCGCGCGGGCCACCTCCTGCCCATCGGCGCTCAGCACCACCTGCATATCGGCCAGCGCGGCGGCGAATTCGGGCGTCGCCTGCACCGGGATTTCATCGCCGAGCACGCCAAGCCGGGCGCCGACATTGATCGAGACCAGCAGCGGGCCGGACCAGTTGGTGCCGGCGCCATGCACCAGGTCGGGCAGTTCGATGAAGGGGATCACCACATCCAGGTGGCGCAGCAGCGCGACGGGATCGGCGCCGGCCTCGTTCACCCCCTCATCCCGCACCCGCACCAGCAGGTCGCTTTCCACCGCCGGGACGATGCCGAAGCCGGCCGGGATCTCGGCGCCGGAACGCGCCCGCAGCGTGCCCTGGAAGATGGCGCCGGCCACCGGATGCGGCACGCCGAAGCGCGCCTGCGCCGTGGCATTGGTCAGCCCCACCTTCCAGCCCGCGCGGTCGCCCCAGGGCTGCGCGAGCGCCGCCACCAGCAGGTTCCGCGCGCAGACCGCCGCCGCCATGTCCAGCACCGGCGGGGCCGGCGGCGCGCGGCGGTCCAGGATCGCGGCGGCGAGGCGCGCCACCTCCGCCGGCTCCGGGCAGGCGGCGGCGGCCAAAGGGGCGGTGAGCGGGGTGGCGAGCACGGCGAGCATCGCGGCGGCGGCTTTCTTCATGGCGACGTTTCCCCCTCGGCGGCTGTGGTCAGGGACGTATCTGCCCCGTGCCGATCACCTGGTAGCGGAAGGTGCAGAGCTGTTCCGGCCCGACCGGGCCGCGCGCATGCAGCCGGCCCGTGGCGATGCCGATCTCCGCGCCGAAGCCGAATTCGCCGCCGTCGCAGAACTGGGTGGAGGCATTCCACATACCGACGGCGGAGGCGATATTGTCCAGGAAGTGCCGCGCCACGGCCTCGTCCTGGGTGATGATCGCCTCGGTATGCTCGCTGCCATAGCGGGCGATGTGGTCCAGCGCATCCTGCACGCCATCCACCACCTTCACGGAGAGGATGGCGTCGAGCCATTCGGTGCCGAAATCGGCCTCGGTCGCCGGGGGCAGATCGGGCAGGATGGCGCGGGCGCGCTCCTCGGCGCGGAAGTCGCAGCCCAGGGCGCGCAGGTCGGCGACCAGCAGCGGCAGCAGCGTCGGCGCGATGGCGGCGTCGATCAGCAGGGTCTCGGTGGACCCGCACACGCCCGTGCGGCGCATCTTCGCATTGGCCAGCACCTGCCGCGCCATCGCCGGGTCGGCGGTGGCGTGGATATAGGTGTGGCAGAGGCCCTCGGCATGGGCGAGCACCGGCACCCGCGCCTCCGCCTGCACCCGCGTCACCAGCCCCTTGCCGCCGCGCGGGATGATGAGGTCGATCAGCCCGGCGGCGCGCAGCATGGCGCCGACGAAGCCGCGATCGGCGGTGGGGGCGATCTGCACGGCGGCGTCCGGCAGGCCGGCGGCGCGCAGCCCTTCCACCATGCAGCCATGGATCACCGCGGCGCTGCGCAGCGATTCCTTGCCGCCGCGCAGGATCACGGCGCTGCCCGCCTTCAGGCAGAGCGCGGCGGCATCGGCGCCGACATTGGGGCGGCTTTCATAGATCATGCCGATGACGCCCAGCGGCTGCGCCACGCGGCGGATCACCAGCCCGTTCGGCCGGGTCCATTCGGCCAGCACGCGGCCGACCGGGTCGGGCAGCGCCGCCACCTCCTCCACCGCCGCGGCCATCGCCTCCACCCGCGCGGGTGTCAGCGCCAGGCGGTCGCGGAAGGAAGGGGTGAGGTCGGGTGCGGCCGCCAGATCCTCGGCATTCGCCGCCAGCAGCAGCGCCGCGCGGGCGCGGAGCGCCGCCGCCGCCGCCATCAACGCTGCGTCCCGCTGCGGTCGCGGCGCCACGCTCAGGCTGCGCGCGGCCTCACGGGCGGCACGGGCAGCGGTGTCGAGCAGGCGGGCGGTCTCATCGGCCAGGACGGTCATGACGGGTTTCTCCTGCCCCGAGAGGTAGCGCGCGGCCGGCGGGGAGGGAAGCGCGCGCATCCTGTCGCAACCCGGTCGGGGACAACCGCGATCACGCGCCCGTGTCATCGCTTTCGGTGATGGCGGCGATGCGCCCTGCCGATTGGTGGTGCGAAGGGGTGGGGACTATCTGACGCTCAACGCTGAAGCGGACCGCCAATGTCGCGGAGGGCATCAGCAAGTATGACGAAGGATACGCAAATGATCTCCCTCAATCGCGTCGCCGCCGCGCTGTTCACGGCCGGAGCCCTGAGCTTCGCCGTGCCGGCCCTGGCGAGCGACGTTTCTTACCCCCGCGTGGTCGGGACTGGTGAGAATGCCTCCGTGGAGTATGGCCCGGCAGCAACGCAGAACATCGTGGGTGGCGGTGCCGTCACCACCACCACGGGCCATGACGGCGCCTGGCGCGTCACCCACACCGATCCGAACTACGCCCAGCGGGCGCCGGCCGGCCTGGTGCCGGTGACCATCGGCAGCGGCGAGAACGTGACCACCGCCTGGGTGCCGGCCGCGGACAGCGTCCGCCTGCTGGCCCAGGCCGGCGGCCTCAACGGCAATGTCGGCGGCTGAACCCGCATCCCTGAACAGCAACCGGGCCGCGGCGATCCCTGCCGCGACCGCACGAAGAAGGAAGAACTGAGATGACCCGTTTCCATCATATCGCCGCCGCCGCCCTGGCCGCCGGCACCCTGGCCCTGGCCGTCCCGGCCTCCGCCCAGACCATCGCCGAGAACAGCTACTTCCCGCAGGTGGTGGGCAGCGGCGAGAATGCCGAGGTGGTCTATGGCCCCGGCCCGGCCCGCAACATCGTCGGCGGTGGCGCCGTGACGGTGACCGAGGAGCCGAATGGCACCGTGCATATCCGCCACACGGATAACAGCTTCGTCCAGCAGGGCCGTGAGGGCGTGCGCGCCGTGACGGTCGGCAGCGGCGAGAGCCAGCGCACCGTCTGGGTGCCGGTCGGCGCGGCGGCACAGCGCACGGATGCCGGCTTCCGCGGCTGATCGAAGCCGTCGGGCTGAACGGGGGGGTGGTCCGCAGGGACCGCCCCCTTCTTCTTGGCTATCGGCCGACCCGCAGCCCGGCAAATCGAATAATGCCGTCGGGGCTGGGCACGAAACCCTCCACCCCACGCCGCATCGCCCAGAACCAGCGGTAGTGATACAGCATCAGATAGGGGCGGTCGGCCATCCACAGCGCCGTCGCCTGGCGATACAGCGGCTGCCGTCGCGCCGTTTCCGTCACCGCGCGGCCCGCGGCGAGCAGCGTGTCGACCTCCGCATTTGCATACCGACCCCGGTTGAGAAAGCCGCCGGTGGCGATCCAGGGGGCGATATTGCCATCCGGGTCGGGCCGGCCGGACCAGATGTTCAAGGACGCCTCGTACTCGCCCCTCTCCGTCGCGGCGACCAGCGCGCCAGCCTCCAGCAATTCAATGCGGATGTCGAAGCCGCCTTCCGCCGCCATGGACTGGATGATCTCCGCCACCTGCGCTTCGGTCGGCTGGTTTGGCACCTTCAAGGTGAAGGCCACCCGCTGATGCCCCGCTTCCCGCAGCAGCGCCCGCGCCCGCACCGGGTCGCGCGGCGGCGCGGCGAGATCGGGGAAGTGATAGGCGGTGCCGGGCGGCTCCGCCTGGTTGTTGGCGATGAAGCGGCCTTCCAGCGCCACCTGGTTGATGATGCCGCGGTCGATGCTGCGCTCAAACGCCTCCCGCACCCTGGCATCGGCGCCGAGCGGCCCCCGCGCCAGTGGCCCGTGCCCGACATTGATGCTGATGGTCTGGTAGGCGATGGAATCCCCCGCCACCAGCCGCAGCCGCTGGTCGCGCTCGACCGAGGGCAGGTCCACCGGCGCCACGCGCTCGATCAGGTCGAGCTGGCCGGCACGCAGGTTCAGCAGGCGGACGTTGTTGTCCGGGATCGGCAGGAAGACCAGGCGATCGGCATGGATATTCGCGGCGTTCCAATGGCCGGCGAATTTTTCCATCTCGATGCGGTCCTGCGCGACGCGGCGCGTCAGCCGGAAGGGGCCGGAGCAGATGGGATTCTCCCAGACCCGCTCGGCCAGCGGCAGCACGGCGGGCGACAGCATCATGCCCGCGCGATCCGCCAGCACGGAGAGCAGCGGCGCGAAGGGGGCGGAGAGCACCAGGCGCACCGTCCGCGCATCCGGCGTTTCCACCGCCGTCACCTGCTGCAGTTCCGTGCGCCGGCGGCTTTCGCGCGCGGTGCGATAGCGGTCGAGATTGGCCTTCACCGCCGCCGCGTCGATCGGCGTACCGTCCTGGAAGCGTGCGCCGTCCCGCAGCGTCAGCGTCAGCGCGCGGCCATCCGGCGCCCATTCCCAGGCTCTGGCGAGTTCCGGGCGAAATTGCAGGTCCGGCCCGATATCCACCAGCTTGTCGCACATGGCGGCGAAGACCACGCGCTCGACGAAGGAGCCGGATTGCGCCGGGTCGAGCATGTTCGGATCGGCGCCGATGCCGACGCGCAGCGTGGTCTGCCCGAAGACAGGCGTGGCGAGCAGCGGCAACAGCATGGCGGCGAGGTGGAGGGTGCGGCGCATCGGCGGGACCTTCGGCCTGGGGAGGGTGGTATCCTGCGCGCATCCCACCCCAGGCCGCAATTACCGCCGTCGCTTCAGCGCCAGCCCTGCGCCGTGGCAAAGGCCAGGATGCGGTCGGCGGTGCTGCGGGCCAGGGTGCCGATTTCCTGCGGGCCGCGGGTCTCGCCCATCACGCCGCGGACCGCTGTGCCGGCCACGACCACCGCCGCGCCACGGCCGGCACCGATCACGCCGCCCGGCATGCGGCCGCTATCGGCATCCAGCGCGAATCCGTCCACCTGGCGCGGCTCGGTCGCCGGCCCGTCCTGGAAGGCCAGCACCGCATCCCCCGCGACCCTGCTGGCGCCAAGGCCGAAGCCGACGACGGTGCGGCGGGCACGGTTGCCTTCCTGCAAGGCGGTGAAGTTGCCACGCACCAGAAGGCGGGGCGTGGCGGGACCCGCCTCGGCGGCAGGAACCGCCGTGAAGCCGCGTTCGCGCAGGGCGGCGACGAGGGCGGTCTGGAAGCCGGCGATGGCTTCATCCGCCGCCGCGCGGCGAGTGGCGGTGTCGTCGCCACCCATCGCGCGTTGCGCCCGCAGCAGCGGCGCGCTGTCCAGGGTGACGCGGCTGGGGTCCAGCCGGAAGCGCTCCACCACGATCTGCGCCGGGGCCGGCAGCCGCGTGGCGGCCTGGCCGGCGATGGGTGCCGGCGCGGCGGCCAGCGGTTCGACCCGCGCCTGGGCGCAGGCGCCAAGCAGCAGAAGGGCGCAGAGGGCGGGAATCGGGCGGATCATGGGACATTTCCTTCGGCTGAGGCGGCTTCATGCCACCTTTCCGATAAAGAAACCTTCCCAATGCGCATGGTATTATATTAACGGCCCTGTCGCGTGACCGCTCCGGGCCGCCCCTCCGGCCGCTCGGACCACTCATGAGAGCGCTCCGCGGGGATCACACGATCCGCACGGCCCCGTCATTCGGCATGTCCGGCGCGCCGAGCGCCACCAGCAGCGCGCTGCGCAGCGCCGCCAGCTTGCGTTCGTTCTCCACCTTCAGCCCGAACACGTCCTTCACATAGAAGACGTCCACCGCCCGCACGCCATAGGTGGTGATATGCGCGCTGGCGATCTGCAGCCCCTGGCCGCTGATCGCCGCCGTCACCGCATGCAGCAGTCCCGGCCGGTCGCGACCGTTCACCTCGATCACCGTGTGGGTGTTGGAGGCATGGTTGTCGAGCACCACGCGCGGCGGAATGGTCACCGCCCGCAGCCGCGCCGGTTCGCGCCGGAGCTTGGCGATTTCCGTCTCCAGCCGCAGCCGCCCGGACAGCGCCTGTTCGATCAGCACGGAGAGCCGCGCCAGGCGGTGCGGCGCGTCGAAGGCGCCGCCGGCGGCGTCCTGCACCCAGAAGGTGTCGAGCGCCATGCCATTGGTCATGGTGTGGATGCGGGCATCGACGATGGAGGCGCCGGCCACGGCGAGCGCGCCGGCGATGCGGCTGAACAGGCCGGGATGGTCGGAGCAATAGACCGTCACCTCGGTGACCGAGCGTGCCTCGATCACCCGGCTGCGGACGGTCAGCGGCGCGTTCTGTGCCTCCGCCTCCCGGATCATCTCGGCGTGGCGGGCATGGGTCTCGGGGTCGAAGGACAGCCAGTAGCCGGGATAGCCGAGGCCGAGGAAGAAATCCGTCTCCGCCTGGCTCTGATGCGTCAGCAGGCTGGCGGCAGCGGCGCGGGCGCGTGCCACACGGGTGTCGCGTTCCGGCACCGAAAGGCCGCCGGCCAGAACCTCCGCCACGCGCCAGTACAGCTCCCGCAGCAGGGTCGCCTTCCAGCCGTTCCAGACCTTTGGGCCCACGGCGCGCATGTCGGCCACTGTGAGGACCAGCAACAGCCGCAGTCGCTCCGGCGACTGCACCGTCTCGGCAATATCCAAAATGGTCTTGGGGTCGTCGATGTCGCGCTTGAAGGCGGTCTGGCTGATCAGCAGGTGGTTCAGCACGAGCCAGGAGACGGTCTCCGTCTCCTCCGGCGACAGGCCCAGGCGCGGGCAGATCTCCTGCGCCACCTGGGCGCCGAGTTCCGAATGGTCGCCGCCGCGGCCCTTGGCGATGTCGTGCAGCAGCACGGCGACATACAGCGCGCGGCGCGACTGGATCTGGCCGATCAGCTCGGAGGCGACGGGCGCGATCTCGTTCAGCGCGGAGCCTTCGAGCTGGGACAGCACGCCGATCGCCTCGATCGTGTGCTCCTCCACCGTGAAGACATGATAGGTGTCGAACTGCATCAGCCCGACGATGCGGGCCCAGTCCGGCATGAAGCGGGACAGGAAGCCCACCTCGTTCAGCACCCGCATGAAGCGCGCCGGGTCGCGCCCGGTCAGCAGGTCGAGGAACAGCGCATTGGCCGGCGGGTCGTCCCGCAGCTGCACCGCATGGCGGGCGTTGCGGATCAGGGCGCGATGGGCGAGCGGGTGGATTTCCAGGTTGCGGTCGCGCGCGGCGCGCACCAGGCGCAGCATGATGGCCGGGTCTGCGGCGATGTTGCGCTCCGGCGCGAACAGCACCTTGCCATCCGCCAGCGCCATTCCGGCCTGGGACAGGGCAGCGTCGCCGGCCGGCAGCACGGCGGGGGGGCCGAGCGCCGCGCGCTCGATCGCCGGTTCCAGCAGGCGGGTCAGCCGCACCACGTCCCGCGCCGTCAGGAACAGGTGCTTCATGAAGCGCTCGACGCCGTCCTGCACACCATGCCGTGTGTATCCCATGCGGGCACCGACGACGGGTTGCAGGTCGAAGGTCAGGCGTTCCTCGGCACGGCCGGTCACGTAGTGAAGATGGAAGCGGACGGTCCAGAGGAAGTTCCAGGCGCGGCGCACCGCGCGGGCCTCCTGCGGCGTCAACAACCCGCCGCCGGGGCTGTTCGCCCCCACCAGCTCCGGCATCCGCTGCACGCCGAAGGCGTGGCGGGCCAGCCAGTACAGGGTCTGCAGGTCGCGCAGCCCGCCGCGGCCCTCCTTCACATGCGGCTCGACCAGGAAGGGGCTTTCGCCGTAGCGGGCGTGGCGGGCGTGGCGCTCCGCGCGTTTCGCCGCCAGGAAGGGGGCGAGGCCGCTGGCCTGGCGGGCGGCGGCGAAGGCGGCCTCGAAACGCTCGAAGGTCGCGCGCTCGCCCGCGAGGAAGCGGGCATCGATCAGCGCGGTCTGGATGGTGACGTCGCCGCGCGCATCCTCCAGGCATTCGGCGAGCGTCCGGGTGGCATGCCCCACCTTCAGCCCGAGATCCCAGAGCAGGTAGAGCAGGAATTCCACGGAACGCCGCCCTTGCGGGCCGAGCGGCTGGTCCGACAGGAACAGCAGGTCGATGTCGGAATAGGGGGCCAGCACGCCGCGGCCGTAGCCGCCGGTGGCGATCAGGGCGAAGGGCGGTTCGGGCGGCGCCTCCGCCGGATCGCGACAGCTTGCCAGGGTATAGGTGTGGATGGCGGAGACCAGCCCATCGGTCAGCGCCGCCAGCCAGCGCGCGGCGCCCAGGCCGGACAGGTCATGCGCCTCGAAGGCCCGCTGCACCCGGCCCTGGATGCGGCCCAACTGTCGGCGGAGCAGGCCGAGCGCGATGTCGCGGGCGACGGGGCGACCATCCTCGACCAGCCCTGCGATCAGGTCCGGAAGGACCTCGGGCGGTTCGGCGGGTAGCGCGAGTGCGGCCGCCTGGGTGGGCGGTTGGCCGAGGCTGGCGATCATTCCTGTCACACTACCGTGTCACCTGTCTCAGCAACAGGGTTCTCTTGCTGCGCTGCGATAACTTCCGCCGACGAATCGTCTTTTCCAGCCGCGAGCGCCTTCAGGCGGTAGAGCGCATCCTGCGCCTCTCGCGGTGAAAGCGCATCCAGGTCGATCGCGGCAAGCTCCGCGTGCAGCGGGCTGGGCGGCACGGCCTTGGCTGGCGCTGGCTGGGCGAACAACGGCAGCTCCTCCGCTAGCGTATCGGCGCCACCGGCCCGGGCGCGGGCCTCCAGCGCCGCCAGCACTTCCGCCGCGCGTTTCAGCACCGGGCGCGGCACGCCGGCCAGCCGCGCCACATGCACGCCCCAGCTTCGCTCGCTGGCACCGGGGCCGACCAGGTGCTGGAACACGACCTCTCCCCGCCATTCCCGCACCTGCATCCGGGCGAGCTGCAATTCCGGCAGGCGGCCGGCCAGCGCCGTCAGCTCATGGAAATGACTCGCAAAAATGGCGCGGCAGCGGATGCGGTCGTGCAGCGCCTCCAGCACCGACCAGGCGATGGCCAGCCCGTCCCAGGTGGCGGTGCCGCGCCCGACCTCGTCCAGCACCACCAGGGACCGGGCGGTGGCCTGGTTCAGGATGGCCGCCGTCTCCGCCATCTCCACCATGAAGGTCGATCGCCCGCCGGCGATGTCGTCGCCACCGCCGACGCGGGAGAACAGCCGGTCCACCAACCCCATGCGGGCCGCCGTGGCCGGCACGAAGAGGCCCGACTGCGCCAGCACCACCATCAGCGCATTCTGCCGCAGCCAGGTGGATTTGCCGGCCATGTTGGGGCCGGTCAGCAGGCACAGGCGGCGGCCGGGCGACAGGTCGCAGTCATTGGGCACGAAGGCGGGGCCGCGCGCGCGTTTCTGCACCGCCTCCACCACGGGGTGGCGGCCGGCGGTGATGCAGAACTCCGCGCGCTCCGTCAGTTCGGGCCGGCACCAGCCGCCCTCGGCGGCGAGCGTCGCGGCGGCGGCGTGCAGATCGAGCTCCGCCAAAGCGCGCGCCGCCTCCGCCACCTGGCTGCCCTGGCGCAGGGCCAGGGTCTTCAGATGGGTGATGCAGGCGCGTTCGCGGGTGGTGGCGCGTTCCCCGGCTTCCGCCACCTTGCGGTCCAGCTCGGCCAGTGCGGTGCAGGTGAAGCGCATGGCATTGGCCATGGTCTGGCGATGGATCGGCGCCATGGCGCCGCTGGCGGGCGGGGCCTGCACCAGCTTCTGGCCGGCCACCGCCGGCACCTCCGCCAGGAAGCCGAATTGCTGATGGTGGCGGATTTTCAGGCTGGCGACGCCCCAGGCCTGGGCGAGCTCCATCTGTAGGGCCGCCACCGCTTCCCGCGCCCCATCGCGCAGGCGGCGCAGGGCGTCGAGCTCGCCGTCATAGCCGGGGGCGATCACCCCCCCATCCTCCAGCCGCGCCGGCATTTTTTCGAGGTTCAGGGCGCGGCCGAACTCTTCGGTCAGAGCCGGGTCGAGGCGCAGCGCCGCCTGGGCGGCCCCGATCAGCGGCGGGCCGGGCAGGGCGGCCTCGGCCAGCGCCGTCCGCACCGCCTCGGCCCGGGCGAAGCCATGGGCCAGCGCGCCAAGGTCGCGCGGGAAGAAGCGGTCCAGCGCCAGGCGGCCGAGGGCGCGGGCCATGTCGGGCGCGCCCTTCAGCGCCGCGCGCAGGGCGGCGCGCACCGCCTCCGCCTCCAGCAGGAAGGACACCGCGTCATGCCGCGCGCCGACCGCTTCGGCCTCCGCCAGCGGCGCCGAGAGACGTGCGGCCAGTTCGCGCGCGCCGGCCGCGGTCAGGGTGCGATCGACGGCGACGAAGAGTGTGGCCTCGGTGCCGCCGCGCTGGTCCCGCAGAATCTCCAGGCTGCGCCGCGTCGCCGCATCCAGCGCCAGCGTGCCGGCGGCGCCTGCCTGGGGGCGCGGCGGGTCCAGGCGCGGCAGGGCGCCGGCCTGGGTTTCCCGCACATAGGAGAGGGCCAGGGCGGCGGCCGCCAGCTCGGCCTCGGTGAAACGTCCAAAACCGTCCAGCGTGGCGACGCCGAAGGCCTCCCGCAGCAGGCGCCCCGGGTCGCGCGGCGGCGCGCGTTCGGCGATGCGGCCGGGCAGGCGCTGGGCGAGGTCGGGCAGTTCGGCGAGCTCGCGCGGCGCGCAGGCCTCCACCGGCTCGATCCGCGCCAGCAGCGCGCCGAGATCCTCCCGCGGCAAGGCCATGGTTTCGAAGCCGCCGGTCGAGACATCGACCCAGGCGGCGGCGAAGCCCGATCCCGCTTCCGCCAGGGCCAGCAGCCAGGCGGGACGCGCGGCGTCGAGCAGGCCGTCCTCCGTCACCGTGGCCGGGGTGACCACGCGCACCACCTCGCGCCGCAGGGTCGTGGCCTTGCGCTTCTTCGCCTGTTCCGGCGTTTCCATCTGGTCGCAGATGGCCACGCGATGGCCCTGGCGGATCAGCCGGGCGAGGTAGGATTCCCAGGCATGCACCGGCACGCCGCACATCGGCACCGGCTCGCCGCGATGCTCGCCGCGGAAGGACAGCGCGATGTCGAGCGCATCGGCGGCGATGCGGGCATCGCCGAAGAACATCTCGAAGAAATCGCCCATGCGGAAGAAGACCAGCGCGTCGGGATGCGCGTTCTTCGCCACGAACCATTGGGCGAGGGCGGGGGTTGCGCCTTCGGCCGGCGGGATGTCGTCGGGGTTCGTCACGCTTCATCCCTAGACCGCCATGCCGGCCCTGCGAAGAGTGTTGTGTGCTTACGCCGCCAAAGCCCCGCAACGCAGCTGCGAAGCGGCCGTCTTCCCAGGCTCGCCGCACCCTGCGATGAAGGGGGAACGTGAGTTGGGGAAGACACGCACCATGGATGACGCGCGCAAGCAACCGGGCGAGGCGCTGGCGGATACCCGCACCGCCCGCATCACCGACCAGGAAGCGCTGGCGATGCATGCGGAAGGCCGGCCGGGCAAGCTGGAGATCCGGCTGACCAAGCCGCTGACCACGGCGCGTGACCTCTCGCTGGCCTATAGCCCGGGCGTGGCGGCGCCCTGCCTGCACATCCACAAGGACCCGGCGCTGGCCTATGACTATACCAGCAAGGGCAATTTCGTCGCGGTCATCAGCAATGGCACGGCGGTGCTGGGGCTGGGCAATCTCGGCGCCCTGGCCAGCAAGCCGGTGATGGAGGGCAAGGCGGCGCTGTTCAAGCGCTTCGCCGATGTGGATTCCATCGACCTCTGCCTGGACACGGAGGATGTGGACGCTTTCGTCAATTGTGTCCGCTACCTCGGCCCGTCCTTCGGCGGCATCAATCTCGAAGACATCAAGGCCCCGGAATGCTTCGTCATCGAGCAGCGGCTGCGCGAGCTGATGGACATCCCGGTCTTCCACGATGACCAGCACGGCACGGCGATCGTCGCCGCCGCCGGCCTGATCAACGCCTGCCACCTGACCGGCCGCGACCTGAAGACGGTGAAGCTGGTGATCAACGGCGCGGGCGCCGCGGCGGTGGCCTGTGCCGAGCTGGTGAAGGCCATGGGCATCCATCCGCAGCATGTGATCCTGGCCGACACCAAGGGCGTGATCTATCGCGGCCGGACGGAAGGCATGAACCAGTGGAAGTCGGCGCATGCCGCCGACACGCAATGCCGCACCCTGGCCCAGGCGATGGAGGGTGCCGACTGCTTCATGGGCCTGTCCGTGAAGGGCGCGGTGACGCCGGAGATGGTGCGCAGCATGGCCGCGCATCCGATCATCTTCGCCATGGCGAATCCCGACCCGGAGATCACGCCGGATGAGGCCCGCGCTGTGCGGCCGGACTGCATCATCGCCACGGGCCGCAGCGACTATCCGAACCAGGTCAACAACGTCCTCGGCTTCCCCTTCATTTTCCGGGGCGCGCTGGATGTGCGTGCCTCCACCATCAACGACCAGATGAAGGTCGCGGCTGCCAATGCACTCGCCCTGCTGGCGCGTGAGCATGTGCCGGAGGAAGTGGCGGGTGCCGGCGCCGGCAAGTCGCTGCGCTTCGGCCCCGAATACATCATCCCCAATGCCTTCGACCCGCGCCTGATCAGCCGCATTCCGCCCGCCGTCGCCAAGGCGGCGATGGACAGCGGCGTGGCGCGCAAGCCGATCCTCGACCTGCACCGCTATGCCCGCGACCTGGCGGGGCGGATGGATTCCACCGCCCATGCGATGGAGGCGATCGCCGAGCGGGTGCAGGCCAATCCGCGCCGCGTCGTCTTCGCCGAGGGCGAGGAGGAGCGGGTGATCCGCGCCGCCATCGCCTTCCGCAATGCCGGCTATGGCACCCCGGTGCTGGTGGGGCGCGAGGACCGGGTGAATGCGACCGTCGCCGGCCTCGGCATCCCGATGCCGGAGGGGATCGAGATCCACAATGCGCGGCTGTCGCATCGCAACGGCGCCTATGCCGAATGGCTCTATGCGCGGCGGCAGCGGGAAGGCTTCCTGCTGCGCGACTGCCAGCGCCTGGTCAATCTCGACCGCAACGTCTTCGCCGCCTGCATGGTGGCGGCCGGCGATGCGGATGCGATGGTCACCGGCGCCACGCGCAGCTACGCCGCCACGCTGGAAGGTGTGCTGACGGCGATCGACCCGGCGCCGGGGACGGTGCTGTTCGGGCTGACCCTCATGCTGGCGCGGCGTTCCGGCACGGTGCTGGTGGCGGATACCGCCATCCATGAACGCCCCGATGCGGCGACGCTGGCCGAGATCGCCACCCAGGCCGCCGCCGCCGCGCGGCGCCTGGGGCATGAACCGCGCGTCGCCTTCCTGTCCTTCTCCACCTTCGGCGATCCGAAGGGCAGCATCCCGGGCAATGTCCGCGATGCGGTGAAGCTGCTGGACCAGCGGCAGGTCGACTTCGAATATGATGGGGAAATGGCGGCGGATGTGGCGCTGGACCCTGGCCTTCGCGCCAGCCTCTATCCCTTCTGCCGCCTGACCGGCCCGGCCAATGTGCTGGTGATGCCCGGCCTGCATGCCGCGCATATCCTGACCAAGGCGGCGCCGCGCCTGACCAGCGCCCAGACCATCGGGCCGCTGTTGATGGGGCTGTCCGCACCGGTGCAGATCGTCGGCATGGAAGCGGGCGTGAACCAGATCCTCGACATCGCCTGCCTCGCCGCCCATGCGGCCCTGCCGAAGTGACATGCCAGGGCCGGTCTTCACCATCGGCTATGAGGAGGCGACGCCGCCGCGGCTGATCGCCGCGCTGCGGGCGGCGGGGGTCACGACGCTGGTCGATGTCCGGGCGCTGGCCAATAGCCGCAAGCCCGGCTTCGCCAAGCGGGCGCTGGGCGCGGCACTGGCGGAGGCGGGCATCGCCTACCAGCACGTTCCTGCGCTGGGCACGCCGGCGGAGGGCCGTGCCGCGGCGCGCGCCGGACGGCCGGCGGAGATGCGGCGCATCTTTGGCGCGAGGCTTGCCGGGCTGGAAGGTCAGGCGGCGCTGGCCGCGCTGACCGCCCAGGCGCGTGCGGAACCCGTCTGCCTGCTGTGCCTGGAGGCCGATCCGGCGCAGTGCCACCGGACCCTGGTGGCGGAGGCGGTGGGGCTGCCGATCCGGCACCTGGCCCCGTGAGGGCGCCGGTTCAGCGCGGCTGGCCGCGCCCGCCGAGGTAGCGGCGCTCCGGCCGATAGCTCAGCCAGCGGCGCAGGTTGCGCAGGAAATCGCGCACCGGCGTGCGGGCGCGAAAGGCCCAGGCGATCGGTGCAAGGGGGTCGGCCAGTTGGGCAGCCAGTGGGGGGGCAGCCAGGGTGGTGGGCATGCAGGAGCTCCCGGTTTCGGGTGCGCCGTCCTGGCGTTGCGGCATCCATTGCCGCGTTGGCCACGGCAGAAGGCTGCCGGCCAGGCGATGATGGCATGATCGCGATTAACGTCGGGTTGCGCCGGGCGGATTTTGGCCGGCGGCGCGACGCGGCTATGATGTCGCCGCGAGACCCAGTTCCGAAGGCAGCCCGAAGCTTGTTCCGACGCATCTTCTCCCCCCGCAAGGCGCCCCTCCGGGCCGGGCTTGCGCAGCGCGACACTTATTGCTTCCTCGGCAGCCGGGCGGTGGCGCTGACCCATTCCGGGCTGAAAATCTTCCTCGATGTGCGCGATATCGGCATGACGCCGCATATCGCCCTGTCGGGTGAGTGGGAGCGGCATGTGGAGCAGGTGCTGCGCCGGCTGCTGAAGCCGGGCGCCCAGGTGGTCGAGGTCGGCGCCAATATGGGCTACCACAGCCTGGCCATGGCCCAGGTGGTCGGACCCACCGGCCATATCCATGCCTTCGAGGCCAATCCCCGGGTGCTGGCCCTGCTGCGCGACAGCGTCACGGTGAATGGCTTTGATGGCCGCGTCACGGTGCATGAGGCCGCCGCCCTGGCCGAGCCGGGCCGCATCGCCTTCGCCGTGCACCCCGCCCATATCGGCAGCGGCCATGTGGCGCCGGCCGAGCGTGCCGCCGAATATTCCGAACGCTTCGAGGCGCGCGCCGTGCGGATCGACGACGTGCTGCACGAACTGCCGGAGGCGCATCTGATGCGCCTGGACTGCGAGGGCAGCGAGCCGCAGGCGCTGCGCGGGGCGGAGGCATTGATCCGCCGCTCCCCCGACCTGATGCTGGTGACCGAATGGGACACCCCCATGATGGGCGCGCGGGAGGATGTGGGCGCCTTCGAGGCCTGGCTGCGCGGCCTTGGCCTGGTCCATGTGCAGGAAATCACCGCGCAGGGCTTGCGCCCGATGGCGGAAGGCAGCCTGGCCGGCCTGGCGCATGCCGACCTGCTGTTCTCCCGCCGCCCGGTCCTGTGACCTCAGCCGTCGAGCCGGATTCCCAGCTCCCGGATCAGCGGCCGCCACAGCGCATTCTCCCGCTCCACGAAGGCCGCAAACTGCGTCGGGGTCCAGGGCTGGTATTCGATGCCGAGATCGGCGAGCCGTTTGGCGATATCGGCCGAGGTCATGGCGCGCACCATCTCCTCCGCCAGCCGGGCGATGATCGGGGCGGGGGTGCCGGCGGGCAGGCTCATGCCCTGCCAGCCATAGGCGATGGTGTCGGCGAAGCCGAGCTCCACCAGGGTCGGCACCTGCGGGAACAGGGCGCTGCGCGCCTCGCTCATCACGCATAGCGCCCGCACACGGCCATCCCGGATGAAGGGCGTGCCGGTGGCGGTGTCGATCACCACCACATCGACATTGCCGCCCAGCAGGTCCTGCATCGCCGCCGGCCCGCCGCGATAGGGCACATGTTCCGCGACCAGCCCGGTGCGGCGCTTGACCAGTTCCATCGCCAGGTGGTGCGGGGAGGCGACGGCTGGCGTGCCATAGGTCGGCGCCCGGGTCTTCGACGCGGTGACCAGCCCGGCGAAATCCTGGATCGGGTCATTCGCCCGCACCACGATGTACAGCGGGAAGCGCCCGATGAAGCCGACGCCCGCGAAATCCCGGTCCGGATTATAGGGCAGCCGCGAATAGAGCGCCGGATTGTAGACCAGGATGCCGTTGTCGACATGCATCCAGGTATAGCCATCGGCCGGGCTGCGGGCGACGATCTCGCTCGCCAGCACGGCGCCACCGCCCGGACGGTTCTCCACCAGCACATTCTGGCCGAGGCGCGGCGTCATCTGTGCCGCGATCAACCGGGCGAAGGCATCGGAGGCGCCGCCGGGCGGATAGCCGACGATCCAGCGGAGCGGCCGTTCGGGCCAGGACGCCTGGGCCTCCGCGCCCGATGCGGCGGTCAGACCCGCCATGCCCAAACCGGCCAGAACCTCGCGACGCCTGAACATGCCCACGCCCTCCATCATAGGGTCGCATTGTGCGGGCTGGCGTGGCGCGCGCAACAGCGACCATGGCCCGGCGGGCCCTTCCGCGCGCTATTTCGCCAGTCCTTTGGGCGCGACCCGCCGCGAAAAGCGGCAGCGAGGGTCTGCCATGCGTGCGGCGCACCCCCAACCGGCCAAAGATTGTCTTGATCCCGCCACAGACGGGCATGACATTTCAGGGATGCGCGCAATGGTCGGTATTTCCTGCTGTGTGAAAGCCTTTGGCCTGTTCGGTACGCCGAACCATGCCGCCTCGGACAGTTATGTGCGGGTGTCACTGGGGCCGATCGGCGCCGTGCCCGTGCTGTTGCCGGCGGCCGGGGAGGCGCTGGTGCCGGATATCCTGCCGCGGCTGGATGGGCTGATGCTGACCGGCAGCCGGTCCAATGTGCATCCCAACCATTATGACGGCCCCGCCCATGCCGAGGGCACGCCGGAGGATCCGCAGCGGGATTCGACCACCCTGCCGTTGATCCGCGCCGCCATCGCCGCCGGCCTGCCGGTGCTGGCGATCTGCCGGGGCTTCCAGGAACTGAACGTGGCCCTCGGCGGGTCGCTCGACCAGCGGATCCAGGACCTGCCGGGGCGGATGGACCATTCCACCCCCTCGGACCAGCAATTGTCCGGGGTGCGGACCGGCAAGGCGCATGCGGTGCGCATCGCCCCGGATGGCCAGCTCGCCCGCATCTGGGCCGCCGCCGGGCTGCCCCTGCGGCCGGAGGCGGTGCCGGTGAATTCCCTGCACAACCAGGGCGTCTGCCGCCTGGCGCCACGGCTGGTGGCGGAGGCCTGGGCGCCGGATGGTACGGTCGAGGCGGTGCGCGTCGCCGATGCGCCGGGCTTCTGCATGGGTGTGCAATGGCACCCCGAATATGACTGGGAACAGGATGCGCGATCCCGCGTGATCTTCGAGGCCTTTGGCGCCGCCACCGCCGCCTGGGCCGCCGGGCAACGCCCCGCCGCCGCCCAGCGCGCCGCCTGACGGGCCGGGTCGCGACACGGCTCACAAGTTTTTTTGCCTATCGGCAGCCCGTCGCGCTATGATGGCTAGGCCGGCCGACTATCGCCGGCGGACGCGGCCGGTTCCCCTGCCGGCTCGCCCGACCATTCCGATCGGAAGTTTTTGAGCGTTGGCGCCCGGTCACCCCCCTGACCGGGCGCTTCGCGTTTGGGAGGTGTGCGGATGGATGCGGAGAGGCTGGCGGCGCTGAAGGCGCGTTTCGGCGCGGGGTCGGAAAGCGAGGACCCGCTGTTCCGCCGCATCATCGAGACCCAGTTCCAGGGCGACCGTCGCACCTGGCCCTTTGCCGGGCTGGCCACCTTCTGCGGCGCGCCCTTCCAAGCCGATCCCTTCGACAGTCCGCCCGAGATCGGGCTGGTCGGCGTGCCGATGGATCTCGGCGTGACCAACCGGGCCGGCGCGCGCCTGGGCCCGCGCGCGATACGGGCGGTGGAACGGATCGGACCCTATGAGCCGGCCCTGCACATGGCGCCGCTGACCGAGGCGCGGGTGGCGGATATCGGCGACGTGCCCATGGCCTCCCGCTTCTCCCTCGAATCCTGCCATGCCGATATCGAAAGCCACTTCGGGGCGCTGCGGGCCGCGGGCATCCGGACCGTGGCGGCGGGCGGCGACCATTCGATCAGCCTGCCGATCCTGAAGGCCCTGGGGGCGGGCCGGCCATTGGGCATGGTGCATATCGATGCCCATGCCGATACCGGCGGCGAATATGAGGGCAGCCGCTTCCACCATGGCGGCCCTTTTCGGCAGGCGGTGCTGGAAGGCGTTCTGGACCCGGAGCGCACCATTCAGATCGGCATCCGCGGCGGCGCGGGCTACCTCTGGGAGTTTTCGCAGGCGAGCGGCATGACATTGATTCAAATGCACGAATTTGCGCAGATGGGCGTGCCGGCCGTGGTGGAATTGGCCCGAAAGGTCGCGACCGGGCCGATCTACGTCTCCTTCGACGTGGATGCGGTGGACCCTGGCTTCGCGCCCGGCACCGGCACGCCGGAGGTCGGCGGGCTGACGCCGCTCCAGGTCCTGCAACTGCTGCGTGGCCTGGCCGGGCTGGATGTGGTGGGCGGCGACGTGGTGGAGGTGGCGCCGCAATACGATGCCGGCACCGCCACCGCCCAGATCGGCGCCCAGGCGATGTTCCAGATCCTCTGCCTGCTGGTCCGGGCGCCTTCGTTCCGCGGATGAGGGTGAAATGGGCCGGAGAGCGGCCCTTCAAAGCCTGATTCCAGCCTGTTAGAATGCTCCTCCGCGCGGTGCGGGTAAGGGTCGGCCTGTCGCCGCCAGAAATCGGGAATCCAGGTGCCATGAAATTCACGGTGGACCGGGCGGTGCTGCTCAAGGCGCTCGCGCATGTGCAGAGCGTCGTGGAGCGGCGCAATACCATCCCGATCCTGGCCAATGTGCTGCTGGAAGCGCGGGAGGCCGGGCTGCGCCTGACCGCGACGGATATGGAAATCGCGGTGGTGGAGGATGTGCCCGGCGTGACCGTGGCCCGCCCCGGCCGCACCACGGCCCCGGCCGCCACCCTGTTCGAACTGGTGCGCAAGCTGCCCGACAGCGCCAAGCTGGAACTGGACCATCCCGGTGGCGATGCGCAGATGACGCTGCGCGCCGGCCGCTTCGACGCCAAGCTGTCGGTGCTGCCGGTGGAGGATTTCCCCTCCATGACCGAGGGCAAGCTGCCGCACCGCTTCGCCTTGCCGGCGGGCCAGCTGCGGGAGCTGATCGACCGCACCAAATTCGCGATCTCCACCGAGGAGACGCGCTACTACCTGAACGGCATCTATATCCACGCCACCGAAAGCGGCGGTGCCCCGGTGCTCCGCGCCGTGGCGACGGATGGCCACCGCCTGGCCCGCGTCGAGGAAGCGCTGCCGGACGGGGCGGCCGGGATGCCGGGCGTGATCGTGCCGCGCAAGACGGTGAACGAGCTGCGCAAGCTGGCCGAGGAAGTGACGGATGAGATCGCCGTGGCGCTGTCCGACACCAAGATCCGCTTCACCTTGGGCGCGGTGCAGCTGACCTCCAAGCTGATCGACGGCACCTTCCCTGAGTATGAGAGGGTGATTCCGCGCGGCAACGACAAGATCCTCCGCGTCCAGAAGAAGGATTTTGCCGAGGCCGTGGGGCGCGTGGCCGGCATTTCCAGCGAGCGGTCGCGGCCCGTGAAACTCTCGATCGACCGCAACCACCTGCTGCTCTCCGCCGCCAGCGCCGAGCTGGGCCAGGCGCAGGAGGAGCTGGACGGCGATGTGGTGAGCTACGAAAGCGGCCCGCTCGAGATCGGCTTCCAGGCGCGCTACCTGAACGACATCACCGACCAGATCGTGGAGACGGTGGAATTCCGCTTCTCCGACGGCTCCGCGCCCACCATCGTCACCGACAGCGCCAAGCCCGAGGCGCTGTATGTGCTGATGCCGATGCGCGTCTGACACGGCTTGCGGTCGGCGCCGTCCGGGCCATCTCCGGGCGGCCATGACCCATATGCCACCGCCTGTTGCCTACGCCGACCTGCCGGACTGGCTGGTCGGCGAATTGCGTTCCGACCATGCCGGGGAAACCGGCGCCGTGATGATCTATCGCGGCATCTTGGCCGTCGCCCGCGACCCGTCCATTCGCGATTTCGCGCAGCGCCACGCTGCAACGGAACAGGGGCATCTCGACCTGCTGGAGGGGCTGCTGCCGCCGCGCCAGCGCAGCCTGCTGCTGCCGATCTGGCGGGTGGCGGGCTGGTTGACAGGCGCGCTGCCGGCGCTGGCCGGCAACCGCGCCATCTACGCCACCATCGACGCGGTCGAGACCTTCGTCGATCACCACTACCAGGCGCAGATCGACCGGCTGGATGCGGAGCTCATTTTTCCGGAGATCCGTGCCCTGCTGGCGCATTGCCAGGCGGAGGAGGTGGAGCATCGGGACGAGGCGCGGGAGGCCGCCGATGCGCCGCCCGGCCTGCTGCTGCGCGGCTGGGCCTGGCTGGTCGGCAATGGCTCCGCCGCCGCCGTTCACGCAGCGCGGCGGATTTGAAGCATTTTCAAGCCTTGCGGCTTCGCAAGGCGACTCGGAAAATGCGTGAAGAGAAAGGGCTTTAGCCCGCGCCACCCCTGACGCCGCCGAGCAGGCGGCGTAAAGACGCGGCATGGAGCTTTCAGCGGATATCCTGGTCGCCGGCGGCGGCATGTCTGGCACCATGGCGGCGATCGCCGCGGCGCGCGCCGGCGCGGATGTGCTGCTGGTGGAGCGCTTCGGCTTCCTCGGCGGTGCCGCCACCGCCGCGGCGGTGGGCCAGTTCGTCGGCTGGGAAACCGCCGCCGGGCGCCGCGTGGTGGCCGGGCTGGCGGAGGAGGTGGTGGCGCGGCTGCAGGCGCTCGGCGCCAGCGACGGCCACTCGTACTTCACCATGTCCACCGGCCACCGCATGGACCGCGTCTGTTACGACCCGGAACTGCTGAAGCCGGTGCTGGACGCGATGGCGGCGGAAGCCGGCGTGCAGCTGCTGTTCCACACCGCCATTTTGGGCGCGGAACGCCAGGGCCGCGCCATCGCCTCGGTCGATCTTCTGACCAAGGCGGGGGTGTGCCGGGTGACTCCGCGCCTCGTCATCGATGCCAGCGGCGACCTCGACCTGCTGGCGCGGGCTGGCGCGGCGTTCCTGCCGCTGCAGCCGGGGCAGGTGATGCAGCCCGCCACCGCCATGTTCCGCTTCGGCCCGATCGACCTGCCGGCCTTCGACGCCATCGCGCCCGAAAGGCTGGCCGCGCTGGCGCAGCAGGGCGTGGCGGAGGGAAGGCTGGCGCGCGCCGCGCTGCATGCCAGCCGCATCGAGGGCACGGCCGATGCATGGTTCAATATCGGCCGCCTCGCCTTCGACGCGACGGACCCGCTGGCGCTCTCGGCCGCGGAGGTGGAGGGGCGGCGCCAGTCCCTCGCCGCCGCCGATTTCCTGCGCGACCTGGTGCCGGGCTGCGCGGCGGGGCGCATCCAGGCCTTCGCGCCGCAGGTCGGCGTGCGCGAAAGCCGCCGCATCCACGGCCTGCATGTGCTGGAGGAGGCGGAGCTGCGCGAAGGCGAGGCTTTTGGCGACCGCATCGCCTGGGGCGCCTATCCCATGGATATCCACCCGGCCAAGGGCGCCGGCCTGCATTTCGAGGGCTTTGGCGCCGACCACGCCTATGCGATTCCGCTGCGCGCGCTGCTGCCGCGCGGCTTTGACAATGTGCTGGTGGCCGGGCGCGGCATCTCGGCCAGCCACAAGGCGCATGCGGCGATCCGGGTGATGCCGATCGTCATGGCCATCGGCCAGGCGGCGGGGATCGCGGCCGCCATGGCGGCGCGTGGCAATGCGGCGCCGGCGGAGATCGATGTGGCCAGCTTGCAGGACGCGCTGCGCGAGGCCGGTGCGCATCTGCCGTGAGGAAGGAACAGGACATGACGGACAGGAAGCTCATCACGCGCCGGCTGGCGCTGGCCGCAGGTGGCGCGTTGCTGGCGGGCGGCGCCCAGGCCCAGGCGAATGGCTGGCCGACGCGGCCGGTCCGCATCATCGTGCCCTTCGCCGCCGGCGGCCCGGCCGATGCGTTGGCCCGCATGCTGGCCGAGATTTTCGCGCCGCAGCTCGGCCAGCCCGTGGTGGTGGAGAACCGCGCCGGCGCGGGCGGCATTTTGGGGACCCAGGCAGCGGCGCAGGCCAATGACGGGCACACGCTGCTGTTCGGCAGCGTCAGCATGACCATCGTGCCGCATCTCCAGCCCCAGCCGCTGGCCTATGACGTGGTGCGCGATTTCGCGCCGATCGGGCTGGTGGCCTCCACGCCCTTCGTGCTGGTGGTCCCCATAGCCTCCGCCCTGCGCAGCGTGGCGGATGTGGTGGCGGAGGCGCGGAAGGGCGGGATGGCGGCGGCCAATAGTGGCCATGGCACCATCTCCCACCTCACCGCGGAGATGTTCGGCGAGGCGGCGGGCGTGCGGATCGAGCCGGTGGTCTATCGCGGCGAGGGCGTGCTGATGCCGGACCTGCTGAACGGCGCGGTGCCCATGGGTTTTCTCACCCTGTCCACCGTGCTGCCGCAGATCCAGGCGGGGCGGCTGCGCGCTTTGGCCATTGCCGGCGCGGCGCGGCTGGCCGTGCTGCCGGATGTGCCGAGTCTGGCCGAGCAGGGTTTTCCGGGCATCGAGGCGGATGGCTGGCAGGCGCTGTTCGCGCCACGCTCCGTGCCGGAGGCGGGAGTGCAACGCCTGGTGCCGCTGCTGCGCGATGCGGTGGCGAGTGCGGCGCTGCGCGAACGCATCACCGGCTTCGGCGCCATTCCGGGCACGCGGGATCGCGCCGAATTTGCCGCGATGTTCCCGCAGGAATACCAGCGCTGGGGCGCGGTGGTGCGGGCGCGCGGCATCCAGGCGCAGTAGGCGTGGACGACACCTATGACGCGGTGGTGCTGGGCAGCGGCGCCGCCGGGCTGACGGCGGCGCTGACCGCCGCGGTTTCCGGGCTGCGCGTGCTGGTGCTGGAGAAGACCGACAGGCTCGGCGGCACCAGCGCCATGTCCGGCGCCGGCACCTGGATTCCGGCGAACCACCATGCAGCGGCGGCCGGCATCGCCGACAGTCCGGAGGAGGCACTGGACTACATCCGTGCCGCCGCGCCGGAGGGCTGGGCGGCGACGGAGGATGCGCTGTGGCAGCGGCTGGTTACCGCCGCCCCCGCCATGCTGCGCTTCGTCGAGGCGCATTCGCCGCTGCGCTTCCGACTGACGCCGGAGGGCGACCCGCTGCGCACCCTGCCCGGCGCCAAGCCGCGCGGGCGCATGCTCTCGCCGCTGCCGCTCAGCCGGTGGCGGGCGGGGCGCTTCGCCTTCCGCATCCGGCGGTCGACCATCCCGGAGATCTTCACCTATCACGAGGCGGTGGAGACGGACCTCTACCACCATCCCTACCGCACCGCGCTGAAGCTTTGGCCGCGGCTGGCCTGGCGGCTGCTGGTGAACAGCCGCGGCAAGGGCACGGCGCTGGTGACCGGGCTTTTGCGCGGCTGCCTGGATGCCGGGGTGCGGATCGAACATTCGGCGCGGGCGCTGCAGCTATTGCAGGACGAGACCGGCGCCGTGACCGGCGTGGTGGTGGAACAGCGCGGCAGGCGCCGCACGATCCAGGCGCGGCGCGGCGTGGTGATCGCGACCGGCGGCTTCGAATGGGATTCGTTGCGTCTGGCCCGGCATTTTCCGGGGAAGGTGGACTATCTCGGCAGCCCGCCGGGCAATGAAGGCGACGGGCACCGCATGGCGGAAGCCGCCGGCGCGGCGCTGGCGCATATGGATCAGGCGACGCTGACGCCGGCCGTGCCGGTGCGGCATGAGGGGCATCTGATGGCGCGCCCCGTCCCCTTCCACACCGAGCCCAACGCGATCCTGGTGAACCGCCAGGGCGCGCGCTTCGTCAATGAACTGGTTTTCAACATCGGCGAGGCGATGGATGCGCGCGACGCCGTCGGCCAGCCCATCCACCTGCCCTGCTGGGTGATCGCCGATGCGCGGCTGCTGGAAAGGCTGCCGCCGGCGCGCTGGGCCGCGAAGGATGATGCCGGCTGGCTGCACCGCGCGGCGAGCGTGGCCGAGCTTGCGCGGAAGATCGGCCTCGATCCCGCGGCGCTGGAGGCGACGGTGGCGCGCTACAACGCCGCTTGTGTGGCGCAGAAGGATGCGGATTTCGGCCGCCCCTCCGCCGCCGATGCCGCCGCCAGCGGCGACAAGCGGCGGCGCGGCGGGTTGGAGGCCCTGGAAGAAAAACCCTTCCTAGCGATGCCCTTCAACCGCTCGATCCTCGGCACCAAGGGCGGCCCGCGCACGAATGATCAGGCGGAGGTGCTGCGGCCGGATGGCAGCGTCATCGCCGGGCTGTTTGCGGCGGGCGCGTCGAGCGCCAACCCGCTCGGCACCCGCGGCGTCGGCACCGGCACCACCATCGGCCCCTACATGGCCTGGGGCCATGTGGCGGGGCTGCGGTTGGCGCAGCGGAATCCGTGAGGGGTCAGCCGAAGGCGACGGAGGGCAGCCAGGTGGCGATGCCGGGGAACAGGCACAGCAGCGCCACGCCCACCAGCAGCGCGATCCAATAGGGCAGCGCGGCCAGCGCCGCGTCGCCCAGCTTCACCTCGCCGCCCGTGATGCCGACCAGCACAAAAAGGTTCATGCCCACGGGCGGCGTCAGCATGCCGACTTCGATCATCAGCGTGACCACCACGCCGAGCCAGACGGCGTCGAAGCCCACGCCGGTCAACAGGGGAAAAACCAGTGGCAGGGTCATGATCATCATCGACAGCCCGTCGAAGAACATGCCCAGCAGCAGGTAGACCGCGACGACGACCAGCAGCAGCAGCCAGCGCGACAGGCCCCATTCCGCCACGCTCGCCAGCAATTGCTGCGGCAGGCCGAGCAGGCTGATCGCCTGCGCCAGCACCAGCGCGCCGATGAACACCATGGCGATGACGGCGAAGGTGCGCACCGTGCCCACCAGCGATGCGCCGACGCCGCGCCAGTCCAGCTCACCCATGGTGAAGCCGAGCAGCAGCGCCGCCGCCACGCCCACCCCGGCGGCCTCTGTCGGCGTCGCCAGCCCGGCAAACAGGCTGCCCAGCACGGCGACGATCAGCCCGAGCAGCGGCAGCACGCCCACCAGCCCGCGCAGCGCCTCGCCCAGCGCCACGCGCTTCTCCGCCGGTGCGATGGCCGGGTTGCGCAAGGCGGCGACCAGGATCCAGGCCATGAACAGCGCCGCCATCATCAGCCCCGGCAGCACGCCCGCCAGGAACAGACGCCCGATCGAGGTATCGGTCAGCGCGCCATAGATCAGCAGCGAGAGCGAGGGTGGGATCAGCAGGCCGAGCGTGCCGCCGGCCGCCAGCGTGCCCACCGTCTGCGCCCGGTCATAGCCGCGCGATTTCAGCTCGGGATAGGCGACGGAGCCGACCGCCGCGGCGACGGACATCGAACTGCCGGAAACCGCGCCGAAGATGGTGCAGACCGCGATGTTCGTGTGCAGCAGCCCCCCCGGCAAACGCGCAAAGATCGGCGCCAAAGCGCGATAGACGCCGCGGGCGAGGCCGGAGGCCACCAGCAATTCGCCGAGCAGGATGAACAGCGGGATCGCCGTCAGCGTGAACTCGTTCAGCGTGTTCCAGACGGTCTGCACGCCGATGCGCGTCGATCCACCGGCGAAGAAATGGAGAATGGCGAAGCCGGTCAGCCCCAGCGCCGCGCCCAGCACGGCACCCGACAGCACGGTCGCCGTGACCATGCCGAGCAAGAAAGTCCAGATCACAGGTGCTGCGCCTTTTCCTCGGGCGGTGGCCGCAACCCGACCCAGGCCGCGACCAGCCCCGTGAAGGCCAGCCCCGCCGGGGCCAGCGCCACCCAGGGGGCCAGCGGCAGTCGCGCCTGTTCACTCATCAACGACAGCCGCCAGGTGAATTCCGCCAGCCCGTAGCTCTCCCAGGCGAAGATCGCGCAGAACGCCACCATGATGAGCTGTCCCAGCACCCAGGCGAGGCGGCGGCCCAGCGGCGGCAGCTTATCGGTCAGCAACGTCACCCGGATATTCGCATTCCCCGCCATGGCGAAGGGCAGCGCCAGGAAAGCCAGTGCGGAGAGCAACAGCCCTGCCAGTTCCTCGGTGAACCAGAAGGGCGCGGCAACGGCGTAGCGCATCACCACCGCCGCCACGACCAGGCCGAGGATGCCCGCGCAGGCCGCCGCCGAAAGGGCGAGCAGCGCGCGGGATATCGCCAGCAGGGCGCGGTCAATGGCCTCCAACTCAGTTGGCGCCGAGCGCGGATTGGATGCGCGTGCGCCAGGCCGGGCCCTGGCCGCCGGCCTCCCGCATCAGCGTGTCCCAGGTGGCCATCGCCGCCGTGCGGATCGCCTGCTGCTCGGTCTCGGAGAAGGTCGGGTGGAAGGTCACGCCCTGGCCACGCAGACGCTCGCGGGAGGTTTCGTCATCCGCCGCATCCTGTTCGAAGCGGGCGCTGCGCTGCTCGATGGCGGCGGCGGAGGCCTGCAGCGCCGCGCGGTTATCGGCCGACAGCGCCCGGAAGCGCGCCTGGTTGGCGAGGATGATATAGGGCGTGGGTGGGAAGGCGAAGCCGGTGCTGGTGGCGTGCTTCGCCACCTCCTGCAGGCTGATCGTGTGGACGATGCGCGGCGGGTACAGCGCGCAATCCACCACGCCGGTCTGCATCGCGGCATACAGCTCCTGCTGCGGCACGATCTGGGCGGCGACGCCGAGCGCACGGAAGGTTTCGACCTGCTCGCGGGAGCCGACGCGCAGCTTGACGCGCTTCAACTCCTCCAGCGTGCGGACCGGGCTGCGGCAGAAGATGGCAGCGTCCAGCAGGCCGAGCTGCATATAGCCCACCGGCTCGATGTTCCAGCGGCGGATGCCCTGGTTCAGGCTTTCCTGCAAGGCCGGCATCACGCGGTTCAACTCGGCCGCGTTGCGGATCAGGCCGAAGACCAGGATGGAGGACATCGCGGCGTCGTCGCGGCCGAGGAAGGGCGGCCAGATGAAGCTCATCTCCGGCGTCGCGCCCTGCATGGTCCGCAGCATGTCGGCGTCGCGCAGGTTCATGGCATTGCCCTCAAACACGTTGAGGGTGAAGCGGCCATTCGTGCGGGTGCGGAGATCCGCCGCCAGGTCGCGCACATGCTGGCTCTCGATGCGCGTCGGCGCGTAGCTGTTGTGGAAACGCCATTCCACATTCTGCGCTTCGGCCGCACCGCTCAGGCCGAACAGGGCGGCCATCGCGCCCAGCATCCAGTTCCGCATCTTCCCCACTCCCGCCTTCATCGCGCCGGACGATAGGGGGCGGAGGCCGGCGTTGACAATCGCCCGCGGGGGGCAGCCCTATGTAACCATGTCAGGACATATCGACCGGGCGCGCGCGGCGCGGCTGATGCAGGTGGCGGGGCTGGACGCGCTGGTTCTGGCGGCGCCCGAGAGCTTTCTCTGGGCCACCGGGGCGCCGGCCGGCGTGGCGGCGAATTGGCGGCGGCTGGGGGCGGCGCTGGCGGTGGTGCCGGCGGACCCCTTACGGCCCGTAGGCGCGGTGGTGACCGATCTGTTCGCGGGAGCGGCGGAGGCGGCGGGCTGCGCGCCATTGCACCGCCACGCCATCTGGCCGGAAACCGGCGATCTCCGCCCCTTCCTGCCCTTCGAGGGCGATGCGGCCAGCCTGGTCGCGCGTGCCACCGCCGACCGCCCGCCGGGCTTCGCCCGCCCCGCCACCTTCGACCGCGCGGCGGCGCTGGCCGCGCTGCGCGCCCTGCTCACCGACCAGGGTTTTTCGAGTGCCCGACTGGGGGTGGAGCTTTCCGCGGTGCCGGCGGCGGATCTGTCGGCGCTGGAGGCGGCCGTCGCGCCGGCCGGCATGGCCGATGCCTCCCTGATGGTGGAGAGGCTGCGCGCCCATAAATCGCCGGCCGAAATCGCCCTGCTGCGGGAGGCCGGGCTGATCACCGAGGCCGCCCTGCTCAGCCTGCTGCCCGATATCCGCCAGGGCGCGACGCGGGATGCGCTGGGGCAGCGTTTCCTCGAACTGGTGCGGCGGGTGGCGCAGCAGCGCGGCACGCCCTCGGTGACCGCCTGGGAATATGTCGGATTCGGCGCCTCCCCCTGGTCCAGCCCGGGCGGCATCGCGCCCGGCGATGTGGTGAAGGTGGATGTCGGTGCCGTGGTCGGCGGCTATTCCGCCGACCTTGCCCGCACCTTCACCTGCGGCCCGCCCGTCCCCCAGGCGCGGCAGGTGCATGCCGCGCTGCGCCAGGCTTTCGAGATCGGCCGGGCGATGTTCCGCCCCGGCGCGGCGCTGCGCGACATCCATGCCGCCTGCCTCGGCGCGATGCGGGATGCCGGCTTTCCCAGCTATGCGCGCGGCCATTTCGGCCATGGCCTCGGCGCCTCCATCTGGTCGGAGGAATTCCCCTATACCGCCGCCGACAGCGACGTGGTGCTGGAGCCGGGGATGGTGATGGCCTTCGAACTGCCCTGGTACCTGGATGGCCTGGGCGGCTTCATCGTCGAGGACATGCTGCTGGTCACGGGGAAGGGGGCGGAGACACTCGCTGGCGGCGGGCTGCCGCACGCGCTGGTGGAATTGCCCTGACGGCTCTTCACGCGATCTTGCCGCGATGCAAGATTGTCGAAGATATGCCAAAGGATCGCGGCCCATGCCCGCTGCTGCCCGGCCAGTGCCTGTCGATCGTCAGACGAGAGACGGGCGTCGCTCGCTGCTGCTGACGGCCGGCGCCGGGCTTCTTGCCGCGCCTGCCCTCGCGCAGGCGCCCTGGCCGCGACGCGCGGTGCGGCTGGTCGTGCCCTTCCCGGCCGGTGGCGGCACGGATGTGGTGGCGCGCATCTATGCGGCGAAGATGGCGGAACTGCTCGGCCAGCCGATGCTGGTGGACAATCGCGGCGGCGCCGGCGGCAATTTCGGCATCGAGCATGTGGTGCGGTCCCCGGCCGATGGTCATGCGCTGGTGCTGTCCTCCAACGGTCCCGTCGCGGTGAACCGCTATCTGTTCCGGGACCTGCCCTTCGATCCGTCCCGCGATCTGGCGCCCGTCAGCCTGACCTTTCGCATCGAGCAGGCGCTGGTGGTGCGGTCCGATCTGCCGGCGGCGACGGTGGCGGAATTCATCGCCCTGGCGCGGCGGGAGGAGCTGGACTGGGGCTCTGGCGGCACCGGCAGCACGCTGCATCTGGCGGGCGAGTTGTTCAACCTGCGCGCCGGGGTGAAGCTGGCGCATGTGCCCTATCGCGGCTCCGCCCCGGCGACCAACGACCTGCTCGCCGGCACGATCGATGCGATGTTCGACAGCCTGCCGTCCTGCGTGCCGCTGATCCGCGCCGGGCGGGTGCGGGTGCTGGCGCTTTGCGGCGCCCGGCGCCATCCCTTGCTGCCGGAGGTGCCGACGATGCAGGAGGCGGGGGTGGCGGATTATGCGACCGGCACCTGGGGCGCGGTCTTTGCCCCCACCGGCACGCCGGAGACCATCATTGCCCGGCTGGCCACCGCCACCCGCCAGGCGCTGGCCGATCCGGCGACGCGGGACCAGCTCGCCCGCGCCGGCGGCGATGCCGAATCCTCGACGCCGGAAGAGCTGGCCGCCCTGCTGCAGGCCGAGATCGCGATGTGGGGCCAGGTGGTTCAGGAGGCGGGGATCACCGCCGGGTGAAGGCCCTCACGTCAGCAGGATCATAACCCCCGCCTGTTCCAGCGCCCGGCCCAGCTTCGGCGGCGGCGCGGCATCGGTGACGAGCGTGCCAAAATCCCGCGCCGGGGCGATGCGGATCAGCGCGTCGCGGCCGAACTTCTCCGCATGGCACAGCAGCACCGTGCGCCGGGCGGCGGCCATGGCGGCGCGCTTGATGGCCACCTTCTCCGGGTCGAAATCCATCGGGCTGCCGGCGGCGTCGAAGCCCGAACAGGCCAGCACCGCCACATCCAGCGACAGCGCCGCCAATGCGCCGGCCGTCTCCGCCCCCACCAGCGACCCGTCGCCGCCGCCCAGCCGCCCGGGCAGCACATGCACCGCCGGATGCTCGGCCCGGGCAAAAGCCAGGGCCGCGACCATGGAATTGGTGAAAACGCGGTCGCCACCGCGCGCCGCCAGCGCCCCCGCCGCGGCTTCGACCGTGGTGCCGACATCGAGGAAGATGGATTGGCGCGGCGGCAGATGCGCGGCCAGCGCGGCGCCGATGCGGGATTTCGCCGCCGGGTCGCGTTCCCGCTTTTCCGCATAGCCCAGCCTTACCGCGCCCACCGGCCCGGCACCGCCATGGAAGCGCTGCAGCAGCCCGGCCTGGGACAGGTGGATGATGTCCCGCCGCGCCGTCTGGGCGGAGATGCCGAAGCGCCGGGCCAGCGCCTCGATCGTCGCGAAACCCTGTTCGGCGACCAGGCGCAGGATGGCCTGCTGGCGGGGGTTGGGCGCGGTGTCTTGCTCGGGCGGCAGGTCCATGGAAGGTTTCTTACATTCTGTGCTTGCCTTGGGGCAAGTTCCGGTGCTGCCATCCGGCTGGGAGAGACGACCAATGGACCTTCGACTGCACGAACAGGCGGGCGATGTCACCCTGCATCGCGGCGCGCAGATCTTCGATCCCTGGCGGCTGGAATGGGCCGCGGCGACGCCGCGCCCGGGCGGGGCGGAGGTGACGCCGGAAGCGGCGCTCGCGGCCCTGTCCGCGGCCCGCAAACTGCGCGGCGTGCCGGTGGCGGTGATCGGGCCGCGCGAGGCGGGGGCGGAGGAGCTGCGCCTGGCCGAGGCGGTCGGTGCCGGCCTGGCCCGCTGCGGGCTGGTGCTGCTGTGTGGCGGCAAGAACGGCGCCATGGAGGCCGCCTGTCGCGGCGCGCAGCGGGAAGGCGGGCTGACCATCGGGCTGTTGCCGGACGAGGAATGGCCCGCCGCCAATGACCATGTGATGGTGCCGCTGGCCACCGGTATCGGCCCGGCCCGCAACGCCATCCTGGCCCGCGCGGCCGTCGCGCTGATCGCCGTCGGCGGCGCCTATGGCACGATTTCCGAAATGGCCCTGGCCATGCAGTTCAACCGCCTGGTGCTGGCCTTGCCGCCGGCGCCGGAGGTTCCCGGCGTGGTCCGCTGCCCGACGCCGGAGGATGCGCTGCGCCGCGTCGCCATGCACCTGCTGCGCATGTCATGAAACGATCATTCGCCAAGATCATGGAAGTTTTCGTAAACGCGCCGCAGCAAAGGATGCCCCGTGCCCATTGAACGCCGCCCTCCTGCCGGTATCACCCTGCGCGGCATCACCAAGCGCTATGGCGCGGCGACGGTGCTGGACGGGGTTTCGCTGGATATCCGGCCGGGTGAGTTCCTGACGCTGGTCGGCCCCTCCGGCTGCGGCAAATCCACCCTGCTGCGCACCATCGCCGGCTTCGAGCCGCAGGATGATGGCGAGGTCGCGATCGGCGGCCGGGTGGTGGATGCGCTGCCGCCGGCCGCGCGCGACGTCGCCATGGTGTTCCAGTCCTACGCGCTCTACCCGCATATGACGGTGGCCGGGAACATCGCCACGCCGCTGGAAATGCGGCGCCTGTCGCTGGCGGAACGCCTGCCGCTGCTGCGCCTGCTGTCGCCCCGCCGCCCGCGCATCCGGCGGGAGATCATGGCGGAGGTGGAGGTGGTGGCGCGGCAGCTCGACATCCTGAAGCTGCTGGACCGCAAGCCGGCGCAGCTTTCGGGCGGCCAGCGCCAGCGCGTGGCGCTCGGCCGCGCCATGGTGCGCGACCCGGCCGCCTTCCTGATGGATGAGCCGCTGTCGAACCTCGATGCCCGGCTGCGGGTGCAGATGCGGACGGAGCTGGCGGAGCTGCATCAGCGGCTGGGCGCCACCTTCGTCTACGTCACGCATGACCAGGTCGAGGCGATGACCATGTCCGACCGCGTGGCGCTGATGGAGGCTGGGCGCGTGCTGCAGCTCGGCACGCCGGCGCAGCTTTACGACACGCCGGCCAGCATCGCCGTCGCCCGCTTCATCGGCAGCCCGCCGATCAACCTGCTGCCCGCCACGGCGCAGGCGCATGGGGTGCTGCAAGCGGAGGGGCTGGTGCTGCATGCCGATGCGACCGTGCCGCCGGGGCCGGTGACGCTCGGCATACGGCCGGAGGCCCTGGCCCTGGCGCCGGAGGGTGCGCCTGGAACCCTGGCCGTGCGGCTGCGGCGGGCCGAGAATCTCGGCGCCGAATGGCTGCTGCATGCCGAAACCCCGGCGGGCGTCGCGCTGACTGCGCGCGTCGCGGCGACGGAGGCGGTGCCGGAGCGCTTTGGCTTCACCGTCGATCCGGCCCGGCTGCATCTGTTCGGCGCGGATAGCCGGCGGATCGACGCCCGGCTGGGCGCGATGGTGGCGGCATGAGCAACAGCAAGGCTATCGCGGGGGCTGCCTTCGCCGCCCCCGCCTTCGCGCTGATGCTGGCGCTGCTGATCGGGCCGCTGCTGGTGCTGCTCGCGCTTTCCGTTACGAATTACCGGCTGGGCGCCATGGCGGTGAACCTCGTGGGCCTCAGCCACTACGCGGCGCTGTTCAGCGACGAGGTGTTCCAGCGGGCGCTGCGCAACACCTTCCTTTATGTCGGCTTCGTGCTGCCGGGGGCGGTGTTCGGCGGGCTCGGCATCGCGCTGCTGGTGCATGCGCGGATCAGGACGCGCAGCTTCTATGAGGTGATCTACTTCCTGCCCGTCACCTCCACGCTGGTCGCCATGGCGACGGTCTGGCAGTTCATGCTGCATCCCTCGCTCGGGCCGGTCAGCGCGATTTTCGCGGCGCTGGGCCTTGCCAATGTGGATCTGCTGAACGATCCGGATCTGGCGCTGGGTACGCTGGCGATGATCGGGCTGTGGCAGCAGGTCGGCTTCAACATGGTGCTGTTCCTGGCGGGGCTTTCCGCGATTCCGCGCGACCTGTACGAGGCGGCGGCGCTGGATGGCGCGGGCGGCGGAGCGGATCGCTTCCTGCGCGTCACCTGGCCGCTGCTGGGGCCGACGACCATGTTCGTCACCATCACCAGCACCATCGCCGCCTTCAAGGTCTTCGACACGGTGGCGGTGCTGACCAAGGGCGGGCCGCTGGGCTCGACCGAGACGCTGCTCTACGTGCTGTATCTGGAAGGCTTCCAGTATTTCCGCACCGGCTATGCGGCGGCGATGACCATCGTGCTGCTCGCCTTCCTCATCATCCTGTCGGTGATCCAGGCGCGGGTGATCGATCGCAAGGTGCATTACGCATGAGGCGCCGCGGATTTTTGGGGGCGCTGCTGTCCCACGCCGTGCTGCTGGCGGGTGCGGTGCTGATGGCCGCGCCCTTCCTCTGGATGCTGCTGACCTCCATCCGCCCGCCGGAGGAGGTGTTTGGCACGGTCTTCAACCTGATCCCCTCCCGCTTCGCGGGGTTCGAGAACTACGCGGAGGCGCTGACCAGCAGCAACCTGCCCCGCGCCATGCTGAATGGCGTGATCGTCTGCGGCGGCATTCTGGCCGTGCAACTGCTGTTCGCCATTCCCTCGGCCTATGCGCTGGCAAAACTGAAATTCCGTGGGCGGGAATGGCTGTTCGGGCTGGTGCTGTTCGGGCTCTGCGTGCCGATCCAGGTGCCGGCGCTGCCCCTGTATCTGGGCCTCGCCCAGGCCGGGCTGCTCGACACCTTCTTCGCTCTCATGGCGCCCTTCGCGCTGACCGTCTTCGGCATGTTTCTGTTCCGGCAATTCTTCCGTGGCTATCCGGAGGAGGTGCTGGATGCGGCGCGGCTGGACGGCATGGGGGAATTCGAGATCGTCTGGCGGCTGGCGACCCCCGCCGCGCTGCCGGCGATCGCCGCCTTCTCGATCTTCTCCATCGTCGCGCATTGGAACGACCTGTACTGGCCGCTGATCGTCGTCACCTCCGCCGAGCGGTCGGTGCCGTCGCTGGCGATCCTCGCCTTCCGCGATACCGAGACGGGCGGGAATTACGGGGCGCTGATGGCGGCCGCCGCCATCACCACCGCGCCCCTCATCCTCGGCTTCTTCGCCGCGCGCCGCGCCTTCCTGCGCGGCATCACCATGACCGGGCCGCGTTGAGGCGGCCCCAAATCCGGAGAGGACCCCACACATGACGACCCGCAGAACCCTTCTCGCCAGCGGCGCCGCATTGCTCGCCGCACCCGCCATCGGCCATGCGCAGGGCCAGGTGACGCTGGACGTGCTCTTCGCCAACCCGTCCTTCGCGCGCTTCTTCACGCCGATCTCGGAGGCCTTCACCCGCGCCAATCCCGGCATCCGCATCGCCTTCCGCCAGCCGGCGCCGAATTACGACGAGCAGCACCAGGCCTTGCTGCGCGGCGCGCTGACCAATCAGCTTCCGGACGTGACCTTCCCCGGCTTCAACCGCCTGCCGGAACTGGCGCGCACTTTGGCGCCGCGCAACCAGATCGCCGACCTGGCGCCGCTGATCGCGGCCGAGGGCGCGGCGTGGAAAGACGCGAATTTCAGCGGGCGCATGCTGGCGCTGGGCCAGGTGGATGGCACGCAATACGGCATGCCGTTCAACGCCTCCTCCCCCGTTGCCTACTACAATCCGGAACTGCTGCGCCGCGCCGGCGGGGATCCCGAGAACTTCCCGAAGGACTGGGACGGCGTGGTGGCGTTGGGCGGCCGCATCAAGGCGGCGGCGCCGGAGGCGATGGGCGTGTCCTACTACATCAATTCCTTCGACAGCGACTGGCTGTGGCAGGCGCTGGTGCAGCAGGGCGGCGGGCGGATGCTCAATGCCGATGGCAGCGTCGCCTTCGGCGGGCCGGCCGGCCAGGCCGCCATCGCCCTGGCGCGGCGCTTCGTGGCGGATGCCGGCATGCGGCTGATCGGCGATGAGCAGAACCGCCAGCAATTCGGCCAGGGCGGCACGGGCGTGATCTTCGACAGTCCGGCGCGGCTCGGCGTCATCACCGGCCTGGTCGGCGGCCGCTTCCCGCTGCGCACGGCGCCCTTCCCCATCACCGATGCGGCGAATGGCGGCGTGCCGACCGGCGGCAATGCCGCGGTGATCCTGACGCGCGATGCCGCGAAGCGTGAGGCCGCCTGGAAGTACGTGAAGTACAGCGCGGGGCCGGAGGCGCAAAAAGTGGCGGTGGAAATGACCGGCTACCTGCCGACCAACAAGCTGGCCGAGGGCGCCGATTTCCTCGGCCCCTGGTATGCGCAGAACCCCAATGCCCGCGCCGCCGCGATGCAGGCCGACAGGTCCCTGCCCTGGGAGGATTACGGCGCCAATGGCCCGCGCATCCACCGCATGCAGCAGGAAATCCTGACCAGCGTCATGCGCGGCGACCTGGCCCCGCCCGCCGGCCTGACCCGCATGGTGCAGCAGACCACCAGCATGATGCGCGGCTGAAGCTGCCAAAAAGCCCTCTCCTCCTGGCGGGGGGTTTGACGCATGCGTCAAAGGTTGGGTGAGGGGGGCTTCTGAAAGCAAGCGTTTCAGCGCAACGCTGAAACCCCCCGACTCCTCACCCCACCCGTTCCCGCGCCATCTGCGCCAGGATATCCGGCATCCGGTCCTGCGCCTGCTGCGACAGCGTCTCGAACAGGCTGTTGCCATGCGCGTCGATGCCGACGGTGACAGGCCCGAGCCCGTTCACCGCCAGCCGCACCAGCCGGTAATGCGCCACCAGGTCGTTCCAGGCCACATCCTTCACCGCCGTGATGGCGGAGGAATGCAGCGGCGCGCCGCCGCCGAGGAAGGAGAAGTAGACGCAGCCCACCTCCTGCATCGCCTCCCGGCACCCCGCATCCAGCCCGCCCTTGCCGCCCACCGCGGTCAGGCCGAAATGGCGGATCAGCCGCGGCATCAGCGGGTTGAAGCGGGTGCTGGTGGTGGGGTTCATGTACAGAACCTCCAGCCCGCCATCCGGCTTGTCCTGGCTGTAGCTGCCGAGATGCAGCAGCGATCCGCCACGCAGGTCGATCGGCGGTTCGGTGCCGTCCTCCACGCATTTCAGGATTCGGTGATGGGTGGGCAGGCCGGCGGTGATGGTGATCTCGCCATCCAGCAGCACCATGTCCCCGGCACGCAGGCTGCGCGCATCCTCCCGCGAGAGCGGCATGGTGACGCGGCGATAATCGAGCAGGTTCATTCCATCCGCTCCACGGTTCCGTCCGCGTGGATGCGTGCGCGGGTGCGGCGGTTGATCCAGCAGTTGAAGCAGACGGCGACGGGCGTGTAGCCATGGCCGGCGCTGTAATCGACGTGCACGGCCAGCGCCGTGGTGTCGCCGCCCGTGCCCATCGGGCCGAAGCCGGTGGCGTTCACCGCGCGCAGAAGCCGTTCCTCCATCGCCGCCAGCACCGGTTCCGGATTCACGCTGCCGATGGCGCGGTAGGTCGCCTTGCTGGCGATCTTCGCGGCGACATCGAAGGAACCACCGATGCCGACGCCGATGATGACCGGCGGGCAATGCTGCGACCCCGCCTGCATCACCGCCTTCATCACATAGGCCTCGATATCCGCGAGGCTGGGGAAGCTGAAGGTCTCGGCCTGGGCCCAGCGGCCGGAGCCGAGCGCCTTGGGCTGGCAGGCGATCTCGATCCAGTCGGCGCCCGATTCCACCTCCCATGTCACCAGGGGCATGTCCTTGCCCTTGTAGCCCCGCTCATTGGTCAGGGGATTGGTGACATGCTTCAGCAGGGGCGGCTGGATGCGGCCGACCAGCTCGTCGAACCCTTCGGTGATGGCGGCCTTCAGGTCGCCCTCCCAGCGGGCATTGGCGCCGAGCGTCACGCGAAACACAGGCACCCCGGCGTCGGAGCAGACGAAGCGGTCGGTCTGTTCGGCCCGCAGGGCGGAACCCAACATGATCTCCAGCACCCGCTGGGCGCCCTCATGCGTTTCCGTGGCGCGGGCGCGGCGCAGGGCGTCCTTGGTGTCGTCGGGCACGCGGCGCAGCGACCAGTCGTAAAGCTGGGCGGAGAGCGTCTTCACGGCCTCCTGGGTAATCGGCATGGCGGACAGGCTTTCCTTCCCCAAAAAGGTCATTACTCTGGCCTTTTGGCTATCATAGCCCGACAGGACACGTCCCATGCAAGCCATCCAAGGCGAATCCCTTCTCGTGATGACCGCGGTGCCCGCCGACCTGCGCCAGGCGCTGGAGGCGGATGGGCATAGCCTGGTGGATCTTTCCACCCTGCCCCCCGGCCCGGTCACCGGCTTCCGCATCGGCGTCAGCAGCGCCATGGCCGGCTGCGACGCGGCCATGTTCGCCCGCATCCAGGGCATGAAGCTGCTGGCCAGCACCGGCACCGGGCTGGACCGGATCGACCTGGACGCCGCCCGGGCAGTGGGCTGCGCGGTGCTGAACACGCCGGATGTGCTGACCGAGGATACGGCGGATTTCGCCATCGCCCTGCTCTATGGCATCGCCCGGCGGGTGGTCTATGCGGACCAGTTCGTGCGCTCCGGCGCCTGGGCCAAGGGCCGGGCGGAGAGCGGCACGCGGCTGTTCGGCAAGACCTGCGGCATTTTCGGGCTCGGCCGCATCGGCGCGGCGGTGGCCCGGCGGGCGCAGGGAATCGGCATGAAGGTGCTGTGGTCCGGCCCCCGCCCGAAGCCTGACGCGCCCTGGATCTATGTGCCGACCATCGCCGAACTCGCGGAAAAGTCGGACGTGCTGGTGATGTGCTGCCCCGGCGGCGCGGAGACGGCCGGCATCGTCAATGCCGATATCCTGCGCAAGCTGGGGCAGGCCGGCTTCCTCATCAACATCGCCCGCGGCTCGGTGGTGGAGGAGGCGGCGCTGGTCGCGGCCTTGCGGGATGGCACCATCCGCGGCGCCGGCACCGATGTGTTCCAGTCTGAACCCGTGCCCGACCCGGCCATGCTGGAAGCGCCGAACCTGGTGGTGGCGCCGCACTACGCCTCCCTCACCCGGGAGACGCGGGTGGATATCGTCCGGATGATCGTGGACGGCATCGCCGCCTTCCGCGCCGGCCAGCCGCACCACGACGCGACCCGGGCATAGTCCCATAGGGCATAGCCCCAAGGGAATAGACCCTGGACGCACCCCTCCCAACCGGCTTAAGGTCATAGAATTGACCTAAGTCGGTTCGGAGGAAACAACCGTGTCCATGCTGCTGCACTGGTCGCCGCGCTCGCCTTTCGTGCGCAAGGTGATGATCTTCGCGCATGAGACCGGCCTGGCCGACCGCATCACCACCACCCGGACGGTGGTGGCGATGAGCAAGCCACATGCCGAGCTGATGACCGAAAACCCGCTGAGCAAGATCCCGACGCTGCGCCTGGAAGACGGCACGGTGCTCTACGACAGCTACGTCATCTGCGAATATCTCGACACGCTGCATGGCGGCCCGCGCCTGATCCCCAGCGAAGGCCCGGCGCGCTTCCTGGAGTTGCGCCGCCACGCCATGGCGACCGGCTTCCTCGACCTGCTGATCCTGCTGCGGAACGAGCGGGACAAGCCGCATCCGATGCCGGAACTTCTGGCGGCCTTCGAGGCCAAGGCCCGGGCCGCCCTGGCGGCCGTGGAGGCGGAGATCGACAGCATTCCGCGCGGCCTGGCGCAATTCACCCTGGCGGTGCTCGGCAGCTACCTGGATTTCCGCTTCGCCGATATCGACTGGCGCGCCACCTGCCCGCGCTTCGCCGCCTTCCATGCCGAATTCGCCAAGCGTCCCTCGATGCAGGCGACCTTGGTGACGGAAGGCTGAGATGACGCAGCCCGCACGCACCGGCCCGCTGTCGCATCTGCGGGTCCTCGACCTGGGCCGCATCATGGCGGCGCCCTGGTCGACGCAGATCCTGGCCGATCTCGGCGCCGACGTCATCAAGATCGAGCGTCCCGGCGTCGGCGACGACACCCGCGCCTGGGGGCCGCCCTTCCTGAAGGATGCGGCCGGAAACCCCACCAAGGAGGCCGGCTATTTCCTGTCGGTGAACCGGGGAAAGCGTTCCGTCACCATCGACATCACCAGGCCGGAGGGCCAGGCGGTGGTGCGCAGGATCGCGCAGACCGCCGATATCGTGGTGGAGAATTTCAAGGCCGGCGCCCTGGCCAAGTACGGGTTGGATGCCGCCAGCCTGCGCGCCCTGAAGCCGAGCCTGATCTGCTGTTCCGTCACCGGCTTCGGCCAGGACGGGCCGCGCGCCGACCAGGCGGCCTATGATTTCATGATCCAGGCCATGGGCGGGCTGATGAGCGTGACCGGTGCGCCGGAGACGGCCCCCCAGAAGGTCGGCGTGCCGATCGTCGACCTGATGACCGGCATGTACGCCACCGTCGCCATCCTGGCCGCCGTGGCGCGGCGGGCGGAGACGGGGCAGGGCGAGACCATCGACCTCGCCATGCTCGATGTGCAGGCGGCCTTCCTGGCCAATCAGGCGATGAACCATTTTGTTGGCGGTCGCGTGCCGCAGCGGGCCGGCAACCGGCATCCGAATATCCAGCCGCAGGATGTGTTCCCGGTCTCCGACGGCTTCATTGTGCTGGCGGTCGGCAATGACGGGCAGTTCGCCAAGCTGTGCCAGGCGATCGATCGGCCGGACTGGGCGAAGGATGCGCGCTTCATCCGCAACGCCGACCGCGTGAAGAACGAAGCCCTGCTGACGCCGCTGCTGACCGAACGTTTTGCGGATTTCACCCGCGTCGAGTTGACGACGCTGCTGGATGCCGCCGGCGTGCCCTGCGGCCCGATCAACACGGTGCCGGATGTCTTCGCCGATCCGCAGATCCAGCACCGCCAGATGCTGCGGCACCTGCCGCATCCGCATGGCAGCGTGCCGCAGGTGGTCAGCCCGATCCGCCTGACCGACGCCCCCCTCAGCTACGACCGGCCGCCGCCCTTGCTCGGCCAACATACGGAGGAAGTGCTTGCCGAACTGGGATTGGACGACGCGGCCCGTGCGGCCCTGGCCGAAGGTGGCGTGACATGACGACCCCCCGCATTCCCCTGCCGACCCGCGAGGATCTGGACGAAGCGCAGCGCGAGGTCTGGGACAAGGTGGTCTCCGGCCCGCGCGGCCAGGTGATCGGCCCGTTGCGCGCCGCCATCCACAATGCGGAACTGGCCGGGCGCTGGTCCGCGCTCGGCGAGTCCCTGCGCTTTTCCACCAGCCTGCCGAAGCGGCTTTCCGAACTGGCGATCTGCGTGACCGGCCGACGCTGGAGCGCGCAGGTGGAGTGGTTCGTCCATGCCCGCACCGCCGAGCAGAACGGCATTTCCGCCAGCATTCTCGATGCCATGCGCGAAGGCCGCCCGCCGGTCTTCGACAAGGCGGACGAGAAGCTGGTCTATGAATTCGCCCGCGCCCTGCAGCAGGAAGGCCGCGTGCCGGATGCGCTCTACGCTGCCGGCGTCGAGGCCTTTGGCGTGCGCGGCGTGGTCGAGCTGACGGCGCTGGTCGGCTACTACACCATGGTGTCGATGACGCTGAACGCGCATGGGATTCCGCTGCCGGATGGCGAGGTGCCGCCGCTGACGGCGCCAGAGCAGGGGCTGTTCGACCTGCCGGAAGCGGCTGCATGACCGTCGCGGCGCCTTCCGTCTCCGGGCCGAAGCATCCCGTGCCGGCGGGCGCCTGCGACACGCATACCCATGTCTTCGACACGCGCTTCGCCGCGGGCCCCGCGCCCTATGCGCTGCCGCGTGCCGACCTCGCCACCCATGCGGCGATGCGCGCCACACTCGGCACGCCGCGTGCGGTGCTGGTGCAGCCGGCGCCCTATGGGCGCGACCCGGCCTGCCTGCTGGATGCGCTGGCGCGCAGCGGCGGCACGCTGCGGGGCGTGATGATCGCGGATGCGAGCGTCACCGACGAGACCCTGCAGGCCTGGCACGCAGCCGGCGTGCGGGCGCTGCGCTTCGTCGAGATGCAGGCGCCGAATGGCAGTGGCCGCTATCCCGGCAGCATTGGCGTGGATGCCCTGCGCGAACTTGCGCCACGGCTGCGTGCCCTTGGCTGGCAGGCGCATCTCTGGGCCAGCGCCACGCAGTTCGCCGAGCTGCTGCCGGCGCTGGTGCCGCTCGGCGTGCCGTTGGTGCTGGACCACCTGGCCATGCCCGATGGCGTGTCGGACCCGGCCTTCGGCACGGTGCTGCGCCATCTGCGGGATGGCGATGTCTGGGTGAAGATCACCCTGTGCCGCGTGACGCGCGGCGCGGCGGCGGAGACGCTGCGGCCGTTGCAGGATGCCCTGGTCGCGGCCAATCCGGACCGGCTGCTCTGGGGCTCCGACTGGCCCTATGTCCGCATGGAACCGCCGCCGGATGCCGGGGCGATGCTGGACCTGTTTCTCGACTGGCTGGGCGATGCCACGCTCGCCCGCCGCATCCTGGTGGACAATCCGCGGGAGCTGTTTGCCTTCGACGACTGACCATCAAGAACAAGCACAAGGAGGATACAAGAAATGACCATCACCCGCCGCGCCGCCATCGGCGCCAGCATCGGCACCATGGGCCTTGCCATGCCGCGCCTCGCCCGCGCCCAGGCGGCCTTCCCGGACCAGCCGATCCGGATGATCGTGCCCTTCGCCGCTGGCGGTCCCGCCGACCTCATCGCGCGCGTCACGGCCCGGGTGATGTCCGAACGCCTCGGCAAGCCGATCGTGGTGGAGGCGCGTGCCGGCGCCGGGGGCGCCATCGGCGTGGATGCGGCGGCCAAGGCGCGGCCGGATGGGCACACCATCGTCATGGCGAGCTCCGGCGCCATCGTCATCCTGCCGCATCTCCAGGCCAGCATGCCCTATGACGTGCAGCGCGACCTGGCACCGATCACCCAGGTGCTGGCGGTGCCGCAGATCATCGCCATCGCGCCGAATCTCGGCCCGAAGAACCTGGCGGAGCTGGTGGCGATGGCCAAGGCGCGGCCCGGGGCGCTGTCCTTCGGCTCGGCCGGCGTCGGCTCCTCGCTGCATATGGCGGGGGAATTGCTGAAGATCCGCGCCGGCATCGACATCGTCCACATCCCCTATCGCGGCGCCGCCCCGGCGGTGACGGACCTGCTGGCGGGCCGCATCCAGGTGCTGGCGGCCGACGTGCCGGCGCTGCTGCCGCATGTGCGGGCGGGCAGCGTGCCGGCGCTGGCCGTCACCTCCGCCGAGCGGCTCGGCATCCTGCCGGAAATGCCCACCGCCATCGAGGCGGGCGTGCCGGACATGATCAGCGAGACCTGGTACGGGCTGCTCGGCCCGGCCGGCATTCCCGCCGATCGCCTGGCGATCCTGGCGGCTGCGGCGCAGGAGGCGCTGCGCGATCCGCAGACGCGCGACGCGCTGATCGCCCAGGGCGGCCGCGTGGTCGGCAGCAATCCGGACGATTTCGCCGGCTTCATCCGCCAGACCTCCGCCACCTGGCGCGATGTCGTGCGCACCAACAACATCAAGCTGGATTGAGCGCCATGCAGCGACGCACCCTTCTTCTCGCCGGCGCCGCACTGGCCGCATCCCCCGCTGCCCTGGCACAGGGCTGGGCGCCCTCGCGCCCGATGCGCATGGTCGTGCCCTTCGCGCCCGGTGGCGCGGCGGATACGGTGGGCCGCCTGCTGGCGGAGCCGCTGGGCACCATGCTCGGCCAGCCGGTGACGGTGGAAAACCGCCCCGGCGGCGGCACCACCATCGGCGCGCTGGCGGTGGCACGGGCGGCACCGGATGGGCTGACCCTGCTCTACGCAACGCCGAATGTGCAGATCCTGAACCCGCATCTGATGCGCAACCTCAGCTACGATCCGCAGGCGGATTTCACGCCGGTCATCGCCATCCTGCGGGCGCCGAAGCTGCTGGTGGTGCGCCCGGATTCCCCGGCGCAGGACGTGGCCGGGCTGATCGCGCTGGGCAAGCAACAGGCCAATGGGCTGACCTATGCCAGCGCAGGCGTCGCCTCCTCCGGCCATCTGGCCGCGGCGATGTTCGGCCAGATGGCGGGGCTGGAGCTGCTGCACATTCCGTTCCGGGGCACCGCGCCGGCGACGCAGGATGTGATGGCCGGGCGCGTCGACTTCATGATGGACAATATCGCGACGCTGCTGCCGCTGGTGCGCGACGGGCGCATGCGCGCGCTGGGCGTCAGCACGGCGGAGCCGGCGGCGGCGGCCCCCGACCTGCCGCCCATCGGCCGGACCCTGGCGGGTTTCCACGATGCCAGCTTCAACTACCTTCTGGCGCCGGCGCGCACGCCGCCCGAGATCATTGCCCGGCTGAATACCGCGCTGAACGAGATCCTGGACTCGCCGTCGCTGACAAGCCGCTTCGACATCCTGGGCATCGAGAAGCTGGGCGGCACGCCGCAGGCGCTGGAGGCCATGGTGAAGGAGGAACACGATCGCTGGGGTCCGGTGATCGAGCGCGGCGGGATCCGGCTGCAATGAACCTCACCCGGCGTTCCGCGCTGGGCGTGGTACTGGCGGCGCCGGCCCTCGCCCGCGGCCAGGCCCAGGCCCAGACGCCCGGGCAGGGATGGGTGCCGAGCCGCAGCCTGCGCATCGTCGTGCCGCAGGCACCGGGCGGCACCGCCGATACCCTGGCGCGGCTGGTCGCCGAACCGCTGGGGGCGCATTTCGGCCAGGCCGTGGTGGTGGAGAACCGCCCGGGCGGCAACCAGTCCGTCGGTGCCATCGCGGTGGCGCGGGCGGCGCCGGATGGCCACAGCCTGCTCTACGCGCCGCCGGGCGTGCAGATCCTGAACCCGCTGATGATGCGCAGCGTGCCCTATGACGCGATGGGCGACTTCACGCCGGTCATCGCGCTGATGCGGGCGCCGAAGCTGCTGGTGGTGCGGCCGGACCTGCCGGTGCAGGATGTGGCGCAGCTGATCGCGCTGGCCAAGGCGCGGCCCGGCTCGCTGAGCTTCTGCAGCGCCGGCATCGGCTCCTCCGCCCATCTCGCCGCCGCGCTGTTTTCGCAGATGGCGGGGATCGAGATGCTGCATGTGCCTTATCGGGGCACCGCGCCCGGGGTGCAGGACATCATGGCCGGACGCATCGACCTGACGCTGGATACCGCCGCGGCGCTGCTGCCGCTGGTGCGGGAAGGGCGACTGAAGGCGCTGGCGGTCAGCACCCGCGACCCCGCGGCGGCGGCGCCCGAACTGCCGCCGATCGGCCGCACCCTGCCCGGCTTCCACGATGCCTCCTTCAACTACCTGCTGGCCCCTGCGCGGACGCCGCCCGAGGCCATCGCCAGCCTGAACGGCGCCATCGACCGCATCCTCGCCACGCCGGCGGTCAAGGCGCGCTTCGCCACGCTGGGGGCGGAGCCGCTGGGCGGCACGCCGGAGGCGCTGGGCGGCATGGTGCAGGAGGAGATCGCCCGCTGGCGCGGCGTCATCACCGCACAGGGGATCACACTCGAATGAACATCACCCGACGCACCGCACTTGCCCTGGCGCTGGCGGCACCTGGTTTGGCGCCTGGCCTGGCGCGCGCGCAAACCTTTCCGAACCGGCCGCTGCGGATGATCGTGCCCTTCGCCGCGGGCGGTTCCGCCGATGCCTCCGCCCGCATGCTGGCGGAGCCGATGGGCGTCGTGCTCGGCCAGCCCGTGGTGGTGGAGAACCGTCCGGGCGGTGGCGCCACCATCGGTGCGCAGGTTGTGGCGCGGGCGACGCCGGATGGGCATACGCTGCTCTACGGCACGCCGGGGCCGCAGATCGTGAACCCCTACCTCATGCGCAGCGTGCCCTATGATCCGGTGAAGGATTTCGCACCCGTCTCCGGCATCAAGCGCGCGCCGAACCTGCTGGCCATCGGGCCGCAGGTGCCGGCGCAGAACCTTGCCGAGCTGATCGCACTCGCAAAGGCGCGGCCGGGGGTGCTGACCTTCGCCTCCTCGGGCGTCGGCTCCTCCTCGCATCTGGCGGGGGAGATGCTGAAGTTCCTGGCGCAGATCGACATCACCCATGTGCCCTATCGCGGTACCAGCGCGGCGCTGACCGACCTGATGGGCGGCACGGTGACGATGGCGTTGGACACGCTCTCCATCCTTCTGCCGCAGGCGCGTGACGGCAGGCTGCGGGCACTCGGCGTCACCACGCCGCAGCGCTCGGCGCAGGCGCCGGAGCTGCCGGCGCTGGCGGAGACACTGCCGGGCTTCGACGCCGCGCCCTTCAACTACATCGCCACCACCGGCGGAACGCCGGCGCCGATCGTGGCGAAGCTGAGCGAGGCGGTGCAGGAGATCCTCGGCCGCCCCGAATATCGGGCGCGGATGGAAGCGCTGGGGGAGGAGCCGACACCCTCCACCCCCGAGGCGCTGGCGGAGACCATCCGCGCGGAAAGCGCGCGGTGGAAACAGGTGATTGAGGCGGCAGGGATACGCGTGGAATGACTTTTACGACTTTGCGCCTGGATGTGGCGGATTTCGTCGCGACGGTGACCATCGACCGCCCGCCGGTGAATGCGCAGAACGGCGCATTCCGGGAGGAGATCGTCCGGGTCTTCGACGAGATGCACGACCGTGAGGATGTGCGCGCCGTGGTGCTGACGGGATCTGGAAAAACCTTCTCGGCGGGGGCGGATCTGAAGGACCGGCCGGATCGCAGCGCGCCGGGCGCCTTTCCGCGCCACAACCGCCTGGTGCGCGCCGGCTTCGACTGCGTGCTGGAATGCGAGAAGCCGGTGATCGCCGCGGTGAATGGCGCGGCCATCGGTGCCGGCTGCGTGCTGGCGCTGTGCTGCGACATCCTGGTGGTGGCGGAGGAATCCTTCCTGTCCATGACCGAGGTCGATGTCGGCCTCGCCGGCGGCGTGAAGCATGTGCGCCGGCACCTGGGTGAATCCGATGCGCGGCTGATGATCTACACCGCGCGCCGCATCACCGGGCCGGAGCTGTACCGGATGAATGCCGCATCGGTATGTGTCCCGCGCGACAAGGTGGTGGAAGCGGCGCAAAGCATCGCGGCGGAGATCGCCCAGAAGGTGCCGCTGGCGGTGCGGGCGGCGAAGCGCAGCTTCCAGGTGACGGAAGACCTGCCGCTGCATGAGGGCTATCGCTACGAGCAGTCGCAGACCGTGGCGCTGGCCTCCACCGAGGATACGCAGGAGGCGCTGCGCGCCTTCGCCGAGAAGCGGAAGCCCGTGTTCAAGGGGCGATAGGGAGAAGGTCATGCGGATCACCAAGCGCGGGCTGCTTTCCGTGGCGCTGGCCGCGCCCTTCGTGGCCCGGGCCCAGGTGCAGGAGGCCTGGCCGCAGCGCCCCGTGGTGCTGGTGGTGCCCTTCGCCCCCGGCGGGCCGGTGGACAATGTGGCGCGGCCGGTGGCGGAGGGGCTGCGGCGCCACCTCGGCCAGACCGTGGTGGTGGAGAACCGGGCCGGCGGCGGGGGGCTGGTCGGCACCCGCGTGGTCGCGGCGGCGCGGCCGGATGGCTATACGATGCTGGTAGGCTCCCCCGGCCCGCTGGTGATCGCCCCGGCCGCCGGCGCGGCGGATGCGCCGGACCCGCTGCGGGCCCTGGCGCCGGTGGCGCTGATCGCGGACAGCCCGCAGATCCTGGCGGTGACCACCGACCTGCCGGCGCGGAGCCTGGCGGAATTCGTGGCCCTGGCGAAGGCGCGGCCGGGCGCGTTGAACATGGGCTCCGCCGGCATCGGCACCACGCCGCATCTGGCGTCGGAACTGCTGGGCCAGCTCGCGGATATCCGCACGGAACATGTGCCCTATCGCGGTACGGGCGCGGCGCTGCCGGACCTGATCGGCGGCAAGATCGAGGCGCTGTTCGGCGATATCTCCGCCCTGTTGCCGCTGGTGGAGACCGGGCGGGTGCGGGCGCTGGCGATCACCGCCGGCCAGCGCTCACCCCTGGCACCCGCCATCCCCACCACGGCGGAGCTGGGTTTTCCCGCATTGGTGGTGCGCAACTTCCAGGCGCTTCTGGCGCCCGCCGGCACGCCGCGGCCGATCCTGACCCGCATGGCGGCGGCGCTGGTGGAGGCCTTGGGCGATGCGCAGGTGCGCGCCGCCCTGGACCGTATCGGCGCCCTGCCGGCGGCCAGCGGCCCGGACCACCTGGCCGCCTATCTGGCGGAGGAACGCGCGACCTGGGAGCCGGTGATCCGCCGCATCGGGCTGCGGCTGGAGTGAAACGCCCGGCGGCCGACTACAGCCGCCAGCCGGAATGGATGGCCACGATGCCGCCCGAGAGGTTGCGGTGCGCCACCCGTTCCAGCCCGGCCTCCCGCATCATGCCTTCCAGCGTCTCCTGGTCCGGGAAGCGGCGGATGGATTCGGCCAGGTATTCGTAGCTGTCGCGGTCCTTGGCGACGCGCGCGCCGATCTCCGGCAGCACCTTGAAGGACCAGATGTCGTAGACCTTGGCCAATGGCTCCACTGCCACCTTGGAGAATTCCAGGCAGTGGAAGCGGCCGCCGGGGCGCAGCACGCGGCGGGCCTCCCGCAGCACGGCGGATTTGTCGGTGCAGTTGCGCAGGCCGAAGGCGATGGAGACTTTTTCCACGGACCGATCCGGCAGCGGGATGTGCTCCGCATCCACCACGGCGAAGTCGAGGCCGGTGGTGATGCCGCGGTCCAGCGCCCGCTTCTGGGCGACTTCCAGCATGGCCGGGTTCACATCGGTCAGGATGACCCGCTTCGCCCCGCGCGCCAGCGCCCCAAAGGCGATATCCCCCGTGCCGCCGGCCAGATCCAGCAGCGTCTCCCGCGGCGAGGCCGCGATGGCGCTGACAAAAATGCGCTTCCAGATGCGGTGGATGCCCAGCGACATCAGGTCGTTCATCAGGTCGTAGCGGGGGGCGACGCTCTCGAAGACCTCCCGCACCAGGGAGGCCTTTTGGGTGCGTGGCACCTCGCGGAAGCCGAAATCGGTTGTGTCGCTCATCGCCCCATCCTGCCCTTTCGGTCGGCGCCTTGCCAGTGCCACGCCCCGGCACGACAACAGATGGTACCGCCTCCCGCCCAGCCCAGCGCCCCGCTGTGCCACCGGACCGCGGCAGCACGAGAACAAAATGCCGGAATTGCCGGAGGTGGAGACGGTGATGCGGGGGCTTCGGGCGGTGCTCGAGGGGCGGCGCATCGCGCGGGCGGCGACGATGCGGGAGGGGCTGCGCTGGCCGTTTCCGGAGGGGTTGGCGCGGCGGCTGACCGGGGCGACGGTCACGGGGTTCCGGCGGCGGGGCAAGTACATGCTGGCGCGGCTGGATACGGGCGAAAGCCTGTTGATCCATCTCGGCATGTCGGGGCGCATGGTGGCGCGACCGATGGCGGGGGCGGCGATGCCCTGGATGGGGCCGAATGGCCTGTTTTCCGACGCACGCGGCCACAACCAGCCGCCGGAGGCGCATGAGCACCTGGTGATGGAGACCGAGGACGGCACGCGCGTCGGCTTCGTCGATCCGCGCCGCTTCGGCAGCGTCGACCTGGTGCCGACGGTGGCGGAGGACGCGCATAAGCTGCTGGCCGGGATGGGGCCGGAACCGCTGGAGGACGGATTCACCGTCGCCAGCCTGTCCGACGCCCTGGCGGGCAAGGCCACGCCGATCAAGGCGGCGCTGCTGGACCAGCGGGTGGTGGCGGGCCTCGGCAATATCTATGTGGCGGAGGCGCTGTTTCGCGCGCGGATCTCGCCCCGGCGGCTGGCGGGCACCATTCCGGGCGCGCGGGCGGTGCGGCTGGTGCCGGCGGTGAAGGCGGTGCTGGAGGAGGCGATCGGCGCCGGCGGGTCCAGCCTGCGGGATTATGTGCGGGCGGATGGCGAGCTGGGGCGGTTCCAGGACCGTTTTTCGGTCTACGACCGGGAAGGGCAGCCCTGCCCGCTCTGTCCCGGCCCAGGCAGCGGCTGCGCGGGCGTGTCCCGCATTGTGCAGTCGGGGCGCAGCACCTTCTATTGTGCCCGCACGCAGCGTTGAGCGGAGCTCACGGGGCAGCGTTGAGCGGAGCTCACGGGGCGGCGTTGAGCGGAGCTCACGGGCAAGCGTTGAGATGGCGCGGTGGCTGCGCTACCGCTTGGGGCGCAAACGGGGAGTCGGCGCATGGCTTACGAAATGATCCTGGTCGAGACCGAGGGCCGGGTCGGTGTCATCACCCTGAACCGCCCCAAGGCGCTGAACGCGCTCTGCGACCAGCTGATGACCGAGCTGGGAGAGGCGCTCCGCGCCTTCGATGCCGATCCGGCGATTGGCGCCATCGTGGTCACCGGCTCGGAAAAGGCCTTCGCGGCGGGCGCTGACATCAAGGAGATGAAGGACCGCGACTTCCCCGCGATCTATTTCGACGACTTCATCGGCAAGCGGTGGGAGGATGTGCTGCGCATCCAGAAGCCGGTGATCGCCGCGGTGGCCGGCTTCGCGCTGGGCGGCGGCTGCGAGCTGGCGATGATGTGCGACCTGATCCTGGCCGCCGATAATGCCAGGTTCGGCCAGCCGGAGATCAACCTGGGCGTGATCCCCGGCGCCGGCGGCAGCCAGCGGCTGACGCGGGCCATCGGCAAGTCCAAGGCCATGGAGATGATCCTGACGGCCCGCATGATGGATGCGGCGGAGGCGGAGCGCGCCAACCTGGTGGCCCGCGTGGTGCCGCTGGCGGAATTGCGGGCGGAGGCGCTGAAGATGGGCGAGAAGATCGCCAGCCTGTCCGCGCCTTCGGTCGCCATGGCGAAGGAGGCGGTGAATGCGGCCTTCGAGACGACGCTGCGCGAGGGGGTTCGTCTCGAAAGGCGTTTGTTCCATTCCCTTTTTGGAACCGAGGACCAGAAGGAAGGCATGGCCGCCTTCGCCGAGAAGCGTAAGCCCGATTTTCGCCACCGGTGACAGTCGCGCGAAAGCCGCGCATTGACTCCCGAAGGCGCCAAAGGGTAGTAACCCGGCCTTCGCCGATGGGTCACACCATCGGACCCTGAAACTTTTGACTGGTCAGACACAGAACGCCATGGCGAACACGGCTTCCGCGCGCAAGCGCATCCGGCAGACCGAGAAGCGCACCGAGCGCAACCGCGCGCGCCGTTCCCGCGTGCGCAGCTTCCTCCGCAAGGTGGAGCAGGCGATTTCCGGTGGCGACAAGGCGGTGGCGCAGGAAGCCTTCCGCGCGGCGCAGCCGGAGCTGCAGCGCGCTGCTGGCAAGGGCGTGTTCCACGACAACACCGTGGCGCGCAAGCTGTCCCGGCTTTCGGCGCGGATCAAGTCGCTGGGCGCGGCCGCCCAGGCCTGATCGCCTGACTGCGCCCGCAACAAGCGGGCGCCTGCTGAATATCGGCGATCCTCCTATTTGACCTTTGTCTTGAAGCAGCCTGCCGAAAGGTGGGCGGCTTCATGCTGCATTGGTGGGATATGAGTTCGTTGCTGTCGCGGCTATTTTGCGCGGCTGCGTCACGATTTTTGAATCCCATAGTAATCATTTGCGCCGGCCCAGGGCGTCGCGGTAGCCTCGGCTCAGTCGCGCTCATCCCCCCGGAGCCGCGCGCCTGTCCTTCGCGGCCGGATCCTCCGCAGCCGATCGGTCAAATGCATCGCCCGCAAGGGCCCACGAGGTTGGCAGGTGCATCATATGGAGAATGCGGTCGGCCCGTCGTCTTCGTCCTCCCCCACCCAATTGGCGGAGGTCTGGGCGCGAATCCGCGGCAGGCTGAAGGAAGAGGTCGGAGAGGTCGAATACCGCACCTGGCTGCGGCAAATGACCCTCGCCGCCGTGCAGGGGGAGGAAGTCACCGTCCTTCTGCCGACCCGCTTCCTGCGCGACTGGGTACGCGGCCATTACGGCGACCGCCTGCGCGCGCTGTGGCAGGCGGAGCTGCCTGCGATTCGCCGTCTGGAATTCCGGGTGATGCCGGAGAACCGCGCGCCTGAATCCCGGGCGGCTGAGTCCCGCACCACCGAATCCCGCGCCCACCCCCTGTCGGAACCACGCATGTCGGAGGTGATGGAACCTCGCGCCGCGTCGGAGCCGGAGCAGGCGTCGCGAGCCAGCCGCATAAACCCTCGCGCACTCGCCACGGAAGCCATGGAAGCGCAGGGGCTCGCGGAGCCGCTCGGCCGACCCGCGGAGCCCCGGTCGGCGGAGCCCCGACCCGGCGATGCGCGTGGCGACTGGACCGCGCCGCTCGATCCGCGCTTCACCTTCGACAGCTTCGTCGTCGGCAAGCCGAATGAATTCGCCTATGCCTGCGCCCGCCGCGTGTCGGAACAGCCGGCCAGCCAGGGCTTCAACCCGCTGTTCCTGTATGGCGGCGTCGGCCTGGGCAAGACCCATCTGATGCATGCCTGCGCCTGGGCGATCCGCGACCATGGCGCCGCCGATGGCCGGCCGCCGCTGACCGTCGCCTATATGTCCGCCGAGAAATTCATGTACCGCTTCATCGCGGCGCTGCGCAGCCAGAGCACCATGGAGTTCAAGGAAAGCCTGCGCAGCGTCGATGTGCTGCTGATCGACGACCTGCAGTTCCTGATCGGCAAGGACAATACGCAGGAGGAATTCTTCCACACCTTCAATGCGCTGGTGGATGCCGGCAAGCAGATCATCGTCTCCTCCGACAAGTCGCCTTCCGACCTGTCGGGGATCGAGGACCGGCTGCGCACGCGGCTGGGCTGCGGCATGGTCGCCGATCTGCATGCCACCACCTACGAACTCCGCATTTCCATCCTGCAGGCCAAGGCGCAGAGCCAGGGCGTGCCGGTGCCGGCCAAGGTGATGGAATTTTTGGCCCACAAGATCACCTCCAATGTGCGGGAGCTGGAGGGCGCGCTGAACCGGCTGATCGCCCATGCCAATCTCTTCGGCCGACCGGTGACGCTGGAAGGCGCGCAGGAGGTGCTGCACGACATCCTGCGCGCGCATGATCGGCGCGTGACGATCGAGGAGATCCAGAAGCGGGTGGCGGAGCATTACAACATCCGCCTGACCGACATGTCCTCCCCCCGCCGTGCACGCGCCGTGGCGCGGCCGCGGCAGGTGGCGATGTATCTGGCGAAGCAGCTCACCAGCCGGTCCCTGCCCGAGATCGGCCGCCGCTTCGGTGGACGCGACCACACCACGGTGATGCACGCCGTCAGCCGCGTGGCGGAGCTGATGCAGGCCGACAGCGCCTTTGCGGAAGATGTCGAGCTGCTGCGCCGGATGCTGGAAACCTAATCAGACCTCAGACGCCGGCGCGCGCTCCGCGCGCTTGGCTCGTCGCGCCGAAGGCGCGCCTTCGGCGCGACGCATAGGCGTCGGCGGCCGTTCGGCCGCTCAGCCGGCTGTGCCGGCTGCCTTTTCCGTCACGCGGCCTTCGCAACCTTCGCCGGCAGCACCGCCGCCAGCAGATCCTCCAGCAATTCGGGCAGCGCCAGCGGCGTGGCATCGCCGCCGCCGCGCCCGAAATGGCCGGCCGCCTCCGCCTGGCTGCGACCGAGGCGCGTGGCGAGACGGGCCAAGGCCTCCGCGCATTGCGGCCGCGTCGGCAGCGCCGTAAGGGCGAGTTCCGGCGCCAGAAGGTCGTTGGCGCCGGTCAGGGCCAGCCGCTCCGCCCCCACCTGCCGCGTCGCCACGATGCCATGCGCCGCACGCTCCGCCTTCGCCACGACAAAGCTGCGATGCGTCAGCCCCGGCGCGACCCAGGAGATGCGGCGCGTGTAGAGGTGGCCGAAGCGCGTCAGCGCCTCCGCCACCGCTTGCGCCATGGCATTGTGCATCTCGACATAGGCGCGCTTTTCCGCCGGTCCCCATTTCCAGCGGGAGGCGGAAACCCGCACCGCCGTGGAATCCGCGCGCCAGGGGGAAACGGCATTGCCGCGATCCTCGAACAGGCCGGGATCGTCATAGAGCACGGCCGGCGACGTGCCGCCCGGCCAGGTCAGCATATGCTCATAGGGCACCAGGCCGAGCGGCTCGCTGATGACCGCGCGATGCACCACCACGCCGCTGGGATGGGTCAGCGGCGCCAGGCTGAAAAGCGCCTCCGGCTCCTCCTCCGCGCGAAAGGCCAGCAGCACCGGGTCGGCCGGCGCGGTCGGCGTGAAGCCCGCGGCGATCAGCGCGGCGTTGATACGGCGATGTTCGGTCGAGAGGATATAGGGCTTCGTGCGTGTGCAGGGCAGCAGCAACAGCACATGCTCACGGGCATCCGGCAGCTTCGGCGTGTAGTCGCGGCCGACGAATTCCATCCAGGCGGCGATGCGCGGATGCTTCAGCGAATCCACATTGTCCTGCGGCGAATACAGCGCCAGTGACGGGTCCAGCGTGAAGGGCGCCCGGAACTTTGCCGCGGATTCGATCAGCCTCTGGGCGCGGTCGTCGATGGTGACCATGGGTCAGGTCTCCAGCAGGGCGGCGGGGAAGAGATCCTCCGGCGCCAGGTCGCGAGCGAGCAGGCCCTCGGCGCGGATGTAGCGGATCAGCGTGGCGAACATGTCGCGATTGGCGGCGAAGCCGGTGGACCAGAAGGCGGGGCCGAGCAGGCGCTCCGTCTCCTCCAATTGCTGGGCCAGGAAGGGCAGGCCGACGGCGAGCGTCGCGCTGTCATGCAGACGCAGCCGCGCCAGGCGCTGCGATTCCGCGAAGGCGTCATACAGCGCGCGCGGCAGCCAGGGATTCTCCTCCACGAAGCGGCGCTTCACGGCGATGAGGTGCATCGGCGGGAAGATCTTTGTCTGTGCGAAATAGTCCAGCTCCGCCGCCATCGGATCGGCGAAAAGGCGACCGACCTTGTCGGGTGCGGTGAAGAAGCTGTCGGGCGCGCGGGCGGTGTAAAGGGCGTCGATGTCGCCCGCTTCCAGCATCTCGGACAGGCTGCGATCGGTGACGTGCTCGATGGCCACCCCGTCCGGGTATTGCTGCGGATGATCCTCGCCGGCGCGCGCCTCGTTCAGTCCCGCATTGACGTAGATCGGCGACCGCCACGGCAGGTCGTAATGTTCATCGAAGATGCCGCGCAGCCAGACGGCGGCGGCCATGTCCCAGACCATGGTGCCGATGCGGTGGCCGACGAGATCGGACGGCTTCGTCAGTCCCTTCGCCTTGTTCACGAAGACGCAGGAGAAGCGGAAATGGCGGGAGGGGAAGACGGGTATGCCCACGTAATCCTGCTGCGGCCTGTCAAAATGCCGCAGCCAGGTGGCGATGGGGAATTCGCAGCAATCGAAGTGGTGCTGTGTCATCTGCAGATTGAACAGCGGTTGCAGCGGCATGACGGTGGTTTCCGCCGCCACCCCCGCGATCGGCACACGACCCTCCGCCAGCGCGCGGGCACGGTCGCAGTCGGAGACACCGATGGTGAGGCGCAAGGTCATGCGAGGCGAGCTCCGAGCGTTTCGGCGGCGGCCAGCAGCGCCGCATCCTGATAGGGGGCGCCGACCAGCGACAGGCCGATGGGAATGCCATCCAGCGTGCCGGCGGGGATGTTCACCTGCGGCAGGCGGCACAGGCTGGCGACGCAGGTCAGCGCCAATGTCCTGTCCCGGAAAGCCATCTGCGCGGCGACGGGCGCATCGCGGAAGGGCGGCAGGTCATGCGCAGTCGGGATCACCAGCACACCGTCCTTGCCGAGCAGCGCATGCAGCCGCGCCGTCAGCCTCTCGCGTTCGCGCCATGCCAAGGCGATGGCATCCGGCGTGACGGTGGCGGCGAGCTCGATGCGATCCGCCACGGCGGGGCTGAGGTCGCGGCCAGGCTCGCGCGCCCAGGTGCCGTGCGTCGTCCAGAGCTCGCCGAGTTGCAGCGGCCGGAAGGTGTCGAGCCAATGCGCGGCGCCTTCCTCATACAGCGTGATGCCTTCGGCCGGGCCGAGGCCCTGGGCCGCATCGCGCAGCGCGGCGCCAAGCGTGGGCAGCGGAATCTCGAAGGCATCCTCGGCGATCAGCAGGCGTGGGGTGACATCCGGCGCGGCGCCGAAGAAGATTTCCCCCACGCGCCGCAGCAGCGTGGCATCCCGTGCGAACCAGCCCACCGTGTCGATGCTCGGCGCCATCGGCATCACGCCGGCGACGGAAACGCGTCCATGCGTGGTGCGGATGCCGTAGAGGCCGCAGAAGGAGGATGGGACGCGGACGGAGCCGCCCGTATCCGTGCCGAAGGCGAAGTCACAGAGCCCGGCGGCAACCGCGGCGGCGGAGCCAGAGGAGGATCCGCCCGGCACGCGATCCGGCGCGCGCGGATTGATCGGCGCGCCGTAATGCGGGTTCTCGCCGAACAGCCCGCTCGCGATTTCATCCGTATGCGTCTTGCCGATCAGCGTCGCCCCGGCATCCAGCACCGGCAGCAGGGCGGAGGCGGTGGTGAGCGAGACGGGCGCGTCGCGGAGACGGTCCGGATTTCCCCAGCCACTGCGCGTGCCCGCCACATCGAACAGGTCTTTCGCCGCAAAGGTCAGCCCCGCAAGCGGGCCGGTGGCGGCGCCTTCGATGCGGACGTCGCCATGCGCGACAAAGGCGCTGGCACGGATTTTTTCCGGGCTCATTCCGCGGCCGCCTTATGGGTCGTGCGGTCGAGGCCGTAGCTGTCCATGAAACCCTCCACAAAGCTCTTCTCCCGCGCCCAGTCGTGGAAGCGGTAGCTGTTGCCGCGCGTCACGAAGGGCGCGCCGGAATAGAACATCTCGTATTGCAGATGGCGTGATCCGAATTCGGAGCCGATGGCGTCCCAGACCAGCTTCATCAGCTTCACCCGGCCTTCGCTATCCGTCACCGGGGAGCGCTGTGCGGCATGGATCAGGCCCTCGATCTCGCCACCGTCGAAATCCGCCGCGGAGGACGGCACCATGATGACGCCGCCACCGGCCAGGCCGCGGATGGCCTCGATGAATTCGGGATAGGTGGTCTGGGCGATGACCTGTGCGGTGACCAGCATCGGGCGGTTGGGCACGAAATAGCCGTGAAACTCCTCGCCCGCCGCCTCCATGGCGACAACCAGCGCCTCGATGTTCTGGGATTTTGCCGCGAGCAAGCCGAGTGTTTCGCGCGTCTGTGGAAAGCCCAGAATGCCGTTCACCTCGGCCACCTTGTGCGCGAGGCCCAGAAGAAACCGCAACTTCACCATCAGCCGCACGATGCACTGGTAGTTCTGCATCACATGCGCTCGCGTCTCATGCCACTGCGCCTGGGCCATGCGCAGGTCCTTGTGGACGAAGACGCGGTCCCAGGGGATTTTCACGTCGTCAAAGAACACCACCGCATCGTTCTCATCGAAGCGGGATGAGAGCGGGTAGTCGAAGGTGGAGGTGGCGGCGGCCTCGTAGCTGCGGCGGGAATGAAGTTTTACGCCCTTGCTCGCCATCGGCGTGACGGCCGTAAACGCAAAAGCCTCGTCACCCGCGCCGAGCGCGGCGAAACCGGACACCATCAGGTCATTCGCCATGATGCCGCTGGTCGCCAGCATCTTGGCGCCGCGGATGGTGATGCCGTGGCTGTCCTCATCCACCACGCTGGCGACCAGCCCGCCACCTGGCTGGTCTTTCGCGGATTTCGATTTGTCCGCCTGCGGATTGACGATGACGTAGGACAGGAAGCGATCCTCGTCGCGCGCCTGGCGGAAGTAATCCGCCAGCGCTGCGGCCCGCTTCGGTTCATAGGCGTGCAGCCCCATCATGAAGCCGACGAAGGTGGAGGCGACATGGTCCGGCGACCGGCCGATCATGCCGCAGCTCTGCTCCGCCCAGCGTTCCATGGTACGCCGGCGCGTGACGAGTTCCGCATGGTTGCGCGGCAGCGACCAGGACAGATTCGTCTGAGCGCCGGTCTCGGTCGCAAAGGTCATCTCGTCGGTATGCCGCGCCTGGTAGTCATACAATGCGGCGGCAGAGGCGACGGCGCCGGCGAATGCTGGGTCGATGGTGACATCCTGCACGCGCCGGCCATCGATGAAGATGGTGCGGTCATCCCGCAGGCTGCGCAGATGGGCGGCGCCGTCCTTCACCATATCAGGCTCCAATACGATCCGAGGCGAGGGTGAGGTCCACAAGCTCCGCCTCGTCATAGGCGAGCAGTGAGTCGTAATCCGCGCCCGCCTGTTCAACAAACAGGTCGCGGGCGATGCCGCGCGCGATGCGCTCCACCGTCGGCCGCAGCGTCGAGATGCCGGCGGAGGAAGCGGTGGAGGGCATGGCGGCGAAGGAGGAGGAGCGCAGCCGCGCGAGCCAGGGTGCGGCGCCAGGCGACCGTTCGGTGAAGGCGAAACTGTCGGTGAGATAGGGGTAGGCGCCGAGCAGCCTGTCTTCCACCGCCGGCGCAAAGCGATCGCGCCACAATGCGATGTCACCGGCAACGGCCGACAATTCGGGACGCAGCGACAGGTCCACGACCAGCCCGGTGCCAACGATCAGGAAGTCGGCTTCCAACGTCGTGCGCGGCGCCTCCAGGTGGATCGTCTCCCCCACCATGCCGACCGAAGTCAGCGACGCGCCCAGATGCAGGAAGAAGCGGTCATGTGCGGCGCATCTCGCAAACGTTTCCTGCGGTGGCGGCTGGTTCAGCGCGAACAGCGTCTGCATGAACCGCCATTTGTTCGAGTCTGGCAGATCGGCGAAGTGATGCAGAAACCCGTGGAATTCCATCCAGCGATTGGGATTGACGGAAGGCAGAACCGGCCGCCGCGCCAGCAGATCGACGCGCGCCGCGCCGGCTTCCAGCGCCGTTGCCGCATTGTCGAAGGCGGAGGCGCCCGCGCCCAGCACAGCAACGCGCTTTCCGGCCAGTCGGGGAAAATCGATGGGCTGCGCGGTATGAGCGTAGTGTGTGGAGGGCAGCGCCTGCGCAATCATGGCCGGCACCTGCCAGCCGCCATTGCCGTCCAGCCCCGTGGCCAGCACCACCTGCCGCGCCAGCAGCCGCCGCGCCGTGCCATCCGCACGCACCGCCTGCACGGCCAGCAGCGAATCGCCTTCGGGTGCGATGCCGGTCACGCGCCAGCCATGCCGCACGGGCAGCGCCAGCACGCGCTGCAACCAGGTGAGGTAGGCCTGCCAATCCTCCCGCCCGATCTTGTGCAGGGCGTCCCAGGCGGCCGCGCCGTGCCGTGCCTCATACCAGGCGCGCACGGAGAGCGAGGGCAGCCCAAGTTCCGGCCCCGTGACGTGCTTCGGCGTGCGCAGCGTGTGCATGCGGGCGAAGCGCGTCCAGACGCCGGCCTGGCCCTCCAGCTCCGCCTCCAGCACCGCGATGTTCTCGATGCGCGCGCGCTTCAGCGCGAAGGCGGCGGCCAGCCCACACTGCCCGCCGCCCACCACCAGCACATCCAGCACCGGCCCTTGCGGATGCGCCAGCGGCCGTACCCAGGGCCGCGCCGGATAGGCCAGCGTCGCCAGTTCCCAGGCCACGCGCGATTCCAATCGCGTGAGCGCGTCGTCCAGATGCGGGGGCGTGAAGCTGTCCATGGTGGCACGGAATCCTGGCGACGATGATGCAGTTCCCCCAAGGGGTCCTGCCATTCCATGTCGCCCAGGCCCGTTTCTACGGCCAACCGGGGCGACACCACTCTAGCATGGCGCGACGCGTCGTAAACCGCTTAGCCGGCGGGCGCGAACCATTTGGCGTCGAGCGCGGTGAGAAAACCATCGGCCTGCATGGCGGCGAGATGCCGGTTGATCTCCGCCATCAGCGTGGCGTCTTCCTTGCGCGTGTTGATGCCCACATCCCGCGCATCCCAGACCGGGGAGACGCCGAGCCGAACGCGGCTGTTGCGCGCGATGTTCCAGCGCAGCACGGGCTGCGTGTTCACCACGCATTCCACGCGGCCGATCACCAGATCCTGCAAGGCCAGCGGGAATTCGTTGTAGACGCGCATCTCCTTCACCGTCGCACCGTGATTGTCGCGGACATAGCGTTCGCCGGAGGTGCCAACCTGCACGCCGACGATGCGACCGGCCAGGTCCTCCGGCCTGTCGATCACCAGGTTGGGGCGATAGCCCGCGGCGATGCCGGTCTTGTAGTAGGGGGTGGAGAAGGCGATGCGATCGGCGCGGTCCTGGGTCCATGTCATCGCGGTGATGAGGGTATCGACGCGGCCGGAGGTGAGCGCCGCGATCAGCCCCGCGAAGGAAATCACCTGCCACTGGATGCGCAGGCCCATGCGCTTGCCGAGTTCCTCGCCGAGATCGACGTCGAAGCCCGTCAGCGTGCCCGCCTGCATGAACTCGAAGGGTGGAAAGGCGCCGCCATTGCCGACATTCAGCACGCCGGCGGCGCGCACCCGCGCCAGCGTGTCATCCGTCTGTGCCAAGGCGAGGGAAGGTGCGGCGAGGGTCGCGGCCAGCGCCGCGCGGCGGGTGAGGATCATGTCTGTGTCCTTCATTCGGAAATCGAATCGGGCCGCAGGACGCGACCGAGAAAGGCACGGGTGCGCGGCTCACGCGGGTTGCCGAGCACATCGGCCGGCGCGCCCTGTTCCACCACCAGCCCGCCATCCATGAAGACGACGCGGTCGGCGACATCGCGGGCAAAACCCATCTCATGGGTGACGACCAGCATGGTCATCCCCTCCTCCGCCAGCTTGCGCATCACGGCCAGCACTTCGCCGACCAGCTCGGGATCGAGGGCGGAGGTCACCTCGTCGAAGAGCATCACCGCGGGCTGCATCGCCAAGGCGCGGGCGATGGCAACGCGCTGCTGCTGTCCGCCGGACAGGTCGGCCGGATAGGCCAGCATCTTGTGCCCCAGCCCGACGCGATCCAGCAGCGCGCGGGCCGTCGCCTCCGCCTCCGCACGCGGGCGCCGCAACACCTGCACGGGCGCTTCCATGACATTGCCGAGGGCGGTCATATGCGGGAACAGGTTGAAGGCCTGGAAGACGATGCCGATGCGGCGCCGCGCCAAGGTCATCGCGCGTTCCGGCACACGCAGCCGCGCGCCGCCGCGTTCGGGGCCCCAGCCGATATGCTGGCCGTCGACGATGACCTCGCCGGATTCAAAGGGCTCCAGCCCATTCAGGCAGGCAAGCAGCGTGGACTTGCCACTGCCGGAGGGGCCGATGACGCAGACCACCTCGCCCGGCGCGACATCGAGGTCCACGCCGCGCAGCACGGGCGTGGCGCCGTAGGATTTGTGCAGGTTGCGGATGCGGATGGTGCTCATGGCAGGTTCGCCAAGGCGGGCGGAATCAGCGCGCCGTCACGCATCAGGAAGGCGCCATCGGCCAGCACATGCTTCAGGTCGCGCGGCCGCGCCGCCATCAGCAGGCGGGGGACGATTTCCTCCGGCTTCGCATCGGTGAAGGCGGCGGCACGCAGGTCGAAGGCCAGAAGGTCCGCACGCGCGCCCATCGCCAATGTCGCGCCATCGGTGGCGATGGTCATGATCTGCGCGGGCGTCGGCCATTCCGCATCGGGCCGGCCGGCGCGCGGCAGCAGCAGCGCGAATTTCGCGGCCTCCAGCATGTCCTGCGTGTCGTTGCTGCCGGGACCGTCCGAACCGATGCCGAGGCGCACGCCGCGCGCGATGGCCCGCGCCACCGGGGCGATGCCGCTGCCCAGGCGCAGATTGGCGAGCGGGTTGTGCGCCATCCTTGTGCCGGAGGCCGCCAGCAGGTCCAGCTCCGAATCCGTCAGATGCACGCAATGCGCATAGTCCACATGCGGCCCCGCCAGGCCGAGCCGTTCGAGATGCGTCAATGGGTCCGTGCCGAAGCGTGCGCGGCAATCGGCGGCATCCTTGCTGGTCTCGCACAAATGCAGATGCACGAAGGCGCCATGCTCCCGCGCCAGCGCGCCGATCCCCGCCAGAAGCGCATCCGTGCAGCGCTGCGGGGCGGAGGGGCCGAGGCCGATCTCGGCGCCCTTTGGCGGCGCCTTCACCAGCGCTTCGGCGACGGCCAGCGCCGCCTCCGTGCTCGGCGGCGTGAAGCTGGCGGAGGGGGTGGGAAGGTCGCGCAGCATCATCGCGACGCGGGCGCGGATGCCGCCTTCGGCCCAGGCGGCGGCGGCGATGGCGACCGATTCCACATTCGGCGGAATCTGCCGGAAATGATCCGTCACGCGCACCGCGCCGCCGCGAATCGCCTCGGCCGCCGAGATCAGGATGGCCTGGCGGATGCGCGCCTCCGGCAGGGCGTCCTGGCCATCGGCATATTCGGCGGCGAGCCATTCATCCAGCCGCGCCATGGGCGCACGGCCGCGCGCCAGGCTTTCGGGCGAATGGGTATGGGCATTGACGAAGGCGGGCAGCAGCAGCAGGTGGCTGGCCTCGACAATCTCCGCATCGGTGATGTCCAGCGACATGCCGATATCGGCGATACGGCCATCGCGCAGCAGCACATCCACACCGGCGCGCGGCGTCCAGTCCCCGCCACCCGCCAGCAGCGTGGCGCCTCGGAACAGCAGCGGCCTCATGCGACTCTCCAGCGGGATTCCAGCCGCGCCACCAGCCAGACCAGCGGCAGTGTCATCGCCAGATACATCAGCGCCACGCCCGCGAAGGGGCTGAAGGTATTGGCCTGCCAGGTCATGATATCGGTGCCCGCGCGCAGAAGGTCGGGGATGGCGATGACCGAGACCAGGGCGGTGTTCTTCAGCAGCGTGATCGCCTCATTGCCGATCGGCGGCAGCACGCGGCGCAGCGCCTGGGGCAGCACGATGCGCCGCATGGCCAGCCCCCAGCCCATGCCAAGCGACCGCGCCGCGCGCATCTGGCCGCGGTCGATGGACTGGATGCCGGCACGGACGATTTCCGTCACATAGGCGCCATTGGTCAGCGACAGCGCCAGGATGGCCACCGCCTTCGCCTCCAGCAGCAGGCCCAGCGAGGGCAGGCCGTAATAGAGGAACAGCATGGTCACCAGCAGTGGCACGCCACGCAGCAGCGTCACATAGAACACCGCCACCGCATTCAGCGGCGCCAATCCGGAAACCCGCGCCAGCCCGCCTACCAGGCCGATGGCCAACCCGATGACGATCGAGACGATGGCGAGCTGCGCGGTGGTAACGGCGCCGGAGGCCAGTGTCGGCAGCGATTCGACGAAGAGGTCCCATTCGAAATCCATGGGCTACAGAACCTTGCGGGCATGCGCCGCGATCTCATCCGGGCGGGCCAGCCAGATGCGCGGCCGTGCCGCCGCGATATGGGCCAGCACGCGGCGCAGATGCAGCAGGCGGAAGGGATGGCCGACGAGGAAGGGATGCAGCGACAGGTTGAACACCAGCGGCCATTTCTGCGAAAGGCGAAGCTGTTCCTCGAACTGGTCGATCAGGATGTCGGCCCAGACGGAGGGCGGCCACTTCGCTGCATGCAGAGCGGGGATGTCATTGGTCGGGCGCGAATAGGGCACGGTCACCAGCGTGCCGGCGCGCGTTGCCAGCAGCGTCGGCTGGTCGTCATGGGTCCAGTCCATGCTGTAGTCGAAGCCGGCCTCTGCCAGCAGGTCGGGGGTCACATGCGTCTGCGCCACCCAGGGACCCATCCAGCCACGCGGGGCCGCACCTTCCTCGGCCGCGATGCGGTCGCGGCATTGCGCGATCATCGCGGCCTCGCTGGCCTCGTCCATCTCCGACTGGCGCTCGGCATTGGTGCGGCCATGGGCCACGAACTCGTCGCCGCGTGCCCGAAAGGCGGCGGCGACCTCCGGGCACAGATCGTAGATCGCGGTGTTCAGCAGTGCCGCGGCCGGAATCGCATGCTCGTCCAGCGCATCGAGCAGGTTCCAGACACCGACGCGATTGCCCCAGTCCCGGAAGCCGTAATTCTGCACATCCGGTTCGGGTGAGGGATTCACCAGCGGAATCCCCATGCCTTCCGCGAAGGGAAAGGCTTCCAGATTCACCGCGACATGCACGGCCAGCCGCGCCCCGCCTGGCCAATCCCAGGCCGGGCGTTTCGCGATGGCGGAATAGGCGTAGCGACCGTGCTGGCGCATCAGGCACCCATCGGCGGCAGCATGCGCTCGGCGGCCGGCGGCAGGAATTGCGTCAGCATGAAGCTTTCGGCGGCGGGCGGATTGGTGACGTCGAAGGCTTCCGCCATCGCGGTGACCGTGGCGGCGGCGCGGGCGGGGTCGACGTGGCCCACGCCCTTCTCCCGCGCCGTCGGCGTCAGCACGGCTTCCCGCATGATGAAGCGCATGCGTTCCGTCTCCAGCGGCACATCGGCCAGCGGTTCCCGCGCCCGCACCGCGGCGATGGCGGCGGCGGGGTCGGTCAGGGCGTCCTTCAGCCCGGCCAGCGTGGCACGCACGAAACCGCGCACCATCTCCGGCTCCTTCACCGCCAGCTCCGCCGGCAGCAGCAACGCATTGCCGAACACGTCCACGCCGTAGTCGTTGAAGCGGAACATGCGGATATCCGCCTCCCGCTGCCCCAGCGCGCGCAGATTGAAGAAGGCGCCGGAGACGAAGGCGGTGATGGCATCGGCCTCGCCCCGGTGCAGCATCGGCTCCCGCAACGGCGGCGCCACGGTGATCCAGGTGACATCGCCGGGCGCCAGGCCATTCGCCTTGGCGAAGACCGGGAACAGCACGCGGCCGCTGTCGCCCGCCGGCGCGGCGATGCGCTTGCCGCGCAAATCGGCCGGCGTCTCGATGCCCCGCCCCGCCACGGTGATGACGCCCGCCAGGGTGCGGTCGAAATACTGGAACACATTGACCACGGCGCGGGCCGGGTGGTCGGCATTGTGCTTCACCACCGCACCGGGATCGCCGAAGCCGATCTCCGCCGCGCCCGCGGCCAGCTTGGTGACGACATCGCCCGACCCGAAGCCGCGCTGAATGGTGACGTTCAGCCCCTCCCGCGCAAAATGGCCGCGCTCGGCGGCGAGGAACCAGGCCGCGTGATAGCCCTGCGGCGTCCAGTCCAGCATCAGCCGCAGCGCGCGCGGCTGCGCCAGTGCGGGGGTTGCGAGCAGCGCGCCGGTGGCGGCGAGGAAACTGCGGCGTTGCATGACTCTCTCCTCAGGCGGCGATGGCGAGGGCGACACCGAACTGCGTGTCGATGCGCACGGTGTCGTGGTCGGTCTCGTTGGTGTCGGACAGCTCCAGATTGAAGAAGTCCTGGCGCTCCGCCGTGAAGAACGGCCCGGCATGCCAGGTGCCGCGATGCAGGCACAGCGCGGTGCCGCCGGGGATGCGGAAGATGGTGATGCCCTCGGCCGTCAGCGGCGCATCCGCGGGCGCCAGGCCGATGAACCAGTCGGCGCCATCGGTGGAGGCCAGGCACTGCGTCACGCGCAGGTGCCGCGTGATGCCGCGGATCAGCAGCGGCCGGTGCGGCAGCCGCATGATGTAGAAGCGCGGCGTGCCCTGCGTCAGGTCCAGCGTGGCGTCCTGCGCGCCGAAGGGCGTGCCGTCCTCGCCCGGCAGCACCAGCGTGCCGAAGGGGGCGATGGTCTCCGGCGTGGCGTCGACGGGGGTGGTCAGGATCGTGTTCATGCGGCGACGGTCTCCGGCAGGTCGAAGGGGGCGAGTTCGGCATGGTCGCCGTGCAGGAAATGCGCCCAGTCGCTGTCCTGCTGGTCGAGGAACAGCTGGCGCTTCACACCTTCCACCAGGCGCGGCAGCGCGTATTTCATGCCGCTGACGCTGGCCGCGACCGGGCCCAGGCTGAGCGAGGCGGCGCCGGTGATGCTGAAGACGCGCGTGACCCAGGTGGCCTTGCCCGCCACCTTCTCCTGGAACCCACCGAGGCGGTCGAGATAGGGCTGGCGCAGCATGCGGGGTTCCATCGCATCGGCCGGCGGCGTGAAGCGGTCGCCCCAGACCGCGATCTCCGGCACCAGCGCAGCATATTCAGGGCAGAGCGACATGTCGGAGAGGAAGCCGGTGGCGATCACCAGCCGGTCGAAGACCTGGCGGCGACCATTGCCCTCCACCACGATCTCCTCGCCCGTCCAGCGCACGGCATCCCAGGGCATGCCGGTGGCGATGCGGAAGCCGGGCAAGGCGAGGGCGGTGTCGAAGGTGGGCTGCGGCGGTGGCTGGCCGATGCGGCGCAGGCGCATCGCATAGGCCCATTTCGCCGTATCGGGCAGGTCGACATAATGCGCGAGGAAGCCGGCGCTTTCCATCCAGCGGCGCGGATTGTCGCGCGGCACTTCGGGGCGGCGGATGCAGATGGTGGCGGTGGCGGCGCCGGCCTGAAGCGCCGTGATGGCGATGTCGAAGGCGGTGGCGCCGGCGCCGAGCACGCCGACGCGTTCGCCCGCGAAGCCCGCCGGGTCCAGCATGTCATTGGCATGCAGCACGCGACCGGCCGGCAGGGCGGCGGCGATCTCCGGCGGAATCACATGGCCGCCGCTGCCGCCCGAACCGGTGGCCATCACCACGCTGCGGGCGTGGCACAGCAGCGGGCCATCGGGCGTGTCGAAGCGCAGCGCCAGCAGCGTGCCGCCCTCCACCGGCGCCATCGCCACCAGCCGGTGGCCATTCCGCACGGGCAGGTCCATCACCCGGCGGAACCAGTTCAGGTAGTCCATCCAGGCGGTGCGCGGCACGCGGTACATCGCGTTCCAGCCCTCGGCGCCGTGCTGCGCTTCCCACCACGCCCGGAAGCTGGCGGCGGGCAGGCCGCCATCCGGGCCGGTGAGGTCCTTCGGCGTGCGGAGCATGGCCATCCGCCCGAAGGTCACCCAGGGACCCTCCTGGCCCGCTGGCGCGGCGTCGAAGATGCCGATCCGCGTCACCTGTTCGCGCCGCAGCGCGGCGGCGGTGGCCAGGCCGTACATGCCGCCGCCGATGATGGCGCAGTCCAGGATGTCGGCGCCCTTTGGGGTCACCCAGGGCACGGCGGGATAGGCGAGCAATTCCATCTGCCGCGCCAATTGGCGCTCCAGCTCGGCCAGGGATGTGGCCAGGACAGGGGGTGCGGTCACGCGGGTCTCCGCGATGGGGAAGGGGTGGGCAGGGCGCAGGGCGGCGGCCGCGCGACCCGGTGCGGGGCGCGACGGTGCTGGGTCAGGCGGTTGGTCGCCACCGGCCACGGGCACGGGCCAGCCCATGCGCGCGCGGCGGCCGTCCCGGGCGCCTGGGGCGTCCGGCGGCGGCATTGCGGCAAGGGGGCCAGCACTTCATGTTTTGGGCGTCGCAAATGTCATGCCAATTCGCCGGGCTTGGCGATGCGGGGATTTGCCGCCCGATCTGGCGCGGCTTTCGGCAACCTCGCCATCGCTTTGCCCGAACGCCGTGCAGATCAGCGACGATATGCCGTGGCTGCCCGCATATTGACCGATTGCGCCGCGCGCCGCGCGCCCGATAGGCTCGCCGACCGGACAGGGAGACATCCGCCATGCAAGTTGCACGCTTCATGGGGCGCGGCCGCGGGCTGGCCCGCCGCGCTTTGCTCGGCATGCTGCTGGCATTCGGCGCCGCCTCGGCCTCGGCGCAGGACCTGACCATCGGCGTGCGCTCCGGCCCCCTGTCGATCGACCCGCATTTCTCCTCCGCCGGGCAGCACGCCTCCGCCCTGCGCAACATCTTCGATGCGCTGGTGCGCCGCAGCGCGGATATGGAGCTGCAGCCGAACCTCGCTTTGTCCTGGCGCCCGATCGACACCACCACCTGGGAATTCGCCCTGCGCCGCGATGTGCGCTGGCACGACGGCACGCCCTTCACGGCGGCCGATGTGAAGTTCTCGGTGGAACGCATCCCGACCGTGGTGGCCGGCACCGGTGGCCTCGCCGCCTATGTGCGCAGCATCAAATCCACCGAGGTGGTGGACGACCACACCGTCCGCTTCACCACCGACGGCCCGGCGCCGACCCTGATGGCGGAGCTGGACCGCGTCTTCATCGTGCAGGCGCGCGCGGCGCAGGGGGCGGACAATGCCACCTTCCGCGCCGGCACGGCGGCCATCGGCACCGGTCCCTATCGCTACATATCGTGGGCGCCGCGGGGCGACCTGGTCCTGGAACGCTTCGATGGCTACTGGGGCGAGCGCCCCGCCTATGGCCGCGTGACCTTCCGCGAGATCGGCAATGACAGCGCCCGCGTCTCCGCTTTGCTGGCCGGGGATGTCGATGTCATCAACTACGTCCCACCATCCGCTGTCTCCACCATGGCGCGCAATGCGCAGGTGGCGGTGGTGCAGGCGCCCTCCATCTACGTCTTCCTGCTGCATCCGGATGGCCGCGACCAGTCGCCGCTGGTGACCGACAACGAAGGTAAGCCCTTCGCGGTCAGCCCGTTCCGCGATGTGCGGGTGCGCCGTGCCCTGTCGCTGTCGATCAACCGCCAGGGCATGGCGCGGAACATCATGGAAGGCCTTGCGGAGCCGGCGAACACGCCGCTGCCCGCCAGCTTCTTCGGCGTGCCCGCCAATGCCCCGACGCTGCGCTACGACCCGGCCGAGGCGCGGCGGCTGCTGGCGGAGGCCGGCTATCCGCGTGGCTTCAAGGTGCAGCTGCATTGCACGAACGACCGCTTCGCCGGCGATGCGCGGGTCTGCGCCGCGCTCGGCCAGTCCCTGGCGCAGATCGGCATCACGGCGGAGGTGAATGCGCTGCCGACCTCGGTCTATTTCACCAACTACACGCGCGGCGACTTCAGCCTGGCGATGAATGGCTGGGGCACGCTGACGGGTGACGCCACCTATATGCTCGCCTCCCTGCTGCACACGCGCGGCGTCGATCCGCGCTTCGGCACCTTCAACCGCATGCGCTATTCCAACCCGGCGATCGATGCCGTGACGCGGGAGAGCCTGGCGGCGATGGAGGAGGGCCAGCGCCGCGCCATCCTGGAACGCGGCATCGGCACCATCATGGAGGAGCATGCGATCATTCCGATCGTGACGCTTTCCGCGGTCTGGGCAGTGAATGCCCGGCGGGTCAGCTTCACGGCGCGGATGGATGAGGAGACACTGGCGGCTTCCGTCCGCCCGGCGCCCTGATCGCCGCCCGCCTTCCCGGAACCCGCCTTCCCAAAGTGGGTTGCCTGTGGCGGCCGGGCGTGGTCATTCTGCCGGCCAATGGACGCCGAAACGGATCTCGCCCCGCTGCTTTCCGCCGTCGCCGGCGGCGACCGTACCGCCTTGCGGGCGATCTACGAGCGGCAGGCGACCCGGCTGTTCGGCGTGGCCAATGCCATATTGCGGGACCGCGACGCGGCCGCCGATGCGATGCAGGACGCCTTCCTGCGCATCGCCGGGCGCGCCGGCCAGTTCGACCCGGAACGCGGCACGCCGGAGGCCTGGCTCGCCGCCATCGTCCGCTACGCCGCGCTGGACCTGGCCCGCGCCCGCGGCCGTGAAATCCCCTCCGACGACCCCGCCTTGGGCGACCAGCCGGTGCCGGCGGAAGCGCTGGATCAGGTGGAGAGCAGCGCCGAGGGCCGCCGCCTGCGCCAGTGCTTGGCGACGCTGGAGGAGCGCAACCGGCGCGGCATCGTGCTGGCCTTCGTGCACGGGCTGAGCCATGCGCAGATCGCGGCGCGGCTGGAACTGCCGCTGGGCACGGTCAAGGCCTGGATCCGGCGCGGCCTGTTGCGGCTGCGGGAGTGCCTGGCATGAACCTCCCCAGCCTCACCCCCGAGGAACGCGACGGGCTCGCCGCCGAATATGTGCTGGGCACGCTGGAGGCGCGGGAGGCCCGGGCGGTCGCCGCCGCGCTGCCGGGCGATGCCGCCCTGGCCGAGGCCGTGGCGGTATGGGAGGCGCGGCTGGCGCTGCTGACGGTCCTGGCCCCACCCGAGGCGCCGCCGCCCGGGCTGTGGGACCGAATCGCCGCGGCGCTGGATCCCGCGCCTGCTGCCAAGCCGAAATCCTGGCTGGCCGGGCTGCTCGACCCCTGGCGGATCGGGGCCATCGGCGGCACAGCCCTGGCCGCCACCCTGGCCGCCTTCATCCTGCTGCGGCCGGAACCCGCGCCGCGCATGATGACCGTGCTGCTGACCGATCGCGACCAGCCGGCCTGGCTGGTGGAAGCCGACCAGGGCGGGCTGCGCCTCGCCTCGCTCAACCCGCGTCCGGCGCCGGAAGGCCGGGCGCTGCAGCTCTGGGCGCTGCCGCAGGGCGCCACCGCGCCGACCTCGCTGGGCCTGATCCCGGCCGAGGGGCGCGTCAGCGTCGCCCCGCAGGTCATCCAGCCGAGCCCGGGCATGCTGATCGAGATCACGGTGGAGCCACCGGGCGGCTCGCCCACCGGCCGCCCGACCGGGCCGATCCTGTTCATCGGCCGCCTGGCACCCGCCACCGGAAGCTGATTCTTTTCGCGGCCGGCTGCATCCAGTGGCCGCCGCCCTCCGTAACGCCTGCATCGGGGCCGCCAAGGCTTCGCAGGACACGGAGAGAAAACCAATGTCACCGACCCTTCGCACAGCCCTTGCCGCCGCCGCCCTTCTGACCGGCGGTGCCGTCGCTGCCGAGGCCGCGACGCTGATCGGCCTGACGGCCGACAACCGCCTGGTCCGCATCGACAGCGACACCCGCCAGGCCAGCGCGCCGGTGCGCGTGACTGGCGCCGAGGGGCGCCTGCTCGGCATCGACCAGCGGCCGCAGAACGGCATGCTCTATGGCGTGACCGATGCCGGCCAGATCGTGACCATCGACCCGATGAGCGGCCGCGCCACCCAGGTCTCCCGCCTCAACATGCCCTTCGAGAGCGGCGGTCGCGCCGTGGTGGACTTCAACCCGGCCGCCAACCGCCTGCGCCTGATGGGCATGAGCGGCGTGAACTTCCGGGTGAATGTCGAGACCGGCGAAGTGGTGCGCGACGGCCAGCTCAAGTACCAGGATGGTTCGGCGCAGGCCGGCACCACGCCGCGCGTCACCGCCGGGGCCTATACCAACAGCGTCGCCCCGCCCGCCGGTGCGCCGGCCGCGGGCCAGCCTGGCGCGCCGACCACGGCGCTCTATACGATCGACACGCTGCTCGGCAGCTACAACCTGCAGGCGCCGCCGAATGACGGCGTGCAGCAGGTGAAGGGCATGCTGGGCATGACCATGCCGGTGCAGGTGGGCTTCGACATCCTGTCGAATGGCTCGGGCGGCAATATGGGCTTCGTCCTGGCCGGCAATACGCTGCATTCCATCAACCTGGAGAACGGCGCACTGACCGCCACGGGTCCCGTCACCGGCCTGCCGGATGGCGAGATCCTCGACATCGCCGCGATGCGCTGACCTCTCCCTCCCGGCACATCGCAGGCGTCGCCGCCGTCGCGCTTCCGCGCGGCGGCGGTGTTTTTTTGCGCGGTCGATCTGGACAGCGCCCCGACTTGCGTCGATGGCTGTTGAGAGACCGCTTGAGAACACCGGCGGGTCGGTCCTGCGGTGCTTTTCCGCCCCTGCGGCGTTCCCGCATGCGGCCGATGCAACCAGCATCGGCCGCATACGGCGCCTGGCAGGGACGAAAAATCACCTGCCGGACCTCAGCCGCCGGCATTCTCAAACGATCTCTGACAAGGGGAGATCAATCGGCCATGCGGATGCTGGTGCTGGGGGCCGGGGCGCTCGGTGGCTATTTCGGTGGGCGTGCGCTGGAACGTGGGCTGGACGTCACCTTCCTGGTCCGGCCGGGCCGCGCGGCGGTGCTGGCGCGGGACGGGCTGCGGGTGCGCAGCACCCATGGCGACATCGACCGGGCCGTGACCACAACCCAGCAGGCCGGGCCGGGCTTCGATGTCGTGCTGCTGTCCTGCAAGGCCTATGACCTGGACAGCGCCATCGCGGCCATCGCCCCGGCGGTGCAGGCCGGCGCGGCGGTGCTGCCGATCCTGAACGGCATGGCGCATCTCGACCGCCTGAACGCCGCCTTCGGCCAAGACCGCGTCTGGGGCGGGTTGGCGAAATGCGCGGCGACGCTGCGGCCGGATGGCGTGGTGCAGCATCTGGGCGACTGGCACTGGCTGACCTTCGGCGAGCAGGACGGCCGCATGGATGGCCGTGCCGCGGCCCTGGCCGCAGCGCTGGGCGAGAAGCCGGGCCTGGTCGCCCAGGCGGTGCCCGACATCCAGAGGCGGATGTGGGAGAAGCTGGTGCATCTCGGCACCGTCGCCGCCGGCACCGTGCTGATGCGCGCCAGCGTCGGCGAGATCGTCCGCGCCGGCGGCACCGCCTTCCTGCTCCGACTGCTGGAGGGCAATGCCGCCATCGCAGCGGCGATGGGCCATGTGATGACCCAGGCCTTCATGGACAGCTACCGCGCCATGTTCTCCGACCCCGCCAGCGCCTACACCGCCTCCATGCTGCGGGACCTGGAGGCCGGCGGGCGGACCGAGGCGGACCATATCCTGGGCTATCTCGCCGCCGAGGCAGGCGCGGCCGGGCTGCCGGCGGAACTGCTGGAACTGGCCCATCTGCATGCCCGCGCCCATGACCAGCGCCGCGATGCGGGGCGGCTGGCATGAGCGACCGGGTGCGCCTGACCTCCGAACAGCTCAGCATCGAGGTGAAGGCGGAGGGCGCGGAGCTCGCCAGCCTGAAGAATGCCGCGGGCCAGGAATACCTCTGGCAGGCCGGGCCGGATTGGAAGCGCCATTCCCCGGTGCTGTTCCCCATCGTCGGCAAGCTGCGCAACGACAGGCTGCAGGTCGGCGCCGACTCCTTCCCCATGGGCCAGCACGGCTTCGCCCGCGACAGCCGGTTCGAGCTGGTGGAGCAAAGCGCCAGCGCCTGCCGCTTCCTGCTGGCCGACAGCGCGGCGACGCGCGCCGTCTATCCCTTCCCCTTCCGGCTGGAGATCGGCTACGCGCTGCATGGCGCCTCGCTCACCGCCAGCTATGCGGTCCACAACCCCGGGGAGGGCACGCTGCCCTTCTCCCTCGGCGCGCATCCGGCCTTCCGCTGGCCGCTGCCGGGCGCGGGCAGCAAGCCGGCGCATCGCATCGAGTTCGAGCAGACGGAAGCCGGCCCGGTCTGGCGACTGGATGGGGAGGGGCTGATCGACGCCACGCCGCAGCCGCTGCCCGTGCATGGCCGCAACCTCGGCCTGCGGGAGGATCTGTTCCGCCCATCCGCCATGATCCTGCTGAACCTGGCCAGCCGCCGCCTGCGCTACGCCGCCGCCGGGGCGACCGGACTGGAGATCACCTGGCAGGGCTTCGGCCATCTCGGGCTGTGGATGCTGCCCGGGGCGGAGTTCCTGTGCATCGAGCCCTGGGCCGGCTTCGCCGATCCGGCGCAGTTCCATGGCGATATCTGGGCCAAGCCGGGGATCGAGATGCTGGGGGCGGGGGAAAGCCGGCATTTCATGTGGCGGGTCGGTTTGGCCTGAGGCCCCCGGCTTTGCGCCGTCCTGGCGCGGGGCTATGGTCCGGCGCATCGCGTGCTCGAAGGATCCGCTCCGCATGGCCGATTACGTCATTCCGCCGCCCGCCCAGGCCTCCATCCCCGTCAAGGGTGGTGGGTCCTTCCCGGTTCGCCGCATCTTCTGCGTCGGCCGCAACTACGCCGAGCATGCCATCGAGATGGGCAGCGACCCGACGCGGGAGCCGCCCTTCTACTTCACCAAGCCGGCCGATGCCGTCGTCGTCAACGACGCCGACATGCCCTATCCCCCCGCCAGCAAGTCGCTGCACCATGAGATGGAGTTGGTGGTCGCCATCGGCACCGGCGGCGCCGATATCAGCCAGGCTGATGCCCTCAAGCACGTCTGGGGCTATTGCTGCGGCCTGGACATGACCCGCCGCGACCTGCAGAACGAGGCCAAGAAGACCGGCCGCCCCTGGGACATGGGCAAGGGTTTCGACAAGTCCGCCCCCATGGGCCTGCTGGTGCCGGCAGGTGACTTCGACCCCTCCAAGGGCAAGATCGAGCTGAAGGTCAACGGCAAGGTCACCCAGACGTCGGACCTGTCCAAGCTGATCTGGTCGGTGCCGGAGGTCATCGCCAACCTCTCCGGCCTGGTGCGGCTGGAACCGGGCGACCTCATCATGACCGGCACGCCGGAAGGCGTCGCCGCCGTGGTCAAGGGCGACCTGCTGGAAGGCATGGTCGAGGGCGTCGGCACGGTCACCGTCAAGATCGTCTAAGGCAAGAAAGCCCTCTCCGCCTGACAGGGGGGTTGGACGCATGCGTCCAACGGTTGGGTGAGGGGGGCCTTGTCACGGCCTCCACCGATCCAGAAGAGGCGCGCGCCGCCGCCAGGCTGCGTCCGTTTCCTTGAAACCCCCCTCACCCAAACCCTCTCCCCCCGTTGGGGGGAGAGGGCTTCCAGGCTCGGCCACATGACCCTCCGCATCGTCACCTGGAACATCAATTCCATCCGGCTGCGCCTGCCGCTGCTGGCCGACCTCGTCGCGGCGCTTTCGCCGGACGTCATCTGCCTGCAGGAAACCAAGTGCCCCGACGAATTCTTCCCGCATGAGGGGGTCGCCGCGCTCGGCTTCGAACATCGCGCGGTGCGCGGCATGAAGGGCTATAACGGCGTCGCCATCCTCTCGAAGCTGCCCTTCACTCGGCGCGACGGCGTGGACCCCGACTGGTGCGCCAAGGGCGACTGCCGGCATATCGCGGTGGAGTTGGACGCGCCCGGTGGCCCGGTGGAGCTGCACGACTTCTACATCCCGGCCGGCGGCGACATTCCCGACCGCGACCTCAACGTGAAATTCGCCCATAAGCTGGACTTCGTCGCGGAGGCCACGGCCTGGTCCGCCTCCCGCGCGGCGGCCGGCGGCTTCAGGCGGGCGGTGCTGGTCGGCGACCTGAACATCGCGCCGCTGGAACACGATGTCTGGTCGCACAAGCAGCTTCTGAAAATCGTCTCCCACACCCCGGTCGAGACCGAGGCGCTGAATGCCATGATGAAGGCGGGCGCCTGGCACGATGCGCTGCGCCACTTCGTGCCGGCGGATCAGAAGCTGTATACGTGGTGGTCCTATCGCGCCGCGGATTGGCGCGCGGCGGATCGCGGGCGGCGGCTGGACCATGTCTGGGTTTCTCCGGATCTCGCCGGGGGGCTGCGCGGCATGACCGTGCTGAAGGATGCGCGCGGCTGGGCCGGGCCATCGGACCATGTGCCGGTGCTGGTGGAGTTGGCGACCTAGGGAACGACCGATGCTCGAAAGCCTGAGCGGCGCGACACGCGTCTTCGTCATCATCGGCGACCCGATCGCGCAGGTGCAGTCGCCCGGCGCCATCACGCGGGATTTCGTGGCGCGTGGCCAGAATGCGGTGCTGGTGCCGGCGCATGTGACGGCGGCGGAGGTCGACGACTACATCCGCGGCGCGTCGAAGGCTCGCAACCTGCACGGCATCGTGGCGACGGTGCCGCATAAATTCGCCGCCTTCCGCCACTGCGCCAGCACGACGGAGCGCGCGGGTTTTCTGGAATCGGTCAATGTCCTGCGGCGCGACGCGCAGGGACGCTGGCATGGCGACATGACCGATGGCGCGGCCTTCGTCGCCGGCCTCCGCACCGCCGGCTGCCAACCTGCGGGCAAGCGCGTGCTGCTGGTGGGCGCGGGCGGGGCCGGCACGGCGATCGCGCTGGCCTTGCTGGAGGCCGGCGTGGCGGAGCTCGCGATCCATGACCAGGACATGGCGCGGCGCGACCGGCTGCTGGCGCGCCTGGCCGGGCGCCATTCGGCCCGGCTCGCCGCTGGCAGCGACGACCCCACGGGCTTCGATATCATCGCCCAGGCCACGCCCGCCGGGATGCAGCCGGGCGACGCCCTGCCGTTGCAGGCCGACCGTCTGACGGCGGCGATGTTCGTGGGCGATGTCATCACCAGCCCCGAAATCACGCCGCTGCTGCGCGCCGCCCGTGCCCTCGGCTGCGGCACGCAGACCGGCATCGGCATGTATGCCGCCGGCCGCGCCATGATCGTGGATTTTCTTCTGGGCGCCTGAATCGCTTCACCCCGCCACATCCGCCGCATGCGGGTCGTTCGCCACCCGCCGCAGCCGCCAGCCCAGCGCCAGGAACAGCCCGCCGGCGATGATCGCCTGCAGGGCCACCAGCCAGATCAGCGCCAGCAGCCCCGGCCCGGGCGAGACGATCATCCAGGCGCCGACCAGCACGGCGAGCGCACCCAGCGCGCCCAGCAGCACGCTGCCGCTGCGGAAGGCCAGCACCAGCCGGATCACGCCGACCACGATCGACCAGGCGCCCACCATCACCACCAGCAGCACGGCCGAGACCACCGGCAGCAGCAGCAGCGCCACCGCCGCGGCGAGGGAGGCGACGCCGTCGATCCACAGCCAGGTCTTCGACTGCGCCGCGCCAGCGCCACCCCGCACCGCCTGGCTGATGGAGGATATGCCGTCGATCGCCAGGAAGGCGGCCAGGAAGCCCAGGATGAAGGCCAGCCCGATCCCCGGCATCAGCAGCGCCACCAGCCCGAACAGGATGCCCGCCACGCCGCGCAGCAGGAACAGCCACCAGCCCTTGGCCAGCATCCGCACCACGGCGAAACGCCCCATCGCCTGCATATCCGACATCATCCGACTCCGAATCCCATCGCCCCCATCTCACACCGGCAGCGGCGCCTCGGCGATCACTTCCTCGATGACGGCGTAGGTGTGGCTGGATTTCACGCCCGGCAGGCTGAGCAGCACATCGCCCAGGAAGCGCCGATAGGCCGCCATGTCGCCGACCCGCGCCTTCACCAGATAGTCGAAGCCGCCGGCCACCATGTGGCATTCCAGCACCTCCGGCACGCGCTTCACCGCGATGGCGAAGCGGTCGAAGGCGTCGGGCGTGGTGTGGTCCAGGCTGATCTCGACGAAGACCAGCAGGCCCAGCCCGATCCGCGCCGCATCCAGCCGCGCGCCCCAGCCGGTGATGACGCCCTGGGCCTGCAACCGCCGCAGCCGTTCGGAGGCGGCGGAGGGCGACAGGCCGATGCGCGCCGCGAGTTCCGCCACCGTCGCCCGGCCCTCCCGTTGCAGCAGCGCCAGAAGGCGGCGGTCGATCCTGTCGATATCCGGGTCCATGGTCGGTTCCGCCGTTGATCCGCCGGCTGATACGCCGAAAATACCGCTCCATCCACGGCGAAACCCCCGGCATGCTGTGCGCATGTTCGAAGCCCCCTACGCCCCCTCCGAGGAAGCCGCGCGCGCCGCGCTGCTGGCCACCGCCCCCGCCCCGCAACCCTCCGCCGCGCCCCTGGCGCTGGACCTCGCCCAGGCGGCGCGGGAGGGTGGCGGCCCCCTGGCCGTCGAGGAAATCCTGCGCGGCTGGCCGCTTTCGACGCGGGAAGGCCTGGCGCTGATGGCGCTGGCGGAGGCGCTGCTGCGCGTGCCGGATGACGCGACGGCGGATGCGCTGATCGCGGAAAAACTGGCGGAGGGCGACTGGCGCCATCATGCGGAGGGTTTTGCCAGCGCCGCCTCCGGCTGGGCGCTGGCCATGGGGGCGCGGCTGGTCGGGCGGGGGGAGACGCCCGGCGGCGTGCTGGCGCCGATGGTCAAGCGCCTCGGCGTGCCGACGGTGCGCAATGCGGCGCGGCAGGCCGTGCGGCTGATGGGCGGGCAGTTCGTGCTCGGCGAGACCATCCAGGCGGCGCTGGCCCGCGCCGCGAAGTCCCCGCCGAACACGCGCCATTCCTACGACATGCTGGGGGAGGGTGCGCGCACGGCGGCGGATGCCCGCAAATACCTGGCCGCCTATCACGCCGCCTGCGAGGCCATCGGTCGCGCCGCCCAGGGCAGCCTGCCGGCCCGACCCGGCCTCTCCGTGAAGCTTTCCGCCATTCATCCGCGCTACGAGGCGGTGTCCCGCGACCGGGTGATGGCGGAGCTGCTGCCCGACCTGATCGGCCTGGCCCAGGCGGCGCGCGCCCATGACCTGAACCTCACCCTGGATGCGGAGGAGGCGGATCGGCTGGAACTGTCGCTGGAGCTGTTCGACCGGCTGCTGACGGAGCCGAGCCTGTCGGGCTGGGAAGGGCTCGGCCTGGCGGTGCAGGCCTACCAGAAGCGCGCCGGCGCGGTGGTGTCCTGGCTGGCGGGCCGGTCCGCGGCGACCGGGCGGCGGCTGATGGTGCGGCTGGTGAAGGGCGCCTATTGGGATGCGGAGATCAAGCGCACCCAGGAACGTGGGCTGGACGATTTCCCGGTCTGGACCCGCAAGGCGGCGACCGACCTCGCCTGGCTGACCCATGCCGCGGCACTGCTGGATGTGGCGAAACAGGGCCGCATTTTCCCGCAGCTTGCCACCCATAATGCGGCGAGCATCGCGGAGGCGCTGGCACTGGCCGAGGCCAAGGGCGTGAGCCCGGAAAAGTTCGAATTCCAGCGGCTGCACGGCATGGGCGGCGCGCTCTACGCCAAACTCGCGGAGAAGCGGCCGGATGTGGCGCTGCGCATCTATGCGCCGGTCGGCGTGCATGAGGATCTGCTGGCCTATCTGGTGCGGCGCCTGCTGGAGAATGGCGCGAATGGCGGCTTTGTCGCCGCGGTGGCGGATGAGTCCGTGACCTTTGAGCGGCTGCTGCGGCATCCTTCCGTCGCCCTGGCCGAAGGCCCGCCCCGCCATCCGCGGGTGAAGCGCCCGGCGGCACTGTTCGGCGATCGGCCGAACAGCCGCGGCGTGGAATTCGGCGACCGCCGCGCACTGGCCGCGCTGATCGCCGCGCGCGATGCCGCGCCAGCCTTGCCGGAGGTACCGGCGCAGGACCCGGCCGCCGCCGTGGCGGGCGCCCAGGCCGCCTTTCCCGCATGGAACGCGACACCCGTCGCGCAACGCGCGGCGGTTCTGCGCAAGGCAGCAGACAGCCTGGAGACGAATTCGGAAAAATTCATCGCGGCAATTCAGGAGGAGGGGTTTCGCACGCTGGACGACGCCCTGTCCGAACTGCGGGAGGCCATCGACTTCTGCCGCTACTACGCCGATGCGGCGGAACGCCTCGGCGCGCCCACCGCGCTGCCGGGGCCGGTGGGGGAGAGCAATGTGCTGAGCCTGTCCGGGCGCGGCGTGTTCCTCTGCATCTCGCCCTGGAATTTTCCGCTGGCGATCTTCCTTGGCCAGGTGGCGGCGGCGCTGGTGGCGGGGAACGCGGTGGTGGCCAAGCCGGCGCCGCAGACGCCGCGCATCGCCGGCCTCGCGGCGCAGGCGCTGCGGGCGGCGGGGTTGCCGGACGGCGTGCTGGAACTGGTGCCGGGCGGGCCGGAGGTGGGCGCAGCGCTGGTGGCGCATCCGGCCATCGCCGGCATCGCCTTCACCGGCAGCACGGCGACGGCGCGCGGAATCAATCGGATGTTGGCCGCGAAGGAGGGGCCGATCATCCCCTTCATCGCGGAAACCGGCGGGCTGAACGCCATGGTGGTGGATGCGACGGCCTTGCCGGAACAGGTCACCGACGATGTGCTGACCAGCGCCTTTCGCTCGGCTGGCCAGCGCTGTTCCGCCCTGCGGTTGCTCTGTGTGCAGGCGGAAGCGGCGGATGGGATGCTGGCGATGATCGCGGGCGCGGCGGCTGAGCTGCGCGTCGGCGATCCGCGCGATCCGGCGACGCATGTCGGGCCGCTGATCGATGCGGCGGCCAAGGCGCGCATCATGGAATGGCTGGCGAATCTGCCGCCCGGCGCGCGCGAGACGTTCCGGCATCCGGCGGAGGAGGCCGGCAATTTCCTGGCGCCCCGCGTCGTCGAGCTCAGGCAGGTTGAGGATCTGAACAGGGAAGTCTTCGGCCCCGTGCTGCATGTGGTGCGCTGGCGGGGGGCGGAGGAAGCGGCGCTGCTGCGCGCGCTGGCCGGCACCGGCTATGGCCTGACGCTCGGCGTGCAGAGCCGGCGGGCGGGGTTTGCCGCGCGCGTGGCGGCGGCGGTGCCGGCGGGGAATGTCTATGTGAACCGCAACATGGTCGGCGCCGTGGTCGGCAGCCAGCCCTTTGGCGGCCAGGGCCTGTCCGGCACCGGCCCCAAGGCGGGCGGGCCGCAATACCTGCCGCGCTTCATGCAGGAGAGGGTGGTGACGGTGAACACCGCCGCCGCCGGCGGCGACGCGGCGCTGCTGGCGGAGGGCGAATAGCGCCGCTGCAAGGCAATTCGATGGCGGTTCAGGACAAGTGTTCAGCGGCCCGCCTGCCACGCTGCCGGGCATGCGCTATTCCGCCTTGGCCCTGCTGCGCCATGCCCTGACCGGCAACCGGTCCTGGACCCCCGCCTGGCGCGATCCGGCGCCGAAGGCCGGCTACGACACGCTCATCATCGGCGGTGGCGGCCATGGGCTGGCCACCGCGCATTACCTGGCGAAGCTGCACGGCATCACCGATGTGGCGGTGCTGGAGAAGGGCTGGCTCGGTTCCGGCAATGTCGGCCGCAACACGACCATCATCCGTTCCAACTACCTGCTGCCCGGCAACACGCCCTTCTACGAGCATTCGATGAAGCTGTGGGAAGGGCTGGAGCGCGACCTGAACTACAACGCCATGGTCAGCCAGCGCGGCGTGCTGAACCTGTTCCACAGCGACAGCCAGCGCGACGCCTATGCGCGGCGCGGCAATGCCATGCGGCTCGCCGGCGTGGATGCCGAATTGCTGGATGCGGCACAGCTCCGCGCCATGGTGCCGGGGCTGAACATGGAGGCCGCGCGCTTTCCCGTGAAGGGCGGGCTGCTGCAACGGCGCGGGGGCACGGCGCGGCATGATGCCGTCGCCTGGGGCTATGCCCGCGCCGCCGACCAGCGGGGCGTGGACCTTTTGCAGAACACCGAAGTCACCGGCATCCGCGTGGAGGCCGGGCGCGTGACGGGCGCGGAGACCACGCGCGGCTTCATCGGCGCGAAGCGCGTCGGCCTCGCCGTTGCCGGCAATACCTCTCGCGTCGCGGCCATGGCGGGGCTGCGGCTGCCGATTGAAAGCCACGTCTTGCAGGCCTTCGTGTCGGAGGCGGTGAAGCCAATGATCGACACGGTCGTCACCTATGGGGCCGGCCATCTCTATGTCAGCCAGTCCGACAAGGGCGGGTTGGTCTTCGGCGGCGATATCGACGGCTACAACTCCTACGCCCAGCGCGGCAACCTGCCGGTGGTGCAGGACGTGATGGAATGCGCCGTGCAGCTTTTCCCGGCCATGTCGCGGCTGCGCTATCTGCGCCAATGGGGCGGCATCATGGACATGTCGATGGATGGCTCGCCGATCATCGACCGCACGCCGATCGAGGGCCTCTTCCTGAATTGCGGCTGGTGCTATGGCGGCTTCAAGGCGACGCCGGCTTCCGGCTGGTGTTTCGCGCATACCATCGCCACGGGCCAGCCGCATGCGCTGAACGCGGCCTTCCGGCTGGACCGTTTTGCGAGCGGCCATGTGATCGATGAGAAGGGCGCCGGCGCCCAGGCGAATCTGCACTGATGCGCATCCCCTGCCCCTTCTGCGGCGAACGCGATTCGTCCGAATTTCTGACCAATGGCAGCGCGCCGCCACCGCGCCCGGCGGCCGATGCGTCCTTCGAGGCCTGGCACGATTATCTGCACCTGCGCGACAATCCGGCCGGCGCGCATGTGGAGCTGTGGCAGCACATCCATGGCTGCCGGCAATGGCTGCGGGTGACGCGCGACACGCGCAGTCACGCCGTGCTCGGCGCTGAGGCCTGCCGGCCATGACGCGGCTGGCCAGCGGCGGGCGGATCGACCGCAGCGAATCGCTGCGCTTCCGCTTCGACGGCCGCGACCTCACCGGCCATCCGGGCGACACGCTCGCCTCCGCGCTGCTGGCGAATGGCGTGCGGCTTGTGGGGCGCTCCTTCAAATACCACCGGCCCCGCGGCATCTGGGGTTCTGGCGTGGAGGAGCCGAACGCGCTGGTGGAACTGCGCGACGGCGCGCGACAGGAACCGAACACGCGCGCCACCACGGCGGAACTGTTCGAGGGGTTGCGGGCGCAGAGCCAGAACCGCTGGCCTTCGCTGCGTTTCGACCTGCGCGCGGTGAACGGGCTGTTCGGCCCCCTGCTCTCGGCGGGCTTCTACTACAAGACCTTCATGTGGCCCGCCGCCTTCTGGGAGAAGGTCTATGAACCGCTGATCCGCCGCGCCGCCGGACTCGGCCACGCCGCCACGGCGCCGGACCCCGACAGCTACGAACGCATGCACGCGCATTGCGACGTGCTGGTGATCGGCGCCGGCCCCACCGGCCTCGCCGCCGCCTTGGCCGCGGCCCGGGGCGGCGCGCGGGTGATTTTGGCGGATGAGGATTTCGCACCGGGCGGCCGGCTGCTGACGGAACGGCAGGAGATCGACGGCGGCCCCGCGGCCGATTGGGCGGCGCGCATCTGGGCGGAACTCGCCGCCATGACCGATGTCACCCTGTTGCCGCGCACCACCGTCTTCGGCGTCTTCGACCAGGGCAGCTACGGCGCCGTGCAGCGCCTGTCGGACCATTTGCCCGAAACCGCCCCCGGCCAGCCGCGCCAGCGTGGCTGGACCATCGTCGCGAAGCGCGCCGTGCTGGCCGCCGGCGCGCTGGAACGCCCCATCGCCTTCCCCGGCAATGATCGCCCCGGCGTAATGTCCGCTGCTGCCGCGCGCGGCTACGTCAATCGCTTCGCCGTGCTGCCCGGCCGCCGCGCCGTGGTTTTTACCAGTGGTGATGACGGCTGGCGCAGCGCCGCCGATCTGCTGGCGGCCGGGGCGCAGGTGACGGTGGTGGAGGCGCGAGATGCCGTCGCGCCCGCTGTCGCCGCAAGCGCGGCGCAGGCGCGCCATGTGTTCGGCGCGCGCGTGGTCGGCACCGGCGGGCGACTGTGCCTGTCGGACGTGCGGCTCGACAACGGCGAGACCATCGCCGCCGACCTGCTGGCCGTGGCCGGCGGATGGAATCCCACATTGCATCTCGCCGGCCATCACGGCGCGCGACCGCGCTGGGACGAAACCCTGCACGCCTTCGTGCCCGACACGGCTCCGCCCGGCATGGTCGTCGCGGGCGCCGCCATGGGCAGAATGACGCTCGCCGCCTGCCTCGCCGATGGCGCCGCCGCCGGGCGCTGGGCGGCGGAGGAAACGGGGCATGCCGCCCCGCCGCTCGACCTGCCGCAGGCGGAGGACGAGCCTTCGGCGCTGCGCCCGCTGTTCCATGTGCCGGGCCGTACCAAGGCCTTTGTCGATTTCCAGCACGATGTCACCGCCGCCGATATCGAACTCGCCGCGCGCGAGGGCTATCGCAGCGTCGAACATGCCAAGCGCTACACCACCCTCGGCATGGCGACCGACCAGGGCCGCACCGCCAATGTCGTGGGCCTCGCCATCCTGGCGGCGGCGAACGGGCGCGGCATCGCGGAAACCGGCACCACCCTGTTCCGCCCGCCTTATACGCCCGTGACCATCGGTGCCCTCGCGGGCCACCAGACCGGCCGCGACTTCCGCCCGACGCGCCGCACGCCGCTGCATGACTGGGCCGCCGCCCACGGCGCCAGCTTCGTCGAGACCGGCCCCTGGCTGCGTGCGCAATGGTATGCCCGCCCCGGCGAGGCCGGATGGCGCGACAGCGTGGATCGCGAAGCCCAGGCCGTGCGCGCGGACGTCGGCTTCTGCGATGTCTCGACGCTCGGAAAGATCGAGGTGGTGGGGCCGGATGCCGCCGCGCTGCTCGACCTTGCTTATGCCAATGACATCGCCAGCCTGAAGCCCGGCCGCATCCGCTACGGCATCATGCTGCGCGAGGATGGTTTCGTCTTCGATGACGGAACCTGCGCTGGGCTCGAACAGGACCGCTTCCTGCTGACCACCACCACGGCGAATGCGGCGCGCGTGTTGCAGCATCTGGAATATGTCCATCAGGTGCTGCGGCCCGAGCTGCGCCTGGTGATGCTTTCCGTGACGGACGCCTGGGCGCAGATTGCCCTGTCCGGCCCCCGCGCGCGCGATGTGCTGGCGGGGCTGGTCGCCGAAACCGATGTCTCCAACGCCGCCTTTCCGCATATGTCCTGCATGCCGGCAAGATTGGCGGGGGGCATCGCCGCGCGGCTCTATCGCCTCTCCTTCTCCGGCGAGCTCGGCTATGAGATCGGCGTGGCGCCGGAGCACGCGCCGGCGCTGGCGGATCGCCTGCTGGCGGCCGGCGCCACGCCCTATGGGACGGAGGCCTTGGGCGTGCTGCGCATCGAGAAGGGCCATGCCGGCGGCGGCGAGTTGAACGGCCAGACCACGGCGGGCGATCTGGGCCTCGGCCGCATGCTCTCCCGCCGCAAGGATTTCATCGGGCGCGTCATGGCGCAGCGGCCGGCGCTGGTCGATCCGTCGCGACCCGTCCTGGTCGGGCTGCGCGGCGCGGCGACGCTGCGCACGGGCGCGCATCTGCTGGAACCGGGCGCCGCCGCGACGACGGAGAACGACCTCGGCCATGTCACCGCCGCCTGCTGGTCGCCGCATCTGGGCGGGATGATCGGCCTCGGCCTGCTCTCCGGCGGCCAGGCGAGGATCGGCACCCGCATCCGCGTTTACGACCCGTTGCGTGGCGGCGATGTGGAGGCGGAGGTGATGTCCCCCGTCTTCATCGATCCCGAAGGGCAGCGCAGCCGTGGGTGATTTCTCGGCCGTCCTGCGCGAAGTGCGCGGCCTCGGGCAGGTGGCACTTCATGGCCCGAGCGACCTGCTGCCCGGCCTTCCGGACCGCCCCGGCTGGGCGGCGCTGCCCGGCGGCACGGCGATCTGGACGGCGCCGGGCGTCTGGCTCTGGCTCGGCGAGGAACCGCCGGTCCCGCCCAGCCACCGCACCGAACTCCACGGCGCCCGCTGCATCCTGGAACTGACCGGCGATGGCGCGGCGGACCTGCTGGCGACGCTGCTGCCCATCGACCTGCACCCCCGCGCCTTCCCGGAAGGCGCCGCCGCGGCGACCCTCGCCGCCCACGTGCCGCTGCTGGTCTGGCGCGTGGTGGGGGGTTTTCGACTTGCCTGCGCCAGCTCCTATGCCCAGTCCTTCACGCAGTCCCTGGTCGAGGCCGGGCGCGGCCGTGGGCTGGTCTGGGACCGCGCCTGATGCGCCCTGGCGCGGTCCGGCTGCGCTGGCTGCTGCCGGAGATGGCGGATGCCACGACGCTCGCCGCCTGGCATGCCACGCTGGATGCAGATGAGCAGGCCCGCGCGGCCAGCTTCCGGATGGAAACCGACCGCCGCGCCTATATCGCCGCCCATGCCCTGGCGCGGCTGATGCTGGAACAGGCCGGCGGCCTGCCCGCCGCCGCCTGGCGCTTCGCGCGCGGCCCGCAGGGGCGGCCGGAACCTGATCCGCCGACTGGCCTGCGCTTCAGCCTGTCCCATACCCGCAGCCTGGTCGCCTGCGCGGTCACCCTGACCGATGATATCGGCCTGGATGTGGAGGGTCTCGCGCGGCCGCCCGCCAGCCCCGGCCTCGCCGAACGCTACTTCGCGCCGCAGGAGGCCGCGCTGCTGGCCGCCATGCCGCTGGAGCGGCGCCACGACGCCTTCCTGCGGCTCTGGACGCTGAAGGAGGCCTATGTGAAGGCGACCGGGGAGGGGATTTCGGCCGGGCTCGACCGCTTCGCCTTCACCCTGGACCCGCCGCGCCTGGCCTTCGCGCCCGGCGGCACGGCGCCCTGGCGGGTTCTGCAATGGCAGCCGACGCCCGGCCATGTGCTGGCCATGGCGCTGCGGCGAAGTCCCGCAGCTACAGCGGCGCCAGCGCCGCCCGCCCAGCGATTTCGAACCGATCCGCCGGCTGCACCAGCCGCGAAAAGGTCATCGCCACCCCCTGCGTGAAGGTGGTGCGGCGGATCACCAGGCAGGGCTGGGTGCGCGGCAGGTCCAGCAGCCTCGCCAGCGCCGCATCCGGCAGGATGGCGGTGATCGCCTGCTCCATCTCATCCGCCTGCCCGGTCCGCACCAGATGCGCGAAGGTCGTGCCCTGGGTGAAATCCTGTTCCAGATAGCCCGCCGAATAGCCCGGCCGCAGCCAGCGCGATTCCTGCTGGATCGGCGCGCCATCGCCGCGATGCAGGATGGCGCTATGCGGCACCGCCTGGCCGCGCGGCAGGCTGAGCGCCGCGGCGGCCTCCGCCGGCAGCGGGTCGTTCGCCAGCTTCAGCACCTGGCAGGACCAGGCCATGCCGCGCGCGGCGATCTCCTCCGCGATGTCCTCGATGGTCACCAGGCCGAAGCGCGGCTTCGGGCGCGCCACGAAAGTGCCGACGCCGGCCACCTTGTGCAGCACCCCATCCCGCGCCAACTCCGCGAAGGCGCGGTTGATGGTGATGCGGGACACGCCGAGTTCCGGCCCCAGCGCATTCTCGGATGGAATGCGCGTGCCCGGCGGCCAGCTTCCGTCGCGGATATGCGCCATGACATGCGCCTTCACCACGGCGTAGAGCGGCATGGCCGCCGTCCACTGGTTCATGCCGATTTGCGATAGGCGAAGGCCTGGGCGAAGCGGCCGAGGATATGTGCGCCGCAGGTGGTGGGCTCATAGACCGGCTGCGTCGCGCCAAGCGCGCGGGGGTCGATCGCCGCGTCGAAATTCGGGTCGTAGAAGGTGGCGATGGACATGCGCTCATGGCCCGAGCGGTTGACCACGCGATGCGGCGTGCTGGCGAAGCGGTCATTCGACCAGCGGCCGAGCAGGTCGCCCACATTCACCACCAGCGTGCCCGGCAGGGGCGGCGCCGGAATCCAGGCGCCGGACTGGCGTTCCTTCACCTCCAGCCCGCCGCTGTCATCCTGCCAGAGCAGCGTGATGCAGCCGAAATCGGTGTGCGGAGCGACGCCGAAACCATCCAGGTCGTCGGGGGCCTGCGGCGGGTAGAAGATCGCCTGGGTGCGCTGCAACGGCAGGGTGTAGCTGGAGGCGAAGAAATCCGCCGGCAGGTCCAGGCTGATCGCGACGGCGCGCAGCAGCCGCGCGCCACAGGCGCCGACGGCCGCGAAATAGGCTTCCATCGCCGGGCGCAGTTCCGGCACCGCCGCCGGCCACTGGTTCGGCCCGCGCAGCTTCTCGCCCGCCAGCACCACCGGATGGTCCTCCGGTAGGTCCAGGCCGATCGAGAAGAATTCCTTCAGGTCGGGCTTGGTGGCGCCTTCCATCACCGCGCCGCCGGCCCGGTGCCAGCCGCGATGCACCAGGTTGGCGCGCGTTTCCGCCTTCACCTCCTGCGGCAGGTGGAAGAAGCGGCGGCTGGCTTCCACCGCGCCGGCGATCACCTCGGCCGGCACGCCGTGGTTCCGGACATAGAAGAAGCCAGGACCTGTGCAGGCCGCCCGGATGGCTGCCGCAACTTTGTGCAGATCGCCGCCCTCGGCGCAATCCGCGATGTCGATCACCGGAAGTCCGTGTTGGAGGAGGCCATCGGGCATGGTGCAATGGTCCGATCGATCCGGGCTTGATTGCCGGGATGGCCAAGCCTACGGTCATGACCTGTCATGTCAACCTTCGCGTGCCGGGCCATTGCGCCCAGGGTTCAGCGCGGGAGCGTGGCCAGACGGGGAAGTGCCGGCCCGGCCGGATGGATTCACGCAGGCCGTCAAGGCCGAGGAGAGCATGATGACGAAGCTGCTGATCTCGCGGCGCGCGGCGCTCGCCGCCGCCGCCCTGGCCGCCCCCGCTCTGCTGGCCGCCCGCAGCGCCAGCGCCAACAATCTGGAAAAGGCCCAGCGCGCCGGCGAATTGCTGATCGCGACGGAGCTGCACTTCGCGCCCTTCGACTTCACCGAGGGCGGTCGCCAGGTCGGCATGAATTCCGAGCTTTTCGCCGAGGTCGGCAAGGCGCTGAATGTCCGCATCCGCTTCCAGGACCTGCCCTGGCCCGGCGTGCTGCCCGGGCTGGAGGCCGGCCGCTTCGACCTGGTCGCCGGCCCCGCCACCATCACCAAGGCCCGCATGGAGCGCTACCGCTTCACCGCCCCGGTGGCCGATGCCACCGTCGCCCTGCTGAAGCGCAGCAGCGATGCGTCCATCGCGAAGCCGGAGGATATCAACGGCAAGACGGTCGGCTGCGCCCAGGCCACCGCGCAGCTGACCCAGCTGCAGAACTTCATCCGCGACAAATCGCTGAACGTGCAGATCCGCGAATACCAGTCCTTCAGCGAGACCTATGCCGACCTCGCCGCCGGCCGCATCGTCGCGGTGGCCAATTCGCTGCCGAACATCGCCTATGTCGCGCAGCAGCGGCGCGTCTTCTCGGTGGTCAGCCCGCCCTTCGGCGCCAAGGTCTATTTCGGCTATCTCGGCCGCAAGGATGCCGAGACGGCGCCGCTGCTGGATGCGGTGGATGCGGTGATCGACGCGATGCGCGGCGATGGCCGGCTGGCCGCCTTGCAGACCAAGTGGTTCGGCCAGGCCTTCGAGGTTCCGGCCCGCGTCGTCGAAGCCAACGCCTGACGGCGGGAAGGGCAGACCTTGGAGTTCCTGGCCGAGGCCCTGCCCTCGATGCTGGAAGCGACGGCGGCGACCATCTGGATCTCCGCCCTCGCGGTCGCCATCGGCTTCGCCCTTGGCGTGCCGATCGCGGTGGCCTGCTCGGCGGGGCGGGTCTGGGCCAATCTCTATGTCAGCTTCTTCCGCGGCGTGCCGCTGCTGATCCAGCTTCTGCTGGCCTATTACGCGCTGCCTTTCCTGGGCGTGGACCTGCCGGCCATCGTCGCCGCGGTCGGCACGCTCAGCCTGTGCTGCGCGGCCTATATGGCGGAGATCATCCGCGGCGGCTTCGCCTTGGTGCCGAAGGGCGGGCTGGAGGCGGCGCGGCTGCTGGGCCTTACGCCCTTGCAGACCCTGCTGCGCATCCGCCTGCCGATCTCCGCCCAGGCGATGCGCCCGGCACTGATCAGCGAGGCGATCCTGATCGTGAAGGCCTCCTCCCTGATTTCGGTCGTCGGCATCCTGGAACTGACGCGCAGCGCCCAGGCGCTGGCGTCGAGCACCTTCGAGCCGCTGCCGGCCTATGCGCTCTGCGGCGCCATCTATCTGGTGATCAACCTGACCCTGACCTTTCTCGCCCAGGGCCTCGCGCAGGGTCACGACGGGGCACGGCGCGCATGATGGCAGCGCTGGCCGACAGCCTGCTGGCCGCCGCGCGCGGCCTGCCGCTGACCATCGCCATCTGGGGCGCCGGGGTTGCGACCGGTCTGGCGGCCGGCTTCCTGGTCGCCGCCATCCGCTTCTTCGCACCCCTGGTCCTGTCCTGGCCCCTGGCCACGGCGGTGGAGGTGGTGCGCGGCGTGCCCTTCCTGGTGCAATGTTTTCTTCTCTATTTCGGCGGGCCCTTCATCGGCATCGACCTGAGCCCGATCATGGCCGGCTGGGTGGCGCTGTCCGTCTATGGCGCTGCCTATTTCAGCGAGGTCTTCCGCGCCGGATTCATGTCGGTGCCGCCAGGGCAGCTGGAAGCGGCGCGCATGCTGGGCATTCCGCGCCACCAGGCGGTGCTGCGCATCATGCTGCCAATGATGGCGCTGGCGGTGCTGCCCTCGCTGGCCAATCTGGCCGTCATCCTCATCAAGGAAACCGCCATCCTGTCCATCATCACCGTGCCGGAACTGACCTTCCGGGTGCAGGGCGTGGGCTCCGCCACCTTCGCCTTCGCCGAGACCACGCTGGTGCTGGCGCTGGTCTATTGGGCGCTGGTCGAGGCCACCGCCTGGGCCTCCCGCCACACCGAGCGCCGCATCGCCCGGGCGCTGGCGGCATGACCGCGCCCATTCTCTCGGTGCGCGCGCTGGAACGGCGCGTCGGCGATGTGGAAATCCTGCGCCGCATCGACCTGGATGTGATGCCGGGCGAGGCGATCGGCGTGATCGGCCCCAGCGGCTCCGGCAAATCCTCCCTGCTCCGCTGCATCGCCGGCCTGGACGCGGTTTCGGGCGGCGCGGTGATGGTGGAGGGGCGCCAGACCCGGCCGGGCGATGGCGCGGTCGGCATGGTCTTCCAGCAGTTCAACCTCTGGCCGCATCTGACCGCCCGGGAGAATGTGGCGCTGGCGCTGCGGCTGGTGCGCAAGATGCCGGCCGCCGCCGCCGCCGGGAAGGCCGAAGCCGCGCTGGCCCGGGTCGGGCTGGCGGCGCTGGGCGGGCGCAAGCCGGCGGCGCTGTCCGGTGGCCAGCAGCAGCGCGTTGCCATTGCCCGCACGCTGGCGATGGAACCGCGCGTGTTGCTGTTCGACGAGCCCACCGCCGCGCTGGACCCCGAGCTGACGACGGAGGTGCTGGACGTGATCCGCGACCTGGCCGCCGCCGGCACCACCATGCTGGTGGTGAGCCATGAGATGGGCTTCATCGCCCGGCTTTCGACCCGCGTGGTCTTCCTCGACCATGGCGTGGTGGTGCAGGCGGCCCCGCCGGCGGAACTGTTCGGCCAGCTGGCGGAGCCCCGCGTGCGCAGTTTCCTGCAGACCTATCTCGACCGCGTCGCCTGGGCCCGGGACGCCTGACGGAACGATGCGCGGCATGCGGCGTTGCAACCTCGCCTTCATATCCCTGGCGTAGGATGTTCACGCTGACGCCCCGCACCGCATCTTGGAAATGGCAGCGGCTGTGACTATTTTCAGAGTGTCGTCTTTCCCCTCGGGTCGCCGGAGCGTCCCGCATACCGGATCCGGCCCGCACGCGACGCATGATCGACCCGCAGCATCCTTCCTCCCCCCGCACCGGTTCGGAACGGCGCCGTAGCGGCGCCGCGCGTTTCAGCGTGTCGGATCGTCTGCGCCGCACCGGGGATGCCGTGCAGGGGTTGCTGGTCGAATTGCGCGGCCCGCCTCGCCCTGCCCCCGCGGCCCCGCAACCGCCGCCGCGCGGGGCCGGGCTCCTGCGCGTTGCCTCCTACAACATCCACAAATGCGTCGGCATCGACCGCCGCTTCGAACCGGCGCGCACCGCCGCCGTCATCGCCGAGCTCGGCGCCGACCTGGTGGCGGTGCAGGAGGCGGATCGACGCTTCGGCCGCCGCACCGGCCTGCTGGACCTCGTGGCCCTGGAACGGGAGACGGGGCTGGCGCCGCTGCCGGTTTCCGACCTGGCCGATGGCCATGGCTGGCACGGCAATGCCCTGCTGGTGCGTCCCGGCACCCCCGCCCGCATCCGCCGGCTGACCCTGCCGGGGGCGGAGCCGCGCGGCGCGCTGGTGGCGGATCTGGACCTGCCCTCCGGCCGGCTGCGGGTGGTGGCGGCGCATCTCGGCCTGCTGCGGCGCAGCCGCGCGCAACAGGCGGCGGCCATCCTGCGCGCCCTGGCGGAAACGCCGGAGGGTGAGGAGCCCTTGCCCACCCTGCTGCTCGGCGACCTGAACGAATGGCGCCCCGGCCACCGATCCTCCCTGCGCGCCTTCGAGCCCTTCTTCGGCCCGGTGACGCAGGGCCCGCCGAGCTTCCCCACCCGCCTGCCGGTGCTGGCGCTGGACCGCATCCTCGGCTGGCCGCGCGGCCTGGTCAGCCATGTCGCGGCGCATGACAGCGCCCTGGCGCGCATCGCCTCCGACCACCTGCCGCTGACCGCGACGGTGCGGCTGGGTGCTGTGGCGGAGCAGGAGGAAGCGGCCGCCTGAGCCTAAGCGAGCGGCGTTGCAACCGCGACGCTGCTGGATCGTTGGCTTGTGGCGACCCCGGCCGCGCGCCACATCCTGAAGACGCCCAGCGCAAGGAACGCCATGTCCGCCCCCCGGACCCCGGCCATCGCGGTGGCACCGCCACCCGTCGCGAAGGTGCCGGACGAATCGGCGCTGCATCGCGCGGTCGGCCAGGTGCTCGCCGATCTGGGCCAGGCCGAGGCCGGCGCCGCCCTGCTGCCGGAGGGGCTGGACGCCTTCGCCGCCCGTGTCGCCACAGCCCGCGCCGCCGGCCAGACGCTCGACCTGCAATACTACATGTGGCACGCCGACGTGACCGGCACGCTGCTGGCCGGGGAGGTGCTGGCCGCCGCCGATCGCGGCGTGCGGGTAAGGCTGCTGCTGGACGACGCCTATGCCATCGGCCGCGAGCGCATCCTGATGGCGCTGGACTCGCATCCGAATATCGCGGTGAAGGTGTTCAACGCCACCCGCTGGCGGCTGTTCGGCAAGCTCGGCTTCCTGCTGGAACTGGCCTTCGGCGGCTGGCACCTGAACCGTCGCATGCACAACAAGTCCTGGATCGCCGATGGCTGCATCGCCATCGCCGGCGGCCGCAACCTGGGCGACGAGTATTTCGGCGCCAAGGCGGAGGACTTCAATTTCCGTGACCTCGACCTGGTGCTGGCCGGCGATGCGGTGGCCGGCACGGTGCGGGTCTTCGAACGCTACTGGGCCAGTCGCCTGGCCCTGCCGGCCGCCAAGGTCTGCCCGCCCGCCGGCCCCAATCGCGGCCTGCCGCAGCTTCGCCGGGCCCTGGCGGAGGCCGCAGCCAGCCCCGCCGCGCAGCGCTATCTGGGCCATTTCGCGCATAGGCCGGATACGGCGGAGCGCCTGAAGCGCGGCATGGTGGCTGTGCCGCCGCGCGCCGTGCGGGTGGTGGCGGACCCGCCGGAAAAGGCCAGGCGCGGGCTGACGGCGCGGCGCGAGGCCCGCGCCGCCGGCGGCATCGCCCCCGACATCGCCGATGCCCTGAGGGCCGCGAAACGCCAGGCGCTGCTGATCTCGCCCTATTTCGTCCCCGGCCCGGCCGGCCTGGCGCTGTTGCTGGAGATGGTGGCGCGCGGCGTGGAGGTTTCCGTCATCACCAACTCCCTGGCCGCGACCGACGTCGTGGCGGTGCATGGTGGCTATGCCGGCTACCGCCCGAAGCTGCTGCGCGCCGGCATTGGCCTGTTCGAGCTGAAGCCGAGCGGCGAGGATGAGGATACCAGCGTCTTCGGCTCCCGCGGTGCCAGCCTGCACACCAAGGCCTTCGTGGTGGATGGCGCGCAGGTCTTCGTCGGCTCCTTCAACCTGGACCCGCGCTCCGCCCGGCTGAACACGGAAATGGGCGCCTTCGTGCGGCATGACGGGCTGGCGGCGGAGCTTCGGGCAGAGCATGTCCGGCTGGCCGACCCGGCCCGGAGCTGGCGTCTGGGGCTGGAAGACGGCCGGCTGGTCTGGAGCGGCCTGGACGCCCATGGCCAGCCCTGCCGGCTGCATCGCGAGCCCGACGCCTCGCTCCGCCGCCGCGTGCTGGCGCGGGTGCTGCGCTGGCTGCCGATCGAATCGCAATTGTAGTTCTTCGCGCGCCGGCGAAGGCTCTCGAGCCATTTCCGAAAGCCCATGGATCTGGGGCCTCTCCCTTTTGGGCCTGCTCTCCGGCGATCGCGGTGGTGTGAGGTGGCGCGGGGCTCGATTGCTCCCCAGTTCAGGGGAGATGACGCGCCCCACCTCTCCCCTTCGTCGAAGCTGAACCATGCGGGGCTTGCGGTGGCTGGTCGTGCTCGGCCTTCTGGCCGGGGGGGCGTTCCTCGGGCTGCGGCACCTGCCGCCCGAATGGGACCCACGCGCGCCGCTGGATGTCACGGCGCCGCCCAATCTGATGACGGGCGTGAAGCTGCGGCGTCTGGCGATCCAGCCCCAGGCCTGTTTCGCGGCGCTGGAGAGCAGCGGCCTGCCGGTGCAGCGGGTGGCGGACCGGCCTTCCGAGATCGGCTGCGCGCTGGAGAATGCGGTGCGGCTGCCCAATGCCAGCCGCGTCACCCCCGCGGCACCCGTCACCACCTGCCGCGTCGCCGCCGCCTGGCTGCTGTTCGAGACGCATGTCATGCAGCCGGCGGCGCGCCGGCATCTGGGCAGCGAGGTCGCCTCCGTCCGCCATCTGGGCACGCAGAACTGCCGCAATGTCTATCATCGCGCGCGAGGTCGCCGCAGCCAGCACGCCACGGCCAATGCCATCGACATCGCCGGATTCACGCTACGGGATGGGCGCCAGATCACCCTGCTGCGGCACTGGGGCTCCGGCGGGGCGGAGGCCGCCTTCCTGCGCGAACTGCGTGATGGCGCCTGCGGCTTCTACCGGGCCGTGCTGGGGCCCGACTACAACGCCGCCCATCGCGACCATTTCCACTTCGACATGGGACCCTGGCGCGCCTGCCGCTGAGGTCAAGAATCCCCGGGCCTATGCCGCCCGGCGCCCGCGCCGCCGCCCGCCTCGGGGGACAGCGTCTCGCCGGGCTTCCGCTCCGCCTTCCGCTGCTGGCGGCGACCGCTTTTCTCGTCGCCGATATCCGGGCGGGTCTCGGTGCCGTCGCGGGCGGTGCCGGCTGGAATGCCGGGGCCGCTATCGCCCTCCGCCACGGGCTTTCGGGTGTCAGGCATTGACGACGGTCCCCCCATTCGGATGCAGCACCTGGCCGGTGAAATAGGAACTGTCCTGTTCCGCGGCGAGGAACAGGAAGGCCGGCGCCACCTCGTCCGGCTGGCCCGCGCGTTCCAGCAGCGTCGCCGCGCCGTGCTGCGCGGTGCGTTCCTCGTCGAAGGAGGCGGGAATCAGCGGCGTCCAGATCGGCCCGGGGGCCACCGCATTCACCCGGATGCCGCGATCCTTCCAGATCGCCTTGGCCAGGCTGCGGGTGAAGCCGACGATGGCGCCCTTGGTGGAGGCGTAGTCGATCAGCTCCGGACTGCCCTGATAGGCGGTGATGGAGGTGGTGTTGATGATCGACCCGCCCTTCGGCATATGCGGCAGCGCCGCCTTGGTCAGCCACATCATGCCGAGGATATTGGTGCGGAAGGTACGTTCCACCTGCGCCTCGGGAATTTCGGCGAAATCCTTGCAGGGGTGCTGCTCGGCGGCGTTGTTGACCAGGATGTCGATGCGGCCGCCGAGGAAGCGTGCGGCCTTCTCCACCGCATCCCGGCAGAAGGCGGCGTCGCCGATATCGCCGGCGATGACCGCGCAGCGGCGGCCGGCGGCTTCGACATGGGCGCGGGTTTCCTCGGCGTCCTGCGGCTCCTCCTTGTGCAGGATGACGACATCGGCGCCCTCCTTGGCAAAGCCGATGGCCACCGCGCGGCCGATGCCGGAATCGCCGCCGCTGATCAGCGCGGTGCGGCCTTCCAGCTTGCCGGCGGCGCGCCAGCCTTCCATGGCGGCGCGGGGGCGCGGCACCATCTCCGTCTCCAGCCCTGGCTGCCGGGACTGGTGCTGCGGCGGTTGCAGGGTCTTCGATTCATCGGGCATGGATCTCGCCTTCCTGGCGTGGTGCGGGATCAACCGGCACCGCGGATCAGGGTTGCATCCGGGTCCGCAGGCGGAATCTTCGGCAGGCGGGCGAAACTCCCGTCCACGGCGGCGTTTGGAAGCCAGCGCGGCCACAGGACGCGGCCGCCACACGGAGACGCGCCATGAAAACGATGGATGATCTGTTCCTGCTGACGCTCAAGGATATCTACTATGCCGAGCGGCAGATCCTGAAGGCGCTGCCCAAGATGGCGCGCGCCGCCCAGAACGAGACGCTGAAGCAGGCCTTCCTGGATCACCGCGACGAGACGGAGGGCCAGGTGGAGCGGTTGCAGGAGGTGTTCCAGATCCTCGGCAAGCGCGCCCAGGGCAAGACCTGCGAGGCGATCCAGGGTCTGATCCAGGAATGCGAGGAATTGCTGGAGGAGGCGACCGAGCCGAGCGCCGTGCGCGACGCCGGGCTGATCGCCTGCGGCCAGGCGGTGGAGCATTACGAGATGGCCCGCTACGGCACGCTGATGGCCTGGGCGGAGGCGCAGAAGAAGGCCGATATCGTCGCGCTGCTGAAGGCGACGCTGGACCAGGAAAAGGCCGCGGACAAGCTGCTGACGCAGATGGCGGTGAAGACGATCCACAAGGAAGCGCTGAAGGCGGCCTGACCGAAAAGGAGACGGGGCAATGGCGGCGCGGCCGACCTGGAACGGGCATTTGCGGCTGTCGCTGGTCGCGTGCCCCGTCTCGCTGTTTCCGGCGACGACCAGCGCGCATGACGTGCGCTTCCACCTCATCAACCCGGAAACGGGCAACCGCATCCGCACGAAGACCTTCGATGCGGATGGGGAGGAGGTGGAGCGCAAGGACCTGGTGCGCGGCTTCGAGATCGAGAAGGACGAATACATCCTGCTGACGGATGAGGAGATCAAATCCGTCCGCCTGGAATCGACGCGCAGCATCGACATCGAGCGTTTCGTCGATGCGGCGGAGATCGACCGCATCTTCTGGAACGATCCCTATTACCTGGTGCCCGATGGCAAGGCGGCGGTGGATGCCTTCGTGGTGATCCGCGCCGCCATGGAACAGGCGGGCAAGGTGGCGCTGGCGCGGGTAGTGCTGGGGACCCGGGAGCGTATCGTCGCCATCGAGCCGCGCGATGCCGGCATGCTGCTGACCACGCTGCGCACGCATGACGAGGTGCGCGCGGCGGATGAGTTCTTCGACGACATTCCAAAGCGCAAGGCGGATGCGGGAATGATCGAGATCGCGGAGCGGATCATCGCGCAGAAGCAGGGGCCTTTCGATCCCTCCGAATTCACCGATCGCTACGAGGAAGCTCTGCGCGCGCTGATCGCCAGCAAGCGCGATGGCGATGGCGGCGGCACCAGATCCGCGCCACCGCGCGAGGACAATGTGATCGACCTGATGGAGGCGCTGCGGCGCAGCCTGGAGGGGTCCTCGGAAAAGCCCGCGAAACGCGCCGCGGCGGCGAAGGCCAAGCCCGCCGCGAAGACGAAGCCCGCGCCCAAGACGCCGCCGAAGAAGGCGCCGCCGCGCAAGCGCGCCGCGTCCCGCTGATGGGCGCCGCCGCGCCCGACCGCCTGGCGCCGTATCGCGCCAAGCGCGACTTCCGGCGCAGCCGGGAGCCGGAGGGTGTGCCGGGCGTGGCCGGGGAACGCCTGGCCTTCATCGTGCATCGCCACGATGCGCGCCGGCTGCATTACGACCTGCGGCTGGAATGGGGCGGCGTGCTGAAATCCTGGGCGGTCACGCGCGGCCCATCCCTCGACCCCGCCGACAAGCGCCTGGCGGTGGAGGTGGAGGATCACCCGATCGACTACGGCGCCTTCGAGGGCACGATCCCCAAGCCCGACTACGGCGGCGGCACGGTGCAGATTTTTGACCGCGGTTTCTGGGTGCCGCTGAACCCCGACAGCGTCGATGCCGACCTTGCGAAGGGCGAGCTGAAATTCGTGCTGGCGGGCGAAAGGCTGCGCGGCGGCTTCGTGCTGGTGCGGATGAAGCCGCGCGGGGCGAAGCCGGAACCCCGCAACAACTGGCTGCTCATCAAGGAAAAGGACAGCATGGCGACGCCCGGCGAGGGCGATGCCGTGCTGCAAGCGGAGACCTCCGTCGCCAGCGGACGGACCCTGGCACAGATCGCCAAGGGTGATGCGCCGCCCTTGCGAACGCGGCCGAGCGGCGCCGCCAAGTCGTCGCCAAAGGCCGCAGGCAAGGTCCCGTCCGCCACGCCCGAGGCCACGCTGCCCCGCTTCGTGCCGCCGCAGCTCTGCCGCCTGGTCACGACCCCGCCGCGTGGCGAGGCCTGGCTGCATGAGCTGAAGATCGACGGCTATCGCCTGCAACTCCGCATCCTGGGCGGCAAGGTGACGCTGCGCACCCGCACCGGCCTCGACTGGACCGACCGTTTTCCGGATATCGCGAAGGCCGCCGCCGCCCTGCCGGATGCGCTGATCGATGGCGAGGCGGCGGCGCTGGATGCCAAGGGGCAGCCGGATTTTTCGGCGCTGCAGGCGGTGCTGTCCGGGATGCGGGCGGCGAAGCTGGTGTTTTTCGCCTTTGACCTGCTGCATGACGGCACAGGCGATCTGCGCACGCAGCCGCTCGACGCGCGGAAACAGGCGCTGCGAAAGTTGCTGCCCGCCAAGGGCGCGGTGCTGCGCTATCTCGACCATTTCCCGGCGCCGGGCGATGCCGTGCTCGCCTCCGCCTGCCGGCTGGTGATGGAGGGCATCGTCTCCAAGCGCCGCGACGCGCCCTATGCCTCCGGCCGAGGTGACTCCTGGACCAAGGCGAAATGCCGGGGACGGGATGAGGTGGTGATTGGCGGTTATACGCAGGGCCAGGCCCGCAACGGGCTGGGAGCGCTGCTGGTCGGCGCCTGGCGGGATGGCAAGCTGGCCTATCTCGGCCGCGTCGGCACCGGCTTTCCGGTGCGGGTCGCGGCGGACCTGTTGCGGCGGATGAAGCCGCTGCACCGGAAGACCACGCCCTTCGCCGGGCGGCAGCCGGCCAAGACCAGCGACGTGGTCTGGCTGAAGCCGGCGCTGGTGGCGGAGGTCGCCTATGGCGGCTGGACCGAGGAAGGCATCCTGCGCCATGCCAGCTTCCAGGGCCTGCGGGAGGACAAGCCGGCCGGGACCATCACGCCGCCCCCCGAACCGGCGCCACCGCCCGTCGCGCCAAAACGCACCAAGCCGACCCCGGGCCTGACCAATCCGGATCGCGTGCTGTGGCCCGCCACGGATAACAGCCCGGCCCTGACCAAGGCGGACCTCGCCGCCTATTTTCTCCGATTTGCCGATCATATCCTGGAACATGTCGCCGGCCGTCCGCTGTCCCTGCTGCGGGCGCCGGACGGCATTTCAGGAGAACTGTTCTTCCAGCGCCACGCCATGAACGGCCAGTCGCCGCTGATTGGCGCCGTCACCGTCGCCGGCCAGGCGCGGCCCTATATGCGGATCGACGATGCGGCCGGGCTGCTGGCGCTGGCGCAGATCTCGGCGGTGGAACTGCACCCCTGGGGCGCCCTCGCCGACACGCCCGAGGTGCCGGAACGGCTGGTCTTCGATCTCGACCCGGATGAGGGCGTCGGCTTCGACCGGGTGCTGGACGGCGCCAAGGCCCTGCGGGAGCGGCTGCGCGCCCTCGGCCTGACGCCCTTCGCCCGCGTCACCGGCGGCAAGGGTCTGCATCTGGTGGTGCCGCTGGCGCCGCCGAAGCGCGGCGAGAGCCCGGACTGGAAGGCCGCCAAGGCTTTTGCGCGGCTGGTCTGCGAGATGCTGCGGCGGGACGAGCCCGACCGCTACACCACCACCCTGGCGAAGAAGGCGCGCAAGGGGCGCATCTTCCTCGACTATCTGCGCAATGACCGGCTTTCCACCGCCGTCGCCTCCTGGTCCCCGCGCGGCCGGGCCGGTGCGCCGGTGGCGCGGCCGATTCCCTGGTCGGCGGTGAAGCAGGGGCTGGACCCGGCGGGCTGGCATATGGCCGATCTGATGCAGGGGAAGCTGCCGGCCGATCCCTGGGCGGATTTCACAGCCGCCGCCGGCAGCCTGCGCGACGCCATGGCGCGGCTGGCCCGCGAGGATATCGCATGAAGCCTCTGTTCTCCCCCGCCGCGGACCGGAAGCTGCGCGGCATCCTGGTGGTGGGGGCGGCGGCGCTGGTGCTGGCGGGCACGGTCGCCTTCGCCCTGGCGCGTTCGGATGGCGCCTGGGGGGTCGGCACGCCGGCCGCACAGCCCATACCCTTCAGCCACGCCATCCATGCCGGGCAGATCGGCCTGGATTGCCGCTTCTGCCACGCCACGGCGGAAAACGCCGCGCAGGCGGGCATGCCCTCCGCCGAGACCTGCCTCGGCTGCCACAGCCAGGTGTGGAACGTCACGGCGCAACTGGCGCCGCTGGAAACGGCGCTGCGGCTGGGCACGCCCGTCACCTGGGCCTCCGTCCACCGCATGCCGGAGCATGTGCGCTTCCAGCACGCCGCGCATATCGGCGCCGGCCTGACCTGCGCGCAGTGCCATGGGCCGGTGGAGACCATGGCGCGCACGGTGAAGACGGAAATGCAGTCCATGGGCTGGTGCCTGGATTGCCATCGCAGCGCGGCGCCGGAGGCTGCGGCGCGGCATGCGCAGCTGGGCGTGGAGATTTCGCCGCTGACGAGCTGTTCGACCTGCCATCGCTGATCGCCACCCGGCGGAACCGTTCTGGGCACAGCGCGTTGCCCGTCCGACGGATGGGGGACAGGGATGCGTCGAACCGCGCCATATCTGGTGCTGCTGGGCCTCGGCGCGTGCAGCGGCGTGCAGACGCCGCTCGACCCCTGGGGCGACCATGCGGCGCGCATCGCGGTGCTGAGCTGGGTGCTGTTCATCGGCGGTACGGCGATCTTCGCGCTGGTCATGGGCCTGCTGGCCTATGCGCTTTTCGCCCCGGCGCGGGCACGCCAGGCGATGGGCACGCGCGGCTTCGTCATCGGCGGCGGCATCGTCTTTCCCACCGTCACGCTGCTGATCCTTCTGGTCTACAGCCTCGGCGTTTCCCGTGCCGTGGTGCTGCCCGGCAGCGACGACCCGTTGCGCATCGAGGTGATCGGCCGGCAATACTGGTGGGAGGTGCGCTACCCCGATGCGGGCGAAGGCGCGGTCACCGCCAATGAGCTGCGCCTGCCGGTGGGGCGGGAGGTGGAGCTGTTGCTGTCCTCCGGCGACGTCATCCACAGCCTGTGGATTCCCAATCTGCACGGCAAGATGGACATGATCCCGGGCCGGGTGAATCGCCAGCGTGTGCGCGCGGATCGCCCCGGCGCCATGCGCGGCCAGTGCACCGAATATTGCGGCGTGCAGCATACCTTCATGGCCTTCTGGGCGGTGGCGCTGGAACCCGCGGAATTCGACGCCTGGCTGGCACGCCAGCGCGAACCGGTGCCGGAACCGGCCAGCGAGGAACAGACACGCGGCCGGCAGGTCTTCGGCGAGGCCGGCTGCGGCGCCTGCCACACGGTGCGCGGCACGGAATGGCAGGGCCGGCTGGGGCCCGATTTGTCGCGCGTGGGGTCTCGGCTGACCATCGGCGCGGGGATGATGGAGACGCATCGCGGCACGCTGGCCGGCTGGATCGCCGGCGCGCAGGACATCAAGCCGGGCAATGCCATGCCGGCCTATGGCCGCGTGCTGGAAGGCACCGACCTTCTCGCGGTTTCCGCCTGGCTGGAGTCGCTGCGATGAGCGCGAGCCCGGTCGAAACCCCGAACACCCTGCCGCGCCCGCCAGGGGAACTGGAAGCGCTGGAGCATGTCTGGCGCATGCCGAAGGGCTGGCGCCTGCTCAGCGAGGTGAACAACAGCCTGGTCGGGCCGGCCTTCGTCGCCACCGCGCTGCTGTTCTTCCTGCTGGCCGGGATCCTCGGCCTCATCATCCGCGCGCAGCTCGCCTTCCCCGGGCTGACGCTGGTGGACCCGGATACCTACAACCAGGTCTTCACCATGCATGGCACGGTGATGATGTTCCTGTTCGCCGTGCCGGCGGTGGAGGCGGTGGCGATCGCGCTGCTGCCCGGCATGATCGGCGCGCGCGAACTGCCCTTTCCGCGGCTCGGCGCCTATTCCTTCCTGATCTACCTGGTGGGCGGGCTGATCTTCTACGCCAGCATCCTGTTCGGCATCGCCCCCGACGGCGGCTGGTTCATGTATCCGCCGCTGACCAGCAAGGCCTTCTCGCCCGGCATCAACACCGACATGTATCTGCTGGGCATCGGCTTCATCGAGATCTCGGCCATTGCCGGTGCCATCGAGCTGATCGTCGGCATCCTGCGCTGCCGCGCGCCGGGCATGACGCTGGGGCGCATGCCGATCTATGCCTGGGCGATCCTGGTCTTCGCCACCATGGTGATCTTCGCCTTCCCCGCCGTCATCATCGCCTCCACCCTGCTGGAGCTGGAACGCGCCTTCGACTGGCCCTTCTTCCTGCCGGAGCGTGGCGGGGACCCGATGCTGTGGCAGCATCTGTTCTGGTTCTTCGGCCATCCGGAAGTCTATGTGATCTTCCTGCCGGCGGCGGGCATGGTCTCGATGATCGTGCCGGCGATGGCGGGTGCCCGGTTGGTCGGCTATTCGATGGTGGTGGCGGCGCTGGTGGGCACCGGCTTCCTCAGCTTCGGGCTGTGGGTCCACCACATGTACGCGACGGGCATTCCCCCGCTGTCGCTGTCCTTCTTCGCCGCTGCCGGCTTCGCCGTTTCCATCCCTTCCGGCCTCCAGGTCTTCGTCTGGATCGCGACCTTCGCGCGGGCGGGCAGGCGCATCCAGTTCAGCACGCCGGCGCTGTTCATCCTGGGCTTCCTGTTCATCTTCGTCATCGGTGGGCTGACCGGCGTGATGGTTTCCGTCACGCCCTTCGACTGGCAGGCGCACGACACCTATTTCATCGTCGCCCATCTGCATTACGTGCTGATCGGCGGCATGGTGTTTCCGCTGTTCGCGGCGCTGTACTACTGGGCGCCGGCGGTGGGCAGCCAGTTGTCGGAACGGCTGGGCAAATGGGCCTTCTGGCTGCTGTTCCTCGGCACCAATGTCACCTTCTTCCCGATGCATGTCAGCGGGCTGATGGGCATGCCGCGCCGCATCTACACCTATCCCGCCGGCTTCGGGCTGGAGCTGCACAACCTGGTCTCCTCGATCGGCGCGGCGATGTTCGCGGCCGGTGCCCTGGTGTTGCTGGTCGATGTGGTGAAGAACTTTCGCATCGGCGGCGACCAGACGCGCCAGCCGAACCCCTGGCGCGCCGGCACGATGGAATGGCTCGCCGGGCCGAATTACGGGCTGCGCAGCATTCCGCTGGTGCGCGACCGCTATCCGCTGTGGCACGACCCTGACCTCAAGCCCCAGGTGGAGGCCGGCGGCCACTTCCTGCCCTTCACGGCGACGGGACGGCGGGAGGCGCTGGTGACCAGCCCGGCGGAGGCCACGCCGCAATACATCGCCTTCGTCACCGGTCCTGGCTGGTGGCATGTGGTGGCGGCGGTCGGCACCGCCTTCTTCTTCCTGTCGCTGACCGGCCCCTTCCTGATCCCCGCCGCGGTCTTCGGGCTGATCGGGCTGGTGGGCTTCATCGCCTGGTTGTGGAGCGGCTCCGACTTCGGTCCGGTCGGGCCGGCGGAGGCGAATATCGGCGCGGGCATCGTGCTGCCGACGCATGCGACCGGCCCCGTCACCGCCTCCTGGTGGGCGATGGTCTGCATCATGCTGGTCAGCGGCACCGCCTATGCCTGCCTGATCGGCAGCTACCTGTTCCTGTGGCTGGTGAACGGGGAGGGGATGTGGCCGCCGCCCGGCCAGGGCATTCCCGTGGTGGAATGGGGTTTTGGTGCCTTCGCGCTTTATGCCGCCGCGGGCCTCTGCGTGACGGTGGCGGGCTGGACGCTGGGCGATGGGCGCGGCTGGCTGCATCGGCTGGCGCTGCTGGCCGGCGTCGCGGCGCTGGCGGGCGGCGTCGTGGCGGATGGCTGGGCGCTGTGGCAGGGGCCGATCTGGCCGACCGTGCATGCCTATGGCGCTTCTGCCTGGGGGCTGTTCGTCTGGCAGGCGTCGCATGTGGCCATCGCGCTGCTGATGGGTCTCTACACCGTCGCACGGTCCCTGGCCGGCAAGCTGGGTGGCGAGCGGCGCCTGACCTTGGACAACAGCCGACTGTTCTGGCTGTACACGATCGGCCAGGGCATGGTCGGGCTGGTGTTGGTGCACGGCTTCCCGAGGCTGCTGCCATGATCGCCCGGGTCATTCGCCCGCCGCGCCACGCGGCGACGATCTTCGCGGGGCTCGCGGGCCCGGTCCTCTGGGCGCTGCATTTCACCGCGATCTACGCCATCACCGCCTTCGCCTGCGAAAGGGGGCGGGAGGAGGCGCTGCTGCTCGGCCTGCCCTGGGTGCCGGTGATGGTCGGCCTCGCCACCCTGGCGATCGTGCTGCCCCTGGCGCTGGTGCTGGCCTTCTCGCTGCGCGGCCTGGGCCGGCCGGTGACGGAGGGCGGGGAGGCGGAGCCGCGCTTCACTTTGTGGTTCGCCGCCGCCACCAGCCTCTATGCCCTGCTGGCCGTGCTTTTGCAGGCGGCGCCGTCGCTGGTGCTGCCGGCCTGCGGGGTGGGTTATTGACCGCGCGCGCGGGGCTCGGCCAGGGCGTCGCGGCGCGGGCGGATGCGGGGCTCCGGCAGGGTCCCGGCCTCCCCTTCCGCCAGCGGCTGACCCGCCGGGACCTGCTGCGCGCGGCCCAGCGTGTAGAGGAAGGCGGCGGCATCCCGCGCCTCCGCCTCGCTGAGACCCAGCGCCGGCATGGCGGTGCCGGGGGAGGTCGCATCCGGGTTGCGCAGGAAAGCCGCCAGATGCGCCGGCGCATTGGGCAGCCGCCCGGCGATGTAGCTGCGCCGCGACCATTCCATCAGCGGCGGGCCGACCCAGGCGACGGCGCCGGGAACGCCCGGAATCACATGGCAGGCGCCGCAGCCATACTGGACGATCACGGCCTTGCCGCGCGTTGCATCGCCGCCGGCGACGCGCAATTCGGCGGGCGGCGTGGGCTCGCCACAGGCGGCCAGCAGCAGGGCGGCGCAGGCCAGCAGGGGCGATGTCACTTTCATGCCGTGGCAACGTGGAAAGGCCCGTCGCGGTTGCAGCGCGCGGGAACCGATGCGGCGCTGTCGCGTAGGCCTGCGGAGATGGAGCCGCCGCAATCATGACCCCACCCGACGCCCTGCCCCCGCCCGACCCGGCGCGGCGCAGCGTGCTGCGCGCGGCCGGTGCCTCGCTGGCCCTGGCCGCCGCGGCGGGCTGCGACGGCGCGCCGGCGGAATTCGGTAGCCCGCTCTATGCGCCCGCACGGGGCGATGATCTCGGGCCGCGCCGTTATGCCACGGTGCTGGACCTCGACGGGCTCGGGCGCGGCGTCATCGTGAACACGCGCGGTGGCCATGCCATCAAGGTGGAGGGCAATCCGCGCCATCCGGCCAGCCTCGGCGGCACCGACATCTTTTTGGAATCGGCGGTGCTGGGTCTGCATGACCCCGCAAGGTCGCGGCGGCTGCGGCGGGATGGGCAGGCGCTGCGCGATACCGGCGTCTTTGGCGGCTTCCTGGCGGAACAGCGGGCGGCGCTCGCGGCGCGGGGTGGGGAGGGGTTCCGGCTCGTCACCGGCCCCATCGCCTCCCCCACCCAGCGGCGGCTGATCGCGGCACTGCTGGCGCAATGGCCGGGGGCGCGCTGGCATGTGCATGCGCCGCTGGCCGATGCGGCGGCGGGCGAGATGCTGCCGCTGCCCGACTTTTCCCGCGCGCGCTGCGTGCTGGCACTGGGCGCCGATCCGCTCGGACCGGGTCCGGCGCAACTCGCCTGGGCACGGCAATGGGCGGAGGCGCGGCGCGCGGGGCGGGAGGCCGGGCGGCTGCCGGCGCTGCTGGTGGCCGAGACCTCCCCCAGCTTGACCGGCGCCAAGGCCGACCGCCTGCTGCCCTTGCCCCCCGCCGGGATCGCCGCCCTGGCACGCGCCGTGGCGGCGGAGCTGGGCGTGGCCGCGGCGGCCGGCGCCACCCATCCCGAGGCCCGCGGCCTGGCCGCCGCCCTGCGCGCCGCGGGGCCGGAGGCTCTGGTGCTGGCTGGGCGCGGCATGCCGGCGGAGGTGCATCTTCTGGCCCAGGCGATGAACGCGGCGCTGGGCGTCGAACTGCCTGCCATCCCCGACCCGCGCGCGGCGCCGGAAGCCGGCACGCTGGCGGAGCTGGCGGCGGAGATCGACCGCGTCACCCATCTGCTGATCCTGGACGCCAACCCGGTCTTCGACGCCCCTGCCGACCTGGATTTTCCGGCCCTGCTGCGCCGCGTGCCGCATAGCGTGCATGCCGGCCTGCAGGTGGATGAGACGGCGCTGCGCTGCGGCTGGCACGTGCCGCTGCGCCATCCGCTGGAAAGCTGGGGCGACAGCCGCGCCTTCGACGGCACCGCCGCTTTGCGCCAGCCCGCGACCCGCCCGCTGGTGGAACAGGCGGTGGCGGCGGAGGTGGTGCTGGCGCGGCTCGCCGGCATCCCCGGCGATGGCCAGGCGCTGCTGCGCGAGACCTGGCGCGCCGCCTGGGGCGAGGCGGATTTCGAAACGCGCTGGCTGGCGGCGCTGGAGGAAGGGGTGGTGGCGGACAGCGCGCCGGCACCCGAGCCCTTTCGCAACGATGCCGAACTGCCGGCAGCCGCGCCAATGCCGCAGGGGCTGGTGGCGGTCTTCGCGCCCGATCCAAATCTCTGGGATGGCCGCTTCGCCAGCGAGGCCTGGTTGCAGGAATTGCCGCGCCAACTGGGGCAGGTCGCCTGGGGCCAGGCGGTGCTGGTGGCACCGCAGGATGCGCGGGCGGCGGGCCTCACCGATGGGGCGGAGGTGGAGATTTTCATCAGTGGCCGGACCCTGCGGGCGCCGGTGCTGGTCATGCCCGGCCAGGCGCCGGGGGCGGTGACGCTGCCGCTGGGCGGCGCGCGGCGCGCGGCCGGTGGCGTGCCGGGCGGTATCGGGATCGACGTCTATCGCCTGCGCGACACGGCAAGTCCCTGGGTGGCGGAGGGTGTGACGCTGCGCGCCACCTCTGGCGCCGCCTGGGACAGCCGGGCGGCGGATCACGCCATGGCCGGCGATGCGCCGCGCGTGCGGCGGCTGGCGCCGGACCAGGCCGTGCCGCCGCTGCCACCGCCGCGCTCGCTCTATGCGGACTGGCGCTATCCCGGCGCGGCCTGGGGCATGGCCATCGACCTCGACAGCTGCATCGGCTGCAATGCCTGCGTCGTCGCCTGCCAGGCGGAGAACAACACGCCGGTCGTGGGGCCGGAGGAAGCGGCGCGTGGCCGCATGATGCACTGGCTGCGCGTCGACCGCGTGGTGAGCGGGCCGGAAGACGCTCCGGAGATCGATTTCCAGCCCGTCCCCTGCATGCATTGCGAGAAGGCGCCCTGCGAGGTGGTCTGCCCGGTCAATGCGACGGTGCATGACCACGAAGGCCTGAACCTGATGATCTATCCGCGCTGCATCGGCACGCGCACCTGTTCCAACAACTGCCCCTACAAAGTCCGAAAATTCAACTGGGCGGGCTATGCGCGGGCGGCGGATGCGGTGCCGGTGCGCAATCCGGAGGTGCCGCTGCGCCCGCGCGGCGTGATCGAAAAATGCACCTATTGCCAGCACCGCATCAAGGGCGCGCAGGACACGGCGCGGCAGGAAGGCCGTGCCGTGCGGGATGGCGAGATCGTCACGGCCTGCCAGGCCGCATGCCCGACCCGCGCCATCCATTTTGGCGACATCAACGATCCTGCCAGCGATGTCTCGCGCGCCAAGGCCGAAGGTCGAAACTACGCGCTGCTCGGCAACCTCGATACGCGGCCGCGCACCACCTATCTCGCGCGGCTGGTGCCGGGGGCATGAGCGAGTTCACCACGCGCCCGGTCTCCGACGCGCCGCTGCGGTCGGATTTCGGCTGGCGCTTCGCCTTCGCGGTGGCGGGCGCCGGGCTGCTGACGCTGCTGCTGGCCTATGCGGTGGTGGCGCTGCTGCTGCGGGGCACGGCGCTGTGGGGCACCAACATTCCCTTCGTCTGGGGCTTCGACCTCATCAACTACGTCTGGTGGATCGGCATCGCCAATGCGGCGAGCCTGTTTGCCGTGGTGCTGGTGCTGCGCAAGCACGGGCTGCGCACGGCGGTGAACCGATTCGCGGAGGCCGCTGCGCTGGCGGCGGTGGCGGCGGCGGCGATCTATCCGATCCTGCATCTCGGCCGGCCCTGGCTGTTCTACTGGACCTTTCCCTATCCGGCGACGACGCAGCTCTGGCCGCAATTCCGCAGCACGCTGGTCTGGGATTTCTGGGGGATCATGTCCCATGTCGTGGTCACCGGGCTGTTCTGGTACACCGGCCTGATCCCGGACCTCGCCACCATGCGCGACCGCGCTGCGGCGAAGGGACGCCGCGCGCGGGCGCGCATCTATGGCGTGGCGGCGCTGGGCTGGCGTGGATCGGTGCGGCACTGGGCGCGGCACCAGGCGGCCTATCGCATCGTCGCGGCCATGGTGCTGCCGATGCTGGCCTCGGCGCAAACCATCGTCGCGCTGGAATTCGCCACCACGCTGGTGCCGGAATGGCACCAGGCCCGTGTGCCGCTGCACATCGTCGCCACGGGCATTCCCTCCGGCCTCGGCGTGGTGCTGGCGCTGGCGGCGCTGCTGCGCGGTGGGCTGGGGCTGGGCCGCTACATCGATGACGAGGACATGCATCTGCTCGGCAAGCTGACCGCCGCGGCGGCGCTGGTCTGCGGCTATGTCTATGCCGAGGGGTTGCTGGTGGCGCTGCTGGAGGATCAGGTGACGCGCCAGGCCATCGCCGCGCGCGCCTTCGGCGCCTATGCCGGGCTGTATTGGGGCGGCGCCGTGCTGGTGGTGCTGGTGCCGCAACTGCTGTGGCTGCCGGCGCTGCGGCTGCGCGCGATCTGGGTGGTGCCGATCGGCATCGGCGCGGCGGCGGGGGTGTGGCTGGACCGCTTCTCCCTGGTGACGGGCGGGCTGCTGCGGGACCATCTGCCGCGTGTCGGGCCGCTTTATGCGCCGACCGTGCCGGAATGGACGCTGCTGGCCGGCAGCGTCGGGCTGTTCGCCCTGCTGATGCTGGCCTTCGCCCGTTTCGTCCCGGTGGTGTCGATGTTCGAGACGCGGCATGAGGAAAGCGAGGCGGAGGTGCCATGACCAGGCCCGCCCCGATCGGCGTGATCGCCACCTTCGAAGACCCGGATGCCATGGTCGCGGCGCTGCGCGCGGCGCGAAAGGCCGGCTGGCGGCGGCTGGACGCCTATGCGCCCTTCCCGGTGCCGGAGGCCGCCGCGCTGTTGGGGGTGAATGGCGCGCGCGTCGCCTGGATCGCGCTTGGCGCCGGGCTGTTCGGCGCGGTGCTGGCCTATGGCGCGCAATGGTGGCTCAGCGTGCAGGCCTATCCCATCAATATCGGCGGCCGGCCACTGCATGCCCTGCCGGCCTTCCTGCCGGCCACCACCATCGTCGGCATCCTGTGGGCGGCAGCGGGCGCGCTGCTGGGCATGCTGGCGCTGAATCGCCTGCCACGTCTGCACCACCCGGTCTTCGCCGCGCCGGGCTTTGGCCGCGCCAGCGAGGATCGCTTCTTCGTCTGCCTCTTCACGGGCGACCCGGGCCTCGACGCCTGGGAGGCGCGACGCCTGCTCAACCGGCACCAACCTTTGTCGGTGTCGGAGCTGGAGGCATGAGGCGGCTGCTGCCCCTGCTGCTGGTGCTTGCCGCCTGCGATGGCTGGACGCCGAGCGCGCCACCCCCGCCCCCCATGCCGCCGCCTCCTGGCGCCGTCGCGCAGGGCGATGCGGCGCGGCGGCAGGCGCTGGCCGGGCCGGGGCCGGCGGCGACGCCGGAACTGCTGGCCCATGGCGCCGACCGCTACGCCATCTACTGCGCCCCCTGCCACGGTCCGACCGGTGCCGGCGATGGCCCCGTGGTGGCGCGCGGCTTCCCCGCCCCGCCGCGCCTGCCCGCCCCGGCGGCGACGAGCATGGCCGTGATCGCCGAGAATCGCGGCCGCGCGCACCCCTTCGCCGACCGGCTGACACCCGCCGATCGCTGGGCCATCGCCCGCTATGTGGAGGGTCTGGCGCCATGAGGCCGCTGGCCGCCCTGGCCGTGGCGCTGGGCGCCGCCGGCGTGGTGCTGCTGGGCAGCCCGGCCTTGGCCGAGGCCTGGCTGCTGGCGGCGCTGTTCTGGCTGCATCTGGGGGCCGGCGCGCTCGGCGTGCTGGCGCTCGGCCATCTGCTGCGAGAGGACTGGCTGGCGCCGGTGCGCCCGCCCCTGGAGGCCGCCGCGCGCAGCCTGCCGCTGCTGGCGTTGATGCTGGCGCCCGTGCTGTTGGCACCGCAACTGCTGTATCCCTGGGCCGCGACCGAGACCCTGGAAGGGCCGGCCGCCACCCTGCTGCAGCCCTGGGCCTTTGGCCTGCGCGGCCTCGCCTGCCTGGGCGTCTGGGTGGCGCTGGGCTGGGCGCTGACCCGGCCGGGCCTGGGCAAGGGCGCACGGCGAGGCGTCTCCGCGCTGACGCTGGCGCTGCTGCTGCCGACGGCGACGCTGGCGACCTATGACTGGGTGCTGTCCCGCGAGACTGCCTGGTATGCCAGCCTGCAGGGCTTTTCGCTGTTCGTGCAGGGCCTGGCCGTGGGCCTGTCGGCCGCCATCCTGGCCGCCCGCAAGCACCCGGATGCGGAGGCACTGCCGGGGCTGGAGCGCGCGCTGCTGATGCTCGGTCTGGCCATGCTGTGGCTGTTCTTCACCCAGTACATCACCGTCTGGATGGCCGACCTGCCGGAGGAGGCGGATTGGTATCTGCGCCGTCTGGACACGGCCGGTGCCGCGCAGATGTGGATCGCCCTGCCGGCGCTGCTGCTGGCCGTCGTGCTGGCCGCGCCGCCCGACCATGGGCGCTGGCGCATGGTGGCGGTGTGCTGGCTGCTGCTGGCGCAGTCCGGCGCACATCTCTGGTGGGTGGTGCGGCCGGATGCGCTTCTGGCGCGGCCCGCCATCTGGCTGGACGTGGTGGTGTTCGTGGGGCTCGGCCTGGCCTTTCTGGCCTATGCCGAGGTGGAGCGCCTGCTTGCGCTCAGTGTTCCTTCCGCTTCTCCGGATGCCGGTGCCAGGGCCAGCGCCCTTCGATCTCCACCTCCAGCGACAGGCTGAGCACGGTACGGATCAGCACGATCAGGCCCAGCGTCGCCACCGTCTCGAAGGTCAGTGGCGCGGCGACGGTGTGCACGATGTCGGCGGCCACCAGCAGTTCCAGGCCGATCAGGATCGCCCGGCCGAGATGGGCGCGATAGGGCACGAAGGCCGAGGCCCAGCACTTGCCGCCCTGCCGCAAGCCGCGCGTGAGGAAGATCAGGCTGGTGGCGGTGACGCCGACCAGCAAGGCGAGGATGCCGGCCAGTTCCAGCCCGGCCGCCACCCATTCCGCGAAATCGCCCACCCAGGCGCCGGGTCCGTTCTGCACCATGCGGCGTTAAACCGCATGGTGCCTCGCGGTTGCGCGCCGCCATCAACCTGCGGCCAGCGAAGCTGGCCGAGGCGCCGAACGGCGCCCGCCGCACCTGCGGCGAGCCAAGGCCGCGGATGCGGCCGCCCGGCGCATGAGGGCATGAACAAAGGCTCAGGCGGGAATCAGATCCGCCACGGCCTTGGTCACGTCCTTGGTGCCGACGCCGCCGAATTCGGCGGTGCGCAGCCCCGCGGCGAAGGCACCATCCACCGCCGCCTCCAGCTCCGTCGCCGCATCCGCCCAGGCCTGGCCGGCGCCGCGCACCGCCAGCCAGTCCAGCATCAGCGCGGTGGACAGCAGCATGGCGGTGGGATTGGCCACGCCCTTGCCGGCGATGTCCGGACCCGTGCCGTGGCTCGGCTGGAACACCGCATGGGTGTCACCGATATCGGCCGAGGGCGCATAGCCCATGCCACCCACCAGCCCGGCGCCGAGGTCGGAGATGATGTCGCCGAACATGTTCTCCATCGGCAGCACATCGAAATCCCAGGGGCGGCGCACCAGGTCGAGCGCCATGGCGTCGATATAGTGGTTGGCATGCGGCACGTCGGGGAATTCGGCCGCGACCTCGCCAAAGACGCGGCGCATGAAGGCCATGCTGAGGAAGACATTCGCCTTGTCCACCAGCGTCACCGTCTGCGACCGGCCCAGCCGTTCCGCACGGCGCTGCGCCAGCCGGAAGGAGAAGCGGGCGAGGCGTTCGGTGGTGGCGCGGGTGATGACCATGGTGTCGCGCGCTTCCGCGTCGCCGATCATCTCGCCGCGTCCGCGGGCCCAGAACAGGCCCTCCGTGCTCTCGCGCAGGATCACCATGTCGATCTTTTGGGCACGCTCGTCCCGCAAGGCGAGGGGCACGCCCGGAATGGCGCGGATCGGGCGGACGCCGGCATAGAGGCCCAGCCGAAAGCGCAGGTCGAGCTGCGGCGCGATTTCCGTTCCGTCTGGATAGCGGATGCCGGGCCAGCCCATGGCGCCGAGCAGGATGGCGTCGCAGGCCTCGGCCTTGCGGAAAGTCTCCTCCGTCATCGCCGTGCCGGTTTCCTGGTACAGGAAGGCGCCGGCCTGCAGGGTCTCGGTGGTGATGCCGAGGCCGTGGCGCCGCGCCAGGCGGTCGAGGACGAAGGACGCGGCCTCCGTCACCTCCACGCCGATGCCATCCCCCGGCATCACGGCGATGCGGACGGCGTTCGAGGTCACAGCCATGCAAGGCCACTCCGTTCAATGAGGTCGATGAGTTCCGCGCCGCCGCGCTGGCGGTGCTGGCGATACAACTCCCGCGCGCCATCCGCATCGCCGGCGCGGATGGCGACCAGCGTGGCGCGATGTTCGGCGGTGGAGCGTTCCGGCAGGGGCCGCATGTTCAGCGTGAACATCCGCGCCCGGTGCGACTGGTCCCAGACCTGCATCACCATGGCGGATAGCCGCCGGTTGCCGCAAAGCTCGGCGAGGCCGAGATGGAATTCCTCATCCGCCCGCGCCCAGGCCACGCGGTCGGCGGTGCCGATGGCGGCTTCCATGGCATCGCAGGAGGCCACGAGGGGCCCAAGCGCGGCCTCCGGCAGGCGGCGGCGGGCGAGAAGTTCGGCGGCCTTGGGCTCCAGGCTTTCCAGCACGTCGTAGATGTCGCGCATGTCGCCGGCCGAGATCGGCTGCACCCGCATGCCGTGGCGCGGCGTGACCGTGACCAGCCCGTCCTGTTGCAGCCGCAGCATCGCCTCCCGCACCGGGGTGCGGGACAGGCCGAGCTGCATGGCCAGCTCGGCCTCCAGCCGCTGGGTGCCGGGGGGCAGCAGGTTGTCCAGGATCAGGGCCTTGAGGCGCTGATAGGCGGTCTCCGCCGCGGTCGCGCCGCGCGGGGGCGGAAGGGGGTTCTGGGCATTCACCCATGCATTAACGCATGCGTTGTTGCATGCGGCAAGAGGGCGGGCTTTTCCGCGACGACGCGGCATGCGATCCGGGTGGCATGGACAAGGTCTGGCGGGATTACGATCAGGCGGGGCTGGATGCCGCCTATGACCAGCGGGTCTGGGCGCCGGACATGGCCGCCTGGCTGGCGCGCTACCGTGCCGATACCGCCGCCGCGCGCGCGGCGCTGAAGCCCCAGGCGCTGTCCTACGGCCCGCATGGCTGCGACCTCTACCCCGCCCAGGGCGCGCCGCGCGGCGTGCATCTGCACATCCATGGCGGCGCCTGGCGGGCGCAGGGGCGGGATGATTCGGGCTTCCTGGCGCCGGCCTTCTGCGCCGCCGGCTTCCAGGTGGCGGTGCCGGATTTCAGCCTGCTGCCGGCGCGGCGCCTGCCGGATGTTGTGGCGGAGCTGCGCGCCTGCGTCGCCTGGCTGCGGCCGCGCGGGCCGATCCACCTGTCGGGCCATTCCTCCGGCGCGCATCTGGCCGCCGTGCTGGCGACGGAGATGGCGTTTGCCAGCGTCACCCTGGTGTCCGGCGTCTACGACATGGAACCGGTGCTGCTCTCCGCCCGCCGGCTGTATGTGGAGTTGACGGCGGCGGAAGCGGTGGCACTGAGCCCGATCCGCCATGCCGCCCGCATCCATGCGCCGCTGCGCCTCGCCTGGGGTACTGACGAAAGTCCAGAATTCATCCGGCAGTCGGAGGCGATGGCGGCGGCGACCGGCGCCGAGACCTTTGTCCTGCCCGGCCAGAACCATTTTGGCGCCGCCTATGCACCGGCGCAGGGCGCGCTCCATGCTGCGTTGACCGCTTGAGGACACCCCAATGACACCCGGCTACGCCATCACCTTCTTCTACTACCCCGACCTGTCGGCGGTGATTCCCTTCTACGAGCAGACGCTCGGCTTCGAGCTGGTGCTGGACCAGGGCATGGCCCGCATCTACCGCATCGCGCCGGGCAGCTACTTCGGCATCGTCGATGGCAACAAGGGCCATCTGAAACACCAGCCGACCAGCGCCGTGCTGCTGACCATCGTGGCGGAGAATGTGGCGGGCTGGCATGCGAAGCTCGCGGCGGCCGGCGTGCCGAAGCTCGGGGCCATCCAGCGTGGGACCTATTGCGAGCACTTCTTCTTCGAGGATCCGGCGGGCTACGCCATCGAGGTGCAGCGGTTTCACGATCCGGCGGTGGCGAAGCTTTTCATCTGAGGACCGAAAGGGGCGTTGCCCCTCTCGGGCTCTCCCCATCAAGGGCCCTTGGGACCCCGGACCTGGGCTCACGCCGGGCGGCGCAGCTCCTGCACCAGGGCCATCGTCGCGGTGGCCAGCATGAAGGCGCCGCCGAGCAGGAACACGGCCTCCGGCCGCCCACTATCCACCAGCCAGCCGAAGATGGGCGGCGCCACCATGCCGCCGATGTTGAAGCCGGTGGAGACCACGCCGAACACTGCGCCGGACTGGCCCGGCGGGGCCGCGGCGCGCACCATCATGTCCCGCGACGGCATGCAAAGCCCGGTCATCACCCCGGCGAGCCCCAGCACCCCCACCACCAGCCAGGCCGGCATGGCCAGCAATCCGACGGAGATGGTCAGCAGGCCCGCGAGCCCGAAGCCCCCCATCGCCACCAGCCCGTGCCGCTTCGCCCGGTCCGCCAGCACGCCGCCGAGCAGCACCCCGCCGGCCGAGCCGGACAGCAGGGCCGTCAGCGCGATGGAGGCCATGCCGAGGCTCATCCCGCCCGCCGCCACCAGGGCCGAGATGGCGAAGGCGTTCATGCCGCCGACCGACAGGGCGATCAGCACGAAGAAGCCGGTGAGCGACAGCACGGCCGGATTCAGCACCCGCGTCTGTTGGCCGGCGACGGGCTTCGGCGCCACGCCCTTCACCGGATCGGCCGGGCAGGTCGCCAGCACCCAGGCGGCCACCAGCCAGCCGATGCCCCCCGCCACCATCAGCGCGCCGGAAAGCCCCAGCCAGGCCGCCAGCCCGAGCATCAGGAAAGGCGCCACCGCCCCGCCGGCGAAACCGGCAAAGGTGTGCAGCGAAAAGGCCCGCCCCATTCGCGGCCCGGCCATGGCGGTGTTGAGGATGGCGTAGTCGGCCGGATGGTAGACGGCATTCGCCAGCCCGGCGAGCGCGCCGGCCAGCAGCACCATCGGATAGCTCGGCGAAAGGCCCACCAGCGTGAAGGCCGCGCCCCCGACGACCAGCCCCGCCGCCAATACCCGCCGCGGCCCGATCCGATCGACGAGAAAGCCCATCGGCGCCTGGGTGAAGGCGGAGACGATGCTGAACAGCGTGATGGCCAGCCCCAGCTCCACGAAGCCGACGCCAAGCTGGGCCTGCAGCAGCGGAAACAGCGGCGGCAGCACCAGGATATGCAGGTGGCTGACCGCATGGGCGGCGCCGATGGCGCCCAGGGTGCGGCGCTCCGTGGGGCTCCAGGCCGCGCCGGGAAGGTCGGTATCCGCCGTTATGCTCACTGCGCATCCACCCGCTTTTGCAGCCCGGATAGACCCGGGGACAGCCACCGACAAGGTGGGGCCGCCCCGGCGGATGTCAGGGCCCCGCGCAGGTCACGGCAAGGCAGCACAACATGCGGGCCGCAAAGCGGGCCGAGCGGCCGAATGGCCGCCGCCGCTTATGCGTCGCGCCGAAGGCGCGCCTTCGGCGCGATGAGCCAAGCCGCCGGAGGCGGCGCCCGGCGCCTGAGGGCCAAATATCAATGCGCCTCGGACCAGGAGGCGCCGTGGCCGATCTCGACGGCCAGCGGTACGGAGAGGCTGGCGACGCCCTCCATGATGGATTTCACCAGCGCCGAGGTGGCCTCCACCTCCGCCGCCGGCACCTCGAACACCAGTTCGTCATGCACCTGCAGCAGCATCCGCGCGCCGAGCCCGGCCTCCCGCAGCGCCAGCGGCAGGCGCACCATGGCGCGCTTGATGACCTCCGCCGCGCCGCCCTGGAAGGGGGCGTTGATGGCGGCGCGTTCGGCCCCGCCGCGGCGCACGGGGTCCTTGCTGGCGATGTCGGCGATCCACAGCTTGCGGCCGAAGGGGGTCTGCACGTAGCCCGTGGTGCGGGCGTCCTCCTTCAGCTTTTCCATGCAGGCGCGGATGCCGGGATATTGGCCGAAATAGGCGTCGATGATCGCCCGCGCCTCGCCGGGCCCTATCCCGAGCCGCGCGCCGAGGCCGAAGGCGGACATGCCGTAGATGATGCCGAAATTGATCGTCTTGGCCCGCCGCCGCGCTTCCTTGTCCACCGCCTCCGGCGCCAGGTGGAAGATATCCGCCGCCGTCCGCGAATGGATGTCCTGACCCTTGGCAAAGGCGTCCTTCAGCGCGGGGACATCGGCGACATGGGCCAGGATGCGCAGCTCGATCTGGCTGTAGTCGGCGGCCAGCAGCACATGGCCGGGCTCCGCCACGAAGGCGCGGCGGATGCGGGCGCCTTCCTCGGTCCGCACCGGGATATTCTGCAGGTTCGGATCGCTGGAGGACAGCCGCCCGGTGGAGGTCAGCGCCATGGCGAAATCGGTATGCACCCGCCCCTGGGCATCCGCGGCTTGGGCCAGCGCATCGACATAGGTGGATTTCAGCTTGGCGATCTGGCGCCAGTCCAGCACGCGGCGCGGCAAAGCATGGCCTTGGGCGGCCAACTCCTCCAGCACGCTCGCATCCGTGCCCCAGGCCCCGGTCAGCTTGCTGCGTTTGCCGCCCGGCAGCTTCTGTTCATCGAACAGAATCTCTCCCAGTTGCTTGGGTGAGCCGACATTGAACGGCTTGCCCGCCAGTTCATGGATCTCGCGCTCATAGCGCGCCAGCTTCTCGGTGAAATCGACGCCGATCCGGGACAATTCGGCGGCGTCGATCTTGATGCCGGCGAGTTCCATGTCGCGCAGCACGGGCACCATGCGGCGCTCCACCTGCTCATACAGCGTCAGCGCCCGCGCGCCGCGCAGCTCCGGCCGCAGCGCGTGCCACAGGCGCAGCGTCACATCCGCATCCTCGGCGGCATAGGCGGTGGCCTTGTCCAGCGGCACCTTGCTGAAGGTGATGCGGTTGCGGCCGGTGCCGGTGACGCTGTCGAAGGTGATGCAGGCGTGGCCCAGATGCAGCAGCGCCAGCTCGTCCATGCCATGGCCATGCTTGCCGGCCCGCAGCGCGTAGGACATCAGCATGGTGTCATCGACGGGCGCCACGGCGATGCCGCCATTCTCCGCCCGCCAGAGCACTTCCAGGTCGTATTTGGCGTTGTGCAGCACCTTGAGGACGGAGGGGTCCTCCAGCAGCGGCTTGATCTCGGCCAGCGCCGCCTCGGCCTCGATCTGCTCGGGATGCGCCGCGCCCATCAGGTCGCCGCTGCCCTCATGCCGCAGCGGGACGTAGCAGGCGCGGCCCGGGGCGGTGGCGAGCGAAAAGCCGACCAGCCGCGCCTTCATGGCATTGAGGTTGTCGGTCTCGGTATCGAAGCCCACCACCCCGGCCGCCTGGGCCGCCGTGATCCAGTCGCGCAGGGCCTCGATGGTGGTGACGGTGGCATAGTCGCCAAAGGGTGCCGCCTCGGCGGGCGCGACCGGCGCATCGGCGGCCGGCGCGGCCGGGCGAAAACCGTTGCCGCGCGTGACGGCGCTGGCATCGCCCAGGCCGAGCCGGGCCAGCAGACTGCGAAACCCGTTCTCGCGTAGGAATTTTTCGAGCGTCGCCGGATGCGGCGCGCGGGTCAGCATCTTCTCGATCGGGCAGGGCAGCGGCGCATGGGCGTCGAGCTGCACCAGGCGCTTGCTGATGCGGGCCTTTTCCGCGTTCTGCTCCAGCGCTTCGCGCCGCTTCGGCTGCTTGATCTTGTCGGTATTGGCCAGCAGCGTTTCGAGGTCGCCGTACTCGTTGATGAGCTGGGCGGCCGTCTTGATGCCGATGCCCGGCACGCCCGGGACATTGTCGGTGCTGTCGCCGGCCAGCGCCTGCACTTCGACCACCTTGTCCGGGGTCACGCCGAATTTTTCGAAGACCTCCGGCTCGCGGATGGGCTTCTGCTTGATCGGGTCCAGCATCTGCACGCCGGGGCCGATCAACTGCATCAGGTCTTTGTCGGAGGAGACGATGGAAACCTCGCCGCCCTCCTCGACGAAGACGCGGGCATAGGCGGCGATCAGGTCATCGGCCTCGAAGCCCGGCTGTTCCGCCTGGCAGACGCCCAGCGCTTCCGTCGCCTCCCGGATCAGGGCGAATTGCGGGATCAGCTCCGGCGGCGGTTCCGGCCGGTGCGCCTTGTAGGCGGGGTAGAAATCATTCCGGAAGGTCAGCCGGGCGCTGTCGAAGACCACCGCGATATGGGTGGCGGCGTGGCGCGACAGGAATTGCGACAGCATCTGGGTGAAGCCGAAGACGGCGTTCACATGCGTGCCATCCGGCCGCGTCATCGGCGGCAGGGCGTGGAAGGCGCGAAAGATGTAGCCGGAGCCGTCGACCAGGATCAGCCGCTTCTGCCCCGGCGCAACCGGCGGCACCGCCTGTTCCAGGGCGGCCGGGGCGGAAGCCATCTCAGTGACCGCCCTCATCCCCCGCGCCCTCGGCGAGGCGGTAGGTGCGGGAGCAATAGGGGCAGGTGACCTGGCTGTGCTCGATGCGCAGATAGACCAGCGGATGGCCCAGCGCGCCGCCGCCACCATCGCAGCCCGGGCTGCGGGTGGTGACTTCCAGAACTTCCTCCGGCGTCACACCGGGCAGGGCGACCGGGGTGTAGCCGGTCTGTCGCGCATCGCGCATGGCGGTCCTCATGGGCTGTGGCCGGCTGGGGCTGCCGGTCATGGCGGGAACATAGGGGGGGCGGAGGGGCACGGCCAGCCCCGACCTTGCAGCCGGCGGCCGGTCTGCGTAAGCCAGTCGAGGCTTCAGGCAGCGGGAGGGTCCGGCGCGGAATGGCTTGGCGGCGTGGTGTCCTGGCCCTGCTCGCTTTGCTGCTGGCCGCAGCCTGCACCCCCGTGGTGCTGCCCGCCGGCCCCGCCATCGTCACCCCCTTCCTGCGCGGGGAGGCGGTGGTGACAGCCGATGGCGAGGTGCTGCCGATGCGCAGCTTCGCGCCCGAAGCCCCGCCACGGGCCGTGCTGCTGGCGCTGCACGGCTTCAACGACCATTCCGGCAATTTCCTGGCCGACAGCATCGAACAACTCACGGCCGGTGGGCTGCTGGTCTATGCCTATGACCAGCGCGGCTTCGGCCGGTCCCCCAACCGGGGCTACTGGCCGGGGGCGGAGACCATGGCCGAGGACGCCATCACCGCCTCCCGCCTGCTGCGCGCCCGCCACCCCGGACTGCCGCTGTTCCTGATGGGGGAGAGCATGGGCGGGGCCGTTTCCATCCTGGCCGGCACGGCGGCGGAGGCGGCGCCGGTGGATGGCTATGTGCTGCTGGCCCCGGCGCTTTGGGGGCGGGAGAGCATGAACGCCCTGATGCGCGGCGGGCTGTGGCTGGCCGCGCGCACCATGCCCATCCTCGGCTTCCAGGGCGGGGTGGGCGGCGTGGTCGCCAGCGACAATGAGGCCGCGCTGCGCCGCCTGGGCCGCGACCCGCTGGTGATCCGCCGCACGCGGGTGGATGCGGCGGTGGGGCTGGTCGATCTGATGGACGCGGCCAGCGCCGCCTTGCCCACCTGCTGCCGCGGGGTGGGCGATCGCCCGGCGCCGGTGCTTTTGCTCTACGGCGACAAGGACTCGCTGATCCCCGCCCGCCCGGTGCGCGCCGCGCTGCGCCGCCTGCCGCCGGACAGCCCGGTGCGGATCGCCATCCATGAGGACGGTTTTCACCTGCTGCTGACCGACAGCAACCGCGAGGTGGTGGTGGGCGACATTCTGGCGTTTACCGCCGATCCCCGCGCGCCCTTGCCCTCGGGCGCCGAGGATTTTGCCCGGGGTTGGCTGGCGCGGTAGCGCTCAGCCCGGAATCCACACCCGCCCATCGAACAGCCGCCGCGCGGTGCGGTAGAAGGACCCGGCGCGGGCCACCCATTCGCCCGACTCCTGCACCACATCCGCGCCCACCGTCAGCACGCCGGAGGGCATGCCGATGCGGATCGGCCCCGGCGCCACCACCCCGAGGCATTCCGCCACCACGGTCCCCGCGATGCGCGCCGCGACGGCGGTGCAGAGCGACCCGGTCAGCGGCAGCGCCCGGTGCGGCTGGCCATTGGAGATGATGCGCGCCCCAAGGTCGATCTCCCCGGCCGCGATGCTCTCCCCCGACAGGGTCGGCGCCTCGGCCGGCGGGCTGACGAAGCCGATATAGGGGACGGAGCTGATCGCCTTCGCCGCCGCCAGATCCGCGCCGATGCCCATGCGGATGGAGGCCTGAAGCCGGATGGCGTCCAGCAGCGCCAGGATATCCGGCCGCGCCTCCAGCTCCTCCGGCAATTCGCGCCCCGTCAGCCCGATATCCCGCGCCCGGATGAAGGCGGAGGCATTGGCGGCATCGACCAGGGAGGCCTCGATGGGCCCGAAGCCCGGCACCTCCAGCACATCCATGACCTGCCCGCTGGGCAGCAGGCGGCCGGTGGTGGCGCCGCCGGGCTGGACGAAGTCCAGCCGCACCGGCGCGCCCGTGCCGCCGACGCCGGGGATGGACAGGTCGCCCAGGACCTTGGCGCGCCCATCCTCCAGCGCAAAAGTGTTGTGGATGATCTTCTTCGTGTTGGTGTTGTAGATGCGGACCGTCGCGGTTTCGCCATTCGACCGCACCAGCCCCTCATCCACCGCGAAGGGGCCGACGGCGGAGCTCATATTGCCGCAATTGCCCTTCCAATCCACGCGCGCCTCGCGGATCAGCACCTGGGCAAACGTGTAGTCGATATCGGCGTCGTCCCGCTCGGACGGCGCCAGCACGCAGATTTTCGACAGGGACGATACACCGCCGCCCATGCCGTTGAGCTGCCTTCCATAGGGATCGGGCGTGCCGAGCGCCGCCATGAAGATCGCGTCCCATTCCGCCCGATCCGCCGGCAGGTCGCGGGCGTGGAACATGATGGCCTTGCTGGTGCCGCCGCGCATGAAGACGGCGGGAATGGCGCGCTGTGGCATCAGGCGAGGCCCTTGAAGACTTCGAAAAGCTTGTTCTTCGCCTCGAAGCCCACGCCCGGGATGTCCGGCATGGTCACGCGCCCTTCCACCACCGGCACGTCATCGGCGAAGCCGCCAAACGGCGCGAAAACCTCCGGATAGCTCTCATTGCCACCCAGGCCGAGGCCGACGGCGATATTGAGGGCAAACTGGTGCCCGCCATGCGGCACGCAGCGGCGGCGCGACCAGCCATGGGCGGCCAGCATATCCAACGTTCGCAGATATTCGCACAACCCATAGGACAGCGCCGGGTCCATCTGCAGGATGTCGCGATCCGGCCGCAGCCCGCCATGGCGGATCAGGTTGCGGGCATCCAGCATGGAGAACAGATTCTCCCCAGTTGCGATCGGCGGGCCGTAGTGTTCCGCCAGGGTCGCATGGGTGGAATAATCCAGCGGGTCGAGCGGTTCCTCGTACCAGCGCAGCCCCATCGGCTCCAGCGCCGCGGCATAGGCCAGCGCCGCCGGCAGGTCGAAGCGGCCGTTCACGTCGACCGCCAGCTTGCTGCCATCGCCGCCCAGCAGCTTCACCACCGCCTCGATCCGCTCGATATCCTCGGACAGCGCATCGGCGAGCGCGGTGCCGGGGGCGCCGCCGATCTTCATCTTCACCGTGGCATAGCCCATGCCGAGGTAGCGCTTCATCTCCTCGACCAGCGCATCCACGCCCTTGCCGGGGTAGTAGTAGCCGCCGGCGGCATAGACCCAGGCGGCCTCATCCGCCTGGCCGCCATTGTAGCGATCCGCCAGCAGGCGCCAGAGCGGCAGCCCTTCCAGCTTCGCCGCCGAGTCCCACAGGGCCATGTCCAGCACGCCCACGGCGACGCTGCGTTCGCCATGGCCGCCCGGCTTCTCGTTCTTCATCATCGCCGCCCAGGCGCCCTGCGGGTTCAGCCGGCCATCCGGGGCGGTGATCTGGGCCTCCGTCGCCTCCGTCAGCCGCGGCACGAAGCGTTCCGCCAGCAGGCCGGGCTGGGCGTAGCGGCCGTTGGAGTTGAAGCCATAGCCCGTGGCACGCCTGCCACCCTCACCTTCCACCGTGACCGCGACGATGGAGGCGGTCATCTTGGAGAAATCGATATAGGCGTTGGCGATGTCGCTCGCGATCGGGGCGATGCCCTGCTTGACGCTGACGATACGCATTGTTGTCAGTCTCCATCCGGTTACCGGACTTGTCGCCCCGGGTGACATGACCGCACAAGAGGGGGAGGAGGAACCAATATGCCCGACATCCTGCACGAGACCCGCGGCCCGGTGGCCTGGACCACGCTGAACCGCCCGGAACAGCGCAACGCCATGACCTTCCCGATGTATGAGGGCCTGTTCGAACAGGCCGCCGCCGTGGCCAAGGACCCGGCGATCCGCTGCTGGGTCATCACAGGCGCCGGCGGCAAGGCCTTCGCGGCCGGCACCGACATCAGCCAGTTCCAGAACTTTTCCACGGGCCAGGATGCGCTGGACTATGAGACCCGCATCGACCGCGTGCTGTCGGCGATCGAGGATTGCCCGAAGCCGGTGATCGCCGCCGTGGCCGGGGCCTGCGTCGGCGGGGGCCTGGGCATTGCCGGGGTCTGCGACATGCGCATCGCCAGTGCCAATGCCCGCTTCGGCGTGCCGGTGGCGCGCACCCTGGGCAACACCCTCTCCACCATGAACATTTCGCGGTTTGCCGCGCTGATCGGGCCCGCGAAGCTGAAGGACCTGATCTTCACCGCGCGGCTGATGGACGCGCCGGAAGCGCTGGCCGCCGGCTTCATCTCCGAGATGCTGGAGACGCCGGAGGCCCTGGCCGAACGCGCCCTGAAACTGGCTGAGGAGGTCGCCGGCATGGCACCGCTGACTCTGACCGCGACCAAGGTCGCCCTGAAGCGCCTGCGGCTCGCCGCCGGCACCATCGAGGGTGACGACCTGGTGACCATGTGCTTCGGCAGCAATGACTTCCGGGAGGGTGTTCAGGCCTTCCTGGCCAAGCGGAAGCCCGTCTGGACGGGAAGCTGACCACAAGGCATCCTTCGAACCATAAGCAAAAAACCGGAGGAAACATGTTCACACGACGCAGCCTTCTGGCCGCGGCGGGCGCTGCTGCCCTGCCGCTGCCGGCTTTTGCCCAGGGCGCTGCCGGCGCCTATCCGACCCGCCCGGTCTCCCTGCTGGTCGGATTCGCGCCGGGCGGTGGCACGGACATCATCGCCCGCCTGCTGCACCAGGCCTTGCAGGAGGATCTGGGCCAGCCCATCGCCATCGAGAATCGGGCCGGCGGGTCCGGCACCATCGCGGCGGCGACCAATGCGCGCGGTCGGCCGGATGGCTACCAGATGCTGATGACCACGGTCAGCGCCTCCGCCGTCGTGCCGCCCACCATGCGGCCGCCGCCCTTCGACATCATCGCCGACCAGACGGCGGTGGTGCTGGCCGGCACCGTGCCGCTGGTGGCGGTGGTGCCGCTGAATTCCCCGGCGCAGACATTCGACCAGTTCATCGCCCATGCGAAGGCCAATCCGGGGAAGCTGAACTACTCCTCCTCCGGCGTCGCGACGCAGCAGCATCTGGCGGCGGCCGCGCTGAGCTTCGCGGCGGGGCTGGAAATGACCCATATTCCCTTCCGCGGCACCGGCCAGGCGGTGAATGAGGTGCTGGCCGGGCGCATCGACATCGCCATCGACACCCTGCCCACCTACCTGCCGCATATCCGCGCCGGCCGGGTGCGGGCGCTGGCGACGACGCTGCAGCAGCGCGTGCCGACGCTGCCGGATGTGCCCACGGTGGCCGAAAGGGGCTTCCCCGATTTCGACGCGGCGGTCTGGTACATGGTGATGGGCCCGCCCGGCCTGCCTTCCGCCATCAGCGAGCGTTGGGTGCAGGCCGTGAACAAGGCGCTGTCCGACCCGGGGCTGCGCCAGCGCGTCGCCGATGCCGGCTTCATCCCCGGCGGCGGTACCAGCGCCGATGCCGCGGCGCTGCTGCGGCGGGACGCGGCGAAATATGCCGAGGTGATCCGGCGGGCCAATATCACCTTCGACTGAGGATCGCGGGCGGCGGGCGTTACACCACCGGGCCGGTCGAATGACCGGTCCGAGCGGTCCGAATGGGCGCCGCGGCCAGCAGCCCGGTCGCCAGTTTGGCGACCGGCACGAAATCCAGCATCGGGTCATGGCGTGTTTCCAGCAGGCCTGGCCCGCGCCATCCCCGGGCTTCTGCCGCCGTACCAGACAGGCTCAGCAGCCCGGTGACGAGCGATGCCGGAGCCGCGCCGCACAGCGAGGTTGCAGGGATCGTATCAGTTGGTCCGGATGCCCGCTTCGGTGATCACCTTGCGCCAATTGACCGTATCGGCGGCCAGCAATGCCCGCACCTCCGCAGGACCGCCGCTTTCCGCGGTCAGACCGATCCGGGCCATGCGTTGCTGGTATTCACGATCCCCCGTGACCGTGTTCAACGCGGCGGCGACCTTTTCGATCACGGGCGCGGGCGTATCAGCCGGCGCGAACAGCGCCATCCACAGCACCGCCTCGAAGCCTGAAAGCGTTTCCGCGACCGTCGGCACATCCGGAAGGTTGGGCAGGCGTTCCCTGGAGGAAATCGCCAGCGCACGGGTCTTGCCGTCCTGGAGCGACGGCAGGGCCTCCACCGGCGACTGGAAGTTGCAGTGGATACGGCCCGCCTGCAGATCGAGAAGCCCCTCCACGCCACCGCGATTGGGAATCGCCGTCATCTCGATTCCGGCGCGCTGGCAAAGCATCTCCATCGCCAGATGCACGACCGTGCCGACCACGCCGCCATAGTTGAGCTTGCCGGGATTGGCTTTCGCATAGGCGATGAATTCCGGGAGCGTCGTCGCCGGGACGCCCGGATAAATATGGAACACGAAGGCACCTCGATAGACCATGCCGACCGGCGCCAACTCCGTCTGCGGGTCCTTCGGCGTGAGCCTCGGCTGCAAGGTCGGGTTGATGGCGAGTGAGCTGGTACCGGCCAGCAGCGTGTAGCCATCCGGCCGCGCCTGCGCGACGGCGGTCGAGGCGATCGAGGTCGCGCCGCCGATCCGGTTCTCCACCACCACCCGCTGGCCGATGGCGGTGGCCAGCCGCTCCGCGGTCAGCCGCGTGGCGATATCGGTCTGCCCGCCGGCCGCATAGGCGTTGACGATGGTGATCGGATGGGAAGGGAAGGCATCCTGTGCCCGGGCTGGCAGCGCGGCGAGTGACAGGCTGCCAAGCAGGGCGCGGCGCCTGAGTGCGAATTGCATGTTCGTCGTCCTCGACGGGTGTTTCCTGATGTCTGTGCTGGGGGCGATGGGGCGCCTTCTATCCGATCGGCCCCCCGGCCCGTGCGATGATCGGCTTGTAGCGCTCGATCTCGGAGGCGGTGAAGGCGGCCAGTTCCTGCGGTCCGCCATATTCGATGCGCGTCGCGCTGTCTGCCATCGCGGCGCGCAGATCGGGATCGGCCAGTGCGCGGCGCGCCGCCTCGGCCAATGTCGTGGTGCTGTCCGCGGGAAGACCGGCCGGACCGTAGAAGCCGAACCAGGAGGTGAAGACGACGTCCGGATAGCCCAGCTCCACCATCGTCGGCAGTTGCGGCAGCCAGGGCGATCGCGAGGCCCCCGTGGTGGCAAGCGCGATCAGGCTGCCGGCCTCGATATGAGGCTTCAATGTCAGGTAGGGATAGAAGCTCAGCGACACCACGCCGGATAGCAGGTCGGCGAAGAGCTGATTGTTGTTGTAGGGCACATGCGTCATGTTGAAGCCGGCTGCGGCCTTGAAGGTCTCGCCGGCGAGATGCGCGCTGGCCCCGGCGCCGGGCGATCCGAAATTCAACCTGTCCGGATTGGCCTTGCCATACTGCACCAACGCCTCGACCGACCGCACCGGCACACGCGGATTGACGACGAGGACCGAATCCTGGCTGGCCAGCCGCGCGATCGGCGTGAAGTCGCGCAGCGGATCGTAGCGGATCTCGCGCCGGAAGCTGATATTCACGGCCATCGTCTGGTTGTTGCCGAACAGGATCGTGTAGCCGTCCGGCCGGCTGCGCGCGACGTGCTCGGTGCCGATCATCCCGCTGGCGCCGGGGCGGTTGTCGACGACGATGCGCTGGCCGAGGATGCCGCTCATTCGCTCTCCGATCTGCCGCGCCAGCAGATCCGTGCCAGTGCCGGGGCCATAGGCGACGATGCAGGTGATGGACCGTGACGGGTAGGCCTGGGCGGAGGCGCCGCCGCCTATCAAGGTCGTCAACGGCAGGCCGGTGCCGAGCTGGGTGAGCCGGCGACGTGTGATGGTGGTCTTCATCGGGCGTTTCTCCTTCCCCTATTGTTGCGGCATCTTGGTTGGCCGCTTTCTCCACCGAAGCTCCGACAATTCCTGACATCGCGCGTGGCAGGGCACGGCGCGACGGCATTTCAGCCATGCGAGAACATGGCGCGACCGGGCACCTTCATGCGCACCCGCATCACCGAGGCGGTCGATGCCTCCAGGATGAAAAGGTCGCGACGGTCCGGGCCGCCATAGGCGATGTTGGTGACCGACTTGCCGGTGCAGGAACGGATGCGGGCCAGCGTCTCGCCCTCCGGCGAGAACAGCCAGACGGTCCCGGCGCGGGCATGCACCACGGCGAGATTGCCGGCCTCGTCCAGCGCCAGGCCGTCCGGCCCCAATCCACCGCTGAGCTGGATGAACAGGTCGATCTGCCGCGCGGCCGCATCGCCGGTCACGGGGAAGCGCCAGATGGCATTGGCACGCGTGACGCCAAGCAGCAGGTTGTGCCCGGACTGGTCCAGCACCAGGCCATTCGGCGTCGGCGCATTGTCGATCAGCAATTCCGCGGACCCGCCTTGCGGCGGAATGCGGAAGACGCGGCCGGTGGCATCGCCCAGATGGCTGCGGCCGGGATCGGTGAGGTAGAGCGTGCCATCCGGGCCGAAGAACAGATCATTGGGGCCACGAAACCGCTCGGTGTTCGGCCGGCTGACATAGGGCCGCACGATCCTTTCATCCGGGCACATCACCATGATCCCGTTCGCCCGATCCGCCAGGAAGATGCGACCGTCCCGGTGGATCTTCAGCCCGTTGGGCTCGCCGTCATATTGCGTGACGAGATCCCAGGCACCGTCCGGCGCAATGCGAAAAATCCGGCCGTGCGGGATATCGGTGCACCACAGATGGCCGTCGCGATCAAAGGACGGTCCTTCGAGGAAGGAATGCGCCGGCCCTGTTCCATGGCCGCGATTCAGCGCCCAGAAGCTCGGCGCGCCGCGCCAGTGCAACGCCTCGGGCAAGGCGGTGAACAGTTCGGCGCGCAGATCTTCCGGCGCGTCACGCATGCAGGTCGGTGCGCAGCGTGCGCAGCGCGTTGACCAGGATGTTGGTTGTGTTGAAGCAGATCATCCTGGCCCCCTGGGAGGCCAGCTCACGCGCCTGCGGCGCGGCGCGGGCTATGGTGGCGAAGGCCGGGCCGCCCTCGATCGCGGCAAGTTCCTCGCGAATGCGCGTGACGGCGCCGGTGACCTCGGGATGCGACAGGTTCCCGAGATGGCCCATCGACGACGCCAGATCGTTCGGCCCGACGAACACCGCATCGATGCCCGGCACCCTGGCGATGGCGCCGACTTCGCCGAGGGCCTCCGCATCCTCGATCATGGCCAATACCGCCGTGCGCCCCGCCTGTTCGCGCAGCATCGCGGCACCATCGCCCGTGCCATGGCGCGCGGATCGGGACAGGGTGCTGATGCCACGCTTGCCCAGCGGCGGATAATAGGCGTGCTGCACGATGCGCGAGGCCACCGCGGCGCTGGTCACATGCGGCACCATGATGCCATCGGCGCCGAGGTCGAGCACATGCAGGATGTCATCAGCACCGCCGCGCGGCACGCGAACCAGGGCCGCGATGTTGGATGCCGCCGCGGCGCGCAGCATATGCTCGAGTGTCTCCAGCCCCGCCCCGCCATGCTCGGTGTCGATGATGACGAAGTCGAAGCCGGACCAGCCGGCGACTTCCACCGTTGCTGGTGAGGGAATGCCGACGAAGAATCCGTAGAGTGTCTTGTTCTCGCGCAGCCGCGCCTTGAACGGTGGTCTGTCTGTCATCTGACTTTTCCCCCTCCGCCGACCAGCCGAGACAAACGGCTAGGGTGGCGGAATTGTCCTGGTGTAGTCGCGCGCGCAGAGATGACCGCCCTGGTAGCGCTCGGTGATCGGATCGTCGCTGACGATGCGCGCGAACGCCGCGGCGAAATCGTCGGCGCTGTCCTGCGGCGCCCAGCCGATGCGCGCCCTTGCATCGTCGCGCCACCAGCTGCGGCTGTTGGCCGAGGCGCCCCAGATGATGTCGCAGCCGACCGCCTCGGCGCGCAGCGCGGCGGCGACGAGGCGCGCGAGATCGGCGTAGGAAAGCCAGCTCGACAAGGTCCGCAAATCCTTCGGCTCGGGAAAGCCGGAGCCGATGCGGATCGAGAGATTCTCGACGCCGTGCTTGTACCAGTAGAGCTTGCCCATCAGCTCGCCATAGGCCTTGGACAGTCCGTAATAGGTATCCGGCCGCAGCTCGCAATCGGCGTCGAGCGGGGTCGTGCGCTCGTGGAAGCCGATGGCGTGGTTGGAGGAGGCGAAGATCACCCGCGCCTTGGCCAAGCGGGCCGCCTCGAAGATGTGGAACAGGCCGCCGATATTGGGGCCGAGCACTTCCTCGAAGGGACGCTCGGTGGAGACCCCACCGAAATGCACGATGGCGCCACAGCCTTCCGCCAGCACACGGATCGCCGCGCGGTCACACAGATCCGCCTGCCCGAAGCGCGCGCGCGGTGGCAGAGGTCCGGGGAAGGGCCTGATATCGGTCAGCACCAGATCCCAGCCCAACTCCGCCAGTCGCGCCGCCAACATGCCACCGAGCGCGCCCGAAGCGCCTGTCAGCAGCACCGGCTTCGGCATGGCGGTGCTCAACCCGGCACCGGGCCGAGCGTCTCCACCCGATGCATCCGCCGCGGCAGATCGCCATAGTCGAAGATCGCCAGATGCTGTGTCGCGCGGTTGTCCCAGATCAGCAGGTCGCCGACTTTCCAGCTGTGGCGATAGATGAACTCGGGTCGGCGGATATGCGCCCAGAGCTCCTCCAGCAGCGCATCGCTTTCATCCTGTGGCAGGCCGACGATGCGGGCGGTGTGGCCCTCGGTGACGAACAGCGCCTTGCGGCCGGTCACCGGATGCACCGCGACGATCGGATGCTCCACATCCGGATACTCCGCGCGCTGCGCATCGGTCAGCGGCGGGCGCCGCAGATCGCCCTGGCGGCGCTTCTTCTCCAGGTGATGGGTGAAGCTGTGCACCGCCTTGCGGCTGGCGATGCGGCGGCGCAACTCGTCGGGCAGTGCGTCGAAGGCCTCCGCCACGCTGCTGAACAGGGTGTCGCCCAGCGCCGCGCCGTCGCGAATGGGCACCTCCAGCGCGTAGAGCGCCGTGTACATGTCAGGATGCGCCATGTGCGTGCCGTCGGCGTGCCACATGGCGCCGGCATCCATCAGGCCGATATTGCGGCCATTCTCGACGATGTTGGAGATCACCATCATGTCGGGCTGACCCGGCACACTGAAGGCATTGGCACGGCTATAGGCGGATTTCTTCACGGGGCCGAGCTTTTCCATGAAGGATAGCTGCTCGGCCGGCGTCAGGTGCTGGTCGCGCACGACGATGACGCCGTAGCGATGCAAGGCGTCCAACACCAGCGTGATGGCGCCCGACGTGGCATCGGTGCCCAGTTCGAGGCCGGTGATCTCGGCACCCAGGGCTGGCGCCATGGCGCGAAGCCGCGGTCCGTCCCCGGCATAAGCGGGGCGGGTGAGCATGGAGGAATACAGCTCGGACATCCAGGCATTCTCCCTCAGCGCCACCTAAGGTGGTCGTGTTTCTGTCAGCGCTACCATATCCGCCATCCCTATCCAGATTTGGGATCAAGGGAACCTGGGAGGCTGACGATGGTAACGATACCATCGCCAGCCTCGCCGTCAACCGGTCATTGGCTGGCGGCGCGCGGCGTCGCGTGGTTAGGTGAAATCTCCCGATGCCTCATGGATGTTTTTCCTACCACATGGCTGCCAACGACTTGTCCGATGCTGATCGACCCGGGCGGCCGCCGGGCCGCGCCGCGGTGCGGATCACCGATGTGGCGAAGGCCGCTGGGGTCTCCGCCATAACGGTCTCTCGTGCGCTGAATACGCCGGACCAGTTGTCGAAAGCGACGTTGCGGCGCGTGCTGAAGGCCGTGAGCCAACTCGGCTACGTGCCCAATCTGACGGCCGGCGCCCTGTCGTCGCGCCGCTCTCGCATGGTGGTCGCCATCGTGCCCACCATCGCCAGCCCCATGTATGCGGAGACGCTGCAATCCTTCACAAGCACCTTGTCCACGGCGGGCTATCATGTCGTTCTGGGGCTTGGCGACTTCGATGGTCGCAATGAGGAACACCTCATCACCGCGCTGCTCGGCCGGCAGCCGGATGGGCTTCTGCTGTTCGGCGCGGTGCATTCTGCCGCGGCCCGGCTGCGGCTTGACCAGGTGGGCATCCCGATCGTCGAGATCTGGGGCGACGCCTCGCTGAAGGGCGACCTCCAGGTCGGCTTCAGCCATGCCGGCGTCGGCGAGGCCGTGGCCGCGCATCTGCTCAACCGGGGCTATCGGCGGTTCGGCATCCTGTCGTCGGACGATTCACGCGCCCTGGAACGGTTGGAGGGGTTTCGCGTGGCGCTGCAGCGGCGCGGTTGCGATCTTCGCACGCAGCACCTGGTGAAGCCGCCCAGCACGATCATGGAAGGCCGTGGCGCGTTGGAGGGCTTGCTTGCAGACCTCGCGCCTGGCTGCGCCGTGTTCTGCAGTTCGGATTTTCTCGCGGCCGGGATGGTGATCGAGGCGCGACTGCGCGGCATGGCGCTGCCGACCGAGTTGGCCGTCTGTGGCTTCGGCAATCTCGAAATCGGCCGGGCGCTGGAGCCCGCCCTGACCACGGTCAGCGTCGATGGCGCGGCGATGGGTCAGATGGCCGCACGCTGCCTGATCGACCGGCTCGCTGGCGATCCGACACCCCAACATATCACCGTGCCGGTCGAGATCATCCAGCGCGCGACGAGCTGAGCATCTGTCGTCGCCGCCTCGCCATTCCGCGCGCTAGGCTATGGTCGCTGGCGTCGAGCCTTGCGGCGCGCACAGCGCCACCAGGGCATCCAGCGCCACACTCCCCTGCGCCCTCACCAGGAAGGGATTGATCTCGATGCTTTCGATCTCCGGCTGCGCCACGGCGAGGGCCGAGACCGCGCAGAGCGTGGCAATCAGTTCCGTCTTGTCCAGCGCCGGCGCACCGCGCCAGCCGTCCAGAAGCCGGCTTCCCTGAACGGACTGCACAAGTGCCGCTGCCCGGTCGGCACTCAGCGGTGCGGAGGCGAAGGCCACGTCACGAAACAGTTCCACCGAGACGCCGCCAAGGCCGAACATCACCATCGGCCCGAAGATCGGGTCGCGCTGCACGCCGATGATCGTCTCGACGCCGCCGCGCACCATGGGCGCGACCAGGACGCCATCGAGCTTCGCTTCCGGGCGGGCGATGCGGGCGCGGTCCATCAGGGTACCGAAGCCCCGCCGCACCGCCGTCGCATCGGCCAGGTCCAGCAGCACGCCGCCGATCTCGGTCTTGTGGGCGATGTCATCCGACAGGATCTTCATCACCACGGGAAAACCCACCGCCTCCGCCGCGCGCACAGCCTGATCGGCGTCGATGCATGCGTGTTCAGGCAGCACGGGCACGCCGATCCCGGCCAGCAGCGCCTTGGCCGCGGCCTCATTCCCCGCGGCGATACGGCGCGGGGCCATCGTCATGGTCGTCTCAGGTGCGGCGGCCGCCGCCTTCTGCAGCGCATGCAGCCGCGCCGCGCCGGTCACCGCCTTCACAGCGCGCGTCGGATCCTCGAAGACGGCCACACCCAGCGCCTCCAGCCTGGCGCGGATCTCCTCGACCGAGGTCATCACCGCGACCACGAGCCGGTCCGGCGCCGCCTGCCGCAACCTGCTCAACGTCTGCTCCAGCGGCGGGAAGCGCGGCACGTTGCGGCCGAGATGCGCCAGGTAGAACAGGAAGCTGCCCAGTTCGGCGCCGCGCAGCATCTCCTGGCTGATCGCCTCGAAGACATGCATGCGGCCATTCAGCTGCGCCGTCGTGTCGATGGGGTTGCGGCCGCCTGCCACGGGCTGAATCTCGCGGATGCGTGCCATGGCCGCATCGGGCATCGGCGGTACGGACAGCCCCGCCTCGATGCAGGCATCCGCCATCAGCACGCCGATGCCGCCGGAGACGGTCAGCACGCCCACCGCATCATTCGGCGGTAGCGGCGCGATGGCGCAGAGATAGGCGATGTCGATCATTTCCTCGATCGACTGGGTGCGATAGGCACCGCATTCGCGGAACACCGCGCTGAAGATGCGATCCTCCCCGGCCAGAGATCCCGTATGCGTCGCGGCCGCCGCGGCGCCGACCTCCGTGGTGCCGACCTTCATGATGAGCACCGGCTTGCGCGCCGCCGCCGCCTTCAGCAGCGCGCGGCGCAGCGCCGCGCCATCCTTGCAGCCTTCGAGGGAGGCGCAGATCACCCGCGTGCCCGCATCCTCCGCCAGATAGTCGATGGCCGCCGCCACATCGATATCGGCTTCGTTGCCCGTGGCGATGGCGCGGCTGATGCCGATGCCGCGCAGATGGGCCGCGGCGTAGATGTGGCTGCCATAGGCGCCGCTCTGCGTCGCGACGCCGATCACGCCCGGCCCGGGCTGCGCGGTGGCGAGCAGGGAGGAGAAGGTGCCGAAGAAACCATCCGGCGGGCTGATGCTGCCCAGCGCATTCGGCCCGGTGATCCGCATGCCATGCCGGCGCGCCAGCGCCGCCACGCGGTCCTGCATCGCGGCCCCCTCGGCGCCCTCCTCCGCGAAGCCGGAGGACAGCACCTGCACATGCAGGATGCCCTTCGCGGCGCATTCCTCCAGCGCCGGCTCCACCAGCGGTGCGGGCAGCAGCATCAGCGCGGAGTCCGGCACCTCCGGCAGGTCCCGCACGCTTGGCCAGGCGGGCAGGCCCTGGACCTGCTTCGCGGTGACGTTGATCGGGTAGATGCGGCCACGATAGCCGAGCTCCCGCAGATGCAGCAGCGTGCGGCCGCCCAGCTTGTCCGGGTCGTTCGAGGCGCCGATCACCGCGACCGAGGCGGGGCGAAACATCTTCTCCAGCGGGTGCATCCCGGCCTCCGTCACGCGGCCTGCGCCAGCAGGCGGCTCGCCTGGAAGCTGCGGTCGCCGAATTCAAACTCCGCCATCATCACGCGACGTGCCAGGCGGATGGCCGCGACACCTTCGGTCAGGCCCATGCCGCCATGCATCTGGATGGTCTCATGCGCCACCAGACGCCCGGCCTCGCCAAGCCGCAGCTTGGCCAGCGCGATGTCGCGCCAGGGTAGCGCATCTGCCGCCGCGGCCTCACGCAGCGCATGCGCCACCAGGCCGCGGAGGTTCTCGTACGCCACATACATCTCCGCCACGCGATGCCGCAGCGCCTGGTAGGAGGCGAGCGGCGCATTGAACTGCACGCGGTCGGAGAGGAAGGCGATGGTCTGCTCGATGATCGCGCCCATGGCGGAGACACCCTCGATGCAGGTCAGCAGCGCTCCGAGGTCCCGCGCACGCCCCGTCTGGCCCGCGATCCCGCGCGCCAGCACCTGGTCCGGCGCCACCGCCACGCTCGCGAAATGCCAATCGGCCGCGAGCCGACCGTCGATCCGCAGTGACAGGCTTCGGGTGATGCCGGGCGAGTCGGTCGGCAGCAGCAGGAGTTCGCCGGCGGCTGTCGCCAGCAGCAGATGCGTCGGGTCCGGCGGTGTCTCCACGCCCACCACGCCGCCTTCCAGTGTCCGGTCGAAGCGCAGCCTGGCCGCGCCGGGATCCTGCGCGGCATCGGGCAGGATCACACATATCCGCGCCGCGCCCTCCGCCACCTGCGCCAGCATGTCGCGCGCGCCCGCAGCAGCCAGCAGGGCAGGGGTGACCACGCAGGCCGTGGCGATGGGCAGCGGCAGGCCGCCGCGCCCCGCGCCGCAGGCCAGCGCCGCGACGTCGGAGAGGTCACCACCGGCGCCGCCCGCATCCTCCGCGACCATGGTCGCCATCCAGCCGAGGCCGGCGATGGCATCCCAATGCCGGCGCAGGCAGGCCGCCTGTTCCCCCGCGTCGCGCAGCGCGGAAAGCTCCGCATCGGCCTCCAGTGCCAGGCGTTGCGCCATGTCATAGGCATCGCCGCCGACCAGCGGGCTCGCGGTGAAGGGCATGGCGTCAGGATCCGAAAAGCTGCTTGGCGATCACGTTCTTCTGCACCTCGCTGCTGCCGCCATAGATCGTGCGCACGCGCATATACATGTAGTTCTGCACCCACTCGATGCCCGGCGCCTCGGCGTTCGGCCCGCTGCCATCGATGCGGCGGAAGCGCGGTGCCAGGCGTTCGCCGACGGCATCCATCGCCACCTCCGCCACATGCTGATGCGTGACGCTGGTGGAGAGCTTGAGGACGGAAGGCAGCAGCCCGAGCGGCCGGCCTTCCATCACCGCCGCCACCGCTTCCTTGCCCAGCGCCAGCGCCCCGCGCAGCTCCGCCTCCGCAAGCAGCAACCGCAACTCCAACTCCGCCCGCTTCGCACGATGCGTCTCGCCAGCCAGCTCCTGCGCGACCAGTTCGCGCGTACGTTCAAGGTTCTTCAGCGCCGGCGCGACATTGGCGCCGCCGAGGCGCTCGCGTTCCAGCAGGAACTTGCCATAGGTCCAGCCCTGGCCTTCCTCGCCGATCCGGTTGGCAACCGGCACGCGCACATTGTCGAGGAATACCTCGTTCACATGGTGCCAGCCGTCGATGGTGCGGATCGGCCGGATGGTGATGCCAGGCGCGTTCAGCGGTATCAGCAGCATGGTAATGCCTTGCTGCTTCTTCGCCTCCTTGGAGGTGCGGACCAGCGTGTACATCCAATCCGACTCATGCGCGTGGGAGGTCCAGGTCTTCTGGCCATCCACGATGTAGTCATCGCCTTCGCGTCGCGCCGCCGTGCGCAGCGAAGCAAGGTCCGACCCGGCGCCAGGTTCGGAATAGCCCTGGCACCACCAATCCTCGCCGCTGAGAATGCCAGGCAGGAAACGCGCCTGCTGCTCCGGCGTGCCGAATTCGATGATGACCGGGCCGATATGGCGCAGCCCATGGTGGTACTGCGGCGGGCAATCATTCTCCGCCATCACCTCGTCGAAGATGTGCCGCTGCTGCGGGTCCCAGCCGGTGCCGCCGAACTGCTTCGGCCAACTCGGCGCGCCCCAGCCATACGCATGCAGGATCTGCTGCCAGGGCTGCCAGATCTTGCGCGACAGCTTGCGATAGGTGGCGACGACGGCGCGGATCTCCGGCGGGCAGCGCGTCTGCGCAAACGCCGTCACCTCGCGCCGGAAGGCGTCATAATCCACGTCCATCTCAGCGGCCCTTGAAGACGGGCTTGCGCTTCTCGAGCTGCGCGGCGCGGGCCTCCTTCGCATCCTCTGTCTTGGCCAGCTCATAGGTGAAGTTCTGCTCGAAGCGATAGGCGTCCTTCGCCGGCATCAGCTCCACCATGTTGCAGCTTGTCTTCGCGTATTTGATGCCGAGCGGGCTTTTCTGCGCGATGCGCGTGGCCATCGCCATGGCGGCGGGCATCAGCTCCTCCACCGGCCAGACCGAATCGATGACGCCGAGGCGGTGCAGCTCGCTCGCCGGCAGCCGGTCGCCGGTGAACATCAGGCGGCGCGCGAAGGACTTGCCGAGCAGCTCGTTCAGCATCGCCGCCCCGCCGGCCAGGCCGACATCGATCTCCGGCATGCCGAACACCGCGGTATCGGAGGCCAGCATGATGTCGCAGGCGGCCATCAGCCCGAAGCCGGCGCCGAGCGCCGCGCCGTTCACCGCGGCGATCACCGGCTTGGCGCATTCCTTGATGGCATTGCCGGTTTCCCGCGTGATGCGGTTGTGCTGCCAGAAGATGCCGGCCTTGGTCGGGTCCGGCCGCTGCTTCAGGTCGGCGCCAGCGCAGAAGATCCTGCCCTGGCCGGTCAGCACCACCACGCGGATGTCGTCGCGGTCCGTCACCTCGTCGAAGATCTCGATGATGCGGTTGCGCATCTCGGCGTTCACGGCGTTGACCGGCGGGCGGTTCAGCGTTGCAACTGCCACGTAGTCCGAGACTTCCAGCTTCACGACATCCGACGACATGGCGTTGGTTCCTCCTGACTCAGCAGCCGACCGATCGGTCGGGAAGCTATGCGCAGGCCAGGCAGGGCGCAAGTGGCGAAAATGCGAGGACTACTACTCTCCGGCCTTTGTCCGGCGGCGAGCGGCCTTGGCGGGTGGCGCCGCGCGCAGGCCGTCCAGCAGCAGGTCGCAGAACTGGCCTGCGATCTCCGGCGCCTTCAGGGGCCCGGCCGGATTGTACCAGCGCGGCATCCAGTTGATGGTGCCGAGCACCAGGCGGCCGGCGATCTTCACGTCGCCGACCCGCAACTCACCCGAGTCGATGCCCGCCTGCAGGATGTCCCGCAGCAGCTGCTCGTAGCGGTCGCGCCAGGCGATGCGTTCCTTGCGCGCCCGCGCTTCCGGGTCCGACCAGAAAGCCGTGGAGCCCGCGATCCAGGCCCAGCGGAAGGCTTCGAAGAAGGTCGCCGTCTCCACGACGAAGCGGCGCAGCCGATCCACGGCCGGCAGCGTCGCATCATCATGCCGCGCGACATGCAGGTAGATCGATTTGGTCGCGCCCATGGCCAGCGGCCGCAGGATCGAATCCTTGTCCGGGAAGTAATGGTACAGCGTGGCCTTGGAGATTCCACACTCCGCCGCGATGTCGCGCATGGAGACGCCATCGAAGCCCCGCTGCGCGAATTGCCGGCAGGCCACCTCGTAGATTTGGATGATGCGGCCGCTCGGCACCTCCCCATTGCCGTCAAGCCCCAGCAGGCCCGCCAGGTCGTCCACCGGTGGGGGCGGCGCGACCTGGCGCTTGCGCGGGCTAGCGCGGCGTGATGCCGACGCGGCGGATGACTTCGCCCCACTTCGCGACTTCGTTTCGGAGTAGTCCACCCAGTTCCTCCGGCGTGCTCGAGACCGGCGGAGATGCGCCGGCCGCCCGCATTCTCTCACGCAGCGCCGGGTCCGCAAGCACCTTCACCAAGGCCTGGTTCAGCCGCTGGATAATGGGCCGCGGCGTGCCGGAGCGGACGCAGAGATAGTTCATCACCGTCACCTCGAAGCCCGGCAGTGTCTCCGCCACCGTCGGCACATCCGGCAGCTCGGGCGATCGGCGGGCGCTGGTCACGGCGACGGGGCGCAGATTGCCGGCCTCGATCAGCGGGATCATCGGCCCGTAGGTGTCGATCGAGACATCCACCCGCCCGGCCGCCACATCCTGCAACGCGAGGCCGGTGCCGCGATAGGGCACGTGGGACATGCGGATACCGGCCTGCATGCACAGCAATTCACCCGAAAGGTGGCTGCCCGCGCCGATGCCGGAGCTGGCGAAAGTCAGCTCCCCGGGCCGCGCCTTGGCCAGGGCGATCAGTTCCGCCACGCTGCGGGCCGGGACGTCCTTGTTCACCACCATCAGATAGGCGCCCTGCGTCAGCAGGCTGACCGGGCCGAAGTCGCGATCCGGGTCATAGGGCAGGTTGGCCATCAGGAACCGGTTGGTGACCAGCGGTCCCGGCGTGCCGTAGAGCAGCGTGTAGCCATCCGCGGGCGCCTGCGCCACCGCCGCGGTGCCGATGGTACCGCCGGCGCCACCGCGATTCTCCACCACGACGGTCTGGCCCAGCTCCGCGCCCAGCGGTTCCGCCACGAAGCGCGCCGTCAGGTCCGCGCCGCCGCCCGGCACGAAGGGCACGATCATGCGGACCGGCCGCGTGGGGTAGGATTGCGCCAGGCCACCGCGCGGCAGCAGCGCCGCGGTGGCGAGCGTGGCGGCGGCGGCAAAAGTGCCGCGGCGGCCGAGGCCGCCCTTGTCCCGGTTGCGGTCCTGCGCGGTCATGTTGATGTTCCTTCCCCGTTCCGGCGACGCTCCTTCACTGGCGCCGCATCCGGACCAACCGATCGGTCGGTCCTGGACCGCATAGCGCTATCACGCCCGGTGACGCAAGACGCCAGGCCGCGCGCCGTGACGGCTTGCGGCAGCGGCGGCAGGCGCATAGTCTCCGGAAACCAACCGATCGGTCGGTATGGATGAGCGCCGGAACGGCGCCGTGGGAGGAGACTGCAGATGCTCCAACATGCTCGTCGCCGCAAAGGCCTCGGCGCCCTGCGCCGCATCGTCGCAGGGCTGGCGGCGCTGCCGCTCGGGGCCGGGCTGGTCGCGGCGCAGACGCTCAACATGGGCGTCGGCTCGCCCGTCTCCTCCATCGATCCGCATCACCATTTGCTGCGCAGCAACAGCGAAGTGTCGCAGATGCTGTTCGACACGCTGCTGATGACCGATGCGCAGGCACAGCTTCGCCCGGGGCTGGCCGAGAGCTGGCGCGCCATGGGCGAGGAAGGCTGGGAGTTCCGGCTACGGGAGGGAATCCGCTTCCATGACGGCACGCCCTTCACCGCCGATGACGTCGCCTTCACGCTGGAACGCATCCCCACCATCACCGGCCCCGGCGCATCCTTCACCACCCATGTCCGCCCGGTCACGCGGGTGGAGGTGGTGGATTCCCGCACGATCCGGCTTTACACGCGTGCGCCGGCGCCGCTGCTGCCGGTCTATCTCAGCCAGGTGCCGATGCTCGGCCGGCGCCTGCATGCGGAGGCGACGACGGCCGATTTCAACAGCGGTCGCGTCGCTATCGGCACCGGCCCGTTCCGCTTCACCAGCTACACGCCCGGTGACCGGCTTCAGGTGGCGCGGAACGAGGGCTATTGGGGCGAGAAGCCCGAATGGGCCAGTGTGAACTACCGCATGATCGCGAATGACGGCGCGCGCACGGCGGCGCTGCTGGCCGGCGATGTCGATTTCATCGACCAGATCCCGACGGCGGATCTCGACCGCCTGCGCGCCGACAGCCGCTTCCGCGTGGCGGAGACGACGAGTCTGCGCGTCATGTACATCACGCTGGATGCGGAACGCGCGCCGCCGGTGCCGCAGATGGCCGCGGCCGATGGCGGCGCGCTGGCGCGCAACCCGCTGGCGGATCGCCGTGTGCGCCAGGCCCTGTCGCTGGCGATCGACCGGCGGATGCTGGTGGAGCGCGTGATGCAGAAGGCGGCGCTCGCCACCGGCCAGTTCATGCCGCCCGGCGCCTTCAGCCATATCGACAATCATCCGGTTCCGGCGCCGGATCCGGAGGCGGCGCGCAGACTGCTGGCCGAGGCCGGCTATCCACAGGGCTTCCAGATGACGCTCGCGGGGTCGAATGACCGCTACATGAATGATTCTCGCGTGGTGCAGGCCATCGGCCAGATGTGGACCCGCATCGGCATCCGCACCACGGTGGAGGCGCAGCCCTACGCCACCTTCATCGGCCGCGCCACGCGGCGGGAGTTTCCGGCGGCGCTGCTGACCTGGGGCAATTCCACCGGCGATGCCTCCGTCCTGCTGAATTCGGTGCTGCGCAGCCGAGATCGCGAGCGTGGCCACGGCGCCGCCAACCGCACCCATTACAGCAATGCGGAGGTGGACCGCCTGACCGGCGAGGCGGAGCGCGAGATGGATGATGTGAAGCGCGACAACCTGCTGCAGCAGGCGAGCCTGGCTGCGATCCATGACGTCGCGCTGGTGCCGCTGTATCTGCAGAACGCGCTGTGGGCGATGCGCCGCGACCTGACCTATACGGCCCGGGCCGATGAGCGGAACGAGCCCGCCGCAGTGCGCCGCACCACGCGCTGACGTTGCTGCAGGTCGCAGGAGGCTTGTGGTCGCCGGACCTCGGCGCCGCGACCGCCTGCGCTCTGGCCGCGGTGTTGCCAGAACGCCAGGATCGGTCTGCCTGGCAGGACAACGCTCTTCGGCAGGGCACCACGGCGCCGGCCAGGACCCGGAGCGGCGGATGGGGTGTGCGGATACGGCCGCCTCACCCCGGCCCGTGCTGCATGTGCAGGGCCACGCCTCAGCGGCGACTGCGCTCAATCGCCGCCAGCGCGATCGGCGCCCATTTCGCCCGCTCCGCCGCGCCGCGCCGTGCGAACGCCTCGGCCGTGCTGTGCAGCGGGGCCATGCCTTCGCGCTCGAAGGCCGCGACCACGGAAGGGTCGGCGGTGGTGGCGTTGATCGCGCGGTTCAGCTTCTCGATCACCGCCGGCGGCGTGCCCTTCGTCGTCATGATGCCGAACCAGCCGCTGACCACGAAATCCCGGAAGCCCTGCTGCTGCATCGTCGGCACATCCGGCAGCAATGCCAGCCGCTCCGGCGTCGGCACCGCCAGGGCGCGCAGCGTACCGTCGCGGATCTGTGGCAGGGCGGTCGGCGTGGTGGCGAAGCAGAAATCGATGCGGCCCGCCATCACATCTACCAGCGCCGGCGCGCCACCGCGGTAGGGCACCTCAATGGTCTCGATCCCCGCATCCTTCTCCAGCAGCAGCCCGCCCAGCCAGGGGCTGGAGCCGATACCGGGATGCGCCCAGGACAGCTGGCTCGGCCGCGCCCGTGCCGCCGCCACAAGGTCCGCCACGCTGCGCCAGGGGCGGCTTGCCGGCACCACCAGCACCGTCATCACATCGGCCACCAGCGACACCGGCGCGAGGTCATCCATCGGCTTGATCGGCAGGTTCGGCTCGGTGATCGTGTTGATGATCAACGAGCCCATGTTCCCGGTGCAGATGGTGTAGCCATCGGCCGTGGCGCGGGCGACCGGCTCGAAGGTCAGCATGCCGCCGCCACCGCCCTTGTTCTCCACCACCACATTCTGGCCGAGGCGGGTGGAGATGCCGGGGGCGACCAGCCGCGCCGTCAGGTCCTGTGAACCGCCGGCGGCGGAGCCGACCAGCATGCGGATGTTCCGCGTCGGCCAGGCGGGATCCGCACGGGCGGTAGCTGTGGCCGCGAGCGACAGCGCGGCACCTGTCAGCAGACGACGTGTGATCATGGCTTCCTCCCTGGCATGGCCGAAGGCGCCCAGGCGCACAGCGGCGCGTTCCTCCACCGACCCGGCGTCCTTGACGACGCTTCGACCGGCCGGTCGGTCGAAACGCTAAACCGGCGTTCCGGCAGCGGTCAAGCGATCTGCGGCAGCCTCAGCATCAGCGCGTCGAATTCCGGCGCGGCCTCATGCGCCACCCAATGTCCGGCGCCGTCCAGCAGATGAATCCGCGCATCGGGGCGCAACGCCTGCAGCCGCGCCATCCGCTGCGGCAGCAGGTCCGCGCAGAAATTGTCGCGGCTGCCCCAGACCACCAGCGGCGCCACCGCAAGGCGTGGCAGCGCGGCGCCGAGGTCCAGGCCTTCGCGCGGCAGCGGGGTGGCGCGCAGCCTGCTGGCGTTGCGGTCCTCGATCTCCATCGCCAGCCCATCCACGGAATGGGGATCCGCCAGCATCAGGCTCAGGATGTTCGCGCGCAGCGCCTCGGCGCGCGCTTCCGGCGGCAGCCCGCGCAGGCGCCGTGTGGGCCGCGGGGTGAAGGTGCCGAGCCCACCGGGCGCCGCGAGCACCAGGCGGTGCACGGCGTCCCGCTCCGCCGCCGCCAGCAGCCCTGCGAGCGCGCCACCGAAGGAAAAGCCGGCGACCGCATAGCGCGCATCGGCGCCGAGGATCAGCCGCAGCCCCTGGCCCAGCATCGCCGCGAGGCCCGCATGCAGCGTGCCGGGCGGTGCCAGGTCCGAATCCCCCATGCCGGGCAGGTCCGGGACCAGCAGGCGGTGATGCCTCGCGAGAACCGGGATGTTGCGCGCCCAATGCAGCCAGGACCCGCCCCAGCCATGCAGCAGCAGCAGGGGCGGCCCCTCGCCCCAGCCGCGCCAGGCAATCACCCCCTCGCCGCAGGGCGTGGACCAGCGCGCGGCCTCACGGTCCAGCCGGTCCAGCAGCGTTGCGGCCTCCTCGCGCTCCATCGGCTCAGCGCCCGGTGAAGCGTGGCAGGCGCTTCTCCATGAAGGCGGTGCGGCCTTCGCGGTAATCCGCGCTGTCGGCGCAGACGGCCGCCAGGGCCTCCAGCCGCGCCAGGTCGCGCTGCGCCGGGTCCTGCAGCACCGCCGCAATGCCGAGCCGCGCCGCCTGGATCGCCAGCGGCGCGTTCTGCGCGATCTCGCCCGCCAGGGCCAGCGCCTCCGCCTCCAGCGCGTCATCGGGCACGGCCTGGTTGATCAGGCCGATCCGCTCCGCCTCCTCCGCCCCGATGCGGCGCGTGCTGAACAGCAGCATGCGGGCGCGGGCCGGACCGATCAGGGAGACCAGCAGGCGCAGCCCCTCGAAGCCATAGGCGATGCCGAGCCGTGCGGCCGGGATGCCGAAGCGACTGCCTGTGCCGGCCAGGCGCAGATCCGCCGCCATGGCGATCGCCAGCCCGCCGCCCAGGCAATAGCCGCGGATGGCCGCGATCATCGGCTTGCCGAAGCCACGCAGCGCGTCGCGGCCGGCCTGGATGCGCGCCGCATAGTCCCGCTGCGCCGCATGGTCGCCGCGCTGCTTGTCGAACTGGCTGATATCGGCGCCGGAGACGAAGGCCTGGTCGCCGGCGCCGGTGAGGATGACGACGCGCACCGCCGGATCGGCTTCCATGCCCTGCAGAATCTCTGCCAGCCCCTGCCACATCTCGACGGAGATGGCGTTGCGCTTCTCCGGCTGGTTGAAGGTGACCAGACCGATGCCGCCGGCCTGCGCCGCCAGCATCCGCCCCTCCGCGAAGGCGCGTGGCGTGCCGAGGTCGCTAAAGCGCTTCATGGCGTAGCTCCGGTCGCGGCATCGATCTCCGCCTCGCTCAGCCCGGCCTCGCGCAGCACCTCCCTCGTATGTTCGCCGGCCTCGGGCGTCGGCCGCCTGACCGCGCGCGCATGGCCGGAAAAGTCGAGCGCCGAGCTCACCACATCGAGGCCCCCGAGCGCCGGGCTCTGCATCGGCATCGCCAGGCCCAGATGCCGCACCTGCGGATCGGCGAAGACCTGGTCGATGGCGTAGATCGGCCCGCAGGGAATGCCGGCTTCCTCGAACAGCTCGATCCAATGCGCGGCGGGCTGGCTTCGCGTGACCTCCCCGATCGCGGCGTTGATGGCCGCGCGGTCGGCGCTGCGGCCGGCCTGCGTGGTCCAGCCGGGCTTCTCCGCCCAGTCGGGCCGGCCGATGGCGGCGCAGAAGCGGGTGAACAGGCGGCTGGAACTGGCGGCGATGTTGATATGGCCGTCGCTGGTGGGGAAGACGCCGGTCGGGATGCCGGTCGGGTGGTCGTTGCCGGCCTGTCCCGCCACCTCCCGGTCCACCAGCCAACGTGCCGCCTGGAAGTCCAGCATGAAGACCTGCGCCTGCAGCAGCGAGGTGGTGACCCAGCGGCCCAGCCCCGTCCGCACGCGCTCATACAGCGCCATCATGATGCCGAGCGCGAGCAGGTTGCCCGCGGTGAGGTCCGCCACCGCGATGCCGGCCCGCACCGGCCCCTGGCCCGGCAGGCCGGTGATCGACATCAGGCCGCTCATCCCCTGCGCGATCTGGTCCACGCCGGCGCGGTCGGCATAGGGGCCGTCCTGGCCGAAGCCGCTAATGCTGCCATAGACGATGCGCGGATTGACGGCATGGACATCCGGCCAGGCGACGCGCAGGCGCCGCTTCACGGCCGGCCGCATGTTCTCCACCACCACATCGGCATCCCGCAGCAGGCGCAGGAAGGCGGCGTGGCCGGCGGGGCTTTTCAGGTCGAGCTGGACGGCGCGCTTGTTGCGGTGCAGGTTCTGGAAATCGGCGCCGTGGCGGCGCCCGGCGACATCCTCGCCCGGCCCCGCCGGCGGCTCGATCCGGATCACATCCGCGCCCCAATCGGCCAGGTGGCGCACGCAGGTGGGGCCGGCGCGCGCCAGCGTCAGGTCCAGCACGCGCAGGCCCGCGAGCGGCCCCGCAGCGGGTGCATCATGAGGGGCGTCCGGCATCAACAACCTCCCTTGCTCCGGGCTTCGACCGACCGGTCGGTCGATTAGGCGCGCAGCCGCGCCGCCTTGGCAAGAGGGGCGCGTTCAGCCAAAGCGGGGCATGAAGCCGGCGACGATCATGCCGTAGAACTGGTCGGCGATCTCGGGCGCGGTCAGCGGCCCCTCGGGGTTGTACCAGCGGGGCAGCCAGCTGAGCGTGCTGGCCACCAGCCGCCCGGCCAGCGCCACATCCATCGGCCGCATGTCGCCGCGGCGGATGGCTTCCTCGATGATGCTGCGCAGCAGCGTCTCATACCGGTCGCGCCATTCCAGCCTCTGCTTGCGGCGGCGGACCTGCGGATCGTTCCAGAAGATGGCGGAACCGGCGATCCAGGCCCAGCGATAGCGTTCGAAGAAGGTGGCCGTCTCCACCATCAGCGTCCGCAGGCGCTCCAGCGGCGGCCGCTCCGGGTCATCCAGCGCGGAGACGTGCTGGAAGATGGACCGCGTGGTGCCCATCACCATCGGCCGGATGATGGAATCCTTGTCCGGGAAATAGTGGTACAGCGTGGCCTTGGAGATTCCGCATTCCTGCGCGATGTCGCGCATCGAAGTGCGGTCGAAGCCCTGGGTGGCGAACAGCTTCGCCGCCGCGGTCAGGATCTGGAGCATCCGTTCCGGCGGCGGGCCTTGCGATGCGCTGAGGCTGAGAAGCTCGCTGAGGTCTTCCATGGGCTTTCCGGTCATCCGGCCTTGACCGATCTCGGCCGGCCCGGCGCGGACCCTTGCGGCGGCACGCCGGCCATGTCAACCGGCTTCGCGCCGCAGGATCACCGCATCCACCGCAACGCCGCCGCGCGGCAAGGCGATGAAGGGGTTGATCTCGACGCTGGCCAGTGAATCCCGGTGCCGCAGGGCGAAGGCCGACAGCGCCACCAGCGCATCGGCCAGCGCCTCCAGATCCATCGGTGGACGGCCTCGGACACCCTGCAGCAGCGGCAGCCCGCGGATGCCGCGCAGCTGCGCCAGCGCTGCCTCCCGCGTCAGCGGTGCCAGGCGGAAGACCACGTCGCGAAACACCTCGACGAAGACACCGCCGAGGCCGAACATCACCAGCGGGCCGAAGACCGGGTCGATGGTGACGCCCAGCACCGTCTCCACCCCGCCGGTGACCATCGGCGCCACCAGCGCGCCGTCCAGCCGGGCCTGCGGCGCCTTGGCCGCGACCTCCCGCATCATCGCCTCCCAGGCGGCGGCGACCTCGGTTGCGTCGCGCAGGTGCAGCCGCACGCCGCCGACATCGGATTTATGCGCGAGATCGGCCGAGAGCACCTTCAGCGCCACCGGGAAGCCCAGCGCCTCGGCCGCCGCCACGGCTTCCGCAGCGCTGCGGGCTGTGCGTTCCGGGGCGAAGGGAACTCCGGCCTCCCCCAGCAGGCGCTTGGCCGCGGCCTCATCCAGCGGGCCGGGCGGCAGGGGCAGTGCCGGCGGCAGCGGCCCGGCCGGAAGCGCGGCGGGGCGGGCGCGCAAGCGGGCCAGGGCGCCGGCCACGTTCACCGCGCGGCTTGGATCCTCGATCACCAGGAAGCCCATGGCCTCCAGCTCCAGCCGCGTCGCCGGCGGGCAGACGAAGCACAGGATGAACAGCTTCTGCGGATGCGCGGCGCGCAGCCTGGCGAGCATGGGGCGCAGCGTCTCCATCGCCCGTTCGCTCAGCCCCATCAGCGCCAGGAAGGCGATGACGATGTCGAAGCCGTCGCCTTCCATCATGATGTCGATCATGCGGCCGAGCAGCGTACGGTCGTTCACCACCTGCGCCGTGGCATCCACCGGATTGCGCGGATTGGCGAAGGGCACCAGTTCCAGGATGCGGGACTGCGCGGCCGCAGGCAGAGCCGGCATGGCCAGCCCGCGTGCCTCCGCATGATCCGCCAGCAGCACGCCGACGCCGCCCGAGATGGTGATGACGCCGAGCCGGTTGCCGGGCGGAAAGACACCGGCGGCGCAGGCCAGCGCCACGTCCACCATTTCCTCGATCGACTGCGCGCGATGCACGCCGGCCTCCGCGAAGGCGGCGTCATAGGCCGCATCGGTGCCGGCCAGCGCGCCGGTATGGGACGCTGCGGCATCCGCGCCGAGCGCTGAGGTGCCGACCTTCATCGCCACCACCGGCTTGCCACGCGCCGCCGCAAGCGCCAGCGCCGCGCGCATCCGCGCCCCGTCGCGGCAGCCCTCGATGGAGATGACGATGACCTGCGTCGCCGGATCCGCGGCGAACCAGGCGATGCAGGCGGCGACATCGACATCCGCCTCATTGCCGGTGGCGACGAAGTGGCTGATGCCGGCGCCGCGCTGGTGCAGCAGCGTGTAGCAATAGGTGCCGAAGGCGCCGCTCTGGCTGGCGATGGCGATGCCGCCCGGCTTCGGCCAGGTGCCCTGCAGGGAGGCCGAGAAGGTGCAGAACACGCCATCCGCCGGATTGAACAGGCCGAGGCAATTGGGCCCCAGCATGCGGATGCCGGCCTGCCGGCAGCGCGCCGCCATCGCGTCCTGCCGCGCGCGCCCCACCTCATCCACCTCCCCGAAGCCGGAGGTGAACATCAGGATGGCGCCGGCGCCGCAGCGGATGCAGGACTCCACCGCCTCCTCCGCCAAGCGGGCGGGCAGGGCGATGACGACGAGGTCGGCAGGGGTGGGCAGATCCTCCAGGCTGGCATAGGCGGGCAGGCCCTGGACCACTGGCTGCGCGGGGTTCACCGGGTAGATGGCGCCGGTGAAGCCACCCTGCAGCAGATAGTCCACCGGCCTGCCGCCGATCTTGCGCGGGTCGCTCGAAGCGCCCAGCACCGCGATGCTGCGCGGCCGGAACAGCGCATCCAGCCCTTGCGGCCGTGCCGCCCGTTCCACCATGGTGTCCACGCTCATTCGATCCGCAGGTTCAGGCGCTGCACGATGGCCTGTTCCTTGACCACCTGCTGTCGCGCGAAATCCGTGTAGGCCGCGCTGTCCATGTACATGACCGGCTGGTCGAGCCCTTGCAGATAGGCCAGCGAATCCGGGTGGTGGAGCGCTTCCTTGAAGGCATCGTGCAGGACCTTCACGACGCCGGGATCCATGCCCTTCGGCCCGGCCAGGCCATAGGGGGATGTGGCGACGATGTCGTAGCCGAGATCCTTCAGCGTCGGCGCATCCGGGTAGCGGGTGATGCGCTGCGGCGTCCAGACATTCAGCAGCCGCAACCTTCCATCCAGTACCAGGGAGGACCAGTGGCTGGCCGTTGCCACCGCGTCGATCGTGCCGCTGAGCAGCGCGCTGGTCAGTTCGCTGCCGCCGCGATAGGGCGCATGCAGCCATTCGACCTTCTCGATCTCCGCAATGCGGTCCATCACCACATGCGATTCGGTGCCGACGCCGGGGGAGCCGTAGGATACGCGCCCAGGTTGGCGCTTGCTGGCCGCCAGGAAATCCGCCCAGGTTCTATGGGGGGAATCCGCGCGCACGACCAGGCCGAAGGTGTAGCCGGTGAGGCAGATGATGTAGCTGAAATCCTCCACCGGATCATAGGGCATGCGCGGCATCATGTAGGGCACGCGGAAGACGGAGCCGGGGATCTGCGCGAGTGTGTGCCCATCGGCTGGCTCGGACGAGACGGCGCGCGCGGCCAAGGTGCCATTGGCGCCGGCGCGGTTCTCGATCACCACCGGCTGGCCCAGTTTCGGCCCCACCAGGTCCGCCAGCACGCGCGTATAGACATTGGGGCCAGGCGCCCAGGCGGCGAAGATGCGAACCGGGCGGTTGGGAAAGCCGGCGCGCGGTTGCGCCAAGGCCGGCAGGGCCAGGCCGCCGGCCGCCGCCGCCAGAACGCCGCGTCGCGTCAGGGTGGGTATGATGTTTTTCATTGTTTCCTCCTTGCTCGAACGCGTCAGGCGGCTGCAGAGACCTCCGCCGCCAGCGCGCGCAGATGGTGGTCGGCATCACCGAAGGTTGTGTCGATCGCGGTGAGCCGTTTGAAGGCGTGGCCGGCGGCGTATTCGGTGGCGATGCCGATGCCACCATGCATCTGCACCGCCTGCTGGCCGATCAGCCGCGCGGAACGGCCGATCTGCACCTTCACCGCGGAGAGTGCCGCGCGCCGCGCCGCCGCCGGTTCCTCCAGCATCATGGTCGCGTACATCGCCATGCTGCGCGCCTGTTCCAGCGCCACCATCATGTCGGAGGCGCGATGCTGTAGCACCTGGAAGCTGCCGATCGGCGCGCCGAACTGCTTGCGCGTCTTCAGATAGTCCAGCGTCATCGCATGCAGCGCGGACATGGTGCCGACCGCTTCCGCGGCCAGCGCCGCGATCGCCTCATCCACCACGCGCTCGACCAGCGCCAGCCCATCCTCCGCATCGCCCAGCACCGCTTCGGCTCGCGCGGCGGAAAGGGTGATCTCCGCGCCGCGCTGGCCATCGACCATGGCGTAGCCTTGCCGCAGCACGCCCGGCGCATCGCCGCGCAACAGGAAGACGCCGATGCCGCCGCGGTCGTGCCGTGCCCCGGCGCTGCGCGCGGTCACCAGCAGCCAATCCGCCGTGTCGCCATGCAGCACCACGCTCTTGCGGCCTTCCAGCACCCAGCCATCGCCGTCGCGCCGCGCCGTGGCGGTGATGTCGGACAGGCTGTAGCGGGATTGCGGCTCGGCCTGGGCGAAGGCGAGCAGCGCCTCTCCGGCGGCGATGGCGGGCACCATGCGCTGGCGCAGCGTCGCATCGGCGCCGTGGCGCAGCAGCCCGCCGCCGAGCACGACCGTGCTGAGCCAGGGCTCCAGCGCCAGCACCTCGCCCAGCGCCTCCGCCACCAGCATCGTCTCCACCGGGCCACCGCCGAAGCCGCCATCCTCCTCGGCGAAGGGCAGGCCCAGCAGGCCGAGCTCGGCGTAGCGGCCCCACATCGCGCGGCTCCAGCCCGGCGCCTCCGCCTGGTAGCCGGCGCGGCGATTGAAGGCGTAGTGATCGGCCAACAACCGCCGCAGGTTGGACTGCAGCAGCCGCTGTTCCTCCGTCAGGTCGAAATCCATGCGTCAGAGTCCCATGAAGGCCTTGGCCATGATCTGCCGCTGGATCTCGTTCGTGCCGCCGAAGATCGAGAGCTTGCGCCAGTTGAAATAGAGCGGCGCGGCGCTGCGCGCCCATTCGGGCATCAGCTCAGGCGCATTGCTGCCTTCCGCATCCGGGTCGCCCGGCGCCGCCAGGCCGTAGGGGCCTGCGACTTCCATCATCAGCTCCGTGATGGACTGCGCGATCTCCGAGCCGCGCAGCTTCAGGATGGAGGAGGCCGGGTCCGCCTGGCGCGATTCCCCGGCGCGGCGACCGCCGGCCAGCACGCGCAGCACCGTCATCTCCAGCGCCTTCAGCTCCACCTCGATGCCGGCGATCTTCTCCCGGATTCGCTGCTGTTCGATCAGCGGGCGGCCATTCTCCGTCGCCTCGCCGGCCATGAACTTCAGCCGCCGCAGCCTTTCCTTGCTGACGCCGACCCGCGCCGCGCCGGTGCGTTCATGGCCGAGCAGAAGCTTGGCGCAGTCCCATCCGCGATTCTCCTCGCCCACCAGGTTGCGGACAGGCACGCGAACATTGTCGAAGAAGACCTCGTTCACCTCGTGCCCGCCATCGATGGTGATGATCGGCCGCACGGTGATGCCGGGACTTCGCATGTCGATCAGCAGGAAGGAGATTCCCTCCTGCCGCTTCGCCGCCTGCGGGTTGGTACGGACCAGGCAGAAGATCCAGTCGGCGTGCTGGGCGTAGGTGGTCCAGGTCTTCTGCCCGTCCACCACGTAATGATTGCCATCCCGCACCGCGCGCGTCTTCAGCGAGGCGAGGTCGGAGCCTGCGCCGGGTTCGGAGAAGCCCTGGCACCACCAGTCATCGATGTTGCGGATGCGCGGCAGGAAGTGCTGCTTCTGCGCCTCCGTCCCGAAGGCGATGATGATGGGGCCGACCATGTTGGTGTTGAAGCCGAGCGGCTGCGGCGCCGGGGTCTGCTGCAACTCCTCGCGGAAGATGTAGCGCTGCACGGCGGTCCAGCCGGTGCCGCCATGCTCCTCCGGCCAATCCGGCACGGCCCAGCCGCGGGCATTGAGGATGCGCTGCCAGGCGACCGTCTGCGCCTTGGTCGGCACGCGGCCTTCGATCATGCGCTGGCGCGTCTCGGCCGGCAGGTTGGCCTCGATGAAGTCGCGCACCTCGGCGCGGAAGGCGCGTTCCTCCGCGGTGAATCGCAGATCCATCAGGCGATCTCCCCTTTGCCAAGCAGGCTGCCGCCATGGGCGGCCAGGCGCTGGATCAGCGGCGCGGGTTGCAATGTCTCGTCCCCCGTCAGCGCCGCGTAATGCGCCAGCCGGTCGCGTACCGTCGCAAGCCCGATCCCATCGGCCCAGAACATCGGCCCGCCGCGCCAGGGGGGCCAGCCGAAGGCATGTACGAAGATCACGTCGATATCGGAGGCGCGGGCGGCGATGCCTTCCTCCAGGATGCGCGCCCCCTCATTCACCATGGGCAGGATCAGCCTTTCGCGAATCTCCGCCGCGTCATGGCGGCGCTGCGGCACGCCCAGCCCGGCCGCCACGCGCGCGATCAGCGCCGCCACCTCCGGGTCCGGCTCCGCCTTGCGGCTGCCCTCGGCGTAGCGGTAGTAGCCGCGGCCGGTCTTCTGGCCGAGCCGCCCCGCGGCCACCAGCGCATCCGCCACCGGGAAGACCGCGCCACGCCGCCGCCGCGCCGCCGCGCCGATATCGAGGCCGGCCAGGTCGCCCACCGCGAAGGGTCCCATCGGGTAGCCGAATTCCGTCATCGCGGCATCGACCTGCTGCGGCAGGGCGCCTTCCTGCAACAGGCGCTCGGCCTGCGCGCCGCGGCGGCCGGTCATGCGGTTGGCGACGAAGCCGTCGCAATTGCCGACGACCACCGGCACCTTGCCGAGCAGCCCGCCGAGCGCCACGCCGCGCGCGAGCGACATGCCGCTGGTCGCCTGGCCGCGGACGATTTCCAGAAGCTTCATCACATTGGCCGGGCTGAAGAAATGCAGGCCCAGCACGTCGGCCGGCCGCGCCGTCGCCGCTGCCATGCGGTCGATGTCGAGGGTCGAGGTGTTGGAGGCGAGCAGCGCGCCCGCATCGGCCAGGCGGTCGATCTCGGCGAAGATGCGCTGCTTCAGCGCCATATCCTCGAACACCGCCTCCACCACCACATCCGCGCCGGCGAGCGCCGCGAGATTGGTGCTGCCGGACAGCAGCGCGCGGCGCCGGTCCATCTCCGCCTGATCCAGCCGGCCGCCCTGCACCGTGCGCTGCCAGTTCTGCGCACAGCGATCGAGGCCGCGTTGCAGGGCGGCCGCGTCCATGTCGATGACGGTGACGGGGATGCCCGCATTGGCGAAGCACATGGCGATGCCGCCGCCCATGGTGCCGGCCCCGATCACCGCGGCGCGGCGCACCGGCGGCCGCGCGATATCCGTCGGCAGGCCGGCCACCTTCTGGGCCTCCCGCTCCGCGAAGAACAGGTGGCGCAGGGCGCGGGACTGCTCGCCCTGCACCAGTTCCTGGAACAGCGCGCGCTCGCGCGCCAGGCCCTCCTCCAGCGGCAGTTCGGTGGCCAGGCGCACCGCCTCGGCGCAGGCCAGCGGGGCGGCCTGGCCGCGCGCGCGCTTGCGGACCTCCGCGATCGCCGCCGCCAGCGCCTGCGGGTCGTGCGGGGCGCTGCGATCGCGCGCCAAAGGCAGGGGGCGGCCTTCCGCCAGGGCGGTGGCGAGGAAGCGGCAGGCGGCGTCCGGAAGATCACCATCCGCCACCGCCTCCACCAGCCCCATCTCCAGCGCCGCCTCCGCAGTTACCGACTCGCCGCCCGCGATCATCCGCAGCGCGGCCTCGGCGCCCACCAGGCGCGGCAGGCGCTGCGTGCCGCCGCCGCCGGGCAGGAGGCCGCGCTTGACCTCCGGCAGGCCGAGCAGCGTGCCGGGCGCCGCCACGCGGGCATGGCAGCCCAGCGCCAGTTCCAGCCCGCCACCGAGCGCGCGGCCATGCAGCGCCGCCGCCACCGGCTTGCCCAGCGCCTCGATCAGTTCGATCAGGTCGCGCAGCAGTGGCGGCACGCGGGGCTTGCCGAATTCGCGCATCTCCGCACCCGCGCTGAACATGCGCCCGGCGCCGGCCAGCACGATGCCGCGCACCGCCGGATCGGCCCCGCAGCGGCGCAGCGCGGCGTCCAGCGCGGTGCGCAGCGGCGTCGCCAGCGTGTTCACGGGCGGGTTGTCGAGGGTCAGCACGGCGATGCCATCCGCCGCCATCCGCATCCGCGCCGGCTCGCTCATGCGGCGGCCTCCGGCGTGAACATGGGCATCGGCGGCGCGCCTTCGCGCGGCACGAAGACCACGCGCACGGGCTGGCCGACATGAATGGCGTCGAAGTCGCAATCGACGATGTTCGTCATCATGGTGGTGCCCTCCTCCAGCCGCACATAGGCGATGGCGTAGGGTTCCGGCGCGCGGCGCATCACGCTGTGGCTGTAGATGGTGCCGCGGCCGGAGGCTTCCTGCCAAGCCGTGGCGCCGCCGCAATGCGGGCAGATCGGGCGTGGATACCAGTGCACGCGCTTGCAGGCCTCGCAGCGGCGCAGCAGCAGCCGGCCTTCGCCGGCCGCCTGCCAGAAGGGGGCGGAATCCGGCGAGGCCGGAGAGAAGGGAATGCTGCGGCCAGCCATGCGGTCACATCCGCTCCAGGATCAGGGTTGCGCTGCCATGGCGGGTGCCGAGCGACCCGCCGGTGCCATGCGCCAGCGCCAGCGCACAATCCTTCACCTGCACGGCCGGATGCGCTTCACCGCGCAATTGCCGCACCGCCTCGATCACCTTGGTCATGCCGCCGCGGTTCGAGGGATGGTTGTTGCAGAGCCCGCCGCCATCCGTGTTGAAGGGCAGGCGGCCGACGCCGGAGATGAGGTTGCCATCGGCAACGAAGCGGCCGCCCTGGCCCTTCTCGCAGAAACCCAGATCCTCGAGCTGCATGAGCACCGTGATGGTGAAGCTGTCATAGATGCTGGCGTAGCGGATATCGGCCGGCGTCACGCCGGCCTCGGCGAAAGCGCGCGGGCCGGACCAGCGCGCGCCGGTGAAGGTGAGGTCCACATCCCCGCCCATCTGGCCCTTCACCGCCTCACCGGCGCCGCGCAGCATGACCACCGGGCGCTTGAGGCTGCGCGCAATCTCCGGCCGGACGACCACCAGTGCGCCGCCGCCATCGCTGATGACGCAGCAATCCAGCCGATGCAGCGGGGCTGCGACCAACGGCGAATTCACCACATCCTCCACCGTCACCACGTCGCGCAGCATGGCGTGCGGGTTGTGCTGCGCATGGTGGCTGGCGGCGACCTTGATCCAGGCGAGCTGTTCGGAGGTGGTGCCGAATTCATGCATGTGGCGGGTCGCGCACATCGCGTACATGTTCGCGATGGTGGGGCCATAGGGGTATTCCCACTGCACATCCGGCTGCGCCGGATTGCCGGCGCGCGCCGTGGTGCCGGTGGCAACACCCTCGCTGCGCGGACGGCCGGCCAGCGTGATCAATGCGATGTCGCACTTCCCGGCGGCGATGGCCTGGGCGGCATGCGCGACATGCAGAAGGTAGGAGGAGCCGCCGACATCGGTGGAATCGACATGCCGGACGCGCAGGTTGAGGTAATCCACCATCGAGAGCGGACCGAGGCCGGGCGCGTCACCGGCGCAGAAATAGCCATCGACGTCGCGCAACGTCAGCCCGGCATCGGCCAGGGCGCCGACCGCCACCTCCGCATGCAACTGCGCCAGCGATGTCTCCGGCGCCTTCCGCGTCGGATGTTCGTAGGCGCCCACGATGCAGGCCGCGCCACGGATGCTCACCGCCAGTCCCCATGAAGCGCGCGCAGGGTGGGTTGGTGTGCGTTGCTGCACAGGGGATTACCCATTTCCGACGGCATCAGGTCGCCTCACCCTTCGATCATGTTCCTGGAGTCGGGCCGACCGGCCGGTCGGTCGAATGAAGGTAAGCAGCAATGCGGCGCGGCGGCAAGCCTGTTTGATCCGTCTGTTTCGCTTCGACGTGACATGTCCCGGCGGCTTGCGGGGCATCGCGGACGTACCGGCCGCAAGCCACCTCATGTTTTCGAAAGCCTGCCCTCAATCACCCTGGCGCCGAGCGAAGGCCGCGATAGACTGCGGGATGGAGGAGACAGACATGCAGGATTTGGCCGCGCGCCTTCGGACCATCGGTGATTCCTATCCCTTCACGACACGCTGGCATGTGAAGGATCTGCGCCGCGGCGCGGAGGCGCATCATGAGGGCGACGTACCGATGCCCTCCGCCAGTGTGCGCAAGATCTCCATCATGATGGCGGCGCTGGCCGCCGTGCATGAAGGCCGGCTGCGGCTGGATGATCCGGTGGAGATCGAGGCACGGCTGCAGAAGGACGTCGCCTCCGGCACCTATCGCTACATGACGCCAGGCTGCGTCATCCCCTTCCGGGACGTGCTGGTGAACATGATGATCACCAGCGACAATGTCTGCACGCAGGCGGTGCTGGAACGGCTGGGGCCGGATACGATGACGGGCTATTGCCACGGCATCGGCATGCAGGGCACCGACCATCGCGGCCTGATCCCGCCGCTCGGCATCGGCTGGGACCATCCGCCGGAGGCGGTGGCGACGACGACGCAATCGGACCAGGTCCTGTTGCTGGACCTGATCCTGCGCGGGGGCGAGGATGCGGCCGTGGCGAAGCGCCTCGGCAGCACGCCGGAATTGTGCCGATTGGCGATGGATATCCTGAGCTGGCAGATCCTGCGGAACCTGATTCCCTCGCTGCTGCCCTATGGCACGAAGGTCGCGCACAAGACCGGGCGCGGCCGGCGTGGGCGGATGGATGCGGGCATCGTCTTCGACGGCGGCAAGCCCCTGTTCATCCTGGCCGCCGCGACGGATTGGGTGCCGGAGACGATGCCGGACGGTCTGCCCGGCTTCGCGGCCTCCTTCGCCAGCATCGGCCGCATCGCGCGCGGCTGCTGGGACGCCTTGCGGTAGGCGCTTCAGCCGGCCGGCCGCACATCCTGCGGCCGGGTCCGCTCATCGGTGCGCGGCGTGTGCGTGAAGCCCTGGCGCATCGCCCAGACGTTGCGCTGGACATGCATCGGGATGATCGCCTGATCGTCCATCGCCAGGCGCATCGCTTCCTGAAGCACCGCCTCGCGCTTCGCGTCGTCCAGCTCTCGCATGCCGCGCGTCAGCAATGCGTCAAAGCGCGGGTTGGCATAGCGGCCGCGATTGACGGCGCCCATGCCCAGTGCGCGGTCATAGGTGGCCAGCACGGAGCGCATCCCGCCCGAGGGCTCGCCGGTGGAGCTTCCCCAGGACACCAGGAAGGAGGAGAATTCCTGGCGCGATGCGCGGGTGACGAAGTTGGAGAAGGGCTGCACATCCACCGCGGTACGCACGCCGATCCGGGACCACATCTGCGCCACCGCCTGCACGATGCGGGCATCATTCGGGTAGCGGTCATTCGGCCCGTGCAGGGTGATGCGGAAGCCCTCCGGATAGCCGGCCTCCGCCAGCAGGCGGCGCGCGGCGGCCGGGTCCGCCGGCGGCGGCGGTGCCAGTTCCGGCACATGGCCGAAGCCACCCGCCGGCATGAACTGATTGATCGGCGCCGCATTGCCCTCCATCACCCGCTCGACGATCGCAGCACGATCAATCGCCAAAGCGAGCGCCCGACGGACACGCACGTCGCGCAGCGGGTTGCGTGGCAGCGGCTGGCCGGCATTGTCGGTGATGAAGGGCGAAGGTCCGTCACGCATGTGGTCGAAGTGGAAATAGATCAGCCGCAGGCTGTCGATCTCTGAAATGCGAATGTTCGCGTCCTGCCGCATCCGCGCCAGGTCGGCCGTCGGCACCTGGTCGATGAAGTCCACATCGCCGGCCAGCAGCGTGGAGGTGCGCGCCGCGGCGTTGGTCACCATGCGGTATTCCACCCGTTCCCACGGCTCCCGCCCGCCCCAGTAGCCGTCGTTGCGCTGCAGCTCCATCCGGTCGACCGACCGGCCGCCGCTCATGCGGTACGGGCCGGTGCCGATGGCGACGCGGCCGGAGTTGAAGTCCTCGGTGCTGGCGCCGTCATGGATCTTGCGCGACAGCATCGGCACCTGGGACAGGTTGGCCGGCAGCACCGGGTCCGGACCCTGGGTGCGCAGCCGCACCGTCAGCGGGTCCACCACCTCCACCCCGATGATCGCATGCGTGTAGGTGCGGAAGGAGCCGGGGCTGTTCGCCACCTTCGGGATGCGGTCCAGCGTGAAGGCAACGTCGTCCGCGGTGAAGGGCGTGCCGTCGTGGAAGGTCACGCCGGCCCGCAGCTTCAGCTCCCACACATCCTCGCCGACCGGCCACCAGCTTTCGGCCAGCGCGGCAACCGGCCGCGAATTGGGATCCATCTCCATCAGGTTGGAAAAGATCGTCGCGGCGAAGGCGTTGTTGGGGGAGATGTTGTGATAGTGCGGATCCAGCGACGTGACCTGCGCGCCGACCGCCATGCGCAGCGTCTGCGCGGCGGCTGGGTTGGTCAGCCCGACGCCAGCCATGCATCCCGCCAGCAGCAGTGCCTTGAGGGTTCCGATTTTCATTGTTTCTCTCCCTTTTTCGGTCGGGCGTCTTTCAGCCCAGCAGGTAGTCGGCGCCTCCGCGTTCGCAGATGGCGCGGATATGGCGATCGAGCGCGGGCGGCACCGGGATGCCGTCGCGCAGCCGTCTTGCGCGGGCTGCTTCCTCCGGGTCCCCCGCCACCTGCACCGGGCGCGCCGGGTCGGATGCGGGCGTGGCGCGCAGCACGTCGATGGCCTCGTCCAGGTCGTGCTCGAACGCGCCCTCCTCGCGGAAGGCTGCCGGGTTCAGCGCCATGAAGAAGTGGCCGAGCCCGTCCGGGTCCTTCTCCGACTGCGTGCGGTTGCGGATCGGCGAGAAGCTGGCGCCCACCAGCGTGCCGCCCAGGATATGCACCATCATCGCCAGGCCATAGCCCTTGTGGCTCGCCATATCCGGCGTGCCGCCGAGCGGCGTGAGGCCGCCCTCCGGCCGCTTCATGACGTGGTCATGCGCAAGGTGTGGGTCCGTCACGCTGGCGCCCGCGCCATCCATCACCCAGCCGGCCGGCACCGGGCGGTCGTTCAGATGGTGGACCTTCACCTTGCCGGCGGCGACGGTGGTGGTCGCCATGTCTAGCACGAAGGGCGGGTTGCGTTCGGTCGGCGCGGCGAAGGCCAGCGGGTTGGTGCCCAGCACCGGCACCGCGCCCCCCGTCGGCACCATGGCGATGCCGCGCGTGGCGCTGGTGACCATGCCGACGGCGCCGCGCTTCGCCGCGATGCGCGCATAGATTCCGGCCGCGCCGAAATGGTGCGAGTTGCGCACGCCCACCACGGCCACGCCGGTCTGCATGGCCTTGTCGACGGCCAGGTTCATGGCGAAGACCGAGACCGGATGGCCGAGCCCCGCCCCCGCATCCACCAGCGCCGTCGCCGGCCCCTGCCGGATGATGCGCGGGCGGGCGTGCAGGTCCAGCTTGCCCTCCCGATACCGCTGCTCATAGGTCATCAGCATGGAGATGCCGTGCGAATCGACGCCGAGGAGATCGGTCTCGACCATCATCTCCGCCGTCGTCGCCGCCAGATCCTCCGCCATGCCCCAGCTATGGAGAATGGCCAGGATCTGCGCATGCACACGCGCCGCCGGCACCATCAGCATCGCATCCGTCGCGACGGCGCTCATGCTTCCCGCTCCTCCACCACCGGGTTCCGCAGCGTGCCGAGGCCGGTGATCTCCACCTCGAAAACATCGCCGGCGCGCATCCACAAGGGTGGCGTGCGGCGGGAGCCGACGCCTTCCGGCGTGCCGGTGGCGATGATGTCGCCCGGCTCCAGCACCGTCATGGCGGAGACATAGGCCAGCAGCGTCGGGATGTCGTAGATCAGGTCGCCGGTGGCGGCGCGCTGCACCTCGCGGCCGTTCAGCCGGGACACCAGCGTCAGCTGCGTCGCATCGCCCACCTCATCCGCCGTCACCAGATAGGGGCCGCAGGCGCCGGAGCGGTAGAAGTTCTTGCCGGCGGTCGTGGTGTGCTTCTGCCAGTCCCGCAGGCTGCCATCGGTGAAGCAGGCATAGCCGGCGATGTGGTCGAAGGCGCGGTCCCTGGCGATGTGCCGCCCGGCCTTGCCGATCACCAGCGCCAGCTCGCCCTCATAGTCGAAATGCTCGGAGGCCTTGGGCCGCCACAGCGCCGCGCCATGGCCCACCACGGAATCGTTCCAGCGGCCGAAGACGCGCGGGAAGGGCGGCGGTGCGCGCCCCGCTTCCTCCGCCACATGGGACCGGTAGTTGAGGCCGATGCCGATGATCTTCCGCGCATCCGGCACCACCGGCAGGAAGGTCACGGCCTCCAGCGCATGATCCGCGCCCTGTTCCGCGCGCGCGGCCTCCAGCGCCGGGGCGCCGCCGGCCAGCAGCGCGCGCAGCGTCGGGTATTGCGCGCCCAGGCGGCGGCCGAGATCGACCACGCCGGACTGCACCGCGGCGCCGTAGCTGGCGCCGGCGGCGGTCTCGAAGCTCAGCAGCCTCATCGGGCGTCGGCCATGGCGCGCTCGGGCACGAAGCCCGGCTGGAAGACGCGGTCCGCCATCACCTGGCAGCGCTTCATCATGCGCGGCTCATCGGCGCGGTAATCCGGCAGGGCATTGTGCAGCGTGCCGATATTGTCCCAGATCAGCAGGTCACGCTCCGCCCAGACATGGGTGTAGATGAAGCGCGGCTCCAGCTGATGCGCGAAGAGCTGTTCCAGCACCCGGTCGCTCTCGGCCTCGTCCAGCTCGTTGATCCGCACCGCGTAGCCGGGGTTGCAGTACAGCACCTTCCGGCCGGTGATCGGATGCGTCAGGAAGACCGGATGGACCGAAGGCGGGCGGCTGGCGCGCTGCGCCGGGGTCAGGGGGCCGCGGCCGCTGCCCTTGGCGAGCATGCCTTCCCAGAACTTGTTGAAGTCATGCGTCGCCGTCATGCCTTCCAGCCGCCGCTTCAGCGCGGGGTCCAGCGCCTCATAGGCCGCATGCATATTGGCGAAGAGCGTATTGCCCAGCGGCTTGCCGTCGCGCAGGGGCACCTTGTGCGCGTTCAGCACGTTCACGAAGCCCATCGTGTCCCGATAGGACATGTCCGTGTGCCAGTCCTGGCCGGCATCGGCGATGCCGATCGGCTGCCCATTCTCCACGATGTTCGAAAGGATGCCGACCTCCGGCACTTCCAGGTCCTGGAACTTCCCGGTGACCGAGGCCTGGATGCTGCCAAATCGGGCGGAGAAGTCGCGCAGCGCCGCCGGTTGCAGAAGCTGGTCCGGAAAGCGGAGCACCCCGTGCTCGCCGAGCGCGCGCAGGATGGCGCTGAAATCCGGGGCGGACATGGGCTGGGACAGGTCGATGCCGGTGATGGTCGCGCCGAGCACATCGCCCGTGGGGCGGATATCGAGCATGGCTTCCTCCTCAGAAATGGCGTGGGTTTCAGCCCGAGCCCACCCGATTCGCGTCAGGTGGGAACATGGCTGTTTCCCGTATTCTGGGAAAACTAGGGCCAATGGCCGGTCGCCCGCAACCCACTTTGACGCTATGGTCACCTTCATGCCCACTGATCCGACCCGCCCGCCCCTTCCGGACCAGGCGCCCGCTGCCTCGGCACCCGGGGCGAATGCGTCCGAAGCAAGCCAGGCCGGAGCCGGCAGCCTCGTGCGGATGCTGGAGGTGCTGGACCAGTTCGCGCCGGATCATCCGGTGATCCGCGTGGACGATCTGCAGGCGCGGCTCGGCTACACGAAATCAACCGCCTATCGCTATGTGAAGGCCCTCTGCGACGCCGGCCTGCTCGCCCAGGCCTCCCAGGGCCGCTATTCGCTCGGCCCGCGCATCGTGGAGCTGGAGCGGCTGATGCGCATCGCGGACCCGCTGCTGCAGGCGGGCGAAGCGGTGCTGCCGGAACTGGCGGCGGAGGTGCCCAACAGCATGGTCCTGCTGTGCAGCCTGTACCGCGACAAGGTGCTGTGCGTGCACCGGGAGGGACCGGAGGCGATCGTGGCCGGCGGCGGCCGCATCAGCATCCTGCGCGCCCGGGGCCTGCCGCTGCCCCTGTTCCAGGGCGCCGCCTCGCTCGCCATCCTGGCCAGCCTGCCGGCGCCGCGCATCCGTGCCCTGTTCCTGCAACGTCAGGCGGAGATGGCGGCAGCCGGGCTGGGCAGGGACCTGGCCTCCGTACGGCAGCGGCTGGAGCGCATCCGGCGGGACGGGCAGGTGACCACCGTCGGCCGCTTCAACCGCCATCTGGCCGCGGTCTCGGTACCTGTGCGGTCACGCGACGGCTCCCAGGTCGCGGGCAGTCTCACGCGCATCATGGCGGCGGATGACTATGCGGGGCTGGATGCGGAGCGCCTTGTGCAGCGCCTGCAGGCCGGTGCAGCCCAGCTCTCATCGAAGCTGGCCTGAGGCGGCCAGCGGCCTGAACCCGGGCGGCCATGTGCTCGAACGCTTCCGGTCGCCCGGCAGCAGCAAGCCGGCGCAGTCGTTGCCAAGCGGGGCGCCGCGGTCAGCATGGAAGAGGGCCACGCCAAGCGCCATAGGCAACGAAGCGCGATTCACGGCCGCTAACTAATCCCCCGCCGCAACGCCATCCCGTCGCGGATCGGCGGCGCCTTCCAAACGTCCGTCGGGCAGCCGCCGGATCACCTGGAGCCCGGTATTCATCACCACGACGCGCGGCGCATGGCCCAGGGCGGTCAGCGCCGGAGCCTGGGCTTCGAGCGGCGTGCCCCGTTCCAGCTCCACCGTCCCGGTCTGCGCGCCGATGCGCGGGCGGGCGGTGGCGCGTTCGGCATCGGCGCCGAAGGCCAGAACCTCGATCACCGCGGCGGCCACGGCATCCGGAATCCGCGCCCCGCCGCCGGCGCCCAGCACCAGCTCCGGCCGTCCATCCGCGCCGAAGACCATGGTGGGCGCCATGGTCGTCACCGGCCGCTTGCCGGGGGCCAGGCGGTTCTGCGCCGGGCGCTCCGCCGTGCCGGGATTGGTGGCGAAGTTGGTCATGCCGTTGTTCAGCGTGACGCCCATCGCCAGCAGCTCGGCACCGAAATTCAGGTTGTTGGTGGTGGTGAAGGACACCGCATTGCCCGTCGCGTCGAGGATGACGACCTGCGTCGTCGCCGCTTCCGCCATCGGGTCGCTGGCAGCGGGCAGGGCGCCATGGCGCTGGGGTGGGTCGCCGGCCGCGACCTCCGCCATCGCGCGATCCGGCGCGGCCAGGGCGGCGCGCTGGTCGAGATAGGCGCGGTCCAGCAGGCCGGGCAGCGGGTTCGCCATCTGGTCCGGATCGCCGATCCAGCGCCGGCGGTCGGCGGCGGCCAGACGGCTGGCCTCCACAAAGATATGCGCGGCCTCCGCGCTGTCCCGCCCGGCGCGGGCGATGCCGAGGCGTTCGGCGAAGGCGAGCGTCTGCAACACCGCGACGCCGCCGGAGGATGGCGGCGCGGCCGTGCAGATGCGGCGCGCCAGCACCTCGGCGCAGAGCGGGTCACGCTCCACCGCGCGGTAGGTGCGCAGATCTTCCAGCGTCAGCCAGCCGGGCGCGGGTTCCACCGCGACGGCGTCCACCACCGCCTGTCCGAGCGCGCCGCCATAGAGCGCGGCCGGGCCTTCGCTGACCAGCAGGCGCAGCGCCCGGGCCTGGTCCGGATTGCGGAAGGCCGCGCCGGCCGCCAGCGGCTCGCCAGCCGCATCGAAGTACAGCGCGCGGATGGCCGGCACGCGCCGCAACTCCACCGCGCGGTTGCGGATCACCTGATGCAGATAGGGCGACAGGCCGAAGCCTTCCTCCGCCAGCCGGATTGCCGGGGCGAAGAGCTCTGCCCAGGGCAGCCGTCCATGCGCCGCATGCGCCATGGCCAGCGCCGCGATGGCGCCCGGCACGGCGATGGCACGACCGGACCGCGCGACGGTGGCCGGGCCGATGCCGCCGGCCGTCAGCCGGTCGGCGCTCGCGGCCGGGGCGCTGGCGATGCCCTCGTAATAGCGCAGCCGCCCCGCCGCCTGGTCCCAGGCCAGCAGGAAGGCGCCGCCCAGCAAGCCGCTGGCATGCGGTTCCGCAACGGAAAGCGCCGCCTGCGCCGCCACCGCTGCATCCACCGCGCTGCCGCCGGCACGCAGAATGGCCAGCGCCGCTTCGGTCGCATGCGGGCTGGCGGTTGCCGCCATCTGCCGCGTGGCCCGCACCGGCTCCGCGGCGACCGGCGTGGCGAGGAGCAGGAAGGCGAGCAGCAGGCGGCGCATGGTCCTAGTTCCTTCGGGGCAGGACTTCCTTGTTGACGATCACATCCGGGTCCAGCGTGCCGGTGAAGCAGGCCAAAGCGGCGGCGGCGGAATCCAGTGCCATGCGGCGCAGCCCCTCCGCCGTGCTGGCGGCGACATGCGGCGTCATGATGAGGTTCGGCGCGGAGAGCAGGCTGATCGGCGTTTCCACCGGCTCCTCCTCGAACACATCGATGCCGGCGGCGGAAAGATGCCCGGCGCGCAGCGCGGCTTCCAGCGCGTTCTGGTCCAGCACCGTGCCGCGCGCCGTGTTCACCAGCACCGCGCCCGGCTTCATCCGCGCGATGAAGGCGGCATCCGCCAGATTGCGCGTCTCGGCGGAGGAGGGGACGTGCAGCGTCACGATATCCGCGCGCCCGGCCGCTTCCGCCGCATCATCCACCGGCTCGAAGCCCAGGCCGCGGATGCTGCCCTTGGCGACATTCGGGTCGCGCACCAGCACATGCATGCCGAAGGCGGCGCAGAGCTTTGCCACCCGCGTGCCGATGCGCCCAAAACCCATCACCAGCACGGTCTTGCCCTGGAGGTCGAAGGTCGGAAGGTTGGCCTGCGCGCCCCAGACCGGGGTCGGCTGGTGCATATTGGCGTTGAAGGCCGGCAGCTTTCGGGCGCAGGCCAGCATCATCATCAGCGCATGTTCGGCGACGGAAACCGCATTGGCCTCCGGCGTGATGGCCAGCGGGATGCCGCGCTCGGTCAGCGCCGGGACATCGACGATGTCGTAGCCGACGCCATGGCGCACCAGGATCTTCAGGTTGGGGCAGTTCGCCAGGAAGGCGCGGTCGATGCGGATGGTGCGCACGATCAGCGCATCCGCCTTGGGCAGGTTGGCGGCCATCGATTCCGGGGAGAGGTCCATCAGCACCTCCACCGTCACGCCCGGCGTCGCCCGCATCCTGGCGATGGCTTCCTCGTGGATCGGGCGGACGCAGATCACATGCGGCATGTTCGGGCCTTCACAGCTGATGATGGGCGGCGGGGCCGAGCAGGGCCTCGCGGAAACGCGCCTGGAGGATCGCGCCATCGCGCGGCGGCAGCACCAGCGGCAGATTGCCCGGCGCGATCTTTGTCACGGCGAAGACGGTGCCGGCGCCGGCATGGATCTCGGCGCGCAGGGCCGGGACCTGTTCGAGGGTCGTCAGGGTACGCGCGCTGGCGAGGCCGGCGCCGCGCGCCATGGCGGCGAGGTCGACGCCGTGCCGCGTCGCCGTCTCCTGGTTGCCTGTCTCGCTGTAATGCTCGTTGTCCAGCACCACAACGGACAGGTTTGCGGGTTTCTTGACCGCGATGGTGGCCATGGCGCCGAGCGCCATTAGCATCTCGCCATCCCCGGTGATGACCAGCACCTTGGCTGATGGCTGCGCCAGCGCCAGGCCGAGGCCCATCATCGCCGCGCCCCCCATGCCGCCCCACAGGGGAAGGTTGCGGGGGTGGTCGCCGATGGCGGTGATGTCCCAGGCGGAGGCGCCGAGGCCGGCGATCACCAGCAGCTCGCCACGATCTTCCAGCAGGGCGCGCACCACGTCGCGCCGGTTCGGGTATTCGGCCATGGATCAGTCCTTCCCGAAGGTCTTGGCGCCGATCAGACGCTGGCCAAGCAGGGTGGCCGCCGGCCGAAAGGTGTTGAAGGCGAGGCGCAGCGTGGCGTCCACCGTCTCCGCCACGTCCTCCGGCCGGTCGGCGCGGTGCACGATGGTGCCCATGGCCTCCAGCACCGCCTGGGTCGCCTGCCCCATCGGGATCTGCGCCGGATTGAATTCCGCAAAATCGCCGCGCATGGTCACGATCATCGGCAGCGGCGTGCGGTGGATATGCGACAGCGACAGCATGTTGATGCAGTTGCCGACGCCGGAGCTCTGCATCAGCAGCACCCCCTTCACCCCGCCCAGCCAGGCGCCGCAGAGCAGGGCCACGCCCTCCTCCTCCGTCGTCAGGGTGACGACCGTCATTTCATTGTCGGCGAGGCATCGCTTGATCAACCGGCTATGGCCGGCATCCGGGACCAGGGCGACCTGGGTGATGCCATTGGCCTTCAGCGCGTCGTAGATCCGATCCGGCCAATCGGCGCCCGCATCCGGGCGCATCTCCAGCTTGTCGCGGTCCATTCCGTCCCTCCTGATTTGTGGCATCCTCCCCCCAGCCGGGCGGGCTGGCAACCCGGCGGGCGGGCGCAGGGGGAGGGGGTGGCATGGGTTTTTCCGCGACAGTCGGCGGCACGCGCCACAGCTTCGCCGATCTGCGGCAGTTGCTGGCCTGCGCCACGCCCTTCCGGTCCGGCGATGCCCTGGCCGGGGTGGCCGCCAAAAGCGCGGCGCAGCGGGTGGCCGCGCAACGGGCGCTGGCCGACCTGCCCCTGGCGCATTTTCTGACCGAGGCGGTGGTGCCCTATGAGGCGGATGAGGTGACGCGGCTGATCCTGGACAGCCACGACGCCGCCGCCTTCGCCCCGGTGTCGCATCTGACGGTCGGCGGCTTCCGGGACTGGCTGCTGGGGGAGGCGGATAGCCCCGCGCTCACCGCGTTGGCCCCCGGCCTGACGCCCGAAATGGTGGCGGCCCTCTCAAAAATCTGCCGGTTGCAGGATCTGGTGGCGATCGCGGCCAAGTGCCGGGTCGTGACGAGGTTCCGGAACACGCTGGGCCTGCCCGGCACGCTCTCCATCCGCCTGCAGCCGAATGACCCGGTGGATGATCCGAAGGGCATCGCCGCCCAGGTGCTGGACGGGCTGCTGCTTGGCGCCGGGGATGCGGTGATCGGCGTCAATCCGGCGACGGACAATGTCGAGAATCTGTGCCGCGTGCTCGGCCTGCTGGATGCGGTGCGCGACCGCTACGCCATCCCGACGCAAAGCTGCGTGCTGGCGCATGTCACCACCACCCTGCTGGCCATGCAGCGCGGCGCCCCGGTGGACCTGGTGTTCCAATCCATCGGCGGCACGCAGGCGGTGAACGAGAGCTTCGGCGTGTCGCTCTCCCTGCTGGCGGAGGCGCATGCGGCCGCGCTGGCGCTGAAGCGCGGCACGCTGGGCGACAACTGCATGTATTTCGAGACCGGCCAGGGCAGCGCGCTGTCCGCCGATGCGCATCACGGCGTCGACCAGCAGACGCTGGAATGCCGCGCCTATGCCGTGGCGCGCCGCTTTCGGCCATTGCTGGTGAATTCCGTGGTCGGCTTCATCGGCCCCGAATACCTGTTCGACGGCAAGCAGATCACCCGTGCGGGTCTCGAGGACCATATGTGCGGCAAGCTGCTCGGCCTGCCGATGGGGGTGGATGTTTGCTACACCAACCATGCGGAGGCCGACCAGGACGACATGGACGCGCTGCTGACGCTGCTCGGCGTGGCGGGGGTCACCTATGTGATGGGGGTGCCGGGGGCGGACGACACCATGCTCGCCTACCAGTCCACCTCCTTCCATGACGGGCTCTATGTCCGCGCTGCGCTGGGCAAGACGCCGGCGCCCGAGTTCCTGGCGTGGCTGGAGCGGATGGGCCTGGCCGACCGCACGCCGGATCGCCTGCCCATGGCGGTCGCGGGGCTGCTGTGAGCGCGCCCGTCCTCTGGCGCGACCTGCGGCGCCACACGGCGGCGCGCGTCGGCCTTGGCCGCGTCGGCAACGGGCTGCCCACCGCGGCGCATCTCGATTTCCAGGAAGCCCATGCCCAGGCCCGGGATGCCGTCTGGTCCGTGCTCGACGTGCCGGCCTTGCGGGCGGCAATGGGGGCGGAGGTGGTGGCGAGCGCCGCGCCGGATCGCCGGACCTACCTGCTGCGCCCCGATCTCGGCCGCCGCCTGGCGGAGGGCGTGTCGCTGGCGCCGCGCCCCGGCTGCTTCGCCATCGTGGTCGCGGATGGCCTCTGCGCCACCGGCGTGCAGGCCCAGGCGCCCGCGCTGGTGCAGGCGCTGACCAGCGGGCTGCGGGCGGCGGGCTGGGATGTCGTCCCGCCGGTCATCGCCACCCAGGCGCGCGTCGCCATCGGGGACGCCATCGGCGCGGCGCTGGGTGCTGCCATGGTGGCGGTGTTGATCGGGGAGAGGCCCGGCCTTTCGGCACTGGACAGCATGGGCATCTACCTGACCCACGCCCCGCGCCCCGGCCGCAGCGACGCCGAGCGCAACTGCATCAGCAATATCCGCCCCGGCGGGCTGAGTGTGGCGGAGGCATCCGCAAAACTGCTGTGGCTGGTTCAGGCCGCGCGCGACCTTGGCGCCACGGGTGTCGCGCTGAAGGACGAACAGCCCGTGCTGCCGTTGCTGGAGGATCAGCCCGGGGGCAGGTGAACCGCCAGCCACAGCGCATCCGCGCTGGTCGCCTCCACGCGATGCCGGCAGCCCGCCGGCAGCACCGCCCAATCCGCCGCCATCATGGCGTGCGTCGTGCCATCGGCGAAGCCGAGCGTGGCGCTGCCGCGCGCCAACAGCACGAATTCCGTGCCCGGCTGGTCGTACCAGAAACCCTCCGGGCTGGCGGCGCGGTGGGAGGCGATGCGCTCCACCACCACGCCGCCTTCCGCCAGCAGCGTGGCGAAGCTTTCGGCGCCCTCGGCCGGCGCCTCGCCTTCCAGAAGATTGCCGGCCCGGAAAATCACGCCGCCAGCGCGGCCTCCACCGCCTGCGCCACGGCGAAGAGTTTCGCGTCGCCGCCATGCTCGCCCATCAATTGGAAGCCGACCGGCGCCTCCCCCGGCCTGTGGCAGGGCAGGCTGATGGCGCAGCGGTCCAAAAAGTTGCCGACGGCGGTGTTGCGCAGCAGCAGCAGGTTGATGCGGCCATATTCCGCCTCGTCCTCGATCGCGGAAATCGCCGGTGGCACCAGCGGGCAGGTGGGGGAGACCACCGCGTCATAACCCGCCGTGCGTGCCGCGAAGGCGGCAATGATGCGCGCGCGGTCCTGGCCGAGCTGGATGTAGTCGGCCGCCGACATCTGCCCGCCGCGCAGAATCCGCGAAAGAATGCGCTGGTCGTAGGCGGCGCGCTGCCGCTCTATCAGCCCGCGATGCCAGGCGAAGGCCTCGCTGGCCGCATAGCCGCCGGTGGCATTGGCCTTCGGGATATCCGCCAGTTCCGGCACCGTCAGCAACTCCACCCGCGCCCCCGCCGCCGAGAGTTTTGTCAGTGCCGCCTCGAAGGCCGCGGTGACCTGCGGGTCCCAGTTCTCCGTCACATAGCCTTGCAGCACGCCGAGCCGCATGCCGGCGATGCCTTGGGCCGGGGCGGGCACCCAGCCATCCTCCCCGGCCATCAGGCTGTCCAGCACCGCGCAGCAGGCCACCGACCTGGCCAGCGGCCCCAGACTGTCCAGCGTGGAGGACAGCGGCAGCGTGCCCGTCAGCGGCACCCGCTTCGCCGTCGGCTTCCAGCCGACGATGCCGCAGAGCGCCGCCGGAATGCGGCAGGACCCGCCGGTGTCGGAGCCGAGCCCGGCGAAGCCCATCCCATCCGCCACCGCCACCCCGGCGCCGGAGGAAGACCCGCCCGGCAGCCGCCCCGTCGCCCGGTCCCAGGGGCTGCGCGGCGTGCCGTAATGCGGATTGTGGCCGAGGCCGGAGAAGGCGAATTCGACCATATTGGTGCGGCCGAGCACCACGAAGCCCGCGCGCAGCAGCCGCGCGACGGCGGGTGCGGTGGCCGTGGCCGGCGCCACATCGGCCAGCGCCTTCGACCCGCCCCGGCTCCGCTGCCCGGCCTCGTCATACAGATCCTTCACGCTGATCGGGATGCCGGCCCAGGGGCTGGGGGCGCGGCCTGCGGCGCGCAGCGCATCCATGGCATTGGCGGAGGCGCGGGCGGTTTCGGCATGCACGGCGAGGAAGGCGCGGGCGCCCTCGCCGCCCGGTTCGGCGATGCGGGTCAGCGCGGCCTCGGTCAGGGCCCGGGCGGTGGTGGTGCCGGCGGCCAGGGCGGCGGCGGCTTCGGCGAGGGTGGCAGGCGACATATCGGGGCGCTTCCGGCAGGGATGCCGGATGCTGCGCAGGACGGCGCCGCTTCGCAAGCCGGCGTCATGATTGGCGCAACCGGCGCCCGCCAAAGGCGGGCGAGCGGCCGCGCCAAGTGGCGCGCGCCCGGCGCCTGAGGGCGGCTCAGTCCGTTTCCGGCATTGCCAAACGGTCATTCGCCGGCGGTGTTGTCACCACCAGTTCCAGCGCGCCAGGATAGGCCAGGAAGCCCAGCAGGGCCGCGGGCAACATCAGCACCCCGCCAGGCTCGACCTGCCCCATCGGATCGTCCGGGTCCATGCGTACCTCCTGCCAAGCCATGACAGCGCGGCGGCAGCCACCCGGTTCCTTCACAAGCCTCCCAGGGTGAATTGACAAGGCGGCGCCTGCCAGTCGTATGATGTCGTATAACCCGCTGCCAGAAGGTGGCGGGGCCAAGGAGAGGACCCAATGAAAGCGATGCGCGCGATCCGCGCCGTGGCCCTGGCGGCCGCGGCCCTGCTGCCCTGGGCAGCCAGCCCCGCTGCCGCCCAGGAATGGCGCGGCTGGAACATCCATGCCGCCGACTACCCCAATGGCCAGGGCCTGGACCGCTTCGGCCAGCTGGTGATGCAGCGCACCAACAACCGCATCCGCATGCGCACCTACCACTCCGCGCAGCTCGGCCAGCAGGACGAGGCGATCCAGCAGATGCGGCTGGGCTCCATCGACTTCGCCAATTTCAACCTTTCGCCCTTCAACAACCTGGCGCCGTCCACCAATGTGGTGACGCTGCCCTTCCTGTTCCGCAACGTGGCGCATCTGCATGCCGCGATCGACGGTACGACCGGTGAGGAGATCGCCAAGGACCTGGAGGCGATCGGCATCATCGCGCTCGCCTGGTATGATGGCGGCGCGCGCAGCATGTACACCATCCGCCCGGTGCGCACGCCGGCCGACCTGCGCGGCATGAAGATCCGCGTGCAGACCAGCGACCTGTGGATCGACCTGGTGCGCGCCCTCGGCGCCAACCCCACCCCGCTGCCCTTCGGCGAGGTCTTCACCAGCCTTCAGTCGGGCGTGATCGACGGGGCGGAGAACAATTTTCCTTCGTATGAGAGCACGCGGCACTTCGAAGTGGCGCGCTTCTACTCCACCACTGAGCATTCCAACGTGCCGGAAGTGCTCGCCGTGTCGCGCCAGCGCTGGCAGCGCCTGAATGAGCAGGAGCGGACGATCCTGCGCGACGCGGCGCGCGAAAGCGCCACCTATCAGCGCCAGCTCTGGGCGGAGCGGGAGCGCGTGTCGCGCCAGCGGGTCGAGGCCGCGGGCGTCACGGTGATCGAGATCGCCGACCGCACCCCCTGGTCGTCGCTGATGGAAGGCGTCTACGCGAAATACGCCGCGACGCCGCGCCTGGCCGGCATGGTGCAGGCCATCCGCGCGCTGCCGTGACCTGACATGGGGTGGCCTTCGGGCCACCCCTTTTTTGGCTTTACGGCCGCCAGACTCACTCCCCAGGAATACACCCCGCCATGGCGATGTTTTCCCGCGTGCTCGATGTCTTCTGCCACATCGTCGTCATGGTCGCCGGCATCGCGCTGGTCGGGCTGGTGGTGATGATGGGCTGGATGGTCTTCGGCCGCTACATCCTCAACGACACGCCGACCTGGATCGAGCGCGCCGCCACCCTGTCCATCCTGTGCATCGCGCTGCCGGTCGCCGCAGTCGGCGTGCGGGAGCGTTTTCACCTGTCCGTGCTGGGGTTCCGGGAAGCGCTGCCGATACAGCTCCAGCGCTGGATCGCGGTGGGCTGCGACACGACCGTCGGCGTCTTCGGCTTCGCCATGATGGTCTATTCGCAGGAACTCGTGGACATGGTCTGGAACTTCAAGATTCCACTTCTCGGCATCAGCCAGGGCTGGACCTATGTGCCGCTGCAGGTCTGCGGCGGGCTGGTGACGCTTTTCGCCATCGAACAGGTGCTGCGCGACATCCTGAACAAGGACGGCCCCGAACAGCGCGGCATCGCCGCCGCCTTCCTGGAGTAGCTGCGCGTGGAATTCGGCCTTCTCCTGATCTTCGGCATCTTCTTCCTGGGCGTGGTCACCGGTGTTCCGGTGGCCTTCGTGCTCGGTATCGCGGCGCTGGTCGGCTTTTTGTATGAGGGCATCAACCCCGCCGTCGCCTTCCAGCAGATGGCGTCGGGCATGAGCATCTTCGCGCTGCTGGCGATTCCCTTCTTCATCTTCGCCGGCGAGTTGATGCTGCATGGCGGCATCGCGCGGAGGCTGGTGGCGCTGGCCTCCGCCGCCGTCGGCTGGATGCGCGGCGGGCTCGGCATGGTCGATGTCTCGACCTCGATGCTGTTCGGCGGCATCTCCGGCTCCGCCGTCGCCGATACCTCGGCCACCGGTGTCATCCTGATCCCGGCGATGAAGGCCAAGGGCTATGGCGTGGACTATGCGGTGTCGCTGACCGTGACATCCTCCATCGCCGGCATCCTGATCCCGCCCAGCCACAACATGATTCTCTACAGCCTGGCGGCGGGCGGCGGTATTTCCGTCACGGCGCTGTTCATCGCCGGCATCGTGCCCGGGCTGATGATGTGCGGCTTCCTGGCCATCGCCGCCTATGTGATGGCGGTGCGGCGCGGCTATCCCTCCGAGCCCTGGGCCGGCTTCCGCCATCTGTTCTGGCGTTTCGTCGACGCCCTGCCGGGCCTGTTCACCGCCTTCATCATCCTGGGCGGCGTGCTGTCCGGCGTCTTCACCGTGACGGAAAGCGCTGCCTTCGGCACGCTCTGGGCGCTGCTGGTGACGGTGCTGGTCTATCGCAGCCTGAGCTGGGCCGATTTCAAGGTGGCCGTCGCGGCCAGCGTGCGCACCTCCGCCGTGGTCTTCCTGCTGGTCGGCACCGCCACCGCCTTCGCCTATCTGCTGGCGCTGTATCGCCTGCCGGACCTGCTGACGGAGGGGATGCTGGCGATCAGCTCCAACCCCGTCGTCATCATGCTGATGATCAATGTCTGCCTGCTGCTGCTCGGCTGCGTCATGGACATGGCGGCGCTGATCCTGATCACCACGCCGATCTTCCTGCCGGTGGTGGTGGCGATCGGCGTCGATCCCGTGCAGTTCGGCATGATCATGATGATGAACCTCGGCCTGGGCCTGACCACGCCCCCGGTTGGCGCCGTGCTGTTTGTCGGCTGCGCCATCGGCAAGATCCCGATCGAGGCGGTGATGCGGACGATCTGGCCCTTCTACGGCGCCATCCTGCTGGCGCTGCTGCTGACCACCTATTGGCCGGCGGTGTCGCTGACCCTGCCGAGGCTGCTGCTGGGTTACGAGGGCTAGGCGCATGTTCAGCCTCGCCGCCGACCTCCGCGCGGAGGTCGGCGAGAGCCCGGTCTGGGACACGGCGCGCGGCGTGTTGTGGCTGGTGGACATCCTCGCCCCCTGCGTCATCCGCTTCGACCCCACGGATGGCGCGACGCGCCGCTATCCGATGCCGGAGCCCTGCGGCAGCCTGGCGCTGTGCCGCAGTGGCACGCTGCTGGTGGCGCAGCGCGCCAGCCTGCTGCGGCTGGACCCCGACAGCGGCGCGCTGACGCCCTTTGCCAGCTTCCCGGAGGAACCGGCGCGCAACCGGCTGAACGACGGCAAGGTCGGCCCGGATGGTGCCTTCTGGATCGGCAGCATGGATGACCGGCCGGAAAAGCACCCCACCGGCAGCCTGTGGCGCGTTACGCCCGATGGCCGCGTGGAACGGCGGCGGGAGGGTCTGGTGGTGTCGAACGGCCTCGCCTGGGGGGCGGAGGGCCGGACCATCTGGCATTCCGACAGCCGCCGAATGGTGCTCGACATCGCCGGTTTCGACCCCGCGACCGGCAGCGCCGGCCCCTGGCATCGTCTGCGCGGGCTGGACGAGGCCGCCGGCCGGCCCGATGGCGCGGCCTGCGACGCGCAGGGCAACTACTGGTCCGCCGGCGTCTCCGCCGGCTGCATCAATGTCATCGCCCCCGGTGGCGAGATCATCCGCCGGATCGACTTCCCCGTGCCCGCCCCGACCATGCCCTGCTTCGCCGGGCCGGACCTCGCCACGCTCTTCGTCACCAGCCTGCGCGCCGGCCAGGGTGCCGCGACGCTGGCGGCCCATCCGACGCTGGGCGGGCTGTTCCGCGCCGAGGGTCTGGGCCAGGGTGCGCCCATCACGCTTTTCGCCGACTGAGGAAAACCATCATGTCCGACACCAAGCCGATCCTGCTGACCGGTGCCTCCGGCAATCTTGGCCGCATGCTGACGAAGGAACTGTCGGCCGCCGGCTTCACCCTGCGCCTGACCGACATCGTGCCCTTCCCGGACGAGCTGCCGAAGGGCGCGACGTTCGTGAAGGCCAATCTTACCGAATCGCTCGCCGTCGTCCGCCAGGCGGAAGGCTGCGGCACCATCCTGCATTTCGGCGGCGTCTCGGTGGAGAAGCCCTTCGAGGAAGTGGCCGGCCCCAACCTGCACGGCCTCTACCACATCTATGAGGCCGCTCGGATGTTCGGCGCCCGCGTGGTGTTTGCCAGTTCCAACCACTCCATCGGTTTTCATCAAAGGCCGCAGGGCAATGCCGCGAAGCTTGATGCCGACTGCGCCTTCCGGCCGGATGGCTATTACGGGCTGTCGAAAGTCTATGGCGAGCTGATGGGCCGCATGTACTGGGACAAGCATGGGGTGGAGAACGTCAATATCCGCATCGGCTCCTGCTTCCCGAAGCCGATCAACAAGCGGATGCTGGCCACCTGGCTGTCCTATCCGGACCTCGCTCGCCTCATCACGCGGACGGTTCTGGCCGAGAAGGTCGGGCATTGCGTGGTCTGGGGCGCCTCCAAGAACCCGGACAGCTTCTGGGGTGCGGACCATCGCGACCGGCTGGCCTGGGAACCGCAGGACACCGCGGAAGACTACCGGACCGAGGTCGGCCACATCGTCTCCGACGACCCGGTGGAGGAGCGCTATCAGGGCGGCGGCTACACCTCGATCGAATATTCCCGCAAGGGCGGCTTTTCGCCGCGCGACCAGTTCGACCTGGACTGATAGCCACCCCTGCGGCCGGGCTGGGACCGGCCGCAGGTCGTCGCATCGTGATATTGCAAATCATTCGCAAATGAGGCATCGAGGCTTCGTCCTGCCCGACGGAAGCCGCGATGACCGTTTCGCCGACGCCACCGTGCCAGTTGCCGAATTCTGCGATGAAGGCCCTGCCGCGCCCGGCGGTGCGCATCGCATGATGCACGGCCAGGCCCTGCTGCAGCCCTGGGCGCGCCGTTGGCGCGGCATCCGGCGGTTGCGCGTGCTGCGGACCGCGCTGGTCACCCCCCTGATGCGACGGATCACCCTGGGCGGGCCGGAGATCGCCGGCCTCAGCGGCGGGCCGAACGTCAAGCTGCTCCTGCCCCCGCGGCCCGGCATGGAGCTGGACCTGCCGTTGCAGGATGCGGCGGGCAACCCGCTCTGGCTGGGGGAGAATCGCCGCCCGGTCCTGCGCAGCTACACCGTGCGCCGGCTGGATGAGGCCGCCGGCGAACTCGACATCGACTTCGTCCTGCATGGCGCGGCGGGCGTGGCTTCCGCCTGGGCCGCAAGCGCCGGCATCGGCGACGAGGCGGGGGTGGCCGGTCTCGGCGGCCGCACGGTCTGCCCGGCCGCCCGCTACATCCTGGCCGGCGACCATTCCGCCCTGCCGGCCCTGCTGACCATCCTGGCCGGGCTGCCGGACACCGCCCGGGGCGACGCCTTCATCGAGGTGCCGGACGAGGCGGAACAGCAGCCCCTGCGTCACCCGCCCGGCCTCCGCGTCACCTGGCTGCATCACGGCCCGCATGGCGCCGGGCGCAGCGGCCTGCTGGAGCGGGCCGTGGCGGCGCTGCCGGTCGCCCAGGGGAGAGCCCAGGGGGGCGCCCAGGGGGGAGCCCAGGGCGCGGATGTCTTCGCCTGGGTCGGCGCCGAATCGGCCGCCGCCACGGCCATCGGCACCCATCTGCGCGAGGTCCATGGCCTGGATCGCCGCGCCATGCTGGTGCTCGGCTACTGGAATCTCGGGCTGAGCGTGGATGACTACGCCCGGCGGCAGGCCGGCGAGGCGCGGGCGGCGGCCTGACCGCGGCCGCGCCTGGGTCGGCGCATGTTGTGGAAGCGCCCGTTTCAGCTAATAACGCCTCGCATTCTCAATATCAGCCCGTGATCGGCCAGGGCCTGGCCGCTTCGTCCCGGATAAGGATTTTTCGATGAGCACCCGCAAGCGCGACCGGTCCCGGGCCGTCACCACGCTGCTGGCCGCCGCCATGGTCGCGCAGCTTCCCCTGCCGGCCATCGGCCAGACCACCGCGCCGACCCAGCTGCCAGCGACCGAGGCGCCGGCCGGCCAGCCGCTGCTTCTGCCCGAGACCAGCATCGTCGGCGCCGCCGAGCGTGCGCTGGACCCGATCAGCGGCTTCGTCGCCAGCCAGCAGATCTCCGGCACCAAGACCGACACGGCGCTGATCGAGAACCCGCAATCCATCACCGTGGTCCCGCGCGACCAGATCGATGCGCGCCAGGCGCAGACGCTGGGCGAGGCGCTGCGCTACACCGCCGGCATCCGCGGCGAGAACTACGGCACCGACAGCCGCACGGACTGGTTCCAGCTGCGCGGCTTCAACGCCCAGGACAACGGCATCTTCCTGAACGGCCTGCGCTACAATGCGGGCTATGCCGGCAGCGCCTTCGAGACCTATGGGCTGGAGCGCTATGAGGTGCTGCGCGGCCCGACCTCCGTCCTCTATGGCCAGATCGCCCCCGGCGGCCTGGTGAACATGATCCAGCGCCGCCCGACCGAGACGGCGCGTGGCGAGGTGCGGCTGACGGCGGGCAGCGAGGGCCGGCTTCAGGGCCAGGGCCATGCCTCCGGCCCGCTCGATGCCGACGGCGTCTGGTCCTACAGCCTGACCGGGCTGGTGCGCGACAGCGACACCGCGGTGGATTTCGTGGGCGACGACCGCTTCTACCTGGCGCCGTCCCTGACCTGGCGGCCGACCGCCCAGACCTCGCTCACGCTTCTGAGCTTCTACCAGCGCGACCGGACCTCGGGTAACCAGTTCCTGCCCTATGAGGGCACCGTCACCTCGACGCCCTTCGGCCGCATCAGCCGCAACCGCTTCACCGGCGAGCCCGATTTCGACGCCTTCAACCGCGAGCAATACGGCGTCGGCTACGAGTTCACGCATCGCTTCAACGATGTCTGGTCCTTCCAGCAGAATTTCCGCTACGCGGAGACCGAGATCCGCTGGGACCAGGTCTATGGCGGCGGCCTGCAGGCGGACCAGCGCACGCTGAACCGCTACGCCTACCGGGCCAATGTGAATGTCAGCACGCTGCAGCTCGACAACCAGGTGAAGGCGGAATTCAGCACCGGCATCGTGCAGCACACGGTGCTGGCGGGCATCGATGGCAGCCAGGTGAACTACCGCAACGCGCAGCAATTCGCCTTCGCCAGCGGCCTGGATGTCTTCTCGCCCAGCTATGGCACGCCGGTCGGCACGCTTCCCGCGCCCTATGACAGCGTGCGGCAGGTGAACACCCAGTATGGCGTCTATCTGCAGGACCAGGTCCGCATCGGCCGCTGGGCGCTGGTGGCCGGCATCCGGCAGGACTGGGCCTATTCCGATGTGGACAACCGGGTGGCCAATACCACGCGCGCGCAGAACGACAGCGCCTTCACCTGGCGCCTCGGCGCGGTCTATCTGTCGGAGACCGGCCTCGCGCCCTATGCCAGCTATGCGCGGTCCTTCCAGCCGCAGATCGGCACCGATGCCGCCGGCAACAGCTGGGACCCGCTGGAGGGCGAGCAGTACGAGGTCGGCGTGAAGTTCCAGCCGCCCGGCCGGCGCAGCTTCGTGCAGCTTTCGGCCTTCCAGCTGACGCAGCAGAACTCGCTGACGGCGGATGTGAACTTCGCGCAGAAGTCGGTCGGCGAAATCCGCGTGCGTGGCGTCGAGCTGGAAGGCGTGGCGGAGCTCGGCCGCGGCTGGAGCCTGCTCGGCTCCGTCAGCCTGCTCGACCCCGAGATCACCGAGAGCTCGACTGTTGGCGAGGAGGGCAACCGCCCGGCCGGTGTCGCCCGCACCAATGGCGGGCTCTATGCCGAATACACCTTCGTCGATTCCAACCGCGTGCTGTCCGGCCTCACCCTTGGGGCCGGCATGCGCTACCTGGGCAATACCTCGGCGGTGAACACCGGGGGCGCCGTCGTGCCCTCCACCACGCTGTTCGATGCGGGCATGCGCTACGACCTGTCGAAGCTGTCGGAGAGCATGCGCGGGCTGGAATTCGGCGTGAATGCCAGCAACCTGGCCGATACGCGCTACGTCGCCCGCTGCTCCGGCACCTCCGGCTGCTTCTACGGCAACCGGCTGAACGTGCTGGCCAACCTGACCTATAAGTGGTGAAGCGGGGCAAGTGGTGAAGCGGGGCGGGGCGGACAGCCCCGCCGCTTTGCTCACCATCCTGTATCTCGGCGTCGCCGCCGGCGTGCAGATGACCGATCGCGGCCTGCTCGCCTTGTTGTCGCCGGCGATCCAGGCGAGCTTCGGCGTGGGCGATGCGGTGCTGGGCGCGCTGCACGGCATCGCCGGTATCCTGGTGGCGAGCCTGCTGGCGATTCCGCTGGCCCGGCTGGCGGACCGCCATTCCCGCAAGGCCGTGCTGCTGTTCTTCATCGGCGCCTGGGTGGCGCTGACGGCGCTGGGCGCGCTGGCGCCCTGGTTCCCGCTGTTCTTCGCCGGGCGCGCGGCGGCGGGCGTGACCGAATTCGCGCTGATCCCGGTGATCTATTCGATGCTGCCCGATCTGGTCCGGCCCGGCCGGCGGGTCGCGGCCAATCTCAGCTTCGCGGCGCTGATGGCGGTGGGCGCTGCGGCGGGCTATGCGCTCGGCGGCTGGCTGGTGGCCCAGGCCGCGCAGCTCGGTGCGGCCTTTCCGGCGCTGCTGGGCGGGCTGGAGACCTGGCGCCTGGCGATGGTGCTGATCGCCGCCCTCGGCCTGCCCCTGCTGCTGCTCGGCTTCACCACAGTGGATCCGCCGCGCCGCGCCGCGCCGGCCGAGGCCAGCACGGCCTCCCTGCCGGCCTTCCTGCGCGCCCAGGGCCGCACCATCGGCCTGCTGGTGCTGGCGGCGGGTGGGGTGGCGATCGCGGTGCAGGGGCTGATGCCGCTGTTGGCCCTGGCACTCACCCGGCGCTTCAGCTTCGACCTGGGCATGCTGGGGGAATGGCTGGGCGTGATCGTCCTGGCCACCAACCTCGCCAGCCTCGGCATGGCCGGGCTCATGGACCGCCTGCTGCCGGTGCAGCGGCGTGAGGCCGGGCGGCCGCTGGTGATGGCGCTGGGCGCCCTGCTGGCGCTGCCCTGCGTGCTGCTGCTGCCCTGGCTGGGCTCCGTGCAGGCGGTGCTGGTGCTGGTCAGCGGCTTCCTGCTGGCGACCTGCCTGGCCAATGCCTTCATTCCCACCATGGTGCAGGACCTGGTGCCGGCGCCGCTGCGGGCGCGCGCCTTCGCCTCCTACAGCGTCGTCATCGCCGCCTTCTGTGCCATCGGGCCGGTGCTGATGGGCGCGGTGTCGGACCTGTTGACGGCGCGCGACCTGCTGGGCGCCATCACCTGGGTGGCGGTGCCGAGCCTCGGGCTGGCGGCGCTGGCCGCCGGCCTTGCCGGCTGGCGCATCCGCCTGGCCGCATCGGGTTAAATCGCCAGTGCCCTTCGCGGCGCGGATCGGCCCAGGGCCGATATGGACAGCGCCTGAGGACCCTGCTTGGCTGCGGCGCGTGACCTTCTTCCCATCGGCTAGTTCGCAAGACATAGCCGGCGCGGCCGGCGCCTGAGGACATGACATGATCCGCATCGCTGCCGGCGATTGGGACGCCACCATCCTCATCAGCCAGGGCGCGGCGATCGGCGCCCTGTCCTGGCGCGGCCAGGATATCGTCGAGCCGGTGCCAATTGGCGAAAGCCCCAATCGCGGGCTGCACAGCGCCTTCCTGATGGCGCCCTGGACCAACCGCCTGGCGGATGGGCGGATTTCGGTCGGCGGCCAGGACTACGTCATGCCGATCAACCGCCCGCTGGAAGGCCATGCGCTGCACGGTTTTGTCCGCGAGCGGGTCTGGACCGTCGAGGCCCAGGCGCCGGACAGCGCCGTGCTGAGCTGCACGGTCGACCACCCGCCCTTCCGCTGCGCCGCCACGCTCCACATTGCGCTGGCGGCGGAAGGCCTCAGCCTGTCCCTCGCCTTGACCAATACCGGCGATGCACCGACGCCGATGGGCATTGGCTGGCACCCCTTCTTCACCCGCCCGCCCGGCACCCGGCTGCACTTCGCCGCCAGCACCATCTTCGGCCGCGATGCCCGCAACCTGGCCGTCGCGCCGCGCCCCTCCGCCGGCCTGCGGGGTGGCGAGGCGGTGCTGGAGGGGCTCGATACGCATTTCGCCGGCTGGGATGGCGTGGCGGAGATGACCCGCCCCGGCGGTCCCGACCTGCGGCTGGAGGCGACCGGCGACTGGGCGCGGAATGTCCATGTCTATGCCCCGCGCGGCATCCCCGTGCTCTGCGTCGAGCCGGTCAGCCATGTGCCGGATGTGGTGAACCGCCCGGCGCTGGCGCCCTATGGCCCGATGCACATGCTGGCGCCGGCTGGGGCGCTGCACGGCGCGGCAAGCCTGCATCTGTTGTAGCCCCCCTCCCCAAGCGGCGCGCGGCCGGGCAAGACTTGCGACATGCAGAGCGCACTCATCCTCGGTGGCGGAATCATGGGCCTCTCGGCCGCCTGGGCGCTCGACCGCGCCGGATGGGCGGTGCGGGTGGTGGATCAGGACGAGCTGCCCAATGCCCGCGGCAGTTCGGTGGATGACCACCGGCTGATCCGCCACGCCTATGGCGCCGCTGCCGGCTATATGCGGATGATCGACCCGGCCTATGCCGCCTGGGCGAGGCTGTTCGCCGAGGTCGGGGAGGTGCTGCATGTGCCGACCGGCGTGCTGGCTTTGTCCCATGCCCCCGGCGGCTGGCTGGCGGAAAGCCGCGCGGCGCTGACCGGCGACGGCCATGCGCTGGAGGATCTGGCCGCCGAGGCGGTAGCGGCGCGCTACCCCTTCCTCGCCCCGGATGGCATCGCCAGCGCCTTCCACATGCCGGCGGGCGGCGTGCTGCTGGCGCGGCGGATCATCGAGGCCCTGCTGCGACGCCTCGCCACGCGCGGCATCACCCCCCAACGCGGCCGCGCCACGGCGGTGGACCCGGCGCGCGGCGCATTGACGCTGGAGGATGGAAGCACGCTCCAGGCCGACCTGCTGGTGGTCGCCGCCGGCCCCTGGGCCCCGCGCCTGCTGCCGGGGCTTGCCGCCCGGGTGCGGCCGACCCGGCAGATCATCGTCCGCCTTGCCCCGCCGCCCGGTCGCATGGGCGGCTGGCAGGCGGCGCCGATGCTGCTGGATCTGGCGGAGGATGGCGGTTTCTACGCCGTGCCCCCCGTCGCCGACACGCCGCTGAAGATCGGCGACCACCGCTTTGCCGTGACCGGCGACCCGGAAGCGCCGCGGGCGGCCTCGGTGGCGGAGGCCGAGACGATCCTGGCCTTCGCCCGGCACCGCATCCGCGATCTCGATTCCTACCGGGTGCTCTCCGCCGCCGCCTGCTACTACGATGTGCAAGCGGAGGAGCGATTCGTGGTGGAGCAGCCCAGCAACCGCGCCTTTGTCCTGTCCGGCTTTTCCGGCCATGGCTTCAAATTCGGCCCGCTGCTCGGCCTCGCTCTGGCGCGCGCCGCCGCCGACCCGGCGCTGGCCGCCGCCCTGCCCGGCTGGGCCGCCGGCACCACGCCGCCGCCGCCCGGCCTGCTGGCGGATGTCACGGCATGAGCGCCGCGGATGACCTGATCCTCGGCCTGACCAAGGTGGTCGGCCTGCCCGGCATCACCGAGGCCGCCGGCGCGCCGCTCGGCGAGGCGGACATCGCCGCTTTGGTCGAGGAAGCCGCGCGCTTCTGCACGGAAAAACTGGCCCCCGGCTGGCAGCAGGCCGACCGGCATGGCGCCCGCTACGCCAATGGCACCGTCACCTGCCCGCCGCACTACACCCCGCTGATGCAGGACTGGATCGCCAGCGGCTGGCAGGGCGTGGCGGCGCCGGAGGTCCATGGCGGGCAGGGCCTGCCGCATGCGCTCTGGGTCGCGGTGACGGAACTGGCCTCCGCCGCCGACATGGCCTTCTTCCTCGGCCCGGTGCTGACCGCCGGGGCCATCGACCTGCTGGTGGGCCACGCCACGCCCGACCAGGCGGAACGCTGGCTGCCCAACCTCGTCTCCGGCGCCTGGACCGGCACCATGTGCCTCACCGAGCCGCAGGCCGGCTCCGACCTTTCCGCGTTGCGCTGCCGCGCGGAGCCGCTGGGCGAGGGTCGCTACGCCCTGCACGGCCAGAAGATCTACATCACCTGGGGCGAGCACGACCTTACCGACAATATCCTGCACCTTATCCTGGCCCGCCTGCCGGGCGCGCCGGAGGGTTCGCGCGGCATTTCGCTCTTCGCCGCGCCGAAGCTGCTGCCGGATGGCCAGCGCAATGCGCTGCGCTGCGGCGGCATCGAGCACAAGCTGGGCATCCACGCCTCCCCCACCTGCATCATGCTGTTCGACGGGGCGGAGGCGGAGCTGATCGGCGAGCCCGGCCGGGGCCTGAACGCCATGTTCGCCATGATGAACGCCGCGCGCCTCGCCGTCGGCGTGCAGGGCGTGGGGCAGGGCGCCCGGGCCCTCGCCCTGGCCGAGGCCTATGCCGCGCAGCGCAGCCAGAACGGCCGGGTCATCGCCGACCATCCGGACGTCGCCCGCATGCTGGCGGAAATGCGCGCCACCACGCTCGCCGGCCGCCTGCTGGCGCTGGAAGCCGCCACCGCGCTGGATCGCCATCACCTGCTGGGGGATGAAGCGGGCGCCACCCGCCTCGCCTTGCTCACGCCCATCGTCAAGGCGTGGTGCACCGATCGCGGCGTCGAGAATGCCAGCCTCGGCATCCAGGTGCATGGCGGCATGGGCTTCGTCGAGGACAGCGGCGCCGCCCAGGTTTTCCGCGATGCCCGCATCGCGCCGATCTACGAGGGCACCAACGGCATCCAGGCCATCGACCTTCTTGTCCGCAAGCTGGCCCGGGACGAAGGCGCCGCCATGCGCGGCCTGCTGGCGGAGGTCGCCGCCAGCGACCCGCGCCTCTCCCCCGCAACAGCGCGCCTGTCCACCGCCACCGACCTCATGCTGGGCCTCCAGGCACGGGACGCGGATGCGGCACAGTCCCTGGCGGCGGCCTATCTCGACGCCTGCGGCTGGCTGCTGGGCGGCTGGATGCTGGCCCGCGCCGCTGCCGCATCGCCGGATCACGCCAGCCTGGCGCAGTTCTACCTCGCCCGGCTGCTGCCCCGGGCCGAGGCGCGCTGCCTGGAAATCGAAGGCGGGGCACGGTTTTCCGTGCCATCCGCGCATTAAGGCGCATTTTCCACCCTTGCAGGTTGGGGCGGCAGCCGCATCTGCTTGCCCACTGATATGACCGCGCCCCTGTCCTCCCCCGCCCTTCACCGGGCCCGCCCGAAGGTTGCCATCATCGGCGCCGGACCGGGCGGGCTCGCCGCTGCCATGCTGCTCGCCGCCTCCGGCGCCCGCGTGACGGTCCATGAGAAAGACGATGTGGTGGGCGGGCGCACCCGCACCCTGACCACGCCGGAGGGCTACCGCTTCGACCTCGGCCCCACCTTCTTCCTCTATCCCCGCATCCTGAAGGAGATCTTCGCCCGCTGCGGCGCCGATCTGGACCAGGAAATCGACATGCGGCGGCTGGAGCCGCAATACCGGCTGCTGTTCGAACAGGGCGGCGACATCACCAGGCTGGACGCCAGCGCCAACCTCGAACGGATGGAAGCGGAAATCGCCCGCATCTCGCCCGGCGATGCGAAGGGCCTGCGCCCCTTCATGGCGGAAAACCGCGCTAAGCTGGAAGCCTTCCGCCCGGTCCTGGAACGCGCCTTCTCCACCGCCGCCGACATGATCCGCCCGGACATGATCAAGGCGCTGCCGCTCATGAAGCCCTGGTCCACCGTGGACCGGGACCTGGCGCGCCACTTCAAGGACCCGCGGGTCAGGCTGGCGTTTTCATTCCAGACCAAATACCTCGGGATGAGCCCGTTCAAATGCCCGGCGCTGTTCACCATCCTGTCCTTCCTGGAATATGAACACGGCGTCTTCCACCCCATCGGCGGCTGCGGCACCGTCTCCGACGCCATGGCCCGCGTCGCCGAACGCCTCGGCGCCGAAATCCGCCTGAACTCCCCGGTGGAGCGCATCGTCTTCGAAGGCCGCCGCGCCAAGGGCATCGAAGTGGGCGGCCACCGCCACGACGCCGACGCCGTGGTGGTCAATGCCGACTTCGCCCACGCCATCCCGAAGCTGATCCCGAACCACCTCCGCAAGAACTGGTCCGACAAGAAGATCGGCAAGGCCCGCTATTCCTGCTCCACCTTCATGCTCTACCTCGGCCTGGACCGGACCCTGCCCGGCGTCGCCCACCACAACGTCATCCTCTCCGAGCAGTACCGCCAGAACATCGGCCAGATCGAATCCGGCGAAATCCCGGAAATCCCCTCGCTCTACGTCCAGCACGCCGGCGCCACCGACCCCACCATGGCCCCCGAAGGCCACTCCGCGCTGTATGTCCTGGTCCCGGTCCCGAACCTGATCGTGCAACCCGGCTGGGAAGCCCAATGCGCGCGCTTCCGCGACGTGGCGCTGGACCGGCTGAAAGTCCTCGGCCTCGGCGACCTGCGCCCGCACATCAAATACGAACGCATCGTCGCCCCCCAGGACTGGGAAAACGACTTCGCCGTGGGCTACGGCGCCACCTTCAACCTGTCCCACGAACTGCCGCAAATGCTGCTGTTCCGCCCCGGCAACCGATTCCGCGACGTCGAAGGCGTCTACCTGGTCGGCGGCGGCACACACCCCGGCAGCGGGCTGCCCGTGATCTACGAAGGCGCCCGCATCACCACCAACCTGATGGCCAACGACCTCGGCCTCGCCGCCACCCCCAGCCGCCCAACCGCCACCAGCGGCTTCCAGGCGGCCACCCCCGTGGCGGCGGAGCCTTAGTCAGGGTTTCGCGGGTGGCTTTGCAGGGGGCGCTGCCCCCTGCACCCCCGCCAAAGGGACAGTGGTCCCTTTGGAATCCCGTTAAGGGGTGGAAGGGAGGAGGGGCAGAGCGGAACCGCCGGTTCAGCGGTCGCGTTGCGCCCCTCCTCCCTTCCACCCCTCATCCCTGGGTTCGAAGGGGCCACTGCCCCTTCGCGGGAGGGGTGCGGGGAGGGCAGCGCCCTCCCTGCGAACCATCCGCGAAAACTTGCTAGGCTACGACGACACGGAGGAACGCGCGCATGGCAGACCGGGTGGTGGTGGTGGGGGGTGGCCTCGGCGGCCTGGCGGCGGCGTGTGTGGCGGCGGCGCGTGGGCACAAGGTCACGTTGCTGGACAAGAATCCCTGGCTGGGGGGGAAGGCGGCGGTTCTGACCTTGGATGCGCCGGATGGGTCGGGGGCGTTCCGGTTTGACATGGGGCCGACGATTTTGACGGTGCCGCGGGTGTTGCGGCGGATTTTTGCGGAGGCGGGGCGGGATCAGGCGAAGGAGGTGCCGCTGATCCGGCTGGACCCGCAGTGGCGCTGTTTTTTCGAGGATGGCACGCGGATCGACCTGATGGCGGATGTTGCCACCATGCAGGCGGAGATCGAGAAGTTCGCGCCGGGTCGTGGGCTGGGCGAGGGCTATCGGAAATTCCAGGAGGAGAGCCGGCACCTGCATGGCGTCTCGGAAAAATTCTTCTTCTGGCGGCCGGTCGAGGGGGTGACGGACACCATCGACATGAAGGCGAACATGAACCCGGGCACGATCCGGGATGTGCTGTCGCTGAAGATGGGCCAGACGGCGGCCAAGGTCATTCGCGGCCATGTTCCGGATGAGCGGCTCGCGCAGATGCTGGACCATTACTGCCAGTATATCGGCTCCTCGCCCTATCTGGCGCCGGCGGTGGTCTGTTCGATCGGCGACATGCAGGCGAGCGAGGGGGTCTGGTATCCGGTCGGTGGCACCCGCGCGGTGGCCGAGGGTCTGGCGCGGCTGGCCGGCGAACTGGGTGTGGAGCTGCGCACCAATGCCGAGGTGACGGGCTTCGAGATCGAGAATGGCGCCATCCAGGGCGTGCGGGTCGGCAGCGAGCGGATCGCCTGCGATGCCGTGATCTCCAACATGGATGCGGTGCGCACCTACAAGGAGCTGGTCGGCGGCGCCCCCGGCCGGAAATACGCCAAGAAGAATTTCGAGCCGGCGTGCTCGGGCGTGGTGCTCTATCTCGGCCTGAACAAGCGCTACGATCACCTCGCGCATCATGACTTCGTCTTCTCCCGCGATGCGGAGGAGGAGTTCGATGCGATCTACAAGAAGGGCGAACCGGCACCCGACCCCACCGCCTATCTGGCGGCGACGTCGTGCAGCGACGACACCACGGCGCCGGAGGGCGGGGAGGCGCTGTATGTGCTGGTCCACACGCCCTATCTGCGGCCGCATCACGACTGGTCGAAGATGTTTCCGAAGTATCGCCAGACGATCCTGGACAAGCTGAAGCGCACCGCGGGGCTGGAGGATATCGAGGAGCGGATCGTGGTCGAAGGCCAGCTCACCCCGGTCGATATCCATGAGCGCTACAAGGTGCTGGATGGCGCGATCTATGGCCTGGCCAGCCATGGCAGCTTCACGGGCGCCTTCAAGCCCGGCAACCGGTCCAGGATGGTGAAGGGCCTGTATCTGTGTGGCGGCGCGGCGCATCCGGGGCCTGGCATGCCGATGGTGATGATGTCCGGCTGGATCGCGGCGGATGCGCTGGACCGCGACCGTGGCGGGCGCGGCATGTCGGACTCGGCGCGGGAGGCGGGGCGGCGCGAGGCGGAACGCGCCGTCGCGGCCGAATAGCCATGCCATGAACGCCATGCCGCCGAGGCCGGGTGAGGCGGGGGACGATCCCGTCACGCTCTATGACCCGCGCCGCATGGCGTTCTTCCACTACATGTTCACCCGTTTCTTCCGCACCCATATGCGGGCGGCGCGGGTGGCGCATTGGGGCCAACCGCAGGATTACGGCGCGCGGCCGCTGGTGGTCTTCGCCAATCATCCGGGCTGGTGGGACGGCGTCGCCTTCATGCTGCTGTCGAACCGGCTGTTTCCGGGGCGGCGCATGTTCATCCCGATGGATGCCGCCGCGCTGGCGCGCTACCGCTTCATGACCCGCATCGGCGTCTTCGGGGTTGAAAATGGCAGCCCGCGCGGCGCCGTCGCCTTCCTGCGCAGTGCCCGGCTGGTGCTGGGGGCACCGGACCGCATGCTGTGGATGAATGCGCCTGGGCGCTTCAGCGATGTGCGGGAACGTCCGGTGCCGATCGCCCCGGGCATGTCCCGCCTGCCCGACATGGCGGCCGATGCGCTCTTCGTGCCCCTGGCGCTGGACTACCCCTTCTGGTCCGAGCGCAAGGCGGAGATGCTCTGCGCCTTCGGCCCGCCGATCGAGGCCGCGACCCTGGCCGCCCTGCCGCGCGAGGAACGCCTGGCGGCACTTTCCACCGCCCTCGCCGCCACCATGGACCGGCTGGCGGAGGATGCCATTGCCCGTGACCCGGCCCGTTTCACCACCCTGCTGCGGGGGCCGGAGGGGATGGGCGGAATCTATCAGCTCTGGCGACGCTTGCTTTCCGTGATGAAGGGCCAATCATTCGATCCAAGACATGACCCAGGGGGAGGGGCGGGCTAGGCGATGGATATGGAATTCACCTGGGCCTGGATCGCCCTCGCGCTCGCCATGTTCCCCGCCAGCATGGGCGTGGTGAACCTGTTCCTGGTGCGCCCGGCACGCGGCACGCCGCCGGAGGGCGCGCTGGTGTCCATCCTGATCCCGGCGCGGAACGAGGCGGCGAATATCGCCGCCTGCCTCGATGCCGTGCTCGCCTCCCGCGGCGTGGCGGTGGAGGTGGTGGTGATGGATGACGGCTCGACCGACGCCACCCCGGCCATCGTTGCCGACTACGCGGCGCGGGATGCGCGGGTGCGGCTGGAGGCGGCGCCGCCTCTGCCGCCGGGCTGGACCGGCAAGGTGCATGCCTGCGCCCGGCTGGCGGCAGCGGCGCGGGGCACGCATTTCCTGTTCATCGACGCCGATGTGCGGCTGGCGCCCGATGCGGCGGCGCAGATGGCCGGGCACGCCGCGCGCACCGGAACCGCCATGGTCACCGGCGTGCCACGCCAGCTCATCGGCTCGCTGGGCGAGGCGGCGACGGTGCCGATGATCAATTTCCTTCTGTTCTGCTACCTGCCGGGCGGCGGCCGTGCCTTCACGCGGCGCTCCGGCATGGCGGCGGCCTGCGGCCAGCTTCTGCTGGTGGAGCGGGAGGGTTATTTCGCGGCCGGCGGGCATGAGGGCGTGCGCGGCGTGCTGCATGACGGCCTCGCCTTGGCGCGACGCATGCGGGAGCACGGGCTGGCGACCGAGATCGTCGAGGGCCATGGCCTCGCCACCTGCCGCATGTATGCGAATTTCCGCGACAGCTGGGCCGGCTTCATCAAGAACGCGCGGGAGGGCATGGCCACCCCGGTGGGGCTGCCGATCTGGACCGTGATGCTGGCCGGCGCGCATCTCTGGCCCTTCTTCTTCCTGCCGCGTCCGGCCGCGCTGCTGGCGCTGGCCCTGGGCTTTGCCCTGCGTGCGGCGGTGACGCTGCGGGTGCGGGAGCCCTGGTGGACCATTCCGCTGCACCCGCTGACGGTCGCCGTGGCGCTGGCGATTCAGTGGGCGGCGCTGGTGCGCGGGTTGTTGGGGCGACCGGCGGGGTGGAAGGGCCGTGCTTATCCGGGTACGGCCTAACCCATGGATCATGCCGGCATCGCCGCGAGCCCGCCGAGCCGGACCGACACGACGGAGAATTTTCCCGTTGCGTCTCGCCTGTTGCCGGCTGCGCTGCGGCCGAAGGTGCTGGCCTTCTATCGCTTCGCTCGGATGGCCGATGACATTGCCGATGCGCCGGGACTGAGCCCGGCCGAGAAGCGGGCGCGGCTGGATCACATGGAGCGCCTGCTGGATGACCCCAGCGGCCCTCTTACGGAAGTCGGCACAACGGAGGCGCGGACCCTGCTCTCCGCCTTCCGCCAGGATGCGGTGCAGGATCGCTACCCCGACTGGGCCGCGCTGGAAGACTATTGCGCCCGCTCCGCCGCCCCGGTTGGCCGCATGCTGCTGCGATTGCATGGGGAGACGCAGGCGGAGGCGCCGCGCGCGGCGGATGCGCTCTGTGCCGCCCTGCAGATCCTGAACCACCTGCAGGACCTGGCGCCGGACCGCGCGGCGATGAACCGCATCTACCTGCCCGAGCCCTGGATGGACCAGGCGGGCGGGGAGGCGGCCTTCTTCGACCCGGCCAACCCGGCCCGCCGCGCCGTGCTGGATGCGGCGCTGGACCGCGTGGAGGCGCTGCTGGAACAGGCCGCGCCGCTGCCGCGCCTGCTGACCTCCCGCCTTCGGCTTCAGGCGGCGGTGACCCTGGACCTTGGCTGGCGGCTGCTGGCGAGGTTGCGGGCGGCGGACCCGATCGCCGGGCGGGTGGCGCTCGGGCGTGCCGATTTCGCGGCGGCCTTCGCCGGGCTGGCGCGCGGGCCGCGCAGTGATGCGGCCGTGGTGCGCGACCGGGTCGGGCGGGCCGGCAGCAGCTTTGGGCGCGGCATGGCGGCGCTGAAGGGCCCGCGTCGGCGTGGCCTCTACGCCGTCTATGGATTTTGCCGCGCGGTGGACGACATCGCCGATGGCGCGATGCCGGGGCCGGAGAAGCGCCGGCTGCTGGCGCAATGGCGCGCAAAACTCACCGCGCCGGACTGCGCCCTCTCCACCGAATTGGCCTGGGCAAGGGAGGTTTTCGCGCTGCCGCTGGCGGAATGCGAGGCCATGATCGACGGCATGGAGACGGATGCCACCCCCGGCCTGCGCCTGGCCGATGAGGCGGCGCTCGATACCTATTGCCGCCGTGTCGCCGGCAGTGTCGGCGCCATGGCCGTGCGCATCTTCGGCGCCCCGGGGGCGCAGGATTTCGGGCTGGCGCTCGGCCGCACGCTCCAGCTGGTGAACATCCTGCGCGATGTGGATGAGGATGCGGCGATCGACCGCGTCTACATCCCCGCCAGCCTGCTCGCGCGACATGGGGTGAAACAGGACAGCGCCGAAGCGGTCGTGACGCATCCTGGCTTCGTGCCATGCTGTGCCGAACTCGCGACCCGCGCGGCGGAAGGTTTCGCACGGGCGGAGCGGGAGCTGGAGGCGCATGACAGGCGGGCGATGAAACCGGCGCGGATCATGATGTGGGGCTATCGCCGGCTGCTCGACCGCATGCTGGCCCGCGGCTTCGCCCCCCCGCGCCTGCGCCCGCGCCTGACCAAAGCGGAGAAGCTGCGCATGGCCTGGCTGGCGCTGCGGCCATGAGCGATCCCGGCATGGTGCATGTGGTGGGTGCCGGCGTCTCCGGCCTCGCCGCCGCCCTGTCCCTGGTGCGGGAGGGGCGGCGCGTCACTTTGCATGAGGGCGCCCCGGTCGCCGGCGGCCGTGCCCGCGCTTTGCCGGATGGCACTGACAACGGCACCCATGCGCTGCTCGGCGCCAATCGCGCGGCGCTGCGCTTCCTGGAACGGATCGGCGCACGGGAGGGCTGGGTGGAGCCGGAACCCGCCGGCCTGCCGGTCCTGGACCTGGAAAGCCATGTGGCGCGGCGCGTGGCGCTGTCCCCGCTCGGCTGGGGCGATGCCCGCAAGCGGCCGGAGGGGGTGACGCTGGGCAGTCTGCTGGCCCTGCTGCGGCTCGCTTTGCCCGGTGCCGATCGCAGCGTCGCCCAGGCCTTCGCCGCCCATCCCGTGCTGCTGCGTGCGCTGGTGGAGCCGCTGACGGTGGCGGCGCTGAACACCCCGGTGCAGGAAGCCTCCGCCCGGCTGCTCGGCGCGGTGCTGCGGCGCCTCGGCGGGCGCGGCGCGGCGCGGCTGCTGGTGGCGCGGAACGGGCTGGGGCCGGATCTCGTGGCGCCGGCGCTGGCCACCCTCGCCTGCCACGGCGCCTGGCTGCGCTGCGGCGAAAGGCTGCGCGGCCTGGTGCAGGCGGGGGGCCGCGTCCAGGCGCTGGAATTCGCCGAGATGACCCTGTCCATCGGCCCCGCCGATGCGGTGGTGCTGGCCCTGCCGCCCTGGGAGGTGGCGCGGCTGCTGCCCGGCATCGCCGTGCCGCAGCGCCACGCGCCGATCCTCAACGTGTATTTCAACCGGGTGGCGGAAGGGCCGCTGCGCTTCATCGGGCTGCTCGGCGGGCTGGCGCAATGGGTGCTGGTGCGGCCGGATGGGATCTCCGTCACCGTCAGCGCGGCGGATGCCGAGGTGGCGCTGACCGATGCGGAAGCCGCCGCGCGAATCTGGCCGGAGGTGCGGGAGGCTGCGCTGCGCTTCGGCCTGCCCGGGGACTGGCCGGTCACCCCGCCCCCCGCCCGCGCCGTGCGCGAACGCCGCGCCACGCCGCGCCACGGGCTGAACCCGCCTGCCGCCCCGCCGCGCCAGCCCTTGTCCAACCTGGCCCTGGCCGGGGACTGGACCGTGCCGGCCCTGCCCGCAACGCTGGAAGCCGCCGTGCGATCCGGGGAGGCCGCCGCCGCCGCTTTGGCCCGCGCGCCACGCCAGCCGGTGGCGGCTTGACCCCTGCGGCGGCGCTGGCGCGGCTGCGCGCGGCGCAGGAGCGGGACGGCCGGCCGGGCCTCGACCGGCGGCGGGACCTGCTCGACCGTCTGGCAAAGACCCTGCTGGCGCGGGCGGAGGACATCGCCGCGGCGCTGGATGCGGATTACGAAGGCCGCTCGCGGCTGGAGACGCTGCTGGCCGATGTGCTCTGCACCGTCGATGCCGCGCGCTATTCGCGCCGCCACCTGAAGCGCTGGGCCAGGCCCCGCCGCGTCGCCGTGCCCTATCCCTTCTGGCCGGCCAGGGCCTGGGAGGAGCCGGTGCCGAAGGGTGTCATCGGCATCATGGCGCCCTGGAACTACCCGGTGCAGCTCGCCCTGATCCCTGTGGTGGATGCCATCGCCGCCGGAAACCGCGTGGCGGTGAAGCCGAGCGAGGCGGTGCCGCGCACGGCGGCGCTGATCGCGGAGGTGCTGGAGGCCGCGCTCGGCCCGGAGATGGCGGCGACGGTGCAGGGCGGGCCGTTGGTGGCGGCGGATTTCGCGGCGCAGCCCTGGGACCACCTGATGTTCACCGGCGGCACCGAGACCGGCCGCAAGGTGGCCCTGGCCGCCGCCCGCAACCTGGTGCCGCTGACGCTGGAACTCGGCGGGAAATGCCCGGCGGTGGTGCTGCCGGGCGCGGATCTGGCCGTGGCGGCGAAGGACATCCTGGCGGGCAAGGCGGTGAATGCCGGACAGACCTGCATCGCGCCGGACACCGTGCTTTTGATCGGCCATGCGCCGGAAGCCTTCGCGGCCGCCTGCCGCGCCAGCGGCATCGCCTTGCCGGAATCCGGCATCGCCAGCCCCGCCCAGGCGGCGCGGCTGGACCGGCTCGGGGAAGGGGTGGCGCTGGAGCGGCTGGGGCCGGACGGTCCCGGGCGGCAGCGGGCCCTCGCATTGGCACAACCGGATGCCGGGTCGCCCCTGTTGTGGGAGGAGATCTTCGGGCCGGTGCTGGCGGTTCAGCCGGTTCCGGACCTCGCCGCGGCCATCGCCTGGATCAGGGGCCGGCCATCGCCCCTGGCCATCTACACCTTCGGCGCCACGCCGGCGGAGCGCGCGCAGCTCGCGGCCGCCACGGCCTCCGGCGCCTTGGTCAGTGACCGGACCGTGGAATATGCGGCCTTCGCGGCGATGGGATTCGGCGGCACCGGTGGCTCAGGATTTGGAAGGTATCACGGAAAAGCGGGCTTCATCGAATTTTCCGTAATCCGTTCACATGTTCGGCATGGCCGCTGGAGTCTTTCGCGTATCTTTGATCTTCCAAGAAAAAATTTCGCTCACCGGTTGATCGAGAGACTGGTAAGGGGCGGTTAACGATGGCAAAGTCGATTTATGAACGCATCAAGCGACATGGATCGGGCGATCTACACGCACAGGCTGTGTCTGCGCCTGCCTCGGCTTGATGATGCGGCGGCGCTGGCCGCCCTGATGGGGCCTGACATCAGCGCCCGCCTCGCCTCCTGGCCCGTGCATATGACGCCCGCGGCGGCGGAACAGCGCCTGTCGGATGCGCGCGCCGCCGCCAAGGCCGGGCTGGCGCTGCCCCTGGTCATCACACGCCGCGAAAATGGCGAGGTTGTCGGCTGGATCAGCGCAGCACGTTCGGAAGGTGACCGCAATCGCGCGGTGCTGACCTATTGGCTCGGCGACCAGGTCCATGGCGAAGGTGTGATGCGGGAAGCGGCGCCCGCGGCCCTGGCCGCCGCCTTCAGCCGGCTCGGCGTGGCCGAGGTGCGGGCCGCGGTGCAGACCGACAACCTCGCCTCCCGCGCCGTGCTGCGCGGCCTCGGCATGCGGCCACTCGGCCTTGGCCATATCTGGTGCGCAGCCCGGGGGCGGGAGGAGCAATGCGAGTGGTGGAGCGTCCCGCGCCCCATCGAGACCAGCCAGGACGCGACCGCGCCGGATGCGGCCCCCGCCACCCTGCCCTCCGCGATGCCGGAGCAGGCGGAGCATCGCGGCCTGCTGATCTGACGCCGCGCGACCCTGGCGAGGCGCCGCACGCAACGCCATACTCCCCTTACGCGGGCGTGCCGGAACGGTAGACGGAAGGGTCTTAAAAACCCTCGGCCCTGTGCCATGCGGGTTCGATCCCCGCCGCCCGCATAAATGCGGTGCCCTCAGGCGCCGGGCGCGGCCTTCGGCCGCTTGGCTCGCCGCATAGGCGGCGGCGGCCGTTGGCCGCTCAGCCAGCGATGCTGGCCGCATGTTGTTGATCTCACGCCCGGGCGCCGCGCTGGTTCCCCTCAACCGCCGCTGCTGCGATCCGGCGCGAGCCGCGCGAAGGTCAGTTCGTGCTTGTTGTGGGCGCCGTGGAACAGCACGGCGCCGGGAATCGCCGCGAAGGCCTCGGCCGTGGCGTGGTCGGTCTCGCCCTGGAACTTCAGGGTGCAGACGAAATTCCGCGCCGCATCGGCGGCGATCCAGCGCTGCACCAGGGACAGCAGGCGGGACGGGTAGCAGATCACGTCGCTGAACAGCCAATCCACCTTCGGCTCCGCCCTTGGATCGAGGCCGAAGGCGCTTTCGGCGCGCATGGTCACGCCCGGCATCGCCGCCACCGCCGCATCCAGCGGCGCCTTGTCCACCGCCGCCACCGTCGCGCCCAGCTTCGCCAAAACCCAGGTCCAGCCGCCCGGCGCGGCGCCGAGGTCGAGGCAGGTCTCGCCCGGGCCGGGATGGCGGCCAAGCCGGGTCAGCGCCTCCCACAATTTGAGATAGGCGCGGGAGGGTGGGCCCTCCCGGTCCTCGACGAAGCTGGCCGCGCCATTGACGAAGGGGCTGGTCTTGGTCGGGCTGGCCAGCAGCCGGTCCGGCGCCAGCAGTGTCCAGGCGCCGAGATGGCCGGTCGGCGCCGGCTCCGGAAACACCAGCGGCCGCGCCTTCACGGGTGGCAGCTTTTCGGCGATCAGCGCGCTGCGGCGGTGGTGGGTGGCGGCATAGCCGGCCCAGTTGCGCTGGATGGCGCGCAGCGCATCGGCGGCCTGCTTCACCGAGGCGACGGGGATTTCCTGCGGCGCGGTCCAAACCTCCAGCGCCCAGGCGGCGGGGCCGGGCGGATCGGGCGACAGCGCCAGCAGCCCATGCCAGCCGGAAACCCGCCGCCCCGCGCGCGACAATTCCTCCGCCAGGTCGTGCTCGAATCCCTCGGCGGCGAGATAGGCGCTGGCGATCATTTCTCGGGTGCGAGCGCCGCGGCGGCGGCCAGAATGCCCCAGCCGACCAGCAGCAGCGTGCCGCCCAGCGGCGTCACCGGCCCGAGCGACGTTTCCGTCAACACCCGCACATAGACGCCACCCGCAAAACCCAGCGTGCCGAGCACGAAGCAGCCCGCCGCCAGATGCACCAGCGGCCCGCGTCGCCGTTCCGCCAGCAGGCCGCAGCCCAGCAGCGCCAGCGCGTGCCAGGCCTGCAGCGAGGCGCCCGTATTCGCCAGGCTGGCGAGTTCCGGCGGCAGCCCATGGCTCGCATAGGCGGCCATGCCCACCGCCACCAGCCCCGACAGGGCGCCCAGAACCATCCACAAACGTGCCATGGGCCGCATCTACCCTCCCCCGGCGGCCGCCGCCAGCCGGACCCGCGTGGCCGCCTCATGCGCCAGCCGCGTCGGCTCCGGCAGGCGGCGCCCCCGGCCGAGGGCAAGCACCCAGCGCAGCGCGGTGGCCAGCGAGACGCGGTGGCCGATGGAGACGTAAAGCGGGTTGGCGCCGCGCCGCGTGCGCAGCGCCACGCCGATCTGCCGATCCTGCCAGACCAGCGGCGCCTGGGCGCCGGCCTCGTCGGGCAGCGTGCCCTGGACCCGCCCGACCAGGATGGACTTCGCCACGCCGATGGTCGGCACATCCAGCACCACGCCGAGATGGCAGGCGACGCCGAGGCCGCGCGGATGCGCCAGCCCGTGCCCGTCCACCAGGATCAGATCCGGCCGCACCGGCAGCCTGGCAAAAGCCTCGGCCAGGACGGGTACTTCCCGGAATCCGAGCAGGCCGGGGATATAGGGCAGGCCGCCGCTGCGGCTGGCGCCAGCCTCGCCCAGCGGGGTCAGGCTCTGGGCGTCCAGCGCCACCATGGCGGCATGCACCGTCCGCGTGGGGTCGAAGCGCAGCGTGCTGACATCGGCGCCACCAACCACCCGCACCGGGCCGAGATCGTCCTGCGCCACCACCCGCGCGGCGAGTTCGGGTTGCAGCAGGCGGGCCTCGGCGGCGGTGGCGGGATGCATTTTTCTCAGTTTGGCCCAGCCCTGCGCCAGGCTTCAATCCGCGCCGGCCAGGTATTCCGCGATCTGCGAGTCCGTCACGCTCATCCGCGCGGCGATGGCGTCCGTGGCTTCGCCCTCCGCCACCAGACGACGCGCGGCGGCGCCGTGGCTTTCCGAGATGTCGAGCGTGTGGCCATCCGGGTCCCGCACGCGAAAACCGCGCTGGCCCCAGGGCAGGGTCCGCCAGGGATGCACGAAGGTGGCGCCGGCGGCGACCAGCCGGTCGTGGATCGCCTCCGCCGCGCCGGTCTCGAAGGTGTTTTCCCAATTGCCCTGGCCGAGCGTCGCGGGTGCCGCCGCCGCATCGCCGGTGAGGGACCAATAGGCGTCGGCGGCCTGCCAGATGGCGAAGCCGGCGGTATAGGCAATGGCGATCTCCGCCCCGTCGCGCCGCATCACCCGTGCCACGGTGAAGCCCAGCAGCCCCTCATAGAAGGCGCGGGACCGGGCGAGGTCGGCGACATAGCTGGCGGGACCCTTGAAGCGAATCGCGACGGCGGTCATGATGATTGCCTTGGCTATATTTGCCTAGGCAACATAATGGACGCCATCCGGTGACGCAATCCCTTCCGAACGGCCTGCACGCCCATACCGGCTATTGGCTCGACCGCCTGCGCGGCCTGGTCAGCGGCGGCTTCGAGGCCGCGCTGGCGGCGCAGGATGTGACGGTGGCCCAGTGGTCCGTGCTGATCACGCTGTATCGCGGCGAGGCCCGCACGCCGCGCGAACTGGCGGCTTTCATCGCCGTGGATGCCGGCGCGCTGACCCGGCTGCTGGACCGGCTGCAGGCCAAGGGCCTGCTGCGCCGCGTGCCGGCGCCCGGCGACCGGCGCAGCCTGCATCTGGAACTGACGGAGCGCGCCCGGGACATCACCCCGGCCCTCGCGGCCCTGGCCGATGCCAATGACCGCGCCTTCTTCGGCGCACTGACCCCGGAGGAACACGCGCAGTTTCGGCAGCTGCTGGCGCGGCTGCTGGCGCAGGGCGGCGTGGCACCCGCCGCGGACTGGATCGCCGGCCCGCCACCTTAACCCGCCGGTTGTCGCGGCGGGGGCGGGAAGCGGTCAAGAAAGGCTTCCGCCCGGGGCAGCGCATCCTGCAGGAACTGGCCGGGCTCGCGCAGCCAAAGCCCCGCAAATCGCTTCGACTCCGCCTCCGAGACCAGCACATGCGGCGGAAGTGCGATTTCCTCGGCCGCCCAGCCTGGCCACCAGCGGTTGGCCTTGCGCCGCATATGGGCGCGGAAGGCATCCGGCCGACTGTAGCCGTGATAGTCGAACACCCAGTCCGGCATCGCCGCGACGATGTGGTTGCCGGTGAAGCCTGGCGCCGGGCGGAACCAGAGCGGCGCGGCGCCGACCTCCGGATAGCGGCGCAAAAAGGCCCAGGCCAGGATGTGGCAGGCGCCGGCGGCGAAGAAGACCCTATCCGGCAGCGCCCAGCGCCGGACCGGGTCTCGCTTCACCCCGGGCGCCAGCCGATACATCAGCCGGTCAGCACGCCGGACTCACGCAGCGCCGCGATCTCCGCCGCCGAATAGCCGAGCTCCGCCGCAATCGCCGCGCCATCGGCGCCCGCCGGCCGCAGGTCCCCGGTGCCGCCCGGCCGGGCGCCGTCGATGGAGACGGGCAGGGCCGGCAGGTCGATGGGCGTGCCATCCGGCAGGTGCAGCGGCACCAGCCCGCCGGAGCCCAGCAGATGCGGGTCCTCGAACAATTCGGCCGGCTTGCCGATCGGGGCGAAGGGCAGGCCCAGCGCCTCGCACTTCGCCATCAATTCGGGCTTGGTATAGGCCAGCAGGGCCTGGGCAATGCGCGGGATGGTGCGGTCCCGGGCATCGGCGCGCTGCTTCTTGTTGCTCAGCGTCGGGTCATTGGCCAGGTCCTCCAGCCCGAAGGCGGTGCAGAAGGCCGGCCACTGCGTATCCGTCACCACGCCCACAAAGACCTGCCCGCCGTCGGAGGTGCCAAAGATGTCGTAGACGGGCCAGGCGGGGCGGCGGACGGACATCGGCGGCGGCTCCTGCCCCGTGATCTTCGTCTGCGCCATGTGCTGGGCCATCAGCAGGGCCACCGTCTCGAACAGCCCGGCCTGGATCTCGCCGCCGCGGCCGGTGCGCTGGCGCTCCGTGATCGCGGCCAGGATGCCGATGACGCCGGACAGGCCGCCCATGATGTCGATGACGGAGGAGCCGGCGCGCAGCGGCCGCCCCTCCAGCCCGGTCATATAGGCGAGGCCGCCCATCATCTGCACCACTTCGTCCAGCGCCGTGCGATGCTCATAGGGGCCGGGGAGAAAACCCTTGCAGGAACAGTAGACCAGGCCGGGATTGGTGGCGGACAGCTCGGCATAACCCAGGCCCAGCTTGGCCATGGCGCCGGGCCGGAAATTCTCGATCAGCACATCCGCCTGGGCCGCCAGCTTCTGGACCAGCGCCAGGCCTTCGGGCTTCTTCAGGTCGAGGCACAGGCTACGCCGGCCGCGGCCGAAGGCGGCGTAGAAGCCGGCGCCGGACCCGCCGAGGCGGCGGGTGCTGTCGCCTTCCGGCGCGGGTTCCACCTTGATGACCTCCGCCCCCAGATCGGCCAGCGTCATGCCCACCGTCGGCCCCATGACCATATGGGTGAATTCGAGCACGCGGATCCCGGCGAGGGGTGTCGGGCTGGTCATGCAAGGCCTCCGGTGGGGGGCGGCAGGTCGCCGCCGAGTCGTCGGGTGAGATCGGACGCGGCTTCCGCCATCGTCGCAAGATGGGCTTCGGATTGCGCCTGGATGCGGGATTTGGGCCCCGACAGGCTGAGCGCCCCGGCCAGCACCCCGGCCGGGCCGAAGACCGGCGCGGCGATCGCCGCGGTGTCCGGGTTGCGCTCGCCATAGGTGGCGACGACGCCGAGGTCGCGCGGATCGGCGGCGGTCAGCACCCGGCCGCCGGCACCGGCGGGCAGCGGGATCAGGTCGCCCACCGCCAGGTCGTCGCCGATGCGGTTGGGGCTGCGGACGCGGGCGAGGCACAGGCGCTGGGTGGCGTGGCGCACCCAGAAGCTGGCGGTTTCGCCGCTGCGCTGCGCCAAAGCGGAGAGCAAGGGCGGCAGATGTGCCTCCACCGGCTGCGCCCGGGCATGCAGCGCGCCCCAATGGAACAGCATCGGCCCCAGCGCCCAGCGGCCATCCGCCAGACGCGCGGCGCAGCGGCCGCGTTCCAGGGAGGCGAGCAGCCGCAGGATGGTGGATTTGTAGAGGCCGGTGCGGGCCGCCAGCTCCGCCAGGGACAGGCTGGCATCGCCGGGGCGGAAGGCGCCGAGGATGGCCAGCGCGCGATCCACCGCCGCCACGCCATCCTTCTGCTCCGTCATCACCCGGCGCGGACCCCGGCCTCGCGCAGGATCACTGCCCATTTCGCCATCTCGGCGGTGACGAAGGCCTGGGCCTCGGCGGGGCTGTTGCCGACCAGGCGTTCCGCGCCGAGTTCCAGCAGCCGGGCGCGGGTGGTGGGCTCGGCCAGCACGGCCGCGACCTCCGCCTGGATGCGGGAGACCAGCGGGTCCGGCGTGGTGGCGGGGGCGAGGACGGCCTGCCAGACCATGAAGGTGGCGCCGGGGAAGCCGGATTCGGCCATGGTCGGCACATCCGGCATGCCCGGGCTGCGGCTGGGGCCGGAAACCGCCAGCGCCCGCGCCCTCTCGCCGCGTGCCAGGCCGAAGGCGGTCAGGCTGGCGTCGTACAGCATGTCCAGCGTGCCGGAGGCGAGGTCGAGCGCCGCCGGGGCGCCGCCGCGATAGGGGATCTCGGTCATCTTGATGCCCGCCTCGCGCAGGAACAGCAGGCTGACGAGTTGCAGCGCGCCGCCGCCGCCGGTGCTGCCATAGGTCAGCTTCTCGGGATTGGCGCGCGCCGCGGCGACGAAATCGGCCAGGGTGCGGTACGGCGAATTGGGCGGCACCAGCAGCACCATCGGGCTTTCCGCGACGATGCTGACGGGTTTCAGGTCGGCGGCCGGGTCGTAGTCGAGCTGCGGGTAGATCGCCTTGGTCACGGCATGCCCGATATTGTGGAACAGCAGGGTATGGCCATCGCCCGGCGCCTTGGCGACGAAGGAACTGCCGATGGCCCCGCCGGCGCCGGTGCGGTTTTCCATCACCACGCGCTGCGGCAGGCGCTGCGACAGCCGGTCCGCCACCAGCCGGCCGATGACATCGGTGGCGCCGCCGGCGGCATAGGGCAGCACCATGCGGATGGGCCGGTCGGGCCATGTGCCCTGGGCGCGGGCCTGATGCGCTGCCGGCAGGGCCAGCAGAGCGGGGGCGGCGAGCAAAGCGCGGCGGGCGATGTTCATCGGCGTTTCTCCCATATCGTTCCGTTGGATAGAACGACGTTCTGTTTGTGGCATATCATTGCCGGAGCCGCCCCGTCCCGGTCAAGCGGGCCTGTACTCAGGCCGGTTCGTAGATCAGGTGCAGCGCGTCGCCGACCGCGGATTGGTGCCGCAGCGCCAGCCGCAGTTCCGGCGTCCCCGGCGGGAACAGGGGAATGCCGTCGCCGAGGATGACCGGGATCACCGCCATTTCCAGCCGGTCGAGCCGGCCGATCGCCATCATGCCGCGCAGCAGCTGGCCGCCGCCTTCGACCCAGACCCTCGCATATCCGCGCCCCTCCATCTCCGCCACCACGGCGGTCAGGTCGGCGCTGCGGGCCTCGACGCCGGCGGGTGGGTCCGGCACGGGCTGGCTGGTCACCACCAGCACCGGCTTGCCCGGATAGGGCCAGTCGCCCATCCGGCGCACCGCCTCATAGGTGCCGCGCCCCATCAGGATGGCGTCGGCGGAGGCATAGAAGGCCTCGTAGCCGAATTCCTCCGGCCGTGGACTGCCCTCGATCAGCCAGTCCAGCCCGCCATCGGACCGGGCGATCTTCCCGTCCAGGGAGATCGCGATATAGCAGTGGAAGACCGTCACGGCTGGCTCCTCAGGGTGCGGGAATCTCCACCGCCAGCAGACTGCCCGACTGGCTTTCGGTGATGACCAGCGTCCGCCCATCCGGGGCGAAGGCGCAGTTGGTCGGCATGCGGCCGAAGGCGGTGCAGTCCACCCGGTGCGTCGCCAGCCCATGCGGGTCCACCACCCAGACCTGGCCATGGCCGGGATTGGCGACGAACAGCCGGTCATGCGCATCCACCGCCATGCCATCGGGGCCGGAGGTGCCGGCCGGCACGCGGAAGAACAGGTTCGCCTTGGCCACCACCGCATCCGGCCGCAGGGCGAAGCGCCAGACCTCGCAGGACCGGGTCATGGCCACCAGCAGATGCGTGCCGGCGCGGTTCAGCGCCAGGCCGTTGGGGCTCGGCCCGTTGGAGATCAGCCGGTCCATCCGCCCATCCGGATGCAGCCGCCAGACCCGGCCGCTGGGGTCCTGCAAGCCGGTCTGGCCCTGGTCGGTCAGCAGGATCGAGCCATCCGGGTGCAGGATCAGGTCGTTGATCCCCCGGAATCCCTCGCTGTTGATGTTCTCCGCCACCGCCGTCATGGCGCCGCTGCGCGGGTCCAGGGTCAGCACGCCGTGGCGGTAGTCGGCCACCAGCAATTCGTCATCGCCGCGCGCGGCGAGGCCATTCGGCCAGCCCTCATATTCCGCCACCGCCTCCCAATGGCTGCCGGAGACGCGGAAGACGCGGCCATGCGGGATGTCGGTGCAGAACAGGTTGCCGGCGTCGTCGAAGCAGGGGCCTTCCAGGAAGCTGTCCACCGGCGCACCGCCCCGATTCGCATCGGCCCAGGCGCTGCGGCGCGGCCGGCGCTGGGCGTCGGGCAGGCGGGAGAGAAGGGTCGGGGTGAGGGCGGCGGGGGGCGTGTTCCACATGGAAAGAACCTGCCCGGGTCTTGCCGTTCCGCCAAGCCGGCGGCAGTGTCACCGCATGGGACAGACGCTCTTCCAAAAGATCTGGGATGCACATGTTGTGCAAGCCCGCGATGACGGCCTCGCCTTGCTCTATGTGGATCGCCACTATTTCCACGAGGGCAGTTTCCACGCCTTCAACATGCTGAAGGCGCGGGGGCTGGCCGTGCGCCGGCCGGACCTCAGCTTCGGCTTCGGCGACCACTATGCGCCCACCGTGGGCCGCAGCACGCCGGAGGTGGCGGACCCCGAAATCCGCGGCATCATCGAGACCTTCGAGGAAAATGCCCGCGCCAACCGGATCCGCGCCTTCGAACTGGCGGACCCCGACCAGGGCATCGTGCATGTCGCCGGGCCGGAACAGGGGCTGACCCTGCCGGGGATGACGGTGGTCTGCGGCGACAGCCACACCTCGACGCATGGCGCGCTCGGCGCCCTGGCCTTCGGCATCGGTGCCAGCGAGGTCGCGCATGTGCTGGCGACCCAGACCATCTGGCAGTCCCCGCCGAAGCAGATCCGCTGCAATTTTGACGGCGAGCTTCCCGCCGGCAGCACCTCCAAGGACATGGCGCTCGCCCTGATCGCCCATATCGGCACCGGTGGCGGGTTGGGCGGCGCGATCGAATTCGCCGGGGCGGCGGTGCGCGCGCTGTCGGTCGAAGCCCGGCTGACGCTGTGCAACATGGCGATCGAGGCCGGCGCGCGGACCGGCATGGTCGCCCCCGATGCCGTGACCGCCGCCTGGCTCGCCGGCCGCCCCTATGCCCCCGCGCAGCCCGATCCCGCCTGGGCGCGGCTGTTCAGCGATGCCGATGCCCGCTTCGACTCCGAAGTGACGCTCGACGCCGCAAACATCCGCCCCATGGCCACCTGGGGCACCAGCCCGGAGGAGGCGGTGCCGCTCTCCGGCCGCGTCCCCCGCGCGGAGGAAGCGCCCGACGAAGCCCGCCAGAAAGCCTGGGCGCGCAGCCTGGACTATATGGGCCTGCGGGGTGGGGAGGCGATGGCCGATGTGGCGCTGGACCGCGTCTTCCTCGGCTCCTGCACCAATGCGCGGATCGAGGATCTGCGGGATGCCGCCGCCGTGCTGCGCGGCCGCCGCATCGCCGTGCCCATGCTGGTCTCCCCCGGCTCCTCCCGCGTCAAGCGGGCGGCGGAGGCGGAGGGGCTGGACCGGATCTTCAAGGAAGCCGGCGCGCGGTGGGAGGAAAGCTCCTGCGCGCTCTGCGTCTCCATGCATGGGGAGACGGTGGGGGAGGGGGAGCGCTGCGCCTCCACCTCCAACCGCAATTTCGCGGGCCGGCAGGGGCGTGGGGCGCGGACGCATCTGGTCTCCCCGGCCTCGGCCGCCGCCTCGGCCGTGGCGGGACGTCTGGTGAGTGCCCTCTGATGGAACCCTTCACCCGGCTCACCGCCGTCGCCGCACCGCTCGACATGGCCAATGTCGACACCGACCAGATCATGCCGGCCCGCTTCATGCGGCGCCCGCGCGACGAACGCTATGTGGAGTACGGCTTCCACGACCAGCGCTTCACGCCGGAGGGTGCGAAGCGGCCCGACTTCATCCTGAACCGGCCGCCTTTCGACAAGGCCGGCATCCTGGTGGCCGGGCGCAATTTCGGCGTGGGGTCGTCGCGGGAGGCGGCGGTCTATGCGCTGCTCGCCATGGGCTTCCGCTGCGTCGTGGCGGAGAGCTTTGGCGACATCTTCTTCTCCAACAGCCTGAAGAACGGGCTGCTGCCGGTGCGGCTGCCGGAGTCGGTGGTGGCCCCGCTGCGCCAGGCCATTGCCGCCGCGCCGGGCACAACACTTTCGGTTGACCTCCAGGCGCAGATCCTGACAGCGCCGGATGGTTCCACGCATCCATTCGTCGTCCCGGGCTTCGCCCGCGACTGTCTGTTGCGCGGGCTGGACGAGATCGGCCTGACGCTGACGCTGGAGTCGGAGATCGCGGCCTTCGAGGCACGACGGGCCAGCGCCGCGTAACCTTCGGGAAACTTGACGCAAGACGTCGGAATAGGATTGGGTGCGGTCCAAATAGCGGATTGCACCCATGACGTTCCCTGCCCTGGCCGCGCCTCGCGCGGCCTTTTTGGCCCTGGCCGCGCCCCGCGCGGCCTTTTTGGCCTTGAGGCTGCCGCGCGCGGTGGCGCTGCTGGCTGTCGGCCTGCTGCTCTCCGCTCCGCCGGCCCTGGCGCAATTCGGCCCGCAGGGGCCGCCCGCTGTCGGCGTGCTGGCGGTGGAACGCCGCCCCGTCACGGAAAGCACGGAATTCGTCGGCCGGGTGGAGGCGCAGGACCGTGTGGACCTCCGCGCCCGCGTCACCGGCTTCCTCCAGGAACGCCCCTTCCGCGAGGGGCAGGAGGTCACGGCCGGCCAGGTGCTGTTCCGCCTGGAACGCCCGCCCTTCGAGGCCGAGGTCGCCCGCGCCCGCGCCACCGTCGCCTCCGCCGAGGCGGAATTGCAGAATGCGAACAGCGCCCTGGCCCGGGCGCGGGATCTGGTGCGCAGCTCTGCCGGCACGCAGGTCAATGTGGAGAATGCCACCGCCGCCCAGCGCACCGCCCAGGCGACCCTGCTCGGCGCCCAGGCGCAGCTTCGCGTGGCGGAGATCAACCTCGGCTATACCGAGATCGCCACCCCCTTCGCCGGCAAGGTCGGCCGCGCCACCTTCTCGGTCGGCGCCGTGGTCGGCCCGACCACGGACCCGCTGGCCACCGTGGTCAGCCAGGACCCGATGCGCGTCGCCTTCCGCGTCAACCTGCGCACGGGGACGGAGCTGCGCGACCGCTATGCCGGCCGCGGCGGCGCCGATGCGACGCGGGTGCGCATCCGCCTGGTGACGGGCGAGATCTACAACCAGGCCGGTCGCATCGACTTCATCGACACCCAGGTGGACCGCAACACCGATACCGTGCTGGTCCGCGCCCTGATCCCCAACCCGCCGCGCGGCGCCAACAACAGCGACGGCAGCGTGGACCGGGAGCTGATCGACGGCATGTTCGTCAACGTCTTCGTCGAGGGCGCGGAGCCGGTGCAGGCCGTGGTCATCCCCCGCAGCGCCGTGCTGCAGGACCAGGCGGGCAACTACGTCTGGGTTCTGGATGCGGAGAACAGGCCGACGCGCCGTCCGCTGGTGCTCGGCCGCAGCATCACCGACCAGGTGGTGGTGGAATCGGGGCTGGAGACCGGGGAGCGGGTGGTGGTGGAAGGCGTGCAGCGCGTCCGCCCCGGCCAGCCGGTGCAGCCCGGCCCGGCCACGGCGCCGATCCGGGCGCCGGGCGCCGCCCCCGCCGGCCGGCAGGGCTGATCCGCCATGATCTCCGCCGTCTTTGTCGATCGCCCCCGGCTGGCGATCGTTCTGTCCATCCTGCTGACCCTGGCGGGCGCGCTGGCGATGCTGCGCATCCCCGTGGCGCAGTTCCCGGATATCGTGCCGCCGCAGGTCTCGGTCACCACCAATTACGGCGGCGCCTCCGCCGCCGTGGTGGAATCGACAGTGGCGCAGGTGATCGAAAGCGCGGTGAACGGGGTGGAGGGCATGATCTACATGTCCTCCAACAGCGCCGATGACGGCAGCTATTCGCTCTCCGTCTCCTTCGCCCTGGGCACCGATCCGGATATCGCCACGGTCAACGTCAACAACCGGGTGCAATCGGCGCTCGCGCGGCTGCCGTCGGAGGTGCAGCGGTCCGGCGTCACGGTGCGCAAGCAGTCCTCGGCGGTGCTGCAGTTCATCACCGTCACCTCGGAGAATCCCGAGCACGACGCGCTGTTCATCTCCAACTACGTCACCATCAACATGCTGGACCGGCTGGCGCGCACGCCCGGCATCGGCTCGGCGCAGTTGTTCGGCGCGCGCGACTATTCCATGCGCATCTGGTTCGAGCAGGACCGGCTGATCAGCCTGAACCTGACGCCGGCCGATGTGATCGCGGCGATCCAGGCGCAGAACGTGCAGGCGGCGGTGGGGCGCATCGGCGCGCAGCCGATCTCGGACGACCAGCAATACCAGATCAACCTGCAGACCCAGGGGCGCCTGACCACGGCCGAGGAATTCGGCAATATCGTCATCCGCGCCAATGCGGAAGGATCGCTGCTGCGGCTGCGCGATGTCGCACGGGTGGAGCTCGGCGCGGCGCGGATCGACATGGAAAGCCGGCTGAACGGCCGCCCGGCGATCACCCTGGCCACCTATCTCTCGCCCGGCGCCAATGCCGTCACCGCGGCCTCCAACCTCGGCACGGTGCTGGAGGAGATGTCGCGGCGCTTCCCGGAGGGGATGCAGACCTCGGTCTTCTACGACACCTCCACCTTCGTCGTGGACACGATCTACGAGGTCATCAAGACGCTGCTGGAGGCCTTCGTGCTGGTGGTGCTGGTGGTGCTGCTGTTCCTCGGCAGCTTCCGCGCCACTGTCATCCCGACGATTGCCGTGCCGGTCAGCCTGATCGGCACCTTCGCGGTGCTGCTGCTGCTGGGCTTTTCCGCCAATACCGTGTCGCTGCTGGCCATGGTGCTGGCGATCGGCATCGTCGTCGATGACGCCATCGTGGTGGTGGAGAATGTCGAGCGGGTGATGTCCGAGAACCCGGAGATGTCGCCGCAGGACGCGACCAAGCAGGCGATGCGGGAGATCACGGCGCCGATCATCGCCATCACTTTGGTGCTTCTTTCCGTCTTCGTGCCGGTGGGCTTCATCCCCGGCCTGTCCGGCGTGCTGTTCAGCCAGTTCGCGGTGACGATCTCCGTCGCCATGGTGATCTCCGCCTTCAATGCGCTGACCCTGTCGCCCGCGCTCTGCGCGCTGTTCCTGCGGCCGCATCCGGTGGGGCATGGGCCGCGCCGCGGCTTCCTTGCCGCGGTGATGCGCGGCATCGACTGGGTGCGGGACAAATACGGCAATATCGTCGCCCGGCTGGTGCGCTTTTCCATCCTGTCGCTGGTGCTGGTGGCGGTGGCGGCCGGCGGCATCCTGTTCCTCGGCAGCCGCACGCCGCAGGGCTTCCTGCCGGAGGAAGACCAGGGCGCCTTCTTCGTGCAGATGCAGCTTCCCGCCGGCGCCAGCCTGTCGCGCACCCGCGCGGCGGTGGAACAGGCGGAGGCGATCATCGCGCCCGTGCCGGGGGTGGAGCGTGTGCTGTCCATCGTCGGCTTCAGCCTGATCGATGGCGGTTCGCAGTCCAACGCCGCCTTCATCGTGGTGCGGATGAAGCCCTTCGCCGACCGGACCACGGCGCAGGAATCGGTCTTCGCCGCCATCGGCCAGGTCTTCGGCGCGACGCAGCAGATCCGCACGGCGAATACCTTCGCCTTCAACATCCCGCCGATCATCGGCCTCGGCACCGGCGGCGGGTTCGAGTACCAGATGCAGAACCTGGAAGGCCGCCCGCCGGAGGAGATGTTCTCCGCCATGCAGGGCCTGTCCGCGGCGGCGAACCAGGACCCGCGCCTGACGGCGGTGTTCTCCACCTTCACCGCCAATACCCCCTCGCTGTTCCTGGATGTGGACCGCGACAAGGCGCAGGCGCTGGGCATCCGCATCAGCGACATCTTCAATGCGCTGCAGACCACGCTGGGCGGTTTCTACGTCAACGACTTCAACCTGTATGGCCGGTCCTGGCAGGTGAACATCCAGGGCGAGGCGACGGATCGCGACGACATTCCCGACCTGTGGCGCATCCATGTGCGCAACAGCGCCGGGGAGATGGTGCCGCTGCGCTCCATCGCCGATATTCGCATCGTGCTCGGGCCGCAGACCATCAACCGCTACAACAATGTGCGCTCCGTGCGCATTGGCGGATCGCCGCGGCCGGGCATTTCCTCCGGCGACGCGCTGGCGGCGATGGAATCCCTGTCGGAGACGGCGCTGCCGGCCGGCTATGGCTATGAATGGACCGGCACCGCCTTCCAGGAAAAGCAGGCGAGCGGCCAGACCGGCGTCATCATGGCCCTGGCCCTGCTGTTCGCGTACCTGTTCCTGGTCGCGCTGTACGAAAGCTGGGTGATCCCGATCCCGGTGCTGCTGTCGATCTCGGTCGGCGCGCTGGGGTCCTTCGGGGCCATCGTGCTGGCGGGGCTTTCGCTGGATGTCTATGCGCAGGTCGGGCTGGTGGTGCTGATCGCGCTCGCCGCCAAGAACGGCATCCTGATCGTCGAATTCGCCAAGGAAAGGCGAGAGGCGGGGATGCCGATCCGGGAGGCGGCGGTGATGGGCGCGCGGCTGCGCTTCCGGGCCGTCATCATGACCTCGGTGGCCTTCATCCTCGGCCTGGTGCCGCTGGTGATCGCCTCCGGCGCCGCCAGTGCCTCTCGCCGCGCGGTGGGCACGCCGGTGTTTGGCGGCATGATCGCGGCCTCGCTGATCGGCATCTTCATCATCCCGATGCTCTACGTAGTGTTCCAGTCGATGCGGGAAGGAGTGAAGCGCCGCTTCGGGAGCGAGGCGGCGGCCACGCCCAATACATCCGAGGCATCCTAAGGAATTTTGTTGACCAGAACCTTCCGATTTCAGATTGATACCTCAGAAATCGGGAGGTCACGGTGGCAAAGGTCATTCGCATCGAACGTGTGATGCCGCGCGCCGGCATTGCGGAGCAACCTGTGCGTGATAGCCGGGGCTATAGGCTCGGTGATCCGCGTCACGGCAGTATGAAGCACCATGCGGCCAATGAGGTCGCTGTCTCTACGCTTGAGGCTGCGGCCGAATTGATCGAGCGCCAGGGCTTTTCTCTAAGGATGGGCGGGCCGGGCAAGCGAGGTTCGCTGATCAGCCCCAAGAGCCTCAGGATCATTCGAACGACCTAAGGCTGAAATCGGGCGTGCTGCCCCCTTCACGAAGGCTCCGGGAAAAGCAGATACTACGCTGAACCAAGCGGGGATGTGACGCCATGGCGAAGTTCGGATTGAGCCAGTCGGTGCGACGGGTCGAGGACCCTCGGCTGCTGACCGGCCGGGGCCAGTACACGGATGATCTCGCCATGGCCGGGCAGGCGCATGGCATCGTGCTGCGCAGCCCGCAGGCGCATGCCACCATCACCAAGATCGACACCTCCGCCGCGCTGGCCGTGCCGGGCGTGCTGGCGGTCATCACCGCCGCCGACCTCAAGGCCGCCGGCATCGGCGAACTGCCCTGTCTGATCCCGATGAAGAACCGCGACGGCACCCCGCGCGGCAATACGCCGCGCCCGGCGCTGGCCGATGGCGTGGTGCGCCATGTCGGCGACCCGGTCGCCTTCATCGTCGCCGAAACCCCCCAGGCCGCCCGCGACGGCGCCGAGGCGGTGGAGGTCGACTACGATGCCCTGCCCGCCGCCACCGACCTCGCCACGGCTTTCCAGCCGGGCCAGCCCGCGGTCTGGCCGGATGTCGCCAACAACGTGGTCTTCGACTGGGAAGCCGGGGACAAGGCCAAGGCGGATGCCGCCTTCGCCCGCGCCGCCCATGTCACCCGCCTGACCGTGGTCAACAACCGCGTCGTCGTCGCCAGCATGGAAGCCCGCGCGGCCGTGGCGGGGTGGGAGGGCGACAAGCTCACCCTGCACACCAATACCCAGGGCTCCTGGCTGCTGAAGAACATCCTCTCGGGCAGCATCTTCAACATCCCGGCGGAGAATGTCCGGGTGGTGACGCCGGATGTCGGCGGCGGCTTCGGGATGAAGATTTTTCTCTATCCCGAGCATGTTCTCGTGGCCTTCGCGGCGCGCCAGGTCGGCCGTCCGGTGAAATGGGCGAGCGACCGCAGCGAGGCCTTCCTGTCCGACACGCACGGCCGCGACAACATCACCCTGGGCGAACTCGCGACGGATGCGGACGGCAAGTTCCTCGCCATGCGGACGCGCAACTACGCCGGCATGGGCGCCTATCTCTCCACCTTCGCGCCCTTCATCCCGACCGGCGCGGGCACCAAGGTGCTCGCCAGCGTCTACGGCTTCGAGGCGATCCACGCCCATGTCATCGGCGTGCTGACCAATACGGTGCCCGTCGACGCCTATCGCGGCGCCGGGCGGCCGGAGAGCAACTACCTGGTCGAACGCCTGATCGACGCCACGGCGCGCGAGATCGGCGTCGACCGGATCGAGCTGCGCCGCCGCAACATGGTCAAGCAGGACGCCATGCCTTGGCTCTCCGCCATGGGCCAGCGCTATGACAGCGGCGATTTTGGCCAGTTGATGGATGCGGCGCTGTTCAAGATCGACTGGAACGGTTTTCCGGTGCGGCGCGCGGAAGCGGCGAAGCGCGGCAAGCAGCGCGGCATCGGCCTCGCCTATTACCTGGAGGCCACCGGCGGCGCGGCGACGGAGAATGCCAAGGTCGTCTTCGCCGATGACGGCTTTGTCGACCTTTATGTCGGCACGCAATCCACCGGCCAGGGCCACGAGACGGCCTATGCCATGATGACCAGCCATGAGCTGGGCATCCCGATCGACAAGATCCGGGTGCGGCAGGGCGACAGTGAGACGCTGCCCTCCGGCGGCGGCACCGGCGGCGCGCGCAGCCTGTATTCCGAGGGCCAGGCGATCCTGGTGACCACCGCCAGCGTGGTGGAGAAGGGCAAGCAGGCGGCGGCCGAGCAGCTCGAGACCTCTGTCGCCGATATCGAGTTCTCCTCGACGGCCGGGCGGTTCGAGGTGGCGGGCACCGATCGCGGCGTCGGCATCCTCGACCTCGCCGCGATCCAGCGGCAGCGCGTGGCCTCCGGCGAAAGCGCGATCCTGCTGGATGCGATGGAAACCGCGAATATCGACAGCCACACCTTCCCCAATGGCTGCCATGTGGCGGAGGTGGAGGTGGACCCGGAGACGGGCATCGTCACCGTGCCGCGCTACATCGTGGTGGATGATGTGGGCCATGCGCTGAACCCGCTGATCGTGCGCGGCCAGGTGCATGGTGGCGTCGCCCAGGGCATCGGCCAGGCGCTGCATGAGCGGACCAGCTACGACAACGGCTCCGGCCAGCTGCTGTCGGCGTCCTTCATGGACTACGCCCTGCCGCGGGCGGAGGACCTGCCGGATATCGATGTCGACCTGATCGAGGTGACCTGCGAGACCAATCCGCTGGGCGTGAAGGGCGCGGGCGAGGCCGGCGCGGTCGGTTCGCCGCCCGCCGCGATGAACGCCCTGGTCGATGCCCTGTCCGGTGCCGGCGTGACGCATATCGACATGCCCGCCACACCCGAAATCGTCTGGAAGGCGCTGACGGCCGCCAAAGCCGCCTGATCCCGGGGTTCCAAGGGCCTCCTGGCCCTTGGTAGGGAGAGCCCGAGAGGGGCAACGCCCCTCTCGGTCTTTTCATGCCCTCAAGCGCCGGGCCGCATTCGCGGCGTTGGTCTACCGCCCCTGCGCCTCCAGCCACGCTGCCAGCGCCCGGTCATCCGCGTTCAGCGGCTGGTTGAGTACCCGTTCCGGAAACTCCCAGATCACCAGCCGTGGCGGCGTCTCCCGCCAGGCCGCGCTGCCGAAGAAGTCTTTCGCCGCCCCGGCGAAGCCGCCGCCGGCCTGGCTGAGATTGCCGACCGGGGCTGACAGCGCCTGTTGCAGCGCGCCGTCGAAATTGGCGTTGCGCGAGAAGGAGCTGCCGATCAGCACGACCTCCGCCACCGGCGTGTCGTCGAGGATGGAGGCTTCCTCCGCCTCCAGCGCTTCCGTCGTTTCGAGGAACTGCCGGTCGGCGCGCGGCCGCCAGCTGTCGGAGACGCGGTCGAGGCTCATCAGCCGCAGCAGGTCGCCGATCCAGGGCGTTTCCTCCGCCGCGCGGTCGGTGCGGAAGCGGGCTTCCCGGGTCAGATCCTCGGGCGCGGCCGCGGCGATGGCCTGGGCGGCGCGGCGGGCGCCTTCCTGGTTCCAATGGGTGTCGGTGCGGTAGAACAGCGTCGCGCCGTCCGGCACCAGCACGGGGGCCAGGTCGATGACGGCCAGCCCCGTGCCCTCCAGCATCCGGCGGAAGGCCTCGCCCCGGGCGGCGGATTCGGCGGCATAGGGCGCGCCGCAGAGCATCGGCGCCACGGCCCGCGCCTTGTCCGGCACCGGCACCACGCGCAGGGCGATATCCTGCGCGGCCAGCAGCGCCGCGACGCGGGTCAGCAGCCGCGCGCGCTCGGCCATGGCGGCCTGGCCCTCGGTGCCCCAGGGGCGCAGCTCCTCCGTCAGGAACAGCCAGTCGTCGCAGCCCGGCGCCACGGTGGGGCCGCCGGAGCCGAAGACCTTCCAGCGCAGCACCCCACCGGCGGACCGCAGCAGCCCATCCACCGGCAGGTCCTGCGCCATCACCTGGTTCACCGCCGCCGCGGTGCGCCCGCCGAGGAAGGCGTGCCAGTTCAGGGTGGGGGCCAGGCGGCGTTCCGCCTGCGGTGTCATCATCGCCGAGACCCCCTGCCAGAGGCCCAGCGCCAGGATCGCGACCATGGCCGCGCCAAGGGCTGCGGAGGCGGGCCGCAGGCGGGGATCGGCGGAGGGGTCCATCGGGTTCATCGGCGCCGCCTCAGAACTGGAAATACAGGAAGGGCACGGCGGCGCGGCTGTAGAGCAGCACCATGGCGAGCAGGAAGGCGGCCAGCGGCCAGCCGGCCCAGCACAGCCGCGCCACGGCCCCGCCCGGCCCATCCTGGTCGGTGCGCAGCAGCAGCCCCCGGCGGCGCAGCGCGGCCAGACCCAGCGGCAGGTAGACGAAGCCGAGGGCGATGACGAAGGTGGCGATGCGATCCGGCGTCAGGTGCCAGGCCAGCGCATCGGACAGCGGGCCGCCCTGCAGGCCCAGCATGCCGGCATAGATCGTCATGGCTCCGGCGAGGTCGGTGGCCCGGAAGATCACCCAGCCGATCATGACGCAGAGCAGCGTCAAGGCATGGCCCAGCAGCCAGGGCATCGGCCGGCGCGTCGCCGCGCGGCGATCCACGCCGCGGCGCAGGTCCTCGGCGCCCGGCAGGGGCTGGGGGAAGGCATCGCGCCGCTCCTCGGCCCTGCGGTCCGACCGCTCCGCCCGCGCCGCCGCCTGCCCGCGCGTGCTCCAGGCCCGGTGCAGGGCCAGCAGCCCGCCATGCCAGATGCCCCAGATGAGGAAATTCCAGCTCGCCCCATGCCAGAAGCCGCCGATCGCCATGGTCAGCAGCAGGTTCACATAGGTCCGCGCCACGCCGCGTCGGTTGCCGCCGAGCGCGATGTAGAGGTAGTCGCGCAGGAAGCTCGACAGCGTCATGTGCCAGCGCTGCCAGAAGGACTGGATGGAGCCGGCGAGATAGGGGTCGTCGAAATTGCGCGGGAAGTGGAAGCCGACCATCAGGCCGAGGCCGATGGCCATCAGCGAATAGCCGGCGAAGTCGAAGAACAATTGCAGGGTGTAGGTGACGGCGGCGATCCAGGCATCGGCCGCCGTCGGCGCCGGCAGCGCGAAGGCCGCATCCACCACGGGGCTGAGCGTATCGGCCAGCACCACCTTCATGGCGAAGCCCACCATGAACTGCCGCGACCCGGCGCCGAACTGGGCCAGGCTGTGGCGCCGGCCGCGCAGATCGGACGACACATCCGAATAGCGCACGATCGGCCCGGCGATGAGCTGGCTGAACAGCGCCTTGTAGGCGGCATAGTCGACCAGGCTGTGCGTCGGCTTCACCGTGCCGCGGCGGACATCGATCAGGTAGCTGACCGCCTGCAGCACGTAGAAGGAAAGGCCGACCGGCAGCACGATCTCGGCCCAGCCCATCGGGGCGTGGCCGATCATCCGCATCAGGTCGTTGAAGGTGTCCACGCCGAAATTGGCGTATTTGAAATAGGCCAGCACGCCGATATCGCCGGCGACGCCGAGCCCCATCAGCCAGCCGGCGCGGCGCGATCCATGGCCCGCACGTTCGATGGCCAGCGCCATGAAGAAGGTGAAGACCGTGACGCCGACCAGCAGCGCCAGGAAATCCACCCGCCACCAGGCGTAGAATCCCCAGGAGAAGATGAGGATCAGCGGATTCCGCCAGCTTCCCGGCGCCAGCATATAGGCGGCGAGGAAGACCGGCAGGAACAGAAAAAGAAACTCGAAAGACGCGAAGATCATGCCAGCCCCTTCAGCATGGCCGGAGGGAAACGGGCATGACCATCACGGGTCGTGCTGGCTACAGGGCGCCGCCGCGCCGCCCAGCCATGGCCCCGAGCCGGAGCCGCAGCGCGTTCAGCTTGATGAAGCCCTGGGCATCGAACTGGTCGTAGGCGCCCTGGTCGTCCTCGAAGGTCACGTGCTTCATCGAATACAGGCTGTTCGGGGACTGCCGGCCGTTGACGATGCAATTGCCCTTGTAGAGCTTCAGCCGGACGGTGCCGCTGACGCTGTGCTGGCTTTCGTCGATCAGGGCCTGCAGCATCCGGCGTTCCGGGCTGAACCAGAAGCCGTTGTAGATGATCTCCGCATAGCGCGGCATCAGGCTTTCCTTGAGGTGCGCGGCCTCCCGGTCCAGCGTGATGGATTCCATCGCGCGATGCGCCGTGTGCAGGATGGTGCCGCCGGGCGTCTCGTAGCAGCCGCGGGACTTCATGCCGACGAAGCGGTTCTCCACCAGGTCGAGCCGGCCGATGCCGTTCTCCTTGCCGAGCGCGTTCAGCCGGGTCAGCAGCGTGGCGGGGGACATGCGTTCCCCGTTGATGCCGACGGCGTCGCCACGCTCGAACTCGACGGTGATTTCCGTCACGCGGTCGGGCGCGTCCATCGGGCTGACGGTGCGCTGCCAGACCATCTCATCCGGCGCGTCCCAGGGCTCCTCCAGGATCTTACCCTCGCTGGAGGAATGCAGCAGGTTGGCGTCGACGCTGAAGGGGCTTTCGCCGCGCTTGTCCTTGGCGATCGGGATCTGGTGCTGCTCGGCGAAGGCGATCAGCGCGGTGCGGCTGGTCAGCTCCCATTCCCGCCAGGGGGCGATGATCTTGATGTCGGGCTTCAGCGCGTAGTAGCCGATCTCGAAGCGGACCTGGTCGTTGCCCTTGCCGGTCGCGCCATGCGCCACGGCATCGGCGCCGACCTGCTCCGCGATCTGGATCTGGCGCTGGGAAATCAGCGGCCGGGCGATCGAGGTGCCGAGCAGGTAGCAGCCCTCATACAGCGCATTGGCGCGGAACATCGGGAAGACGAAGTCCTTCACGAATTCCTCGCGCAGGTCGTCGATGAAGATGTTCTCGGGCTTGATGCCCAGCAGCAGGGCCTTGTCGCGCGCCGGGCCCAGCTCCTCCCCCTGTCCGAGGTCGGCGGTGAAGGTCACCACCTCGCACTGGTAGGTGGTCTGCAACCATTTCAGGATCACGCTGGTGTCGAGACCGCCGGAATAGGCGAGCACGACCTTCTTCACGTCCTTGACGCGCATCGGAGAACCCCTGGAATTCGGCCGGGCGGAATCGTGAGCGGATCGCCCGGAAAGGGGGCGGAAGATGCCGGTCCTGCCGCTCGCAGGCAAGTGAGCGCGGCATGATTCTCGCTGGACAGGGGTATCGACCTTTGGTTCCATAGCTTCACGAGATGTTGAAGATGGTCCACCGTTTCGTACTCAGCCTCCTCGCCTCGGCGTCGATCGCCGGGGCGGACGGCCACGCGCAGACCCCGCCTTTGCTGGATTCGGCGCGGGTGCCCCATGTGGGAGAGGGTGGAAGGGCGGATTACCGCCGGTTCCTGTTGCAAGCCACGCCACGCGCCTTCGCCCTGGCCGAGAATGGCGCCTGGGGCTGGGCCTCGGCAATCGAGCCCGACATGGCGGCGACGGAGGCGCGGGCGCTGGGCAATTGTGCCGCTTACGGTGGCAGCAATTGCCGCATCTATGCGCGGGACCTGGACGTGCTGTGGCCGGAGCCCGCCCCGGCCCCGGCCCCGCCGGCCAACCCGCTGACCGGCGGGCCTGGCTGGGCGCTTGTGCCGGATGGGCGCTTCCTGTGGCAGGGGCCGCAGGCGGCGCGCGGCGCCTATCTCTGGGCGCATGGGCGGGCGGCGGGCGGCGCCGACAGTCGCGGCAGCCAGCCGCAGCCGCATGCCCGCGCCTTCAACAATGCCGGCTACGACGTGCTGCGCCTCGACCGGGACCCGGAGACGGATGAGACGGCGGCCGGCGCCGACCGCATGCGCGCGGCGCTCGCGGAGCTTCGGGCGCGTGGCTATGCGCGGGTGGTCGCGGCCGGCCAGTCGCGCGGCGCCTGGGATGCGCTGGCGGCGCTGGATGCGCCGGGCCGCGCCGATGCGGTGATCGCCATCGCCCCCGCGGCGCATGGGCCGACCGGCAGCGTCGCCCATGCCTGGGCCCTCGACGACCTGTCCCGGGTTATCACCGCGGCCAGGGCGCCCACCACGCGCGTCGCCATTGCCACCTTCGCGGGGGACGAATATGCGCCCGACCCGCCGGGCCGCGCGGCCGCCTTCGCGCGGCTGGCGCCGCGTACCGGGGCGCTGCTGCTGCTGGACCGGCCGGCGGGGCTGGAAGGCCATGGCGCCGGCGCCGACTGGCGCTTCACCCAGCGCTACGCCGCCTGCCTGCTGGATTTTGCCGAAGGGCGGCGGGCGGGCTGTTGATGCCGATCCGGGCCTGATACGTTGCCCTCCCAATCCGCCGGAAACGTTCCAATGAACAATACCCTCCTCTCCCGCCGCACGCTGCTGGCGGCCGGCGCCGCCACCACTCTGGCCGCGCCCGCCCTCGCCCAGTCACGGCCCATCGTCCTGGTGGTGCCCTATGCGCCCGGCGGCGGCACGGACCTGACGGCCCGCGAATTCGCCCATTCGCTGAGCGAGGCGCTCGGCGGGCAGACGGTGGTGATCGAGAACCGGGGCGGCGCGGCGGGCCATATCGGCGCCGTCAGCGTGGCGCGGGCGCGGCCGGACGGGCTGACGCTGCTGTTTGCCGTCTCCACCAACCTGGTGGTGAACCCGCATATGCAGGGCAGCGACGGGCCGAACCTGATCACCGCTTTGGCGCCGGTGGCGCAGGTGACCTCCTACCAATACGTGCTGGTCATCGACCCGCGCCTGCCGATCAACAACCTGCAGGAACTGATCGCCTATGCCCGCAGCAAGCCGAAGGGGGAGCTGACCTATTCCTCCGGCGGCGTCGGCAATGCCAATCACCTGGCCGGCGTGCTGTTCAGCGATGCGGTGGGGGTGGAGATGGAACACATCCCCTATCGCGGCACCGGCCCGGCGCTGCTGGATGTGGTGGGCGGGCGCATCACCATGAACTTCTCCTCCCCCCCGCCGGCGATCCAACTGGCCCGCGAAGGGCGGCTGCGCGCCATCGCGGTGACCGGCGACGGCCGCATCGCCACCCTGCCGGATGTGCCGACCCTGGCCCAGGCCGGGCTGCCGGGCGTGTCCATCACCGGCTGGCACGGCATTTTTGCGCCTTCCGGCGTGCCGGCCGACCAGCTGGAACGGCTGGAGACCGCGGCCCGCCAGGCCGCCGCGAATCCGCGCTTCGCCGGAAGGCTGGAACAGGACGGGCTGGAAGCCTCCCCGGTGCGGCCGCGCGCCCAGTGGTTCGAGGCGGTGAAGGAGGAGCACGGCTTCTGGGGCCGGAAGATCCGGGAGCTGAACATCCGGCTGAACTGACGTCTTCGGGCGGCATCGTCGCCGCCCAAAGGTTCAGGCGGCGGAGCGCCGCCTGAACAGTCCCATCAGCCGGGGCATCAGCCCCGGTACGGCCCACAGGACCCCGAGCAGGGTCAGCGCGCACAGCGCCATGCTGATCGGCCGGGTGAAGAAGGGCGAGATGTCGCCCCCCGTCAGCACCAGGCCGCGCAGCAGGTTCTTGTCCAGCAGGTCGCCCAGCACGATGCCCAGCACCAGCGGCGCCACCGGGAAGCGCAACTCCCGCAGGATGAAGCCGACCAGCCCCGCCCCCAGCATCACCCAGATGTCAAACAGGCGGGAGGTGATGGCGAAGGCGCCCACGGTGCACAGCACGAAGACGATGGGCATCAACCGTGCCCGGGGGATCAGCAGCACCCAGAGCAGCGGCTTCACCAGCACCATGCCGTAGAACAGCTTCACCATATCGGCGACCACCAGCATGGCGACGATCTGGTAGATGAATTCCGGGTTGGTGATGGCCAGCATCGGCCCCGGATTCAGCCCATGGATCATCATCGCCGCCATCAGCACGGCGGCGGGGGCCGAACCCGGCACGGCGAGCGTCAGCACCGGGATGATGGCGCCCGGCACGCAGGCGCTCTCGCCCGTCTCCGCCGCCATCAGCCCCTCGACGCTGCCCTTGCCGAACAGCGCCTTTTCCTTCGAGGCGCGCTTGGCGGCGGCGTAGCTGGTCCAGGCGGCGATATCCTCGCCCAGGCCCGGCATGGCGCCGATGAAGGTGCCGATGGCGCCGGAGCGGAAGATGGTGCGCCAGTACTGCGTCACGTCCGAAATGCGCGGGATGACGCTGTCGATCTTGCTCGACACGGCCTTCACCGCCGGGCCACGCATGGCGTTCAGCACCTCCGCCACGCCGAAGACGCCGACCAGCACCGGCAACAACCCGAGCCCGCCGGCCAGGTCCGGATTGCCGAAGGCGAAGCGGGCATAGGCGTGGTTCGTCTCCTGCCCCACCGTCGCCACCAGCAGGCCGAGGAAGCCGGCGAGATAGCCCTTCAGCGGATCGCCGCCGGAGAGGCTGCCGGCGATGACGATGCCGAACAGCGCCACCCAGAACATCTCATAGCTGCCGAATTGCAGCGCGAATTCGCCGAAGCTGGGCGCGAACATCGCCAGGATCAGCGTGCCGAACAGCGTGCCGAGCCAGGAGCCCAGCGTGGAGATGCCCATCGCCCGCCCCGCCAGCCCCTGCTTGGCCAGGGGAAAGCCATCCAGCGTGGAGGCGGCGGAGGCCGGCGTGCCGGGGATGTTCAGCAGGATGGCGGAACGGCTGCCGCCATAGATCGCGCCGACATAGACGCAGACCAGCACCAGCATGGCCACCTGCGGCCCCATGGTGAAGGTCAGCGTGGTCAGCAGCGCCACGCCCATGGTGGCGGTCAGCCCCGGCAGCGCGCCGACGACGATGCCGATCAGCACGGCCCAGAAGGCGTGGAAGGCGGCACCGCCGGCGAAGACATGGGCGAAGCCGTCGCCCAGCATCGTGATCGGGTTGTTCAAACGCCAATCCTCACGGCAGTCGCACCAGGAAAATCCGCTCAAACACCAGCGTCACCACGGCCCCGGTGGCCAGACCGAGCAGCGCCGCCTCGATCAGCCGGCGCATCCGGCCGGCGGGGCCGAGTTGCCATTCGAAGGCGGCGGTGAAGCCGAAGACGAACAGCGCCGTGGCCAGCCAGAAGGGCAGGGTGCCCACCAGCACCCCGGCATAGAGAATGCCGAGCACCGCCGCCGTGCCGAGCTGGCGCGCGTCATCCTTGCCCCAGGCCGGCCGCTCCGCCCCGCCCGGCTTCAGCGCGCCGCGCCTTATGGCGCGCAGGCCGAGCAGCACGGAGAGCACCGCCACCACCATGGCGTGGAAGCCGGGCACGATGCCCGGCGCGGTCAGGCCGGTGCCGGATTGCTCGACGAAGGTCGGCATCCGCCAGGCCAGCGCCATCACCCCCAGCCCCAGGGCCAGCAGCACCGCCGCCGTCGCGAGGTCGACCCTCGGCGGCAGCGGTGCCTTGTCGTCAGTCCCCTCGCTCAAAGGCCCCTCGCTCAAAGCCGGGCGATGCCCAGCGTGTCGGGGCTGACGCGGGCCTTGCCGCCGTCGAAATACAGCCAGGCGGTCTGGCGGACCATCTTCCAGGCCTCGTCATGGGCGTTCTGGCCGTAGAGCGGCGCGAAGACGGCGGCGCGCTGGTTGGAATAGTCCTTCAGCCGCTGGCTATTGGCGATCTTCTCCGCCCAGACCTGGTTCATGGTGGCGATGACGTTCTCCGGCACGCCCTTCGGCGTCCAGATGCCGAAGTAGTTCAGCGGCGCGGGAATGTCGGAGAGCCAGCGGCGGATGGAGGGAATTTCTCCCACACCCTGCAGCGTCACCGGCTGTTCCGCCTGCACCGCCAGTGGGATCAGCCGGCGGGCACGGATCATCTCGGCCGCTTCCACCAGCAGCACGGCGCCGAGCGGCGTCTCCCCGCCCACCGTCGCGATCATCGCCGGATTGCCGCCGTCATAGGTGGCGTGGCGGTACTGCACCTGCGTGGCGGCGCGGATCGCCTCCATCATGTTGTGGCCGGCGGAGGAGACGCCCGCGGTGGCAACGGCCGTATTCGCGCCGCGTGCCCGGAAGGCCTCCATCGCCGCGCCGAAGTCGCGGATGCCGGAAGCGGGATTGGCCACCAGCACATTCACATTGGCCACCGCGAAGTACAGGTTCCAGTCGGTCAGCGCGGTGTCGAGCAGGCCGAGCACCTTGTAGCAGCCGACATCGACGGCGGCGCCGGCCGCCCAGGTCATGCCGTCCTTCGCCGCTTCCAGCGCGTTGCGGGTGCCGATGGAGCCGGAGGCGCCGGGCTGGTTCACCACGACGAAGCGCTGGCCCAGCGCCGCTTCCAGCTCCGCCGCCACGATGCGCGCCATCTGGTCGGTGGACCCGCCGGCGGCCCAGGGGACGATGACGGTGACGGGCCGGTCCGGCCGCCAGCCGCCGCTCTGCGCCCGCACGATCGACGGCGCGGCCAGCGTCGCGGCCCCCGCCGCCAGAAGCGTCCTGCGTTGGATCGTCATGTTGAACCGTTCCCTTGTTCTTGATGGGTAACCCACCGGTTACCTGGATGGTGAAACCGCTTCGCACCCGCCGTCAACCGAACTCCGGCCCGGCCAGCACAAAGTTTTTTTCCGGCTGGCCCGGCGGCGGGGTGCCGAAGACCATGCGGGTGAAGGGCCGCTGCGCCGTGCCGCCATGGCGGGCGAGCAGCGCGGTCAGGTCCCCGGCCGCATCGGGCAGGTCCGCCACGGCGGGGACGCCCAGCGCATCCCGCGCCGCCGCCAGCAAAGCCAGGGCGGTGGCGGCATCCGCGGCCACCAGCGGGCCGATCTGCGGGCCGCGCAGCCCATCCCGCGCCAGCACGAAGCCGCCCGGCGCGACCAGCGCCGCGCCGGGGCAGCGCGCCGCGAAATCGCGCAGAAGGGCGCCGCGCGGGGCGCCGAAGGCGGCGAGGTCCTGCGTCAGTATCGCCGGCCAGTCCGCCTCGACCATGGGCCGCACCGCGATTTCGGCCGGGCGCGGCAAGGGGTTCGGCACCGTCCAGCGGGCAAACGGAAAAAAATCGTCGAAGCCGAGGGGGCCGTAGACCGCGCGCCCCGCCGGGGTCGCATCCAGCGCCAGCGCCATGTCCGGCCCGCGGGCATCCATCGCCCAGCGCAGCAGCGCGCTGGCCAGGCCCCGGCGCCGCTGGTCGGGGCGCACCAGCACCATGGAAATCCAGGCGAGACGCGGCCCATAGGGCAGCAGCGCTGCGCTGGCGGCCAGCGCGTCCTCCGCCCCATCCTCCACCAGCCGGACCTGGCCCTGGCGCAGGAAAAAGGCCCAGTCGGCGGCCACCTGGTTCCAACCGACCCTGGCCGACAGCGCGGTGGCGCGGGGCAGGTCATCCTCGATCGCGGCGCGGACATCGAACATGCAGGGAGGCTTGCGCGGGTGCTCGCATGGGTCAAGCTTACGGACCATGACCCGGATCCTGCTGATCGGCTGCGGCGCCTTCGGGCGCATCCACCTCGCCGCCCTCGCGCGGCTGGGGCATTTCGCCAATGTGCAGGTGCTGGAACCCGACCCGGCGATGCGCGACGGCGCCCCCGCCGGCACCCGCTTCGTGGAGGGGTTGGATGCGGCGCTGGCCGCAAACGACGCCGTCATCATCGCGACGCCCCCCGTCACCCATGGCCCCCTGGCGGAAGCGGTGCTGCGCGCCGGTCGCGACCTGTTCCTGGAAAAGCCCGCCACCGAGACGGCGGCGCAATCCGCCGTTTTGCATGCCCTGGCGCAGGAGGCAGGGCGCATCGTGCAACTCGGCCTGTTCTTCCGCTTCCATCCCAAGGCGCAGGCGGTGCAGGCGCTGGCGCGCGCGGGTGGCTTCGGCCGGCTGCATCACCTGTCGGCCCGCATGTCCGGGCTGAAGCGCGCCCGCGGCGATTCCGGCGCGCTGCTGAACGACGCCGTGCATTTCGCCGACCTGCTGCCCTGGATCGCCGGGGAGGCACCCTCCCATGTCTTCGCCACCCTGTCCGATCCGCTGGGGCGGGGGCGGGAGGATCTGGCGCTGATCCAGCTTCGCTTCCCCTCCGGCGCCACCGGCTTCATCGAGGCCGGCTGCGTGCTGCCGGGGGAACATGCCGATCCGGTGGTGCCGGGGGCGGAGACGCGCAAGCTGCTCGGCCTCGCCGGCAGCCATGCGGTGGCGGAGGTGGATTTCATGGCGGAGACGCTGCGCCTGCGCCGTGGCCAGCACCTGCCCGCCCAGGGCGGCGCCTGGCTGCCGAACCATGTGCCGGCCGAGGATCTGGGTGCGGCGGCGCTCGATACGGTCGGCGTGGTGGCGGCGCAGCTCGAGGCCTTTCTCTGCGCCGTGACCACACGCATTTCTCAAGGGCCGGATCTTCACGAAGGCGGGGTGCTGCCGCTCCGCATACTGGACGCCGCGAGGCGATCCGCCCATGAGATGCGCGTGGTGGAAATGGACCAATAATGCGCATCTCACTTTGCAATGAAGTCGTCGCTGATCTTGCCTTTGCGGAACAGGCGAAGCTCGCCGCCGCGCTGGGCTATGACGGGCTGGAAGTCGCGCCCTTCACCCTGGATGCGGAAGCGCCGCATCTGCTGCCCGCCGCGAAGCGGGCCGAACTGCGGCGCATCGCGCGGGAGGAAGGCGCGCCGATCACCTCCCTCCACTGGCTGCTCGTTGCGCCGGCCGGGCTTTCCATCACCAGCGCCGATGCGGCGCTGCGCCAGCGCACCCTGGATACGATGCAGCGGCTGATCGGCCTCGCCGCCGATCTCGGCGCGACGCTGCTGGTGCATGGCTCGCCGAAGCAGCGGCATGTCGCGGCGGATGGCGATGCGGGACGGGCGGAGGAGGCGATGGCCAAGGCCGGCGCCTGGGCGGCGGAACACGGGCTGACCTATTGCCTGGAACCGCTGGATGCCGGCCAGACCAATTGGGCGCGCACGGTGGCGGAGGCTGTGGAGATCGTCTCCCGCCTCGACCTGCCCGGGTTGAAGACGATGCTGGATGTCAGCGCGGCCGGGAACGGGGAGCAGGAGACGGCGGCCGCCCTGCTGCGCCGCTACGTCGCCGGCGGCTGGATCGCCCATGTGCATCTGAACGACCGCAACCGCCGCGGCCCCGGCCAGGGCGGGGACGAGTTCCGCCCCATCTTCGATGCGCTGCGCGACACGCGCTATGATGGCTTCTGCGCGGTGGAACCTTTCGACTACCATCCGAACGGCGCCGCCAGCGCCGCGCGCGCCATCGGCTATCTGCGAGGAATCCTGGAGGCTTGAGTCCGGATCCCCTTTTCAGGCGCCGGCGCCGCGCAGGTCGCAATCAGGGGATCTGAGAATGAGCCACCGCTTCACCCTGCTCGAAACCGAGCGTTTCGAGTGGCCCTTCACGCTGCGCCTGCCCTTCCGCTTCGGTGTCATCACCGTGACGCAGGGTCGGCAGGCTGTGGTGCGCGCGCGCATCCGGCTGGAGAACGGCGTGGAGGCCTGGGGTGTGGCGGCGGAGACGCTGGCGGCGAAGTGGTTCGACAAGGACCCGAAGCTGTCCGACGCGCAGAACGAACAGCAGTTGCGCCGCGCCCTGGAACTGGCGACGGAGGCCACCCGCGCTGCCGGCGCCGACACCGCCTTCGGCCATTTCGCCAATAGCTACGCTGCCGTGACCAAGGCCGCGGCGGCGGAGGCGTTGAACCCGCTGGTCGCCAGCTATGGCCGCGCCTTGCTCGACCGCGCCATGCTGGATGCGCTGCTGAAGGCGCAGGGCGTGTCCTTCTGGACCGGCATGCGCGCCAATATCGGCGGCATGGTGCCGCATGCGGTGGCGCCCGACCTCGCCGGCTTCGATTTTTCGGGCATGCTGGCGGCCCAGGTGCCGCTGCAACGCCTGCATGCGCGGCATACGGTGGGCCTCGTCGACCCGATCACCGCCGCCGACCAGGACAGCCGCGTGAATGACGGGCTGCCGGAGACGCTGGAGGAGATCGTCGGCTTCTACGGCCATCGCTACTGGAAGCTGAAGGTCGGCGGCAATATCGCGGCGGATGTGGACCGCCTGTCGCGCATCGCCGCCGTGCTGGACGCGCAGGCGATGCCCTATCACGCCAGCCTCGACGGCAATGAGCAGTATGAGGATGCGGAAGGCGCCCTGGCCCTGTGGCGCGCCATGCAGGCGGAACCGCGCCTCGCGCGGCTCAACGCCTCCATCCTCTATATCGAGCAGCCGGTGAAGCGCGCCCGGGCGCTGGAGACCGGCATGGGCGCGCTGGCCGCCGAGCGCCCCGTCATCATCGACGAAAGCGACGGGCCGCTGGACGCCTTCGTCACCGGCCGCGCGCTGGGCTATGCGGGCGTGTCGTCCAAGGCCTGCAAGGGCGTCTGGCGATCGCTGGTGAACCTCGCCCGCTGCCGCGCCTGGAATGCCGAGGAAGGCCGCGACCGCTACTTCATGTCGGCGGAGGATCTGACGACGCTGGCCGGCGTCTGCGTGCAGCAGGACCTCGCGCTGGTCGCGCTGCTGGGCCTGGACCATGTGGAGCGCAACGGCCACCACTTCATCGACGGTTTCGCGGGGCGCCCGAAGGCGGAGGCCCATGCCTTCCTGGAGGCGCATCCGGGCCTCTATGCCGACACGTCCCGCGGCCCGCGCCTGGCGATCCGGGACGGCATGCTGGACATCGCCAGCCTGGAGACGCCGGGGCTGGGCGCGAGCCTGGAGCCGGATACCAGGGCGATGGATGTGATGGCGAAGGCCGTCTGGCCGTAGGCCAGCGACGGGCTCCGCACGCGGCGGAGCCTGCCGCCGATTTCAGTCCAGGCGGGCGCCAGTGGCGCGGATGATCGGACCCCAGCGCGTATTCTCGGCGCTGACCAGGGCGGCCATCTCGGAAGGCGGCGTCAGGGGCAGGATGGGGTCGAAGCCGATCTGCCCAAGTCGCCGCAGCACCGCGGCATCGGCCATCATCGTCTGCGCCGCCGCGAAAAGCCGGTCGATGACGGGTTGGGGCGTGCCGGCAACGGTGGCGAAGCCGAGCCAGGTGCTCATCTCATAGCCGGGGACACCGCTTTCCTGCATGGTCGCCACATCCGGCAGATGCGGCGAACGCTGCGCCGAGGTGACCGCCAGGGCGCGCAGCCGCCCGCCCTGGATCGCGGGCAGCAGGGTCGAGATGTTGTAATAGGCGAAGTCCACCTCGCCGCTCTCCACGGCCAGGATGCCCTGCGGCGCGCCGCGATAGGGCACATGCACCATGTCGAGCCCCGCCATCTGCGCGAGCATGGCGCTCGAGATATGATGCGTGCTGCCGACCCCGCCGGAGGAGAAGGTCAGCCGGCCGGGCTGCGCCTTCGCCGTCGCGATCAGCTCCGCCACCGACTTGATCGGGCTCGACTCCTTCACCACCAGCACGTTGCTGACCGCGACCAGCCGCGTGATGAAGGCGAAATCCTTCAGCGGATCGAAGCGCAGATTCGCATAGAGATACGGATTGAAGGCGACGGAGGTCTGACCCAGGGTGATGAGCGCATAGCCATCCGGCGGCATCCGCGAAACCTGCTCCATCGCCAGATTGCCATTCGCCGAGGGACGATTCTCGACCACCACAGGCTGCCCCAGGCTCCTGCCGATATTCTCGGCGATGATCCGCGAGATGATGTCGACGGAGCTGCCGGCCGCGAGCGGCGCGACCATCGTGATCGGGCGCGATGGCCAGGAGGCCGCACTCCCCTGGGCGTTGGCCTGCCGCGCGCCAAGCGCGGCGGAGGCGGAGAGAGCGAGGACGTCACGTCGGCGCATGAGGGGGTTCCTTTGCAGGTCGTGTCGGATGCTGCGCTGAAGCCGTGTGTTCTTGTTTTTCATCCCTCGCCGCGCGACGTGGTGCGGGTCGCGCGGTCATGTTCTCAGGTCACGCCTGGCGGATCAGGTAGATCGGGCTCGACCAGACCACCGCGCCACCTTCGAGCGTTGCGCGCAGGAAGATCGCATTGTCGCCCTCGGCCCGCAGCGGCACCTGGCGCGTGAAGCGGAAGGCGCGATGCGGGTTCTCGTCCGGCAGGCGGAAGACGCGGATGCGGCGGTCCAGCCCGCCGGCCTCGAAGACGCAGTCCTCGAAGCCGATGTCGCGGATCGGCAGCTCGGCCTTCACCAGGCCGGTGTCGATCCTCAGCGTGCCGCCCTGTGCCTCGTCCAGCGTCGCGTCGAAGCCGCCGAAGCCGCCCGTCGTCACCGCCTGGAAGCGCACCGATGACGCATCCGCGGCGAAGGGCTTGTCGACGTTGAAGCGGTTGATCGGCGACACCCCCGACCAGCCATTGCCCTCCAGCGTGACGCTGCCATTCCACAGCGTCTCCCGCCCCCGGCCGCGATATTCGGAGCCTTCCCAGACCACGCGGATGCGGCGGCCGAGCTCCGCCGCCGTGAAGGGCCGGATCACCTCCAGCCGTTCGGTGCGGTTGTGCAGCTCGATGCGCTCGATCGGGGAGGCCGCGACGAGCTCCGCCTCGAAGCGGCAGGTGGCATCGCCGACGCCGGTCAGGATATCGCCCATCCCGGCCTCCGTGGTGCGATCGACAGGCGCGCCGCCGAGCGCGGGGTCGTCGATATGCCGGTCGGCGGCGTGTTCAAGCACCGCCTTCACATCCAGCAACACGCGGGTGGCCGAGGTGGTCGCATAATGCCGCCGGCGGCGCAGCGCCTCGAACAGCGCCGGGCGCGACAGATCCTCGGCCAGCAGGCAGGTCAGCCCGCCATAGGAGCCGAATTGGGAGGCGCCGGGATGCGACGCGCCCTGGCGGCCCTTATGCCCATCCGATCCGGCGACGATGCCGACGCGCCCGCCCGCGGCGAAGGCATCCTGCAGCAGCCAGTCGAAGGTGCCCCAGTCGCTATGCACCTCCACCGCGCGTTCCAGCATCTTGTCATGCGCATAGCCGAGGTTGGCGTAGCGCCCGCCGACATGCGGGATGCACAGCGCCGGCCGGCCATCCGCGCGCATCGCCGCATGCAGGGCGCGCGCGTCATGGGCATCGGTCCCGGGATCCGACAGATCCTCGACCAGGGCGCGGCAGGACCGGCGGATGGGGCGGCCTTCCTCCGGCAGCAGCACATTGCGGTCGCCGCCGATCGCCGTATTGCCGGACCATTCATAGCCGGGGAAGAAGACGAAGCGGCCGTCCTCGTTGAACTCCGCGGTGGCGCGGTTGAGGTCTTCCCAGAAGGCGTCGGAGATCTGGAAGTCGTTTCCCTGGTGGCACATGGCATCGACGAAGGCCAAGTCGCGGGCATAGGCCGCCAGTTGCCGCGCCGTGCCGGTGCCCACCGTCTCCCCCGACTGGCCATGCAGATCGGCCCAGAAGGGCAGCAGCGCCGCCTCCGCCACCCGCATCGGATTGCTGCGCGCGATCAGCGCGCCGGCCGCGTCCAGCCAGTCGATGGTGAGGTCGCCGGCCTCGGCGCGCAGGCCGTCGATGCGATGCGCGCGGGCGCCCTCCGGCCAGGTGAAGGTCTCGGGCAGCCCCGCGACGGGCGCACTGGCCCGCAGCCGAAAGGTGCCGCCGAGGCGGTCGGTCGGATTGCCCCAGATATCGTCCGCGCGCAGCGACAGCGTGAAATCCTGGCCAGGACGACGCTGGGTCGGCAGCACGGCGAGATGCGAGGCGGCATCGCCCGGGATGACACGCAGCGTCGGCTGGGCGTCCAGCAGCGCCCAGTTGGTGGTCGCAAAAACATCGGCGAGGACGAGGAAGTGGAACGCCTCCTCGCAATAGGTCTGCATCCGCAGGCCGGGCGAGCCGAAGCGGCGGTCGCCGAGCCGCACGGTGATGGTCTCGCCAGGGGCGAGGAAGCCGCGATTGACATTGACCGTCAGCGTGCGGCTCCAGGGCCGCATGGCGAGCTTCGGGTTGAAGTCGAGGCTGAGCTGCGCGCCGTTGCTGGCCTCCGCGGTGACGTAGTTCGGCGCCTTGGGATCGGTTAATTGCGGCCGGGCCAGGTCGCTGACCTGCCGGGTGCAGATGCGGATGGAGCCGGTATCGTCCACGCCGAAGCGGCCGGCGGTGAAGACGATGGTGAATGCGGCATGGCTGCCGGCCACGACCGGATCGGTGGGCGTCATCGCGACCGTGCCGATCTCCGGCACCAGGTAGTCCGTATGGTGGGCGGTATGCCCCTTGCCATAGCCCGGAATGGTGAACTGGCGTGGTTCAGCGCGCGTCGGCATCCGGCCCCCGGAAGGTTACTCATCTAGAAGACCAGCACACTTGTCCCGGACTGTGAAGTGCCCTTAATGCGGATCGCAGGGCGATGTTCTCCGCCCGGCAGGTGCAGATCGTGGGAAGGATGAAAGCGGCGGGATGAGAGCTTCTCCACAGGCGGCACCCGCCTTGCGGGAGGGTTTGGCCGGGGCCGATCCGGGCCTGCTCTATCGCCAGATCGCGGCCTCCATCCGCAGCGACATCGGCACCGCCCAATTGCCGCCCGGCGCGCGGCTGCCCTCGATCATGGCCATGGCCGAGAGCTTCGGCGTGGCCCCGGCGACCGTGCGCCAGGCGCTGGTGCTGCTGGCGGAGGAGGGCATTGTCCGCACCCGCCATGGCAGCGGCAGCTTCGTGACCGAGGCCCCGCCACGCCGCCCGACGCTGGTGCTGCAACTGGGCTGGCCCGCCCTGGCCGAGCAGGTGCGCGGGAACAAGGCACAGATCCTGGAAGCGGACGACGCCGCGCCACCGCTGGAGGTCGCCGATGGCCTGCCGGCGCAAGCCTACCGGCGGATGAAGCGCGTGCACCGCCTGGCGGCCGGGCCACCCTATGCCCTGGCCGAGATTTATGTGGCGCGGCACTATTTCGACCAGCGGCCGGCGCAGTTCGAGACCGGGATGGTGCTGCCGCTACTGGCCGAGCTCGGCGGCGGGGACCTCACGACGATGCGGCAGGTGTTCCGGCTCGGCGCGGCGGACGCCGTGACGGCGCGGCAACTTGGCATCCCGCTGGGTGGTCCCGTGGGTTGGGTGAAGCGCGCGCTGCGCAGCCGCGATGGCATCGTGGCCTATTGGTCGCTCGGCTATTTCCATCCTGAATTCGTCTCCTTCGAGGCGACGTTCAGCACCGAGGCCAGCGGCCCTGCCGCGTAGCGGAGCCGGCAGCGATCAATTCAACCGCTGCCGCAACTCCTCCAGCAACCCGCGCACCCGCATCGCCTGGATGCCCTCCGGTGCCAGACGCAGGAAGGTTTCCAGGGCGCTGATGGCGGCGGCGATGTGGTCCAGGCGCTGATGCATCAGCCCGGCCTCCCGCCATAGCGGCGCGGCGTCCGGCGCCAAGCGCAGCATGTCCTCCGTGCAGGCCACGGCGCCGTCCAGGTCGCCGTCGCGCAGGCGCCGCACCTTGATGTTGTTCTGCAGCCGCAGCAGCACCGCGCGCTTGTCCATCGGTGCCAGGGTGGTGGGCCCGAGTTCCGCCTGGTCACCCGCAAAGCGCTTCAGCGTGGCGCGCAGCGCGCGGGCATCCATCGCCTCGCCACCCGCGAAGACATCCACGACCACCTTGCCGCGCCCGGCGAGGGCCAGAAGGAAATGGCCGGGGAAATCGACGCCATGCGCCTCCCACCCCGCCGCCTCCGCCGCATGCAGCCAGAGGATGCCCAGCGTCACCGGCAGGCCCCGGCGGCGCTCCATGGCGCGCAGCAGATTGGCATTGGCCAGGTCGTCGTAATTCTCGCCATCGCCGCCATAGCCGAAGCGGCCATGGATCACCTCGGCCAGCACGGCGCGACGCCGCGCGGCATCGCCGCCATCGGCCACCGGATCGGCGGCAGCGGCCTGCACCGCTTCCCGCGCCAAGGCGGTCAGGTGCTGGGCGCCGGCGCGCCAATCGAGCTCCGGCGCATCGATGCGGGCCAGTTGCAGGGCGGCGCTGGCAATGTCGATCTCGGCATCGGGCAGGGTGCCGATCGCGGTCAGCGCGGCACGCGCCTCCGTGACGCCCGGCGAGGGGACGCCCGGCGAGGGATCCGGCCCGCTCATGCCTCAGCCCGCCGCGACCATCCGGCCAAGCCGACGACCGCCAAAGATATGGACATGGAAATGCGGCACCTCCTGCCCCGCATCCTCGCCCATATTCGCGAGGATTCGGTATCCATTCGCCTCCAGCCCCAGCGCCCTGGCCACCTGGCCCACCGCACGCCAGAAGCCGGCAATCTCGGCATCCGAGGCCTGGGCGGAAAAATCCGCCTGGCTGACATAGGCCCCCTTCGGAATCACCAGCACATGCAACGGCGCCAGCGGATTGATATCGTGGAAGGCCAGCGCATGCGCATCGTCATGCACAACCTTCGCCGGAATCTCGCCACGCAGGATGCGGGCGAAAATGTTCTGCGGGTCATAAGGCGGCAGACCAGTCACACGCATCTCCATCAAACTCCCCATCTCAACCCCGTTCTGGCGAGGCCGGAACAGGGACGCAAGGCGGGCTGTGTCGTGCTGGCGGTTCGCAGGGAGGGCGCTGCCCTCCCCGCACCCCACCCGCGAAGGGGCAGTGGCCCCTTCGAACCCTCGACTTAGGGGTAGGCGAGAGGAGGGGCACGAAGCGACCGTCGGTCCCGAAGCGCCCGCCATGCCCCTCCTCTCGCCTACCCCTTAAATGGGTTT